>TARA_R110000751_G_scaffold100068_2_pt1 | contig 212859 bp, 201 predicted proteins | sample TARA_R110000751 | Tara Oceans TARA_R110000751 (sample SAMEA4398001) | marine metagenome | biome: Polar Biome; feature: [MES] marine water layer (ENVO:01000295) within the mesopelagic zone...; material: water (ENVO:00002006), including particulate matter (ENVO:01000060) such... | reverse complement strand
TATTTTTTACATTATCAGGCTAAAATTCTGAATTGGTTAACTGTGGGCTTTACGTTAGCTAAAGAATAATAAAGTTAGCTTAAAATCAGTGGTTTTTATTTTCGGTTTTACACGTTTTGAATTGAGCGTTGCAATTGTAGGCAACGTGTTTGTGTATGGTTAGTTGCGTGGTTCAGCAACTAAGTTAGCAAACTTTTACGAACCCGTGAATATTCCGCAGGAATATTCGCAAGTAGGCTAGAACAAAGCAATTAATTATACACGGTGTTGTCTAACTATTATATTCTATTTCTTTTAATTTCACTAAAACCCTTATGTATAAAGGGTTTTGTTGTTTTGTGCAATGCAAAATAAAGTAATAAAATACAATAAAAAGCATTGTTTGTTGTACCTATTGTTGTACCTTAGTATTAGCTTGCATCCTATTGCACCTATTCTAAACCAATAAGTTATGGCTTCAATAAAATTAATTTTAAAAAAATCAAAAATAGATAAGTCTGGAAAAGCACCTTTATATTTAAGACTAATAAAAGACCGAAAAACTAAATTTATTTCTTTAAGCTTAAAATTAGAGCCTAACGAATGGGATGAGGATAAGCAAAAAGTAAAGAAAAATCATAGTAATTCTACACGACTAAATAAATACATCTCTCAAAAGGTAGCAGATGCACAAGGACAAATAGCAGATTTAGAAACTAAAAATCAATCCACATCAGCAAGAAAACTAAAAGAAGCTATTAAGGGGAAACCGTTAGTTAATTTCTTTGAGTATGCATACAACCGTTGCGAAAAACAAAAAGACACTTTAGCCTTATCAACATATAACAACTATAAAAACTACTTGAAAAAGTTTGAAAAGTTTATAGGTCATAAAGAATTAATGTTCGATGATATTACAGTAACGACATTAAAAGATTATGCAGGTTACTGTAGCACCACTTTAGGTAACAATAATACGACGATAAACTTTTCTTTAAAGATTCTTAACCTAATGTTTAAAGAAGCTCAGAGAGAGGATTTAATACCGTTAAATCATTTTCCTTTTAGTAAGTTTAAAGTCAAGAAAGCAAAAAGCACAAAACGTTTTTTAACTACCGAACAATTAGAAGCTTTTATTAAATTAGAGGTTTCAGATAAAGCAAAGGCGCAAATTATAAAAGATATGTTTCTGTTTTCTGTCTTTTCAGGAGGTTTAAGGTTTGGCGATATAATAGAATTAAAGTGGAATAATTACAATGCTAAAACGCATAAAATAACTAAAACAATACGCAAAACAAATAGACAGCATAGTGTTAGAATTGGGCAAGTTGCAATAGATATTTTAGAAAAATATAAAACTGAAAATGTAAATCAAAACGATATAATATTTCCTTTCGCAAATATTGATAACGATTATTTTACAGACAGAGAACAAAGAGCGAAAGTAGTAAGACAAGCAATAGCACTAAGCAATATGTATTTAACTAAAATGGGTAAAACTTTAGAATTTCCATTTTCTTTAACCTTTCATATTAGTAGACATACATTTGCTACCAGAGCTTTAAACAATGGTATGCGTATAGAGCACGTTTCAAAACTTATGGATCATTCCGATATTGGAATAACACAAGTTTATGCAAAAATTATAAGTAGTGAATTAGATAATGCAGTAGATAAATACATCAATTAAAAAATGGGAGAATATTCAAAAATAGAACTAGCGTTATTAGAAAAGTTTACAGAAGCTATTGATAATCTTATAGAATCAAAAACTTATAGTGAAACGGATAAAGACAAAATGATGTTTGCATCCTGTGTTAATGAAGAAGAAAAAAACGACTTCACCAAAAGTGAAATCAAGAAAATGCAAAAGAAACTTGCAAAATGTAGTACAGATATAGCAGGATATTTGACTTGTTACATTAATCCTTCTTCACTTGATTTAGGTGGTGAATCAATATATGATTATAGAAAACGCTTAGTAAGGAATTTTCTTTCTGGTGAAATTAATGACGTGTTAGATGTTTTAAAACTAAAGTTTAAAACATTAAAATCCATAGAGGAAATTTATTTTTCATATTGGGAAGAAATAATTGAAGATGGAGAATATGGTATTGATAATAAATTTATGAATCATTTCATAAAATATATGGCTTTAGCGGAAAGACTAAACACTTTTAAAAGCTTATTAAAGTATCAAAACGAAGAAACAAAATCAGAAGAAACTAACGAGATTTACGACTTACTAGATACAATTAGAACTAAAGACCACACAGACCTACAATTATATGATATAGTTAAAGAGCGCACACAATTAAATAAAGACGCATTACAGTATCTATATAAAGACATTGAAGTCTATTTGTTTGGTGAAAAAGATGATTTTGAGTGTAAATATTCAGAAGATGAAACTGAACAAGCAATAGAGGATTTAAAAGCTAAAGGGCATTCAGAGGATGACTTAATAATGTTGGGTTACATTAGAAAAAGTAAAGCTTTTAATGTTGCTACAAATGATATGGATTTAGATTTCACTTATATCAATAAAGAGAAAATATTCTTTCCATTAGAGTTTTTTCCTATTTATCAATTACAAGGTTTAATAAATGCAGAATTAAGTAAAATAAAAGAAAAAGAAGAATTATTAAATCCTGATATAAAAATTACACCTAAACTAAAAACAGACCTTTCAGTTCCTCAATTGTCATTACTATTTAAAATGATAAACGATTTAAAACCTACAATCTTTAACACAAAATCTGATGCAGAATTATTTCGTTTCATATCAGCTAATTTTCAAACTAAAAAATCTACAGAAAAAGGAATTAGTACTCAAAAATTAAGGAACGAATTTAATAACCCAGACTTAAAAGCTATCGAGTTTTGGGAAAAACACCTGCATACAATGCTGTCTAATATCAGAAAATTAAAATAATTTATTTCCAACAAACTCAATGTTTATAAGGCTTTTACTTGGGGTTATATAACCTTGTATAACTGTTTTAGCTTCCTTTGTTGGCTCATATTTGCTTCACAATTAAATCATTAACATTTAAAAAAGAAGTAAATGGAAGCAGTAATTTTAACATCAGAGCAGTACAACGAATTAGTATCAAGATTAGACAAATTAAACTCTACAATAGAGTCTAATCAAAAAACATCAAAAGAAATTTTTCTCGACAATCAAGAGTTTATCCAGCTAATGCATATTAGTAAAAGAACAGCTCAAACTTGGAGAGATGAAGGTAAAATATCATTTTCTCAAATAGGTAGTAAAATTTACTACAAGATGAAAGATGTAGAAGTCTTACTAGATAAAAACTACAATAAAGCCTTTAAAAATAAAAGGTAGTCGTTTTGTACGACACACTTAAAATAAAGCATCAAGTAAAACAATTACCTAAAGAAGTTATAGAGCAACAAGAAAAACCATTTTTATGGAAAGGCTTAAAATGGACACCTATTTTCAATAAAAAAACAAGACAAGTAAACGCTTATGAGACGAGCGTAAATAACTTAGACTTGCGTTTAAAAGGAAATACAATCTTTTGTAATAACTCACTTCAAAAATGGTATATGGGTAATAATTACGAGTTGTTTTCATACTCACAAGTCGTTAAGGCATTAGGTAAATTAGATGGTATTTTACCTTTCAACGTGTATGATGCTAATATTCATTACTTAGCAGTTGGTATAATAATAGAAGAAGAAGCAAAACCAATTCTAGATCCTTGGTTAAGCTTAAACGGTAAACAACCAATACCAATGTTAGGAGCAAATAAACAATACGGTAAAAAATTCTATCTTACAGATTATAAAGTTAAAGGGTATGATAAAACTTTTGAAGTAAAAACACACGACCGTATAAAGTTAAATAAACCATTGTTTAGATTTGAGTTAGAAATCTATACACGAAATTTAAACAAGCGTAAAAATTCCATTGGAATTTACACGGTAAAAGATTTAATTGATAAAGCGAAATATCAAATGTTAGCAAATGAGTTAATGAGTAAATACTATAAGATAGAAAAGCAACAAAGTATTCCATTATCAAAGCTTACTAATAAAGAAAAAGAAGCTTTAGCATTGTTTCAAAATCAAGAAATATTAAAACAGTACAAAATAGATCATTTTGAAACTTATGGTAACAGACGTAAAGTGTATAATAAACTAAAAAAACTATCTAATAATAAGCATTTAGCTCACGTAAAAGAGCAGTTAAAAACAAGTTTAAAACACACGCTATTTTAAGACTTGTAATATAACATAAAACAGGGGTAAAAAGTAAATACGGAAATCCTCATAATAAAACCAATATATATTTATATTTTTATAGTTCCCTTAGAGCTTAATCAATCAAAAAACTAAATGAAATTCAACGAAGATTCAAGAGTCAAAATACCATCAATATTACATCTTACACGTTTAGGATATAAATATTTATCATTAAAGGGAGCAGTTTGGAACGAAGAAACAAACATTTTTACAGATATATTTATTGAAAGCGCTCAAAAGATAAACAATGATTTAGAAATAGATGAAGCTAAAAGGTTATTAAGTGATGTATCATTATTATTAGATAATGAAGATTTAGGAAAAGCATTCTACGAGAGATTAAGTCAAAAAACGGGACATAAAATTATTGATTTTGAAAACTTTGAAAACAATACATTTAATGTTGTTACTGAGCTAACTTATAAAAATGGTGATGAAGAATTTAGACCAGATATAATTCTTATAGTTAATGGCTTACCATTAGTTTTTATAGAGGTTAAGAAACCTAATAACAGAGAAGGAATTATTGCAGAGCGTAACAGAATTAATAAACGTTTCCAAAATAAAAAATTTAGGCGCTTTGTAAATATTACACAGTTAATGGTATTCTCAAACAATATGGAATACGATAGTAGTGATATGGATACTATACAAGGTGTATTTTATGCATCGCCATCTTATCACAAACCAATATTTAATTATTTCAGAGAAGAAGAAACGCTTGATTTAAATAGTCTTCTATTACCTGAAAATGATGCTACAGAAAATGAAGTTCTAAAAGATAATAACTTAGTTATTATTAAGCACTCACCAGAGTTTTTAACTAATAAAGATTCCAATACACCAACAAACAGAGTGTCTACCTCTTTGTTTTCTAAAGATAGACTATCTTTTATTCTACAATATGCAATTGCATACGTAAATGAAAGCTCAGGCTTACAAAAACATATAATGCGTTATCCTCAATTATTTGCAACCAAAGCAATAGAGAATAAATTAAATGAGGGTATAAGAAAAGGAATCATTTGGCATACACAAGGAAGTGGTAAAACAGCATTAACGTATTACAATGTTAAGTTTCTAACAGACTATTATCAAAAACAAAATGTAATACCAAAATTCTATTTTATAGTAGATAGATTAGATTTATTAATTCAAGCTAAAAGAGAATTTACAAGCAGAGGTTTAACGGTGCATATTGTTAATTCAAGAAATGAATTTGTTGCAGATATAAAATCTAAAGCAGCATTACATAACGAAAGAGGAAACGCAGAAATTACAGTAGTAAATATTCAAAAATTTTCAGATGATGCTAAAATAGTAACAGAACAAGATTATGATATAAATATTCAACGTGTTTATTTCTTAGATGAAGTACACCGTAGTTATAATCCAGAAGGTAGTTTTTTAGCAAATTTAGAGCAGTCAGATAAAAATGCTATTAAAATAGGATTAACCGGTACACCTTTATTAGGTACAGAATATAATTCTAAAACATTGTTTGGTGATTATATTCATAAGTATTACTACAATGCATCTATTGCAGATGGTTACACATTAAAACTAATTAGAGAAGAAATAGCATCTAATTATAAAATGGTTTTAGAGCAAGCCTTAAAAGAAATTAAAGTATTACAAGGTGACGTTCCTAAAAAGAAAATCTATGCAGATGCAAGATTTGCAGAACCAATGTTAGATTACATTGTTGAAGATTTTGAAAGTTTTAGATTAATGAATAACGATGCATCAGTTGGTGCAATGGTAGTATGTGATAGTTCAGATCAAGCTAAAATGTTATTTGAAATATTCAATAACAAATATAGAGATAGCAATACTTTGGCTTTAGATAAAGTAGCAGAAGAAAGAGAATCTTATGGTGATAAAAAAAGAGAAAGCTATAAAGTAAAAAAAGCAGCTTTAATTCTTCACGACATAGGTACTAAAGAAGAACGTAAACAAGAAGTAGAAGATTTTAAAGATGGTAAAATAGATTTTCTTTTTGTATACAATATGTTGTTAACTGGTTTCGATGCTAAAAGACTAAAGAAATTATACATAGGTCGTTTAATTAAAAAGCATAATCTATTACAAACATTAACCAGAGTAAATAGAACATATAAAGATTATAAATATGGTTTTGTAGTTGATTTCGCAGACATTAAAGCAGAGTTTGATAAAACTAATAAAGACTATTTTGAAGAGCTTCAAGAGGTTTTAGGTGATGAAATGGAACATTATTCTAACATCTTTAAATCTAAAGAAGAAATTCAAGAGGAAATAGCAGATATAAAAGAGATATTATTTCATTATGATACTTTAAATGCTGAAAACTTCTCACAGCAAATTTCTCAAATCTCAGACCGTAAAAAAATGTTAGGTTTAGTAAAGGCTTTAGGTAATGCTAAAAGTTTATACAATCTAATTCGTTTATTTGGGCATTATGAGTTGTTAGAAAAAGTAGATTTTAAAAAGCTTTCAGTATTATATAGAGAAGCAAATAATCACTTACAATTACTAAATCAAAAGGAAGCGTTAGAAAACAATATAGATACTACTAATCTATTAAATGTAGCTTTAGAAGATGTAGTCTTTATGTTTAATAAGGTTGGAGAAGAAGAGTTAATTTTAGCAGATCAATTAAAAGATACACTTCGCAAAACAAGAGAAGAATTAGCAAGTAATTTTGATAAAAAAGACCCTGAATTTGTAAGTTTGTACGATGAATTAGAGCGTCTGTTTAAGAAGAAGAAATTAAACGAAGTAACGCAAGAAGATATGAAAGCTAATATTGGAGCGTTAAAAGAAATTCACGCAAAAATATTAGAGTTAAATAGACAAAATAAACTACTACAGGCTAAATATGATAACGATCCTAAATACTGTCGTATTCATAAACGATTAGTAGAAAAAGGTGGTTTAACAAAAAAAGAAAGTCAATTATTTGAAGCTTTACAATCTGTTAAAAGTGAAGCAGACCTTCAGGTAATACAAAATAGTCGTTTACTTCAAAATGAGGGTTATTTAGATAAGATGATGATTAAATTGGTGATTAATCAATTTGTAAAACAAAACAATATTAAACTAAATCCAGAGACTTCTAAATTCATTAATAATTTAGTGGTTCAAGAATATACTAACGAATTCCACGGGCGTACAGCTTAGATAAAAATAAATGACAGCAACAGTACAATTTCAAACAGAAGTAAAAAATCTAATAGACAGTCTTAAAGGGATTTGTTCTAATTATGGTTTAGGGAATGATGGAGACGAATATAAAATCATAACACAAGTATTTCTATATAAGTTTTTAAATGACAAGTTTGCGTATGAGGTAAAACAACTAAATGAAGAGTTGGCAAAAGCAGAAAAATGGCAAAAGGCTATTGAGGCATTACCAGAAGAAGCATACGAAATGCTAACCTTACAGTTAAATGCAGATACAGCAGTATTGCAACCGCAACATTTTATTTCGCATTTGTTCGATATACAAAACAAACCAGATTTTGCTAAAACGTTTGATGATACCTTAATGGATATTGCCATTCAAAATAATGACATCTTCTCAGTAAAAACAACAGGAGGTTCTAAAGAACCTTTATTTGAGCGTATTAGTGAAATTGTAGAAACAGCAGAGCGTAATGCGTTTTGTAAGGCAATTGTAAACCAATTAGTAGATTTCAGTTTCGAACATATTTTTAATGAAAAATACGATTTCTATGCTACTATTTTTGAGTACTTAATAAAAGACTATAACAACGATAGTGGTGGTACGTATGCAGAGTATTATACACCGCACGCAGTAGCTAAAATTATGGCTTCTATAATGGTAACAGAAGACAATATTCAAGATGTTACGTGTTATGATCCAAGTGCGGGATCGGGAACGCTTTTAATGAATTTAGCTCACGCTATTGGCGAAGATAAATGTACTATTTACTCACAAGATGTTTCTAAAAAATCATCTAAACTATTGCGTTTAAACCTAATACTAAACAATTTAGTACACTCATTACAAAATGTAGTACGTGGTAACACTATTTTATCACCTTATCATAAAGATGATAATAACGAATTACAGAAGTTTGACTATATCGTATCAAACCCACCTTTTAAGTTAGATTTTAGCGAATATAGAGACGATTTAGACAGTAAAGAAAATAACGAACGCTTTTTTGCAGGTATTCCAAAAATTCCCAAAAGTAAAAAAAGCAGTATGTCTATTTATAGTTTGTTTTTACAACACATTATGCATAGCTTAACCAAAACAGGTAAAGCAGCTATTGTAGTACCTACTGGTTTTATTACTGCGCAATCAGGTATTGATAAAAAGATTAGAGAAAAAATGGTAGAGAGTAAAATGTTAGCGGGTGTAGTAAGTATGCCATCTAATATTTTTGCAACAACAGGAACAAGTGTGTCTATAATCTTTTTAGATAAAACGAATACCGAAGAAGTGGTTTTAATTGATGCCTCAAATTTAGGGACAAAAGTAAAAGAGGGGAAAAATCAAAAAACTGTTTTATCTGAAATAGAAGAACAAAAAATTATTGATACGTTTAATAATAAAAAAAATATCGAAGACTTGTCTGTAGTGGTAACATATGATAAAATTAAAACAAAAGATTTTTCATTAAGTGCTGGACAATATTTTGAAGTGAAAATTGAATATATTGATATTTCATCCGAAGAGTTTGAGCTAAAGATTAAAGATTTTAAAAACAACTTAAATTTTATGTTTGAAGATTCAAGAGTGTTAAGTGATGAAATTCAAAAAAAACTTAATGCTTTAGAAATATGATAGACTTTAGTTTTAAAAGATTAGACGATGTCGTAAAACGCGTAAAAGTTGGGTTTGTTGGTTCTGTAAATAATTTTTATTGTGACTCTGATGTACCAGATAGTGTTCCTATCATAAGAACAACAGATATTGAGGATTTTGATTTAAATAAGTTGAAATATGTAACACGTGAATTTCATGAAAAAAATAAAAAATCTCAAATTTTTAAAGGAGACCTTATAATCGCTCGTCATGGCACAAATGGTAACGCTATGATTTATGATCTTGAAGAAGAGGCTCAAGTATTAAATGCGGTAATAATTCGTCCAGACTTGAATAAAATAAGCCCTTCAGTTTTAAAGCTACACTTTGACTCACCATATATAAAGAATCAAATAAAGGGTTCAGTTAAAGGCTCTATTCAAGGTGTTATTAATACCAAACACGTTGCCGACCTAATGATTCCAATTTGTGAATCAATAAATTACTCTTCTGTAGCATCAATTATTTCTAGTCTAAATACAAAAATAGAATTAAACAATAAAATCAACCAAGAATTAGAATCAATTTCAAAAACTATTTATGAATATTGGTTTGTGCAATTTGATTTTCCAGACCCAAACGGAAAACCGTATAAAGCATCAGGAGGCAAAATGGTGTATAATGAGAATCTTAAAAAAGAAATACCAGAAGGTTGGCAAGATAAAACCATTGCAGATTGGATAGAAAAAGATAAAAGTGGAGATTGGGGGAAAGAGTCTAAACAGGGTAATTATACAGAGCAAGTATCTTGTATTCGTGGTGCAGATATTAATGGCTTAAACGGTAATGGTGTAGTAAAAGCACCAGAGCGTTTTATTTTAGAAAAAAACACTCATAAACTATTAGAAGAAGGAGATTTAATAATTGAAATATCTGGAGGTAGTCCAACACAATCTACAGGTAGAATGGCTTTTATAACACAAGAAACTTTAGAGCGTTTTGAGAATCCACTAATTTGTTCTAATTTCTGTAAAGCAGTTACATTAAAAGACGAAACCTATTTATACAATTTCGTGTACCAATGGCAAAGGTTGTATGATGCAGGAGTATTATTTGGTTGGGAAGGAAAAACAAGCGGTATTAAAAACTTATTGTTCGAGAGCTTTGTAACTAATTACAAAACAGTTTTCCCTAAAAAGGACATCGTAGAAAAGTTTTACCAAAAAATAAAACCAATACACGCTAAAAAGCAAAAGAATCTAAGAGAAAATCAAAAATTAGCAGATTTAAGAGATTGGTTATTACCAATGCTAATGAATGGTCAAGTAACGGTTAAAGAAGCACAAGAACACATTAATCAAGCAGCAGAACCACAAGGGAACTATAGTTAAAGAACAATTCATACAATGCATTTATATAACTTAAAATCAAAAGAGTCTATTAGTATATTAAAAGAGAAGCCATTTAAATTAGAAAGAGAAATACAGTCACTTTTTGAAAATAATTTAAATGAGTTAATGGATTTACAATTAGTAAAATCTGAGTTCTCTATTAAAAATAAACGCATAGATACTTTAGCATACGATACACAATCAAATGCTTTTATAATTATTGAATATAAACGTAGTAGAAATATAAGTGTAGTAGATCAAGGATTTACATATTTAAGTTTAATGCTAGAAAATAAAGCAGATTTTATAGTTGAGTATAACGAAACATTAAAGCAAAATTTAAAACGCACAGATGTAGATTGGAGTCAAACAAGAGTAGTATTTGTATCTACAAGTTTTACCGAAAATCAAAGAACAGCAACAAATTTTAAAGATATTGCTATTGAGTTATGGGAAGTTAAACGCTATGAAAATAATTTAATTAGTGTAAACCAAATAAAGAAAAGTAAATCTGCCGAAAGTATAAAGCCAATTACGTCAAGCAATACACAATTAGAAGCTGTTACAAAAGAGATAAAAGTATACACAGAAGATTTTCATTTAGATAGTTATCCAGATAAAGTAAAAGAATTATATGAAACCTACAAAGATGCTATTTTAGCTTTAGCAGATGATATTGAGTTAGAGCCTAAAAAACTATATATAGCTTTTAAAAAGGATAAAAATATAGCTGATATTGTTACACTTAAAAAAGGAATTAAACTATTTATCAATCTACAAAAAGGTAAGCTTGAAGACCCTAAAAATTTAATGCGTGATGTATCAAATACAGGTCATTGGGGTAATGGAGATTATGAATTAGTAATAACTAATAATGATAATTTAGAGTATATTTTATTCTTAATCAAACAAGCTATATAAATACAGTATATTTTAGTTATATATTTGTAAATATTATTAAACATAAACGTCTAATTAATAAAGTTAATAATACAGTTAAGTATTTAGTACATAAAACAATAAATGGTATAATATTTGTTTTAAATAAAGTAATTATATACTTTTGTATAATATTAATAAAGTTATGAATAATAAAACTTTACATATAAACAAACCTTCTGAGAGGCTTCTTTCTTTTGTACGATCTCTTAAAGAAGATAAAGAAAACAACAAAAAAGAGTTGCTTTCTAATAAGGAGCTATATTTTAAAAAGTAGTTTTCCTTAATGGCTTTCAATACTGTAATTCCATATACAAGTTCTGTTGGAAGTAAATTTCTTATAAATTTTAAAGATTTTATACAGCAAGATTTTTCTTTGCCTGTTGTTGACGTATCATTGTTTTTAGTAGAATCTACAGAAGCAGGTTTAGGTCTAAGAGATTTAATTGCTTTAACTAGAATAATAAAAGATTTCCTAAATGAAAATCAAGTAGTGCTTTATTACTATTGTGATACTAGTGATTCAGATATTTTTATCTCACCACGAAACCAAAAGATGCAACCACAAGAATTTAGACATAGTTTGTTTAATGCTCTTTTTGATTTAATGAAAGTTACAGATTTTGTGAAAGATGAAATTATTATTGAAGATCCTGCTAATAATACACACTACATATCATTGATAACTAAAGTGGCTGATAAATCAAGTCTTACAGAAGTTAGTGTTGCAGTTCAACAAATGAATGATAAGTAAAAATAATCCCCATAAAATAAAACCCAGTTTTTTCGTACCTCAAAATCCTCTGTCTTTTATTTTATTCCGCTCACCACTCTAGTTTAGCGTTTTTTTATCTTTAAAGTAATAGCATATTGCAGTTTTGGTTTTCATAAAATCAAACCAAAATACAACAAGCTATTTCATATTATTTTTTCATAAAACCCTAAACTTCCCAAAGCTATGTTACATAATAGAAGTTATAGTAGCAAAAACCTTTTCAATGGTACGCTACGCTAAGTTTTTATGTTTTGGTAGCTATAACTGCTATTATGTAAAATATCCGCTCATCCAAAGCGCACTTCCTTACATATAACCACATTTTGAACTAACAATGAACATTCCTACGTTCTTGCATTGTTTTTATAAGTGCTTTTTTAGTTTCAATACAACTAGGCTTTTAATTTTGAAGTTGAGGTTTATATAAGATAATTTGTAAAGCACCTATAAAATCAAAAAATCCAAATAAGAGTATTACCATTCATTTGTCAATAACATTAGTAGTAGAATAAGAAAATAGAGTACAAAACAAATAAAGTGCAATACACTTATTTCCGCTTCTGCCAGCGCACTAGGTACTTTAATATAGTTTTTATTTCTTATCTCATTCCATTGCACAAAACCATCGTTAAGTCCAAGTATTCCTTATCTCAAGTCTTTGTTTATTCCATTTCACTAAAAAATAAAAATGTCCTAACATCATATTTAGTACTATAAAAAAATAAAAAAGATAGCAAATATAAGTGCCTTGCTACAGCCAACGCTAAAAGCCTGTAAAGGTCAAGCCCTACGGGTTTTGAATAAAACTTTTTTCACAATATTTCTTCTTTTTCATTAAACATTTTAACTCAAAAAACTTTTATCCAAAAACCTTGACAGTCTTATCCAAGGCACTTTTAGATAGCACATCTTTTTTCTTTCTTTTCCAAAAATAATGGCGCGAAGCGTAGCGAAGCAAATTTTAAATTGGATAGCTATGTCAACTTTTGAACTGAAAACACATCGAACAGGAAAAACTTACTCAAAACCTCATTTTTTCATCCTAAACAAAGGTCTAAACAGCGGAAAACCGCTTTCAAATCCTTGTCCTAACTGTTTTGTAGTTGAAACTGCAACCGAAAAAGAAAAAAACACGCTGTTTCATTTATCTATGATGCTACAAATAGGTGGTTTTTACGCTTATTATTTAAAAGGAAGTGTTATTCCGTTTATCTCAATAGATGATTGCAGAAACACGCTTAAAAATAGTTTAAAGCACAATAAAAATTCGGGTTTTGAACTTCAAAAACAAATTAATTTAGTTTCTGTTATCAGTAAAAAAGAAAAAGAGTTACAAAATGTCATTGATAAAATGTCAGTTTTAAAGGTTGCATATATACGTAATTGCTTCAAGCTAATGCAAACTAAAGAAGCTTAACGCAAAGGCATCATAATACGCTGAAACTGTAACAAAATGGCATAATTTTCGTTATATTAGAAGAGTAAACAAAGTTTAAAAGCAATATCAAGTCCGTACCAAATCCGAACAAGTATTAATTTTAAATTGTTATAGTAATGGGGAAAATTTCTCAAGGTATTTTAGGAGGGTTATCAGGAAAAGTAGGTAACGTTATTGGTGGTAGTTGGAAAGGTATTGACTACATCAGAATTAAGCCATCAAGTGTGGCGAATCCTCGAACAGAGGGGCAAGTCAATCAGCGTAATAAATTTACTGTTACATTGGAGTATTTACAACCGAACAAAGAGTTCTTGAAAGTCGGTTATAAATCATTTGCGACAAAGAAAACAGAATTTAATGCTGCAATGTCTTATGTGTTGAATAATGCAGTAGGAGGTACTGCGCCAAACTTTACGGTAGATTATTCGAATGCTCTATTAAGTAGAGGTTCATTATCTGGAGCTTTAAATGCAACAACAGATTTAGCAACAGCAGGACAAGTTTCTTTTGCTTGGGATGATAACTCAACTGAAGGAAATGCAAACACAACAGATAAAGCTATGGTTTTGGTTTACAATCCAAGTAAAAAAGAATCAATGTATATTCTAGATGGTGCGATTAGAACCGCAGGTTCTCAAACAGTAATTATACCAGGAACTTATGCAGGCGATACAGTAGAGCTGTTTATAGCGTTTGTTTCCGCTGATGGTACACAAGTATCAAACAGTTTGTATTTAGGCTCTGGTACGGCAGCTTAATAACTTTAAGCGTAAATACATACAAAAAGAAACCGTTACAGTATATTTGTAACGGTTTCTTTATGCTTTTAGATTACTATTTTTACTTCTCAAATATATAGTTTAAAATGTTATACCTATGTTGTACCTTTTTTGATTTTATCTTTTAAAAGTTAATAAAATCAATGCGTACAGAGTGTTATTCACACAACACGGTGTTGTGCGTTCGTTATTTTTTTAATTCGTTTATTGTTTCTTCCAATGCTAAAACCCATCCATTTTTAATATCATCATTATCTTTTTCTGCAATTTTCAGATTTTCTCTTAAATATGGCAAAAATTCCTTGTCATTCAGTTTTAAAATTGCTTCAAATAATAAAGTTCCATAATCTCCATTTTTGAGTTCGGAAATAATTACTTCTTTTATTCTTCTATCCAGTCTATTAGCTAAACCAACAATTGCTTCTGATTTTGTTTCAAAGTTAGAATCATTTATCCTATTCCATAAAGCATTTCTAATATCTTCTGTGTCATTTTCGAGTTGTCTTCCAATTCCAAAAGTTGCCCAATTTCTAATATCAGAATCTTTGTCACTAGATAACTCGATTAGAGTTTTAATCGCATTCTCATTTTCTAAACAAGAAATTGCAAGAGTTAGTTCAAACCTGACATCCGCAAAGTTATGAGTTTTGTATTCTATTAGTTTTGAAATCTGATTCTCATTTAAGTTCTCATTATTATGACTTATTGAAGATAAAATTGCTGATATCACTTTTGGTGATTTTTCATTTTCTAATAATTTGAAATATAAATCTACTGTTTTGTTTTGTTCAAACCTTGGGTTAAAACCTAATTGCGCTAACACATAAATTCCAATAATTTTGTCTTTTTCACTTTCGGAATTGGCAAGTTTGAAAGCTCGATTATAAACTTCTTTATTCGGTCTTTTTCTTAATTCTCCAACATTATCCCAAAAAGTTTTTTGCGTTTTATTTTTCAGCAGTCGAGTGAATATTTTTTCAGATGTCCATTTTTTTCGACTCATTTTTCTTTTTTCGATGTTGCTGGTTAATGACGCACAACAATTGAATAAACTCCCTTGGGAGTTTATTCCTATTATATATACCTACAAATCTAATGGATTTTTTATTAAGTTAAAAGTATTTGTGGCAACATGAGTGTATATTTCTGTGGTTTTTGACGAGTTATGACCAAGTAGTATCTGTATATACCTTAAGTCTGTACCAGATTCTAGGAGGTGCGTTGCAAAACTATGTCTTAATACATGTGGTGAAACTTTAACTTTTAGTCCAGCTTTTGCTCCTGCATTACTTACAATTTTATAAACACTATTGGCATTGTATTTTTTACCTCTTACGCCTTCAAATAAATAATCTTTTGGTTGGTATTGCTTAAAATACAGTCTTAAATCCTTTAGAATACTATGCGATAATAACGTGTAACGATCTTTATTTCCTTTGGATCCTAATACTTTTATTACCATACGTTTACTATCTATGTCTTTTGGTTTTAAACTTAATAATTCGCTTCGACGTAATCCAGCCGAATAGAGTAGGCTAACAATACATTTATGTTTTATGTTGTTGGTGGATTCAATAAGTTTTAAAACTTCTATTTTGGATAGTACAATTGGTAGTTTAGCTTCTTTCCTAGGTCTTTCAATTGCATAAAACCGGTTTGGCATGCCTAAAACAACTTCATAATAAAACTTTATGCTATTTATTGCTTGATTAATGTAAGAGTTGGAGTGTTTACTTTGTACTAGCATTTGTATGTAGTTGCGTATGTCTACCTCATTTAAGCTATCTATATCTTTGTTTTTATGATAATTTATAAATCTTTCAAAACAAGACACGTAGGATTTTACTGTGTTATTAGCGTATCTTTTTAATTCTAATTTCTGAAAATAGGATTCTGGACAAGACTTTAAGTTTGTGGGTAAATCTCGTTTTCTGTACCATTCGACATTAAAATCTTCATCCAATTGTTTGGATTTAGTAGTCTGAAAAAAATATTTTCCGTTTATCCAGGCAACACCTCTAAATAAATCAAAAATTGCACTTAAATTATTTGATGTGTTTTCAATATAATGCATATTAAATTCATCTGTCCACTGTAGGTTTGGTAATTCTTTTATTAATGAATTTAATACCTTATCAGAATAAAATTGTAGTCCAATATATTTTTTGTTATCTATTAGCAAATGCTTAAGTGTGATGTGTTTTTTTAGCTCCATGGTCAATATTAGTTATATTTATGTATATAGTTGTATATTAGGCGTTTATTAAACGTATAAATAACTATTAGATTTTTTTGTTTATGGAACAAAACAGAGTTTGTCAGGCTTGTAATAAGATAATTTCGGGTCGTTCAGATAAAAAGTTTTGCGATTCTTATTGTAAAAGCTCCTTTCATTATCAAAAAATGATAGAGGATACACCCAAGTTTTATAGTCGTGTGGATAAGCAATTAAAGCTAAATAGACGTATTTTAAAAATTTACAATAAAGCAGGGAAAGTAACGGTTAGATCTAACGTAGTATTAGATTTAGGGTTTGATCCTAATTTTTTTACGCATTACTGGAAAAACAATAAAGATGAGGTGTATTTATTTGTTTACGAGTTTGGTTTTATGAAAAAAAAGGAGAGCGGAATAGAGAAGTATGTATTGGTAAAATGGCAAGATTATATGCTTAAAAAGTAATTGTAGTATAAAATTATATAGTATGTAAATAGCGTTTAAACAAAAAAAAACCTCGCAAATAGCGAAGCTTTTTTTAGCTAGTAAGTTTTATTTTAAAGTAATAGGAAACTCGGCAAATGTTGTGTCCCAACCAATTTTTAAATGTACTGTGTCTTCTGAAGCTTTATATAACGCGATAGAGAGGTTTTCAATTTCTGTTTCACTTTTAGCAACTGGTACGCTTATGCTAGCAACATCTTTACTATCATCGTAACCATAATTTCCCCAACCATCTAAACCTGTATTTAGTTTAAGTGTCCACTCGTTAGCAGTAGGAATAATTATAATAGAATATCTTCCAGCTTTAATTTGTTTTCCACCAACAGTAACATCGTTTAAAAATAATATCTCAGTAGACTCATTAGCACCAACTCGCCATGCTTCTCCAAATTTTAATAAACCTCCAAAAATATCTCTGCCTTTTTTTGCAGGTCTAGAGTAAGTTACTCTAATTTGTGGCTCCATTGCGGCTTGCTTAGTTGCATCTTTTTCAAACGCTCGTTTTGGTGCATTTTCTGGATAATAGGCACGATCCATTGGGCTTTTATCCATTTTAGCAAATTCTTGTGCATTGACAGACGTTCCTGTTAATACAACTGCGATAATAAATAGTAATTTTTTCATTTTAGTTTTTGTTTAAATTAATTATGTTCTCGGTTTTTATTTCTGAAAGTCTTGTAAGCGCATCAGCTTCATATAATCTAGGTAGCGTTTGTAATGCAGTACCAACGTCTGCTTTGTAATTTATATAATCCTGAAACGTAATGCCATCAATATTACGACTGTTATAAGCACTTCTAAATCTTACACCACCTTGATTAACATGATAACTGTAGGCCAAATAGTCAATTTTATTAGTGTCCTTATTTATCCAATAATAAAACTGGTCGTCAAAGTCTTGTCCACCACCTGCTTCATTAAAAGTAATTTGTATGACTGCATAGTCTTTATTTTTTATAGTAGTAGCTTCAATATAACTAGCGTTAACAGCAGGATCGTTTAACTTATAAGGTAACATAGTAAAATATATAACCGAGTTTATAGCTCCTGAGCCATCCACAATTTCCTTTTCCGTTAGTGTAACTTCTTTATTATTTACAAGTCTTGAAAATGTGGTGTTAGTCAACATATCTTGGATCGTATCGTTGTCCTTTATATACGTTTTAGTGTACTTATAATTAGAGCCTTCATTTTTAAATTGATACTGCTTGTCTCTAAAAGTAAAACCATAATGTGCAGTCTGGTATAAATCGCCACCATGAGCCAAAATAGTTTTATTTATAATTTGCTCTGCTTTACTAAGGGTAGTTGTAGCTACAATTGTACTATCTATATCTGTTGTGGTTTTGCTAGTATTATCATTTTTACAAGAGGTAATTAGCACTAATAGCAGTAAAAAAATAACAGGTCTTACAATGGTCATTGGTTAATTTTTAGATGAAATTACAATTTTTGTCGTTTTAAAAACAAGACCTTTCAGTTAATTAGTAAAACTTTATGATAGCTTCCACCTTGGATATGTAATACTAAGTGTTTAAAATTTACTTAAAAATTTTACTTTTGTAACATGGTAGATAATTTTGAAAACGAATATTTTGGTATAGGTATCCAAAACGGAAAAACACCAGAAAACTTAGGTGTCCTTTGGCGTACTGCACAAAATTTAGGCGCAAGCTATATTTTTACAATTGGTAATAGATATGCTAAACAAGCTTGCGATACGCATAATGCAGTCAAGTCAATGCCATATTTTCATTATGATACTTTTCAGGATTTTTATGATAACATCCCTAAAGGTGCGCGATTAGTAGGTGTAGAGCTGGATGATACAGCAGTAGATCTAGAAACCTTCCATCATCCTAGACGTTGTGTCTATTTATTAGGTGCAGAGGATCATGGATTATCTAAACAAGCGATAGAAAAAAGCCATTTTTTGGTTAAATTTAAGTCGCAATTAAGCTTAAATGTATCTGTTGCAGGAAGTATTGTGATGTATGATAGAGGAATAAACAAACCAAGGTCGTAACTTTGCGGTCTATTAAATAAGATTAAGATGGCACATAAAGCAGGTTTTGTAAATATTATTGGTAACCCAAACGTAGGTAAGTCAACACTTATGAATGCCTTTGTAGGCGAAAAATTGTCCATTATTACCTCTAAGGCACAAACCACAAGACACAGGATTTTAGGGATTGTTAATGGTGAAGATTTTCAGGTGATACTAAGTGATACACCAGGAATTATAAAACCAGCTTACGAGCTGCAAGCCTCTATGATGGATTTTGTTAAGTCTGCTTTTGATGATGCAGATATCCTTATTTATATGGTCGAGATTGGTGAAAAAGAATTAAAAGATGAAGCGTTTTTTAATAAAATTACCAATGCTAAAATTCCGGTGTTACTGTTACTCAACAAAATTGATAAATCTAATCAAGAGCAGTTAGAAGAGCAAGTGCAATCTTGGGCTACTAAAGTTCCAAATGCAGAGATTATTGCTATTTCGGCTTTAGAAGGGTTTAATGTAAAAGAAGTTTTTGATCGTATTATTGAATTATTGCCAGAATCTCCAGCTTTTTATCCAAAGGATCAATTAACAGATAAGCCAGAACGCTTTTTTATAAACGAAACCATTCGTGAAAAAATCTTAATGCATTATAAAAAGGAAATCCCTTATGCAGTAGAAATTGATACGGAAGAGTTTTTTGAAGAAGACCAAATAATTAGAGTAAGATCTGTAATTATGGTCGAGCGCGAAACCCAAAAAGGGATTATAATTGGACATAAAGGAAGCGCTTTAAAACGTGTAGGTGTAGAGGCTAGAAAGGATCTAGAAAAATTCTTTGGTAAGCAAATTCACTTAGAGCTTTATGTAAAAGTTAATAAAAATTGGAGAAGCAACCAGCGTCAGTTAAAACGATTTGGTTACAATCAGTAGCATATTTTAATGTAATCGTTGCTTTGACTTAACTTTAGGTTAAACTTGATGTTTCACTTTTATGGTTTATAAAAAAACCAACTAAAAAATGAAACATTTAAAAAAGTCAGTACTATTATTTTCAGCCTTAACATTATTCCATTGTGCAAACGATGATGACGCTTCTGTAGATTTACCAACAGTAAATACAGCAGTTAATTTTACTTATAAAACCACAATTAATGTTGGAGGAGAGGCTGCTGCCGAAATTTCTGCATATGATAAAACAACAAAAAAGTTGTTTGTTACTAATGCCGAAAGTAATGAGATTTCTATTTACAACCTTTCAGATTTAGAACTGCCAATTCAAGAAGCATCCATTAGCTTAAATGGTTTTGGAGCACCTAATAGTGTAGCAGTTTTTGATGGTAAGTTAGCAGTAGCTGTTGAGGCTTCAATTAAACAAAATCCAGGACAAATAAGAGTGTATAATACCGCTGATGCGTCTTTAAATAATACCTATACAGTTGGTGCGTTACCAGATATGGTTACATTTTCTAAAGATGGTAATTTTATTTTGTCAGCTAATGAAGGCGAGCCAAATGCAGATTATACCAACGATCCCATGGGAACGGTAAGTATTATCGATTTAAATAATAACACAGTTACCACTTTAGATTTTACAAGTTTTAATAGCCAAGAGGCTGCTTTGGAAGCCAATCACTTTAGAGTAACAGGATTAAATGCAGATCTAGCAAAAGATGTCGAGCCAGAATATATTACAGTATCTGAAGACTCGCAGACCGCTTGGGTATCACTTCAAGAAAATAATGGAATTGCAAAAATTAACCTGCAAACAAAAACCATTGAAGCTATTTTTCCTTTAGGTTATAAAGACCACATGTTACCTCAAAATAGTTTGGATGCTAGTAATGAGGATGGCGTAACCCAACTAAAAAATTGGCCAGTTAGAGGCTTGTACCAACCAGATGCTATTGTATCTGTTAGAATAAACGGAACAGATTATGTAATTTCTGCTAATGAAGGTGATGCAAGAGAATATGAAGGTACTCCTGGATTTATAGACATTGACAGAGTTAAAGATTTAACCTTGGATACCACTATGTTTCCTGCGTCAGAAGATTATCAAAACGAAGCTAATTTAGGACGATTAAACGTGATGTTGTCTGAAGGCGATATTGATAACGATGGTGATTATGACTATTTGTATAGTTATGGTGCACGTTCGTTTTCTATCTGGAGTGCAAATGGAGCTTTAGTGTATGATAGTGGTAATAGTATTGCAACGCAAACCTTAGCAGCTACTCCAGCAACCTTTAATGATGAGGATAAACGAAGCGATGATAAAGGTGCAGAACCAGAAAGTGTTGATGTTTTAAATATTGGTAACCAACGTTATATTTTATTTGTAGGATTAGAGCGTACAGACCAAATTATGGTGTATGATATTACTAATCCAAATGCTCCTGTGTTTTTATCCATTTTATCACACGCTGGAGACGAGGCTCCAGAAGGTCTGTTAGCTATTCCTGCAACAGATAGTCCAACAGGAAAAGACCTATTGATAGTCTCTAACGAGGATAGCGGTACAGTATCATTTTACGAAAATCAACAATAAGATAAATAAGATATAATCGAATTTTAAAAAAAGCTTCAGTGTAAACTGAAGCTTTTTTTTATTCATCTAAAACACTACTCATAAACGTGTAAAGTGCTGTCATTTCTTTTTGGTTTGACGTTTTACTTAAACGTCCAGAAAAATACAATATAAACCATAGTATAACCATACCAATTAGTCCCCAAACTTGTAATTGATAGTCTACTTTTAAGGCATAATTGGAGTAAGCCCAAATACAAAATGCTATAAATAATCCAGCAACTAAAAAATGTAAAAACATAAATAATGTCCAAACTGTTGGATTAGGACCAAAAAGCCCATACAATTGACTTTTGTTGTTTTCTAGATCATTTATCTCTAAATGTAATTGTGGTGACCAAAATTGTTGTTGCGCTTTTGGTAATTTAATAAACACATGATCATCCACTCTGGAGACTATAAATTGCTTCTGGTCCAGTCGTTTAGCTTCAAAAGCTTCTAAAACAGACGTATGTGATCTATTTAATTCTATCTTAAATCGTGGACGCAGCACGACTTCATTTAAATTTTCGTTCATAATTATCTCATAATGAAAGTAAAATACTATTTTTTCTCAAACTAAACACTACCTTTGCACTCGCTTACAGGATATGTAATGCATAAAAAAACAAAGATATGGGTAATATAGTAGCTATTGTAGGAAGACCAAATGTTGGTAAATCAACTTTTTTTAATCGTTTAATTCAACGTCGTGAGGCAATTGTGGATGCTGTTAGTGGTGTTACAAGAGATAGACATTATGGTAAAAGTGATTGGAACGGAAAAGAATTTTCGTTAATCGATACAGGAGGATATGTAAAAGGAAGTGATGATGTTTTTGAAGCAGAAATCGATAAACAAGTTGTTTTAGCTATTGAAGAAGCAGATGCTATTATTTTTATGGTAAATGTGGAAGATGGTGTAACAGGAATGGATGAGGATGTTGCAAGATTACTGCGTAAAGTTACAAAGCCTGTCTTTTTAGTAGTTAATAAAGTAGATAATGGTAAGCGTGAAGAAGACGCTGTCGAGTTTTATAACTTAGGACTTGGTGAATACCATACTATTGCTAGTATTAACGGAAGTGGTACTGGAGATTTATTAGATGCTTTAGTAGCAGCATTACCAGAAGTAGAAGAGGAGGAAGAGGAAGTAGATGCTATACCACGTTTTGCAGTAGTTGGTCGTCCTAATGCTGGAAAATCATCTTTTATAAATGCCTTAATTGGTGAAGATAGATATATTGTTACAGATATAGCTGGTACAACCAGAGACTCTATTGATACAAAATATAACCGTTTTGGATTTGAATTTAATTTAGTAGATACTGCTGGAATTAGAAAAAAATCTAAAGTAAAAGAAGACTTAGAGTTTTACTCTGTAATGCGAAGCGTACGTGCTATTGAGCATTCTGACGTTTGTCTTTTAGTAGTTGATGCTACCAGAGGATTTGATGGACAAGTACAAAATATATTTTGGTTAGCACAACGTAACAGAAAAGGTATTGTAGTGCTAATTAATAAATGGGATTTAGTAGAAAAAGACCACAAGTCAACTATCGAATTTGAAAAATACATTAAAACACAATTAGAACCTTTTACTGATGTGCCAATTGTATTTATTTCGGTATTAACTAAGCAACGTATTTATAAAGCTATTGAAACCGCTGTTGAGGTGTACCAAAACCGATCTAAACGTATCAAAACTAGCGAGCTTAATGAGACTTTATTACCTATCATAGATAATTATCCACCACCAGCTTATAAAGGTAAATTTGTTAAAATTAAATACGTAATGCAATTGCCAACACCACAACCGCAATTTGCTTTTTTCTGTAACTTACCACAATATGTGCGTGAAGGATACAAGCGTTATTTAGAAAACAAATTACGTGAGTTGTATGACTTTAAAGGTGTGCCAATTAGCGTTTACATGCGTAAAAAATAATTTTAAGGAAATTTTAAGTTTCTTTTAAGACTAAAGATAATATTACAAGGTTACTTTCGTTTTTGAAAATAAAGAGCTACTAATCAGGCTTTATAACATCAACCAAAAACCAATGCGTAATCTAATCATTATCACTGCACTGCTGTGTACCACTTTTTCATTTAGTCAATCCAAAGAATTTATTATAACAGGTCAGGTGCTTGATGACTTAGATCAAGCACCTTTAGAAGCTGCAACGGTTTATCTAGAGCGTGTCAAGGACAGTAGTTTAGTAACGTATACTATAACAGATAAAGATGGATCTTTTAGTCTAGAAGATGCTAGTGCTGAAGAAAATTTAAACCTTCTAGTGTCTTACGTAGGTTACCAATCTTACAAGAAACAAATAGCTATCAAAGCAGGCGGAACCATTAATTTGGGTAAAATTAATTTGCAAATTAGTAATGCCTTAGATGAGGTAGTTATCAAGTCTTCAGCGCCTGTAACTATTAAAAAAGATACTTTAGAGTTTAATGTAAATTCATTTAAAACAAAAAAAGACGCAACTGTTGAGGATTTATTAAAACAATTACCAGGTGTCGAAATTGACGAAGAAGGTAAGATTAAAGTTAACGGTAAAGAGGTTAATAAAATATTGGTAAACGGTAAACCCTTTTTTGGAAACGATCCTTCTATTACAATAAAAAACTTAACTAAAGAGATTATTGAAAAAATCCAGGTTGTTGACACCAAAACAAAAAGTGAAGCCTTTACAGGAGAAGAAGGTGATAAAGAAAACAAAACCATAAACTTAACCATAAAAGAAGAAAACAATAAAGGTGTTTTTGGACGTGTTGCAGCAGGAGTTGGGACAGATAAAAGGTATGAGTTTGCCGGAATGTTTAATAGGTTTGACAACGACCAACGTATTAGCGTTTTGGTTGGTGGTAATAACATAAACTCGCCAGGATTTAGTTTTGGTGAAATCGAAAAAATGTTTGGTAGTGGTGGAAGCCGAAGTTGGGATAGCAATGGTTCTTTTAGTATTAACGGAAGACAATTTGGAGGTGGTCAAGGGATTACAACCTCTAAATTAGCAGGAGCCAATTATGCAGATGCTTTAAGCGAAAAAACAGAAGTTGCTGCAGATTATTTTTTCTCAAACAGTAATTCTGAAAACGAAACGTCTTCCCAAAGGGAAACTATTTTATCCGATTCTAGATATTTTTCTAATTCTACATCTCGCTCAAATAACGATACACAAAGTCATACTGTAAATTCGGATTTTGAAATAAAAATTGACACTACATTTTTTATAAACATCAAACCATCCTTTGCTTACTCTAAAAGTACAACAGATTATACTAGTCAAGACGAAACTTTAGATCAAGATAGAGCGTTAACCAACCAATCTACATTATCATCGTTTGTAGATAATCGCGTTAAAAACTTTTCAAATGAAATTAGCGTTACTAAAAAGTTTGGTAATAAAGGTGCCTTTTTAAGATTTGGATTGGATAACAGTTTTAATAATAGTGAAAGTGAAGACTTTATAAATTCTAATACCGAAGTGTTTGGATCAAGTCCAGAAACTATTAACCGAAACCAATTTACTGATGGTGATAACTCAAGCAACAATTTACAAACTGACATAAGCTATAGATTGCCAGTTATTGAAAAAGAGTTTTTTGTAAGTTTTGATTATGAATACCAACGTAATAAAGACGAAAACATACAAAGTACCTTTGATTACAACTCTGGTACAGATAATTATGATGCTTTTAATGAACTGTTAAGTACAGATTTTGAATACACTGATATAAAAAGTGCACCAGGAGTTAGCTTAAGTTATAATAAAGAAAAATGGTCAGCTAGAATAGGTGCAGATTACGTGTCTAGAACTTTGAAAAATCAAGATGGATTACGACCGCAATTTAATGTTGAAAGAGATTTTAAAGCAGTCGAACTACGATCTAATTTTAATTATAGATTTAGTAAAAAGGCTTCTATTTACGCCAATTACAGACTATCAAATAGACCACCATCTTTAAGGCAATTACAAGCGTTTGAGGATGTATCAAACCCATTAAATACAGTGGTTGGTAATCCTAATCTAGAGCCAACTAATGAGCATAGTTTTTACATGGGCTTTAATGCTTATAATTGGCAAGAACGTTCTGGTTTTTATATGTATGCTAATATTTCTAGAAGTCAAAATGCAGTAGTGTCCAGAACAACAATTGATCCAGCAACTTTAAAACGTATTACTACTTATGACAATGTAGACGGTAATCAAAGTGGGTATTTTGGATTGGATTATAGTAAAAAGTTTAAAATAGACTCTTTACAATCTGTAAGATTTAAAATTGGTAATTGGTCAAACTTTTCAAAAAATATAAACTATAATAACGACGTGCAATACGCAAGTAATGTATTGGTGTTTAATCCAAACTTTGGGATTGATTATGTTTATAATACTATTTTTGAGTTTAAACCACGTTACCGAATTTCATTTACAAATAACAAATATGATATTGAAGCTTTTGAAGACAGAAATTTTACATCTCATAATTTAGATTTAAATACTGCATTTTTTCTTCCAAAAGGTTTAGAATGGCGAAATGATGTCACCTATAATTATAATCCAAATATAGCAGATGGTTTTCAAAAAGATGCTTGGTTTTGGAATGCTAGTGTAGCGTATTCAGTATTAAAAGATAAAGGGTTAGTCACGCTAAAAGTTTATGATTTATTAAATCAAAATACCAACGCAAGGCGTACAGCTACTAATGACTATATACAGGATACGCAAAGTACTGTATTACGTCAATACTTTATGCTTAACTTTAGTTGGAAGTTTAACAGTTTAGGCTCTAAGGGAGAAACTAGGGATAATGGTATGTATTACATGGATTAATTAATCCATAACCTACATAAAGTCTATAATAAAAAAAGCAGCTTACCCTAAAACGTAAGCTGCTTTTGTGTTGTATAATATGTGATTAAATAATGAGGATTGTTTATAGTTATGTGCTTTTTAATACATGCATTTATTTAAAATAGCTGAGGTGTTATGTTAGTAAAAGTTTGTAGATAAATTAAATATTGCAAGTCGTTATTTTAATCCAAAGTGATTTATAGGACCATTTCCTTTTCCTAAAATTTTGTTTTTCCCATTAGCAATAGCCATGTTTATATATTCACAAGCTTGCTTAACAGCATATTCTAAGTCATCGTCTTTGCTTAAAAATGCAGCTATACTTGAAGATAAACTACAACCAGTACCATGTGTATTATTTGTGTGTATTCTTGTGTTTTTAAACACAGATAATGTATCAGTTGAATAATTGTACAATACATCAAACATATCGTCTAAAGTATCTTCTAAATGACCACCTTTTAATAATACAGATGTTTTAAACGTTAGGCCAATATCTTTTGCAGCAGCTTTAACGTTGTTTTTATGGATTACATATCCAATTAATGTTTCTGCTTCCTTACTATTTGGTGTAATTAACAATGCTTTTGGTAATAATTTTTTTAAGCAATCTATAGCTTGATCTGTAATTAACTTGTCGCCTGATGTTGCTATCATTACAGGATCTAGTACAACGTTTTTTGCATTGTATTCAGCTAATTTCATACCAACAATTTCTATTACTTCACAAGAATGGAGCATGCCTATTTTTATGGCATCAAAATTAATATCAGAGAACACAGCATCCAGTTGTTTTTTAATATGAAAAATAGGCATTGGATGTATATCAAAGACACCCTTGGTATTTTGCGCTGTAGATGCAGTTATGACACTTGCTGCAAATGCGCCACACGCCGAAATACTTTTGATATCAGCCTGTATTCCTGCGCAACCACCAGAGTCGCTACCAGCAATAGTTAATACACTTTTGTAGGGTGTTTTTAAATTTTCCATGATTCTTTATTATAAGCACTATCCCAAAACATCCATTCTAATTTTGAAGCTTTTTCAAAAGCTTTATTCATATTATTTATACTTTCATGTGATGCTTTAATAGTATGTTTGTTAGTTATTTCAATTGCACTTTTTACTGAATTTGCAAATGCTTCTCCACCATAGGTGTTAATCCAATCTTGGTAGGGATTGTTGTTTTTATTTGTCTGATTGGCTAAAATATAATCTCCAATCTGTTGGTAAATAGTAAAACATGGAAGCACAGCTGCAAGACCTTCTTCTAAAGATTTAGTATGTGCCATACGCGATAAGTAACTTATATATAGTTCGCACGTAATTGAAGCTTCGTTTGTTATAATTTTTTGATTAAGAAAATTTTGATGCAAGGCATTTTCTACATTTATGATTCCTGTGGCTGCATTCAAAAAAAACTGTGTATCATTTTCATCAGAACATTTTATACCTATTTGTGCCAAGATCTTTTTGTATTCAGATAAATAAATAGCATCTTGATTTATATAAAAATAAAATATATCTTTTGGAAGCGTTCCAGCCATAAGCTCTTGTATAAAACGATGCGCTTTTATTTGTTCTAAAATGTGTGCTGTTTTTAAATTTATTTTTTCGTACCAGTTTGACATATAATTTCTTTTAATTGTGCTGTTGCTTGTTCTGGATTGTCAGCTTGTGAAATAGCCGAAACTATTGCTACACCATCTGATCCATGTTTTATTATACTTGCAGTATTTTTGTTGTTGATACCTCCAATACAAATAATAGGTATGCTGCATATTTTTTTTATTTCTTTTAAGCCTTCAATACCTAATGGCAAGTCTAAATCTTTTGTTTTTGTATTAGTATTAAAAATTGGAGATATGCCAATATAATTCACGTCTAGATGGTTAGCTTCCAAAGCTTGTTTTATATTACTTACAGACCAACCAATAATTTTGTTTTTGCCCAATAACTTACGAGCAAGTCCTACAGGCATATCCTTTTGACCAATATGTACACCATCTGCATCTATAGCTAAAGCAATATCTATTCTGTCATTTATAATAAGTGGAGTCTTGTATTTTAAACAAAGATTTTTTACAGCTAAGGCTCTAATATAAAATGCTTTTGTGTTTAGTTTTTTTTCTCTTAATTGAACTATGCTCACGCCACCTTTTAAACTAGATTCTAAAACATTTAAAAACGCTGTATTGTCAGTTATTCGTTCATCAGTAACATACATTAGAGAATAATCTTGCTGTTTCATTCTTTATTAGAAATTTGGTATAACGCATCAAGAAAATTTATTTGAAAACTCCCAGTACCTTTTGATATTTTTTCAGCCTTATTACCTGCTTTTCCCATTAATTCCATTGCCATATATGAAGCCACATGGTAGTTTGAGTGTACTGCTACACAAGATCCAATGATGCTAGTCGCAGTGCAACCCATTCCGGTAACTTTGGCCATAATAGGTTTTCCTTTGGTTACTTTATCAATAAGCTCTCCAGTAATAATATAATCTACAGCACCACTTATAACAATGGTACTATTTAATTTTTTTGAAAGCTCTTGAGCTGCATTTAATGCGTTTTCTGAACTTATTGTACTATCAACACCTTTAGTATTATTGCTTAATTGAGTTAATGCTAAAATTTCTGATGCATTTCCTCTAATAACCGAAGGTTTGTATTGTTCAATAATTTGTAGAGCGGTTTTAGTTCTGTATGAAGAAGCGCCTACACCTACAGGGTCAAAAACAACTGGTATACTAAGTTGGTTAGCTTTTTTAATGGCTAATTCCATTGCTTCAACCCACTTTGGGCTAAGTGTTCCCATATTAATTACCAAAGCAGAAGAAATGGAAGTAATCTCTTCGACCTCTTCAATTGCATGAGCCATTACAGGTGATGCGCCAATAGCAAGTAATGCATTGGCAGTAGTGTTCATCACCACATAGTTGGTAATGTTATGAACTAAAGGTGTCTGTGCTTTTAATTCATTTAAAATTTTGTTGAGTTGTTGTTTTTTAGACATAGTATTTATTGTCAATTTTTATAATAAAAAAAGCCACTTTCGTAGCTGCGAAAGTGGCTTGTATAATTATATATCCAATTATGTACAAGGCTCGTTTCCCTCCGCTGTTGTTAAACATATCAGGTTCATAGGGTATAATCTCAGCCATATTTGGGCACCCCTAACGATTTTGTAAAGTTACTTTTTTTGTTTGAATTTGTCTATATAGTTTATTTGTTAAATGGTTAAATGGTTAAATTGTTGAATATGATTTTATTCAACGTATACTTTTTGAGTGTATTCCATAATGTTTTTCAAAATGATTTTATTAACGCTTTCTTTATTAATAACTCCATTTTCATTATTTCTTCCCCAAAATTCATAAAGACTTTCTACTTCATCTGACAATAAAAAATAGTCATATTGTTCTTTCTTAAATCTTTGAAGTTCCTCAAAATTGAATGTTCTTTTCTGTATCAAATTTCCGTTTTCAATCTCCAAATATTCAAATATTCCGTTTTCAGGTTCTTTGTCAAATTCTCCTCTAAATTCATCAATTCTTATAAGTCCAGAATACCATTCAAACTTGTTATTTGGAAATAATTCATCTCGAAATGATTGCATATTAAAATTTATGTCAGTCAACCAATCTAGTTCTTTAATTAAAAGCTTATTATTTTTGACCTCAAATATCGCAACGTATCCTCTCCACAAAGCACTACAACTTATTTCAAATTTAGGACGTTTTTCTGGATGTTGCCGAAAGTAGAGTTCTATTAGTTCAGTATTAAGATAATATTCTTGATTTTCATAAATTAGTTTATCTCTGATTTGACGTGTCATTTTTTAATTGCGTAAAACGTGTATGTATATGGTTTCTTACGTGATTTAGGCACTAATTTAGCAATTATAAACCGAATAGAAAATCTGTGAGGGTTTTTGGAAGTATTGGAGAACCAGGCAAATTAATTATGTATGGTCTTGCGCCACGTGTTTAATAAGTTATTTTTCTTTCTTCTATGAGAGATGTTTGGTTGTGCGTATTAATTAATCTATAAATAATATTACCTTTTTTATCATATTTATATTCTATTGTTGTAATAGATTTTATGGTATCTGAATTTTTGAAAAATAGTTTTTCTCCATAAATATAATTATTTCTGTCATCAAATTTTCTGTTAGTGTAAGAAGTGAAAAGTTTTTTTCCTTTCTTATACCAATTTTGTTCATATTCATTCCCGTTTTTGTCATACTTATGCTCAATGATATTTTTAATACTATTGTCTTCTAGATTGTAACTTGTAGATTTAATTATTCGACCTTTTTTATCGTGAATTATAAGTGTTTTATCTTTGAGTTTATTGTTTTTGTCATAACCAAAATCAACATAATCAATTTTATTTGATGCGTATTCAAAAATTCTTTTTCCAGATAATTTATTGTTATGATAAAATTCAAATATGCTTTTTTTGAAATTCTTATGTAACTTATAAATAGAAAGGATATTTTCAGTAGAATCTGTATAACAAACGCTTTTGATAGTAAGTTCTTTTTTATTAAATAGTCGTTCACATTTTTTTCCGATTGTATCTCCTTTAGAATTGATACTATAATCTTTGAATATTCTATTTTTTTTATCAAAGAATGAAATTTCTGAATATTTCATTTTTCCTTTTTTTATAGTGTCATCAATTTCAATTACATCATAAAATGTGATTTGGATTTTTTTTGGATTGCCTATATATTTTTCTTCAAATCTACTTTTGTAATCAAAAGTTTTACAACTTGTTACGGTTATTAAGATTAATAATATTAAATAGATTTTTCTCATTTTTGGAACAACTCAGATATATAAAACCATTATATAATTTAATATTACCAACCTCCAGAAGCGCCTCCACCTCCAAAGCCACCTCCACCGAAGCCTCCACCAAATCCACCTCCTCCAGAAGAGCCTCCAAAACCACCTCCAAATCCTCCAGAACCGCTTCTGTAACCTCCACGTCCAGAGTTGCTTAAAATGATAGCTTCTAAAATACTTCGTGTCGTGTTGCTACCACCTCCAAAGTTATCTGTACCATTGCCACCTTTTTGGTTTTTAGATACAGAGATTAGTATGATGACAAACACAATAAACAAAAAGAATATAAGTCCTACAGGGAAGTCTCCTGCGTTGGTGTTCTGTCTAGAGCCTTGATATGCTCCAGTTAAGACTTCAAAAATAGCATCAGCACCACGATTTAAGCCTCCATAATAATTATTTTGCTTAAAGTATGGTATTATGTCTCTTTCTATAATACGACGCGACATAGCGTCTGTTAATAAATGCTCTACACCATAACCAGTACTAATATTTATTTTACGGTCGTCTCTGGCTAATAAAATAAATACACCATTATCTTCTTTTTCTTGACCAATTCCCCAAGCATGTGCCCATTGTGTACCTAAATAATTAATATATTCTCCATCTGTGGATGCTATTATAGCAACCACAATTTGTGTTGAGGTTGTGTCAGAGTATTTTATTAATTTGTTTTCTAAAGTGCTTTTCTCACTTGCGGATAACAAATTTGCATAATCATAGACGCTAGTTTGTCCACCATTTGATAGGCTTGGTTTTTCTGGTATTTTAAATTGTGCAAAACTTGTGCTAAACGATAGTAACAGTAATAATACAATGATTGGCATTGTATACTGTTTTATAGATTGCTTAAAAACTGCTAACCGTTGGTTTTTTAATTTCATCCTTTAGAGATCGTATTAGTCAACTGGTTAGTGTCATTGTCTTGGACTGGAAAATGGGTTTTTAGTTGTTGGCCTGCATGTAAAATACCATCTACTAACCCTTGTTTAAACTGACCATTTTTAAACTGATTTTGGATAATTAACTTAGTGTTGTCCCAAAAATCTTTAGTCACAACATCGTTAATACCTTTATCTCCATAAATACCAAATTTATGGTCGTTTACAGCAACGTAAATTAAAACACCATTTCTGTCTTTTGTATTATGCATTTTTAAAACAGAAAACACTTGTAATGCGCGACCTTCAAGGTTGTCATTACAAGTGTTTTCAATATGCACACGGATTTCTCCAGACGTATGGTCTTCTGCTATACGTATAGCCTCAACAATTTCTTGTTCTTCGGTAGTGGATAGAAAAGATTCTACGTCTTCAGGTATCATGTTTTTAGTCAAATTTAAATTCTACATCAGGTACTTTTTCAGATCCTGGATCAGCTTTGTATCTAGCCATTTCTTTAAATCCAAACCATCCTGTTAATAAGCTGTTAGGGAATTTAGAAGTATAAATATCATATTTATTTACTTCTTCATTATATCTATCTCTAGCAACATTTATTCGGTTTTCAGTACCTTCTTGCTGAGAGATAAATTCTTTAAACTGTTCTGTAGTTTTTAACTCTGGGTATCTTTCAAAAGAGGCAATAAGTCTACTAAAAGATCCACTTAATTCACTTTGTGCTTTTTGAAAAGCTTCCATTTTTTCTGGAGTTAAATTACTAGCATCAATATTAACAGATGTTGCTTTTGCACGTGCTGCAATAACTTCGTTTAACGTTTTTCTTTCAAAGTCAGCAGATCCTTGAACCGTTTTAATTACACTACTATATAAATCATTACGTCTTTGGTAGGTGCTCTCTACATTAGACCACGCAGTTTTTGCATTAGCTTCTAAAGTTACTGCTGTATTGTTTATTCCTACTGCCCATTTGTATAAGCTAAAAGCAATTATTGCAATAATAATTACTGGTACAAGCCATTTTTTCATAATTGTTGGTTTTAAAGTTGTTCTTTTAGTTTGATTAGTTGATCTCTTACACCTTCCAATTTAGCTATAATTTCAAAATTATCAAGTGTTTTTTTTCTTTCTTCTTTTAAATGAATTTTTGCACCATCCAGAGTAAACCCACGTTCTTTTACTAAATGAAAAATTAGTTGAAGGTTTTTAATGTCTTCAGGTGTAAATTTTCGGTTGCCTTTTGCTGTTTTTTTTGGCTTAAGCTCGTCAAATTCTTTTTCCCAAAAACGGATTAATGATGTGTTAACATCAAATGCTTTAGCGACTTCACCTATGGTGTAATACCGTTTTTCTGGAAGGTCTATAATCATTAATCTAAAGATTGGTTTTCAAGTGAAGCACGTTCTAATAACTTATTAAACTCTTCAGGTGTTAAACTACCATAGTAAAAGTTAATTGGGTTAATACGTTCTCCATCTTTAAATATTTCGTAATGTAAGTGTGGTGCTTCAGAGCGTCCTGTACTACCTACAAAGCCAATTAAGTCACCACGTTTAACACGTTGGTTTTTTTGGACATTATATTTAAATAAGTGCGCGTATAACGATACATAACCATAACCATGATCTATTCTAATATGGTTTCCATATCCAGCAGAATTACTGTCTGCACGCTCTACAATACCATCACCAGATGCATAAACAGGTGTACCTCTAGGAGAAGTAAAGTCCATTCCCCAATGCATTTTTCTTAATTTAGTAAATGGGTCAGATCGCATACCATAACCAGAAGCCATGCGTGTTAAGTCTTCGTTGCTAACAGGTTGTATAGCAGGAATTGCAAGTAGTAGTTTTTCTTTTTCTTCAGCTAAAACAGCAATTTCATCTAAAGATTTGGATTGTACTACAATACGTTTTAATAGTTTATCTATGCGTTTTGAACTGCTAATAATTAATTCTGAATTATCATAACCATCTAGTTTTTTGTATCTATTTACACCACCAAACCCAGCTTTACGTTGCTCTTCAGGTATTGGGTTAGCTTCAAAATATAAACGGTAAATGGCGTTGTCACGATCTTCTATATTGGCTAAGACTGTTTCTGCCTCTTCCATTTTTTTATTAAGTAAATCAAACTGTAATTCTAAGTTTGATAATTCTCGTTTTAACGCTTTCTCTTTGGGCGATTCAAAGTAGTGACCACCAATAAAAACAAACAAAAAACCAAATAAGGCAGCAGCAACTAAGAATAAAGATATAAACTTAAATGTGCGTCTTTTTTTGCGCTCTATTTTTTTATAAGAGAGCGTTTCAGAATCATAATAATATTTTACCTTACTCATTATCTAATTTATACTATTTTTGCAATTAATAAATCTGAATTTTTCAGTTAATTAAATAGTAACGAATAACAAATATATAAATTGTTTTAATAAGCGTTAAGCTTATGCTAACAAGATTATCAACATAGTATTATGAACTCTCAAGACATACGCGCAACTTTCCTTAAATTTTTTGAAGATAAAAAACATAGTATCGTACCTTCTGCACCAATGGTGTTAAAGGATGATCCAACATTAATGTTTGTTAATTCTGGTATGGCTCCTTTTAAAGAATACTTTTTAGGTAATGGTCAACCAAAAAATAATAGACTTACAGATAGCCAGAAATGTTTACGTGTCTCTGGAAAGCATAACGATTTAGAAGAAGTTGGTTATGACACCTACCACCACACATTATTTGAAATGTTGGGTAACTGGTCTTTTGGCGATTATTTTAAAAAGGAAGCAATTGCTTGGGCTTGGGAGCTTTTAACCGAAGTGTATAAAATTGATAAGGATATATTATACGTTACCGTTTTTGAAGGAAGTGATGATGAGGATAACCTTAAAATGGATACCGAAGCTTTTGATATTTGGAAACAGTACATTAGTGAAGACCGTATTTTAAAAGGAAATAAAAAGGATAACTTCTGGGAAATGGGAGAGCAAGGACCTTGTGGACCTTGTAGCGAAATCCATGTTGATATTAGATCTGCAGAAGAAAAAGCTAAAATAGATGGTAAGACTTTAATAAATGAAGACCATCCACAAGTTGTGGAAATATGGAATCTAGTTTTCATGCAATACAACCGTAAAGCAAACGGAACCTTAGAAGGTTTGCCTAACAAACATATTGATACAGGAATGGGATTTGAGCGTTTATGCATGGTGTTGCAAAACGTACAATCTAATTACGATACAGACGTATTTACGCCAATAATTAGAGAGATTGAAACCATTACTGGGAAAGATTATAATAAAGAAGAAAAAGTAGATATTGCTATTCGTGTTATCTCTGATCATGTTCGTGCTGTAGCTTTTTCTATAGCAGATGGACAATTGCCAAGTAATACAGGAGCTGGTTATGTAATCCGTCGTATTTTGCGTCGTGCAGTGCGTTATGGTTTTACTTTTTTAGATAAAAAAGAACCATTTATTTACCGTTTGGTTAATGTTTTAACCGAAAAAATGGGATCAGCTTTTCCAGAACTAAAAGCCCAAAAGCAATTAATAGAAAATGTAATTAAGGAAGAAGAAGCCTCTTTTTTAAGAACATTAGATCAAGGTTTAGCAATTTTAGATCGTATTGTAGACAATGCAACAGATAAGCAAGTGTCAGGATCTAAGGTTTTTGAACTTAAAGATACCTATGGTTTTCCAGAAGATTTAACGGATTTAATTTTACGAGAAAAAGGATTCTCTTATAATAAAGGTGAATTTAATAAGCGCTTAAAAGAACAACAAGGTAGAGGTCGTGAAGCATCAGAGTTAAAATCTGACGATTGGACAGTGCTTATCCAAGATGAAGACCAAGAGTTTATAGGTTATGATCAATTAGAAGCTAAAGTTAAAATTACAAAATATCGTAAAGTCGTTTCTAAAAAAGATGGCGAAATGCATCAACTAGTCTTTAATCTAACACCATTTTATGCTGAAGGTGGAGGACAAGTTGGAGATAAAGGATATATACAAGCTGGGAATGGTGACGTATTTTATATTGTAGATACTAAAAAGGAAAACAACGTTATTATTCACTTAACTAAAGAGTTGCCTCGTGATGTAAATCAAGTGTTTGTAGCAAAAGTTGACGAGAAACAACGTTACAGAACAGAATGTAACCATACAGCAACACATTTATTGCATCAAGCTTTAAGAGAAGTTTTAGGAGAGCATGTAGAGCAAAAAGGTAGTGCAGTACACTCTAAATATTTACGTTTTGATTTCTCTCACTTTTCTAAGTTAACTGTTGAAGAATTACGTGATGTAGAAAACTTTGTAAACTCTAGAATAGAAAGTAAGTTACCATTACAAGAAGGTCGTAACGTACCAATGGAAAAAGCGATTGAAGAAGGTGCTATGGCTTTGTTTGGCGAAAAGTATGGAGATGCTGTGCGTACAGTACGTTTTGGTCAGTCTATAGAATTATGTGGAGGAACACACGTGGATAACACTGCAGATATCTGGCATTTTAAAATAGTGTCTGAAGGCGCAGTTGCTTCAGGTATACGTCGTATTGAAGCAATTACAAATGATGCGGTTAAGTCTTATTATCAGGACAATAATAGATCATTTTTTGAAATGAAAGATATGCTTAACAACGCACAAGAGCCTGTTAAAGCATTACAGACTCTTCAAGAGGAAAATTCAAGTCTTAAAAAGCAAATAGAACAATTACTTAAAGATAAAGCTAAGAATATAAAAGGCGAACTTAAAAATGAAATAACAGAAATAAACGGAGTAAACTTCTTGGCTAAACAATTAGATTTAGATCCTTCTGGTATTAAAGATTTATGTTTTGAGCTAGGTAGCCAATTTGACAACTTATACTTGTTATTTGGAGCAGAAAATGATGGTAAAGCTATACTGTCATGTTATGTGTCTAAAAGTTTAGTGGACGCTAAAGGGCTTAATGCAGGAACCATTGTTAGAGAATTAGGTAAACACATCCATGGTGGAGGAGGTGGACAGCCATTTTTTGCAACAGCAGGTGGTAAAAATCCAGCAGGTATTGCTAATGCTTTACAGGCAGCTAAGGATTATATCTCTTAAATGTGATATATAAAAACTAGTTGTTTACTTGTGAATCTTCAAACCAAAATACCATTAAAAAAACAAGAGTATAATCTGATAGATTATAACTCTAAAGTGTTTTTATTAGGCTCATGCTTTGCGGAAAATATTGGCGAAAAATTTGAATATTTCAAGTTTCCGCACTATGTTAATCCGTTTGGTATTTTGTTTCATCCAATAGCGATTCATAATTTAGTATCTAATGCATTACATGGTAAAAAATATACAGAGGATGACGTGTTTATTAATAACGAGCAGTTTCATAGTTTTGATGCACATTCAAAATTAAGTCAGCATACCAAAAGCTTATTATTACATCAACTTAATGCAGCTTCGCAAAAGACTAGTCATTATTTAAAACAAAGCACACATGTTGTCATCACTTTAGGTACAGCTTGGGTATACCGTTACTTAAAGACTAATAAAATTGTAGCCAACTGTCATAAAATTCCGCAGCAGCAATTTCAAAAACAAATATTAAGTGTAGATGCTATTGTAGCAGCATTACAGTCAATTATACAACAAGTAAAAAAGGTAAATCCTAGGGTTAATTTTATATTTACAGTATCACCTGTTAGACATATCAAGGATGGTTTTATAGAAAACACACAAAGTAAATCGCATTTACTTGCTGCGCTTCATAAAGTGTTGGATGACCAATCTCATTATTTTCCTTCTTACGAAATTATGATGGATGAGTTACGTGATTACCGTTTTTATAACCAAGATTTGCTACATCCAAGTCCATTAGCGGTCGATTATATTTGGGATAAATTTAAAACGGTTTGGATGGCAGATTCTGCTATTGCTATTATGTCTGAAGTGGATATTATTCAAAAAGGATTACAGCACAAACCATTCAATCCAAACTCAACTGCACATCTTAAATTTGTACAACAATTGGTAGAAAGACAAATTACGCTAACAAATCAGTTTCCTAATATTAAGTTTTAGTAATTTGTAAGTAGTTGATTTGTAGCTTTTTTAATACAAATATTGCTTACAACTAATTATTTATCCTTTTTGTCGAATAAAAAATATTAAACGAAAAAGTAGGCTTATTTTTATAAAGCTATTAATCATTATATTTTCAAACACCAACTACAGAACTGCCAATCTAGTTTTTATGTTGGTGTTTTTTTTGTTACTAATGTTTTAAGTTTTTTTCGATTCTTAAAAGTCTCTTTTTAATTAGTAACGGAAGGTTTTACATGTTGCTAAATTTTTCAATAATTATTAAAATCTGAAATGCTTTTTTTATGTACTTTTATGGTATGCGAAAAATAGTAATAGGTATAGTAATTGCGTTTGTAATTTCTTTTGCAATAAAGAAATGTACAGAGGGAAGTGCAGATAAAACAGTTGTAAGAGAACACTCTGCGTTAATCCAAAAACAAATAAATAATGTTGGTAAATTAATTGTTACCGAAGGGTATTTTAGTGATGCCTACAGTTATAAAAATTCAAAAGCATTGTTTGCTAATTTAACTTCAGATAAACAGGCATTAGTTATTGTAAATGCTGAGGTTACTGTGGCTTATGATTTAAGTAAAATTGAATATGAAATAGATAGTATTAATAAGGTTTTAAAAATAAAATCTATTCCTAAAGAAGAATTAAAAGTCTATCCAAATTTAGAATATTATGATGTAGAAAGTGGATACCTTAACGCTTTTAACCACGATGATTATAACAAAATAAAAGAAATTGTTACAACCCGAATTACAAAAAAAATAGAAGCCTCTAATTTACGTATTAATGCAAAAAACAGATTGGTTAGCGAGCTGTCTAAGTTTTATATTTTAACCAATAGCTTAGGTTGGACCTTGCAGTACAACGACAGTAAAATAGACAATCCAGACAGACTAGAAATATTAAAACTATAGCTTGCTATATAAGCTTTGCCATCCACCACCATTCATAACCTCTATACCATTGCTGCGTAAAATTGCTGCAGCACTACCAGAGCGCATTCCACTTGCACAACAAGTAATTACTGGCTTGTTCCATTTTTTAATGTCAGCAACTTTGGATTGTATTTGTTGTAACGGAATGTGTTTTGAGCCAGGAATAGCGCCAGAATCATATTCTGCTTTGGAGCGTACGTCCAAAATAATTGCACCTTTGTCTGTAAATTCTTTTATTTTATTGGCTTTATTTCCAAAAAGAAAACTAAAAATTCCCATAGTATAATTGTTTATTACAAAGCTACTAATTTGAAACTTAAAAATCCTTAAATTTGTGTAACTTCAACTTAAAAAAAAGCAGTATATGTCTCAAGCATACGTTAATCAATCCATTGAAAATAACATAGGTTACATCACTTTTTTTACACCAGAACATAATGCGATGCCTAGTCCAATTTTAAAACAATTGGAATTAGCTATTAAAGATGCAGGTAAAAATAATGACATTAAAGTAATTGTTTTAAAAAGTGGAGGCGAGCGTACATTTTGTGCAGGAGCAAGTTTTACAGAGTTAGTGGCTATTACTAATTTAGAAGAGGGTAAGCGCTTTTTTTCTGGTTTTGCAAATGTAATTAATGCGATGCGTAAATGTCCAAAGTTAATTATTGGTCGCGTACAAGGTAAAGCTGTTGGAGGTGGTGTTGGATTGGCAAGTGCAACCGACTATTGTTTGGCTACTAAGTTTGCTGCCATAAAACTTAGCGAAATTAGTATTGGAATTGGACCTTTTGTTATTGAGCCTGCAGTTACTAGAAAAATGGGACAAACTGCGTTTTCTCAAATGACTATTGATGCCGAATCATTTTTTACTGCAGAATATGCAAAAGAAAAAGGCTTATATGCTAATGTGTTTGACACTGTTGAAGCGTTAGATAATGCTGTAGATACTTTAGCTGCTAAATTGGCAAGTTACAATCCAGAAGCTTTGTTAGAACTTAAAAGAGTACTATGGGAAGACACAAATGAGTGGTGTGTTTCTCTACTGGAGCGTGCCGAAATTAGTGGAAAACTTGTATTAAGTGACTTTACCAAAGAGAAATTGAAGAGTTATAAGTAGGTTTTTAATAATATCTAATTTATAAAACATGTAAATGCAAAAATTAAAAATCTTCTACACGTATATTATTGTATCTAGTATTTTAACGCTATTTAATAATGGATTTATAGTGTTAAATTTAAGTGCAATAGTTAGTGTATTAGGTATTGTAGCTTCAATTTTGTTTTTTTCTAAAAAGTTTAATTTCTACTATTTAGCTATACTATGGATTGTAGCTCAAATCCCTTACGTTGCATATCAAAATGACCTTTTTGATTTATCACAGTTTTTACACTTTCATTTAGCAATAACTATTGGTCAATTATCAGTTGGTGTAAATGCACAAGTTATATTGTTGGGTTTGGTAATTAAAGACATATTGCTATCAAGATACTTATTTAAAACGGTGACTTTTAATGCTTATTTTGAAAATGATTTACTTAAAAGGGAAGATTTCTATAGTTTTATTCCTATTGATGTAAAATCTAAAAAGCTAATTGGTGTATCAGAAATTGTAATTGAAAATGTAGCATATACCAATATACAGTTTGTGCCTTTACAGGAGCAACAGGTTAAAAAAGCATCTATTGTTATGTCTTCATTTAATGAAGAACATACAATTAAAGCGACCGTACAATATAGTATTACAAAATCTTACACCACAATCTCCTGACTAGCAATCTTAATACCATCGTCAATTAAATGTCCTACTTCAGGTCTATTTTGTTTAATCGTTACTAAATGATCTAAAATAGTATTACATAATTCATTTTCATTTCCTTTTTTAGCTAATTCAAACAACTCAACTGGTAATAACCAATCCATCGGAAAACGGTTAATTAATTGCTCTAACACTTTAGTTCTAGAAATAGTAAAGTTAGTCCCTTCTCTGTAATCACGTACCTGTTTGTAAAGCGCTATAAGTTCTAGTTTTTCAGGTGATTTTTCCTCATGTATAGTTGTGCTACTAATGGTGTGTGTAATTAAATCAAAACTATGTAAGTCGGCAGTACCAGAATATCCTGAAAGTACCTCCTTACCAACAGCCATATCATATTGTCCCCATTCTGGTTGGAATAAAACAGTATTGTTATGGGTTACCGTACAGTTTTTAAAGCTGATTAATATAATTTTACCTTGTAGGTTTCTAGTACCAGTAATAATTTCACCTTTAACAATAATACCACCTTCAAATTCCAAAGTAACTGTTTCGCCTTCATAAATATCGTAAGCGCGTAAATCTCTAGGCGACATGTCTTCAATAGCCAAATTGATACCTTTTAATTTTCCAATAGGCGATCCAAAACCATCAGGATGCTCTAAAGTGCTATGTCCAACTAGCTCTTTATCTCTGTTAGCTAAGGCAGTTTTTCCGGTAGTTTGTATGTAGCTTACTTTACCATTATGTTCTATCATATTAGTAAAAACACCAGATATTTGTAAACCAGTACTCAGCTCGATAGTTCCTAAAGCTTCGCTTTGTATCAGTTTTTTAATTGCACTTGGTCCACCAGTACGCAAAGCCATAGTATTTGCAAATTCTTCTAAAACTAAACTTAGATGTGCAAAATCCGGAGTGACATATAATTGTGGTTGCGGTTTTGTGATATCAAAATTCTGAAAGGTAGAGTCAATCGTGTAAGGTAACTTTTTTACCTTATCTGTCATACACCAAGCACTCTCACCAATAGACGATAATAAACCAGCACCATAAATTTTTGGATTATCTATTGTGCCAATTAAACCATACTCAACTGTCCACCAATGTAAATTTCTAATCAAAGCCATTTCACTTGGTTCACCCATGTTATTCTGTAAATCTTCAACTGCTTTTTCAGCTAAATCAATTTGATCTTGTGGTGTATTAGGAGCTTCTTTAATAATAGATAAGTGTCGCACAGCTTCATATAACTCGTAATCTTTGGCAGAGCTTATCGCTTTACAACCAATCTCACCAAAACGTCTTAAATACTCAGCATACTCAGGATTAGCAATAATTGGCGCATGACCAGCACCTTCGTGGATTATGTCTGGAGCAGGCGTGTACTCAATATGTTCCAATTGTCTAATATCACTAGCAATAACAAGGACGTTATACGCCTGAAATTCCATAAAAGCATTAGGAGGTATAAAACCATCCACAGCAACAGCAGCCCAACCAATAGCTTTTAAAATACGGTTCATACCATACATATTAGGTATAGCATCCACACTAATACCAGTTTGTTGCAAGCCTTCTAGGTACGTATTATGTGCTACTTCACTTAAGTAATCCACATTTTTACGCATAGCATATCGCCAAACTGCTTGATCAATAGCAGAGTAATCCTCATAATCCTGAGGTTTAATAAATTGTCTTAAATGCTTAGGTAAACGATCTAAAATTGGATTAGATTCAATATTTTTAAACGCCATAGTATTGTGTTTCACTTGATGTAAAAATACAAAAATCGTACTAAAAGACTCTTAAAAAAAACAGTAGTTTATTCAAACAATCAAAACAACTTAGTATATTTGTACCATGATTAAATTAGCAACATTTTTATTTATAAGCGGAGGAGAAATATTTTTCATCCTACTTATCGTTGTTATGGTATTTGGTGCTAAAAATGTACCAGATATAGCCAAAGGTTTGGGTAAAGGTATGCGCCAACTTAAAGACGCAACTAATGATATTAAAACTGAAATCACAAAATCTGCAGAACGTAACGGTCTAGACACAAGCATTACCAATGATGTAAACGAAGAGCTTAAAAAAGTTAAAGACGATCTAGAAGAGTTTACAGGATCTGTACGTCGTAAACTATAATTCAAAATTTATTTTAATTATTTGGGCGTTACCACAAGGGTCGCGTCATCCATTATATCTTTTTTTGCCATATATGGCAGCAAAAAAAGGATGTCATTCCTACCGCTAACGCAAAGCATTACTCTTAAAAATGTATCGATTTACTATTTTGTGTAGTGGTTGTTTGTTAATTTGTAACTTTTATTAACTTTTCTTTAAGAATAATTTATATATTTAAGCATCAACCTTAAACTATATAAAATGAAAAAACGTGTACTTCAATTGTCATTACTAGTAATGACTTTTGCTTTTTTTAATGCCTGTCAGGATGAGGCCTATCTAGACAATCCTGAAGAAACCACAGTTAACGACGACCAAAAAGCAGCGTTGACTATCCCAGAAATTAATGCTATAATTAATACTAGTCTTACTGAAACCGGAAGTTTTGATTGGAAGGACGTCACACCACATACCTTATGGAGTGCAGTTGTTAGAGGTAATAATATCCTAACCATTGGATATGGAGAAGAAGGAGAAAGTTTTGCAGAGGTCAAAACAGAGCGCTTAAAGTCTACCTTGTCTAATATAGAACAACTAGTAGAAGCAAATGAAGCTTACAAAAAAAGCGAAAAAACAATGTTTGAACATGATATAATAAATGTTGTAGACGTTAAAGTAGAAAACTTTATAACTATAAAACAATTATTACAAACAGATGGTGTTAGATATTTAGAACCAAACGGTTATAATCACTACGAAACCGTAAATAATGCTCGCTCAAGCTCAGGTTGTGATAAAAATGCAGATGCCATAAACGCATCACATTACACAACAATAGCACCAAATAATGCACAAGTATCTTGGCATTTTAATAAGCATAATATTCCGCAAGCATGGAATTATAGTACTGGATCAGGTATAACTATAGGGTTGATTGATACAGGTGTATCAGCATCACAAAGCTTATTAAATTCCTCAGGAATTAATGATGGGTATTCTAATGGTCGTTTTGTACAAAAATATGGAACCTTTATAGATTCCTCTTGGTGGTGGTCTAGTAACTATGATGGACCTCATGATAAATGTGGACATGGTACAGCTATGGCGTCAACTATGGCAGCACCACGTAATGATAATGGTATGCCAGTTGGAGTTGCCTATAACGCAAATTTAGTAGCTTATAGAGCAACAGAAGATGTTTTGCTTAATGACTATCATGAGCGTAAAGGTGTGTCTGCAGCATTAACGCAATTAGGAAATAGAAGTGATGTCAAAATCATATCTATGTCAATTGGTTATGTGTGGTCTATTGGTAATATTAAAGATGCTGTTAAATATGCATATAGCAAAGGTAAATTAATTTTTGCAGCAGGTGGGACCTCTACTAGTTTTACAAATGGATTTGGCGTAATTTTTCCTGCAACTATGAGTGAGACTGTTGCTGTTACAGGTGTTGATGATGGTCCAAATTATGACAGATGCGAAGTGTGTCATAGCGGAAGTAAAATAGATTTTACAATTATTATGGAAGGTGATAATAACACAAGTAAAGCGCCTCCTGTATTAGGATTTTATAATGGAGATAGACGATACACAGGTGGATCATCTGTAGCAACAGCAACTACAGCTGGTATTGCAGCATTAGTTTGGTCAAGACATCCATCTTGGTCTAGAACACAAGTGTTAAATAAATTAAAGCAATCTGCCGAGTTTTATCCTAACAAGAACAGTAGTTTTGGTTATGGTAATATTGATGCTTTACAAGCAGTGCAGTAAAACATTTTAAGTATTAGTTAAAAAAGCCTCTCAAAACATTGAGAGGCTTTTTGTTTTTTATTTATTAGTTACTGTCAACTTATGTTCCCAGCTAAGACCACTAATATCTGTCATCTTGATAGTATACTCACTATTGGTTATTGTTGTTAGTTTACCATTTTTTAAGTGTAATGTTGCTTTTGCGCCCAAAGGAACAATCAAACTATGTTTGCCAGGTTTTATTTTAGCGACATAAAAGTTTGAGATATTTTTAGGTTGTAAGCTTGATAATTCTTCTTGATTATAACTCATAATTAATTTATTTGTATCGTCAAATAGTTCAATACCAATAACCCAAGAGCCATAAACATCTACACCTTCTGTCCTAAAAACATCAAAAGATAATGTGTTATCTTCAATTTGTCCATTAGTAATTTCTAATTTTGGTTTCACAGATTTGTTATGGAGTGTTCCCCATAAACCACCATGAAAAACTTGATTTGTCATTAAAGTCATGCCTAAAATGGCTAACGACCCAATTAGCACAACTTTAGGAAAAAGCTGGTCTTTAATTGGTAGAATACCAGAGCCTAACCAAGCAAACCATTTTTTTGTAGTGAAAGTATAATTGCGGTTTATTAAATAATTATCTAAAGAGTATTTTCCGCTTCCTGTTAAAAACAAAACAAATCCTGTAGCAATTCCCAATACACCAATTTGCCATTCGTCAAGACACGTTGTACCAATCCATCCTGACCCTAAAAGTATTCCCATTGCTAATCCAAAGACACCAATACTCATTAGTCTAGTAAACAACCCAAGGAGAATAAATAAACCTACAATTCCTTCTATTATTGTAAATATGACCATGTTTAACCAAAGCATATCTGGGTTTTCTACTAGGTATTGAATAATTGGTTTTATACCTAAAGCGTTTGGTAAAAAGTGGTTAAACTTTTCTCCAATGTATCCAGCAACCTCTGGGTCTAGTTTATCTGCCAAAATGGTACGCCTCCAAAATGCCGAAAAGTAAGTCCATCCAATTACTAGTCTTATTGCCAGCGTTAATAGGCCTGCGTCATTTTTTATATTTATAGTTTTCATTTTTAGTAAATTAGATAGTTAATGTTAAGAATCCATTTTTTGTAAGTTGAAAACCATAAAGGATTCCATTTTCTGTAACTACAATACTATCAGGTAATTGTTTAGGTGTTATATTAAATTTTTTAAGTGAAATACCACACACAAAGACTTTTATATTTAAGAATTTTGCTTCTTCTAAAAGGATTTTAAATTCAGTGTTATTAGGAATATCTTTTACTGTTTTACCGCAAATAATTACGTAAAAGTCACCATAGTTAATACCGTCTTCCGTTGCTAAAGATTGGGCAGTTAGTAATACAGGTTTAAGTTGTTGGATATTTTTGGAAAGGATTAAGTAATTATTTTTTGTAGTATTAAAATCTTGTGCTTGTAATTGTTGAGTTCCACATATGAAGCTAAATAGAGTTGTGAAAATTAAGATTGAATTTTTCATCAGTTTTATATTTTAAATTTAAGAAAACAAGAGGTCGTTAGATGGTATATATTACCATAGCTAAAATTAGCGGAAAGTATATTCTTGTAATTTCTGTTTTGGTTATCAAAAAAGTGTTATCAGCTTTGTGTGTACTGATACTCTAGACTAGAAAATATCTAATTACAGATAGTCCTTAAAATTTTGATATAAAATATAAAGGGGAATTTTAGAAACCGAGTAGTTTCCTTTTTGGTCAGGTTGTAAGTAACTTTTTGAAATATCTGATACAACAAATGCTGTATTAACATCAACTATTATTGCTGTAAAGTCTACAGAAGTAGTGCTTTTTTGAAAACTAGTATTGGTAATTTCAAAATCATTACAATCCAAATAACTTACAGTCGCTTGGCTTTTGTTTGAAACTTCAGTTTGTGTTAAGCCAAGTTCAACTTGAATAAAATTTCTAACCTTACAAGGTGAAAGTAGTAACAGTAGTACTAATCCTAATAAAGGAAGTACCGTATGTTTTGTATGTAAGTTTAATTTGTCTTTCACAATTCAAATTTAAATAAACTTTAAGTAGTAAAATGTTAATCTTTTTATATAATTAGTTGATGTGTTTCATGGCGATTCTCTAACATCTTCTAATAGGGTTGCACTTAAATTTGTGTCGTCAGATTCAGAAGATTTATGTAATACAGATATGTCTCCTGTGGATTCTAAAACCACAGCCTCAACTTGTTTAAAGTCTAACACATTTGCTTCTCTTAGCTTAGCTATTAATTGCGATTTTTCAATTCTAGCATGTTTTAAATTGTCATGTAAAATGGTTTGACCTTTCATTAATAATAAAGGCTTATTTGATATTAAAGTGTTTATACTAGGAAACTTTTTTTGTAAAGTAGAAAAAATATAAGTTAAAAATAGTAAGCCTGCAATTGCAACGCTACCATGTGTAATGGAAGTACTTGACGTTAAAGTTGAAGAGATAATACTACCAATAGCAATAGTAAATGCAAAGTCGTATGCTGTAAATTTAGCAAACGAGCGTAAACCAATAATTCTGGTTAATATAATAATGACTACAAATAATATAAGGCTTCCTAAAATAGTTTCCCATAAAGGGTCACTTAAAGAATATATCCAATCCATGTTTATGTTTTAGTGGTTAATTTTTTACGTTATTAGCTTAAATTTCGTAAAAATAAATGGCAATAAAAAACTTTAGTTAAATGTTGTTAAATTGCTACTCTCTGCATGCAATTATAATGTTTGTTTTACTTTTTTAATAAATTGCTTGTTCTTGGTTTTAAGGATAAGTACACCGCATTTGGCTTGCTCTCCAAATAAAGCAGCAGCGTTAGCTGGTTTTACAATATAAAAATCTTCAATATTATAAGAGTTTATTAATTCTAGAACCACTATCGTTTTAGGATACGCTATAGGATCAAGTAAATAATAATTAGGTTCGTTTAAATTTAGTAAAAACATAATCTTACAATCGCACTCTAATTTATCTGTGAAAAAAGCAGGTTTACTTTTGTTTTTAAATTTAATTCTAGAATATTTAGTTTGAGCTTTAAATAGTGTGTCAGCGTTTATTTTCTGCTTGAAAATAGTAACTCTATTGACTTTTAATTCTAGTTTCTCAAAATTATTTAACCATGTAATATTGTCGTTTAAAGTCAAGGTTTTATCCTTAGCAGTATTTTGAGCACTAATTATTTGTGCAATTAGAATTATAAAAATCAGTATTAATTTATGCTTCATATTATAAAAGTATACTATTTAGCTTATTAAATAAATAGTAACTAGTGAAAAAGGCGTTTGGTCGAGTTAAGTCTTTTTTTTAATAAGTATTATCAATAGGTTTAATAATCATGAATTAATCTTGAGCTAGTCTTTATTGCTCAGATTGATAAATTGTGGGTACTTTTGCACTAAATTAAAAAAGGAATTTAGATGTTGGATTATGTAGTAATTGGTGGCGCACAAGCAGGATTGGCTATGGCTTTTCATTTAAAACAAATGGATGTAAATTTTTTGGTGCTTGATGGAGAGTCAGAGGTTGGTGCATCTTGGCTAAACCGATGGGATTCTTTAAAGTTATTTACACCAACAGAATATAACCATTTACCAGGCTTAAAATTTGATGCACCTAAAGGATATTATCCAACTAAGGTTGATGTTGCTAATTATTTTAAGAATTATGTCAAAAAATTTAATATACCAATACAATTAAACACTTTAGTGACCTCTGTAAGTAAAACTGAAACAGGTTTTTTTGTTCAGCATAAAGCTGGCGAAATTGAAGCTAAAAACGTTATTGTTGCAACAGGTCCATTCCATATACCATATACACCACCTTGTCATTCCAAAATTTCTAAAAGCACTTTGCAAATGCATAGTAATTACTACAAAGGTGTTAGGCAATTACAACAAGGAGATGCTTTGGTTGTAGGAGGAGGAGATTCTGGGTATCAAATACTAAATGAAATCTCTAAGGATGCATCCAGAACAGTTTACTTTTCTGGTGATACAACAGTAAAATCTTTACCTCAAAATTTTTTAGGTAAAACGTTGTGGTGGTGGTTTACTGTTGTTGGTTTTTTAAGTTATAGTAAGTATAGTTGGATAGGAAAAAAAATTAATTCATCGACACAACCCGTTATTGGAACAGATGTTAAGGGAATTTTGACAAGAGAGAATGTAATTGCTGTAGGACGTACAAAGGATGCTTTAAATAATGATGTTTTTTTTGAAAAACAAAAAGTTTCAACCATTAAAAATGTGATTTGGGCAACAGGCTATCGTCCCAATTTTAATTGGATACAAGGTTTAGAATTGGATGCTAATGGTTATCCAAAAAATTATAGAGGTGTTAGCAATATTGACGGATTATACTTTATTGGTTTACCTTGGATGTATACACGTGGCTCTGCGACATTAGGTGGTGTGTCTAAAGATGCAAGTTATTTAGCTAATGTAATGGTTACAAAGGATAATATTAAATAGCTAATTAGTTTTTGGGCGTTTGTAGTAATATTCAAAAATGGGTCTCTCTATGTGGTCGTTTTCTTCATATTCATAATGAAACAAAATAGCTTCGGCATCTTTAATATCTTTTTCAGTAATTAAATCTTTGCAGCATTTAGCCAACTCTAAATCACTTTTAAAAAATGAACCAAGTCGTAATCTAAAAATGTTTATCGGACTTTTGTCACCAAGTAAATACCCAATTAAAGCAATAGGTTCAATTTCATCAGTATGGCAATTTTCTAATATGCGTCTTTCTACTTCGTTTATTTTAATTCTGTTTTTAAAGTAATGCTGAAGGATGTATCTTTTTTCAAAAGTAATCATCTTATTAGTAAAAAAATCTTCGTTTTCTTCTATAGATAAAGTAAAGTCCATATAGTTAGTTTTTATTTTTTGCTAGTACTTTCACACAAAACATAGTTTTTAAAAATATCTTCTAATTCCTTCTCTGGATTATCTGTAATACCAGAATGAGTTTTAGAGCTTTGTATTACTGTACTGCGTGAAGCTGCTAACCATCTAAATCTATCGGATAATTCAAACTGTCCAATAGTTCCGCTAGATTTGTCACCTTTACAAATTAAGTCCCAAGACTTTAAATATGTATTTAGATCTTTTATATTTAGTTCGCATGCAAATGCAGCCAATTTAGCCTCGTCTATTTTAAATTTAACCTCTAGATATTTTTTTCTTTTAGAAAATAAAATAACACCAATGTTAAAAAACTCCTCACGTTCTACTTTAGGTACTAAACGTATTATCGCGTATTCAAAAGTAACTTTATCTTGCATCTTTAGCTTCTTTAACTAGTAAGTTAATCTTTTCAAGTCTGGAGTTTAAATACGTTTTGTAAGCAGCTTTCATTTGGTCTGGCGTAAAAGTGTCAGACTCATTTATTAGCCAATCTTCAGGTATGGTATTAATTATAGTGTCAATAGTATTTAAACTTAATTTTTCAATAATTTGTTGCGATGCTTCATCAAATTTTGAAGCACGATCTAATAAAACATGATCTTTAATTAACGGAAATGTTCTGGTTAAATGATTCTCCCAAGTCTCCCAATTATGATGAAAATAAAAACTTGCTCCATTATCAATAACCCATAACTCTTTATTCCAATTAAGTACATTAGGGTTTTTAACTGTTCTGTCAATATTACTAATAATGCTATCTAATAATACTACTTTGGATGCTGTCAAAGGATCTGCAACGGATGCCAAAGGATCAAAGGTTATACTACCACTTAAATAATGTAGTCCTAGGTTTAAACCTACGCTAAACTTAAGTAAGTCTTGTATTTCTTCATCTGGTTCTGTTTTGCTAAACGAGTCATCCAAATTCATAAAAACCAACTCTGGTATTTTTAACCCAATAGCTCTTGCTAATTCGCCTCCAATAAATTCGGCAATTAATGCTTTTTTTCCTTGACCTGCACCTCTAAACTTTAAAACGTATAAAAAGTCGTCATCTGCTTTTACAATAGCAGGTAAAGAACCACCTTCTCTTAGAGGTGTGATGTATTGTGTAACATCAACGGTTCTTATATCTAATTTACTCATTAGTAATATTATATTTTTCGGCTAATAGTTAAACCATCTCTAATAGGTAATAAAACGGTTTCTATTCTTGGATCTTCTTTTAAAAGTGTATTAAACTCTAAAACAACATTGGTAGAAATGTCTTTTGGATCTACAGGTTCAATCACTTTTCCATGCCATAATACATTATCAGAAAGTATGATGCCTCCTGGATTTAGTTTGTCAATAATTAAATGAAAGTAATTAACATAGTTTGGCTTGTCTGCATCAATAAAAACCAAATCAAAGGTTTTATCTAATGTTGGTAATATATCAACTGCACTTCCTAAGTGTTGCTGTATTTGTGTTCCGTAACCAGATTTATCAAAATATTTACGCTGAAAATCTTCTAATTCTTCATTTACATCAATGGTGTGTATTTCTCCTTCAGGATGCAAGCCTTCAGCTAAACAAAGGGTTGCATAGCCAGTAAAAGTACCTAATTCTAAAACAGATTTTGGTCTAATTAATTTAGAAATCATACTTAGTACGCGACCTTGATAAGGTCCTGACAACATAATAGGTTGTAATATTTTTTGATACGTTTCTCTAGTTAATTGTTGCAATAACTCGGGCTCATCTTGACTGTGAGCAACCACGTAGTCGTCTAGTTTTTCTGGTAAAAAATACATTATCCTAAAATACGTTTAACAAGTTTATCTTTAGCTGTTTGGTCATCTCCACACAACCATTGGATCACGTTATCCTCCCAAATAGCATCACGTTCTGTTTCTGTAATAATTTTACGTTCGATAGCTAAATCTAAAATTTTTCCAGGGTAAGAACTTTGTTTTTCGCTTTCCATTTCCCCTAAAGGGTAAGGGTCATCAAGTCCCATTAACACCTGTTTAGAACCTTGGTTTTTCAATAATAAATCTAATCCACCAGTATCGTGTACTAAAGTGTCAAAAAAGATGTTTTTATGTCCAACCGCTTTTCTTGGGTGACTTTTACCTTCAAATAAATCGGGTCTGCCATCAAAACCTTGAATACGTCGTCCTAAGTTTATTTGTGCTAATTGTCCACCATGCGCAAAACAAGTACGCATATTTTGGTACTTATCTTGATAACCATTTAATGTTAAAAAGTGGTACGCATCTGCACATTGTGCCAACATCCATATTAAATGAAAACGCCAAGAGGTGTTTTCTAGTTTTATAAACTTTTCACCATCGTAAGGATGGATTTCTACAGCTAGATTATACTTGTTAGCCATTTCAAAAATAGGCTCGTTTTCTTCGTCAAAAATACAACGCCACGTTCCAATAGTATCCATGTAGTGGGTTGGTAAGCATAATAATTGCATGCCTAATTCTTCTACACAACGTTCAATTTCCCAACAAGCACCTCTAACAAAACCAGGATGTACTACAAAACCGCAAGTAAATTTACTTGGGTTTTCGCGTTGCACTTTGGCATTAAAATCATTTTGAAATTTAAGCGCTTGCTTCATTTCTTCCACACGCAAACCATTACCATATAATTGTGATAAATTTAAAACTACTGCATGGTCAATTTTAAAACGTTCCATCCAAGCTAGTTTTTCATCTAAAAAGAAACTAGAATCTGTAATTGGTCTGTTCCAATCTTTTTGAAGCATAAATTTTCGGTCTTTATCGACCCAAAAAATTTCTTTGTCTTGCATAAACTGAGGGATTTCCTCTGGATATGGCAATAAGTGTGAGTGACCGTTAATTCTAAGTTTGCGTTTTTCCATATGTTTTGTCGTTGCGAGTCTTTATACTTGGCAATCTTTGTCTTAAACTATTTATTTTATTCATTTTTTGCTTGTCCAAAAAATGAACCAAAAAAAGACATCCAAGCCAAGGAATTTTTCAGTTTTAAACTGAAAATCGATACGAAAACTTCGCGTCGAACATAGTTCTCCTAATCTCGAAGCTTTTCTTTATCTATTCTTCGCCTTGGCGTTCAATTTTACAAATTGATTGGGGACTTTCAATTAAGCTAATGTTATTTTTAATCCCGACTTTGTTTTTTTGCTAACTGCTAACTGCTAACTGCTAACTGCTAACTAGTTTTCTAATTTTACCTTTTGTGGTGGTTGCATGATAGCCGAGCAGTTTGGGCATGTACGCTTGTCTAAATCGCCATAATATTTATCGAATATTTTTGGCATATCAGTTTCGATATTTTTTACTGTAAAATCTTCTTCATACAATTTAGTTGTGCAATTTTCACAAAACCAAAGTAAAGCATCTTGCACACCTTTTTCTCTTGGGTATTCAATGACTAAACCAACTGTATTTGCACCACGTTGTGGCGAGTGTGGTACTTTTGGTGGTAATAAAAATATTTCACCTTCTTTAATATGAATGTCTTTTGGGACACCATCTTCAATAACTTTTAAGATAATATCACCTTCAATTTGATGGAAAAATTCAGGCGTTTCGTTGTAATGGTAATCCTTTCTATTATTTGGTCCACCAACAACCATAACAATAAAATCACCATCCTTCCAAACCACTTTGTTACCAACTGGTGGCTTTAAAAGATGTCTGTTTTCTTCAATCCAAGCTTTAAAATTTATAGGTGGAAATAATTTACTCATATTATAATATTTTGGGCGTTTCCCTAAATAGGGTCAGGCTTTCAAGGCTCGCTCTCTGCGAGGAGCTCAAACAAACCTTTCAAACCTTTAGGTTCACGAAATCAATATTTTAAAATATTAATCTGTGAGTAATCCTTAACGCAAATTCATCAATTCAATAAAATTAGTGATAATTGAACAGATTGCCACGATTTTTTAAAAAGAAAAAAATCTCGCAATGACAGATGGAATTATAAACTCTTTGTTCTTCCGCCATCAACCGGAAGATTAATTCCGTTAATATAACTAGCACGTTCACTTGCTAAAAAGGTAATTGCATCAGCCAATTCTTCAGGCTTTGCAAAACGTTTTGCAGGCACAGCACTTTTCATAGCATTTGCAGATTCTTCTTCTGTATTTCCTGATTTAGCAGATTTGTTTTTAATAATTTCAGCCAAACGATCTGTACCTGTCGCACCAGGTAAAACATTGTTTACCGTAATACCAAATTGACCAAGCTCATTAGCCAATGTTTTACTCCAATTGGCAACAGCACCACGAATGGTATTACTCACTCCAAGACCATCTAAAGGTTGTTTTACTGATGTAGAAATTACATTTATAATTCTTCCAAAGCCTTCACTTTTCATAAACGGAACCACTGCTTGTGCTAACACGTGATTACATTTTAAATGCTGAGTAAAAGCAGCTTCAAACTCATCTACAGCTGCCGAAAATACTGGTCCTCCTTTTGGTCCACCTGTATTGTTTACCAATACATGAAACCCATGATTGTCTTTTATATACGCTTCTACCTTTTCTTTTAATTCCTTCGGATTAGAAAAATCGGCAATTATATAATCGTGATTTCTATGTTGAGGTAACTCGGTTAACGTTGCTTTTAACTTGTTTTCATTTCTAGCAATCAGTGTTACTTGTACACCTTCTTCAGCTAATGCTAAAGCGGTTGCTTTTCCTATTCCTGCTGTGCTTCCGCAAACTAATGCGTATTTATTGTTTAAGTCTAGATTCATGTTTTTAAACTTTATTGTTGTTGTTATAGCGTATTTGGTAAGTCTGTAAACTGTTTTCTAATTTTCTGATAGAGAGATTAAAACTATCAACCTCTATTTTAGAATAGTTGTAATTGCTGTCACAAAATATTAAATAATGTTGCGCCGAGTTTCCAAAACCTTCTCTTATTATTTCTAATTCGTATATCTCAGACCAACTTACAAAAGTGTTGTCAGATAATGTAATTCCTTTATGGTTTAAAATTAATTGAGGTTCTCTATTTATTAATTTTTTAAAAGCTTGTGTTAAAATAAATAAGCAGATTATAAACATAAATAAGCCTATTAGGAAATCTTTGTTCTTTTCTTCAAACATCAAATAAGCTCCAGAGGTTACACCTATTGATAAAAATAAAACAATAAAAAAAGCTGTAGTAATTGAAAAGTAAATTTTTGTTTCTTGAGGTACTTTTGGATCTTCATAGACCAAGTCTTTCTGAATAAATTTTTTATCAAGTGTATCTAGAATTATTTTGTCTTTTTTGGATCGGTATTCTGTTTTTTCAAAAGAGGTTCCGTCTTCCCAAATAAGCATGCTGCGTATGGCTTCTTTTTTTAATGCGTGTACATTTCTAACATTGGTAAATGCCCAAATGCGCCATTTTGTTATTAAAACACTCCACGTTATCCAAGCAAAAACAAAACCTATAAACATACCAATTACTGCTATCCACTCTGGAAACACACCTTGCTTTGCTAGGAATAAAGTAAATAAAGGTGTGCCAATTAAGCATAAAAACACGGGAACGTTGACCATGATTTGCCCTTTGGTAATGGCTTGTTTTACACTTATGTCTTTATTGGTTTTCAATATTTTGATTTTGTAAAGAAGTGATTTGATGGGTTTGCTTAGATGTTAAATACTAGTTTTTTAAAGAATCTAGACAAAACTTGTATGATGTGATTCTGAAACGCGTTCAGAATGACGTGCGAATAAAATTCTTATTTTAATAGCAGCTAATATTTTATACAAACATTCTTAGCTTCAGTAAAAAAGCGTAAGGCTTCAAAACCACCTTCGCGTCCAACACCAGAAGCTTTTACACCGCCAAAAGGCGTTCGTAAATCACGCATCATCCAAGTGTTAACCCAAACTATTCCGGCTTGTAATTGGTTACTCATTCGCATGGTGCGTTTTAGGTTGTTGGTCCACAGTGTAGCTGATAAACCGTACTTTACTTTGTTTGCCATTAGCAATACTTCGTCTTCTGTGTTAAAAGGCATAATAGTAACTACAGGTCCAAAAATTTCTTCTTGATTGACTCTGCAGTCATCATTTGGTACTTCAATAACTGTTGGTTCTAAATAGTAACCGTTTTCATAACCTTTTACAGTCACTTCATTTCCGCCACAAAGGATTATTCCATTTTCCGCTTTAGCGATATTTATATATTCTTTTACTTTTTCTAAATGTGGTTTGGATACTAATGCTCCAATATTTGTGGATGCTTCAGATGGATGACCAACTTTTAAAGCCTTTACTTTTGCAACAAAATCTTTCTTGAATTTTTCATAGATAGAAGCTTCTACAAATATTCTGCTTCCGCATAAACAAATCTGACCTTGATTAGCAAATGATGAACGTACTGTTGTGTCTAACATATCGTCATAATCGCAATCTGCAAAAATGATATTTGGGTTTTTACCGCCTAATTCTAACGATAGTTTTTTAAACATTGGAGCTGCTACTTTAGCAATATGCGCTCCTGTTGCTGTGCCTCCTGTAAAACTAATCGCTTTGATGTCTTCGTGCTCAATAATGGCTTGTCCAGTAGATCCTCCTAAACCATGTACAATATTTAAAACGCCTTTTGGAAGGCCTGCTTCGTTACAAATTTCGCCCAATAAATAAGCGGTCATTGGAGTGATTTCGCTTGGTTTGGCAACAACGCAGTTTCCTGCTGCAATCGCTGGAGCGATTTTCCATGTAAATAAATAGAGTGGAAGGTTCCAAGGAGAAATACAACCTACAACACCAATGGGTTGACGTAAGGTGTAATTTATGGCTTGTCCAATGCTTTCGTGACTTTCGCTGGCAAATTGTGTTATGGCATTCCCGAAAAAACGAAAGTTACTTGCTGCTCTTGGTATATCTACTGCTTTTGCTAAGCTAATCGGTTTTCCGTTGTCTTTACTTTCGGCTTCTGCGAAGCGTTGTAAGTTAGCTTCTAGTAACTCTGAAATCTTTATTAATATTCTACTACGCACTTCTATACTAGTTTGTGACCACTGCTTAAAAGCAGTTTTGGCACTTTGATAGGCGTTTTCTACATCCTCTTTTGACGAGTTTGGTATTTGCCCGTATACTTCTCCATTACTAGGATTGTAGTTATCTATCCAATGGTTTTGAATTGGATTGTGGAATGCTCCGTTTATGTAGTTTTTAATAGTCATTTATTGTTTCTTATAAGCCATAACTTTGATCTCAACAACCAAATCGGGATGCGGTAATTGGTGTACGGCAACCGTTGTCCTGGTTGGTCCTGTTTGTTTGTCAAAAAATTCAGCGTAAGCTTTATTATAATCTGCAAAGTCATTCATGTTTACTAAAAATGAAGTCACATCTACAACGTCTTTTAAACTGGCTCCAACTTTTTTAAGATTGGTGTCTATGTTTTTTAAAACTTCTTGCGTTTGTGTGTAAGCGTTTAGTTTTTTTGTTCCCATCTCGTCTATGATATCAACTCCAGCGATAGTGTTGTCTGCTCTACGAGAACTTGTTCCTGAAACGAAAATGAAATCGCCAACTTGTTTTACGTGTGGATAAGCTCCTCTTGGTGTTACTTTAGTTCCTTCGTTCATTAATTTTATGTTTTTGCGTCATCCTGAATTTGATTCAGGGTTTGATTATTTTTCTAGTTTGCTGCTGGCTGCTTATGGGCTATTTTAAACCTGCAATTTTATCGTCTTGTAAAATTGCTTCTGTTTGTGTTTTTACTTTTTCCAAAATATCTTTTAGATTATCTGATGTTTTAATAATTCCGTCGTCTAAAAGGTTTAGTATGGCTTTATCTTGTGCACGACCTCTAAGCATTGCTTCGCGATAGCCAATATACTCGTTAAAAGTGACTAAGCTATATTTTGATGAATACTCACTAGGGAATTCTTTTTCTAATGCTTGTTCAATTTTTCGTTTTTCTTGAAATATAGCTTGACCAACGTGGTCTTTCATTTCGTGAAAATTATCTATAGCTAAATCTGCAATAGCATCTGTGTCTTTTTTTCTAGTTTTTTCGTATTCTGTAAAAACAGTTTCCCAATCGCCTTCAAATTTATCTAATACAGCGTCAAACTCGACAACATCTTCAAAAGACGCATTCATGCCTTGTCCGTAAAAAGGTACTATTGCGTGTGCTGAATCTCCCATTAATAGGGTGTTGCCTTTATAGTGCCAAGGAGAACATTTTACTGTACCTAAAGGAGCTGTTGGGTTTTCAAAAAAGTCCTCCACCAGATTTGGCATTAAAGCTAATGCATCTGGGAATTCTTTTTGAAAAAACTCGGTTACAATTTCTGGAGTAGTTAAGTTGTTAAAATTATATTCACCTTCAGCATAGCTTAAAAATAGTGTTACAGTAAAGCTACCGTCTAAATTTGGTAGTGCAATAACCATAAAATCTCCTCTAGGCCATATGTGTAAGGCGTTTTTGTATGTTTTGTAATCTCCTGTTTTTGTTGGTAATATGCTTAACTCTTTATAACCGTGTGTTAAGTAGTTTTGAGAAAAACTGAATAAAAATTTACGCTCTAAATAATAACTTTTGCGTAAAGCAGAACCAGCTCCATCTGTTGCTATTATGCAATCTGCATCTTCAATAAATTTGTCTTTAGAAGTATAATCTTCAAAAAGAGCAGTTGTTTTTTCAAAATCTACCGATTTGCATTTTTTATTAAAATGAAAGGTAACATTATCATGTTTTTCGGCTTCATTTAAAAGTAAAGCGTTTAATCCACCTCTTGATATCGAGTTTATATATTCATGATCACGACCACTATAATTGGATAAGAACGTGTTACCTTGTTTATCATGAATCATTCGACCATTCATTGGTATACAAAGTGCTTCTACTTGTTTTTCTATACCAACTAATTTCATTGCTTTATTACCTCTATCTGAAAATGCTAAATTGATAGAGCGACCTGCAGATATGTCAGTTTTGCGTAAGTCGGGACGCATCTCGTACACGTTAACATTATAGCCTCTTTGTCCAAGTCTTAGTGCTAGTAAGCTTCCGCAAAGTCCTGCACCAATGATTAATATGTTTTGTTTATTAGGCATGTAATTTTTTCTTTATTAACTGTATCTCTTCGTAAGTTAATCTTAACTTATTTAAGGATAACTGTTGTTGTTGATTATTTGAGTCATTAAAACTTAAAGTATTATTCATGCTGTTAAATTTTAATTCTTTAAAATTATGATACTCTATGTTTGTAACTACAGTGTCTTTAATTAAGACTAATATTCTTTTGTTTGTGATAAAAAGATAATCAAATTGATTATTGGCAAAAAAGCTTAATAACCCTAATATTTGATATTGCCAAAATCCAATATCACTTTTTTTCTTTAGTTTTAGTAATACTGTTTCATCACTTATTATTTTGTAAAAAGTGTTCAAAGTAAAATTATAGTAATTGTTTTAGACGCTCCACTATATTGTAAACATCTTGAAAACTATTATATAATGGTATAGGAGCACATCTGATAACATCAGGTTCTCTCCAGTCTGTTATAACGCCAGCATCTGTTAACTTGTCGTACAAAGATTTATCTGCATTTTTAACTTGGATAGACAGTTGGCATCCTCTTTCGTTAGGATTACTAGGAGTAATTATTTTTATATCCTTGTTGTTTAATTGGTTTATTAAAAACTCAAAATAACCAGTTAATACTTTTGATTTTTCGCAAAGCTTATCAAATCCAGCTTCTTGTATTACATCTAAAGACGCTCTAATAGCAGCCATAGATAATATTGGTGGATTTGAAAGTTGCCAACCCTCTGCACCTGGAAGTTGGTCAAAATCGTCACGCATTCTAAATCGTGTCTTTTTATTATGACTCCACCATCCAGTAAATCTATTTAAATCTTTATTATTAGCATGGCGCTCGTGCACAAACGCACCAGATAAACTTCCTGGTCCAGAATTTAAATATTTGTATGTACACCAAACTGCAAAGTCTGCACCAGAATCGTGTAAATTTAATTGGACATTTCCTGCACCATGAGCACAATCAAAACCAACAACACAGCCATGTTTATGACCTAAATCAGTAATTCGTTTTAAATCAAAAAACTGTCCTGTGTAGTAGTTTACACCACCTATCATTACTAACGCTATCTCGTCACCATGTTGATTTAAAATAGCTTCTAAATCGTCGTAATTGGCTAGTTCTTCGCCTTTTCTAGCTTTCCATAATATCAAGCCTTCTTTGTCGTCATAGCCATGATGACGTAATTGAGACTCTACTGCGTATTTATCACTAGGGAAGGCATCAGCCTCTATTAAAATTTTATAACGCTTAGGTCTAGGTTGATAAAAACTAACCATCATAAAATGTAGGTTAGCAGTTAATGAATTCATTACTACAACTTCCAATGGTTTTGCGCCAACGATATTAGCCATAGTATCTGTTAAAAACTCATGATAATGTAGCCAAGGGTTTTTACCTTCGGTGTGTCCTTCTACTCCTAGATTTGCCCAATCTTGAAGCTCTTGGTTAATATAAGTTTTAGTTATTTTTGGTTGAAGACCTAATGAGTTTCCGCAGAAATAAATTAAATCCTTTCCGTTTTTATCTTTAGGAATATGGAATTGTTGACGGTAGTCAGCCAATTGGTCTTCGTTATCTAATTGTTTAGCAAAATCTAAACCTAATTTATAGTTGGTCAAAATGGTTTGTTTTTTAGGTGTCCAACAAAAATAAGAATAATTAGGTTAGAAAGGAAGTAGTTGGTTAAGACAAAAAAAGGGTTTCATAAATATAAATTATGAAACCCTTTGAGATATATGTTGACGCATAAAGCGGAATTACTTTATATACGTTTTAAGTTTTAATTTGGACTTTTTCTAATTCATTTTTATTGAAATATTAGAAAAATTTAAGTTCCAATTACTATCATTCTGTTTATGATCCTTAGCTATTTTAATACCGTTGTAGTCTTGATAATTTTCAAAAGTTGTGATCATTGAGGGTTTTGAAGTATTACCTTGTCTAAAAATCCATTCTTTAATAATGTAGTTTTTATCGTAGTAAAAATCATAGGCATCACCAGGTGTGTAACCACCATCACTAGTATATGTTAGTGTTAATTTGTTTAGTTTAACCTTGCTAATTGGCGCTAATTCTACAATTGTATCAGTAATAGTTGTGCCTTTATCCCATGATATTTGAAAAGGTGCTAAAAGCCAAAATTTATCATTTATAAAACCACGATCAGCCATCATTGCTGTGCTATCCATATTGCTTCTGTTGTACGTTATAGTGTCTTTATCCGTAATTAGCGTAACTTGTTTGGATTTTGGTTGCCACGACCAAGAGCGCTCAAAATGTGTACTATCTTTATCTACGTTAAAAGTAAAGTCAATTTGGGTTACATTTTTCCAATTTGATATTCCGTTAGCGTTAGCAATTTTTTGAGCAGTAGTCAGTTGTATTTGAGTTGGTTTAACCTCTTTTTTACAAGAAAAACTAACTATGGCCATAAATATAAGTAATAATTTTTTCATCATTTTTTTATAGCAAAGATACGGAAGCCTTTTATTTAAAATAGAAATATTAAATTGGGAACAAATACCAATATTATGAAAACTGATTATTTTAACACCAATAAATCTACTTGGAACGAAAAAGTAAAAATTCATGCCACGAGTGACTTTTATGATATGGATGCCTTTAAAAAAGGAGAAACATCCTTAAAACACTATGAGTTAAAGGCATTACCAAATGTTAGCGGTAAATCGATGTTGCATTTACAATGTCATTTTGGTCAAGATACACTTAGTTGGAGCAGGTTAGGAGCTAAGTGCGTGGGTGTTGATATTAGTGATGAAGGTATAAAATTAGCCCAAACTTTAAATAACGATTTGTTTTTAAATGCCAAATTTGTTTGTTGTAATGTTTTAGACACCTCAAGTCATGTCAAGGAAACTTTTGATATAGTGTTTACAAGCTATGGAGTTATAGGTTGGCTACCTGATTTAAAACCATGGGGAAAAATGATCGCTGAGCGTTTAAACAAAGGTGGTGTCTTTTATATAGCAGAGTTTCATCCGATTGTTTGGATGTTTGATTATTTAGAAAAAAAGCCTGTAATGCGCTATGCTTATAATAGGGATGAGGTTATTTATGAAGAAGAACAAGGTACGTATGCAGATGAAACTGCTGATGTACTATCTAAGACCTATTCATGGAATCATGGTTTAGGCGAAGTTATAAATGCCTTAACCGAAGCTGGGTTACACATTGACTATCTAAATGAATATGATGAAAGTCCGTATAACGTATTGCCAGACTTAATCGAAACTAAATCTGGCAATTTTGAATTAAAAGAAAAACTATATCCTCTTATTTTTGAAATTAAAGCAACTAAGCTTTAGTTTTTGATAATCATTTTTGAACCTATAAATTTATCAAAACTATAAATCTTTATAAAGTAAGATCCTGATTTAATTTGACTTAAATCTACTGTAGCTTCTTTGCTATTTGGGTTTTTATCAATTACTTGTTGGCCTAATATATTATAGACTTTAAAGTTGGTTACTTGTGTGTTAGATATAAATGATACCAGACCATCTGTTGGATTTGGGTATAACTTAAAATTAATATTTTCAATATCCATAACACTTAATGTGCTATCTGTAATATCCAAATTAAAAGTCGAACTATAATTATTACAAGCATCAATTTGGTAAGTGACTGTATAGTTTCCTGTTGTTGATGCTGCTGTGTTAATTTCTCCAGTTGCTGCATTTATTACTAATCCTGGCGTACTAGAGAACGTACCAATTGCACTACCTGTAATTATAGGCATTGGATTGCTATCCGTTATACTGTAACTGTTTGAAGCGTATTCAAAATCTGCAAAATCGTTATAATGTATGTCTAAAAAAGATACAATAACTGTAGCATAATCATCAGCAAATGGTACTAATGTTTGTGGTCTAGTATCATACGTATTTCCATTGTAAGTCCCTAAATCTCTTACGCGTCTATTAACTTCTGTCATTATACCATCTATACTTCCACCACCACCAAGTCCATCGCTTGCTGCAGGTCCAGATCCATGACGTTTATTGCTGTAAAAGTCTCCATCAAAATACGAGTTAGAATAAGGACGTGTGTCATCACAACTTGTTGATCCTCCATTAAAGTCACTTGGAAGCGTACGATATCCACTACTAACACCACATTGAGAGTAACCTTGTGCGTTGTAAAAAGCACCTCCAGTATCACTAAATATACCACCTAAACTATTTGGACCTCTTACTAACTGTTCTTGTGTTAATCCTCCAATGTTATTAGTTACTAAGTTAGAAATTGTAGAATTAGATACTGTATTAAGAAAATTTGTAGTCGTGTTATTTAAATCTGAAGCCGAAATATTGTAACCAGCTTCTATTCTTGGTATAGCATGACTTTGACCATGTAAGTCTATGTAAAGACCTTTGCCAAACGTGTTCATAACATCAGCACTTGCAGTGTCAATAAAATTATGGTATTCATTCCAGTAAAATAGCGCATCTGAGTCTCCACATGTAGCCTCAGCAGACGCTCTGTTTGGATCTAATTTACTTCTGTGTAAATTGTTTATAATAATGTATGGATAACAACCTGTTTGATCATATACAGATTGCTGTATTTCTCTAATTAATATATCAGTATTGTCATCTCTTTCAACCGTTCCGCAGTTTCTATCAGGTAAACTATTATCGTTATCAGGATATGAAGTACCTCCAATAGTAAGACCTGACTGTTTTATACCACCATGTGGCGCTGAAATTATGATTGGAATATTACCTGGTATGTATTCAATATAATTGTTTCCGCTGGAATCAAATTGAGATATTCCCGGAAAAGGAGGAGCAGGTTGTTCTAAAGCAAAGTAGATTGTTTGCGAAATTTCGCTATTGGTAGCAGACGTATTAAAGGAACCATTAAATGTAAATGCCGATTGACCATCAGTGGTAATGGTTAAGCTACCTGATCCATTCCATCCATCACCATAAGTATCATAAACGATAACATAGTAACCAGCAGTAGTACTATTGTTTATTGGGTAATCCATAGGGATGGTTGAAGTGGAGTAAGGATTTGCTTGACTACCAGATCCATCATAACCGTTATCTATAGTCTCTAATAATGTTCCGTTAGGATCATAAAACTCAACTTTATTTTCTGTTGACCATTGTGGCCAATTAACAGATAAAACTACTTCTGTATTTTGAGCAGAACAAATTGAAAAGAAAACGATAGAAAATACTATAAGTAATTTTTGTTTCATGGGATTAATAGGTTAAATAACGATTTATTGTAAATGTAATTAGTATTGCGCTTAGCAAGTCTAATTACATTTACAGCTTAATTTTAATCGCTAAAATAACTTATTTAACCGATAAACAGTTTTTTTAGGTCGTTTTATTTTAAGATGTTTGGCATCTTAGATTTAAACTTATTTAATCTAGGAATAGAAACATTTTGTATGTAAGGATTTTCAGGATGTAATTTTTCATAATCTTGATGATAGTCTTCGGCAATCCAAAATTTTAGAAAAGGATAAACTTCGGCAGCAACTGTGCTATTTAGTTTTTCAGCTAATGCCTTTTTCTTTGCGTCAATAATTTCTTTTTGTTCTTGATTTTGATAAAAAATAATAGATCTGTACTGACTGCCTCTGTCAGGACCTTGACCATTTACTTGTGTTGGATTTTGCGAAGCAAAATAAACGTCTACTAAGGTTTCAAAACTTACAATTTTTGGATCGTATATAACTTCTACTGCTTCAGCATGACCTGTTTGACCTGTGTTACTTTTCTCGTAAGTAGGATTTTGCGTATGACCTCCTGCGTATCCATTAATAACTTCGTCTACACCTTTAACGCTTTCATATACAGCTTCTACACACCAAAAACAACCACTTGCAAAATAGGCTTTTGCTTTTCCGTTTTGTAATGCAACAGTTACTGGAGTTGCTGTTTTGATAGCTTCTTGTTTAGGATTGGTTTGGGCTTGATTGTTACAGCTAAATAATAAGGCTAGAAATAATACTGATAATAATTTTTTCATTTTTCTTTTCTTTTTCAATTGGACGTATAAATTATAACATCCTTGCTTATTTACTTATAATTATTTCTTAAAAAAAAATAAATATATAGCAATAAAAAAAGCCTTTACGTTATGTAAAGGCTTTATGATATAATGAAAAAGGTTTCTATAATTTAGAAAACATTTTTTCCATTTTCTCTCTTTGTTCATCTGCTAAAGCAGCATCAACAAGTATACGTCCACTATGCTCATCTGTAATAATTTTTTTACGTCCAGCGATTTCCATTTGTACTTGTGGTGGAATTGTAAAATAAGATCCTCCTGATGCACCTCTTTCGATTGGTACAACAGCTAAACCATTTTTTACGTTTACTCTAATACGGTTGTAAGCTTTTACTAAACGCGCTTCGATTTTTTTCTTGTAATCTTCAGACTTGTCTATAAGTGCTTTTTCTTCTTTTTCAGTTTCTTTTAAGATAGCATCTAACTCACTTTTTTTATGTTTCAAGTGGTTTTCACGCTCTTTGTTATGCTCTTTAGTTTTAGCAATAACGTCTTTTTTCTGCTCAATTTGAGCTTTAAATTCTCTGATATGCTTTTCAGCTAATTCAATTTCTAACTCTTGGTATTCAACCTCTTTAGTTAAAGAATTAAATTCTCTGTTATTTCTAACATTTTTTTGTTGCTCAGAGTATTTTTTAATTAAAGTTTTAGATTCTTCAATTAAATTTTTCTTAGCAGTAATTTCAGCATCTACAGAGCTTAAACTATCTTCTAATTTCTCTAATCTAGTTTTTAATCCTGCAACTTCGTCTTCTAAATCGCTAACCTCTAAAGGTAATTCTCCACGTACGCTTCTTATTTCGTCAATTCTAGAGTCTATTAATTGTAGATCATATAACGCTCTTAGGCGATCTTCTACTGTTGCTTCTTTTGTCTTTGCCATATTTTAAAAATACTTAACAGGATTGGTATTTGTGTTCGATAAAATGAATGCAAAATTAGGGATTTTTTTCGTAAGTATTGCTACTAAACCAATTTTTGTGTACTGTTCACTTTCATAATGTCCTATATCTACTAATAAAATGTCATTTTCTGCTTGGAAAAAATCATGATATTTAAGGTCTGAAGTTACAAAAGCATCAGCTCCTGCTGCTTTTGCTGCATTTATAGCAAAGCTTCCGGAACCTCCTAATACAGCAACTTTTTTTATTCTTTTATTTGTTAATTTACTATGTCTAATTGCTGAAATATCCATTTTTTCTTTCAAATAATGCAAAAACTCAATTTCGGTTTTGGGATTTTCTAGTTCTGCAATCATTCCCATACCAATATTTTGGTTTGTATTTTCTAAAGTGGTTACTTCAAAAGCTATTTCTTCGTAAGAATGTGTTTTAAATAAAGTTTGTAAAATGGTAGATTCTAAATGTTTTTGAAAGGTGACATTTATTTGTGTTTCAGCTTCGATATAATTTTCTCCTTTTTGACCTATTGTAGGATTAGCTTCTTGATTAGGTTTAAATGACCCTATCCCTTTTGTTGTAAAGCTACAGTTAGAATAGTTTCCAATTTGTCCTGCACCTGCTTTAAATAAGGCGTTTTTTATGGTTTCAACTTCTGATTCTGGTGCGAAAGTTGTTAGTTTTTTTATGGTTTGTTTTTGTGGTATTAATATGCGTTGATTAGTTAAGTTAAGTTGATCACATAACATGGCATTAACACCATTTTTATCATTATCCAAGGCTGTATGTATAGCGTAAATAGCAATGTTGTTTTGGATGGCTTTTAAAACGGTACGCTCTACATAATTTTTTCCGGTAAGACTTTTAAGGCCTTTAAAAATTATTGGGTGAAAACTTAATATAAAGTTGCAGTTTTTAGCAATTGCTTCGTCAACCACATCTTCCAATGTGTCTAAAGTTACCAATACGTTGGTTATCTTAGTGTTTTTATCGCCAATTAATAATCCTACGTTGTCAAAATCTTCAGCATATTTTAAAGGCGCAATTTCTTCAAGGTGATTAACAAGGTCTTTTATCAACATACTTTTTGGTCTTTAATATTTAAAACAAATATAAAATATTTACTTTCGTTACTATTATTGTTTGCTCCATTTCGTTTTTATAAAAAAAGATAAATGGGCTTTAAATATATTAAATGAAGTTTTTAAGATTTATTTTATTTCCTATTGTACCGTTTTATTATTTAATAACATGGTTTAGAAACATCATGTTTGATAAAGGTTGGTTGGCTTCTAAATCTTATGATTTTCCAATTATTTGTGTTGGTAACCTTAGTACAGGAGGAACTGGAAAAACACCAATGGTTGAGTATTTAATACGTTTATTAAAAGATGATGTTAATTTGGCTACCTTAAGTAGAGGTTATGGACGCCAAAGTAAAGGGTTTAAGCTAGGTGATGCTTCGACTAATGCAACAATTTTAGGTGATGAGCCTTTTCAGTTTTATAATACGTTTTCAGAAGATATTAAAGTTGCAGTGGATGCAGATAGACAATCTGGAATCTCTAATTTATTGCGTTTAAAGGATAAGCCAGATGTTATTTTGTTAGATGATGCTTTTCAGCATAGAAAAGTTAAAGCAGGATTAAATATCATGTTGACCACTTTTGATAATAGATATACAAAAGATATTGTATTGCCAACTGGTAATTTGCGTGAACCAAAATCAGGAGCTAAGCGTGCAAATATTATAGTTGTAACCAAATGTCCAGAAGAGATAACAGAAATTAATAAACAGGATATAATTGCTGAAATCAAACCTTTAGCTTATCAACAGGTGTTTTTTAGTAAGATACGTTATAGTGACAATGTATATTCTGAAAACAAAACAATTGCAATAGATCAATTAACAGATGATTTTAAATTGGTAACAGGTATTGCTAATGCAAAACCATTAGTGTCCTATTTGAAGAGTAAAGATTTAAGTTTTGAACATTTAAATTTTAAAGATCATCATGAGTTTTTATCCTCTGAAATCGAGTATTTATCAAAGTATGAGCTAATAATCACTACAGAAAAAGATTATATGCGTTTAAAAACGGAAGCTTCTTTACAAGGTAAATTATTTTATCTACCTATTAAAATAGATATTGATAACAGTGATAAGTTTGATGCCATTATTAAGACATATGGTTTAGGGTAGGGTTGTCTCCTTTTTCCGATAGCATTAAGGCATTAAAAAGTTTTTTCTCGAAGTCTTCTTGTTTAAAAGGTTTAGGGATAATATCTGTAAATCCAGCTTCTTCAAATTCTTGCATTTTATCCTCAATAGTAACAGCAGTTAATGCAAAAATAGTAAGTTCTTTATCAAAGGTTCTGATAATTTTTGTGGCTTCCATACCACTAATTCCTGGCATGTGGATGTCCATTAATACAACATCGTATTTGGTGGTTTTAACCATGTCAACAGCCTCTTCACCATTATCCACAACGTCACAATACAGTTTCATTTTATTCAGGATTTTTTTGGTGATCATTTGGTTGATCTTGTTATCCTCTACAACTAGTATTTTTATGTTGCTTAATTCAATTTCGTCAATTTCGTTAAAGTAGTTTGCCTTTTTCTCAACAATAATCTCATTACTTTTTTTCATAGGTATTTCAAAGAAAAAGGTAGTTCCTTTTCCTAGCTGACTTTTCATGTAAATTTTTCCTTTTAATATATCTATTAATCCTTTAACAATGGATAGACCAAGTCCAGTTCCTCCATATTTACGGTTGATTTGAATTGATCCTTGAGAAAAACTTTCAAACATATTTTGTTGCTTTTCTTCACTAATTCCAATACCATTATCTTCTACTTCAAATCTAACTTCAAAATTTTCTCCATTTTGATTCTGTTTGATAATTCTAATCCAAATATCTCCATCCTTTGTAAACTTAATAGAGTTACCAATAAGGTTAATTAGTATTTGAGAGATTTTTAATTGATCTGCATTAAAATTAGTTGGTAGGTCTCTGTCGTATTCTAAATGCAAGGTGATATTGTTGTCTAAAGCAGAATTGTTTAGTGCTGACATGACATTTTCAGCTTTCTTTTTAAGATTAAAAACTTCAGGTTCTATATCTACTTTATTGGCTTCAATTTTATTAATTTGAAGGATGTCATTAATAAAAGTTAAAAGGTAATCACCAGAAAATTTAAGTGATTTTAAGTGTTGTACTTGGGTAGGTTTTGGGTCTTCCTCCAAAAGCATATTTGTTAATCCTGTTACAGCGTATAAAGGTGTTCTTAACTCATGCGTTACCGTAGATAGGAAGTTAGCTTTGGTTTTGGTAGCCAATTCTGCTTTTTCCATTGCAATGGTTAATTCTGCATTTTTTTTATGTAAAATATTATTAGATTTTAATCTAATATTATTGTTTTTATATAACGAAAGCGTCAATAATGATAAAATTGTAATTAAAGCAATACTTAATATTGTTGTTAGTTTTTCTAACCAAGTTGAGCTTGCCTCTTTTTCTAAATCAGCTTCTTTTTCTTTTTGGTATTCTACGGGATTACTGTAAAGTTTGTCTAACCTTTTATCTGAAGAAAGAAAACCACGCTTAGCCATTAATAATGAATCGTTAAGTTTGATGTGCTTTTTTAAATAGGTATTTGATTTTTTATAATCTTCAGTTTCGTTATAAATATCACTTAATGAAGCATAAGCAATGTTAGTAATGGAAGGGAAGTTGGTTTTTTGTGCAATGGTTAATCCTTGTGTAATTAACTTTTCAGCTTCAGCAAATTGGCCTAACTTTATTTTATTTTTCCCTAAATGGACGTAAGCGCTACTAAGTATTTTATTGTTTAAATAGCTTTTAGATATGCTAACCGCTTTTTCATATTCTATTTCTGCTTCTTCGTAGTTTTCTAAGTTATAGTAGGCATCACCTTTATATAGGACCGACTCTGCTTCAAAATCATGTAAGTCTTCATTTTCAAAAAGAACTTCTGCAGATGTAAAATAATCTAGTGCGCGATTAAAATTATTTTTACTCATGTAAACGATACCAATCGTTTTGTAAGTTTCTGCTATGTTAATATTATCCTCTGCAAAGCGTTGCTTTTCAATAGCTTTAATTAGCGTTTGAAGGGCTTCGTTAGATTCCTCAGTAATAAATTGAATTTTTCCAATTTTTGAGTAGATTAAACCAATATTTTTATTGTCATTAATTTGATTAGCCAATGCTAAGGCTTCGTCTAAATCGCTTTGCGCTTTGTAATATTGATTGTTATCAATATTTTTTTGAGCTTGACTAATGTTAAAGTTTATTTTGCTCTTAATGACTTCCTTTTCTTTTTCTGTTAAGTTTTGTGCTTGTAGGTTTAATCCTATAAAACACAATATTAAGCACGTGAAAAATTTTATAAAATGGGATTTCATTGGTTGGGTATATATAAACAAATATAAATATTTATACTCTAAAAGTTATTTTTATTCCGATAAATTGGAAATCAAATCTATTATTCGGCTAGAGTAACCAGTTTCGTTGTCATACCATCCAATAATTTTTACCATATTACCTATAACAGAGGTCATTTGAGCATCAAAAATACAGGAGTGTGGATTGCCAACAATATCTATGGATACTATTGGGTCCTCAGTATATTCTAAGATGTTTTTAAATTTGCCTTTAGATGCATTTTTAAAAGCCTGATTTATGGCTTCAATAGTGACCGTTTTTTTAACATTAAAAGTAATATCTGTTAACGATCCATTGGCTACAGGAACTCTAATTCCGCATCCACCAATTACATTTGATAACTCAGGAAATATTTTTGTTAAAGCCTTGGCAGCTCCAGTTGTTGTTGGTACAATACTTTGTCCAGCAGCTCTAGCACGTCGTAAATCCCTATGTGGCTGATCGTGTAGGCTTTGGTCTGTGGTGTACGAGTGTATTGTTGTTATGTATGCTTGGTTAATACCGCAAAGCTCGTTGATTATGTCAATCATTGGAGCTGCGTTATTTGTAGTACATGAGGCGTTTGATATTATAGTTTCAGTACCATCTAAATCGTTTTGATTAATGCCTAAAACAATAGTTTTAATATCATCTTCAGTTGGAGGTACGCTTAAAATTACGCGCTTAGCTCCATTGTTTATATGATGTAGTAAATCTTCTGTAGTTTTAAATTTTCCGGTGGCTTCAATAACAAAATCTGGAGCAAATTGGGACCAGTCTATAGTTTTAGGATGTGTTTGGTTTAAAAGTGAAACAGATACATTGTTTACAAGTATAGTGTTTTCTGTGGAAGAAATTTCAGCAGGAAATACACCATGGATACTATCATACTTTAATAAATGACTTAACGTTTTTGCATCTGCTAAATCATTTATGGCAACAACCTTAATATTGGGATTATTATGTAGTAGTCTAAAAACGCGTCTTCCAATACGTCCAAAACCATTAATAGCTACTGTAATCATATTTAATTTATGTGTTTTTGTGCTTTATATGAAGAACGTACTAATGCGCTACTTTCTACATGTCTAAATCCAAGTTTTAGTCCTATTTCTTCATACTCTTTAAATTCGTCAGGAAGTATAAATCGTTTAACAGGTAAGTGTTTTTTACTTGGTTGTAAATATTGACCAATGGTAACAACATCCACATCGTTATCACGTAAATCGTGTAAAGTTTGAATAACCTCTTCACGCGCTTCACCAAGACCTAGCATAATCCCAGATTTTGTTCTGCGTTGTCCTTGTTGTTTTAAGTATTTTAGTACGCCTAAACTTCTTTCGTATTTAGCTTGTATACGGACTTCTCTGGTTAGTCTTTTTACGGTTTCAATGTTATGAGATACCACTTCTGGAGCTACATCAATAATTCTGTCAATGTGCATTTCTACACCTTGAAAATCAGGGATTAATGTTTCTAGTGTTGTTTGTGGATTCATTCGTCTGACAGCATCTACTGTTTCTGCCCACATAATACTTCCCATATCTTTTAGGTCATCTCTATCTACACTTGTTAATACAGCATGTTTGATTCCCATAATTTTTATAGAACGTGCTACCTTTTCTGGTTCGTCCCAATCAACATCCTCTGGACGTCCAGTTTTTACACCGCAAAATCCACATGATCTAGTACAAACATTTCCAAGTATCATAAAAGTTGCAGTTCCTTCTCCCCAACATTCTCCCATGTTTGGACAACTTCCAGATGCACAAATAGTGTTTAATTTGTATTTATCTACTAATCCTCTTAATTCTGTATATTTTTTACCTGTTGGTAATTTAACGCGTAACCATTTTGGTTTAGGTTGTCTTTCTGGTAATATATTTGATGCAGTTTCTGTATTCATAGTTGCAATTTTGTAGATGCAAAGATACGAAGTATTTTGGTTAAAATTTAAGGAGTAGGAGTAAAGTAGGGTAAGCTAATAATTACTTTTTTTGAATAATTTCTGCTAATAATTTTTTAGCACGAAGTAACTTTACTTTTATATTATTAATTGGCTCTTTTAGCTCGTCAGAAATTTCTTTGTAACTTAATTCTTGAAAGTATCTTAGGTTTATTACTTCTTGATAATGTGGTTTTAGCTTTTTAATGTCACGAAGTAATTTAGCTAAATTTTGTTCTGTAATTAGTTTGTCTTCAACAGATGGTGTTTCGTCTAAAACTTGATAGACAGCATTGTCATCTGTATTTGAAATAGCTTGTTTAATGCTGTTTTTTTGTTTTCTAATAATATCAATATGAATGTTTTTAGAAATTGTAATTAACCAAGTATTAAATGCGTATTTGCTGTCGTAAGTTTTTATTTTGTCAAAAGCTTTAGAGAAAGTTTGAATGGTAATGTCTTCTGCATCGTTTTCATTTTGGATGCGTTTAAGTTGAAAACCATAAACCTTATCCCAATAATTATGAAGTAAATAATTAAACGCTTTTTGGTCGTTTTGTTTGGCTCTTTTTATTGCTTCTTCTATTTCCAATAATTTGGTTTTGAAATTTTATTGGCTATAAAGATACTAAATTGCAATACAATCAAGGTTATTTCTAGGATTGGTAACAATAAAATGGTGTCTTTTTCGTCTAATTTATTTGCAGAAAAGCCTAAACTTAAAAATTGAATGATAAAACGTAAAATAATTAGACCCAAAACAAAAGGCCATAAATAGGTGGTTATGGATAATACAATAGCTAATGTCCAAAAAAGTATTTGCGAGATATAAAAACTAGCCAATAAAAATTGATGCTTAAATTTATAATATTGAGCAGTTGATACATGTCTGCGTTTTTGTTTAAACCAATCTTGTAATGAAGACTTTGGTATGGAAGATGTAAAACTGTCCTTATTGTAACAAATTGCTGTGTTGGTTGCATTAGCAGCTTCGTTGATAAAAAGATCATCATCTCCAGATCTAATTTTCATGTGTTTAATAAAACCATTAGTTTTAAAAAACTCATCTCTATGGTAGGCTAAATTACGACCAACACCCATAAATGGAATCCCAACTTTTGCAAACGAAAAATATTGTGTTGCAGTCAGCAAGGTTTCAAATCTGATTAGTTTATTTAAAAATGAGTTTTTTATTTTGTTATACGCACCATAACCTAAAATAATGGTGTTCTCGTCATTAAAACTTTGACTCATTTTGTCGATCCATTGGTTTGAAACCGGTTGGCAATCTGCATCAATAAACAATAAATGATTGTGTGTGGCAGCTTTTATGCCTAGTGAGAGTGCGTATTTTTTATTTCCCCAAAAGGCTTCAATATTTTTGACATCTACAATTTTAATATTGCTATGTTTAGATTTAAAATCTTCAAAAATATCTAAAGTCTCATCGTGAGATGAGTCGTTTATTAGTACCACTTCAAAATTGGGATACGATTGATTTAATATACTAGGTAGAAATTTTTTAAGATTTTGTGCTTCGTTTTTGGCACAGATAATTACAGAAATTGGATAGTTTCTGTTTAAAGAGGTTGTAATACTTTTAGAAAAAGCAAAGCTACCAAATAACACAGCATAATATAATACCTGAATAACAACCACAGCTACAAAGCTGTAGAATAAAACCTCAAGTATTAGCATGTATTAAGAATGTTGCGTTTCGTTGCAGTTGTCAAACTGATCTGGAGTTTTACCGCAAAATCCGCAAGATTCTCCTGTTGTGTTTAACATTGGATTTTGACTTGCGCAAGTACCAGCAAATTTACCATCTTTTTTTGCCCATATTTTAATTGCTATTCCAGCAAAACCTAATGCTAGAAGACCTAATGTAAGTAGTAAAAGTTTCAAATTATTTTTCTTTTTTTGTGACTACAAAGATACTAAATTTTAAAGAATAATGTAAAGGTTTTATAAAACCTCTAACAGTGTTTTTATCTTTTATATCTATTAAAGTTGTTTTTTATCGAATTTTTTATTCAAGCGAAAAATAAGTGTCTAACATTTGTTTTTTTTAAATATCTTAAACCCTTAACTTTTAATTATTTAGATTATGAAAAAATTATTGGCAGAATGTTTTGGAACTTTTTGGTTAGTTTTTGGAGGTTGTGGTAGTGCAGTCTTTGCAGCAGGTTATCCAGATTTAGGTATTGGATTTGTTGGTGTAGCTTTAGCTTTTGGATTATCCGTATTAACAATGGCTTACGCTGTTGGTCACGTATCTGGAGCGCATTTTAATCCTGCAGTATCTATAGGTTTATGGGCTGGTGGCAAGTTTCCTGCAAAGGAACTACCTGGTTACATTATTGCACAATTAGTTGGAGCAATTTTAGCAGCTGCAGCATTATTATATATTATTTCTGGTAAAGCAGGATTTTCTGGTCAAGGTGGTTTTGCTGCTAATGGTTATGGCGCTTTGTCACCTGATGGTTATTCCATGATGTCTGCTTTGGTGACTGAGTTTATTTTGACCTTATTTTTTCTATTAATAATATTAGGAAGTACGTACCCTAAAGCACCAAAAGGATTTGCAGGTATTGCTATTGGTTTAGCTTTAACTTTAATTCATTTAATTAGTATTCCTATAACAAATACGTCTGTTAATCCAGCAAGATCAACTAGTCAAGCTTTATTTGCCGAAGGTGGTGAATATATGGGACAACTATGGTTGTTTTGGTTAGCACCAATTGCAGGTGCAATTGTAGCTGGTTTAATCCATAAAGCGCTGTTTATTAAGGATTAAATCGTTGAATTTTGACATAAAAAAAAGCCTCATAATAGTTATGAGGCTTTTTTATATAGTATAACTAATTAGTCATTAATCTTTAACGAGATCTCTGCAACAGGTGTGTCATTTGATCTAAATTGACTACCTCCTTTAGGTTCTATGGATATACTTAACCCTAAAGCATCTTCTGTATATGGTATTTCTTGTAAGCGTCTGTCTGCTTCACTTAGCACACCAAGGTTAACCATTTTATCTTGTAAGTTAGCCCAAATTTGATATACTTTGTCATCAGGTAATTGAGGCAAGGATACTACATCAATCATAGATTTTTTTTCTTCTGGATTAATGTAAGCGACAGTCTTAAGGTTTTTAGCTCTAGTATTACCTGTTAACACATATTTTTCTGTTTCAGGATTATTTAATTGTTCAAACTGTTGTAATACTTTATTTAAAGTACTATTGTTATTGGAAATATCACTTCTTAAATCAAAGATTTCATCAGCGATGGTTTGATTTTCATCCACTAAATTATTGTTTTGATTAAGTAGATAAACAGAACTTCCTGCAAATAATAGTGCAGCCACACTTGCTGCAATTGCTAAGCTATACCATTTTTTTGATTTTTCTGGTTTTAATGCTACTACTGGTTTATCGTCTAGAGTATCTAGAACATTATCTAAAATAGATTTTGGTGCTTTTACCGCATTTAATTGCGCAGTAAATTCTAGCTTGTCTTCAAGCTTTTGAAATGCTTTTTTAACTTGTGGATATTCTGATATGTAATGCTCTACCTCTAAAGTTTCTGAAGCTGTAGTTAGACCTATTAAATATCTGTCTAATAAGTCAGTGTCTAAAAATGTTTTTACTTTCTGATTCATCATTTTACAATTAAGGGTTGTAAATTTTTTTCAATTCACGTAACGCAATTTTTAATCTTGATTTTATTGTACCTAACGGTATGTCTAATTCTTCGCTCGCTTCTTGTTGCGTCATTCCTTCAAAAAAGAGCGCGTTTATAACTATTTGATACTTTTCGTCTAACGTGTTTAAATGCTTTTTAATATCTAAAACATCCTCGTTTAAACTATTAGTTGTCAATTTATATACGTTTGAATCTTCGATTTGGACTTCTTTGTTAGATTTATTATTTACAGATCTAATTTTATCGATTGCCGAGTTATATGCAATGCGGTATAGCCAAGTGAATAATTTGGCTTTATCAGGATTATAACTTTTACCTTTTTTCCAAACTTTTATTAAAGTCTCTTGAAGCACGTCTTGCGCTAAGTCGTCATCCGAAATCACTTTTTTTATGACTCCAAATAATGCATCAGCATAATTTTCGTATAACAAATTAATGGCTTGTTTGTCGCCATTTTTAAGGTGTGTTATAATATGTTTTTCTAAAGAAAATTCCAAGCTATTGTATTGTAGTTGTTAGTTAACTAATTTAAATTGAAGTTGTTTTATATTGTGTCAAAAAATATTTACTTCAGCTTCAATTGAAATATTAAAGATACGATAAATAGTATTTTGTATTAATTTTGAAAGGTTTAATATGTCTTCTCCTTTAGCGTCGTCATAATTAACTAGTACTAAGGCTTGTTTTTTATGCACGCCATAATTACCAAATGTTTTTCCTTTAAAACCTGCGGTTTCAATTAGCCATCCAGCAGGTATTTTTATTTCGTTTTCAGAAATCACATAATGTGGCACTTCTTTAAAGTTATCTTGCAATTGTAAGAACTGAGATTTTGAAATAACAGGGTTTTTAAAAAAACTTCCAGAATTGCCAATAATTTTAGGGTCTGGTAATTTGCTTTCGCGAATAGCTATAACTGCTTTGGAGATGTCTTGTATTGTGGGTTGGGTAATATTCATGGTTTCTAACGCTGTAGTTATAGCACCATAATTAGTATGCAAAATGTGGTTTTTAGTTGTTAGTTTAAAAACCACACTTGTTATTATATATTTTCCTTTTGCTTCTTGTTTAAATATTGAATGTCTATACCCAAAATCACAGTCCTGCTTAGTAAAAGTTTCTGTTTTTAAAGTGTCTAGATTTAGAGCATTGCAAGAGTAAAAATGATCTTTTAATTCTACACCATAAGCGCCAATATTTTGTATTGGACTTGTGCCAACATTACCAGGAATTAAAGACAAATTTTCTAAACCGCCAAAATCTTGTTTTAGTGTCCATTTTACAAATTCATGCCAGTTTTCGCCAGCTTGACACTCTATTAATACATGATTATCTGTAGTGTCAACAATAGTTTTTCCTTTAAGATTTAATTGTATCACTAAAGCATTTACAGGTTTGGTAAGTAACATATTGCTACCACCACCAAGGATAAATTTATTGGTGTTTTTATAATTAGAATAGATAAATCTTAAATCTTGGACTGTGCTAACTGCTACAAATTGTTTAGCGTTAACATCTATTCCAAAAGTATTATAAGGTTTTAAAGATATGTCGTTTAAAATATGCACTAGTCTTTATATACTTTTAATGCTTGTTTGATAATATTTACTGCTTTTTTTAAACTGTCTTGATTTAATACATAAGCAATACGGATTTGATTTAATCCAACTCCAGGTGTGCTGTAAAAACCTGCAGCAGGAGCGACCATAACGGTTTCTCCATCAATATCAAAATCTTCTAAAAGCCATTGTGCAAAAGCGTCACTATTTTTTATAGGTAATTGTGCGATACAATAAAAAGCACCTTTTGGATTAGCTACTTGGACACCATCTATTTTTTGCAATTCTGCGATAAGCACATTCCGTCTTTCAACGTACTCTTCAATAACATCGTCAAAATAACTTTGAGGTGTTTCTAAAGCAGCTTCACTAGCAATTTGTGCCAAGGTTGGAGGGCTTAATCTTGCTTGTGCAAATTTTAATGCAGTTGCGATAACTTCTTTGTTTTTAGAGACTAAACAACCAATTCTTGCACCACACATACTGTAACGTTTAGACACAGAGTCTATGACTATTGCATGGTCGTCTAAACCTTGTTCTTGTAATATAGAATAGTGTTTTGCTCCATCGTAAGCAAACTCACGATAAACCTCGTCAGCTATTAAAAACAAATCATACTTTTTAACTATTTCGGCTAATTTTTTTATTTCGTCTTTGGAATATAAATAACCAGTTGGGTTTCCTGGATTACAGATTAATATTGCTTTAGTTTTTGGTGTGATAAGTTTTTCAAACTCTTCAATTGCAGGTAAGGCAAAATTGTCTTCTATTTTCGAAATTACAGGTACGACCTTAACACCAGATGCAGTTGAAAATCCATTGTAATTTGCATAAAACGGTTCAGGAATAATCACTTCGTCATCAACATCCATAATGCTTCCAAAAGCAAAAAGTAATGCTTCACTACCACCTGTAGTTACAATAATATCGTCATGTTTTACATGGATATCATTTTTTTGGTAATAGTTAGCGATTTTTTTGCGATACTCTTCAGATCCTTCAGATCGTGTATAAGCTAATATATCTAAGCCATGCATTTTTACTGCATCAAGAGCTGCTTGTGGTGTCTTAATATCTGGTTGCCCAATATTTAAATGATAAACAGTTTTTCCCATTTTATATGCTTTTTCAGCAAAAGGAACTAACTTTCTAATTGGTGACTGTGGCATTGATTGCCCTTTTTGAGAAATTTTTGGCATTACATATCGTTTAGGTTACAAATTTGCGAAAAATAATTGTAATGTTTCTTTAAAAAAAGACCTTTTAAAAGAGATTATAGTTAAAAGATTTGTAATTTTATTAAAGACATAATTTATTATACCATGGATGCGTTTACATAAACTATTATTTTATTTTTTTTTAATCCTTACTTTTTGTGTTAATGCGCAAAGTAACTACAAGTTAACAGATAAAATTAAATCCCAGAAAATAGAGTTTGAGTTAATTAATAATATAATTCTTATTCCTGTCGAGGTTAACGGTATTACTTTAAAATTTCTGCTTGATACAGGTGTTAGCAAACCAATTCTTTTCAATTTTATAAAAGGCTCAGACTCGTTAAAAATTTTAAATTCAGAAAAAATTAAAATTAAGGGACTTGGAGATGGAGACTACATTGACGCTTTAAGATCTAGTCATAATACTTTTAAAATTGGAGACGCAATAAATACTGATCAAACATTGTTTGCAGTATTTGATTCCAGAATTAATTTGGCTCCTAAGTTAGGTACACCAATAGATGGTATTATTGGCTATGATTTGTTTAAGGATTTTGTTGTGGAGGTTAATTATTCTGGTAGATATATTAGGTTACACAATCCTGAAAATTATAAGTATAAAAGGTGCAATAGGTGTGAAGTTTTAGATTTAGAATTTAAAGATAATAGGCCTTATTTAAATACTAACGTAACTATTAAAGATAAATTAGTTCCAGTAAAACTACTTATGGATTCTGGAGGTAGTGATGCCTTGTGGTTATTCGAGGATAAAGATAAGGGCTTGCAGCATAGCGAAAAATATTTTGAAGATTTTTTAGGTTCTGGACTTAGTGGAGACGTTTTTGGTAAAAGAACTAAAATAGAAGCGCTAAACTTAAATCGTTTTACTATTAAATATCCTAAAGTTGCTTTTCCTGATTCTGTAACTGTGAAGGCAGTTAAAAAATTTAAAGATAGAGATGGTACAATTGGTGGCGAAATTTTAAAGCGATTTAATCTAATTGTAGATTATTCAAACTCTAAGATTACTCTTAAAAAAAATAGTAGTTTTCATGATGCGTTTAGTTATAATAAAAGTGGTTTGCAAGTAGAGCACGATGGTGTAAGAGTGGTCATGGAGATTAATGTTGAAGAAAACAGTGCTCATATTAGAAGTGAACAATCCAATTCCATTGCAGTTAATAGTGTAGTAAAGACAAATCGTAATTTTTCATTAAAACCAACATATATAGTACATAATGTTGTCAAAAACTCTCCTGCTTATTGGGCTGGAGTCCAAAAAGGTGATGTTATTTTAACAATAAATAATAAAATTACTTTTGATTTAACATTAGATCGTATTGTTAATCACTTTTATAAAAAATCAGGTACTCAAATTAAATTGTTAGTCAATAGAAATGGTTACGAAAAAGAAATTAAATTTAGATTAAAATCTCCCATAGAATAGACCATAAAAAAAGCCGAAACATATGTTTCGGCTTTTAAAATATGATTTAAATAGAGAGCTTATTGCTCCATTACACTTTTTCCTTTTTTCTCTAAAACACTAGTTTTAGCAGGATCAATAACTTCTCCTCTTATTTTTAAAGATACTGTTGGTGTGTCAGCATTAGATAAAACAGTAATTGTTTTTCTAATAGGCATAACTCTGTTAGTATCATATTTTACTTCAATTTCTCCAGTTTCTCCAGGCATTACTGGTGCTTCTGGTTTTTTAGGTACTGTGCATCCACAGCTAGAGCTAACTTTAGATACAATTAAAGGTGCATTACCAGTGTTTGTAAACTCAAAGGTTCTTACACCATTATCTCCTCTGTTAATAGTTCCGTAGTCTATAGTCGTATCTTTAAACTCTATTTTTGCTACTTTGTCCTGAGCATTCATCGATAAACTAATAAGTCCGATAAATAATATTGTAAATAATTTTTTCATTGTATTTTGATTTTATTGGTTTGTAAATCTAATTACTTTTATTCCATTTTACAAAGTTATTAGATGTAATGCATACTTGCAAATACTTATAACATATTTAACTATACATTATTCATCGTTATAATTTCACAAAAACAGAAATATAAGTACTTTTGTAAGATATATTTCAAAAACTATTCCAAAGTATGCAAATTCCATCAAAATATAATGCTATACAAGCAGAAAATAAGTGGTATGACTACTGGATGAAAAATAATTATTTTCATTCAGAACCAGACGACAGAGAGCCTTACACAATTGTAATTCCTCCTCCAAACGTAACAGGAGTCTTACATATGGGACACATGCTTAACAATACTATACAGGATGTTTTAATTCGTCGCGCACGTTTACAAGGTAAAAATGCCTGTTGGGTACCTGGTACAGATCACGCATCAATTGCTACTGAAGCTAAAGTTGTTGCTAAATTAAAAGAACAAGGTATTGACAAAAATGACCTGACAAGAGACCAGTTTTTGGCACATGCTTGGGAATGGACAGAAGAATATGGAGGCGTAATTCTTGAACAACTTAAAAAATTAGGATGTTCTTGCGATTGGGATCGTACCAAATTTACAATGGACGACGACATGTCTGAAGCTGTAATTAAAGTGTTTGTGGATTTACACAACAAAGGGTTAATATATAGAGGTTACCGTATGGTAAACTGGGATCCTGAAGCAAAAACAACGCTATCTGATGAGGAAGTTATCCACGAAGAGCGTCAAGGAAACCTATATTACATAAATTATAAAATTGAAGGCAGTGACGATACATTAACTATCGCTACCACACGTCCTGAAACTATATTTGGAGATACAGCAATTTGTATTAATCCAGAAGACGAACGTTTTGCACACTTACGTGGAAAGAAAGCCATAGTGCCAATTTCTAATCGTGTTATTCCTATAATCGAAGATGATTATGTTGATATCGAATTTGGAACTGGGTGTTTAAAAGTTACACCAGCACATGACGAAAACGATAAGAATCTTGGAGATAAGCACAAATTAGAAGTTATAGATATCTTTCATGAAGATGCAACATTAAATAGCTTTGGATTACAATTTGAAGGTCAGGATCGTTTTGTTGCAAGAAAAAATGTAGCTAAAGAATTAGAAACATTAGGTGTTTTAGTAAAAACTGAAACCCACATGAATAAAGTAGGGACTTCAGAACGTACAAAAGCTGTTATCGAGCCAAGATTAAGTGACCAATGGTTCTTAAAAATGGAAGAGTTGGTTAAGCCAGCAATCGAAGCTGTTTTAGGAGAAGATGCTGAGATTAAGTTATTTCCGAAGAAATTTGAAAATACATACCGTCATTGGATGGAGAATATTCGTGATTGGAATATCTCACGTCAATTACTTTGGGGACAACAAATTCCTGCCTATTTTTATGGAGATGGTAAAGAAGATTTTGTAGTTGCAGAAACTATTGAACTAGCTGTTGAAAAAGCACAAAAAGTAACAGGAAATGCAGATTTAAAAGCAGAAGATTTAAAACAAGACACAGATGCTTTAGACACTTGGTTTAGCTCTTGGTTATGGCCAATGTCTGTTTTTGATGGAATCCGTAATCCAGAAAACGAAGAAATTAAATATTACTATCCTACTAATGATTTAGTAACAGGACCAGATATTTTATTCTTTTGGGTTGCACGTATGATAATTGCAGGTTATGAGTATAAAGACCAAAAACCATTTAACAATGTCTATTTAACAGGTTTAGTACGTGATAAGCAACGTCGTAAAATGAGTAAGTCCTTAGGTAACTCGCCAGACGCTTTAAAATTAATAGAAGAGTATAGTGCAGATGGTGTTAGGGTTGGGTTACTATTAAGTAGTGCAGCAGGAAATGATTTAATGTTTGATGAAGCCTTATGCCAACAAGGTAAAGGTTTTGGAAACAAAATTTGGAACGCTTTTAACTTAACCAACCTTTGGGAAGTTAGTGATACTATTGCGCAACCAGAATCTAGTAAAATAGCTTTAGATTGGTACCAGTCTAAGTTTAGTGAAGCTTTATTAGAAATTGAAGATCACTTTAGTAAATACCGATTAAGTGATGCTTTAATGGCTATTTACAAACTAGTTTACGACGATTTTTGTGGTTGGTTATTAGAGATTGTAAAGCCAGCATATCAACAACCAATTGATGCTGCTACATATAATAAAGTGATGTCTATTTTTGAGGATAACTTAAAAATATTGCATCCATTTATGCCTTTCTTATCGGAAGAAATTTGGCAGTATATTGCTGAAAGAACTCCGGAAGAAGCACTAATTGTTGCAAAATGGCCTGAAGCTAAACCAGTAAACAAAGAGTTAATTGCACAGTTTGAATTTGCTTCAGAGGTTATTTCTGGAATAAGAACCGTTAGAAAAGAAAAGAACATCGCTTTTAAGGATGCGATTGGTTTTTCAGTTATAAATAACGAAAACTCAAATACAGCGTTTGATACTGTAATTGCAAAATTAGGTAATTTAGAAGCTATCGATTATGTAAATGAACCTGTTGAAGGTGCATTAACCTTTAGAGTAAAATCTAACGAGTACTTTATTCCAATGGATGGTGCAATAGATGTAGAAGCAGAAATTGTTAAGCTAACGGAAGAGTTAAAGTACACAGAAGGTTTTCTTAAATCTGTACAAAAGAAACTATCTAACGAGCGTTTTGTTGCAGGAGCACCAGAGCAAGTAATTGCCAATGAGCGTAACAAAGAAGCAGATGCTTTAGCTAAAATAGAAACATTAAAAAGTAGCTTGGCTAGTTTAAAGTCGTAGCTTAAAATTATTTTTATAAGTGAATAGCCTTTCCGTTTGGGAAGGCTTTTTTTTTGTCTACGATTATTTGTTAATTTTTTGAATTATTCACATTTTAATATGTTGAATTTAACATTTTGTTTTATTAAAAGGTCTTATGCTCTCATTTTAATTAAATTAATGTTAATTTAATCTTCTTTTTTATGCTTATTTTATAATTTTTTGTGATTTAGTATTTCAAAAGTCTAATATCTTTGATTCAAACCAAAAATATTATTATGAAAAATTTAAAAAATGCAATCGGACTAATCACAATAACAGGACTTCTATTTACGTCTTGTATGGAGGATAAAAAAAATAATCAATCTAATATGACTGATTCAGAAACTAGTCAAGACGTTAAATTAGACGCCAATTCAAAAGCAATGTCTTCAAATTCAGACAAAGTATTGACTAATAAAAATATATCTAATGGTAATACAGCAACAACCAAGTCTGGAGATGTTGTCACTAGATCTATAAATACCAAAGTAAACGCAATGCAGATTAGTGGATGGGATGGATTTAATAAGCTTTCCATTCAAATGAAAAAAATTGAAGATGCAGACTTTAAAACTAAATCAGCTGCGATACCTAACATGGGATCTATAATTGGGTCACTTCAAAGTACACGACCAGATTGGATGAAAACAGAAGAAATCACTGAAGATATTGAAGACGTTCAAAAAGAATATAACGAATATATTAAGGAGCAAAACGGAAAGGAAAAACGTAATGTCAGAAATTTAGAAGAATTAAATGAAGCTTATAATGACTTAGTTGAAGAGATTAATGAAACCTTTGATGAATATGTCAAAATTAATCGTAAAGCTAATGAAGAATATAAAGAAGAGATTATGGATGATGGTGATGAAGATGATGCTAGAGAAGAGTATAATGAAGAAATAAAAAAGCTAAATAAAGTAGCTGACGATAAATAATAAAGTTTTAATTATTACAGAAAAAAGCCACGTAAATGCGTGGTTTTTTTGTGTTTATAATTTTGGAGGTGTGGTTAAAATCACAATCATCGATGTAAAATACGCTTTATCGAAATGTATGTTAAACATAGTCTTAATTGCTTTAAGTAGGTTTTTTGTTTTTATACTTTAGTAGTCCCTAAATATTAATAGCATGTTTCAAAGTCCCTTTAAAGTAGTAATGCTTGTAGCATTATTTTTACCCATTTATTTGTTTTCTCAATCTGGTCCAGGTGGTGTTGGTAATTCAACAACGCAAGTGTTATGGTTAAAACCAGATGGTTTTTCTGTAGCAGATGGCACTGTATTGGATACTTGGGATGATACTTCAGGTAATGCAAACTCATTAACACAGCCTGACGCAACATTTAGACCAATAGTTAAAACTAATATTGTTAATAGTTATGACGTTGTTAGATTTGAAGCTGGTAATAGACGTTTAAGAAAAACTAATTTTACAGACTTTCCTTCAACACAAATTACTACGTTCTACATTAATAAAACTACTGATTCAGGTGATGGTATTTTGTCATATAATTCAACAGGACGTGATAATGATTATTTACTATTTAATAGTGGTAATTTACAGTACTATCGTGCAAACAATACAGGTTTAAATATTGATGCTAACGATGGTGCCTGGCATATGGTAGACATGAGTTGGATAAATACAGGTACTGGTTTGAAATCATACTTAGATGGTGTTTCAAAAAGAACAGCTAATCATAACAATGGAACAAGTATTACTCCAGGTGGAAGTCTTTCATTAGCAGGAGAGCAAGATGCGGTAGATGCTAATTATGCAGAAGGGCAATCTCATCAAGGTGATTTTGCTGAGGTTATTATTTTTAACCAATTTATCAATACTGCTGAAAGAGTTATTGTTCAAAACTACTTAACAGCAAAATATGGTTTAACTTTAGATAGTACTGTAGATTTTTACACTCAAGATAACGCTGTAAATGGTAACTTCGATTTTGATGTAGCCGGAATTGGTCAAGCTTCAGATGGAAGTAATCATACAGATTCTAGAGGAACAGGAATTGTAACAATTAATTCGCCTTCAGCCTTATCAAACGGAGACTATTTGTTTTGGGGAGAACAAACTAAAGATCCTGTATATACATTGGTAAGTGAAACTACTACTTATACAAATCAGTTAAACTCTAAATGGCGTGTTAGTAAGGTTGGAGATTTAGGTACAGTTACTGTGTCTTTTGATATTTCAAGTATCGCTAGTAGTATTCAATGTAATACATTACAATTAGTTGTAGATAATGATAGTAATTTTGGAAGTCCGTCCATATTTAATTTAGTAGTTTCAGGTAATACAGCAACAGCAACTGGCGTGTCTTTTACAAATGGAGATTATTTTACACTTAGAAATATAGATTCGATTGTTTGGGATGGTACGACATACTTTAATGGGTCTGGAGCATTAAATGCACCAAATAATACAGATTCATGCCTTAAGTTAATTGTTAAGTCCGGAAGTACTGCCTTTTTAACCGAAGATGCTTTTGTTAGAGACGTTGAGGTACAATCAGGCGCTACATTACAAGTTGAAGATGGTATTTTATTAGAAGTAGAAAATGGTATTGTAAATCAAGGTACTATAGAGTTGTTAGGCGACGCACAACTTATTCAAAAACATACAGGAACAACTTTAAACTCTGGTTCTGGTGATTTAAAAATTAGACAACAAGGTTCTTATAATTTATATAATTATAATTATTGGAGTGCTCCAGTTAATAGAGGTGGAGATTGGCAAGTAAGTTTTTTAGAAACCGAAGCTGGTCCTGTAGGTTTTACGTCAGGTTATGATGCTAATCCTTTGGCTTCGCCAGGAGAAATTAGTAGTTATTGGTTGCATACTTTTAATAATTTAATTGATAATTATTATGGATGGAATCACATTTCAACCACCACACCACTTAGTCCAACAACGGGTTATATAATGAAAGGATCTGGAAATGTATCACCATCTCCATTCCCATCTGTGGATCAAAATTATGTATTTAGAGGCACAGCTAATGATGGCGATTACAATGTGTCAGCCTTAGGCGGAAATCAAATTTTAATAGGAAATCCTTATCCATCAGCAATTGATGCTGACCAGTTTATTACAGATAATTTATCAGTACTTGACGGAACTTTATATTTTTATGAACATTTTGAATCTAACAACTCTCATATTTTAGCTAATTATAAAGGTGGTTATGCAACTTACAATTTGTTAACGTCTATAGGTAGTCCTGCTCCTCCAACAAATGGAGGTACAACAACTAAAGGGGCTCCAACAAGTAATGTAGCTGTAGCGCAAGGCTTTTTTGTAAAGATTGCCAATTCTGGAACCATAATCTTTAATAATAATCAGCGTATTTTTGCTAAAGAGGCTGCAGGTGAAACTACTTTTTTTAGATCTGCTCAGGCAACTTTAGCGGATAACCGTATTAAATTTTGGCTTAAGTTTAAAGATAATAATGATAACGAGTCTACTATTGCTTTAGGTTATGATACTAATGCTAGTACAGATTTTGATAAAGGTTACGATAGTAAAATGTTTAACGATTTACCTAATGATTTATATTGGGTTATTCCTGATCAAAGATTAAGTATTCAAGGTCTAAATACTTTTGATGTTTCAGACGAGATTCCTTTAGGAATTGATATTTCAAATTCTGGTAATTTTACTTTTGAAATTAGTGAAACTTTGAACTTTCCAACAAATCAGAAAATCTATTTAAAAGATAATCAAACTAATACGTTATACGATATTAAATCTAATCCTGTAACATTAAATTTAGTGTCAGGAGTTGATGAGTCTAGATTCTCTATTGTATATCAATCATCAGAAACTTTATCTAATGAAGATTTTATAACCACACAGTCTTTAGTATACTTTGATAGTTCTAAAAATGCTTTAGTATTTAAAGGTATTGAAAACCTGAATAGTATTAAAAATATAAATGTATTTAACCTATTAGGTCAAAATGTTAAAACTATAAATTCTATTGAATCTGAGGAAGTTGATTTGTCAAACATAATCTCAGGAGTATATATTGCTAAAATAGCAAAGGCTAATGGACAGTTGGTTAATCTTAAATTTATTAAACGTTAATGTCTAATAAAACTAAGTATTCTATATTAACAGCTTTAGTAATTATAGCATCGTATGGTGTAAATAATTATTTAGATTCCAAGGATAAAATAGACACTGTAATACAAGGGACAACAGTAAAAAACAATACAAACGAGTACTTTTTACCAACAAGCACGACTGGACAAATTATACACCATAATGGTTATAGTTTAAGTTATAGCGAGCCACATGAACAAGCAGAATGGGTAGCTTACGAACTAAAAAAATCTCATTTAAGTAATGCGGATTATAAACGTCCTTATTTTGAAGTGGATCATGCTGTAAAAACAGGTGCTGCACATTGGCGTAATTATAAAAAATCAGGTTACGATCGTGGACACCTTTGTCCAGCAGGAGACAGAAAATATAGCCAAGAAGCACATGACGAAACTTTTTTGACTAGTAATATCGCTCCTCAAAATCACGATTTTAATGCAGGAGTTTGGAATAGATTAGAACAAAAAACACGTTATTGGGCTGGTAAATACGATGGTGTTTTTGTAGTTACAGGAGGTGTTTTAAAAAATGGATTAAAAACAATAGGAGAGGAAGAGGTGTCTATTCCTAATCAGTTTTATAAAGTATTAATTGACAATAATAATGGAACTACCAAAGTGATTGCTTTTTTATTACCACACATGGAGTCTGAACAACCTTTATATAAATTTGTAACCTCTGTAGATCATATAGAACAATTAACTGGTATTGATTTCTTTTCAGAATTGGATGACGCTATTGAAGATAGGCTTGAAGCATCAAGCAGTTATAAAGGATGGAGCTTTTAAAATAATTTTTGCTTTACACCTTTCCATCTTAAATTTCTAATATATTGTCCTTCTGCCTTGGTAACTAAGCGTTCTGGTTTATTACTTGTGGCTTTTAAATACCCAACAATATAATCTTTAAAGTATCTAAAGCTTTTCTTTTTTACACTCATTTTTAAGGCAGTAATTAACGTCAGTGTAAAACCATAACGCATTTTATACATAGCTTCGCCTTGCAGGTGTTTTGCTCCTTTATTGTAGCTAGCTCCTGTAGGTTTTAAATGCTTAACATGTAAACTTTCATCTAAGACAATAGACCAGTTGTTATACTTTGCCAAAAGCTCGTCAATGGTATCCCAACCCATAGATTTTTTTAATTGTCCTATGGCTTCAAAACAATCTTTTCGGTAGGCTTTAAGTGCTCCTCTTATGTGATCTTTACTAGTAATAGATTCTAAAACCCAATCGTTATTTTTTTCGATGTAACAATAGCCAGCAACCATGCCAATAGATGCATCTTTATTAAAATGAAAGGCTAATGTTTCTAAATAATTTAAAGGAAAAATTAAATCGGCATCAAATTTACAAATCACATCATAATTTTTATTTGTGACCTCATAGCCTTTATAAAAGGCATTGATTATTTTAGTGCCTGGCAAGTGTTGGTTTGATGAGGTTACATTAACTAAAGTGATGCAGTCGTGTTGTTTCTGAAAGTCTTCTACAATAGTTTTTGTGTTATCTGTAGAATTATCATTAACCACTACAATTTGCTTGGGCAGCAATGTCTGACTAACTAAAGATTGTAGCGTTAATCCAATTGATGAGGCTTCGTTATGTGCAGGAATGATTATACTGAAATTCAAGGTTTAGTAGTTAAAATTCAAAGTTAAATGATTTTAATTTAATGAAAAGGTTACTTCACTATGTTCGCTTTGACTAGCTTTGCTTAAGCTCTTTCAGCATAAATAATATAATATCTAGGTGTAAACCATCTTAAAATAGGTCTGATTCCAATTTTTTTGGTGGGATTAGTCCATTTTTGTCTGTCAATAATTTTCCAACCTGTTTTTTCTAATAACCAATCTAATTGCCAATCTTCAAACTCGTGATAATGCCTATCCCAAGGATCTGTTTTGCTTCGGTAAGCCGAAGAAAACCATAATTTAAGTGGTACGCTAATTACTAATTTGTCCGCTTTTATACTTTGTAAAGCAGTAAAGGGGTTTAATAAATGTTCAAAAATTTCAAAAGCTGTAACGACTGTGGCTTGAGAGTTTTTGATACTTGAAACATCAAAATCTAAATCTTCGCCTTTAGTGTTTTCAACATTGTAACTATTGTCTTTTAATATTTTAGTAAATGGGTTTTCTACTCCTAAGTCTAAAATTGTTTCAGATTTAGAAATATGTTTTTCTAAAAATTGATACGTTAGTTTAAAGCGTTTATGCGGAAAAGTTTGTTCGTACACAAAAAAAATGATTTAGTTTTATAATAAAATACAGACGTTTTATTGTTTGTAAACTATAGCATTAATATTCATACCAGCACCAACACTAGCAAAAAGTATAACATCACCTTTATTAATCTCTTGGTCTTTTAGTTTACCTTTTAAAATTAAATCGTATAAAGTAGGTACAGTTGCTACGCTAGAATTACCTAAAGTATTAATACTCATTGGCATAATGCCTTCTGGCATTTTCATGTCGTGTAGCTTGTAAAAACGTTTTACGATAGCTTCGTCCATTTTTTCGTTAGCTTGATGTATCAATATTTTTTTAACATCATTTATGTTGTAGCCACTTTTTTCTAAACATGATTTTAAAGCTAAAGGCACGTTGGTTAAAGCGAATTCGTAAATTTTACGACCATACATTTTAATGTATCTACGTTGACTAGTAGATTCTAAATTATTGGTTTCTCCAAAAAAGATAAAATGAGCTTCATCTAATGCATAGGTAGCGGACTCGTGTGCAATAATTCCACTATCGTCATTGGTTTCTTCAACAATTACAGCTCCAGAGCCATCACTATAAATCATGGAGTCTCTGTCATGTTTATCTACAACGCGAGATAATGTTTCCGTTCCAATAACTAAACAGCGTTTTGCTATTCCTGATTTAATAAAAGCATTGGCTTGTATAACACCCTCTATCCAACCTGGACATCCAAATAGTAAGTCGTAACCAACACATTTAGGATTTTTAATTTGTAATAAATGTTTTACACGTGAGGCTATACTAGGGACAGTGTCACTTTGTTCTGTATTGTGTTTTATGTCACCATAATTGTGGGCAACAATAATATAGTCTAAAGTTTCTTTGTCGATTTTAGCATCAGCAATTGCTTTTTCGGCTGCATAAAATGCAATGTCAGAGTTTAATAATTCTGATTTTATGTAACGTCTTTCTTCAATACCTGTAATGGCTTTGAATTTATCAACGATAACTTCATTTGTGCTATTTATTTTAGAACCATCAGCATTTAAAAACTCATGATTATAAAAATCTTCATTTTTTTCAATAGTACTTGGAATGTAACTTCCTGTTCCAATAATCTTAATATTCATAAAAAAAGGATTGCCTTTAATTGTTTAACTGCTAAGATAAGCAGTTAAAAACTAAAGGCAATTTTATTGGTTAATTATTTACGATGTCCAACGTTTAGTTAGCATCCATATAAGCTTCAATTGGAGCACAAGTACATATTAAATTTCGGTCTCCATAAGCGTCGTCCACACGACGTACAGAAGGCCAAAACTTGTTGTCCACCACGTAATCCAAAGGATAAGCAGCTTTCTCACGAGTGTATGGTAATAACCATTCGTCACTTGTTAACATAGCTAATGTATGAGGTGCATTTTTTAAAGGATTATTATCGTCATCCTTAGTTGCAGCATCAATTTCTTTTCTAATAGAAATCATAGCGTCACAAAAACGATCCATTTCTGCTTTACTTTCACTTTCTGTAGGTTCAATCATCATAGTTCCTGCAACTGGAAAAGAAACCGTTGGAGCATGAAAACCATAGTCCATTAAACGTTTTGCAATATCCACAACCTCAATACCATGCTCTTTAAATGGACGACAATCTATAATCATCTCATGTGCTGCACGACCTTGTTCTCCAGAGTATAAAGTTTCAAAAGCACCTTGTAATCTGTGTTTGATATAATTAGCGTTAAGTATAGCTATTTCGGTTGATTTTTTCAGTCCTTCAGCACCTAACATTTTTATGTAACCATAAGATATTAAACATGCTAAAGCAGATCCAAAAGGAGCTGCAGAAATAGCAGTTATAGCTTGGTCACCACCAGTTTTTACAACAGGATTACCAGGTAAAAATGGCACTAATTGTTTAGCAACACAAATTGGTCCAACACCAGGTCCACCACCACCATGAGGAATAGCAAAGGTTTTGTGTAAGTTTAAGTGACAAACGTCTGCGCCAATATTTCCAGGATTAGTTAATCCAACTTGAGCATTCATGTTGGCTCCATCCATATAGACTTGACCACCATTATCGTGTATTAATTGTGTGATAGCTTTAATTCCAGACTCATAAACACCATGAGTAGATGGGTAAGTTACCATTAAAGCAGCTAGATTGTCTTTATGCAATTCGGCTTTTTCTCGTAAATCATCTACATCAATATTACCATCTTCATCAGCTTTAGTAACCACAACTTTCATTCCAGCCATTACTGCACTTGCAGGATTGGTTCCGTGAGCAGAACTTGGTATTAAACAGATGTTTCTATGATGATCGTTTCTAGATTCGTGATACGCTCTAATAACCATTAATCCAGCATACTCTCCTTGAGCTCCAGAGTTAGGTTGTAAAGAGGTACCTGCAAAACCAGTGATTTCAGTTAATTGATCTTCTAATGCTTTTAGCATTTGTTGGTAACCTTCAGCTTGATCTAAAGGAACAAATGGATGGATGCTTCCCCAATTTGGAGAACTTAATGGTAGCATTTCTGAAGCAGCATTAAGCTTCATTGTGCAAGATCCAAGAGAAATCATAGAGTGGTTTAAGGCTAAATCCTTGCGCTCTAAACCTTTTATGTAACGCATTAATTCGGTTTCAGAATGATGCGTGTTAAACACGTCTAAAGTTAAAAACTCAGATTGACGTTGTATGCTGTTTTGTATATTGTTTGCTTCTGTAAAACTATCGATTGTTGTAGTCGGCTTTGTTTCCGCTTCAGCGAAAATTGCTATAATTTGATTGATATCTTTAACAGAAGTTGTCTCGTTGATTGAGATTGTAACCGTATTGTCATTAGGATAATAGAAGTTAACCTCGTGCTTTTCTGCAATTGTTTTTACAGTTGAAGCATTAGCTGTAACCTGAAGTGTATCAAAAAATGAACTGTTTAATTGCTCAATACCCATTGTAGTTAAGGCGTTGGCTAATGTTGACGTTGCATTATGTACTTGATTTGCAATAAAAGTTAATCCTTTTGGTCCATGATAAACTGCATACATACCAGCCATAACTGCTAATAATACTTGCGCTGTACAAATGTTAGAGGTTGCTTTGTCACGTTTAATGTGTTGCTCTCTGGTTTGTAAAGCCATACGTAAAGCTCTGTTACCATTAGCGTCTTTAGTTACACCAATAATACGTCCAGGAATATCACGTTTGTAAGCTTCTTTTGTTGCAAAATAAGCTGCGTGTGGTCCTCCATAACCCATTGGAATACCAAAGCGTTGTGTAGTACCAACGACAACATCTGCACCAAATTTACCAGGAGCTTCTAATTTTACTAAGCTTAAAATGTCTGCAGCAACTGCTACTTTAATGTTATTTGCGTTAGCTTTTTCTATAAAGGTTTTGATGTCTGTAATTTGACCATCTTTACCTGGATACTGTAATATTGCTCCAAAAAAGTCTGTAGAAAAATCAAACGTAGTTTCATCACCTATTACTAACTCTACACCAATTGGAGTAGCACGTGTTTGTAATAAAGATAGGGTTTGAGGTAAAATAGTATTGCTAACAAAAAATTTAGAAACTCCAGCTTTTTTCTGATCACGTTCTCTAACAGCAAATAGCAAGCTCATTGCTTCTGCAGCAGCAGTGCTTTCGTCTAATAAAGATGCATTTGCTAATTCCATTCCTGTTAGGTCAGTAACCATAGTTTGGAAATTTAGTAATGCTTCTAAACGACCTTGAGCAATCTCGGCTTGGTAAGGCGTGTAAGCTGTATACCACCCTGGATTTTCTAGTATGTTACGTTGTATAACAGCAGGTAGAATAGTTGGATAGTATCCTAAACCAATATAGGTTTTGTAGGTTTTGTTAAGTTTAGACAGGTTATTAATATGATTTGAATACTCATATTCTGTCATAGCTTCATCTAGCTGTAAGTCTTTTTCAAGACGAATTGGAGCAGGAACAGTCTCAGATATTAATTGTTCAATGGTATCTGCGTTTACTGTTTGAAGCATTAGTTTTTGATCATTTTCTCTTGGACCAATGTGACGTAATGCGAATGCGTTTGTGTTCATTTGTGTTGTGTTGTTATTAACCTTTTTTACAAGGTTTGAGAAAAAATATAGTTGTTTTTTAATGTTTGCAAAATTAACGAAAACTAATAGTAAAATTTTGTTAAAAATTGAAAGTTTTCAACTAATCGGTTGCTTTATTAACAGATTAATTATTTTTGTCTAATGAAGGTCCTAAAACAGCTTTTAGATTTTTACATAAATAGTAGCATTCATGTTGCTTTAGCAGTCTATGCGTTAAGTTGGATTACTTTAAAAAAGTTGAACATAAATTATGACGCTACCATCCTTTATTTTAATTTTTTTGCTACTATAACAGGTTATAATTTTGTAAAATATTTTGGTATTGCTAAATGGCACCATCGTAGTTTGGCTAATTGGTTAAAAGTTATACAACTGTTCTCTTTTATATGCTTTAGTTTGATGTTGTATTTTGGGTTGCAATTACAACAAAACACTGTCTTGTTAATTCTAGGTTTTGGTGTTGTTACATTTTTATACGCCATACCTTTTTTACCAAAAAAATGGTATTTAGATACGCAACAAAACTTAAGGGATATTAGTGGTTTAAAGGTGTATGTTATTGCTTTGGTTTGGAGTGGTGTTACGGTAGTCTTACCACTATTAGATAACAATGGAGTATTTAATCAAGATGCTATTATAACAATTTGTCAAAATTTTATTTTGGTTATAGCACTAATGCTGCCTTTTGAAATAAGAGATTTAAGCTATGATAGTTTAAAGTTGGCTACCATACCACAAAAAATAGGCGTAAAACGCACTAAGTTATTAGGTTTTGCTTTTGTTTTAATTTTCTATTTTTCAGAATTTTTTAAGGACAGTATCTCTGTTTTGGGATTGCTACAGCAAGGTATTGTAAGTGTAAGTTTGTGCTTGTTTATCTATTTTTCTAATCAAAATAGAAACACTTATTATACATCGTTTTGGGTAGAAGCCTTACCTATATTTTGGATGTTACTGATGCTTCTGTAATTCTTTGTCAAAAGAAGATTTAAGTTCTTTTTTTTCGGTTACCGATAATTGGTTTCCTTTTATGCTATTTATTAAATGCGTTAACTTAGTATTGTTTTTAGAGTGCTGTCTGCAAACCGCACACATAAATGTGTGAAATTTAAACTTCACTTTTTCTAAAATAGTAGCTTCGTGATACTGAGCTTTATCGCAGATATGTCCTGATTCCTCACAAGAAATCATAAATTTTTTCATAAACATAATTAAAACCAATTTTTTTCTAAACAACCTGCCATAGCAGTTCTTGCTCTGTGGATTATTACCCAAAGATTAGACGCAGTTATTTCTAATTCATTACAAATTGTTTCGGTTTCATAATTTAAAATGGTTTTCATTTCAAATATTTGAGCTTGTTTTTTTGGTAATTTAGACAGGCAATCATCAATTGCGCTGGCTAATTCAGTATTTTCAATTTGGTCTTCTGCAGTTTTATCAAAAGGATCTGCAACGCGCTCTTCTAACCAATCACCTTCTGTTTCGCTATCAGAATTGTAAGACATTCTAACTTCAGCTTTACCTTTATTAGAATTAGATTTACGGTAATGGTCAATGACTTTTCTTTTTAAAATAGATACTAGCCAAGTACGCTCACTAGCTTCTCCTTTAAAGTTTTTCATACTTTTTAGACCAGCTAGAAAAGTGTCAGAAACTAAGTCTTGCGCTATTGCTCTGTCATTTACACGTGTAATGGTGTAATTAAAGAGGTAGTCGCTGTATAAATCTATCCATTTATTAGGATTAATTGTGTGATCTGACATGTTTAAGATTTCTTTTTCGGGCTAAAAATACTAAAATTACAATTAAGTAATTACGTTTTTTTACATCTAAATAATGGAATAGCTAAAACTTTGATATGTAAATTGGATAGCAAAGGGTTGAAAGAACCGTTATAATAGTTTGTTAGAAGGTGAGGAATAGTCAAAATGAATAATATTAGCTTTACTCCAAAACTCGTATTCTTCTTTTGCCTGATTTTAAAAATCTACTATTCTAACTTATTTTACTATGTATTTTTGGTTGTGCTAAAAGTGATAGTTTTATTAGAATTACCTTTTAAATTTTAAAATGTATTGACTATTCTGTGGTATTATATTTTGAAATAAAATGTGTTATAGCTAAATGAAATCCAGCCAGTATGATAGCCATTAATGACCAAATAAAAAAGATTAATAATTGATTTAATACTATTATTTTGATGACTATTAATGCAATTACGACGCTAAGCAAATAGATAAAGCTTGATATTTTAATTGACTTAGGTAGATGTTTAAAATTAATTCCAATTTTTACACTTATAATAATTTGAATAATGCCTAATATGGGTAATGCTATTATTGCTCCATAAACAGTAAAGCTTATCAAAACACAAATTATAAACGCCCAACTATTAATAGTATATAGATTTTTCATTGTAATTAGTTTATAATTGTCTGTAAGTTTAAGATAAATAGCCACGTATAAATTATTGCAAAGCTTACAAATAGTGTATTCATGAAATAACTTCCTATTTTAAAAATTATTTTCTGCGGAATCTGATACATAGGGTAATATGCAATTTGAGTAGCCACTTTACCTACCCAATACATGCCTATTAAAGTGGTTAGTGCTAAAGCTAAGTGACTTCCGTTTTTTAAATCTGTAGGTATTAATATTGCAATCAATCCAAAACAAAAATTTAAACCTTGTATATAACGACCATATGTTTTTGCTATTTCTTGATTTAATGGTTTAAGTTTTTTAACATCATTATACCAATCAAATACTTGGTGTCTTATATATGGATAAATTAAAGCTGTAAATATTTGACCACATCCTCCTAAGATTATTAACCAATTAGGAATTTGATATTTCATAGTTCAGTTTTTTTAAGATTGTTTAATATCCATGTAAAATAATATGCAAGACTCATTGGAATTATTATTATAAGTAAAACAACTAGGAATAATCCATTTAAATCTTTAACGATTAACCAACCTAAACCATAACACAGTGTTAAAATCCAATACAATGTAATATGCTTTTGTTGTTTATTATTATACTGTTTCCACAGAAAAAGGATACCTAACGCACTTATTAATTGAACAGCACCAAGTAATATTTGAGCGTATAAACCTAGATAAAAGGTTAAATATAAAATGGTAGTAGCAATGACTAGAAATTTGTTGATGTTAAATACTGTTTTCATAGTTATTAAGTGTTTAAAACTTTCAATAATTATTGAAAGTTAGTTTCAAATTTTTTTATTTAAATAGTTTAAGTAAAGATTTAGTAATCCAATTTTGTTTTTGATTTACTAATTTATTTATCATCACGTCCATAGTTTCTGTTAACTCGTGAAGTGCTTTTGTCTGTTTGATTAATTCTTTAGTTTTTGCAGTGCCATCATCTTTAATACTTGAAACTTCATCTAAAACTTTGACTACAGGTTTAATTTCTCTTCTGCTACGTTCCACAGCAACAATCCTAGCTAATTCTTGTACATCTTTTTCAGTAGTAAAAAACTCTTTACGTTCACCAGCTACTAATGTTTTGGTTACAATTCCCCAATCCATTAATTGTCTTAAATTCATGCTAGTATTTCCTCTAGAGATTTTAAGATCTTCCATAATCTCTTCCATAGATAATGGTTTAGTAGAAATAAAAAGAAGCGCTTGTATTTGCGCCATAGCTTTGTTTATTCCCCAAAGTGAACCTAAACTTCCCCAAGTACTAATAAATTTATCTTTTGCTTCTTGATATTCCATGACACAAATATATTAATAATTTTTAAACTTTCAGTAATTATTGAAAGTTTATTTTTTAACAAAAAAAGCCATTCTTAAACGTAGTCAAGAATGGCAGATTTTAAATTATTATAACTAAATTACTTTATTAGTCCTGCGCGTTTTAATAGTGCCTCAGGTTTAGGTTCTTGACCTCTAAAACGTTTGTATAATACCATTGGATTATCTGTACCGCCTTGAGATAATACATTGTCTTTAAATTTTGTTGCTACTTCTTTATTAAATATACCTTTTTCTTTAAAGTAGTCAAACGCATCTGCATCTAAGACTTCTGCCCATTTGTAGCTATAATATCCAGAGGAATAACCACCTTGAAAAATATGCGCAAAAGCAGTACTCATACAATTCTGTTTAACATCAGGATACAGGTTTGTGTCTTTAAAGGTTTTGTTTTCATGTTGTTTAACATTGGTAACGTCTGTTGGGTTAATACCATGCCAACTCATGTCTAATAAACCAAAACTTAGTTGTCTAAGGGTTTGCATTCCTTCTTGAAATGTGGCACTTTCTTTAATTTTTTGGACTAAATCCATTGGAATGATTTCTCCAGTTTGGTAATGTTTAGCAAATAATTCTAAAGCTTCTTTCTCATAACACCAGTTTTCTAAAACTTGACTAGGTAGCTCTACAAAATCCCAAAACACACTTGTACCAGATAAACTTGGGTAAGTTGTGTTGGCTAACATACCATGTAATCCATGACCAAACTCGTGAAATAATGTAGTAACTTCATTAAACGTTAGTAATGACGGTTTGCTTTTAGTTGGTTTTGTAAAGTTGCATACGTTAGATATTTGTGGTCTTTGGTTTATACCATCTTTAATAAATTGTGGTTTGAAGGATGTCATCCATGCACCATTTCTTTTTCCTGCTCTAGGGAAAAAATCAGCATAAAATATGGAAACTAATTGATTGTTTTCATCTAAAACTTCATAGGTCATAACATCTTCATGGTACTTATCTATTGTATCAATTTTTTTAAACTGAAGTCCAAATAATTTATTTGCAACTTGAAAGGCACCATCAATAACATTTTCTAATTTAAAGTAAGGTTTAAGTTGCTCATCATCTAAATTAAATAGTTTTTGTTTTAATTTTTCAGAATAGTAAGCGGAATCCCATTTTTCTAATCGATCTAAGTTATCAAGTTCTTTTGCAAAATCTTCTAATTCTGCAAACTCGCGCAAAGCAGCAGGTTTTGCTTTAACTAATAAGTCTTCTAAAAAGGTATTTACTTTTTCCGGTGTTTGAGCCATGCGTTCTTCTAAAACAAAATGTGCATGTGTGTCATAACCTAATAAATTAGCACGTTCAAAACGCAGTCTAGCAATGTCTAAAACGTTTTGTTGGTTATCTAATTTGTCATTATTAAATCCTTTGGCTCCAAAAGCTAACGCTAATTTTTTACGTAATGCTCTATTATCTGCATACGTCATAAATGGTATATAACTTGGGTAATCTAAAGTTATTAAATAACCCGCTTTGTTTTTAGACTCAGCTAATTGTTTTGCAGCTTCAATTGCACCTTCTGGTAATCCTGATAAATCAGCTTCATTGGTGATTAGCATTTCAAAAGCATTGGTTTCTGCTAAAATGTTTTCTCCAAACTTTAATTTTAAACTAGCTAATTGTTTGTCAATAGCTCTTAGTTTTTGCTTTTTATCTTCAGGAAGATTTGCTCCATTTCTAGAAAAGCTTTTATATTTTTTATCCAATAATGTAGTCTGTTCTATATTTAAATCAAGACTATCTTTATTGTCGTAAACGTGTTTTACTTTTTTAAATAACGCTTCGTTTAATGTTATATCATTCCCAAACTCGGTTAAAATAGGAGAGATGTCTTGTGCTATTTTTTGCAGGTCATCATTAGTCTCTGCGGAGTTAAGATTAAAAAATATGCTGGTTACACGATCTAGTTGTTGTCCAGAAAACTCTAAAGCTTCGATTGTGTTTTTAAAAGTAGGAGCGTCAGTAGTTTTTATAATCGTCTCTATCTCTAATTTAGTATCCTCAATTAGTCTTAAAATGGCAGGTTTAAAGTCCTTATTTTTTATAGATTGAAAAGGTGGAGTGTTAAATTTTGTGCTAAAATTGTTTAAAAGTGTATTCATTATAACGTTATAGTAAAATTTTTGATGTTAAAATTAATATTTTTATTGCATATTAATTATTTAAATGATTATTTTTGCAAATGATTTTTTCCCGTGAGTTGGTTACTCACATAAAAATTATTGATTAATAGCGATAAAAAGCCTCAGACATGTCTGAGGCTTTTTTTTATATCTTGTTATTTAACGATTTATTAAGACTCTTTAACTAATATTCTAAAATAATACAAAATGTTGGTTGCTTTTGTAAGAAAACATACTTTTTTGCAACTGTTTTTTGGTTATGAGTATACATTCTCATAAATAGAAAATAATAGCGATGGAAGCCTCAGACTTATGTTTGGGGCTTTTTTTTTATTATAAACTATTGTTAAACCGATAAAAGTGTTGTTTGTCGAAACCTCTAATTTTATTGGCTGTTAATTGTACATATAGAGGCTTAAGTTGCAACTTTGACATAAGTTTTTTTGATGTGAGAATATATGTCCACATATAGAAAGATTAATAGCGATTGAAAACCCCAACCTAGTTGGGGTTTTCTGTTTTTAACTATTTAATATCTTTTGAAGCTTGCTCTACTTTTACTTTTAAAGCTTCTTTGTAAGCTATAATTTTATCCAATACTGATGCATCAGATGCACCTATAATTTGTGCAGCTAATATTCCTGCGTTTTTTGCTCCATTTAATGCAACAGTAGCAACAGGAACACCTCCTGGCATTTGTAGTATGGATAATACCGAGTCCCATCCATCTATAGAATTACTACTTTTTACTGGCACTCCAATAATTGGTAATGGACTTAAAGAGGCTACCATACCTGGTAAATGTGCTGCACCACCTGCACCAGCAATAATGACGCTAATGCCTCTTTTATGAGCGTTTTTACCAAAATCAAATAGTTTTTCTGGTGTACGATGTGCTGATACAATATCAACTTCTATGTCTATTTTAAATTCTTTTAATATATCAATAGCGTCTTGCATGACTGGCATATCACTATTGCTTCCCATTATTACTGCTACTTTGCTCATAAATTGTGTTGTTTCAAAATTTAGTTGTTTTGCAAAAATACGTTTAATAATATTTTATTAAAGTAGCTAATGTTTATTTAAGGTAAAATAATTCCGTTTTTTATTCCAAATTTAATTAAATGGCTTACATTTTTAGTTCCAGTTAAAGCAAATAATTGTTGCTTGTGTGTTTTTAATGTTGCGATACTTATATTAAGTTTTTTAGCTATTAATTCTTCGTTTAATGAAGCAGATGTGTAAAGTTCTTGTAAAATATTAATTTTAGTATCTGTAAGTTTAACTGAAGCAATAGATGTTTTTTTATAGGAAACTTTTTGTGTGTTATTATTGTCTTCATGCTTTACAATTTTTATTAGCTCTAAATCAAAGTTGTGCAATGTTTCGTCTTTACTTTTAAAGTTAAAAACACCATTTGATGCAGCCAGCTTTTTTGTGTAATTATTGACTAGAGTTGTAAGAATTATAATTTTAAAAACATTTAATTTAGATTTTAATTGATCAATTATTAATAATGAATTTTCACCTTTAAAGTTAATATCTAAAATTAGTATGTCAAAGTAAAACGAACTACAGTTGTTTGCTAAATCGTCCAATTGATAGAACATCTTAATAATTTTTAATTTTGGATTTTTCTCTAAGCTTTCTTTTAGTGCTTGCGCAAAAAACTTATTATCATCTGCTATAATAATTTTGATTTGGTCTGTATCCATTAAATAGGTATTTCTATTTGTATTTGTGTTCCTGTTTTTTTATCCGAAATTATAGATAAGTTTCCGTTTAATAATTCTGTTCTAGAAGTTACATTCTTTAAACCATATCCATATCCATTTTTATTTGTTTCAAGACCTTTTCCATTATCTGAGACAGATAGTAATATATTAGACTTAATTTTAATTAAGTTAACTTTAATATTTGTTGCATTGGCATGCTTAATTGCATTAGTGACAAGTTCTGAGATGATATTGTACATGTGATAGCACTTGTCTTGCGGTATTACATGGTCCTTAATTTCAAAATTTAATTCTATTTTTAATGGAGTAAGCTTATCTAGTTTAAGACAAAATTCTTCTAAATTTTCATTAAAATTTTCAGTATTCACTTCAGGTGTGTAAAGTGAATTTAAAAGTTGACGATATTCTGTATAAAAGGCGTCTAGAATGATTTTAGTTTTGTCTGTCGTAGATTTATTTTGGTTTGAAAAGGTTAATTTAAGTGCTTCTAAATAACCTCCAAAACTATCGTGAACATTTGCTAGTAATCTATTTTTTTCATCAGTTTTAAGTTTTAATAAATTTTCTTGGAAGTTGTTTTTTAATATTAAGTTTTCTTTTTTCAGTGTCGTAGCTCTGTGTTTCTCTTTTATAATTTCAGTGATTATAAAATAACTTATCGCTATTATTTCAATAGCAACTGCTATGTATTGTAAATTATCAAATATTAAGGCTTGATTAATGGTTATGTTAACTCTTGGATTATAGAAAAAATTAATTTGAACAAGAAAAAGTGGCATCGAAAAAGCTAATCCTAAATATTTTGGAATTTTACCTTTTATGGCTAAAACAATATGGAATATAATTAGTAGTAAAGTTTGTAATCTTAAGAAAGGGATTATTGTAAATTTTAAGTTTTCAAAATATGCAGTAAAATATTCAAAAGTAAATAAGCCTAAACATAATATGTTTGATGCAATACAAATTTTGAAACATAATTTAATAATCTTGTTAATTCTATACTTTCCATAAAAACTATTAATAAATAATAGTAAGCAAACTATGCTTAAGCATTGTGCTATTGTCCTAAAGTTAGTAATTAAGAATTTGCTTTCTGACCAAAAAATCATTGGGCCATATCCTTTGTAGGCCAGAAAATCTACGATATTAAAAAATATGAAGAAGCCATACCAAAAATAATGGGTTGTACTTTCTTTTTGAAAGAAAATTAGGTTTAGTATAATAAGGACAATTAAAAATGTAACTAAAACAGTAGTTGCAATAGTATCTTTTTGAACAAATTTTAAAAACTGGTTTTCGGTTTGATAAAGTAATTTGATGGAGCTCAAGGATCTACTGTTATTAAATCTTATAAAAATTTTATTATTTTTATTTGGTAAAATTGTCCATGTAGGCAACCTAAAATAGGTGTGTAAAAAACCAAAATTTTTAAATCTATTTACTTGGTGTATTCTTTTTAAAGAATTGTTTTTTAGATAAAAAACTTCTACTGCTTGGTAATAATGATTCCATAAAGTTAGGTAGCGTTTCTCGTTTATTTGTTCTCGTAAATCGCAGTAAATCCAATAGTTAATATTGTTCTTAAAATTGTGATAAATATCGTTTCCTAACGGAGTCTTGAAATGACCACTGTTATAATGGTTAACTATGTTTGTTGCATCTTCATTACTATATATGCTATCCAATAGGTAAATATTTTCATGGATTTTAAATGAGTCCATGGTCGTTGTTTGACTATGACAAAAGGAGATGTTTAATTGAAGAAAAAAAAGTAAGGTTAAGTATTTCATTAGCGCAATTTACCATCACAATATAAATAAAAAACCAAACTTTAGTATGGTTAAATGTCTTCAAGACACTTGTAATTTTGTTCTTGTTAGGTAACCAACCGCTTTATTTTATAAATAATGAGGTATTATTCTTCATGCGTAATTAATGAAGATTTGCTATTAATCTTAAAGCCCATAGTCTAGAAATAGAATACTGGGCTTTATAAGAAACATTAAAAAAAACAACAGCTATGAAATTAAAAATTACTTTTATTATACTTTTATATACAAGTTTAACTTTTAGCCAGTCCACGACACTAATACCTGATTCTAATTTTGAGCAATCATTGATAAATTTAGGTATAGACTCTAATGGATTAACTGGTGATATTTTAAACAGTGATGCCGAGTCTATTACTTTTCTTAGTTTGTTGAACGTTGATATTTCAGATTTAACAGGTATTAATAGTTTTACTAATCTTATATATTTAAATATTAGTAATAATTCTTTAGGTAGTATAGACATTTCTAATTTATCGAATTTAGAGACGCTTAGTGCCCAATATTGCAGTTTGTCAGGAGCTTTAGATTTAACTGGGAATACTAATTTAAAGCAATTATATGCAGATTTTAACCAAATAACTTCAGTAAGTTTTGCTAGCAGTAATGTAATAGAGAATATCAATTTAGATAGTTCTAACTTAGCAACTATAGATGTTAGTAATTTTAATAATTTACAAGCATTAGATGTTGGTTCTAATCCAAATTTATCTAATGTGAATGTAACACAAAACCCTAATTTGTATTTACTTTCGTTAGAAAACACACAGGTGATTAGTGTAGATTTGACGCAAAATCCCTTGTTGGAGTATTATTATCATAGTGGCGTTGCTTTATCTGGTTTAAATCTTTCAGCCAATACATTGCTTAAAGAATTAAATCTGTTTTATTGTAGTTTGTCTAGTTTAGATTTAAGTAATAATACTCTTTTAGAAAGATTGTGGATGGGAGCTAATAGAATATCTAGTATGGATTATTCTAATTTACCCAATCTTAAACTGCTGAATGTTTTTGATCCTTATCCAGGTTTTAAGTTTACGTCTATAGATTTATCAAATAATCTAGATTTAGAAACTTTAGTATTATCGTATAATAATATTGAAAATTTAGATTTAAGTAACCATGATAAACTGCTGGAGGTTTATATGTATAGCAATAATCTGTCAACCTTAAATATTAAAAATGGAGCCAATGGGATTTTACAAAGCTTAAGTACATCGTTAAATCCTAATTTAAATTGCATCGAGGTGGACGATGTAACACAAGCAGAAGCTAACGTTACTAATGGGACTTGGTACAAGGATGCATCAACAAATTATAGTACTGATTGCGTTTCACTTAGTTTGGAAGATCAAGATTTGCTATTAGATGTAAAACTCTCTCCAAATCCGGTTTTAAATGAGTTAAATATTTCTTTAATCAACAATATAAAAAGTGTCCAAGTCTCTAACATTATTGGGAAAACCATTTATAAAATTAATCAATCTGTTGAAAAAATAGATATGAGTTTTTATAAACCTGGATTATACTTGATAACTATTGAAACAGAAAAAGGAACAATTACAAAAAAAATAATAAAACAATAATAAGCTATTAATCCATTAAACCTAAAAACCCTTTACATGATTTGTAAAGAATTTTTGTAAATTATTTATGGGTTGTATTTTCCTTTAATTACTTATTACTTCAATACTATTTTTAACCTTTTCAGCAATTTGACGTGCTGTATTTAAGTCTTCATCTACAATGGTAACATGACCCATTTTTCTAAATGGTCTTGTTTCTTTTTTACCATAAATATGAGGTGTCACACCATCCATAGCCATTATAGATTCTATGTTTTTGTAGTGTACTTGACCTGTATAGCCTTCAGCACCAACAAGATTAACCATAACACTTGCCACTTTATTCTCAGTTTTACCTAAAGGTAATCCTAAAATAGCACGAATATGTTGCTCAAATTGTGAGGTATAACTCCCTTCAATCGTTTGGTGACCAGAATTATGTGGTCTTGGTGCAACTTCGTTAATTAGTATTTTATCATCTTCGGTTTGAAATAACTCAACAGCTAATAAACCAACGTGATTAAAAGCTTCAGATGTTTTTAATGCAATATCTTGCGCTTTTTTAGCAACTTCTGGGCTTATTCTTGCAGGACAAATAACATATTCTACTTGGTTAGCTTCTGGATGAAACTCCATTTCTACCACAGGATAGGTTTTCATTTCGCCATTAGCACTTCTAGCAACAATTACAGCTAATTCGTTTTTAAACGGAATTAATTGTTCTGCTATGCATTCGCCTTTAGGCAAATCTTTTAAATCCGCAATGGATCTTACTATTTTCACACCATTACCATCATAACCAAATTGTGCAGCTTTCCATACAAATGGTAAGTTTAAACCACCATTATCAATAGCATCTTCAATCTCAGACACATAAGCAAACCTACTAAAAGGTGCAGTTGGTAAATTATGATCTTGATAAAATAATTTTTGAGTCGCTTTATTTTGTATGCGTCTTAATGTTTTTGACGATGGGTAAACCGTAACACCTTCATTCTCTAATTTTTCAAGTGCAGCGACATTTACATTTTCAATCTCGATGGTTAAGACGTTAACCTGTTTGCCAAAATTATAAACAGTATCAAAATCCATCAAGTCACCTTTAGTAAACTCATTACAAGCCATACGACTTGGTGCCTCATTACTATTATCTAAAATACAAGTGTAAATATCAAATTTTCTAGTATTATAAAGTAGCATTTTGCCTAATTGGCCACCACCTAAAATACCTAATTTAAAGTCTGAAGAAAAATAATTCATTGGTCATAAATCGTGTTAGCCACAAAAATACATTTTAAAACCAAAAGAGGACCTAAAAATCGAATTCAAATATCTGTTAAGCAGTCACAAATGCGTATATTTGCGCTTTAAATTTATAAAATGCAAACTATTACGCTTCACGACAAACAGTTTAAGCCATTTATTTCTGAACAAGAATTGGATGATGCTGTAACAAGAATGGCTAATCAAGTCGCTCACGATTTAGGAGACGAAGTCCCAGTATTTGTTGGGATTTTAAATGGATCGTTTATGATTGTAAGTGATTTTGTGAAAAAATATCCAAAACCATGTGAGGTAACTTTTATTAAATTAGCCTCTTATGAAGGTGTAAAATCTACAGAGGATATACAACGCTTAATTGGTTTAACACAAGATTTAACAGGACGTACTGTAGTTATCTTAGAAGATATTATTGATACAGGAAACACGTTAGAAGAAGTACACCGCATTTTTAAATCCGAAAACGTAAAACAATTGTTAATCGCAACACTGTTTTACAAACCGGAAGCTTATAAAAAAGACTTTAAATTACACTATGTTGGTATAGAGATTCCTAATAAATTTATAGTAGGCTATGGTCTAGATTATGATGGGTTAGGTCGCGATTTACCAGCAGTATACCAACTAAAAACAACACAACACATGACTAATTTAGTGCTATTTGGACCTCCAGGTGCAGGAAAAGGAACGCAAGCTAATTTTTTAAAAGAAAAATATGATCTAGTGCACATATCTACAGGAGATGTATTTAGGTATAATATTAAAAACGAAACTGCTTTAGGTACGCTAGCTAAGTCTTACATGGACAAAGGACATTTAGTACCAGATCAAGTAACTATTGACATGTTAGAGGCAGAGGTAGAGCGTAATGCTGGAGCTAAAGGATTTATTTTTGATGGTTTTCCAAGAAACGAAACGCAAGCGATAGCATTAGATAAAATTATGTCAGACAAAGACTCTGAAGTTAGCGCAATGGTAGCTTTAGAAGTAGAGGATGAGGTGTTAGTACAACGTTTGTTAGAACGTGGTAAAACTAGTGGAAGAAAAGACGACTCTGACGAGGCTATTATTAGAAACAGAATTAAAGTTTATTATAACGAAACTGCAATTTTAAAAGACTACTACGCAGCACAAAATAAATATTTTGGGGTAGATGGTATTGGTGGTATAGAAGATATTACCAAACGCTTAAACACTGTAATTGACAAATTGTAATACAAACAAACGTGTTTGAGTTAATAAGTATTAGTGAAAACTTTTAACTATTAACGTTTTAACTTTTTAACTAAATTATGACTGAGGGAAATTTTGTAGACTACGTAAAAATGCATGTCTCTTCTGGTAACGGAGGAAAAGGATCTGTGCATTTACATCGCGAAAAATTTATTACAAAAGGTGGACCAGATGGAGGAGATGGTGGACGTGGAGGACACGTTATATTAAGAGGTAACTCTAACCTTTGGACGCTATTGCATCTAAAATTTAAAAGACATATTAGAGCAGGACATGGTGGACATGGTAGTAAAAGTAGAAGCTCTGGAGAAGATGGAGAAGACATGTACGCAGACGTACCTTTAGGTACTGTCGTTAGAGATACAGAAACTAACGAGATCCTTTTTGAAATCACTGAGGATGGAGAAGAGCGTATTGTGGCAGAAGGTGGAAAAGGTGGTCTAGGTAACTGGCACTTTAAAACCTCTACAAACCAAACACCACGTTATGCACAACCAGGAATACCATTAGAAGAAAAATTTATAACCCTAGAACTTAAAGTTTTAGCAGATGTAGGTTTGGTTGGATTTCCAAATGCAGGAAAATCCACATTACTTTCTGTAGTAACCTCAGCAAAACCAAAAATTGCAGATTACGAGTTTACAACTCTTAAACCTAACCTTGGAATTGTAAAATACAGAGATTTTCAAACCTTTGTAATGGCTGATATTCCTGGGATTATTGAAGGTGCAGCAGAAGGTAAAGGATTAGGGTATTACTTTTTACGTCACATAGAGCGTAACTCGATTTTACTATTTTTAATACCAGCAGATGCGCCAGATATTAAGGCACAGTATGAGATCTTGTTGGACGAGTTAAGACGTTACAATCCAGAAATGTTAGACAAAGATCGTATGATTGCCATCTCAAAGTCTGACATGTTGGACGACGAGCTTAAAGCAGAACTGAAAACCGAATTGGATAAAACACTTCCAATTCCTTACCAATTTATATCAAGTGTAGCACAACAAGGTTTAACCGAGTTGAAAGATACACTATGGAAAATGCTTAACTAAATTATTTTGGGCGTTACCCACTTTTGCTTTTAAGTAGCAAAAGTGGGTCAGGCTGTCCATTATATCTTTTTTTGCCATATATGGCAGCAAAAAAAGGATGCCATTTCCATCCTTAACGCAAAGCCAACCAAGTACCAAAACAGCCAAGTATACTATAAAGGAATAGTAATTATTTAATGAATATAATTAAAAATTTAGCCATTCGTTTTTTTATTAGCCTTTTGGTTGCAGGACTAATATCCAAACAATTTCCGCAATTCGAGTTTATCCTATTAATAACAGTAACCATTGCAATGTTTTTGTTATTAAGCAAAATGGCAAATAAATTTTAGAATCCTAAAATAGGTATTGTGCTATGATGCAAAATTAATAGTCACTAAAATCTAGCATGAATCCAATCTGATATTAATTTTAAAGCAACAGGAGAAAAAGTTTCCTCAATTTTAGCATACTCATTAATGTTTCCCGTTTTAGCAGTTTGAAACAAATGATTTAAACCTTCAATTTCGTGGATGGTTACATCATTATTCTTAGCAGTCTCAAGGTGTTTTTTAATGGCAGGTAAATTTATTTCTGGTAATACTTGTACATCTTTAGTTCCGTTAAGGACCAAAACAGGACACGTTACTTTTTCTAAATATGCTTTAGGGTCTAATGTAATAAACGCATAAAGCCAAGGATTAGTTAATTGTGAAGCTAATTGCTTAATTACTATTTTATTTACATAAACCGCAAACGGACTTTGATCTGCTTCTAATTGTTTTTTATAGCTTTCTAAAGCTAAAGTTATAGCAGCCTTTTGCTTGTCTGTTTCAGTTTCAGAATGTAAAGCATCATAAGCTATAGTTGTTAATTGATGGTTAAAAGCAATGCCTTCTTTAGTAGTCCCTTGTAGTTCTGCAATTTTTTTGCTTTGTGACTGTAGTATTTCCTGTCCATTAACACCTGTACCAGCAAGCATGACAATAAAAGCGACGTTTGTATTGGTAGATGCTACTATTGGTGCAATTAATCCGCCTTCGCTATGACCAATTAATCCAATTTTTGATACATCAATATCTGTGCGTGATTTTAAAAAATTAATACCAGCTTCAACATCTTTAGCTAAATCAAAGGTGGTAGCTGTACTAAAATCACCTTGGGATTGTGCTGTACCACGTTCGTCATAACGTAAAACAGCAATTCCGTTATTGGTTAAATAATCTGCAATTACCCAAAAGGATTTGTGACCCATGATGTCGCAATCTCTATCATGAGCACCTGAACCATTAATTAAAATGGCAACAGGAGGATTGATAGTGTCTTTAGGTAACGTTAATGTACCAGCTAACACTATGCTGTCTGCTGCTGTGTTAATAAAAGTAACGTCTTCAATTATATAATCAAAAGGTGCTTTTGGTGTTTGTGGTTTTTCGGTTTGTGCAACAGTCAAACTTGTAAATAATATAAACAGCGCAACTGATAGGTTATTTAAATACTTCATAATAACTATTTTATTTTTTTAAATTCAATATAAGAATGCACTAACGGTATTATGGTAATTAATACTGCTATTATTACAAATAAAGTAGCTGCTGTTTGTGCTGTAAAGATTAAGCTCATGCAAACAATTAGTAAACCACCAACAAACCATATTTTACCACCTAAAAGATGCGTTTTTTTCCAAACTGTTTCGTTTTCTAAAGTCCAAGGTGTTTTGATACCAATAAAGTAATTTGGTTTTACTGTTTTCATAAAATTACCAAGACCAGCAAATAATAAACCTAATAGTATGTATATAATGTTTGGGCTAGAAAAGCTTTGTGTTTTTGAGCTGTAAATTATAAATAAGGCTAGTATAGACATAAACAAGACTAAGAAAAATTTTAATTGCTTATACTTTTTTCCCATTGTAGCAATCTTATTTTTTGGATCAATTTTGGGTGCAATAGTCATAATAATATAAACCAAAACAGGTAACATAAACGGAATTAATAGCAAGCTGTTTTTACTACCATAACCATCTATTTCTCCACTAGCATTCCAATGGGTAGGTACCGTTTCTGGTAAAGTATTCCAGATGTAAGCTAAATATATAAATGGCAAAGCCATTAATATTATATACGGAAATTCTTTTTTAAGATTCATAATTCTATTGTTTTAAAGTTATAATCCATTGGAGTACATCTTCTAGGATGGTTGTATTTATGGCATATTCTACAAACTGACCTTTCTTCTCGCTGGTTACTAAATCTGCACGTTTTAAAATGTCTAAATGATGTGATATACTAGGTTTGCTAATATTAAAGGCGTCAGCAATTTGTCCTGCAGTAAGATTATCTTCTTTTAGAAGTTCTAAAATTTGACGTCTTGTGTCGTCGTTTAATGCTTTAAATAATAAATTCACTAATTAGGTATTTAGACAAATATCTAAATATTATTTTAAATAGCAAAAAAAAAGCCTCCTAGAGTGGAAGCTTTTAATCTGCATCTTTTAAAAAAAATTAAAATTTAATTTTTAAAATTCGTGTATTTTTTTTCTTTTTACCTGGTAAAATAACAGTGCGATCGTTAAGATTTACAACACCATCATTAACCTTGTAATAGACTTTAGAGTCTTTGTCGTCTATTAATTTTTCAAAATCAAAAGCGCCATTTTTATCAATAGATATCATATATAAATTAGACTTTTTGGCTTTAGTTTGTTTAAAAGCAATACGGTCTGCACTAAGTTTTTTAATATTATCAGAGCAGTTTATAAAAAAGTAAGTTGTTTCGTCTACTGGAATTGAAGTGTACGAGCTATTAGTAAGACCAGTTTGTGCTTTATTGATGTTTCTAGCCCATTTTAAGCCTCCATCTTTATCTAACCTAACGCTTATAATATCATTAAAATGATAAATGGTATAAGTAGACATTCCACCACTACCATTCATAGATGTATGTGTAGTAATAAAAAACTCTTCTGCGTTTACAATAATGTCACCATTATCCATTGTAAAAATGCCTTTAAAATCTATATTTTTAATACCCTTTTTCTGTTTTCTTTTTTTTCTGTTTTCTTTATTACCATATTTATCAGTCATAAACTCATTAGAGAAAGGAGTAAATTTTTCAGTCTCCATAGCAAGCGTATCTGGATTTAAATTAAACAAACAAACACCATTATAATTACCTTGATCTTTAACTCCGTAAAAACCAACACAAGATAATCTGTCCTCTGTTTTGATTAACTCCATTGACGAAATAAATTTATCTGCCTTTTTAAACGCTGTTGTTTTTTGTCCTTCTGCATTTACTTTTAGCAATTCGAAGTGGTAGTTAGCTTCACCTTTTTTCTTAGACTTTCTGGAGTTGTTTTCAAAAGCTTTACCTAAAAAGTAAACGGTTCCGTCTTTGTCATCGACATCAATACTATTGTATTCAAACAATTTGTCTTTAATGTCTTTTTCTATTAATTTATCATAAACGCTTTCAAAATTAGTATTGAAAACAAATATTTTGTGCGTTTCCTTATCTTTATTATTAAAGTCAAAGTTTATAGCAAAAAACGTATTGTTTTTAGACATAATTACTTCTCCCATATGGTTTCCATCCATTTGAGAAAAGTTATTTATAAAAAAGGGAAAAATGCCTATTCCAAAATACTTTTGCATGTTGTCTTCAGAGAATGACAATAATTCTTTTTTGCTGAATTTTAGGTCTTTAAGGTTTGAAGACACCACATTAAATACTATTTTATCTGCTTTTTTGTCGTGGTCAAATTCTATAATATGCAATTGTCCATCTTTAATAAATGCATTTTGAATAAAATTATTGTCTACCTCATATTCAACTTCTTTGATTAATTTTAATTTAGCGTCAAAGTGCTGAATGTAATACCCTTTTAATTTAGGTATAAAGCCACCTATAAAAGATCTGATAGTAATTAGTCCTCCATTATCATCTTCTAAAGAAAAGACTAATGAGCTGTTTTTTTTGGAGTCTTTAAAAATTTCACTTTTAGTTAAAGACACGGTTTGTGCGCTTATTGAAAATGCAAAAAGCAAAGCAATAAGTAATACTGATTTTTTCATTATGGATAGTTTAGTTTGGCCTAAAAATATAATTTTTAACCCTTTTGCAAACTATTGTATCCATTTTTTATAATACAAAGTAGGTTGGTTAAATGCCTAAATCATTTTTTGCACACTGTAGTTTATTGTGGTTAAGTGAGTTATGTGTATAAAAAAAGCTTTCAAATTATTGAAAGCTTTTTTGTTTAGTTAAGCTAAATTTATTCGACCTTAATACGTACACCTTCACTATGACTACTAAATTCTGGAGCATACATACTTTGTATAGTTGTAATACCATTACTCATATTACCAGCATTATTAACGCGTAAATCATATTCAAAGACAAAAACACCTTTTGGTAAATAGTCAAAAAAGAAGTTGGTAGATGCATCTTTAGTCGCTTCGTAATACCCTAAACCATCTTGGTATTTGTATTGACTAAGTACATTAATAGGTTCTAATCCTGCAGCACGCATATCCTTCATGTGTACAAATTCCATTGCACGATCACTTCGTAATTCTATACGTACTCTTATTAAATCTCCAACTTTAAGTTTAGTGTTTTTAGTAATAGCAGTAATGACTTCACCTTTATCTGTATTGGTTTTTAAGTATAATTGTTTTTTTAGTTTTAAAGGCGTTTCTGCTGATGTAATTTTATCTAAATCCTCAAAATATTGCCAGTATAAACTTCCCCAAGCAATGCCATTTCCTTTTTTAGTTAGTTTAACTTCAGCCATTTTAGGAGTAATGTCTTCTCCTGACCAAGAGGTTTTGTAGTAACCTGTTCCAGCTTCTACTTTTACATCTTCTAAAGTTTCTGGTGTTATTTTTTGGTCGCCTAAAACCACATCAACCATATCTGTAACACTTAGCCAATCGTTACCTTGTAATAGTAAAGCATAGACAGCATCTGTAGTTGCTTTTGTTGTTTTCCATTGGTTAGTCTGTTTGTTTTTAAGTAGCCAGATTTTTAGATTATCAATCGTTTCAATGTTTTTAGCTTCGGTTTGTAGTATTGTACCAGCTTCAGCAAATGCTTCAATCATTAAGGCTTGTGTTTCAATGGATGCTTGATACCAATAGTAAGAGTTTGTGTTTTCTTTCCAATACATACCTAACTCGTCAGACGTAATACTGTTTTCGCTAACCGATTTTAAAATGGCTTTAGCTGTTGTCGTATCGTTATTACGTTTCATTATTAAAGCCATCATTCCTTTGGCATATAATGGACGCTGTAACCAGTAGTTTCTAATTTGTGACAAGTAATAGTTGTGTATCTCTTGTTGTTTTTTAGACAGCTTAAATTCTGGAAAAAAGCTTCGCATGTATAAATAATGTAACTGCGTATAACTTAAATGGTCTTTGGTGTAATCTATAGTGTTACTATATTTTGTTAAGTCGTTGTATTCTTTTTCAAATTCATCATCCAAATACTGTAATGCATTTTCCACCATATCTGTAATGTCTTCATCTTTATCACTTACCACATTTAGTTTTTTAAGATGTCCAAAACCTGTAATAATATGTTGTGTGATGTAACGGTTAACACGATAATCTCCAAACCAAGACCAACCACCATTATTCATTTGGTTGTTTTTTAATTTTGTTTTAGCACGTGCTAGCTCATTATTCATTTTATTTAAATCAAACAGTAAAGCAATACGTTTTTTCTGTTCTGTCTCTGACTGTGCATCACGTAACCAAGGTGTTTCTTGTATTAAAATAGATTTTAATTCTTCATTTTTTTCTAGATTACTCAATAACGCATCTGTATTTTTCCATTGGTTAAACACTTCTTTAACGCGTGGATTACTATTAACAATATGGCTAGCTAAGGCATTAGCATAAAATCTGCTAAAGGTTTGCTCATTACACTCATATGGATATTCCATTAAATAGGGTAATGCTTGTATAGCATACCAAGCAGGATTGCTAGTCATCTCTAATGTTAATTTGTGATGCTTTAAAGTAGCTGACGCATTGGTCTTTAATTTATCCAATGTAAAGGTTTTGGTTTGGTTGCTTTTAATCCACATTGGAAGGGTTTCAGTCACCAACATTCTATTGGTTAAAACAGGTAAGGCATTTTGTTCACCATCGCTAAAATCGCCAGATTTTGCTAATATTTTATATTGAATCGCACTAACGTTATCAGGAATGGAAAGTGCCCATGTGACTTGTGTGTTACCTTTTGCTTTCGCGGAAAACGATTGCTGGTTTAAAGTATTGGCTAATTCCGAATCTATAGCTTTTCCAGTCAATGCATCAAACAATTGAAGCACTGCTGTACCTGTTAAATCCTTTGTGCTAAGATTTGCAATTTTTGTGCTAATCTGTATTTGGTCACCTTGACGTAAAAAACGTGGTACATTTGGTAACACCATTAAGTCTTTTTGTGTAACGGTTTGCAGTGTATTTTCGGCATAATTACCTTGTTTGTCATGTGCAAACACATTAAGATTCCATCTAGTTAATGCTTCTGGTGTTGTAAAGTTAAAGGACACATTACCATCTTTATCTGTAGCTAATTGGGGAAAGAAAAAGGCAGTTTCTTGTAAATTTGTTCTTGCTTTAACTTGAGAGAAATCTTCTGTTATACCTTTTTTTGTTGTGATAATTATAACACCATTGGCACCTTGAGATCCATATAAAGCAGTTCCGCCAGCACCTTTTAATACTTGAGTGTTTAGGATAGAATTTGGATCAAGATTACTAACTTGGTCTGCAGACATTATCACACCATCAACTACAATTAGCGCTGCATTGTCACCAGTTAAGGATCTATTTCCTCTAAGAGTGATTTTTTTTACAGTGCCATCTTCATTTATAGCTTTCTTTGTGTATTCATTTCCTCTATAATAGTCAAATTCATTTTCAGTTGCACCTGTAAGTTCCTCAGCCTTTCTCTCAATACCTAATGCAGTTATAACCACTTCATCTAAAGCATTGTCAGGTTTTAGTGTTAAATTAATAACGTTATCAACTCCAATTGTTTTTTGCATTGTCCCATAGCCAACATAGCTAAAAGTTAAAATAGCGCCAGTTTTTGCTTTAATAATAAAGTTACCATCAAAGTCTGTAGTTGTACTTTCTGTGCTGCCTTTAACTGTAATTGTAGCAGAAGGTAATGGTAATCCATTCTCATCACTTACAGTTCCTTTAACATAACCATCTTTAACTTTACCATCGTAAGAGGTTCTAGTTTTATTTGCTCTAAGCGAATTGATGTAATTCTTATAAAACCAACCGTTATTATTAATAGCAAATCCAAACCAATTAAATTGATCAAAGCTTTTTAAATTATTAAAACTATGGTATTCATAAACCCTATCCACTCTAAAATGGGTTACTCCAAAACTGTTCCCATTATTTTTTCTAAAAGTCGTATAATAGGTTAGAGGTTTAAATGGTGAGTAATTCCAGTTGTGTGATTTAAACTGATCAAGAGATGCATCATACATACTAGCTAAAAACTCGGATGCAATTTTTTCGCCTTTTGTTCCCTTAACTTTAAAGCTCCAGGTTTCGTCTGTTCCTGGTTGAAGTTTGTCTCTAAACGTAAGTGTTTCAATCTCTAAGTCTGTTTGCGGATAAGGCACATTTATGGTTAGACTACCATCTGAGTAACTATTAAATGCTGCCAAACTATAATGAACACCAAAACCGCCTAAATCGTTTTTGTCAATAGGTATACTTATCGTTTTTTTGTTTTGGTTTAAAGTAATAGTATGGTTTTCTGTGATTTGATAATCACGTTCTATACTAACTGTAACAGTTATATTTTTGGCAGCGCTTGCAAAGGTTAAAATTGCTTTGTCACCAACAATATAACTAGTTTTATCTGTTTTAACTGTAATTAATTGCTGGTCTGCAAGGGTTTTATCCTTGTCGGAAAACAACATGGTTTTAGCAATATCCTTAACCTCTTGACCAAATTTGTCTTTGGTTTCTAGTTCCAAAATGTATGCTCCAGACAGCCATTTTTTGATGTTTTTTAGGTCTATAGTTTTAGATTTTTCTGTGTCAAACGTTTTAGATAAAACTAAGTCGCCTTTTTCCCAATGTTCTGGATTATCCTCATTGTTGTAAGCATCATGCGGAAAGTAGTTTTTAAATTCTGTTTTGGTAAAACCTTCATAATCCGGAATGCTCCATGGTCGTGGTCTTAATACATTATCAGGAGCTTGCAATTTGTATATCTTTAAAGCGCCTTTGGCTGCTACAAATTGACCGTTTAGGTTTTGAGTAGTTATAGTAATTTGATTGTCTTTTTTTGTTTTGTTAATGGTAGCCGCAATGTCAATAGTCGCTGTTAAGGCATGATATCCTACTTTTACAATTGTTGAGGTGCTTCTAGTTTCGCCATTAATGTCTGTAACGTCTGCTGTGACTTTATAACTAAAAATTGGTAAACCAGATTTATCAACTTTTTCGTCTGGAATAGCTTTAAATACAAACTCATAATTACCATCTGCATTTGTTGTTGTTTCGCCATGTGTTATTTCTTGCGATTCACTGGTATAACTTGGTCTATACCATCTGTACCAAGCAGGATATTGTACATTTCTAACCACACGATATACGACTTTTGCATCTGTAATTTTACTACCTGCAAAAGCAATAGCTTCGCCTTTTATAGTAATGCTGTCATTAACTTTAAACGTTTCGGTAATGGGATTAAAATTGGTTTCAAACTTAGGACGCTTATATTCTTCAACCGAAATAGAAGTCTGACCATAAAGATCTGCATCGTTAATTTGTATGCTATAATTACCTGTTAATCCATCGTTAGGTAAAATAAATTCGCCAGAAACAGATCCAAAATCATTAGTAATTAAATCTAATGTGCTTGCTTTTTCGCCATTAGTATTATATAAAATGACTTGTATTTTTTTATTAGTATATACCTCAGTTTTGTTGTTTTTGTTTTTTAAAGCAATTGCTTTAAAGTAAACGGTTTGCGATGGTCTGTAAATACTACGATCGGTAAAAACAAAAGCTTGATAATTGGTGTCATTATCTTCACGACTACGCTTATAATTATACATGTAATAACTACCAAAATAGGCAGTGTCATCATTAGTTTTTACAGTTAAATTAATATTACTGCGATTATAATTATTGGTTTTGCTTAAAGCAATAATACCTTTTGAGTTAGTTGTTGTGGTTTTAGTGTGAATTTTCTCGTTACGGTAGGTATAGTCAAGGTCTACTTTTGCGTTTGCTAAAGGTGCTCCGTTATTACGGTTAATGACTTGGAAAAAATCTTGATTATTATCTTGATAGTTTACAATAGCTATATCAGTCACTTGGGTTAAGGCTGATGCAAAAAAATCTGATTTTAAATCTGTAGTTTGTCCAACGATAAGGTATAATCCATTATCTAATTTAGGCACTAAAGTTTCAATGGTGTGTTGTTGGTAATCGTTTTTATCCTTTAAGGTAGACGACCAAGTTTTTGTTGTGCTTAGTTTTTTGATAAAGTCTTTTTTGTCTTCCTCTTTGTATAATTTTAAATACGCATCATACTTTTTTTTGCTTATAGCATATGCGTTAAAGGTTAAGTTTTGAATGTTTTTATAGCTAATTAAAAAACGCGAATACGTATTAATTGGTATGTTTTGTTCGGTTTGAATGGATAAACTAGGCTCTAATATTTGAGCCTGTAAAGCATTGCATAAACCAGCACCTTTACTATCCGGAAACTTAGCAGTAACTTGTTTGCAATTAGCTAAAGCATCTTTAATTTTAAATCTTACATCAGCATTTGTGTCCTTGTTATAGTTGTAACCTTGTGTGTTATAAAGCGTGGCTATTTTAAAAAGGTAAAGACTAGAAACTTCATGATTTTTATTTTTTTCAGCTTCGGTTTGTAGTGCTTTTAGATATATGTCGTCTTTATTTTCAAAAGTCGCATTGTAGTAGACATAGTCTAACCGCTCAGTATTTAATTCCGTTAAGGCATACGGTGTTTTGTCTTTTAAGTGAAATTTAATTAAATCCTGATATACTTTTAAAGCTTGTAATTGTAGTGATGTCGAATCTTTAGAGGTGATTTTTAAGTTAGAAAACTGTTTGGAGTCTGTTAAAAATTGCTCATTGTCAATACTAAACTTATAAGCTGGTTGTGTAATTCTGTTTTCTGGTGTTCTGTAAAATTCTAAGGCGTTATGACTTAAAAAATCAAATAAAGTTGGTCTATAAATTTCAGCGTCTTTTCCTTTAGTAATTATAGCTTCAAATTGAAGTGTTGGTGTTTGTTGAAGTATTAATCCATTTTGTAATGAGCTGTCAAAAAGTGCTTGGATTTCTGTAAAAAGCGTTTCTAAATCCCAAGTTCTAAAATCAATAGCATCTGCTTTTTGTGCAGTTTTTGTGCGTCTATAAAATTGATATCTGTTTTGCTGAAAATATTGCCAATACAACGTTGCCAACATGTTTTCTAGTACGTTTTTTGCAGGTGCTTCTGTTTTAGCAATTTCTTCTTTAAAATCATTGATAATGCTAAGTTGCGCATCTTCCTCTAGTAATAATGCAAACTTGCTTTTAAACAGTAAAACTTTTATACGTTGCTCTGTGTTATTGTCTGTTAAGGCTTTGTCGTGAATGGTATTTACAACTTCTAAAGCACTTTTTGGAAGACCATTAATTTCGTGATTTTCTACAGTTTCCCAAAGTTTGGAATAATTGTTGGTTTGTGAGTGGGACGTTGCAAAAAGTAATACCATTAATAGCGATAATATATGTTTCATTTTATTAATTTTTAAACAAGTTACTTTGCTTTTTACGATTTTAATAGCATAAATGTGTAAAGTAAACGTTTCAATGAGTGACGCGTGATAAATTTAAAGTTAAATAATATTTAACCAAATTAATCAAAAACAATACCAAGAGAATACTATTTTTGTAAACCTTTAACATTCAATATGAAATCATTTTTAGTAACCTTATTATTACCGTTAACTATTTTTGCTCAGACCTCAATAGAGAAAGGGAAGACCTATATTGATAGTAAACAATTTGCTAAAGCAGAACAGGAATTATCTGCATATGTAACTTATCATTCTGCAAATCTAGAAGCTATTGAGTTGTTAGGTGATGCGTATGGTCATCAAAAAAAATGGGATGAAGCTGCTGCAGAATATAAAAAGCTAGTAAATACTAAGCCTAATACAGCAAACTACCACTATAAATTAGGAGGTGCTTTAGGGATGAAAGCATTATCTGTAAGCAAAATATCTGCTTTAGGAATTATTGGAGACGTAAAATCCTCTTTTTTAAAAGCTGCAGAATTAGATCCAAATCATATTGAAGCACGTTGGGCTTTAGTAGAATTATACATGCAATTACCAGGCATTATTGGAGGAAGTAAAAGTAAGTCCTTTAAGTATGCAAATGAGCTTGAAAACTTATCTAAAGTAGATGGCTATTTAGCTAAAGGTTATATTTATGAATATGACGATGAGCCAGAATTAGCAGAAGAATATTACCTAAAAGCAATAAAAGTTGGAGGCTCTTTAACGTGCTATGATAAGTTAACAGCGCTTTACGAAAAAGAAAAACAACCAGAAAAAGCAGTCTCTAATTTGGAAGCTGCACAAATAAAACACCAACGCAACAGTTTGCATTACCAAATAGGTAAGGTGTGTGCAGATTATAACGTGCAATTGGATAAAGGAGAGCGTTGTTTAAAAGTTTATATTCAAAATTATTCGGCTAAAGATGGTGTTCCAAAAGCTTGGGCAAATTACAGATTAGCGCAAATATATAAGCATAAGCAAGACGTAACAAATGCTAAAAAATATATTGATTTGGCTATAGCCGAATTACCAAGTATAGATGTGTTTAAGACGTTTAAGCAAGGATTATAAATTTATCCCATGCGTCTAAATAGTTTAAATAAAAAATAGGCAATACCTAAAGCGATTAATGCGTAATAACCAACGCCACGTTTTTTAACTTTTTTCTCTAATATTGGCTTTTGACCTCTAAATGTTGCGTTATCTTTACCTTTTTTTGAAGCTAAGTAAATGTGGTTTTCTGAAGCAGAATAGCTATCTATTTTCTGAAGATATTTTAAAATATCCTCTCTAGCAACATAAATATCTTTATAATGTTTAGGACTAATGTCTTCTAAAACATCACAGATATATAAGCAATATGCAATAAGTTGATTTTTATCTTTTTTTATAATTTCAGAGCTATCCAAACGGTTACAGATATTTAAAATAGTAACGTTTAGAGCATTTTTAACTAACGGAACATTAAAGTTTTCTGGCTTTTTATCTACTGTTTCTTTAGCATGTTTTAAAACGTCTAAAGTTTTAACCAGTTCTGGATGGTACTGGATTGCAACAACATCAATTACTTTTCTTGTGGCTAAAAATTGGGTAGACCTTAAAAAAGCATTTGTTTTTGCAGTGTTAGTAGATTGTACAGCATAGGTATTGTAAATAGTTTTAAAGCTTTCAATATATTGGTCTTCGATATACGTTTTAAAAGCTTCATCAGCAAAATCAATTTTTGAAAAATCTGAAAAACCCGTAATTTCATTCTCATTTAAAAGTAAATGTAATGCTTTATCATTATTTATCAAGGTACTAAACGTCTCCGAAGTCATATGGTATATCTAAAATTATTAAACAATAATACCCTTAATATCATTTAACCACAAATTAATTTGCGCTAAGTAATTAAAAAAGATATTAAAAAGGGCATTTGCAATCCGTGATTTTTGTTGGCAATCACTATCTTTGAGTACTCTACAAAATAAGGATAATGAAAGTACATTTTATAGCTATTGGCGGAAGCGCAATGCACAATTTAGCGTTAGCATTATATAACAAAGGTTACCAAATTACAGGAAGTGATGATACCATTTTTGAGCCTTCTAAATCTAGATTAGCAGCAAAGGGATTATTGCCAGAACAATTTGGTTGGTTTCCGGAAAAAATTAGTGATAATCTGGATGCCATAGTTTTAGGTATGCATGCTAAAGCGGATAATCCTGAGTTGCTAAAAGCACAAGATTTAGGATTAAAAATTTATAGCTATCCAGAGTTTTTGTATGAACAATCTAAACATAAAACTAGAGTAGTTATTGGCGGAAGTCATGGTAAAACCACAATAACATCCATGATTTTACACGTCATGCATTACCATGATCGTGATGTGGATTACATGGTTGGTGCACAATTAGAAGGGTTTGATGTTATGGTAAAACTAACAGACGATAACGACTTTATTGTGTTGGAAGGTGATGAGTATTTAAGTAGCCCAATTGATAGGAGACCAAAATTTCATTTATACAAACCAAATATTGCTTTGTTAAGCGGAATTGCATGGGACCATATTAACGTGTTTCCTACCTATGAAAATTATGTAGAGCAGTTTAGCATTTTTGTAGATAGTATTGTAAAAGGAGGAAGTATAAATTATAACGAAGAAGACACAGAGGTTAAACGTGTAGTTGAAGCATCTGCAAATCCAATACGTAAGATTGCATACCACACACCAGAATATACAGTGGAAGATGGCGAAACGTTATTAGAAACTCCTGAAGGTCCAATGCCAATTGAAATTTTTGGAAAACATAACTTGAATAATTTAGCAGGTGCTAAGTGGATTTGTCAACATATGGGAATTGATGAAGACGATTTTTACGAAGCCATTTCTACTTTTAAAGGCGCAAGTAAACGTTTAGAGAAAATTGCCGAAAGTAAAACTAGCGTTGCTTTTAAAGATTTTGCGCACTCACCAAGTAAAGTAAAGGCGACTACTAACGCTGTTAAAGAGCAATATCAAAACCGTACGTTAGTGGCTTGTTTAGAGTTACATACTTATAGTAGTTTAAATGCCAAATTTTTAAAAGAATATAAAGGAGCATTAGATGCTGCAGATGTAGCAGTAGTGTTTTATAGTCCACATGCTGTAGAAATTAAAAAATTAGATAAAGTATCTCATGAGCAAATAGCCAACGCTTTTCAACGTGAGGATTTAATTATTTACACTAATACAGAAGCGTTTAAAGACTTTATTTTTAAACAAAATTTTGATAACAAAGCTTTGTTATTAATGAGTTCTGGAAATTATGGTGGTTTAGATTTTGATGAGGTTAAAGGATTGATAAAGTAAAGTTTAGATAGACTTACTTTGTTATTTACTTATATAAAGTAAGTCTATTTTGATTTTGTTTTAAGCGATGTAAATCCACTAAAACACAAACAAAACCTAATAAAAATATTAAAACCATAATTTAGCAGTACCTTTGCATTAAATTAAAAGAGGTAGCCTAACTAAATAGTGTTTATCTCAATAAACAGTATTTATGTCATTTCAATCTTTAGGCCTATCCGAAGCCTTACTAAAAGCAATTAGTAAAAAAGGGTACACTACACCAAGTCCAATTCAAGCAAAAGCAATTCCACCAGTATTACAAGGTCATGATGTTTTAGCATCTGCCCAAACCGGAACAGGAAAAACAGCTGGTTTTACACTACCTTTATTACATATTCTATCGGAAAACCCGAAAGAAAAATATAGACCTATTCGTGCTTTAATTTTAACGCCTACACGTGAGTTAGCAGCACAAGTTTATGCTAATGTAAAAGAGTATAGCGAGTTTTTAAACTTGCGTAGTGCAGTAATTTTTGGAGGAGTTAATCAAAAGCCTCAAGCAGCAACCATCCGTCAAGGTGTTGATGTATTAGTAGCAACTCCAGGTCGTTTAATTGATTTAGAAAGTCAAGGATTATTGTCTTTAAAACGTGTCGAGATTTTTGTTTTAGATGAAGCAGATCGCATGTTAGATATGGGGTTTTTGCGCGATATAGAACGTGTCATGAAGCTTATGCCTGATAAGAGACAAAACTTAATGTTTTCTGCAACGTTTTCTAAAGATATTAGAAAGTTAGCAAACGGGATTTTAAATCGTCCAGTCCAAGTTGAAGCTACACCAGAAAACACGACTGTAGAAGCAATTACACAAAAGATATTTAGAGTAGCTAAAGGAAAAAAAACCGACTTAATTATTAAGTTAATTACAGATGGTAACTGGAAGCAAGTATTAGTTTTTACGCGTACTAAGCATGGTGCAAATAAGTTAGTAGAAAAAATGATTAAAGCTGGTATTAAAGCAGCTGCAATACATGGTAATAAAAGTCAAGGTGCACGTACAAAAGCTTTAGCTGGTTTTAAAAGCGGAAGCGTTAGTGTATTAGTAGCAACAGATATTGCTGCACGTGGACTAGATATACCCTTATTACCACACGTAATTAACTTTGAAATTCCTAATATCTCTGAAGATTATGTACATCGTATTGGTCGTACAGGTCGTGCAGGAGCAAATGGTGAGGCCATTAGTTTAGTAAGTGCAGACGAAACTACTTTTTTACGCGATATAGAAAAGTTAATTGGTATGAAACTACCAGTAGAGATTCTGGAAGGTTTTGAGCCTGATCCAAACGCATCAACTGCACCAATTAAACCAGGTCAAAATAGAAGACAACAACCTAGAAATAATAAGCCTAAAGGCGAAAAAGGTAAATCTAAAAGTAATACGTCATCTAATTCAGGTGGTCGTAATAGGTCAAGAACTAAAAGCAGAAACAACGACAGTAGACGTTAATTAATTACAAGTTATGACTATTGATTTAAAAGATAGAATAATTGAAGTTTGTAATAAAAAAATAGCTCAAAAAGGAGACACTGTTGGTGTCTCTTTTTATGCTTTTTTTAAAAATAAAAATGATAATCCAGAGTTATTAATGGAAGCAGCAACTTGGTGGATACAAAGACACCAATTAGATCATTTTGAAAAAGCAGTCAAAATTAAAAACTTAATAGAAAATAGTTAGTGGAAACACAAAAGAATAATCCTTTACACGGAATTAAGTTAGAACAAATCATAACGGATTTACAATCACATTATGGATGGGAATATATGGGTCATGTTGTGAAAATTAAATGCTTTACAGATAATCCTTCTATTAAATCTAGTCTTAAATTTTTGCGTCGTACACCTTGGGCTAGGACTAAGGTAGAAAATATGTATTTAAGCTATTTGAAAAAAAACAAATAGTTTTTAAAAAGGATTTTGCGACAAAAAGTTTGCTAGTTTTTCTCCCTTTTTTCGATCTAAATAGCGTCTTAAAACGCCACCTTTTACGTTGTTTACATCAAACTCTACAATAAAAGCATCATCATCTATATCAGATATAATGCGGTACATTTTTTTGATATCAATACGGTTAATAATCGTATGAATAATATCTAATTCTTCGTTTTCATTTTTATTTACAAACCCTTTTTTTCCTTTGTAAATGGTCATTCCAGCACCAAGCTCTTTAATAATTGCGACTTTAATCTTTTCGTAATCTTTAGATACAATAGATACACCTATAAAGTCTTCAAAACCTTCAATTACCATATCAGTTACTTTAGCAGTTACAATATAAGTAAGTATAGAATACATGGCTATTTCTTTTGAAATAACAAAAGCTGTAATTGTAAACAATATGACATTAAAAAGTAGGATGACTTTTCCAATACTTATTCCAAATCGGTCGTTAATAAAAACACCTAAAATTTCTGATCCATCTAAAACAGATCCATTTCTAATAGCTATTCCAATTCCTGCTCCTAAAAACAGACCACCAAAAATGGATATTAAAAACTTATCTTCTGTAATTATTTCGAAATTTTCAAAATGAATAAATAGTGCTAATCCAATTATACTAATAACTGACTTTAAAATAATGCGTCTTGAAACCGTAAAATAACCAATAATTAAAAACGGAATACTTAGCACAACTAATAATAAAGATATGTTTATATCAACTAGTCTACTGATTAATAATGCTATTCCAGTTACACCACCATCCAAGAAACGGTTTGGAAGTAAAAAAGCTTTTAATCCAATACTAGCCAATATAATACCAAGTGCAATTTGAGCATATTCTGACAGTGATTTAATTATTTTACTTTTTTTTGAATCCATAAGTTATTTTTGTAGTTTTCTTAAGCCTTCATATACAACAATCCCAACAGAATTTGCTAAGTTTAAACTTCTTATATGCTCACTGTACAGAGGGATTTTATATAATGATGTTTTGTGCTTTTCTATTATAGTGCTTCCTAGTCCAACGGACTCTTTCCCGAAAACTAAAAATTGATTATCCTTAAAAGGAATGTCCCAATGTGATTTTGTTCCATGACTGGAAAAAAATGCAAAATCTGCGTCTTTATTAGTCTCAAAAAAGTCATCAACCGAGTCGTACATCACGACGTTTAAGTGTTTCCAGTAATCTAATCCAGCACGTTTTAAACGTTTATCACTTAGCTCAAAACCAAAAGGTTTTACTAAGTGTAATGTACTTCCGGAAGCTAGTGCTAACCTGCCAATATTCCCTGTGTTATTTGGTATTTCTGGTTCTATTAAAACAATGTTAAGCATTGGATTTGGTTGTTAATTTAACAATTATTACTCTAACTAATAGTATCCAAGGGAATCCATGTAAAAGTACATCAAACCAATCTTTAAGTTGCATACCTTTTGCACCACCTGCAATCCATTTTAATTTTCCCCAGATATGAGGTTCTGGAAAAAAAGGCGCTAAACCTAGGGTTAAACAGAGTAATATAATTAGTCGGAAGTCGTTGAGTAGTTTCATGAAATTGAATAAAAAAATGCCTATTCAAATATACTGAATAGGCATTTAATAAATAGGCTAATTTGGATTAGCTATTTGTTTTATTTTGCTGTTTTTTAATTGTCGACTTATCGATATCAAAATCATTAGTTTCCAACTTTGTATTTGCAGTTGGATTTGTTGGATTTGTTTGTCTAACCGTTGTTTCAAATTTCTTTCTATCTTTTATCATTCCCATAATTTATTGTTTTTTTGGTTCAAAATAAAGATACTATTTACTTAAGTAATTGTCTCACAAGGCTTAGTTAAAGTATTGCGTCTAAGTGTTAAACTCTCTTAAAAGGCTACTTAAGTTTCATTTTCATTTCAATCATCCTGATTATAAAGCCTTTTTTTTGATACGCTTTTATTGCAGACTCGTTATCACTGTATACCTCTAATCTAGTTTCAAAGATTTTTAAACTAATAGACCATTGTTTTAACTCTTCAATAATAGTTTGGATAATACCTTGACCTCTAAAATCTGGATCTACATACATAAAACCCATATAAGTATATGTATCAATGGTATGATAGGGTTTAGCTTTAATAATTTTGGCGTATCCACATGCTATTAAATGGTTATTAGCTGTGGCTACAATTAACTTTGCTTCATTAGATTGTATTAAATAATCTAAGTCATAATAAGTGCAATCTTCTTTTAAAATGGAATCAAATGGACGTTCATAAGCAATTAATTGTTGTTCAAATTGTAATAATTTTGGTTTGTCTTCCAAAGTTGCTTCTCTAAACGTAATTGTAGCCATATTTGAATTTTATTTTAAAATTGAATCTGTAAAACTGTCAATATTGGTATTACCATGTTTAGTTAAATGCTTTATAAATGCACTACCAATAATTGCGCCTTTAGCGTATGTTGTGGCTTGCGTAAATGTAGTATTGTCCGAAATACCAAAACCTACTATTTGAGGGTTATTAAGTTTCATGTCTGCAATACGTTTAAAGTACTCTGTCTGTTCTGTTCCAAAACCAGAATTACCTCCTGTTACACTTGCGCTACTTACCATGTAAATAAAGCCATTAGATATAGAGTCAATAAAGTTAATACGCTCTACGCTAGTTTGTGGTGTGATTAAAAAGACATTTATTAAACCATATTTTTCAAATGTAGCTTTGTATTGGTCGTTGTAAACATCTACTGGTAAATCAGGAATAATTAAACCATCTATTCCGATGTCTTGACATTTTTTACAAAACGCCTCAACACCATATTGTAACATAGGGTTAAAATAACCCATAATTATTAAAGGAATAGATACCGTTTTTCTAATGTTTTTTAGTTGGGTAAATAACGTCTCTGTTGTCATTCCGTTTTTTAATGCTTGCGTAGAGCTAGCCTGTATTGTTGGCCCATCAGCTAAAGGATCACTAAACGGAAGTCCGATTTCAATCATGTCAACTCCGTTTTTTTCTAGGTTTTGTATTATTGAAACGGTGTCGTTAAGTGTTGGGTAACCTGCCGAGAAGTATATGCTTAATAGCTTTTTATCTTCTTTCAGTTTTTGATTTATTCTGTTCATTTTTAAATGAATTTATTTTTTGTTTAGGGATACTGAAGTTAGTTCAGTATGACCTTTTGTTGTGTTTTATTCTCTTGTGTGATACTGAAACGAGTTCAGCATGACGTTGCGGTTGTGACTTAATTTGTTATTACGTTTCGTCAATCTGAACTTGTTTCAGATTCACATTATTTTTAGTGTTTCAAGTATTGGATTTTTTTCTTTAATTAAATTTAGTTTCCATTCCTTTTTCCAATTTTTAATTTGCTTTTCTCTTGCTATAGCTTGATTAATATCAGTAAATTCTTCGAAATAAATCAAATCTTTAAAATCATATTTTTTTGTAAACTCAGAGCCAATTCCGTTTTGATGTTCAGTGGTTCTTTTGTTTAAGTTTGACGTTACACCAATATAAAATGTTGTTCTGTACTTATTTGTTAATATGTAAGTATAGCTTGTTTTCATTTTTATGTGATACTGAAACTGGTTTACTGTTTTTCTTTGTCTTGTGTGATACTGAAACAAGTTCAGCATGACGTTGTGGTTGTGATTTACGTTAGTACGTAGATATATGATTATGTCCTTATTTCGTTATTTCTGTGCATCGATAAGTCGTTATATCGTTATATCAATCTGAACTTGTTTCAGATTCTCATCATTTTTACTAATTACTAACTGTATAGCTATCCAGCGTTAAGGATTACTCAAAGATTATTATTTTAAAATATTGATTTCGTGAGCCTTGAAAGCCTGACCCTTGTGGTAACGCTCAAATATTACAGTTTAAAATAGTCGATATAATTTTGTAAATCTTTATCACCACGACCTGATAAATTAATCACGACGATGTCTTCTGGGTTAAATTTTTTGTCTTCGAAAACAGCAAATGCATGCGAGCTTTCGATAGCCGGAATAATCCCTTCTAATTGACTTAATTCTAATCCAGCTTTCATGGCTTGATCATCGGTAATTGAGATAAACTCGGCACGACCAGTGGTATACAAATTAGCGTGCATTGGTCCAACACCTGGATAATCTAATCCTGCTGAGATAGAATAAGGTTCTGTTATCTGTCCATCTTGCGTTTGCATTAATAGGGTTTTACTTCCATGAATAATACCTTCTTTTCCTAATACTGATGTTGCTGCGCTCTCTCCAGAATGAATCCCTTTTCCGGCAGCTTCAACAGCTATAAGGTTAACATCTGTATCGTCTAAATAGTGATAAAAAGCTCCTGCTGCATTACTACCACCTCCAACACAGGCTATAACATGGTCTGGTTTTTCACGACCTTCTTTGTCTTTTAATTGCCATTTGATTTCTTCTGATACGACTGCTTGAAAACGGGCTACCATATCTGGATAAGGGTGTGGTCCGACAACACTTCCAATAATGTAATGTGTATCCACAGGATTGTTAATCCAATCTCTAATGGCCTCGTTAGTGGCATCTTTTAAGGTGCGACTTCCTGATAATGCTGGGCGTACTTCTGCGCCTAACATTTTCATTCTTGCCACGTTTGGTGCTTGGCGTGCAATGTCAATTTCGCCCATGTACACGATGCACTCCATTCCCATTAAAGCACATACTGTTGCTGTTGCTACACCATGTTGTCCAGCTCCAGTTTCGGCTATAATACGTGTTTTGCCTAAACGCTGTGCCATTAAAATCTGACCGATGGTATTGTTTACTTTGTGTGCTCCTGTATGGTTTAAATCTTCGCGTTTAAGATAGATTTTAGTATTATATTTTTCGCTTAATCGTTTTGCGAAATAGAGTGGAGAAGGACGTCCAACATAATCTTTTAATAAGTGGTCAAACTCTTCTTTAAAAGATGGTTCCGCCATTATTTTTAAATAATTTTGACGTAACTCTTCTACGTTTGGATATAGCATTTCTGGGATATATGCGCCTCCAAAGTCTCCGTAATACCCTTTGTCGTTAATATTAAAACTCATAATTGTGTGCTATCAATTTTTGTTTAAAATCGTTTAATTTTGTTGTGTCTTTTAATCCTGCAGCAGTTTCGAATTTGCTGTTAACATCAAATCCAAAACATAAGTAAGATTCTGGTCTTTTTAAAAATAGAAGAATAGCATCTATTTCGTTTAATCCAATACCACCACTTAAAAAGTAAGGTTTAGAGGATGGGTAGCTTTTTAAAACATTCCAGTTAAATGTGTAACCATTACCTCCAGGTTCTTTTCCTTTTGTGTCAAATAAATAATTATCGCAAACGTCCTCATACGGTTCTAAAACAGAGAAGTCGAATTGGTTTTTTATAGAAAACACTTTAATCACAGCAATGTCTAAATCTTTTAAACGTTGACACAATTCTGGTGTTTCTTGACCGTGTAATTGCACACCTTGTAAGTTGTGTTTATCCACTTTTCCTTTTATATATTCAAAAGTTGCATTTACAAACACACCAATTTTTTTGATGCTTTCTGGTAATTCTGGAATGACTCCGTTGAAATAACGAGATGATTTTTCGTAAAAAATGAAACCCATATAATTTGGATTAAGATCTGCAACATCTAAGATGTTGTTTTCATTTTTCATTCCGCATACTTTTAGTTTCATAGTCTTAGTTGTTTAATGTTTTGATAAATTGTTTGGCACTTAAACCAGCATTGTCCGTTTTCATAAAATTTTCGCCAATTAAAAACCCTTTATAACCAAATGGTTGTAGTGTTTTTATGGCTTCTATATTGCTTATTCCGCTTTCCGATACTTTTACAAAATCGTCAGGGATTAAATTACTTAATTGTTTGCTAGTATCTAAACTAACCTCAAAGGTTTTTAAATTACGGTTGTTTACACCCAGCATATCTAAACTTGGCATAATAGATTTATGTAATTCGTCTTGGTTATGCACTTCTAAAAGCACATCAAGATTTAAACTTTTAGCTAATTCTGAATAAGTTTTAATTTCTTCTCTGGTTAAGATTGCTGCAATTAGTAAAATAACATCAGCACCATAAGCTTTAGCTTCAATAATTTGGTACGGATCTATTATAAACTCTTTTCTTAATAAAGGTAAATTGCAACTTGCTCTTGCAGTTAGTAAATCGTCTAAACTTCCTCCAAAATATTTTCCATCGGTTAAAACAGACATACCGCAAACACCAGCATCTTGATACCCTTTAGCAACATCAAAGACATTTAAATCGTGATTGATTATTTGTTTTGAAGGCGAACGTCTTTTATGTTCTGCAATGATACCTGTCGTGCTATTTTTTAATTTTTCGGCTAGTGAAGCAGTCTTGCGTTCAAATAAAATGGAGTGTTCTAATTGCTTGATTGGGATTAATTGCTTGCGTAAGTTAACTTCAATACGTTTGTCGTTAACTATTTTAGTTAAAATATCCATTACTTACTTAATTCGATTAATTTTTCTAAACTCGTTTTTGCACGTCCGCTTTCCAAACTTTCTTTTGCAAGTTCAAAACCTTCTAAATGTGATATTTGTTTGGCTGTTGCAATTGCTAAACCTGCATTGGCACAAACTACATTGTTTTGCGCGTCTGTACCTTTACCATTTATAATGTTTTTGAAAATTTTGGCAGCTTCTTTAACTGTGTTTCCACCAAATAGTTCGGATTGTTCAAGTTGTTTAAGACCCAAATCGCAAGGGTTTAATATCGTTTCAGCTGTATTGGAAATTATCTTTGTATTTCCAGTTAATGAAATTTCATCATATCCATCTAATGCGTGTACGATGCTATAATTTTTATCTGTATTTTGGTATAAGTAACCATATATGCGTTGTAGCTCTAAGCTAAATACACCTACCATTTGATTGTTTGGAAATGCTGGATTTACCATTGGTCCAAGCATATTAAAAAATGTTTTTACACCCAATTCTTTTCTAATAGGAGCAACGTTTTTCATTGCAGGATGAAACAGAGGTGCGTGTAAAACACAGATTCCTGCTTTTTCTAAGGCGTATTTTAAAAAATCTGTTTTGTTAGAAAAATGAATGCCTAAAGCTTCCATGACATTGGAAGATCCAGAAGCTGATGACACACCATAGTTACCATGTTTTGCCACATTAACTCCAGCTCCAGCAGTTACAAATGATGCCAAGGTTGAAATATTGAAAGTGTCTTTTCCGTCACCTCCAGTTCCGCATAAATCGATTGGATCAAATTCTGATAAGTTTACATGAATACATAATTCTAACAATGCATCTCTAAACCCTTGAAGCTCTTCTAGAGTTATACTTCGCATCATATAAACCGTTAAGAAAGAGGCTACCTGACTTTGATTATATGCGCCTTCAGATATGTTGACTAAAAGGTATTTAGCTTCTTCTGCAGTGATGCTTTCTTGATTAATTAGTCTGTTTAGTATTTGTTTCATATTAACTCTTAATCCAGTTTTCTAAAATTTGTTTTCCGTTTGGTGTTAGTACGCTTTCTGGATGGTATTGCACACCTCTTACGTCGTAAAATTTGTGTCTTAACGACATGACTTGTCCATTTTGGTCAAAGGATGTTGCTTCTAAAACCTCAGGTAAATTAGGGTCTACAACCCACGAATGGTAACGTCCGACTTCAATAGTTTTGTTCATATTTTTAAACAGTACCTCATCGTCAACCACAATATCTACATTTGTTGATACACCATGATATACATTGTCTAAATTAATTAAACTACCACCAAAAACTTCTCCAATAGCTTGTTGACCTAAACATACGCCTAAAATACTTTTAGTAGGTGCATAAGTTTTAATTATTGCTTTAAGTAAACCAGCTTCGTCAGGAATTCCTGGACCTGGAGAAAGTACAATTTTATCAAAAGCTTCGACTTCGTCCAAGGTTAATTTGTCATTTCTTTTTACAGTAACTTCACAATCTAAGTCTTCTAAATAGTGAACTAAGTTATAAGTAAAACTATCGTAATTATCTATTACTAAAACTCTCATATCTCTTTGGCTAATTCTATAGCATTTGTTAATGCTCCTAATTTGTTATATACTTCTTGTAACTCGCTTTCTGGGTTAGATCTAGAGACTAGACCTGCTCCAGCTTGCCAATGTAAATGATGGTTTTTACTCATAAATGTCCTAATCATAATTGCGTGATTATAATTGCCATCAAAATCCATAAAACCAATTGCTCCACCATAGAAGGCTCTGCTAGTTTTTTCATATTTTTCAATAAGCTGCATGGCTTTGTGTTTTGGAGCACCACTTAATGTTCCTGCAGGAAAGGTGTCTGCTACTACCTGCATTGTTGGTGTATTGTCGTGTACTTTTCCGGTTACCTTACTAACTAAGTGAATAACATGAGAAAAGAATTGTGCTTCCCTATAAGTTACAACTTTGACTTCGCTACCATGTCTGCTTAAATCATTTCTGGCAAGGTCAACCAACATGACATGTTCTGCATTTTCCTTATCATCTTCGGCTAGTTGTTTAGCTAGCTTTTGGTCTTCCTCATCATTTCCAGTCCTTTTAAATGTTCCGGCAATTGGATGTATTTCGGCTTGACCGTTATTAACGACTAATTGTGCTTCTGGTGAGCTTCCAAAAATCTTGAAGTCACCATAGTCAAAGTAAAATAGGTAAGGCGATGGGTTTATGCTGCGCAAGGCACGATAGACATTAAACTCATCACCTTTAAAACCTTGCGAGAATTTTTTAGATAATACTAACTGGAACACATCACCTCTAGCACAATGTTGTTTGGCCAATAGGACCTGGTCTTTATACTCGTCATCCGTTAAATTTGATTGTATATCAGAGTTTGTTGTAAACTTATAAGTCGCAAAGTTTTTAGAGCTTATTAGTTGTGAAACTTCGTCTATATTGTTTTCTGTTTCAAAACAATGTGCAAAAATATAGGCTTCGTTTTTAAAGTGGTTTATAGCAATTATATTTTGGTAAACTGCATAGTAAACGTCAGGAATCTCTAAAGAATCTGGTTTTTTAGAAATCTCTACATCTTCAAAGTGTTTAACAGCATCATAAGCTGTGTAGCCAAATATTCCGTTGTTGATAAACTTAAAATCCTCGTCCGATTTTACTTTAAAGCGTTTGGTAAACTTATGTATCATCTCGGTTACATTACGCACCTTGTTTTTCATTTCACTACCATCAGGAAATGTTTGTGTAATTGCTTTATCGTCAACTTTAATTGAGGCGATTGGGTTAAAGCATATATAAGAAAAACTATTGTCATTAGCGTGATAATCGCTACTTTCTAACAAAATACTATTAGGATATTTATCTCTAATTTTTAAATAGATACTAACAGGAGTAATGGTGTCTGCTAATATTTTTTTGTAATGTGTGTATAAACTGAATGTTTTCATTTTTATTATGCTGAATTTATTTCAGTATCTCCATTATTAGAGATATTATTAATTTTGTTTGTGTTTTCTGAAACAAGTTCAGAAATAAAAAAAAGGCTTGTCGTGAATGACAAGCCTTTTTTGTATAGTTACTTAAATAATACGTATAGCGTTAGTTCACGAAGTTTGATTTCGATTATTCCACCACCAAGTATGATTTAAAATTGTGTTCATGTTTATTATAAAGTTCAAAGATATAAATCAAAAGTTAGTTTTCAAATTATTTTCCCCTTTAATTATTTGTTAAAACTGAAAAGATGAAAACAATAAATATTAAATTTACTTTATGAAACACTTATTTTTAATATTGACCTTTACTTTTTTTGCTTTTGGAAACCAGTATATTAGTATATTGAATAGTAATCAAATAAAAATAGTAGACGCACCTTATTTAAAGCAAGATTTAAAAATTGTCGATTTTGACGGTTTAGAACAATACCTTGCTGCTAAGGATAAAAGTAAAACTTATGTGATAAATTTTTGGGCGACCTGGTGTGCACCATGCGTTAAAGAATTACCTTATTTTGAACAATTAAATACAACGTATGCAGACAAAAAGGTAGAAGTTATTTTGGTGAGTTTAGATTTTCCAAAGCAGATTGAAAGTAAATTAAAACCTTTTTTATTGAAAAATAAATTAAAAAGTGAGGTTATAGTTTTAAACGATGTTGATGCTAATACATGGATACCTAAAGTAGATAAAAATTGGTCAGGAGCAATTCCTGCAACATTAATTTACAATACCCAAAAGACAGTTTTTTATGAACAATCATTTGATTATATAGCGTTAGAAACAGAATTAAAACAATTTTTAAAACAATAAATTATGAAAAAAATATTTAAATTAACCTTAGTGTTGGTCGTTATAATAACGGTTAGTGCTTTTACAACAAAGACTAATAGTGCTGATTCAGGATATAAAATAGGTGATGTAGCAACAGATTTTGAACTTGAAAATATTGATGGTAATGTGGTGTCTTTGTCAGATTTTGAAGATGCTAAAGGGTTTATAGTTGTATTTACCTGCAATACTTGTCCCTACGCAGTAGCTTATGAGGATAGAGTGCAAGGTTTAAATAAAAAGTATGCAGATGTAGGTTATCCAGTAATTGCCATTATGCCTAATAATACAACCGTTAAACCAGGAGATAATATGGAAGCTATGAAAACTAGAGCTAAGGAAAAAGGATTTACTTTTCCTTATTTGATGGATGCTGGTCAGGACATTTATCCGCAATATGGAGCAACAAAAACACCACATGTGTATGTTTTGCAAAAAGAACAAAAAGGAAATGTAGTTAAATATATTGGTGCAATTGATGATAATTATCAAGATGCAAATGCTGTAAAAACCAAGTATGTAGAAGATGCGGTTGATGCCCTATTAAATAATAAAGAAGTAAAAATTAACGAAACTAAAGCTATAGGTTGTTCTATTAAAGTTTAAAAAAAATTATCAATTATAATAAATAAAAATCCGAGATGTAACATTTCGGATTTTTTTACGTCTATATACTATATATGTGTTAATTTTGTGCTAAAATTAATTGTATAAATATTATGGCAGATTTAATTCAATCGGATTGGGTAAACCAATTAGAAAAAGACGATAACGCAGTCATCCTTGATGTAAGAACAGATGAAGAGGTTGCAGAAGGAAAAATACCTAATGCAATACATATTGACATTTATAAAGGACAGGGATTTATTTATGCTGTCGAGGAGTTAGATAAATCTAAGAATTTTTACGTGTATTGTAGATCAGGTGGAAGAAGTGCCCAAGCATGCGCAATAATGAATCAATTAGGCTTTGATACTACTTACAATCTTCTAGGAGGATTTAGTGAGTGGTCAGGACCAGTTGAATAATAAAAAAGGTATGAAAAAAATAGCATTAGTATTAAGTTTGTGTTTAGTTTTTGTTGCACTGAGTTGTGAAAAAAATGTTGAAGGTGAAATAAAGGTTGTCTCTCCAGAGGAAATGCAAACACTATTGACTCTTGATAATGTTCAGTTTATAGATGTTAGGACACCAGCGGAATACAATTCTGGATTTATTGCATCAGCACAGAATATAGATTTTATGTCGCCTACATTTGAGGATGATATTAAAACCTTAGATAGGGAAAAACCTGTGCTATTGTATTGTCAAAAAGGCGGTAGAAGTGCTAAGTGTGCCGAAAAAATGATAGACTTAGGATTTAAAAAAATATACGATATGCAAGGTGGTTTCTCTAAATGGAAACATGATGGATTACCTTATAAAAAGAATTAACTAAAAATCCCAATCTTTTCAGATTGGGATTTTTTTTGCTAGATGTTACAAATAGACTTCAATTAGTTTAGCAGAATTTGCATGAATTGTTATTAGATTAATACAAGCAGGAATAATAATAGTTTGTCCCATTTTTAAGCTGTAATTAGTAGCGTCGTCAGGCGTGTTAATTATAACCTCTCCCAGAACACATATATAAATTATAAACGAATCTATTGCTGTAACATCCCTTGTTAACTTGGTGTTTAATTCGATTATATTAGTTTTAAAATACTCGGAATTTACCAATTGACTTGGTGTGTTTAATACCTGATTGTAATCCGTTTTATATTTTTTGTAAAAATCGTAGTTTATAGCGTCTAAAGCTAGATTGGTGTGTAGCTCTCTTTTTTGTCCTGTTTTTTTGTCAACCCTGTCATAATCATAAATACGATAAGTAATATTTGAGGTTTGTTGGATTTCGGCAAGTAAAACACCTGCTCCAATAGCATGTACACGTCCAGTAGGAATATAAAAGGTGTCTCCAGATGTTACTGTTTCAATATTTAAAATATCTTTTAAGGTGTTGTTTTTAAGGTGGTTTACGTAGTCTTCTTTACTAATTTTTTGATTAAAACCTACAATTAATTCGGCTTCATTTTCAGCTTGCATTACGTACCACATTTCATTTTTACCAAATGAATTATGTCTTTTTTTAGCTAACTGATTACTAGGATGTACTTGTATGGATAAAGGTGTTTTGGCATCAATAAATTTTATTAGCAACGGAAAGTTGTTGCCAAATGTTTGATATACTTTATGTCCTAGAAAATTACCTTTAAATGTCTTAATTAAATCTTTTAGCGTATTCCCTTTTAAATTACCATTATTTACAATGGTTTGGTTATCCTCAACATCAGAAATCTCCCAAGATTCGCCTATGTTGTCTTGGGAGTAACTCTTATTTAATACCGATTTTAATTTGTTTCCTCCCCAAATACGGTAGCTAAAAACTGGATTGAAAGTTAAGGGATATAATTTCATTTTATTTAAGTTGTTTGATATGACCAATAAATTTTTTAGTCATAGTTTTAAGATGTATGTTAGTGTTTTGCATGGCATCATCTAAGTTTTTTGCTTCGTTTATTATTTGTGAAGCATAATTAATTCCCATGTTTTTTAGTGCTTTTTCGTTAATGTCAATCGCACCACAAAAGACTGCTACATTAATATTATTTTTAGTTGAGGTATCTAAAACACCTTGAATAGTTTTTCCGGATAACGTTTGATTATCCAATTTGCCTTCTCCAGTTATAATCCAGTCTGCATTTGAAATTTGATTATCAAAATTTGATAACTGTTTAATTAATTTATTTCCGCTTTCAAGCGTTCCGTTTAAAAATATTTTAGAAGCAATCCCCATACCTCCTGCAGCTCCAGAACCAGGTATGGACTGTGGATCTATTTTAAAGATTTGACTGATTAATTTTGAAAAATCTTTAAGTCCTTTATTAAGTAATAAAATATCTTGATGATTAGCTCCTTTTTGGGCAGCATAAACGTAAGCAGCACCTTTTTTACCATATAATGGATTAGTAACGTCACAAGCTATTTTAAAATCTGTTGAAAAAATTTGTGGATTTGCTTGACTAACGTCAATGGATTTTATAGATGACAGGTTTTTGCCAATAGGGTTTACTATTTCACCTTTTTTATCCAAAAAACGGTATCCTAATGCAGTTGCCATGCCAATACCACAATCGTTTGTAGCACTTCCACCAATACCAAGTATTATTTTTTTTGCACCTTTGTTTAAAGCGTCCAAAATAAGCTGGCCAGTTCCAAATGTTGAAGTTATTTTACAGTCTAATTGCTCTGGTTTTAAAAGCTTTAAGCCTGAGGCTTCTGCCATTTCTATAAATGCAGTTTCATATTTTGGCGCATAAATATAGCTGGCCTCAATTGCTGTAAATAAAGGGTTACACACTGTAGTCTTGATAGTTTCTCCATCTAAATAATGTTTGACAATGTCAATGGTACCATCACCACCATCTGCTAATGGTAGTTTTACGATATTGGCATAAGGCAACTCTTTTTTAAGCTGTTTTTCAACGATATTACAAAACTCTAAACTGGTTAGTGAATTTTTAAACTTATCTGGAGCAATTACTATTTTCATGTTAACTTTTAATTTAAAATTTCACTAATAAAAATTGCAAACAGCACAATTAAAACAAAGTATGATAATAGTATAATGACTTCTTTTTTACCTGCTTTATAGACTTCAATATCTAAACCTGGTTTGGTTTCTTTTTTAATAACATAGCTTACAATTAAGGCTATTATAACAGTCACTAAACAACCTATTGCATTCCACCAAAACCAAAATATACTTGGTACATATAGCCATAAATACATATTAAATAACACACCTATAACGATACCAATATTAGCACCTAAAGCGTGGGTTTTTTTAGTTAGAATAGCTAATATAAAAGCAGCTAAAATGGGACCATAAAAAATAGAACTTATTTTGTTAATAACCTCAATAACAGTTCCTTCTATACTTCCGGCGAAAAACGCAAAAAACAAACATACTAATCCCCAGAATACAGATAATAAACGTGAGTATTGTACGTATTTTTTGTCTGGCATATCAGGATTAAATCGTTTTATAAAGTCTTCTAAGGTTACTGCAGATAATGAATTTACTGTGCTGCTTAAAGAGGACATTGCAGCAGACATTATTGCAACTATTAAAATACCGATTACACCATTTGGTAAGTATTTAATTATAAAAACAGGTACCATTAAGTCGGCTTTTTTACCTTCTAAACTTGTAATATTGGATTGGTAAACTGTATTTAATAACTCTTGAAAACTAGCGTCTTGTAATAATAATGTTCCTAAAATTAATCCCATTATACAATAGGTTAATGTAATTGGGAATCTAAACAATCCATTAGCTAGTAATAATTTTTTTATGGTAGGTAATCCTTTTGCAGATAGTAGTCTTTGTGATTGTGTTTGATCTGTACCATAATAGGAAGCATACAAAAAGAAACCTCCAATTACCATTGGCCAAAAACCAAATTCGTCATTTTTATCGGCATTATTAAATCCCCATTTAGAAAAATCTACTGCAGTTAATCTGTCTTTATCAACAAGATTTATAAAATTATCATAACCACCTAGCTCGCTTAAACCATAAAATAAGCAAATAATTATACCAAAAAAGAGAATACACATTTGTATGACGTCTCCCCAAATTACAGCCTTCATTCCACCTTGAAAGGAGTATACCATAGTTATAACACCAATAATTAATATCGAAATCCAAAACTCTATACCAATGGTAGCTTGTAAAATAAGTGCCATAGTATATACCATAACACCTGTTGCTACAGAGCGACTAATTTGAAAAACAAAACTAATAAGTAGCCTTGAAGAGGCATCAAAACGACGCTCTAGATATTCATAAACACTAACAATACCAGAATTATATAAGGTAGGTATTATGGCAATTAGTAAAAACGCCATAGCTAAAGGTACACCAAACTCATAGGTTAACCATTGCAATCCACCACCTTCTTTTAAACCAACAAATGCTGGTGCAGATATAAAGCTAATAGCAGATAATTGGGTAGCCATAGTTGATAAACTTAACGGAAACCATCCCATTGATTGACCACCAAGGAAGTAATCTTTAGAGTTTTTATTTTCTTTAAAGAAATACCCTATCCCTAAAAATCCGATTAAATATAATATGATAATAATGTAGTCTATATAATTCATGTGGTTAAAGCTAGTGGGTTATTTATTCATTTAATAAATCTATAAATAATGCAGCACTCCATGAAAAATTATGACCTCCATAACCTGCGTTACCATTTTTATGTTCTTCTTTTCTAGAATCAAAATACTCGTAAAACCCATTGTTTTCAATAATCTCAATGGTATCTTGCTTCATTCTTTTTGCGATGTCGTAAAAACCATATTGTTTTAACCCATAATATAACATCCAATTTAAATTCACCCAAACTGGACCTCTCCAATATTTTTTAGGATTAAATCTATCGCTAGTTGGATCAAATGATGCACACAGATATTGATCTGGGTTACCAAATTTTTCCATCATTATATCTACCATTTTTTCTGCTCTAGTCTCACTTGGTAGATTAGCAAAAAGTGGTGCAAAAGAAGAGGAAGATATGTGTTTTAATAATTTTTCGTTTCTTAAATCGTAATGTACATAAACACCTAGTTCTTCATCATAGAGTTTATTATTAAATGATTTAGTCCCTTTGTCTTGCCATTTTTGAAGTTGGTGTATTTTATCGTTATTATTTTTATTTCCTATAATACGATATAAATCTATTAGACTTTGATTAGATTTTAAAAGTACTGCGTTAAATAATGGATCTTGAACTAAAAAGGGAGAAAGCTCTGCTATTTTTTGATCATTATAATTGTTTTGTTTGGCAATTTCAATAATGTGTAAATAATGATCGTATTCTCTTTTGGAAGGTCTTTGTGCAGCATCAACATGTGTTGTGTCACGTCTTTCAAAAGTATATTCAGGAGGATTCATAGTGTCCCAAATATCATCCCAAATAGGAGAGTTGTCTGTACCTGATTCCCAGTTATGGTATATGTAAACTAAACCTTCATCTTGAGGATCACGTTGGTTGTAAAAATATTCGTGATTTTTATACACTTTATCAATTACGGACTCTATAAATTTTAAAGTAGCGTCTCTATCCTTGCTAATACGGTATAAATCTTCTAAAACAAAACCAGTAACAGGAGGTTGTGTCATACCTGTAGATTTATATTTTTTGGAAGATTCTGGATGTAAATCTGAACGATGAAAATCAGGTCCAGGAAAATAGGTGTCAGTTTCGGTATGAAAAATAATATGAGGAATAAAACCATTACTCCATTGTGCATCAAGCAGTGTTTCTATTTCTTTTTCGGCTTTAGGCATGTCAAAATGAGCGAAACCAATTGCGATTAATCCTGAATCCCAGAACCATTGAAAAGGGTAAAGCTTTGCGCATGGAATGCTAAATTTATCTTTCCAGTTATTGTTTAATACTGTAATAGCGTTGTTTTGTAAATTCTTCATACACATTAAAGATTGTAAGTTTTTTTGATTTTAAAAAAATAACCCATCACTTTACTTAGCATAAAAAATGATGAGTTATATGACTAATTAAATTATTATAAATTAAAAGTTGAATGTTGCTGTTAAGAACATACGTCTAGGTAAGATTGGTCGTCCAACAAAAAACTCGCCATCTCCAGATTGACCAGCAATACCAGCTCTTGGGTTTCCTTCTGTAATACCAGAACTATCAAATAAGTTAAATACAGATAATCCAAAGCGTAAGGACGTATCTTCGTTAGTTTGTATTGTATAACCAGCACCTAATCTTGCAATTGTAATAGCATCTAACTCTACGTTATTAGTGTCGTCAGTAAACTTTTTTCCTGTGTGGTTAACAGCAAAGCTTGCATCAAAAACTTTGTTATCGTAGTTAAGACCTAAGTTTCCTAAAAGGTTTGGTTGTCTTGCAATTTCATTACCTTCATTAATAGTACTTGTTGTACCATTGACTAAATCTTCAGTTTGATTAGTAGTAATTTCATGATCTTGGTATGTTAGCGTTCCAGAAACATTTAAATGCTCTGTAAATTTATATCTACCAGTTGCTTCAAGACCTAATGTTTGTGTTGATTGCTCACTTCTAGCTTGATCGACTAATTGACCTCCAGAAATTGCTTGATCTATACGTATACGGTCGCTTAACCCAACATAGTATGCAGCCACAGAACCAGAAAATTTATCTGTTCCAAATTTGGCTCCCATTTCACCTTGTAAAATTGTTTCAGCCTCATAATTGGTATCTCTTATTCCTGGAGTTGGTCCAAAACCACGTTGTTGCGGAAAAAAGTATCCTTTTGAGAAGTTAGCATATAAATTTGTGGCATCAGTTAGTTTGTATAAACCTGCTAATGATAATGCCCAATCTGTATCTTTAATTTCGCCAGTTGTAAAAGTACCATCAGCAAATTGAACGTTTTGTAAATTAGTTGTTAAGTCAGCGTCTTCATACACTTGAGTGGTTTCTAATCCTCCTTTTCTAAAGGTACCAGTTGTAGACTCTATACGGAATCCAACATCAAAACGCCATCTGTCAAAAACCATTTCATCTGTAAGATAAAAAGCAGTTCTACTTTGCGTTAGGTAATTATTGGCTGTCATACCAATCCTGTTGTATAAACCACCTTCAGAATAAATTACATTATTACCTCCAGCGTCAGTGTAGCTTAAGTTAACTAATTGCGGATTATTATTAAATTCTGAAAGGACTCTATATTGATAGTTAACATCTTCAGCTTCTGTTCTGGCTAAGAATGTTCCGGCAGTATAGGTGTGTATTCCATCATCAGAATTTAATATAAAGCTAGCCTCTCCAGAATAATCTGTCATTGGTCTTAACCTATCTACGTGTAGATTTTCTACCACTAAATCGTTACCGTTAATTTGGTTACCAGCACCACCTTGATATGTTGCGCTAAATGCTGTATTATCTGGTGCAATAGCAGCTACATAATCATTAATAGTAATTGGATTACCATAATCACCACTACCACCTACATATAATGCAAAATTATGTTGGTAGTTGGCATATTTTACTTTTGATTTAAATTTTAGATTGTCATTTAGGTTATAGTTAAAATCTGCTAAAAGGTAACCACCTTTTGTGTAGACACCATCTTCAATAGGACTTTCATATACACCTCCTGGAGTTAAAAATGAAGTGTTTGCCAGTTCACCAGACAATAGTTGGCTTACTTCTTCACCATCGTTACCATTTAAACGTTCTCTTGACGCTCCATCTAATGGTAATGGTAAGTAAAATTGAGCTCTATCATTAATATATTGTCCATGTACTGTAAAGGATCCGTTTTCAAATTTTTGTTTGATATTACCTCTAAACTGCACTCCTTTTGTGGTTAAACCAGTTTCAATTGGACCATCATCTTTTCTAACAAAACCTGTAAAAGCGTAATAAGTGTTAGAATCTTCGCTACCTAATTGTCCACCAGTATAAAAGTCAGTTTTTAATCTACCGTCATTTCCCCATTCTACATTAATTAAATTTTCGTCATTAGAATCTCCAGTTTTACTTGTATAGTTAATTATACCAGCAACCGATCCAGCACCATAAAGTACAGCAGATCCACCTCTAACAAATTCGACACCTTTAAAACCAACATCAGGTCTAGCGTAAACATCATGTGCAGATGAGTTTAATCCAAACGTGCTCATAAGTGGCATACCATCGTATTGTAAAGGGTTAAAGACATATTGTCCACCAGAAGGTAAACCTCTAACAAATAGGTTGGTTGCAGTTTCTCCACCACCACCTTCAGCAGTAATACCAGGTACATCTCTTAAAATATCTGCTTGACTGTTAGCCGATAGTCTAGTAATTTCTTTAATGCCTTTACTACTAATGGATAAAGGCGCTTGTTTTTGTGATCTAAAAGTAGAAGAGGCTGTAAGAACAATTTCATCTAAATTATTACCTTCTTGTAAGATAATATCAAGTGTTAATGGCGTACCGTTTAAATCTACTTTTTTAATCAAAGTAGTATAGCCAATGTAAGATACTTGTAACTCCTTAGACCCTGTAAGTTCAGGTACCGTAAAACTAAAATTTCCGTCAAAATCTGTAGAAGCTCCAACGTTTGAGTTAATAATTAAAATGTTAGCGTTTGGAATTGGTAATCCAGCTTTGTCTTTTACAGTTCCGGATATTTCTGTTTGTGCAAACATTGAAAAACAACAAAATAATAATAATAGTGTGGTGGTTAGTTTTTTCATTTTATTAAGAATTAGTTAATGTTAGGCTAATATAATTACGAATTAAGCATTGTTGTGTGCTAAAAAGTACGATATTTGTATGCAAACGTTTGCGAAAACGTTTGAAATTTTATTTTTATGAAGAAAGAAGTTACCACTTTAAAAAAATTAGCTCAGACTTTAGAATTATCAATATCAACAGTTTCTAGAGCATTAAATGATCATCCAGACATTAGCGTGCAAACTAAAGAGAAGGTAAAGGCATTAGCATTAAAATTAAATTACGTACCAAACATTTTTGCCAAAGGTTTTAGAAATCATAGATCTAATATTATTGGTGTTATCGTACCCAATATAACACATTACTTTACTACGACTATTGTTAGAGGTATTATGGAAGAGGCAGAAAGTAAAGGATTTAGGGTAATTATATCAGAATCTAACAATGATGTAGAAAAACAAAAAGAGATGTTTAATACCATGATACAATTTGGTGTGGATGGTATATTAGCCTCACTAACCAAGCGTACTAGAGAAGTTGATCATATATTAGCAACGTTAAATACAATTCCAATTGTTTTATTTGATAAGGTTTCAAGTAAAATTCCATGCACCCAAATTACAATTAATGATGAGGAAGCAGCCTATAATATAGTTGAACATTTAATTAATATTGGAAAAAAGCGAATAGCTATAATTAAGGAAGGTGAATATTCCTATAATTCGGAAAAAAGGTATTCGGGTTATTTAAAAGCTTTGAAGGATAATAACCTTGAGCTAGATCCCAAAATGGTTATTAGTGTCGAGGATATATCAATGAAAGAGGGAAAAAGAATGACCAATATATTATTGAGTTCAAAAGTACGACCTGATGCTATTTTCGCGATTACAGATGGTGCAGCAATAGGCGTAATACAAACACTAAATAAGTTTAATGTAAAAATACCTGAAGAAATAGCAGTTGTTGGATTTAGTAATTCTGTTAACTCTATTATAATAGAACCCAAATTAACCACAGTAGATCAACCTGGCGAAAAAATAGGACGTACAGCAGTACAATATCTTATAAATGAAATTAATGTGCCTGAAGATAATATTATTAGTAAGTTAGTTGAAATTAAAAGTAATATAGTAATTAGGGACTCTTCCTTTAGGTCATAAAAAAAACGCCATGAAATCAATGTTTCAGAGCGTTTAAAGTGGAGTCGGAGAGAAAGAGTTCGAACTTTTTGAATGAGGATATTGAGTTAATTATCACTAAATCAAATAATTTTTAAAACATAAAGCAACCACTCATTCTTTCTATTTCTGCTCTAGATATGCCTATTTTTTTAGCGAGTGTTTGCCAGTTAGAAACTACATCAAGAATATGATCTATAATTGATTGAGCTTCTTCTGGATCTAACCTAAAGTAAGGCGCTACAGATAGTGCTAACTCTAAATTTTGAGTGTTATCCTCGCTGTCTATGTTTAATTTAAGTCCATTGCCACCTTCTATTGGGTTTATATCATAGGCTGGAGAAAGTACCCAACCGCCATCATTTAATATAAATCCGTGATTACGCAAATGGTCATCGGTATTAGAAACACAAATATTAAAGACGATGCGCGTCCATAACTTCACCAAATCTTCTTCTATGTTTGCACCATTTTGCATCAAGAACTCTACAAGGTCTAAATAGCTTACACCGTCCAGATGGTCTACACCATCTGTATAACCTAACAAGGTCATTGCCGAAGCAAAATGAATGCGTTGTCCATCTACAGTTCTATCAAAACGCTTTGTAATGAATGTGTGTTGATGGTGTGAAAATTTCTGTATCCTAGACTCGGCCATATCAATACCACATTGAATAGCCATTTCATATACAAGCTGTTCCCAAGCACCTATATCTTTATCATCATTACCACTGGGAAACTTTGCTATCCACAAAGAACCGTTTGTATCTTGAACATTTGCCTTGGGCCTTGCTCCACCTAATGAAGAGCCTGGTGCCATAAGCATATTTAACCATTGAAGGTATTCGGGATCATCTGGTGCATCATCTCGTTCTAATTGTAAACTAGCATATTCTAAATCTCTTAAAGCAGTCCACGGAGGAGCAGACATTTGTGCATTGTCGTCTAGAAATGCTCCGTTAATATCTGTTTTAAAACGTAATGCACCCATTCTATTTGCATCATAAACACCAAGTACATAATCAGATTCAAAAAGTTTACGTGGTTTGCGTTCTTCCTTTCTAGCTATTGCAGCTTCTTTTCTTCTCATTAATAATCGTCCCCAGCGATCTGGAGATGAGTCTAGAAAAATACCAAAGTTAGATTTATCTTCATTTAGATATTGTGGTCCAGAAAACAGTTGCAAATCTGGATCAATAGCGGCAGCTTCCGGAAGTTTTAACCAATCTCTATTATATTCAAATGAGAATAGTTCTTTTCCTTTGGTTAAAGATGCATATAATATACCCATTAGAGTAGGCTCTTTGAAACCTATCCAGTGAGCGTACACTAAAATTTCTCTTCTTTCTGTGCTCATTATCTATTTTTTTTCTTTGGAGCTCTTTCTTTGACTGTTAAATCAGCATCTTGAATTTTATGTCCTAAAACATCATCATTTGCTACTGCTAAAAGGTCTTTTTCTAAACCTAGAACTAGTAAGGTTTGCAAATAATTACCCATAGATACAGATCCTTTGCCTTCTTCAATTTTCCAAAGCGTAGACCTTCCAATGTTTGCTCTTTCTGCAACTTGTTCAGCGCTTAATTTTCTACGCAATCTTGCCAAGCGTATATTCTCTCCTAAATGAGAAAGAATTTTTTCCGCTTTAGGTAATAATACAGTTTTATTTTTAGCCATAATGTCTCATATAAAACACAAATATACTATTTTTTGTTTCATTTATGAAACATTAAGCTAAATTTATAACTAAGTATAAATGAGGAGAGTAGTGTTAATATTATATAAAAAACCCTCATAATCAATAGATTATGAGGGTTTGTGGAGTCGGAGAGAGTGTAAGTGTTAAATTCAATCATTTTTATGAACGTAATGAAAATCATAATTTCAACAATGAAATCAATATAAGTCAACAAAAATAGGCTTTTTTAGAGATTGAATTAAATTGAATGAAATAGTGGTAAATTGTAATGCGGTTTATTAAATGTTTATTAGAGTTGTAAATTTGAGTATATTTGAATGTTCAAATATGTTTAAAATATGGCAACCGTAAAATTTTATCTTCAAAGTAAGTCTGCTTCTGCTCCAATTTATGTTTACCTTTCTCTTGGTAGAGGTAAATTGTTTCCACGAAAAACTGGGCGGTTTATTAATCCAAAAGATTGGAGTACAACAACTCATTTTCCTAAACAAAATACAACAGTAAATAAAAATTTGACTTCCGAACTACGTAAGTTAAAGGGCTTTATTTTAGATGAAGTTAATCAAACTAATGCAAGTACAATAAATGGGAATTGGCTAACTTCTAAAATAGATGTTTTTTTTGATAGGGTTGAAGCAGTAGATATGGATTATCTAACTACTTATGGCGAACATTTTATTAAACATTTAAAGTATAAAAAGAATGAAAGAAGTGGTGGTACAGGTGTTTCTAAATCTACTGAAAAAAAGTATCGCACTATTGTTAATAAATTAATTGCTTATGAAAACCATATAGGAGAGAACTTAAAAATAACTGATGTAGACACTAAATTTAGAACTAAAATTATAGATTATTTTAGTGAGGTTGATAAACTAGGAAACAATACTATTGGCAGGTATTTAAAATTTATTAAATCTATTTGTTTAGATGCTCAAAAAAATGGATATAAAGTCAGTAGGCAATTAGACCATTTTCACGGTTTTGTTGTTAAAGCACCAAAAATAATGCTTTCATTGAATGAGTTGACTCAATTAAAAAACACAAAATTCATTAATGAAGCACACGAAATTTCAAGAGATTGGTTAATTATTGGTTGCTTCACAGGTCAAAGAGTTTCGGATTTATTACGAATGAAAAAATCGTTTATTCAGCATATACAAGATTATGATTTTATCGTATTAGAGCAGGTTAAAACTAAAAAATTAGTGCAAATACCTATTCATTATGAAGTACAAGAAATTTTAGATAAAAGAAATGGCGAATTTCCACCTACATTTGCCAAAACGATAGATAGTAGTAAGGCTATGTTTAATAAGTATTTAAAAGAGCTATGTAAGATTGCAAAATTAAATATGGTTGTTAATGGTAATAAATTTGATAAAGAAACAGGGCGCACAATTAATGGCGAATACGAAAAGCACGAGTTAGTGGCATCGCATATTTGTCGTAGATCGTTTGCTTCAAATTTTTATGGTAATCCATTATATCCTACCCCAATTTTAATGAACATAACAGCACATAGTACTGAAAAAATGTTTTTGGAATACATAGGAAAAAAACCAATAGATTATAGTTTGCAGTTAGCAAAAATATGGCAAGAAATAGGGTTGAAAAGAAAACAAGCTGATAAGCAAAACGTAAAATTAGAGTTAGTTAAAAATGTTTCAATCCAATAATTTTTTTGATAAATGAAACAAGATCGTGGATATTCCAATGGAGTTACATATAATTTGATAATAAAGAAGTTTTCTGACAACAAACCTATTGAAAAGAAAAAACTATACATAAGCCAAGCGATTAAAACTCTCAATGATACAGAGTTACTAAACAATATCATTTTTAAATTAGCCGATACAGGCTTGGTTAATTTTAACGACGAGTATTTTTTTAAATTCAGAAAAGAACTTACAGAACGTAATTACACAGAAGATATTAATACCAAAATAAGAGCCGAATTTCTTTCTGTATTTTTAGACTATGATGTAAGAGCTACCTACTTTCAGAATTTAACCAAACAAGAAAAACCAAAACTAAACATCAAGGTTAGACGAAAACAATTAATTCATAACTACGATGAAGTTTTTAAGACCTTGAAAAAACAATCGGCAATATTTCACAATAAAAGAATTTCTAAACTACCATTTGAACAACAAGAAGATGCTTACAAAGAAATAATTCGAGATACTTTATTGTTTCACTATGCCAATAATTCTAAAGAATTTAAAAAGGAATTAAAACTGTTCAAGGCTCTTAAAGATAATATTGAAATCAATAAATCCAAATTTACAAAAGACAGCCCTAAATTAGAGCATCCATTTATTGTTTTAAACGCCAAAGAATTATTCTTAGATTATATTTCAAAGCATATCATAGAACCTTATATAGATTACAGTTATTTGTTTCAAAGACTACTTGATGAGAAATTTATTGTTACTCTAACACATATTAAATTTATGGATTGGTTGGAAGAGAACAACCACATTACTGAAAACACCAAAGATAAATTTCTTAAACAAAGAGCATTTAGAAGTCTCAATAAATCCACATCTGTAAGTAGAGAAAATAACTTTAATATTGTTTTCAAATCCATACTTCCACCATCTTAATTATCCATACTTCCAATAAATTGGAAAAAACTGCCATTGATTGGAATTGAAGTTGTGCAAATATTGCGAAGTATTTAAACAATAAAATATTTCGTTATGAAACAAATTCAATTCATCCAAGTAACACCTGAGCAACTAAAAGAAGCTATCATTGATGGTGTAAAAACTCAATTAGACAATTTAAAAACGCACTTCGTTCCAAAAGAGCCAACTGAATATCTAACACGTAAAGAGGTTTCAGACTTATTTAAGGTAGATGTTAGTACAATTCATAATTGGACGGTAAAAGGCATCCTAAAAGCATATAGTATTGGTCGTCGTGTATATTATAAACGTGATGAAATCGAATTTGCTATTGTAGAACTTGAAAAGTAGAATCAAGTGCTTTTCATTCTAAAAATTAAATAGAGAATTAGCCTTTATATAATTATAGATTAAAAAGTATTAAAAATTAATACTCTTGACTACAATAGACACTATATCAATTTCAACTTCTGTAGATTATATAAAAGATATTGATTTTAACAAATTCAGAATCTCAACAACTAATAATCCTAATGGATTGAAGATAGTAAATCATTCTCTTTTAGAGAAGAAAATAGGTCTTGATAGTATATCCATTAATGAAACCTTCGGCACCATAAAAATAAAAGCAAGTAGTAAGATTTTGGGTTCAGATTATGAAAAAGGTGTTTCTTTAAATACTATAGATAGATTTGTAGATGAAATTAATAAATCTGGTATCAAATTAGATCAAGATTATATTGCAGATTGCGAACTTTATAGGGTGGATATTAAAAATGATTTGACTCTAAAAAAAGAAGTGAAATATTATATAAATGCTATGAGCCATTTAATTGCTCCAAAATTTAATAAAACATTATATAAATCAGGAATATCATTTAATGAGAGTATAATTAAAAATCCTATACGTTTCACAGGTTACAATAAAGGGATAGAATTGTTAGAAACAAAAAACAAGTCTTTTTTAAAGCAATATCCAACGCTTATTAATGAATTTCAAAATGTTTTAAGACTTGAAAGTAGATTGTTAAGAAAAGGTACTATAAAAAAATACTTTGGCTCATATTCGTTAATGGATATTCTTAATCATAAAGGTTTGAACTTTGAAGTTTTTAATAAGATAGTTGATAATCAAACCAATTTTAAATCTATTTATAACACTTTAGGAATGACCAATACGGAAGAAAAGAACTTTGCACAAATCTACTTGCTGAATGATGAGTACAATGGCGACTTTAATAGTATTCTAAATCATATCAAAGGGAAGTTAGGAAGCAAAACTAAAGCTACTTATCAGAGAAATCAGATTAAGAAATATTTAGCTATAATAAAAAATAGTAACAATAATGAAACACAAGCTAATTTAATAGAAATAATAAATTCATTAAAGGAAGATTGAAACTCAAACTTTAGTCGTAGTATAATACAAATTCATTTTATTAACTGACAGTTTACAATTTCATCTATTTTAGAGCAAAATGACCAAATTAGACACTTAAATAGTGTCATAAGGATAAAAGTTTAGGTTTAAAATAAAGATTATTATGTGTAGTGGGCTAACACTAAAAACATAAAGAAACACAAAACGTTTGAAAAAGAGGTCAAAAATATTAAAGGGGGTGCATTTTAAAAACCTAACTGCCCTTTAAAAATAATACTTAATTATGCACTACTAAGTATAGGTAAATAATCATACATTATTTTTTGATAGTTTTGAATTATAAAGTTATTTCAGCTAATTTTTAGATTAATTCCTATATATCGTTTAAGTTTAGAAAATGGAGTATTACTAACTTCTGGTTAAAAAAGATCTTTTCCAAAAAGCTCCATTTTAATTGACAATTCGCTTTTTCCTGTTAGTCGTGAAACTTTTTTGATTTTTGAATCTGAATAGTTTACTTTTAGATGAACAAGCTCTAAATTTTTATCTTCTTCTTAATCTTTATAACTTTAATGAAAAATTAAAGAAGATAAAATAGTTTATGGAAGTAAATGTTGAATACATCAATAGTTTTATAAAATGGATTAAGAGAAATTCAAGGTTAATCTTAATATGGTTGTCCCTCATTTTTATTTTTATTCTATTAGAAGATAGAATTTCTAATTTAATTTCTAAATATAGTTTAGTTGAAGATAAAGAAGTTAATGGTAGGTATTTTGGTACACTGTTTTATATTGTTAAAAGGGTAGTTGTTTTCTCATTTGTTTGGTTATTTATTACTAACTATAGAATATCAAAGCATATCAATTTTTGGCTTTTATTTTCTTGTGTAGGTTATTATATTCTTAAAACTAATAGTGACGATAAATTAATATTTCTTCAATATGGGGAGACATCTGATACTCTTATAAATTATGCAGATATTTTTTTACTGATTGGTTTTTTTACCATCGTATTGTTTATTAGGAATTTGTTTGATGATTTTGAATTTTATGATTCTATAAGAAAATACTTAAAGAAAAATTTATATTTAAAAGACGGAGAAGTTTTTTCTGAATATAAAGAAGATATGCCAATAGATGGTAGTTTGTCAATAGATAATGATAAGGTTGTTAATGCTATAATTCCCCATATAGATAATTTAAAACCGTCTAATGCTTTTGTTATTGGTGTAAATGCCGAATGGGGAAGTGGTAAAACTACTTTTTTAAAACGATTAGATTATCAAATTAAATATAATGTAAAAAGTGAGAATCCCTCGCCAATTACTTTTTGGTTTAATGCTTGGCAACATCAAGATGAAAAATCAATTATAAATAATTTTTTTAATCAGTTAAAAAAGCAACTTTCAAATTATTCAGGGGATGCAAAAACATCTATTAATAGTTATTTAAGTCAGTTATTTGCAGTAATAGATGGGAAGTATTCAAAAGGGGTTAGATTTATTACTAATGATGTTCTGAATAATGATGTGACTATTAAAGATTACTATGATAATATTGATAACCTAATATCTCGAATTAATAAAAAGATAATTGTTTTTGTTGATGATTTAGATCGTTTAAATAAGAATGAAATTATTGAAGTAGTAAGAATTTTAAGGAATGTAGCAAATTTTAAAAACACTATTTTTATTTGCGGTTTTGATAAAAGTTACGTTCTTAAAACTGGAGAGTTTGAAACTAATTTTTTAGACAAAATTTTTAACCTTGAAGTAAACTTACCGAAGTTACATCAAAACGGATTACTTATATTTTTTAAGGAGCTTTTAGAATCTTCTGTTTTTGTAAAAGATAAAAAACTGATTTATGAAAAGTTTGATTCTCTATTTGATACAGATACAGACAATTTTTCCATTTTTGATGTTTCAATTGAGGATATTCTTACTGATTCGTCAAATCAACCGTCTGAGCCACCTAAGTTTTTTGCTATACCGTTAAGTCCTTCTTTGTTTTTTGAAACTCGAAGGGATGTTAAAAGATTTTATAATAGTTTAATAACTAATATTAGTATTCTTGGTAATATTAATGACATTGAATTAGATAATTATTTGCTGTTTAAAGTGGTTATATTTAGGTATTCTTGGTTACTTAATTATTTTGATAATAGAAGATTAGGGCTATGGTTGGGGAATAGTTCTGTATTAAAGTTAAAGTCAGATAAATTAGATTTTTTAGATAATAGAAAAGATCTTGAGTTAATTGATAAGCTAACTATATTTACTGTTTTAGAAAAACTCTTTCCTGATTCATCGATTAACTCAATAGAAGAGGGTTCAAGGAAAATTAATCAAAGAAGATATTTGCCAATCTATTTGAATAATAATGTATTTAATCAATCTTTCTCTTATTCTGAATTGTTGAAAGCTCATAAGAATTTAGAAATTGGAAATTTAATAGAGCAAAAAATATTGAATAAAGAGAATGAAAATTATTTATTGAATGACATTAAAAGCTTCTTGTTAGAACAAGATAATTTGAAATCGATTGAAGAACTTGAGCAGACTGTAAATGTTATTAAAACATATTTGAAAGATCGAATGAGTGATTTTGAACTGATTAAACTTATACATAAAGGTGAATCTATAGAAGGGTTTAAAGAGTTTGCTGACAAAAAAATATTTACAAATATAGTTGATGTCTTTGGCGAGTTTTTAAGACTTTTGAATTTGAATTACAGCAGAAATATTAATGACATAAGTGGTAATAATTCTGATATTGATGAATATTTTTCAAGAATAAAAACAAAAGAGCTTTCTATAATTAACAAGTCTTATGTCGAACAAAAAATTATAGATTTATTAGAAGAATATTTAAAGGAGAAGAGGAGTATTCAAGAGGTTTCAAGAATAATGTTTGACTGTTCAGAAAACCATATAGAATTTTTTGACTTTAGATTATACTTAGAAAAAGCCGTTGAGTTCTATAAAAAATATTTGAAAGAAAATTTTAAAACTATATTTATAGATAATGCGCCAAAAGAATTTTTAAATTTCTTTAATCGAGACTTTGTGGCTTCTCTTTTTATTGATAAAAGTGAAAAAGAAGAAATGATTGAAAAGGCAAAAAAACTACTAACAGAAAGAAGGCAGTGGAGTCAAGATGATTTAGATAAAGAAAAGTTTTGGGTTAACGGTTGGAATAATTTTGTGGCTTTTTTAGAGGAAGAATATCAAAATGTAGGATTAAGTGATGAAGAAATTACGAAAGCAAAGGAGTTCATAGCTTTTATTAGAGTTTACATAAAAAAAGGTTTTATTATTCCGAAAAAGAGTGAAGTTTTGGTGGATGACATTATAAAAAAAATGATTGATAAAGATAAAAGAGAAGAAGGAGAATAGCCTTCTCTTTGTTATGTTAATTATATTTTTCATATAAATCTCTTAGAAAATATTGTCCGTTTTCGGCAAATTGATTGCATATTTTGTTTGCGTATTTTTTTAATTTTTGAGTTTTCTGATTATATAAAAACTCTACAAATTCAATTATTTCTTTTTGCATTATAGAAGCATAGTAAAAGTCGTTAAAAACAGATTCTATAAATATCTCACAAGCATAAATAGTACTTTGTTGTATATCTCCTTTTAATTTTAGTCTATTGAGGTTTTTTATTAATTCGTCAAAATCTCTACCTTTTCTTGCGAAACCTGATGTTCTCTGTATTAATGCATAATTCTCTTTGTTAAATTCATTAATGTACTTCATTAAGTAGAATAGGTTAGGCATATCTTTAGCCTCAACATCTTCAATTTCATCAAGTATGTTTAGTGTTCGCTCCCAAATTTTATAAATTTTCTTTATAAATAGTAATTTGTTATCAGCATCAAGTTCCTTATTAAAGTATTCATCATATTTGAATGATAAAGAATGAATTATACTTCTGATTTTCTTTATGTCTTTTTGATCTAATAATAAAGTGATTATTTCATCATCTTTTATATCTTCATAATTGAAAATATAGAAAACTGTAGCGTGTAATTCTATTGAATTATCTCCCATTGTAGTGTCTTCAACTTTCCAATTTTCATTTATTGCTTTCTTATAAGTGTCTTTAAATGTTTTATAATCTAATTCAGATGTATTGTAATGAATTAGGTGACAACCAAAATATGATTTTATTGTTTGAATGTCTTTGGTAGGTATTGATTTTATAAGATCATCTGTCCATTGATAGTCTAAGAAATAAAAATTCCTTCTATGCCAACCAAAATACATATAGAATTCTTGAACTCCTTTTTCAATCAAGTCCTCATAGGCTACCTTTTCTTTGTTAGACCATTTAGGTGTTTTATCATCTTTATCTATCTCTTTATATAAAACTCTACCTTTTCTTAAAGAATAGTCAAGAAATGATCCTACTATTATGCCTGTAGTTGAGTTAATCGCATACATAGCTGAACCCAATTTGCCTTTGTTTTTATCATCAAGCTCGTTTGAAATGTATTTTTGTAAAAACGAGAATATTATTTCTTCTGCAAGAGGTAATAAATTGACAGGAAAGGCTTTTTTATCATTCCTCATACCACCACTTAACATTCTGCAAAAGCTTCTTATTACAGATAGATGATCGTATTTATAAGATGCATTTTTTAATTGTAATGTATCAGTTCCAAATTCTTTTTGTGACGAATAGTATTGAATAAATTTTAGTGTATTCTCCCAATTTACAACTAAACCATCATTCCAAGCATCATATAAACCATAGAATATGTCAGATATATGCCTATACGGTACTTCATAAAACTCTTCATAATTATTATAAAACAGTTCAGGTTTCTCCTTAATTGCAGTTTTTATATTGCTCGCCAATCCTTCTACACTTGGGCTTCTGAAACTTCTTTTAGGGTCAAATGTTTTTAATGTGTTTACTAATTCCTTTATTGGAGTAGAGAGTATTTTTTCTTTACTAACTGGAGATACACTACCTGAAGTAACATAAACTTGCGGTTTAGGTTTAATTTGATTTTTAGTATTACCTAATTGTTTAGATAAGTCTTCATACTTGTTTTTAAAAAACAAACTTTCACTTAACGCAGAATACCATCTAAGCCTATATTCATCTTTATACTCTTCTTTATTATAATAATTATCGTTTTGTGATCCATTTTCAATAATCTGTTCAATTATTAAAGCTTCATCTTTTTCTAATTCAATGGCAATTTTTTCTAAAAAGAAATATAAGTCGTCTCCCCAGAAAGAGTTAGAGAATAACATTTGCTCATCTTGATTTTTAATAAGCTCAAAAAAGATAGTTTTTGTTTGTTCCCAGGTTTCTGAAATTAAAAACATAGCAAGTTTTGTAAAATGTCTATGTGTGTATTTTTTACTTAAAAAAGTTCTTATGATTTCATTTATTCTTTTCGATGAGGTCTTAGCGATTTCAGGGCAACAATTTTTTAAAAAAGTAGTGTATATAGTTTGAATAGAGTATGAACTTCTATCTTCCTCATCAAGATGAAATATACTTTTAATTTGAAAATCACTAATATATTCTGATTTTAAATGTGTTAGTAGATTTTCTGCTACATATAAAATGACTTCATTTGAACAATATTTAGCTATCGATGAATAAAACACTTCATTTTTTGACGCTTGTTTTAATCTATAAGACCTTATGATTGGATGAAATTTGCCAGTTTCATAAGTAGAGCGATCTATAAAAATTTCATTATCTGATATCTCAAAAATTAATTTAATTGTTTTCTCAATTTTTGATTTGTGATTTAATGAGTATTCTTCACTATTAAAATATGAGTAAACAAACTTAAATATTGCATCACTTTGGAGCGTATTATCGTGTTTAGTTTTAATAAATATTGGAAGATATTCTATAATATCATCTGTTATGTAATCTTTTGGAATGTTACTTAATATTGTTATAAGAGTGTGCCAAATTCTGTAATTATTAATTTGTTTGATTTTAATAGAATAATTACAAACTTCTATTATAATTTTAACTAACGTTTCTGAATACTTTTTGTCTATTTCTCCCTCTTTGATTTTTATAGATATATATTCTAAATATTCTGATTGATTCCAATAAAGATTTTCAAGTAAAAGTTCAGGAGAGAAAAAACCACTTTTATGTAATGGTAGAAGCCAATTAACACTTTTCAAATTATTGTAGAAGTAATGTTCTTTTTGTCTGTTGCTAAAGATGTTTTTTATGGTATGGAGAATTTCATCAGTAGGTTTGTCAAATTTCAATATTCTCTCAATTTGTTTTAATTGATTTATGAAATTACCTAATAATTTGAGTAGAATTGTTTCATATCTTTCCCATAAAAGAACTATATCACTTGACTCTCGTGAAGATTTAAATGCACCGCTTCTGTGAGTGTGTTTTACGAATTTTGTTGCTACATCAATATATTCTGATGCAAAAGGATCATCAATCGGTAAATCTAATGCTACTAAAATGGATGCAATGTGCCCTTTAGTTTTCTTTAATTCTCCCTCTAATGATAATTCTTTTTGTTTTTTTTCTTTCTCTTCTTTAGGTGCTAGAATATCTCTTATTCCACCGTCGATTTCTCTTGCGGAGTGAGCAATAAAATATGTTTTTGATGGTAGGGTATCATCATTTTTTATTTTTAAACCACTTAAATAGAATCCTGATATCTCTTCTCCAATACTTTTTAAGCCATTATATATACTTTCTTGGTTTTCATTCAATTTCATAGCTGTAATTTATACTTTTTAAAAATGAAAACCTTTTTTTTACTAAAGAAAAATTGACAAGAAACGTTATGATTTTATGTAACTTTTCATTTTTAAAATTTATTGAATGAACGATGTGTTAAAATGGATTAGTATTGCAGAAAAGGATATAGAAGCATCTCATATCCTTTATGATAATAAATGTTATAGTCAATCGTATTTTTATTTCCAACAAGCGACAGAAAAAGGGAATAAGGCAATTTGGATGTTATTGGGAGATTTGAATGAAAATGAACTTAAAAAATTTGGACACAATCAATTTAAGCCATTAAGGAAAACGGCGTATCAGCAAAAAGAAAACATTGATTTTTTGCTATCTATTGATGATAATTTGTCTTTTATTTCGAGTCACCCACTTCTTAAAGATATCGATGAATATAGGGGGCAATTGGATGGGGTTATGTCATTTATAGATCACACTTATAATTCAGACTTAATTAACATTGAAATCTCTGAATTAGATGAAATGTTAGAAACACTTATAGAGTTAAAAGATGCTAAGTTAACTTTCCCTAAAGGCTGTGAAATTAAATTTAAGAATGCTCTTATAGATTATATTAAGTGGTTGAAGAATTTTGAGGCTGATAATATAAAAAAAGATATAATTCAGTTAGAGGGAATTATTAATAATGAAATTGAATTTGATGAGTTTTTTAAATTATCCTTTTCTTTTATTGATAAGATATGTGAAATAATTTATTGCCAAATAACTCTATTTTTTTGTGCTACATTAACCATTCAGCATAGTAGTTCTACAAGATACCCTGATGATGAGAATAAAACTAACCCAATAGAATTATATAATGAGGATTTATCCGTTATTAAAAGGCAGAAGGAGTTTTTATCACATTTAAAAAATGCACTCAAAAGATTGATTCCTTTATCTGAAAACTATAAAACAAAATTAGATAAAGAGGAAAAACCTATAAAGCATATTAAAGAGAAGTATTCTGATGAAACTCCAATATCAGATTCTTCTTGGGGTATTTTTGGAATTAAAAACAAAAGAGATTTTATAAACAAACTTTTTGTGTCTAAAAATTGTCATAGTAAAGTGCCTGATCAGATTGCTAAGGAGTTAGAGTTTTCTGAACACATACAGTCTCATAGTTATTACTTTTATCCAATGTATGGAGATGCCTTTTCAAGACAAACAAGAGTATTTGAAATGGCTATAAAGTCAAGAGTTAAGGAGTTAAATATTAATGCAGGTAATAAATCGTTAAAAAGGTTAATAGATGATATATCGATTGGCTACCCTCAAGATTATTGTTTTAACCTTGATTGGGGAAGGCAGATGAGAAATATGAATGCTCATCCTGAAATGACAACTATGTATGGGTCTATTCTTAAAATGCCGTTATTAAGAATTACTAACATTATTAATGATGTATTTAGAGAAGCCTCTTTTTTTAATGATGAAATTTCTGAACTTGAAAAAATAAAAAAGAATTATAAGCAGTTTGATAAAGGTCTATGGAAACTTGATAAGTTTTTAATACATTCTATTGAGCCAATAGCTACAAGAAATAATTTTACGCTTTGGGTTTTTCATCCTGTTTATGACAAATATCCACAAACAATGGATAGTTTATTTAGTCAACAACCATTTTTTGCTTATTTGAAATCCTATGAAGGAGTAGATGGGGATTTTTTAGGAACTAATTTAGATAATGTTTCAATGAAGATTGAGAAAACTACTAAAAAGGAGAATATTAGTATAGCTAATAACTTTAAAAATGAATATGAAAGTTCTTCAGAAGATGTTAAACGATCTATGGAAATGACTTTAAATCAGAATATTTTTTATGTTTTGGAAGATTTTAAGCATAAGGTTAATTGCTTATGATTTTTAAAAATCTGCACTTTTTTAAAAAAGTTTAGTAAATGTTTGTTAGAATGACAAAAAGTAAACCTCAACAAATTGATTAACAATGAGTTGAGGTTTTTTAAAGTGGAGTCGGAGAGAATCGAACTCTCGTCCAAACAAGTAACCAAAAGGCTTTCTACACGTTTATTCTTTTCTTAGGTTTTCGATTAAAAGCTGGTTAAAGACAACCCACTTTTAACTTATCTTTTTTAGTTTCAACAAAGCATCAAAGCGCTACTAAGTCTATATTGACATTTTCGATGCCTCAAATGGAACGCTGTCAATCAAAGCTTTCTGGAGACATAAAGCTCGTACACCTTGTGTACCGAGGCTTAATCCTACTATAATTCGGATTAGGCAGCTAAAGCGTAGTTATTCTCGCCGATTAAAAAGTTGATCAAGTGTTTAACGAGTACAAAATCATTACTCGACGTGCTTACAATTTAATTAATCTCGCTGTCAAAACCAGTCGACCCCATTTTAATAAATTGTGTTATTTATTGGATTGCAAAATTACTAAAAATTATAATGCAAAGGGTGTACCATTTAAGATTTATAATAAACTTAAGATAATATTAAGCCATATTTTTTAAATTGAAATAAAAAATAGAGATGATAAAAACAGGAACAGAAGTACAATGGGATTGGGGACACGGAACTGCTAAAGGAAAAGTAGAAGAAACCTACACTAAAAAAATAACAAAAACTATTAAAGGTACCAAAGTAACCAGAGAAGGGACTTCTGGAAACAAAGCGCTTTTTATAAAGCAATCGGATGGTGACCACGTTTTAAAAAGTGAAAACGAAGTAAAGCGTGTATAGTAAATTTGATTTGCTAAACCCTAATATTAAAGGTAATTTAGCAAGAATAAATTTAGATATATGAAATTTGCAATTATAAAAGAACGTAAAAATCCACCAGATAGACGTGTCGTGTTTTCTCCTAATGATTTAAAAGATTTAAAAACTTCCTTTCCACAAGCAGAAGTAATGATTGAGGCTTCGGACATTCGTGTGTTTAATGATGCCGAATATGAAAAAAATGGCTTTCAGATTTTTGATGACGTTTCAGATGCAGATGTGATGTTTGGTGTAAAAGAAGTGCCAATAGAAACGCTTATTCCTAATAAAAAATATTTTTTCTTCAGTCATACAATAAAAAAGCAACCCTATAATAGAGCGCTTTTAAAAGCTATCCTTGATAAAAATATTGAAATGTATGATCACGAAACTATTGTTAGACAAAATGGCGCAAGACTAATTGGTTTTGGACGTTATGCTGGTTTGGTAGGTGCTTACAACGGTTTTAGAGCTTTAGGACTTCGTGATAATTTATTTACACTACCTAAAGTAGAGCATTCAAAAGATTTAGATGAAGTAAAAAGCGAACTGGATAAAATTAAATTACCCAACATAAAAATTTTGCTTTCTGGTACTGGTAAAGTAGCTAAAGGTGCACAAGAAATTTTAGATCATCTTAAAATTAAGCAAGTCAGTGATACTTTATACTTAACCTCTAATTTTACTGAGCCTGTTTATTGCTTAATTGATGTTATGGAATATAGTAAGCGTAAGGATGGTAAAGTTGGTAATAAAGGACAGTTTTATAAAGATCCTTCAGGTTACGAAAGTAATTTTATGCCTTATGCTAAACAAACAGACTTTTTTATAGCAGGTCACTTTTATGGTGATGGAGCTCCTTATTTATTTACAAGAGAAGATGCAAGACATCCAGATTTTAAAATTAACTTAATAGCCGATATTTCTTGCGATATTGATGGACCTGTAGCATCAACAATCCGTCCATCCACTATTGCTGACCCTTTTTATGGTTATAATGCAAAAACTGAAAAAGAAGTAGCTTATAATGATAAAGATGCAATAACTGTAATGGCAGTAGATAATTTACCTTGCGAACTACCAAAAGATGCAAGTGAAGGTTTTGGAGAGATGTTTTTAAAACATGTTATTCCTGCGTTTTTTAATAATGATGCAGATGGTATTTTAAAAAGAGCTAAAATTACCGAAAGTGGTAAATTGACTAAAAGATTTAGTTATTTACAAAACTACGTAGACGGTAAAGAGTAATATCAAGTTAGGACTTTTTGGCCTTAATCTGTTATATTAATATAACCATTACAAAACTTAAAAGATGAAAAAACTAAAGTTTATAGTATCATTATTTGTTGTTTTATTAATTTTTTCTTGCGAAAAAGACAATAATATTCCGTTAAACCAACAACAAGTAGATGGTCAAGCTGGCAATCCTTTTTTAGAAAATTTTGGAGCATCTATGGATGCAAGATTTATAGGAAGGGTTATAAATGAAGAAGGTGACCCAATTATTGGAGCTAGTATTAACGTAGGTAACATGATGACCGTAACAGATGCAAACGGAGTGTTTTCAGTGGAGTCTGCAACGGTTTATGAAAAATTCGCCTATATAAAAGCGTCTAAAGTTGGTTTTATTGATGGTTCTAGATCTTTGGTGCCTACAAGTGGTGTTAACCAAGTAGAAATTATGTTGTTGGATGCCGATCCAAATGCTACAATTGGAGCAGGGCAACCTTTTAATATTGGCTTGCCAAACGGAACTTCTCTTAATTTTTCAGGTGATTTTGAAACTGAAAATGGTTTTGAGTATTTAGGAAATGTTCAGGTTGTTTTAAGACATTTAAATCCGGATAATGAGGCTATGGCTTTGCTAATGCCAGGAGCTTTAATAGCAGAAAATACGAGTGGTAATTTACAAGCTTTAGAAACTTATGGTATGATAGCTGTTAAGTTAATTGGAGAAAATGGTGAGGTTTTAAATATCGCAGAAGGTACCACTGCAGAATTATCTGTTCCTGTGCCTACTAATGCTACTAATCCTCCGGAAACAATACCATTATGGTATTTTGACGAAACATATGGATATTGGAAGGAAGAAGGTACAGCTGTTTTACAGGGTAATAAATACGTTGGAGAGGTATCTCATTTTAGTTTTTGGAACTGTGACATTGCTTTTGATACCGTTCAACTGTGTATTACTGTAGTGGATGATAATAACAATCCTTTGACTAATACCATTGTACAATTGCAACGCGAATCGGTATCATGGACATCTGCAACTGCAGGGTACACTAATGCAAATGGTGAAGTTTGTGGTATTATTCCTGCTAACGAAACATTAACAGTAACCATTCCGGATTTTGGTTGTATTGATAATGATTATACTGAGATTGTTGGACCGTTTGATATAGACACTAATCTGACCATAACAGTATCAGATAGTAATGCACAAACAACTAATGTAACTGGTGTTTTTAACGATTGTTCTGGTACTCCAGCTACAAATGGTTATGTCTTTTTAAATTATAATAATTCTGTATCTATTATTCCAATAACCGACGGAATCTTGGATTTATCTATAGATTATTGTTTGACAGATACCGAGTATACCATGCAGTTTTTTGATATAACAAACAATCAATCTACAACTTTTGTAATAGGTAATTTTACAGTTCCTATCACAGATTTAGGCACGCAAATGTCTTGTACAACACTTTTGGATGCTGATGCAGATGGTGTGTTAGATTTTAATGAAGACTTAAATGCTAATGGCGATTATACTGATGACGATACAGATCAAGATGGTGTACCTGACTATTTGGATACTGATGATGATGGTGATGGTGTTGATACTATTGATGAGGATTATGATAGTGATGGAGATCCAATGAATGACGATAGTGATGGTGACTCAATACCAGATTATTTAGATAATTTAGATGTCTTAATTTACGCAACAGAGGTTTCAGGAATAGGTTGTATCCCATCATTAATTTATGATTTTGATAGTATTGTTTCACAGGTTTATTTTGAATTAATTAATAATACCTATACTTTTTACTTAACTGAAGCTGATGCATTAGCTGATGTTAATCCATTAGCTAGTCCATTTATAGATGATGGGAATACGCAAATTATTTATGTAAAAGCGGTTAATACCATAACAAATCAATTTGATATTGCAGAAGTATACTTGTATCAGGAATATTTAGACACAGATGGTGATGGATTAACAGATTGCGAAGAGTTATCAGGTATTGATAGTGACCTTTCTATCTGTAATCCAAACGGTAATATAACAGATCCTAATGTGGCAGATAGTGATGGAGATGGTTTTGATGATTGTATTGAAGCTGCTAATGGTACAGATCCAAGTGATGACACTAGTGTGCCAACTAGTCCAAGTATAATTGTAAATGATCAAACGGTAACAGAAGGAGATATTTTGGAATATGCTTTTACTTTATCTAGTCCAGCTATCGATGATATTGTTATTAATTTTGAAATTGTTTCTAGTGAAGTAGATTTTGAAGATTATCAAATTGAAGGTATTTATGGTAATAACAATATTAATATTACCATTGAAGCAGGTAGCACAAATGGTGTATTTGCAATTGTAATTACAGATGATACAGAAGCTGAAGGGACTGAAAATTTTACTGTTGTAGGAACATTAATAAGTGGATCTGCAAGTGCGATAGGAGAAGCTACGATTTCAATTATAGATAATGATTAAAATTAATTTCATATTTAATTAGTATAAAAAAAGCTTCCTAATGGGAAGCTTTTTTGTTTGTAGTGTAATTTGTTTTTATGGCGTAATAACAGACACATAAAAACAATCCAAATACAATTGTAAATAGCCACGCTGTGTAATTTAAATTTGGATTTAGTATGATAAATACTGTCGTTTCTAATATAGTTCATGGTTTATTTAATACTTCCCAAGAATTAAATCTTAAAAAGCGACCTAAGTAAACTCCAAAACCAACTAATATAAATAACAACGGAATACTGAATGCAACAATATGTTTTTCGACATAAGTCTTAAAAATAATTTCCATGGTCCAAACAGATTTAAAAAACAAAATTAATCCGGTAATAGCAAACATGGTGATAATTAACGTGTCTATCCAGAGTAAATGTTGACTACTATATTTTAAATGAAATAAGTCCGTAACTATATAAGGAGCGTTTGGTAAAAATAGTAACCATAGTAAACTGTTAGTAATTAGAGTTGATGATTTTATGTGTTTAAGAGTTGCTAAATAACTACTTATTAAATAGGGTAGTCCTGCTAAAAATAAATTCCAGATTAAAAATAAATAGTAGTAATTATTAGTTAATTTAATTCTTATTAGTAATAAAACCAAACTAAAAAAGTTAGGAATATTATAGATAGTATGGTTTTATGTTCTGCTTGGATGATTTGTTTAATTGTTTTCATTAGTGATGTAATTTGTATCTATAAAATAGATAGTGATAATACCTAAAGTATATGCGACTAAGTCAGCTATACTAAAGTGGCTGCCAAGCACGATTGAGGCTATTTTGTTATGTTTTAAATGTAATGTGTCAAGTAGGTTTGTTAGTTGGGCAAACTCAATACAAAAAGAGATTGCTAATGCCCAAATTGAAGCCTGAATACAATGTATTTTAAAAATGCTTTTTAGGCCACAATAGACTAATATAGAAGCCAGAAAATCGCCAACTGTAAATCGTATAAAACCATTTTTTAAGTAGTATGCAATTGCAATTTCTGTTAAAAGTATAATTAGTGTTAGCGCTAAAAATTTAGTATCAATTTTTATTGTCATTATAAGCTTATTTTTGGACCCAAAAACTTAGGTTGTGTATTAATAATAACATCTATAATTGCTTTGGTACGTGCTAAATACTCTCTTGCTTTGGTGCGCAAACCGTAACGTTTTATTACATCTTTTGCGTTAAAGGCAATAACGTTTAAATTATAGTGTTGTGCTAAATAAATGGCACGTTGGTTATGAAATTTTTGTGAGATTATTGTAAAACTATCCAAACCAAATATTTTGTTGGCTCTAATAACAGAATCTAATGTTCTAAATCCAGCATAGTCTAATATTATCTTATCTGCAGGAATACCAAGATTGATAAGGTCTTGTTTAAATGTTGAAGGTTCGTCATAATAACTAGTACTGTTATCTCCACTAATCAAAATACGTTCAACTTTTTTGTTTTTGTAAAGTAAATAAGCAGCTTCCAAGCGGTATTTGTAATATAAGTTTATAGTGTTATTACTTGTGTATTTGCTGGTGCCAAGTAATAAACCTACCTGGTTTTTAGGAATTACGTTTACGTCATTATTAAGTTTGTCTTTAGCTTTATAATTAATATAAAAGTGCGCCATTAAAATGGCGAGTACCATTATAGTTATGGCAATAATTATAAGTTTGATATAGGTTTTCATTTTAATAATTTAGATTAATAAATATAGAGCTTCTTAAAGTGCTAACTGAGGTGTTCAGTAATCCTTTATAATTTAGATTGTAAAAGACATTTGCATTTTTGCCTATTCGATACGATTTTATATAATACTTCCAATATTCTGGTAATATTAAGGAGCCTATAGTAATCACGCCAAACAAGTATATGCTGCGTTTACCATTACCAAAGCAAAGGTATTGTAAGGCTATTTCGTCTTCCTCAGTGGTATTATAGCCAGTCATTACGTGGTAGGCGTCGTGACGTTCTACTTTAGGAATTAACTCAAACCCATTGTGTTGTAAAAACAGGCCTAAATGATAACCAAAGGTGTCTTTTGGAAATTGTAATAGGTGTTGTTTTTTTATATGCCAAGGTTTGTTTTTTTTGAAGTATTTGGTGTAAATATGTTGTGTTATTTTAAATAACCATGCGACTAATTGTTTACGTTGTGTTTTCATATTTCAAAGTGCTTTGTTTTTCAAAGTAAATAGATAAAAAAATAGATTACTGTTTTTTGATTAATTTTTCAAGTGCATTAATGTGTTTTTTAAATTCGGCTTGACCTAACTTAGTAACACTATAACGTGTGTTTGGTTTACGATCTATAAATTGTTTTTCTACTGTGATATAATCTGCTTTTTCTAATGCTTTAGTGTGACTTGCTAAATTACCATCTGTCGCATCTAATAACGCTTTTAGGGTTTTAAAATCTGCGTACTCATTTACCATTAAAACAGACATAATTCCTAGCCTAATCCTATGGTCAAATACTTTATTGATGTTGGTTATTATACTCATTTTATATTATGCGAAAATAGGAATCTTTGCTAATTAATCTGTTATCATAAACTTTTTAACTTTTGCTACCACATTGTTTTTAAAAGTGATTTGTAAACTATGAAACTGAACACCAAAGCCTGCACTAGATATTCCTAAATCATAAACCCACTGATTATCACTAGTGCTATTAGAAGGATTTCCCAGAAGCGTAACAACTTCAGACTTGTTTTTTAGTTTTAAAATTTGATTATCAATTATGTCATCTCTCATTTTATATCTTGATGTTTTTTCTGTACGCCATTTTTGTTCATTAAATGTTGACTCTGGTATGTACTCGATATAACTTATCAATAATAATATTAAACCATAATACACTAAAGGAGTGCTAATAATACTTATAACTATAGCTGTGATTTTGGCTTTTTTTAAATTATGATTGTACTTTTTTACAACCCAGAAAGTTGTGTAAAATAGTATTATTGCTATGATTGTTAATATAATCGGAACTTCAATACTCATTTTTTATCGTATTTAAAATGCATATAAGTACCATAAATAATGTGCATAAAGCCAAAACCAATAACCCAAATCCAAAAACCATAACCAGGATAAAGTGTTGCTATAAGTCCTAAAATAATTTCGGTATAGCCCAAATATTTTATGTTTCCAATACTATATTTAGAGGCATTTATTAATGCCAAACCATAAAATATTAGCATCAAACCACCTGTTTGGCCATAGCGACCTTGGCTAAGTATTATTAAAATATATAAACCACCAACGACTAACGGAATTAGAAAATTAAATATTAATCGTCTTGATGAGGTGTCCCAAATTTTTTCGTCATTTTTTTTTGCCTTTTTAGTAGTTAAATAAATACCAGTAACAATACTTAAAAAAGCAACCATAAATAGTATAAATATTATGGTTTTAAAAACCCATCCATCTAATAATAATGTACCATAACTATAGGTGGTTACGTAATAATAGGTCATTGCAGCACCTACAAGTGCATAGATACCAGCTAAAATTCCAGATAAACCACTTAGCGAAATAAACCTAGAAGACTTATTCATAAGGTTTTTAATCTCGCTGATATCTTTTAAATAATCTTTGTCGCTCATAATTAAAGTACTTTGAATTACAAAGTAAGTTTAATTAATTTGAATATAAAAGTTAAAGGTTTATTAATTTTCATTTTAACATTTGCCTAATGCATGGTTTATTTTTCATAAATTTATAATCTAACCAATTTAAATCAAATAAATCATGGCATTAACAGGATTACTATTAGACATTGCTAACATTTCTGGAGGCTTATTATTAGGATTAGCTACTTTAGATAAATGGGATGGTGAAGCTAATTTTTTTAATAAAATTGCAGGTGTTTTAGCACCTTTTCAAACCGTTATTGGTGGCGCACTTATAGTGTTGCCTATTTTAATTATACTAGGAGGAGGGTTTGGTATTTTTAGTATTGTAAGTATTATTGGAGGTATACTATTGTTAACTCACGTATTTGGAAAAGTGCCTGCTTTAGAAGAGACATTAAGAAAAATATCAGACAAGTTAATGCCTTTTAAAGCTATTATAGGTGTAGCATTATTAGCTATTGGTGTGCTTAGCTTACTACATATATTATAGAAAAAAGTGAATCCTGCAGCGCATTATATTTTAAAACAACCGGAACCCTATCGTTCTATATTATTGCATTTGCAGGTTATTATTGAGTATGCAATAATCAACTTTGAATTAAAGTACAAATGGAGCATTCCGTTTTATTACGTAAACGGAATGCCATTTTGTTATTTAAATGCAAGTCATAAAAAACAATTTGTTGATTTGGTTTTTGTTAAAGGCAATCAATTAACTGTTTTTAAGACACATCATGTTATTGAAAACAGGAAAAAAATGATATCATTAAGATACAAGTCTTTGGACAAAATAGATGATACCGTAATTAATGCTGTATTGCAAGAAGCTTTAACGTTGCAATAGACTATAGTCTAAAGCGTCCACCAATTGAAAAAACACGTTGTAAAAACCAAAAATGTTGCGATGCACTCTCATTAGCATTACTTGTTGTTCTAATATCTGGCATATTAATAAAGCCACCTCTTAAATCTGTTTGAATAAAAAAGTATTTAAAAAAGGTAAGGTTTAAACCTACAGTTGCAGAAAATCCATATCCAGATAAATGAAACTCGTCATAAGTATCTTTACCTAAAAGTGTCGTATTAGATTTAGGATATAGCACTCCAGCACCAAGACCTTCAGTAATATTTAATTGAAATTTATCAGTGTTATTAATTTTAAAGATAGAAGAAATATCATCAAATCTATTTAACTCTAAATACACGTAGTTTAACCCATTGGTATGTTCAAATTTTAAAAAATCTTCTGAAACAACATACTCACTTCCATCAAATTCTTGGTTAAACACACTACCTTCTTCATCTGCAGGAAGGTTAACATAACCTGTAACATTCTGGCTACGGTTTCTGTTCATTACATATTTCATATGATCTACACCAAGTGAAATATTGTATTTGTCAGAAATAAAATAACCAGCTTTAAAATTAGTTTGTGGTATGGTCATTCTAGTTGGATTAATATAATCTATATGCCAACCTTTAGGTTTGTCTTCGGCAGTAGCGTTGTCAATAGTAAAGTCGTAACCATTACCTTTAAACCTAATGTCAGATTCAGAAAATGTTTCTCTGTTTCCTCCCCAACTGATATAAAACTTTCCTTTGTTGTTAGCAGTGTATTTTTGTAAGTCAATATTGTCTTGAGCAAATGTTAATGTAGACAATAGGGTAAGACCCACTAAGGCTATTTGCCTTAATAAATGTTTCATTTGTTATTATGTTTAAGGGATATTATAGGCTATTAATAGTCTTTCTAATAGCAGTTAAGTTAGTTAATAACGCTTCCAAGTTATCTAGGTGTAACATATTGGCACCATCACTTTTTGCATTTGCAGGATCAAAATGTGTTTCGATAAATAAACCATCAACATTATTTACAATTCCAGCACGAGCAATAGTTTCGATCATATCAGGTCTTCCACCAGTGACACCAGCAGTTTGATTAGGTTGTTGTAAAGAGTGTGTTACATCCAATACAGTTGGTGCATATTGACGCATTGTTGGGATACCTCTAAAGTCCACAATCATATCTTGGTAACCAAACATCGTCCCACGATCTGTAATCCAAGCTTTGTCGCTTCCTGCATCTTTTACTTTTTGTACCGCATGCTTCATTGCTTCAGGACTCATAAATTGTCCCTTTTTAAGGTTAACAACCTTACCTGTTTTTGCAGCAGCAACTACAAGATCTGTTTGACGTACCAAAAATGCAGGTATTTGTAAAACATCTACATATTGTGCAGCCTTTGCAGCATCGCTAACTTCGTGAATATCTGTAACCGTTGGAATGTCAAATTTTTCAGACACTTTAGCTAAAATCTCTAAGGCTTTTTCGTCACCAATACCTGTAAAACTATCAATCCTACTTCTGTTAGCTTTTTTAAAACTACCTTTAAATACGTAAGGTATTTCTAACTTATTAGTAATAGTAACAACTTTTTCGGCAATTCTATAAGCCATCTCTTCGCCTTCAATAGCACAAGGACCACAAAGTAAAAAAAAGTTGTTGCTAGCTGTATGTTTAATTTTAGGGATATCTTGAAGTGTCATAATCGTAATAATTTATCTTGCAAAGATAAGTTAATTTTCAGAAGATAGTAGACTTGTATTAGGTCTTAACATTTGTTTGATTTTACTATTAGTATGTTTGCGATAATACAGGGCTAAGCTAATAAAAATCAATACGCTTAATATTACAGAATAAATTATAGAAGTTATATTTGGTTGTAATTGTAAAACACTTAAATATGGCGAAAATATATACTTACAAATAATACTAAGGGTTAGTGCTATAATAATTGAAACAGCTAAAATTTTAAAAGCAATAGCATGATATACTTTTGCTATTTGTACTTTAGAGTATCCTAAAAAATGAAGTTGTGTTATGGTTTGCTTATTTTTTAGAATAAGTAAATTAATGTTAGTAATAACAAGATAAATAGACAGAATGGTAATTAATAAGCCAATACCTAATACAATACTAAGTATTAGTTTTAAAACATAGCTAAGTTTAGAGTTTTGAATGTCGTTGGATAAGTAATTGTATTTTTTTGAAGCTAAAAATTCTAATAATTTAGGGTCAGATGGATTAATAACATCAAGTATAATACGTGATATTTTATTTGCCTTTAAAGGACTTAATTTTTTGTTGGTATAGTTTAAAAAGGATTCTGGAACTAATATAGAATTTATTTTTTCTGAAGCATCTAAAATATACGCACGATAATTTTCTGTTTTATGTGTTCCGGATAACGTTAAGTCTATAGGGACTTGTCTTATTATTTTCTCGTTAACTTGTGGTAATCCAGAGCTAGTTGCATATCCAAAATTATATAAATTAATATAGTTTTTAGGAATAATTATTGGCACTTCTTTATCTCCTGGTTGCCATTTCCAGTCTTCATTGGTAATGTCAATAAACTCATCAGACACAGCCTCTAAAAACATTTCGGTTGATATTCCTGCATGATTAGGAAACGTAACACTAGCCAAAACACGATAAGTACCATGTGTAAAACCACCTGTTTTATTAATAAAAGGTTGAGCGTTTAACTCAGTAATTTCATCAGATGTAAAAGCATTATCACGTCCTAAGTCCTTATATATTATTAAATTTTGGTTGCCTAATAAGTCGTTTTTAGAATTAAAGATGGATTGTGTGTCAACTAATAATTGAACTACAATTAATAAAATACCTAATCCTAAACTAGAGCTTAGCGCAAAAAATAATAGCTGTGATTTATGGACCTGTTTTTTTAAAAGTTGATCAATCATAATAATATTGTTTTAGTGTAGTCAATATTATATGTGTCTCCTAAACTAGCAATTATTAAGGTTGCTTGGTTAGTGGCAATTTCTTTATTTACAAGCGTGATGGCATTTGCAATTTGAGCCTCATCAATATGGCTAAAGGGTTCGTCAAGTAGTAACAATTTAAAAGGTTGGCACAATGCTCTGATAATAGCAATACGTTGTTGTTGACCGTAAGACAGGGTTTCAGCTTTTTTATGTGCTAATTGGTCGACCTCTAATTGTGACATCATCTCTAAGATTTCAGTCTCAGTTTTATGATTTGTAAGAGTGTTTTTTAACTGAATATTTTCTAAAGCAGTCAGTTCTGGAAACAATTTTAATCCCTGAAATACAATAGCGATTTGTTGCTTTCTAATAGTTGTCCAATCAGTATCTGTGAATGACGAAATTGAGGTGTCGTTAAACAAAATAGAGCCAGAGTATCTATTATTTAAACCGTACATAAAATTAAATAACGAGCTTTTTCCGCTTCCTGACACAGCTTTAACCAAGTATTTAGAATTAGGTTGAAACTCAAAATTTTTACTCCAGACTTCTGACGAAGCTGGAGTAAAATAATCTGGTACTATGGATTGTATATTGACTTGCACTTAGTCTAGTTTGATTCTGTAGATTCGATAACGGTTTCTTCAATTTCTATTTCATCCTCATCCTCATCTTTATTATTGTTTTCATATATAGTACTCATAGTTTTTGCTACTTCGTCACCATATAAAATGGTCTGTATTAAAGAGTTTTTGTTTCCTTTAGTATAAGTAAAAGATTCGCCTCCATCTGTGTCTATAAAATAATGGTTTTCGCCATAATATTTAGTGTAAATCTCACTGCTTTTTTCTGAAATTTCATCCATAGCTGTATCGTTTCCATATCTATTGTAACTACTGTAAGGATTGTACATATTGCCTAAACTTTTTGTAAAGTCATTGCTAAGTTCTGCAATATTTCCTTTTGTGTAAAGGTAAACGCTGTGTGATAATTTATCTTTATGTTTAAAGTCGCTTAAATTGTTGGCAAGTTTTCCGTTACTACTTATTTCATCAGCTTTACTTTGATCGTTTGTAAAAAAGATGTAATCTTCTGTAATAACCATAAAAGTACTACCGTCTATTTTAAAATAATTGGAGTTTAAGGTTTCTATTTGTGCACCTTTCTTTTTTACAATACTAAAAAACTGGTCAAATTTATTTTTATCTTTTAGGGCTACTGTACCGTACATGTTAGGTGTTTTTTTATCTACTACTTCATAGGTTTCTTCGTCAGTAAAATAATTATAATCATAAATAGTATCTTTTATTGATTTACCTTCTGTCATGGCAAACATTAATGATCCATCAAATATTTTAGAAAAAGATTTAACGTCCATGCCTAGTTCTTTTTCTGTTTCGTTATTAGAATTTTTTATGTTTTTTCTTAATTCTTCTCTAGCTTGGATAGGTAAAGTTTTGTTGTCTTGTAGACTTAAAATATGCTCGTATAAGTTTTCAGGATCAATAGATAATTTTGCAAATAACAATGGGTTATCAGGCAATGCATTAAGCATAGACTTATCGTAGGACGTAGACATCCATTTTTTATAACCAATTAATGATTTAAAATCATCATTTAATTTTAAATTGGTTTTAGTGTATATGTGGTCTTGCTCAAAGCTACCATAATAAGATAGGTTGTTGTTTTCTAGATTAACATCCAAACCTGCAAAAGTATTTAGTAATCCATCAAATGCATCTCCTAATGGAGTAGAGGTTATGTGTAAACCCATGTCTTGTTTAGTGTCAAAAAAGGCATCAAAATAGTTGGTTGCTAATATGCAATTTTCTCTTTTTAATGTGGTAAGGTCCTTTAATTCTGCAGCAGCATAATTATTTGCACCAATAATTAATGCAGTTTTACCATTCCATCCAATTGCAATTTCTTTGTTTGCGTAAATAGTAAATTCTTGATCTTTACCAACATTAGTTTCTTTTTCTAAATTAGGAACTTCATCAATCATTGGTTGTATAAAGGCTTCAAAAGACGCTGCATCCTTAATAGGTAATATTAATCCACCAACACCAGATAGTCTTTTAAACGTACCAAAGCCTAAAATATATTCTTTTCTAAAGGTTTTATCTAAATTATCTTTTGATAGTAACTCTTGCACAAAACGCTTAATCTCTTTGGGGGCTTTATCTTCAATAAGTGTATTAATGTTTAATTGATTAAAGTCTAAATCTTTACTTTTTTCTGAAAGCGATTTTAAATTAACATACATAACACCAATAGCGTCTTTTGGTACAAAGTATGATTCTTCAATTTTTTTACTACAACTAGCAAATAATAATACGATAAGTAATACAAAGATAATTTTTTTCATGATGTGGTGAAAATGGTTTTTAAGTCGTTGATTAATAAGAATACAAAACTAATGATATATTGTTTTTGAAGAAATTTATTGGTTTAATTTACAAATATTTTCTTTAAATAGGCCTAACTATCTGTGTCTGTTAAGTTCAAAAAGTTACAATTTTTTAAAATGAATTTGTCAAATATAAATTAAAACGCTTTTTTATATAAAAAATGAGTACCTTTGCACGCTTAAAATAAGGCACAATTATGGCTAATATTAAAAACATTGCAATTATTGCACACGTTGACCACGGAAAAACGACGTTGGTTGATAAAATCATGTACCATTGTCAACTGTTTCGTGAAAACGAAAACACAGGAGACTTAATTTTAGATAATAACGATTTAGAACGTGAACGTGGAATTACGATTACATCTAAAAACGTATCAGTTATTTATAAGGATACTAAAATTAACATCATTGATACACCTGGTCACGCCGATTTTGGAGGAGAAGTAGAGCGTGTATTAAACATGGCAGATGGTGTTGTGTTATTAGTTGATGCTTTTGAAGGTCCTATGCCTCAAACGCGTTTTGTATTACAAAAAGCGATTGACTTAGGGTTAAAGCCTTGTGTGGTTGTAAACAAAGTTGATAAAGAAAACTGTACTCCAGATGAAGTACATGAAAAAGTTTTTGATTTAATGTTCGAGTTAGGAGCAGAAGAGTGGCAATTGGATTTTCCAACAGTTTACGGTTCGGCTAAAAATAACTGGATGAGTGATGATTGGAGAAAAGAAACAACTAACGTTGAGCCTTTATTAGATATGGTTGTGGAGCATGTACCTACACCAGTTTTTCCAGAAGGAACAACACAAATGTTAATTACATCTTTAGACTTTTCTTCTTTTACAGGTCGTATCGCGATTGGTAGATTACAAAGAGGAGAATTAAAAGAAGGTCAACAAATATCTTTAGTTAAAAGAGATGGTTCTATAACTAAAAGTAGAGTAAAAGAACTTTTTATATTTGAAGGTTTAGGACGTAAACGTGTTGATAGCGTACAAACAGGAGATATTTGTGCTGTTGTTGGTATTGAAGGTTTTGAAATTGGAGATACTATTGCAGATATCGAAAATCCAGAAGGTTTAAAATCAATTGCTATTGATGAGCCTACAATGAGTATGTTATTTACAATTAACGATTCTCCATTTTTTGGTAAAGACGGTAAATACGTAACATCTAGACACATTAAAGATCGTTTAGAAAAAGAATTAGAAAAAAACTTAGCACTTAGATTAGGTGAAACTGGTAGTGCAGATAAATTTATGGTTTTTGGACGTGGTGTATTACACTTATCAGTTTTAATTGAAACTATGCGTCGTGAAGGTTATGAATTACAAATTGGACAACCACAAGTTATCATTAAAGAAATTGATGGTGTTAAATGTGAGCCAGTTGAAGAGTTAACTATTGACCTTCCTGAAAGTGTATCAGGTAAAGCTGTAGAGTTTGTAACTTTACGTAAAGGTGAATTGTTAAGTATGGAAACAAAAGGAGATCGTATGATTTGCGAATTCTTAATTCCTTCTCGTGGTATTATTGGTTTACGTAACCAATTATTAACTGCAACTGCAGGTGAAGCTATTATGGCACACCGTTTTAAAGAATACCAACCATTAAGAGGTGCTATTCCTGGACGTATTTCAGGATCTTTAATCTCTATGGAAAATGGTAAAGCAATACCTTACTCTATCGATAAATTACAAGATAGAGGTAAGTTTTTTGTTGAGCCAGGAGAAGATATTTACGAAGGTCAAGTAATTGGTGAGAACTCTCGTCAAGATGATATGGCTGTAAATATTACTAAAGCTAAAAAGCAAAGTAACGTACGTAGTTCTGGAGCAGATGATAAAGCTAAGATTGTACCAGCTATCAAATTCTCGTTAGAAGAAGCTTTAGAATATATCCAAAAAGATGAGTATGTAGAGGTTACACCAAACCATATTCGTTTACGTAAGATCTATTTGACAGAAAACGATCGTAAGAGAAATAAGATTGCTTAATATTAGATTAGTTGTAAATACAACGGTCTAAATTATATAATATTAAAAGAGGTTTCTAGTTTAGAAACCTCTTTTTTTTGTTTACTACTAAATCTATCCTTATGCTTTAAGATAGATCTAAAACTGTTTAATCAAAGTGCTTGCAGTTTCATACTTTTAAATTTAGGTTTGCTGCGGTACATACTGTGTCTACCCTTATATTTATTCAGCAATTGGCTATAACTTATTTTTATAGTAAATTCTTCAATAAAAATTAGTACTTTCATTGCTTAAATAAAAGTGCGCTATTTTTTCTTTAACCATATATTCCGCTAAACATAAAAAGCTTTGGAACAGTTTTATTACTGAATCCAACAATGGAACATTTTTATTAAATCGAAATTTTATAGAATACCATAAAGATCGATTTGATGATTTTTCAGTGCTTATTTTTAAAGGTGAAAAACTAATTGCGGTTTTACCAGCAAATAAGGTTGGTGACACACTACATTCTCATCAAGGATTAACGTATGGTGGATTGGTAACACATAAGGCTCTAAAATTTAATGAAGTCTTAGAGGTCTTTAAATTACTTTTACAGTTTTTAGAAGATCACAATATATTGTATTTAAATATCAAGAGTTTACCTTCAATTTATGCTTCAGGACCAGACAGTCAGTTAGCCTATTTAATGTTTTTACTAAAAGCTAATGTAGTAAGGCGTGATGCATTATCTGTTATTGATTATAACTTTATGCCAGAATCGATTTCTAGTAACAGAAAAAGAGGGTTTAAAAAAGGACAAGCCAATAATTTAGTAGTAAAGGAGGAAAGCAGTTTAGAAAATTTTTGGAATGCTATTTTAATACCTAATCTAAAAGCACAACATAATGTCAAACCTGTGCATACTTTAGAAGAAATGACATTGCTGCAATCCCATTTTCCAAATAATATACGACAGTTTAATGTATATAAAGGCGATACCATTGTAGCTGGAACAACTATTTTTGAAACTAAAAACGTCGCACATGCGCAGTACATTTCGGCTAATAGTGATAAGCAAGAACTTGGTAGTTTAGATGTATTGTTTCAATATTTAATACATACCGTTTTTAAGGATAAATTATTTTTTGATTTTGGTACATCAAATGTAAATAATGGATTAAATATTAACAAAGGACTATTGTATTGGAAAGAAAGTTTTGGAGCAAGAATGATTGTGCAAGACTTTTATAGTGTTAGCACAAAAAATCACGAATTATTAAATTCAGTGTTTATATGATTAAGTTTTTAGACCTACCAAAAATAAACGCAAGATTTGAGACCCAATTTAAACACCAATTTGATTCGTTTTTAAGTACAGGTCAATACATATTAGGCGATGGTGTTAATACCTTTGAAACTAACTATGCAGCCTTTTGCGGAACTAAACATTGTATTGGTGTTAGCAATGGTTTTGACGCCTTAGTATTAATTTTTAAAGGATATATGGAGCTTGGTATATTAAATAAAGGAGACCAAGTTATTGTGCCTGCTAATACATTTATTGCTTCCATTTTGGCTTTGTTAGAAGTTGGGTTGGAACCAATCTTGGTGGAGCCTAATCCAATTACCTTTAATATTGAATCTAAAGACATACAAAAAAGTTTATCCCATAAAACTAAAGCTATTTTAGTAGTGCATTTATATGGTCAGCTTAGTGATATGGAAGCCATAAAAAGTTTAGCAAATCAAAAACAATTATTAGTTATTGAGGATGCAGCACAGGCACATGGAGCTTTACATAAAAGGTTAAGTACAAAAGCAGGAAATTTAGGAGATGCTGCAGCGTTTAGTTTTTATCCAAGTAAAAACTTAGGGGCTTTAGGAGATGCAGGTGCAATTACCACCAATAATAGCCAATTAGCTGACATGATTTTTAAATTAAGAAATTATGGCACTAGCACTAAATATGAAAATGAAGTACTAGGTGTTAATAACAGAATGGACGAAATACAAGCTTTGTTTTTGGATATAAAGCTTAAAGCGCTAGAAAATGATAATAGCCATAGGCAATCAATAGCTAAACAATATATATCCAAAATCAACAATAATAAAATAAAACTGCCTTTTTATGATGGTACTAAAAACCATGTATTTCATTTATTTGTGATTTTAGTGGATAATAGAGAACAGTTTTTAGACTATTTAAAAGTAAATAATATAGAAGCAGCAGTACATTATCCTATTCCGCCACATAAACAAATTGCGCTTCAACGATTTAACCATTTAAAATTTCCAATAACAGAAAAAATTCACGAAACTTGTGTAAGCTTACCTATTAGTCCAATAATGACTAGTTTAGAGGTAGATACAGTGATTGAAAAATTGAATAATTACTAATTGAAAAAAGTTCTAGACTACATAAATAATAATGTCCTAGTTAAGGTAGCTTCCCTTAATTCTGTATCTGTAATTGTAAAAATTATAGCTGGATTTTTAACATCCAAATTTATAGCATTATTTGTGGGTTCAGAGGGTATGGCATTAGTTGGTAACTTACGTAACTTTGTAGGTTCTGTGCAATCCTTATCCATTTTAGGACTTTACAAAGGTGTTGTTAAGTATATCGCTCAGTTTAAAGATGATGCTTTTCAATTAAGTAAAACAATTTCTACCGTATTTTACATGGGATTTTGTTCTACACTATTAATGTCTATTCTAGTTTATTTTAAAGCAGAATTTATTAATGATTTAATTTTTAAAGACTACAACAACTACGCGTACGTTATTAGGATATTCTCTATGGCACTTCCGTTTTACGCGTTAAATATGTTTGCTTTTTCCATAATGAATGGCTTTGCAAAATATAAATACTTGATTGTATTTAATATTTTTGGTCAAATTTTAGGTGCTGTTATTACCATTTTACTGATTTGGCAAGAAAAAATTGATGGTGCATTAATCGCAGTTGTGATAGCAGAGTCCATTATTTTTTTAATAACACTTGTAGGTATTGCAAACCGAAAAAACTTTATTCCATTAATTAAAGCCAGTAACTTTAGTTTAAACTTTGCTAAAAAGCTTGGGTCATACTCAGGAATGGCGTTGTTTTCTGCAATTATTTTACCCTTAGTTGCAATATTAATTAGAAGTTATATTATTGATAATATAGGTTTAGAACAAGCCGGTTTTTGGGAAGCAATGAATCGGATTTCTAAATATTACTTACTATTTGTAAGTACATTATTAACCATGTATATTTTACCTAGATTCTCTGAAATAGACAATATTAAGGATTTTAGAAAAGAGGTATTTAGTTTTTATAAAACAATAATTCCAATATTTGCTTTAGGTTTAATCGTAGTCTATTTTTTAAGAAGTTTTATTGTTAGTTTAGTTTTTACTGAAGAATTTAGACCAGTTGAAGACTTGTTTTTATGGCAATTATTAGGCGATTTTATCAAAGTACTTTCAATTGTTATAGCTTACCAATTTTTAGCTAAACGTATGTTTTGGCATTATATAATTACCGAAGCTTTTTCAGTTACAACATTGTACTTTACTAGCAAGTATTTTATAGATGAGTTTGGTTTAGTTGGAGCAAATATGGCACATTTTGCAACTTATGTTATGTACTACGCTATTATCTTACTAATTTTCTATTCGTCATTATTTGGTGTAATTCCGGATAAATTAGAAGAGGATTAACTAGTTTTTATTCCAAGTATCTAAATAACGTTGTGCTATTGTAATGTAATCATGATGTTGCTTTACAAATGTGCTGGCATGACTTCCTATACTTTGTATTTGATTTGGATTATTAATTAACCATTCAAGTTTTTCAACTAAATAATCAGCATTAGGTAAGGCGTTAATAGCGACACTATTTTCTTTTAAGTTATAATATTGTAACCATTCTTTTTCAGCTCCTGTAAATAGCACTTTACCTTTATACATGGCTTCTAATGCATTGTATCCTTGGTCATATGAATAGACTTGATCTAATATTATATGTGCTTGATCGTAACTTTGTATGTACTTAGTATAGGGTAGGTCAATGGTGCTAGATATGCTAACTTTTTCCGGATATTTATTAGCAATAATTTGCAACGCTTCAGAAAAATAATTGGCACCTTTTTTTAAACTTGATGTCGAGTTAATACCATGGAAAATATGAATTTTACCATCTGTTTCTAATGGTTTAAATTCTAATAAATCTGTGTTAATTGGATTTGGGATTAACCCTAAATATTTAGAATGGTTTATATAAGCTCTGTGGTAATCCATATCAGAACAGATTACACCATTAATGTTTTTGTTTATAAACTCATGTAAGTTTTTATAAGCTTTTGTTGTGTATTTTAACGAAAAATTAAATGTGTTTTTTAAGGCAGTATTGTTTAAATAAGGTGTTAAAACAGAATAGCCATTTGCTGGATTTAAAAAATAATTTATGGTTACATAATCTTCTCCACAAGCCAATAAATAGATAGACTTATTTTGCTTAAAAAGCTGTGAGTATAATTTTATAGACTGTTTTGGTGTTACGCCAAGTGCATCTTCATTTATTAATTGGACAACATCAAAATTTTTAAATTGTGGTAATAATTTTTTAAACTGCTGGTAGTATTCATTCTGAATTAAATTAACACCAAAAAGTCTAATTAATCCAGAGTTTAATAAACTTAAAAAGCGATTATTTTTAATTTTTGAAGTTAACAGATAATCAGATTCAAATTGTTTTAAGCCATCACCAGAACTAACTAAAGTCACCTGATGTCCTAAAGCAATCAAACCTTCTTTTAAAGAATTGTGTAGTCTGCTATATTCGCCAATTAATAATATCTTCATTTATATTTTATACATTTGTTTTCAAAGATAGAAGTTAATGGGCAATGCCAAAAAGAAAGATGTAAAATTAGAGTTGTTAGTAGCAACTATGTTTCAGACATCTATGGATTTTCTATCAAATATGTTTCCAAATAGTTCTTTTAAAAACTATAACATCCTGATAATTAATCAAACAGATCAATCTCACATTTTGGAGTCGACTTTAGATAATATTAGAGTGATAAATAGTTTTGAAAAAGGTTTGGCTAAAAGCCGAAACATGGCAATAAAAAATACGATTGGTCAGTTATGTTTAATTGTAGACGATGATGTTAAATTTAAACCAGATTTTGATAAAATTATTTTAGAAGCATATAATAGTAATCCTAATGCAGCTATTATAACTTTTAAAATGGAAGATTTTGAAGGTAATTTATTTAAAAATTATCCTCAAGTTAAGTGTCATGATTTAGAGTCCATTAAAGAAGTTAATTCTGTAGTGATTACGTTTAACACTAAATTAATAAAGCAAAACAGCCTACTTTTTAATGTCAATTTTGGATTAGGGTCCACTTTTGAAACCGCAGACGAATATATTTTTATGCGAGAGGCTTTAAAATTAAAAATGCAGACTATATTTGAGCCCAAGGTAATATTGTCGCATCCGTTTTTTAGTTCAGGCAAAGACTCTGGAAATGACAAATTAGTATATGCCAGAAGTGCCTTATATTACAAATATTCTGGTGTATTGGGATACTTAAAACTATGTAAATATTTATACATTGTACATAAGCAAGGTGCAATAAAAACAAATCAAATTATTGAAAAATTTAAAGTAGGTTTAAAAGGAATTTCAACTTATAAAAATCTAGTTAAATTAGGAATTGAAAAGTCTTAAAATGAAATTAAAATCAACGACTGTAAACGCAGTATCTATTATAGAAATACCTAAAATCACTGATGAAGAAGGACGTGGTAATTTGTCAGTTATAGAAAAAGATTGCGTTCCATTTGATATCAAACGCGTGTATTATTTATACGATGTACCTAGTGATGCTTATAGAGGAGGTCATGCTCATAAAGCTTTATTTCAGTTTTTGATACCCTTAAGTGGTAGTTTTGATGTGATTTTAAAAGATGGTAAAAACACTAAAACAGTCAGTTTAAATAAGCCTAATAAAGGGTTGATGATTGTACCAGGTATTTGGAGAGAACTTGAAAATTTTTCTTCAGGAGCAGTATGTTTAGTCTTAGCATCAGAGGTTTACAATGAAGAGGATTATGTTAGAGATTATAGCGAATTTGAATTACTTAAAAGCTGATAAGTAAATGTTATTTTTTATTAAAAAACTATGAAGCTTTTTTAATCCAATTAAAATAGAGGAAGGACAATTTACAAGGACTTTTTGTTTATAGTTTAAATTTTTAAAATCGATGTCTTGCTTTACTTTTTTAGCGTCAATAGGTTGGTCTAATAATTTATAACGAATGACTAATGCATATCTATTTATGTCTAAATACTTTTTTAATGAAGCGTTGTTTTGTGCTTCATTCTTATAATTATTAATTAGTAAATATCTGTCCTCATTATAATCACGATTTGATAAACTAGATTGATCAAAAAAGTTATATAGCATCGTTATTTTTGGGTTAAAAGCGATTTTGCCAATTAAACCAAATTTAATCCACAAATCAATATCTTGTCCTGTTCTTAATTTAGTATTATATCCATTAACTTTTAAAAAGTCCTGCTTCTTAAAAGCAACGGAAGATGAAGTAGGAATAAAATTAATAATGTTAGCTTTAAAAAAGTCGTTAATTATCAAGCAACTATTGTCATATTCAAAATTAAATTTAGATTTAGTTATAAATCCATCATGACGCTTAATATTATAATTGGTACAAAATAGTACAGCTTCAGGACAAGTGTTTATGCATTTTTTTAGTTCTAATAGATGGTTTTTATCCCAAATATCGTCAGCGTCTAATGTGGCTATATAGCTTCCGTTTGAGGCTGCAATAGCAGTGTTTCTTGCTATGGATGCGCCTTGATTTTCTTGTTGGATGACTGTTATTTTGTCATTATTTAGACTCTTAACTATTGCTAAGCTTTGATCGGTACTACCATCATCGACTATTACAATATCAAAATTTTGAAAACTTTGTTGTAAAACAGATGTAATAGTTTTTAAAACATATTTTTCCTTGTTATAAAGCGGTATAATTACAGAAAAAAAAGACATTATAATTATTAAATTTTGGTTATTTGGTTTGTTATGGACCTACAGTTTTAATATGCTGTAGCAGTTTTTCAAATCTAAGCATTAATATAGATTTATAAATAGACAAGTTGATAATTTTCAAAGTGATATATTTACAAATGATATTATTATTTAATTAATGAATTCTTTTTTTAAAAACGCATTACTTTTTACCATTCCATTACTCTTAGTTTTTATTGCTATAGAATGTTTTTATAGGTATGTTCCAAATAATTATTCATACAAAAACAAGCAAATACAAACGCAATATGGTAATATAGAAACACTAGTTTTTGGGGATTCTCATGCTTTTTATGGAATAGATCCTAAAGGTTTTGACAGACCAACCTTTAATATTTCTAATGTTAGCCAATCTATATATTTTGATAAGTTATTGTTTGAAAAACATGTGGATAGTTTTCCTAAACTAAAAAACATTATTTTAACTGTTGCTTATACAACGCTAAGTGAGGTAGATGATAAGTTAGACTTAAAATGGCGAAAGTATTTTTATAAAAACCACATGGGATTAACCATTCCTTTGATCTCTAAATATGATTTAAAACAACATAGTCTTGCATTAGTACACAAACTATCCAAAACTATTAAATATGTCAGAGATTATTTTAAAAACGGTACTTTAGTAACTAGTGATACTCATGGATTTATTACAACTAATTTAGTTGAAAATAGTACTAAAGATTTAGATGGTTTTGCCAAACGGGTTACTATAAACCATGAAGATGGATTGTTAGATTTTACTCAAAACACCAAAAGGATCCAAGAAATTATCAAGCAATGTCAGTCTAGAGATATTAACGTGTATTTAGTAAGTTTACCAGTTAATTATAGATATGTAAATTTAGTAAATTCTAAAAAAGTAGCTAAAATTTACGATACAGCAGATGCTTTAGCATTAGGTAATAGTAATACAACGTATATCAACTTGTTTGAAGATAACCGATTTGATGATTCAGATTTTTTTGATGCTAATCACCTTAATGTTAAAGGTGCTAAAAAATGTACAGTAATTTTAAACCAAATTATACAGTAGTCTTACGCTGTACCACTTCAAAAATTCTGTTATCGTCACATTTTAATGTTTTACTTGGGTATTTTAAAAGTAAAGCATAATCATGAGTAGCCATTAATATTGTGTTACCATTTTTATTAATGTCTTGTAATACTTCCATGACCTCAATACTAGTTTGTGGGTCAAGATTACCAGTAGGCTCATCTGCTAAAATTAATTCAGGATCATTTAGCAATGCACGTGCAATTGCAATACGTTGTTGCTCTCCTCCAGACAATTCATGCGGAAATTTAAAACCTTTAGTTTTCATGTCAACTTTGTCTAAAACAGAAGCGACACGCTCATTCATTTTAGTTTTATCCTTCCAACCTGTTGCTTTTAGTACAAATAGTAAATTGTCATTAATGGTACGGTCAGTCAATAATTTAAAATCTTGGAAAACAATACCTAGTTTTCTTCGTAAAAACGGAATGTCTTTTTCTTTTAAAGACGGTAAGTCAAACTCAACAATATGTCCTTCACCTTGTGATAATTTTAAATCACCATATAAGGTTTTCATAAAACTACTTTTACCAGAACCTGTTTTACCAATTAGATAAACAAACTCTCCTTTTTTAACTTCTAAATTAACTTCAGAAAGGATTAGACTTTCACCCTGAAAAATAGAGGCGTTTTTTAATTCTAAGACAGCGTTTGACATAAAAAGGTTTATTTTTTTGAAGTAATAACGTCTTTGTAAGACCAAATATTATTGATGACAAAGTAAACAATTAATGGGAAAAATGGAAAACAAAATCTACTATTGTTTCCGTAGGCAATTAATGCTTGTGCTAAGGATCCTGAAACAATTATACAAACTATAAAAAGGTCAGGGTCGTAAGTGCGCATTTTGTTTTTTAAAAAAAGGATTATTTTTTTGAAAGCAAATATTAGAAATAAGACATTAAATATTATTAAGGCATAGCGTTGTATGTAAATCCACACTATCAACGTGCCTTGCTTAAAATAAACATTGTTTATCTTTTCAATATTCCAATAAAAACTACTTTGATTACCCCAAAAAAGTAGCCAAGATTTACCTGCTTGTTTTAGATAAAGTAGTGGGTTGTCTTTTATAAGCTGTTTAGAGATATCTCCTAATTTAAAATACAAATCCTTTTGAGATAAATTTGTTACTTGTAATAACTCAATTTGTGCGTCCCAAACACTCATAGCTTCAAGTTTTGGATTATGTATAAGTATAGAATCTCGATGTCTAACTATAATATCTCTTATTTGGGCATGTTCGTCCTTTGCTAGTTCAAAAAAAGGAGTTGCTGTTTGTGTTAAATTAATTCCAAAATATGTAGTATTAGTAAAGTGTCCAATGGTTTTTTTATTATGATTGTTCCACATGTAATAGGTCAATAGTGGCAAGCTTAAAACGATTGTGCTTTTTAAAATAACCGATTTTAAATTAGTTTTAAAAGATGATACAATAAAAAACATAGCAAAACCTACAGGAACATATATAAAAAAAGGTCTTGTAAGATATAACCAGGTTAGTATTAACGATAATAAAAAGTAAAAGTACCATTTGGTTTTGCTCTCAAATAATCTGCAATAGACTATTAGCCATATACTAAAAATTAATAAAAAAGTAGTTAATGTTTCCGTTAGTATAGCAAAATCAAATAGTACAACGTTAGCAAAAGATGTAAATATAATGGCAGTCCAAAAGCCAATTGCTTTATCCTTACTAAGGACACTAGTAATACTATATGTAAAATAGGTTGTCATTACACCTAAAATTAATTGGAAACCTACAACCCAAGTTAAATTATATCCAAAAAGATTGATAATTACTGGTAGTCCAGGTGTTCTTTTTCCGTCATAACCAGTTAAATCAAAAACAGTTTTTGATAAATTAATATAATCTTCAGAGTCAGGAAATAGGGTTACTGTATTATATAAAACAACAAAAATAAAACGAATAACTACAGCATAAATAACAACTAAAAGTCCTGCATGATTAGTTATTAAATGATGTAATTTATTCTTAATAGACATTTATGGGATTGTTTTAAATAAGACTGTAAATATAGAATAATTAAATCTACCTTTTTTTGATAATATATAAATCGGTTTATAATTATTAGTTAAATCTATCGTTAGAGATATAGATTAATTTATCTTTGATTTTGAATTTAAAAATAGTATCAATGTTAGTAAAAAAACAGCTTACATTTTTCATTACCATAGTCTTTTGTTTCCAGTTACTTGGACAAGAAACTGCAGTTTATACCAATAGTCTAGGCGATTATCAAAAAGCGTTACAGCTTTATAACAGTCAGCAATATTTAGCTTCTCAAAATTTGTTTAGTCAGATTAAAAAAGAGACCAATGACCAAAACGTAAAAAGCAATTGCGCGTTTTATATTGCAAATGCAGCCATAAGATTAAATCAGCAAAATGCAGACGTTTTAATGGAGCGTTTTGTAGAAGATTATCCAACCAGTACAAAAAAAAATACAGCATTTTTAGATGTTGCAGAATATTACTTTGCTAATGGTAAATACGCCTATGCTCAAAAGTGGTATGCAAAAGTAGACGAGAATGGACTGTCCAAAGCAGATAAGGAATCTTATAACTTTAATAATGGTTATGCTTCATTTACAACTAAAAACTATAAAGATGCTAAAAAGTATTTAACACGTGTAGAGACCTCTCAAAAATATGGTTCTCAGGCTAAATATTATTTAGGTTTTATGTCCTATGAAGGTGATGATTATGATGGAGCTAATAAGTATTTTGAGCAAGTTGGTCAAGAAGAAAAATATAAAGAAAAACTAAGTTACTATCAGGCTGATTTAAACTTTAAATTAGGAAAATTTGATAAAGCAATAGACCTTGCTAAATCTAAACTAGAAACTAGTGATAGAGACGAAGTTTCAGAATTAAATAAAATTATAGGTGAAAGTTATTTCAACTTAAAAAAATATGACGAAGCTATTCCATACCTAACCCAATATAAAGGTAAAAAAGGAAAATGGAGTAATACAGATTATTACCAATTAGGTTACGCTTACTACAAGCAAAAGGATTATGATAAAGCCATTTCAGAATTTAACAAAATTGTAAGTGCAGATAATAGCGTAGCTCAAAATGCTTACTATCATTTAGGAGAAAGCTATGTTAATGTAGGCAAAAAACAAGAAGCGTTAAATGCTTTTAGAAACGCCTCTCAAATGGATTACGATTTAAAAATCCAAGAAGACGCCTGGTTAAACTACGCTAAAATAAGTTACGAAATTGGTAACGCTTATCAATCGGTACCTCAAATACTAACAGGTTATTTAGATAAATATCCAGACACACAATATAAAGATGAGGTAGAGGTATTATTAATAGACTCGTACATTACCTCTAAAAACTACAAGGAAGCTTTAGAGTTATTGAAAAATAAAAATAGTTTTGAAAGTAAAGTTGCGTTACAAAAAGTAGCGTTTTATAGAGGTTTAGAATTGTATAACGAAAGTAAATACCAAGAGGCAGAAACCCTTTTTGATAAATCTTTGAAAGAACAACAAAATCAAAAATTTACTGCAAGAGCAACATTTTGGAAAGCCGAAACAGATTACAATCTAACCAACTACGAAGATGCCTTAATTGGATTTAAACAATTTAAACAACAAGGTGAAGCTTCGTCAACAAAGGAATTTGAAAATTTAGATTATAATATAGCTTACACGTATTTTAAGCAAAAAAACTACGATCAATCAACAGTGTTTTTTAATCAATTTATTCAGAAAAATCAATCGGATAAAGTTAGGTTAAACGATGCGTATTTACGTTTAGCAGATGGTTATTTTGTGTCTAGTCGTTATACTGAAGCTATAACAGCTTATGAAAAAGCGATGCAAGTAGGTAAAATTGAAAATGACTATGCGTATTTTCAAAAAGCGATGAGCTACGGTTACATTGGTCAAGAAGGTGATCAAACAAATCAATTAGAACAATTTATTGCAAAATACCCAACATCAAAATTACGTGATGATGCTATGTATGCTTTAGGTAATAGCTACGTAAAAGCAGGTAAAGATGCTAAAGCAATTGCAATTTATAGTCAGTTAAAAAAAGAATATAGTACAAGTCCTTTTACAAGCAAGGCTCAGTTACGTCAAGGTTTAGTCTATTATAACGCGAGTCAAAACCAACAAGCATTATCAACCTTTAAGTCCGTTGCCAAGGACTATCCAAGTACACCAGAAGCTAATCAAGCGGTAGCAACAGCTAGACTAATTTATATAGATTTAGGTAAAGTGGATGAGTATGCAGCTTGGGTTAGAACTTTAGATTTTGTAGAGGTTACAGACGCAGATTTAGACAACGCAACGTATCAAGCAGCAGAAAAACAATATTTAGACGAAAACGTAAATGATGCCATAAAGCAATTTAATGGGTATTTAAATCAGTTTTCTAATGGATTACATGCTACTCAAGCTCATTTTTATTTAGCACAATTGTACTTTAAAAAAGATTTAAAATCTAATGCAGAGCCACATTATGCTTATGTAGTCAGTAAATCTCAAAGCGAATTTTCAGAAGAAGCCTTATTGCGCTTATCTCAAATTCAGTTAGATAAAAAAGATTGGAATGCAGCAATACCAACCTTAAAACGCTTAGAGGCAGAAGCAAACTTTCCGCAAAACAGTTTATTTGCTCAGTCTAATTTAATGCAATCTAATTATCAATTAAATAACTATAATCAAGCGGTCGCTTACGCGGAAAAAGTGCTAGGTAATGGTAATTTAGATAACAAAATTAGAAGTGATGCTCATGTTATTATTGCACGTTCGGCAATTAAAACTAACGATGCTGCTAAAGCAAGAACAGCTTATGCACAAGTCGAAACGTTTGCAACTGGTGAAACTGCAGCAGAAGCACTATACTATAATGCATATTTTAAAAACAAAGATGGTTTATACGCAGAGTCTAACCAAGTGACACAACGTTTAGCTAAAGATTATTCCGGTTATAAATATTATGGAGCTAAAGGTTTAGTGGTAATGGCTAAGAATTTTTATGCCTTAGGTGACGCCTTTCAAGCGACATACATTCTAGAAAGTGTTATCAAAAACTTTAGCAATTTTGAAGATGTTAAAACAGAAGCACAAACCGAATTGAATAAAATTAAAACAGAAGAAGCTAAAACAAACTCTTCAGTAATATCTGAAGACTAATAACAGCAATCGACACAATCGTAATTCATAAATATAAATTATGTTTAGTACAAAAAAGCAAATCATTTTAACGATAGCATCACTATTAATCACTGTCTTCGCTTTTGCACAAGAAAGAGAAGGTGATACCATTCAAACAGGAGTAATAGATGTTGTTAAACCGTATACGCCTAGTATTTCTGACGCTTTTAAAGTTAAAGAAACACCAACATTAGACGATACTGAGACTGCAACTAAAAAAGAAGTAAAGTATAATATTTTTTCATTTCCCGTAGCTTCTACTTTTACGCCTGCAAAAGGAAAAGCAGCAGTTGTAGATAAAGCAAAAAAAGTTAAGTTATACGATAACTATGCAACTTTAGGCGTTGGTACGTATACCACAATAGTTGGAGAAGCGTATCTTAATCATGCCATAGGTCGAGATCAGATTTTTAGTGCATATGTAGGACATCACTCGTCACAAGGTGATATAGAAAATGTATTGACAGATAATGGATTTTCAGATTCAAAGCTTAATTTAACATATACTAAAAAAGATCGTGATTATAGCTGGACTGCTTTAGGTGGTTTTCAATACCAAACGTATAATTGGTATGGCTTACAACAGCCATTATTTAATCAAGCAACAGCAGATAGCTTAGATGTTGGTCATAGTTTTATTAATGGCTATGTTGGAGGAGATATTACTTTTGAAGACGCTATAGTATCTTCTGGAAGTATTTTATATAGACGCTTTGGAGATAATTTTGGATCAGGAGAAAATAGATTTAAAGCCAACGCAATTGGTACAATTAATATTCAGGATAACGATGTAGATATTGAAGTGTTTATGGATTACATTGGTGGTAGTTTTGATAAGGCTTATGCAGATCCTAATCAGATTAACTATGGTAACTTTCAGATTGGTTTAGCACCAACTTTTCAATTAAAACAAGACGACTTAACTGTAGATTTAGGTGTTAAGGCTGTGTATTTAAATGATACAGAAGCAAGTAAAAGTAAGTTTTTTATCTATCCAAATATAGCAGCAAGTTACAGGTTGGTGGATGAGGTTTTAATTGCTTTTGGAGGTGTAACAGGAGGATTAAATCAAAATTCGTATTATGATTTTGCTCAAGAAAATCCATTTGTCTCACCAAATCTATTTATAGCACCTACAGACCAACAATACAAAGCATTTGCAGGAATAAAAGGTAAACTGTCTAATACAATGAGTTACTCAGTTAGTGGAAATTACACCTCAGAAAAAAACAAAGCATTATATATTAATAACGATATTTCAACAACATCAGAGCCTTACACTTACGGTAACTCGTTTGGTTTAGTGTATGATGATGTGACTACTTTTAGTGTTGCTGGAGAATTAAATGTAGACATAAACCGTAACTTTACTTTAGGTATTAAAGGTGAGTATTTTTCGTATGATGTTACTAACCAAATGGAAGCTTGGAATCTACCAGATTTAACAGCATCTGTCTTTTTAGATTATCAAATAACCGATCAATGGTTTGCAGGAGCTAATCTATTTTATGTAGGTGAGCGTAAAGATCAATTTAACATTCCTAACTTGATTAGTCCAAACTCAGGTATTGTAACCTTAGATAGTTATTTTGATGCTAATGCACATGTAGGCTATCATATAAATGACCGTTTTTCAGTATTTGCTAAAGCTAATAATATTGTAGGAGAGGAGTATACTAAATGGCAAAACACACCTGTTCAAGGTATACAGTTTCTAGCAGGAGCAACGTATAAATTTGATTTTCAGTAAAATTAAATAATTCACTTATAGGTTTTAAACTCCCTAATATTTTAAATTAAAAGCCTGTATTTGAGGCTTTTTTTTTATGTTTATATTTACAAAAAATATTAAAAATGAGAATCACCAAAGTTTTATTATTATTCTTAATTATAGTTTCCTGTGCTTCAGATAAAATTGAAGTCGATACTATCATTACCAACGGAACGGTTTATACTGTTGATGCAGATTTTAACACTACAGAAGCGTTTGCCATTAAAGATGGTAAATTTGTAGCAGTTGGTGCAACTAATGATATTAATAAAAAATACAAAGCTACCAATACAATTGATGCTAAAGGACAAACCATTTTGCCTGGATTTATCGATGCACATTGTCACTTTTACGGTTTAGGTTTAAACCAATTACAAGTAAATCTTAGGGATACTAAAAGTTTTGATGAGGTAATGAAACGTGTTATCGATTTTCATAATAACCGACCATCTAATTTTATTATTGGTAGAGGTTGGGATCAAAATGATTGGGACGACAAAACTTACCCAAATAAAGCATTATTGGATAAATTATATCCAGATACACCTGTGGCTCTAACTAGAATAGATGGTCATGCTATGTTGTGTAATCAAGCAGCTTTAGATTTAGCTAAAATAGATATTAATACAAAAATTGAAGGAGGCGAAATTTTAAAGAAAGATGGCAAACTTACAGGAGTATTAATTGATAATCCAATGGAGTTGGTTGAGGCTATTTTTCCGGAACCGACAAAACAACAACAAATTGATGCTTTGCTTGAAGCACATAAAATATGCACAGATTTAGGTTTAACAACCGTGTCTGATGCTGGTTTGGACAAACAAGTCATTCAATTAATTGATAGTCTACAACAAGCAGGAGCATTAGATATGCGTATGTATGCTATGATTAGCAATAAAAAAGAAAATTTAGAGTATTACCTATCAAAAGGAAAAATTAAGACAGACAGATTAAATGTGCAATCTGTAAAAGTGTATGCAGATGGAGCTTTAGGCTCTAGAGGAGCAGCTTTAAAACAAGAATATTCAGACCAACATGATCATTTTGGTGCTTTAGTTATTGGTACTGATGCTTTTATTAATTTAGCTGACCAAATAGCAAAAGCAGGATACCAAATGAATACTCATGCTATTGGAGACTCAGCTAACAGATTTGTTTTACAGACTTATCAAAAAACATTAAAAGATCTAACTAACAGACGTTGGAGAGTAGAGCACGCTCAAATTATCACAGATAATGATTTTGACTATTTTAAAAACGAAAACATCGTACCTTCCATACAACCAACACATGCAACAAGTGATATGTATTGGGCAGAAGACCGTTTAGGAAAAGACCGTATTAAAGGTGCATATGCCTATAAAACCTTACTAGAAAAAAGCGGAAGATTAGCATTAGGGACAGACTTTCCGGTAGAGCAAGTAAGTCCGTTTTTAACCTTTTATGCAGCAGTATCTCGTCAAGATGTAAACCAATATCCAGCAGGCGGTTTTAATAAAGACAATGGATTAACAAGAGAAGAGACCTTAAAAGGAATGACTATTTGGGCTGCTTATGCTAATTTTGAAGAAGAAGAAAAAGGAAGTATTGAAGCTGGTAAATTTGCGGATTTTATTATCTTAGATAACAATATAATGACTATCGAAGAGAAAGAAATCCCTAATATCAAGGTAAATCAAACGTACATTAATGGAGTGGCACAGTAGTTGCTATTTTATAATAACTTAAACAATTTTAAAATGAAAAAAATTATCGCATTAGTGTGCTTTTTAGCAATAGGTACAGTAAGTATTGCTCAAAATGATCAGTATAGTAAAGATGTTAAAACGTGCATACAAAGCAACGGAACAATAACTTATTATGAAGGGGTTATAGACCAAATGTTTACAATGTTAGAAGAACAATTTAAGTCTCAGGACGTACCAGCAGCTGTATGGAAAGATCTAAAAAAAGTTAAACCTGATGCAATGGATGATTTAGCTGTAATGATAGTATCTGCTTACAAAGCTCATTTTACTCATGATGATGTAAAAAATATGAATGCGCTATATAAAACAAAAGCAGGTAAAAATATGTTTAAGCCTGAAGCCTTAACAGAAGGCGATAAAATAATTTTAAAAGAATTTTATCAAAGCGATACTGGTCAAAAAATCGTAAGTTCTCAAGACTCCATGAACGCCTCAATGAGTGATATTTCTGTAATGTGGAGTGGTGATTTATACAAAAGTATGATAGCAAAATTATCAGAAAAAGGATACGATATCTAAATAAATAGCTTTGCTAAATAGTCATAATGCTCGCCTTCAGCGAGCATTTCGCATTTTAAACCAGAAGTTTCACAGGCTTGTTGTAGTAACTTAAAATCTAAATATAACCACTTCATTGGTAATTCAGCTTCTCCTTTATAACTTAAATAATAATCTAATTCGCCATAATAATTAGCATTCATATCTTGCCAAAATCCACCATCTTCATCTAAGTACATATACTTTATGTCGCTAGAGTCTATTAAAATTTGACCACCTGTATTTAATAATGTTTTTAAATGCGATAAATACATTGCTACCTGATTTAAGGTTTCAAAAATACCAGTACCATTCATTAATAATAGAATTGTATCAAAAGTTTCAGTTTCATCTAAAAGCGCAAGGTGTGCAACCTGTTTTACACCTCTAGCGTGACTTACTTCAATAGCACCTTTAGAGATGTCAATAGCTTTGACGTTTAGTCCTTGGTCTTGTAAGTATAAACTATGACTTCCAGAACCACATCCTACATCTAATGTCAGTCCTTTAGATAGTTGCAATGCTTTTTGTTCTAATTTTGGCATGTCTTGATAATCCCTGAAAAGATAAGGTAGTGGTAACTCATCTTCGTCAGATATGTTAGTAGACGTTATTAAGTCTTCTGTATAATTACCATTTTGGTAATCTAATAATGCTTTTCCGAAAAGGTCTTTCATTTAAAATACTATTTTTGCACTATGGAACAATTTTTAAATGGTCTTCCAAAGCTTGCCAAAGATAAGCATAAGGAAAATAAAACCTTTTTTACTAAGCTAAAAAAGAAAGCACCAAAGCAATTAGATTACTTAATGCAAGAGTTGCATGATAACGAGTTTAAAAAGACCGATTGTTTAACGTGTGCTAATTGTTGTAAAACTACTGGACCATTATTTACAGATAAAGATATCCAACGTATTGCTAAACATTTTAAGCAAAAACCACATCAATTTATAGATAACTATTTACGTCTGGATGAAGAGAATGACTATGTATTACAATCTGTACCTTGTACCTTTTTAGGAGCAGATAACTACTGTTCAATATACAATGTGCGTCCAAAAGCCTGTTCAGAGTTTCCGCATACTGACCGTAAAAAGTTTCAGCAAATATCTAATTTGACTTTAAAAAATGTAGCTATTTGTCCTGCTGCTTTTAATATAGTTGAAGAGATGAAAAAACGAATTAAATATTAATACGTGGTATTTTTTTTATTTAATCAAGTCATAATCGATTTATGTTTTTTGAGAAGTTTATTGACTTTGTTTTAAAAAAATAGTAAAAACTTACAATCTTGGTATATTTATTGAATATCTCATAATTAATTAGCGGTTAAAGCTTTAAATCATTGATAATCAGATAAATTAACTATTCGTCGACTATTTTATGTAGTTCGGCTAATTATATATAAATTATGTTCAGATTTGTATGTAATATCCCAATTTCATAATACATTTGGTCTCCCTTATAACTGATTTTTAGCGTAACTATATAAAATTTATATTATGATTAGGCAAAAAATAACATTCCTACTATTCTTAATGTTAATGCTAAGTACTTCGGTATTTTCGCAAGTTAAAACAACTATAGTTGAAAATGTAAATGCAACCAAAGCAGGACTTGTTCATGTACTAAACAGAACAGGAGATACTATTATACTTAAAAGTAGCTCATCTATCTATAGATTTAGTTTTTTATATCATTCTCAAAAAGAGTCTGTTTTAATGGATCTAGATAGTAAGGAAGCAAAAATTCCATTACACCATTTTGAAGTAGGACAATATACTGTTGTTGCCTATCGCGAAGATGCTGTATATCCAATTTCTTTAAACAGAGTTGGTGCTATTACTAAGCCAATAGATGCTATTGCAGATTTAGAAGAAGATGTTTTAAGAGCCAGTTTGTCTAATGACGAGCAACGTAAAAGAAATATCAAGCCTAGACACAATGCAAGTAGTGACACACGTTTAGCTAGTGTTGCAAATAAAAGCAAAGAAGCTACTGAAGCTAAAGAAAGAGAACAAAGAGCGTTGATAAAAAGAGCAGCAGAAGATACAGCTAGAAAAAATCAGGTTTTAGCTGAAGCGAAACAAAAAGAGCAAGAGCAAAGAGAATTAATTAAAAAAGAAGCTGAAGCTAGATCTAAACAAGAACACGCTTTAGCGGAAGCTAATAGAGCAAAAGCTGAAAGAGAGAAAGCAGACAGACAATTAGCACAAATTGAAGCTAATAAACAAGCCATAAAAGAGAGAGCATTAGCAGAAAAAAGAAGAGAAGAGTTAAGAGCTATTGCTGAAGCTGAAAGAAAAGAAGCAGATGCACGTATTGCAAATGTTCAAACTGTAGCGACAGAAGACAATAAGCATGAGAAAAAAGAAGTCAAATATAACATCTCTGTCATACAAGATGGATCTGTAGAAAAGCAAACCAGAGAAGAATACAGAAAAGAAAACTTAAGACCTAACGGTTTGCCTTACGAAGATTAATCTTTATTGATATAATAAATAAGGTTTACGTTTAACCATAAAATCATTCAAGCCACTTGTCCAAGTGGCTTTTATTTTGTCCTCACTCCAACCTGCTTCAATTTGTTGTTGCAGTTTTTTAGTACCAGCAAGTTTTGTAAAAAAGCCATTAGCAATAAAAAAATCAGATTTAGTGGATGTAGTGTTGTAAGCGTTAATCAAGTAGCTTAAGTTTAAACCACTTTGTTGTTTAATATTACTTAAATTATAACCATGGCATACTTTGTTTTCATGCTTTGGGTATTTAGCACCTTCGTTAGATTTAGGCGTAAAAGTATAATCTTTTTTTGGTAAAAAAGGCGAACCATATATCTGGAACTGCAAATCCGTACCACGACCAGCACTTACATTGGTACCTTCAAAAAAGCATAAACTAGGGTATAAGTTTATAGCCTGAGCATTAGGTAAGTTTGGAGACGGTTTAATAGGTAAGTCATAAGCCATTTGTCTATTGTAATTTTTTATAGTAATTACTTTTAAATTACAATTTACGCCATTGTTTAGCCAATTTTCGCCATTAATCATTTGTGCATATTCACCAATAGTCAAACCATGCACTACAGGTACAGGATGCATACCGACAAAGCTAGTATGTTCTTTTTCTAAAATTGGACCATCAATATAATGTCCATTTGGATTTGGTCTATCTAAAACAATCAAGGTTTTATTTTGTTCAGCGCAAGCTTCCATGACATAATGTAAAGACGATATATAGGTGTAAAAACGTGCGCCAACATCTTGAATATCAAAAATAACAACATCAACATCTTGTAATTGTGCAACGGTAGGTTTTTTATTATTTCCGTATAATGATATTATAGGTAAACCCGTTTTTGTATCAATGCCATCTTTAACCACTTCGCCAGCATCTGCAGTACCTCTAAAACCATGTTCTGGAGCAAATACTTTTTTAACAGTAACACGTAGGTCTAGTAAAGTATCAACAATATGGGTATTACTATCATAGGTTGGTGTTTTACTAAGGGAAGTATTTTTAAAGATCACGCTAGTTTGATTAGCAACTATACCAATACGCTTCCCTTTTAATAAAGGTAAATACGCTTCGGTTTGGTTGGCACCAACAATAATAGGCTTAGTTGTGCTGTTATCTAAAGTAGTTTCGGTTTTAGCCAAAACAGTATTAGTTTCATTTATATTATTTTTCGTTTTAGAAGCGCAAGAAATTAGTATTAAAACAAATAATAAAGCTGTATTTTTGAAAACATTAAATCGCATAATCTAGTTTGAATTTCGAGTTTTTTATAGCTAAACGCATAATTGATAGTAAAGCGTATAAAAGTAGCATATCGGCACCAATAATAAAAATTGGTATCGTAGCAATTGCATTAGGTATTATTGTAATGATGATTGCTATTGCAACAGGTATTGGTTTACAACAAAAAATCAGAGAAAAAGTAATCGCTTTTAATGGTCATAGTATTATTCAAAATTACGATAATAACAACTCGCAAGAAAGCATAAGACCAATCTCTACCAATCAAGACTTTTATCCAACATTTAAAAATGTACCAGAAGTAACACATATACAAGGTACTGCAACTAAATCCGGAATTATTAGATTAGAAAACGATTTTGAATATGTTGTTATAAAAGGTGTAGGCGCAGACTACGACTGGCAATATTTTAAAACATTTTTAATAGACGGTCGCTTACCTGACTACACAAAGGATATCAGTACAGATGTTTTAATATCGCAATACCTAGCTAATAGATTACAATTAAAATTAAACGATCGTATAAACACCTATTTTTTAAGAGAGGACACGACCAAACCTCCACGTGTGATTACCTATAATATTGTGGGTGTTTACAATTCAGGTTTGCAAGAGATGGACCAACTATATATGATTGGTGACATCAAACAAATCCAACGATTAAACAAATGGGAGGACGACCAAGTAGGGCGTTTCGAGGTTTTTATTGACGATTATAATACCTTAGAAGCCACAGGAGATGCCATTTTTAAAGAGGTGCCTTCTACATTAAATGCTAAAACGGTTGATAAAGAATATCCCTTTATATTCGAGTGGATTAAAATCTTTGACAATAACATTTACGCCATCATCGGGATTATGATATTAGTAGCAGGTATTAACATGATCACAGCATTGCTAGTCTTAATTTTAGAACGTACCCAAATGATAGGTATCCTAAAAGCCTTAGGAAGTGCTAACAATAGCATTCGTAAAATATTTTTATACAACGCAGCCTATTTAATATTAAAAGGACTATTTTGGGGTAATGTCATAGGATTAAGTTTACTATTATTACAAAAATATTTCGGTTTATTCCCACTAGACCCAAAAACCTATCACGTCTCTGCAGTGCCAGTTTACATTAATATAGGTTACATAATAGCGTTAAACATTGGTACCTTTATTTTGTGCTTGTTAATGCTGTTAGTCCCATCATATATTATTTCAAAAATTTCGCCAGTAAAGGCCATCCGTTTTGATTAAATAATTTGGGCGTTACCACAAGGGTCGCGTCATCCACTATATCTTTTTTGCGCATAAGCGCGCACAAAAAAGGATGTCGTTTCTACCGCTAACGCAATCAACCCTAAGGACAGTTTTAAAATAAATTAATGTAGTTTTAACTTTCAATTTTAGACAATTAACGTACTTTTGCAAAATCAAAATTAGAAACAAGCACGTCTTAATTTCAAGCTTTAGCTTAAAGGATTAATCATAAATTAGACGCTTTTTTCTTCAATAAAAAAAATAAAATACCTTAATGAAATACGCAAATAACATTTTAGAAACCATTGGTAATACACCATTAGTAAAACTAAACAAACTAACAGCAGAGTTACCATGTTTAGTACTGTCTAAATACGAAACCTTTAACCCAGGAAACTCCGTTAAAGACCGTATGGCATTACAAATGATAGAAGATGCAGAAGCAGATGGACGTCTTAAACCAGGAGGAACAATTATAGAAGGGACTTCGGGTAATACAGGAATGGGATTAGCACTAGCAGCAATTATAAAAGGATACAAGTGTATTTTTGTAATGGCAGATAAACAAAGTAAAGAAAAGGTAGATATCTTAAAAGCAGTAGGCGCAGAGGTAGTGGTTTGCCCAACAGCAGTTGAGCCTGAGGATCCAAGATCATACTACTCGGTTTCAAAAAGATTAAGCACTGAAATAGAAAACAGTTGGTACGTAAACCAATACGATAATCCAAGTAATGCCAAAGCACATTACCAAAGTACTGGACCAGAAATCTGGGAACAAACAGATGGTAAAATCACGCACTTTGTTGTTGGTGTAGGTACAGGAGGAACAATCTCTGGAGTTGGTAAATACTTAAAAGAACAAAATCCAAATATTAAAATTTGGGGAATAGATACCTACGGATCGGTATTTAAAAAGTACCACGAAACAGGGATTTTTGACGAAAACGAAATCTACCCATACGTAACAGAAGGTATTGGAGAAGATATCCTTCCAAAAAACGTAGACTTTAGTATTATCGATGGGTTTACTAAAGTAACAGATAAAGATGCTGCAGTATATACACAAAGACTATCAAAAGAAGAAGGTATGTTTTTAGGTAATAGTGCAGGAGCAGCAATTAAAGGTGTGTTACAATTAAAAGAGCACTTTACTAAAGACGATGTTGTAGTGGTATTATTCCATGATCATGGAAGTCGTTATGTTGGTAAAATGTTTAACGACGACTGGATGCGTAAAATGGGTTACATAGACTAATCCTAATTAATCTAATAATTTAAAAAGCTCACAAAGTAACTTGTGGGCTTTTTTTATGACCTACAATTTACTAAAATGTTACATGGGTATTTTGCAGTTTTGACACCTTAATTTTTTGTTATTTACATAAACATGACAGAGTTGCTGATTTGCGTAAATAAATATTTTTTAAATTTTATAAACACTAAAAACAGCTACAGTACTATCACCAAAGGAATGGGAGGCGTTTAGTAAATCGCAATTTATGCTAAAATAGGTTTGTTGACCCTTAGTGTAGGGTTTGGCTTGGTTTTAGCGTTTAATCTGTCAGTACGTTTAAACTATAATAATTACAGCATAAAAATTATGCAAAACGTACGTTTTAAAATTTATAATGTAGTATGAATCAAGTAAAAGAAAACAACACAGTTAAAGTAAATTACACAGGTAAATTATCTGATGGACAAATTTTTGATACGTCTGAAGGAAGAGAGCCTTTAGAGTTTACTTTAGGTCAAGGACAATTAATTCCTGGTTTTGAAAAAGGAGTTATTGATATGAAATTAAACGAAAAAAAGACCATCACAATTGCTAAAGAAGAAGCTTATGGTGATGTTAATCCAGCTTTAATTCAAGAAGTAAGTAAAGCGGATTTACCTCAGGATATGACGCCAGAAGTAGGTATGGGATTAGTGTCTAAAACACAAGATGGTCGCGAGACTAACTTAATGGTAGTAGAAGTTAAAGAAGAAACTATCGTTTTGGATGCAAACCATCCATTAGCTGGTAAAGATCTTGTTTTTGATTTAGAAGTGGTCGACATCAAATAATACAAGTTATCAAATAAAATAAGTCGCTTATTTTATAAATATCCCAATACGGATTGTGTGTAGTAATACAACAATTAGTATTGGGATTTTTTTAGTTTATTGGCTAATAGTAGGTTTCTTTTTATCACTTAAAGCAAGTAAACCCAAAATTGGACCTAATGCTAAAATCACATAAATTCCATTGGAAGCAGTCGTTTCAATTAAAGCAGTTAATAATTGTATACTTATTATAGAGATTGCAAAACCAATACAATTTACAATAGTAAGTGAGGTGCCTTTAAGTTGTGGTGTTGCACTTTCAGCAATTAAAGTCGATAATAATGGTGAGTCAGCAACGACCACCATTCCCCAAAACATTAAAAAACCAACAAATATATTTGTTGAGGTTACTGTAAATAGTAAAGGCGATAGTAAACAACAAATACAAGATAATAGCAATGCTATAAAAGCAGTCTTTTTAGTCCCAATACGTTGTGCAACATAGCCACTTATAATACAGGCAACACCTCCTAATCCAATAATTAAAAAAGATAATAACGGAATATTTAAATCTGCAATACTATGGTTAATACTATATTGTTTAAGCATTATTGGTGTAAAAACCCAAAACGCATATAATTCCCACATGTGACCAAAATAACCAAAAGCAGCATATCTAAAGTTGTGTTTTTTAAAGATTGTAAAACACGCTTTAAAAGTAGTGTGTAAACTAGGTTTACGATAAGGACCATTTGGTACTAAAAATAAAATTAATAAACCTCCAATTACAGCAAGTGTGGATGTTGTAATTAATACAGACTTCCATGGATAGCTACTTGTAAAATCTTTTAATAAATGCGGAAAAGCAGTACCAAGCACTAAAGCGCCAACCAAGAAACCAAGCGATTTACCCAAACCTGTATTAAAGTAGTCCGTTGCTATTTTCATACCAATAGGATAGATACCAGCTAAACAAAAACCTGTTAAAAACCGAAGCAGTAATAAGCTTGTTAAAGTATGTCCATTCCAGATAATAGCTAAGTTAAAGGTTGCTCCAAACAAGGCGCTTATAAAAAACACTTTGGATGGCGAAAAGCGATCTGCAATTGTTAAAATAGCAAATACTAGTGTTCCAATAATAAATCCAAATTGTACAGCAGATGTTAAATGCCCTAAAGCATTAAGCTTTAAATTAAAATTTAGGACCATGTCATTAATCACACCATTACCTGCAAACCAAAGTGAGGTACAGCAAAATTGAGCGATGACAATTATGGGTAGTATTAGTTTAGCGCGTTTCAATACTAGTAGATGGCTATATTATGGTCTGTTAAGCGAAGTTAAAGGATTTAATTGATTTACTAAGTGTGTTTGTGTAGGTTTAGTAGCGTGATTTAGCGATCAAATTAGCTATAATTATTTATATGTTGTGGTTTGGTTATTTATCTATTCGTTTTAAAATAGCTGCTCTTATATTTTTAAATTCAACTATTCCGAATTGCAAATTTGGAAGATATGCATTGTATAATTTCTGGTAACTACTTATAACATAACGTCTATATTCTTGACTATTTACAAAATAATCCTGCAGCTCTTCACTGCTATTATCTTTTGTTATTCTTTTGCTTATCCATTCTGGATACCACTTGTAATTATCTCTAAATATATTTACAACTTGGTAGCATTCGTCAGAAATTTTTTTCTCTATAGTGTTAAGGGTTGTTGAAGTATCATATAATTCAATTAAGTGCAACGATAAACTATCTTTTGAAGCGATTGATTTTAAGCGTTCAATACCACCTTTATTCATATTAATTATTGGACCTCCAGCCATTATTCTAGATAATCCATCGTCTAATAAATCTACTGTTCTAGTATCTAAAATGACAGCATCATAAATGGGTTTAATAGAATCGTAATATTTGATAACGCTTGAAAACTCGCTAATGTCATTATCTAAATCAAGTGCAATCTGGTTGTAAATATCTATAATTTCAGATTGTTGCTTTCGGTTCTCATTCCAATTGTTAATCTGTAATGCAATTAAAATTCCAATAACTACAAGTATTATTTCTCCGATTGCGTATTTAATGTACTTTCCCAGTTTTCCTTCTGAAAGTAAATTTTGTCTAATTTTTCTAAAGAATTTTATCATTGGTTAGCGGTTTGTGTTAATGATGCGTAACATATAGATAAGACAAGTTTTTAATTTGCTTTATCGAAGGTTCAGTCAAGTTAATAGTTTTAAGTTTAGAAATCAATACGTATAACTACGTATTTTTCTTACATAAAAAAGTGTAACTTTAAGCCATGCAAGAAGATTTTTTACACTATCTCTGGAAACTTAAAAAATTTGAAACCTTAAATCTCCAGACCACAAAAGGAGAGCAAGTTGTTATCCAAAATGTAGGCACACATAATTATCATACTGGTCCAGATTTTTTTAATGCGCAACTTATAATTGCTGGTCAATTATGGGCTGGCAACGTCGAGATCCATATTAAATCTAGCGATTGGTACGTGCATAATCATGAAGTTGATCCAAATTACGATAATGTAATTTTACATGTTGTTTGGGAGCATGACACACCTATTTTTAGAAAAGACAACTCAGAAATTCCAACCATCCAGCTTAAAAATTATGTATCACAAGTAGCTTTAAATAATTATGCTAAGTTATTTAATAGTAAACAAACTTGGATTAATTGCGAAAACACGATTGCTAATGTTACTCCTTTTGTTGTCACAAATTGGTTAGAGCGTTTGTTTTTTGAGCGTTTAGAGAGTAAAGCAAAAGCTATTGAAGCGATATTAAAAACTTCTAATAATAACTGGGAAGCTGTTTTGTTTAAATTACTTGCTAAAAATTTTGGTCTTAAAGTTAATGGCGACGCTTTTTTTAGTTTGGCTAATAGTTTTGATTTTTCGGTCGTTAGAAAACAGCAAAGTAATTTACAAAGTTTAGAGGCTTTGTTTTTTGGTCAAGCAGGTTTATTGGATCAGGATATTCAGGACGCGTATTATATTGCACTACAAAAAGATTATGCGTTTTTAAAACAAAAATTTAAAATTGATAATGCTAGTGTTAGTCCGTTTCAGTTTTTTAGACTGCGTCCACCAAATTTTCCTACGATTAGGTTGTCACAATTAGCCAATGTATACCATTTGCACCAAAACGTGTTCTCAAGAGTTATTGCTTCGGATAGTGTTGCGGATATTTATAAATTATTTTCGGTGTCAACCTCACCATTTTGGGAGTCGCATTATACGTTTGACAAAGTATCTTCAACTAGAAAAAAGCAAATTACAAAGTCTTTTGTGGATCTGTTATTAATAAACACAATCATTCCGCTTAAATTTTGTTATGCAAAACAACAAGGTAAATCTATTGAGGAAGAGATTGTTAGTTTAATGCAACAACTAAAACCAGAAAAAAACGGAATAGTAGATAAGTTTGCTAGCTTAAAAGTGGTTTCCGGATCAGCGTTGGATAGTCAAGCAGTTATTCAGCTTAAAAATTTATATTGCGATACAAACCGTTGCTTAAAATGTGCAATTGGTAATACTATACTTGCACAAAATTAATTATCTTGCAGTATGCAATTTTTATATAAACAGCTACACTATTTTCAAAAACGAGGCTATCACGTCTGTCAGCGTATTGCAGATCGTTTGGGTATTAGAGCCAAAGTGGTGCGCACCACGTTTATGTATTTAACCTTTGCAACACTAGGTTTTGGTTTTGCGTTGTACTTATTTTTAGCATTTTGGATGCGCATAAAAGATATTGTATACACTAAACGCTCATCTGTGTTTGACCTTTAAATTATGACTAACCCACTAATTACGCTTTACAGATCTAAAATATATACTGCAATTGCATTGTTAATTATACTATTAGTTATTGGTGTTATTGGCTTTAGATTTATGTCTCACTACACTTGGGTGGACGCTTTTTATATGACAGTAATAACTATAACTACTGTTGGCTTTGGAGAAGTACAACCTTTAGACGATAAGTCTAAAATTTTTACAATATTTTTAATTTTAAACAGTGTTGTAATTGTAGGTTATGCTTTAACTATTATTACCGAATTTATTTTAAGTAAAAATAATATTGAAGAACTAAAACAAAAGAAAATGCAGAAAAAAATTGATGCACTAAATAACCATATTATTATATGTGGTTTTGGTCGAAACGGTAAACAAGCTGCAACCAAATTATTGGCGCATAAGCAACCTTTTGTAATTATAGAACGAAACAAAGAGATTATTGAAAAATTTGAAGACGAAAACACACCTTTTGTTTTAGGTAATGCTAATGAAGATGAAATTTTATTACAAGCTGGAATCACTAGAGCAAGCACCTTAATTTCTGCCTTACCAAATGATGCAGATAATTTATTTGTGGTATTATCTGCAAGACAAATGAAAAATGATTTACGCATTATAAGTCGTGCTTCTCAAGAAACTTCTTACGAAAAATTAAAGCTAGCTGGTGCCAATAACGTGATTTTACCAGATCGTATTGGTGGTGATCATATGGCTTCCTTAGTGGTTGTACCAGATTTAATAGAGTTTATTGATAATCTAGCTATAGTAGGAGAAAGTAATATTAATATTGAAGAAGTACAAGTAGAAAAACTTTACGATCCTAAAACAGGAATCAAGACTATTAAAGACTTAGACTTGCGTCATAAGACAGGATGTACAGTCATTGGTTTTAAGGATGGTAATGGCGAGTATATTGTAAATCCTGAAGCCGAATTAAAATTAGTGCCTAACTCTAAAGTTATTGTCCTTGGACGACCGGAACAAATCCAAAAACTAAACACTGTTTTTAGTTTAGACTAATTAATGTATTTAACAAGAATTCTTTTAAAAATTCAGCATTTTTTTGCATCTTGCTAATCTTAACTTAAAATTAACTAACAAATAAATAAATTATGAAGAAATATCTTCTCTCGATGTTTACATTAATATTACCATTGCTAACCTTTGCTCAAGATAGTACAGCAGATAATATAGACGCTATCTTTAAAAAATATACAGGTTGGTTTGTTGAAGGTATTTTCTCTGAAATTCCTTTTACAGATACTATAAGAATTCCATGGGTATTAATTGTTCTTATTGGAGGTGCTTTATTTTTTACAATTTATTTCAAGTTTATCAATTTTACTGGATTTAGAACTGCAATTAAGGTAGTACAAGGTAAATATGAAGATATTGAAAAACATGGTGTAGACTCTTTATATGGAGATCAAACACCAGGAGGAGACATTATTGAAACAATGAAGGCTGAAGGTGCAGATGGAGAAGTGTCTCACTTCCAGGCGTTAACAGCAGCATTATCTGCTACAGTAGGTTTAGGTAATATTGCAGGTGTTGCAGTAGCGCTATCAATTGGTGGTCCAGGTGCAACATTTTGGATGATTATTGCAGGTCTTTTAGGTATGGCATCTAAGTTTGCCGAGTGTACTTTAGGTGTAAAGTATAGAGATGTAGGTGAAGACGGAACAGTATATGGTGGACCAATGTACTACCTAACTAAAGGATTAAAAGAAAAAGGAGCAGGTGGAATTGGTAAAGTTTTAGCTGTGCTTTTTGCAATATTTGTAGTTGGTGGATCTTTTGGAGGTGGTAACATGTTCCAAGCCAATCAAGCAGCAGCTCAGTTTACAAAATTATTTAATCTTACAGGAGAAAATGCAGGAATGTACTTTGGTATTGTAATGGCTGTATTGGTAGCTATTGTAATTATTGGAGGTATTAAGCGTATTGCATCTGTAACAGAAAAAGTAGTGCCATTTATGGCTGGTATTTATGTATTAGCAGCACTAATTATATTGTTTGCTAACTTCACGTTAATTGATGATGCGTTTATGGCGATATTTAATGGTGCATTTACACCATTAGCAGGTTTAGGTGGTGTTATTGGAGTAATGATTCAGGGTGTACGTCGTGGAGCATTCTCTAATGAAGCTGGTGTAGGGTCTGCAGCAATTGCACATTCTGCTGTGCGTACTAAATATCCAGCAAGTGAAGGTATTGTTGCTTTATTAGAGCCTTTTGTAGATACAGTTGTAATTTGTACAATGACAGCATTAGTAATTGTTATTACAAACTTTGATGGTGGTTTTATGGAATATGGAGTAGAAATTAAAGAAGGTGTAGAGATTACAGCTACAGCTTTTGATACGGTTATTCCTCACTTCTCAATTGTGTTAACAATAGCAGTTATTTTATTTGCTTTTAGTACAATGATTTCTTGGTCATATTATGGTATGCAAGGATGGGTTTTCTTATTCGGAAAAGGAAAAATTACAGATTTAATTTATAAAATTTTATTCTTATTATTTGTTGTTGTAGGAGCTTCGATTAGTTTAGGAGCTGTTATTGACTTCTCTGATGCTATGATTTTTGCAATGGTAGTGCCAAATATTATTGGTGTAGTTATGTTATCTCCAGTTATTAAAAAGGAGCTTACTAAGTATATGAATGCTATCAATAAAAAAGAAGATGCAATTGAAGATGGTGCAACAGATTTAGTTGATGAAATGTAAAATATAAAAAACATTATAATGACTTTTAAATCCCACTTCCAGTTTTCTAAAAAACAACGAAGTGGGATTTTTTTATTGCTATTAATTTTGATTGTTGTGCAAAGTTTTTATCACTTTGTATTACCAAAATTGATGGATACAAATCCTGATTTTGCTTCAAATGATACAGAAGTTATTGCATTTGTAAAACAAATAGACTCGCTTAAAGCAATTCAATTAGAAAAACGTAAGCCAAAGATTTATCCCTTTAATCCAAATTTTATTACAGATTATAAAGGTTACACTTTAGGATTAAGCAATCAAGAGATTGATAGATTGTTAGCTTTTAGAAAGCAAGACAAATGGATTAATTCTGTAAAACAATTTCAAGACGTTACTAAGGTATCCGATTCGGTATTGAACAAAATTTCGCCTTTTTTTAAATTTCCTGATTGGGTAACAAATCCAAAGCCAAAGCAGGCTAATTTTAAAACAGGTTATTCAAAAACAGTAAAAACCGAAGCGCAGAAGCTTGATTTAAATTCCGCTACAGCGATACAATTACAAAAAGTATATGGCATAGGACCGTCATACTCTGAACGTATCATTAAATTTAGGAATAAAATTAATGGATTTCACTCGTTTATTGAGTTGCAACAAGTATACGGATTAACGCCAGAGGTTATAGATAATATTAAATCGGATTTTAGTATTAAAACACCAAGAGCAATTACTAAAATTGCATTAAATACAGCAACTAAAGAGCAGTTGGTGACTATTAAGTATATTGATTATGAGGTAGCACACAGTATAATTGAAGAACGCACCTTGCGTGATGGGTTTAAGTCCATTGACGAATTAACAAAAGTTAACGGTTTTCCTGTTAATAAATTAGAGATAATTAAGTTATCTTTACGTCTAGATTAGAACTTAACAATAACACAACGTATTATGGAAAATATGTACTTCAGTGAAGAGCATAATTTATTTAGAGAAAGCTTACGCGAATTTTTAAAAAAAGAAGTCGTACCTCATATTGATAAATGGGAAAAAACAGGAAGTATAGAACGCTTTATTTGGAAAAAATTTGGCGATATGGGCTTTTTTGGTATTAGTTACCCAGAGCAATATGGCGGAATGGATTTAGATATTTTCTATATGGTTATTTTGCTAGAAGAATTACAAAAAATCAACTCAGCTGGTTTTGCTGCAGCAATGTGGGCACATGCCTATTTAGCAATGACGCATTTAAAAGCAGAAGGTAGTGATGCCATAAAAGAAAAATATCTAACAGCTAGTATTACTGGAGACATGATTGGATGTCTTTGTATTACAGAACCTTTTGGAGGTAGTGATGTTGCAGGAATGCGATCTACAGCTGTTAAAAAAGGAGATACATATGTAATTAATGGATCAAAAACATTTATTACAAACGGAGTATACAGTGATTATTTAGTAGTTGCAGCAAAAACAAATCCAGAAATAGGTAATAAGGGTATTAGTATTTTCTTAATTGATAGAGATACGCCTGGTGTGTCTGCAACTAAATTAGATAAATTAGGTTGGAGAGCATCAGACACTGGAGAGATTGCATTTGATAATGTAACAATTCCAGCATCTAACTTAATGGGAGAAGAAAATAAAGGGTTTGCATACATCATGCAACATTTTGCGACAGAGCGTTTAATTATGGGTGTAAATGCACATGCTAGAGCAGAGTTTGCTTTGGATTACACGATGCAATACATGTCAGAGCGTACAGCTTTTGGTAAAACAATTGACCGTTTTCAGGCATTAAGACACCGTTTAGCAGACCATATTACTGAAGTAGAAATCTGTAAAACATTTAACTATACAATTGCAGATAGATTAGGAAAAGGTGAGTACGTAGTAAAAGAAGCTACGATGTCTAAATTAAAATCTACAAAAGTAGCAGACGAGGTTATTTACGATTGTCTTCAGTTTTTAGGTGGTTATGGTTACATGGAAGAATATCCATTAGCAAGACTATTAAGAGACAGTAGGCTTGGACCAATTGGTGGTGGTACTTCCGAAATCTTAAGAGAGATTATCGCTAAAATGGTAATCGATGGTAAGGATTATAAGCCAGCTACAAAATAATTTAATTAGCTTTTTAGCGAAAATTATTCAAGATTATCGCTAAAATGGTAATCGATGGTAATGATTGTAAGCTAGCTACAAAATAATTTGATTAGCTTTTTAGCGAAAATAAATGTTTATTTTCGCTAAAATAGTAATCCTTAAAAAGATTATGTTTCTGCTAACAAATAATATTTAAAAGTATTTAAAATGAAATTGACTCAGATCAAATCCACAGTAATTATAATATTTTTACTAGTAGGAAGCGTTGCTGTGGCACAAACCGAATTAAAAAATAAAGTTGTCGACTTTATGAGTATGATGCCAATTGAAAACGCAAGTGTTTATATTCAAAACACAACAATTGGTACTATTACAAATGCAGATGGTAAGTTTGTGTTATTAGTGCCTAAAACGTACGAAAAGGATACCATTATCATTTCTTCAATTGGTTTTAAAAGCTACAAAACAACAATAGATCAGTTTGATAACGAGTTTGATATTTTATTAGAGGAAGATGTAGCATCCTTAGATGAAATTTTGATTATCGCAGAAAACAGACCCAAAACCGGAAACGATATTGTACTTAGAGCGCTAGAAAAATTAGAAAACAACCTTCCAGAATTACCATACTTACAAAAAGGTTTTATTAGACATAAAGAGCGAAATAAAAAACAATTTAAATGGTTGGTTGAAAGTGCAATTACTTTGTATGATGATTCTAGTTATGTCACAGGAGGAAAAGATAATCTTAAAATAAACGTAGATCAGGTCAGGAAAAGTTACGATTTACGTGATGTAGATAGTTTGTTTTCATATGCTACATATTTAAAATATAATGCCAATGTTAATTTAAAACCTAAAAATTTACGAAGAGATACTATCGCTAAATCATCACTAATAAAGTCTATTAAATGGAATGATACTAGAGTAAATGGTTTAGATAATTTATTTAAAGGAAAACTTAATTTAGTACGTAATTCTAAAAGTCCAAAAGCATTGTTAGGTAAAGATGTGTTAGCAACACATCAATTTAAATTGGATACGATTTTAGTTGATAATGAAAGAAAAATTTATAAAATTAAGATAGATAAAAGTGAGGATTTTGTTGGTTTAGACACAGAAGGCATTTATAACGAAGGTTATATTGCAGAAGGTTGGATGTACATTTATTGGGATAATTTTGCAATTAAAAAAATTGAATATCAATTAAAAGCAGGATCTAATGCGCAAAAAAGTAGAAGTAAAACCTTATTTGATACGCAAATAAACCATAAACTAGTTATATCCTACATGGAATATCAAGATAGAATGTATCCAAATTATATCTATTACGAAACTCCAAAACTTGTCAATGTTGGTTATAAGCCAGTAGGTAAAATTGATAAAGAAGAGGAAGCGCTTTTTAATAAAGAAGAACGGTTTTATTATACAGTACAAGAAATTTTGTTTACTGAGATAATTCAAGATCAAGAACAAGTGCAAGCAGCTTTAAATCAAGACTGGGATTCGGATATTTTTTCTATAAAACCTTACGATAAAACATTTTGGGAAAACTACAATACATTACTAGAAAGTGAAGAAGATGAAAAGTTAATTAAGGATTTAACTAAACGTTCCACACTTTTTAAACAATAAAAAGCAATTTTTTTTATTGTAAAATATAAATAACTAATTATATTTGCGCCTCAAAATTTTAAAAGAGAGGAGGTTAAGACACTATGTTAATAATTCCAATAAAGGACGGAGAAAATATAGAACGAGCATTAAAACGCTACAAACGTAAGTTTGATAAAACGGGAACAAGAAGAGTTTTACAAGGTCGTAAGCAATTTGTTAAACCGTCAATAGAAAATAGAGCTAAAATTCAGAAAGCTCAATATGTACAACATTTAAGAGATCAAGAAGCTTTATAAATAGCTTCAATTAATAAAAAAAAGCCACTAATTAGTTAGTGGTTTTTTTATTTTTACATATACCCAAAACAAAAAAGGTATATTTATAACACTTAAATACTATACGCTTAATGCTACTAAAAGCCTTTTTAGATTACCTGTTGCTTGAAAAAAAATATTCCCAGCTAACAGTTAATGCCTATAAAAAAGATATAGAATCCTTTATGGCTTTTATTTCTAGTGAAGAAGAAACAAATACTATTCAAGAAACAAATTATTCGCAAATTAGATCTTGGATTGTTAATTTAGTTCAAAAAGGAATAACCAACAGAAGTATAAATAGAAAGATTTCTGCATTAAATGGCTTCTTTAAATTCCTACTTAAAATTGAAGAAGTAAACCTAAATCCACTTTCAAAACATAAGGCATTAAAAACAAGTAAAAAAGTTCAAATCCCCTTTTCAGAAAATGAAATTAATACAGTTCTAGATCAAATTAACCACAATCAAGATTTTGAAGGTGTTAGAAATAAATTAATAATAGAATTATTTTACTCTACAGGAATTAGACGTATAGAGTTGATAAACATTAAATTAAAAGATATTGATTTAGAAAATAAGACAATTAAAATTTTAGGTAAAAGAAATAAAGAACGTATTATTCCTTTGTTAAACATGGTAATGGATAGTGTAGATATTTATAAGTTAGAAAGAAATAAATTAGAAACTATTACAGATAATGAGTATTTGTTTTTAACAAAAAAAGGAGTTAAAGTATATGAAACTCTTGTCTACAGAATTATAAATGATTACTTTAGTAAAGCTTCAACTAAGGTGAAGAAAAGTCCACATATTCTAAGACATTCTTTTGCTACACACTTATTAAATCAAGGTGCAGAGTTAAATGCAGTCAAAGAACTATTAGGGCATTCTAGTTTAGCAGCTACTCAAGTTTATACGCACAATAGTATCGCTGAATTAAAAAAAGTATACGCAAAAGCGCACCCTAGAAGTAAAAAATAAATGTTTAACCACAAAATTTTAAAGTATGAAGGTAAACACACAGGCAGTAAACTTTAATGCCAATCCCCAATTATTGGAGTTCATCCAAAAACGTATGGATAAACTTGAAATGTACTATGACAAAGTAATTCAATCAGAAGTCTATCTTAAAGTAGAAAAGAGTAGTAATAAGCTTAATAAAATATTTGAAGCAAAAATAAATGTGCCAGGTGATTGCTTGGTTGTTAAAAAGCAATGTAAGACATTTGAAGAGGGAGCAGACATAGCTGTAGCCTCTTTGGAAAGGCAATTAAAAAAGCGAAAACAAAAATTAAGAGAAAATTTTAAAAATATTTCATAAAAATGTTTTGAATAATTAAATAAATATTTACATTTGCAGTCCGTTAGAAATAGCGGGCTTTTTTTAGAAGTAAAATTAGCAGAAAAAAGCCGATGTAGCTCAGCTGGCTAGAGCAGCTGATTTGTAATCAGCAGGTCGTGGGTTCGAGTCCCTCCATCGGCTCAAAATAAAGTTAAAATAGATAATTATTTGTTTTAACTTTGCATAAGTTCTTTAATAGAGTGAAAAG
>TARA_R110000751_G_scaffold146094_7_pt1 | contig 216755 bp, 195 predicted proteins | sample TARA_R110000751 | Tara Oceans TARA_R110000751 (sample SAMEA4398001) | marine metagenome | biome: Polar Biome; feature: [MES] marine water layer (ENVO:01000295) within the mesopelagic zone...; material: water (ENVO:00002006), including particulate matter (ENVO:01000060) such... | reverse complement strand
CCGTCTGGAGCCAGCGGCGAAGCCGCGCCCGGCGTGAAGACAGAAAATGATCACAAAACCATAGGTGAAGACAGCTTCATCAACAGCTTGATCTTATTGATTCCCATTACACTGATCATCGTGCTGGTGGAAATGTATTTTGACAGGCCGGCCCCGAGCGAACCACCCACCACCCCAACCGCATCACACCCCGGCGAAGCCGCAAGGGCGACCGCCCGTCGGCGATCGTTCGCCGCCCCGTCTGGAGCCAGCGGCGAAGCCGCGCCCGGCGTGAAGACAGAACAAACAGCAAGGTCCCGCCCATGACCACCCATCTTGACATTAAACAGGCCGGCCGCCTGCTCGACGGCATCGAGCACAGCGCCATGCCGGGCAAGGAACCCCTGCAATGACCATGGATGATGTTCTCATACTGTCTGACAAAGCCGATGTGCAGCCGTTCTATTGGGTGACGGAAGATGATGCCGGGCTTGACTATTGCCTCAGTTGCGCCAGGCGGGTCGTCGCGGCGCTGCATGAATGCGGTCAGGGCGAAGCAATGGTCGATGGCGGATCGTGGGCAAATTCAGAAGGCGATGGCGCGCGGTTTTGTTATCGATGCGGCGTGATGTTGCGTTATTCCCTGTCCAGGGAAGGGCTTGATCAGGAACGCCATTATTTTGAGGAAAACGGAGTAGATATCCCCCTGACGCCAGCCGTTGCCTATGAATTGATTCAGGTGGAAGACGCCATGCAGGACTATGGACAGACCTGGGAAAAAAGCGCCATGCCCGCCGCCAGTCAGAAACCCTGACCATGACATCAAAGCCGCCCGCAACCCCATCCCACAGCCGCGCCGTTCCCCGTCTGGCCCTTGGCCGGGCCGAGGCGGCGATGGCGCTGGGTGTTTCGGCGGGCAGCTTTGATGTCATGGTCAGGGAAGGCGTCGTGCCGCCACCGCGCATTTGGCACGCGCGCAAATTGTGGTTAACATCGGAACTGGAGGCCGCGCTGATGGATCTGCCCGAGGAGGGCGGCGGCAAGGGCTCCGGTCACTTCGATGGAGCCGCTGTGTGATGGCGAAACTGCCCTACAAACATCTTTACCAGAAAACTTCTCGGCACGGCACGGTCAGCTGGTATGTCCGCCTGCCCGACCGCCCGCTGATCCGCCTGCCCGATGATGAAACCTCGACGGCCTTCCTGGCGGCCTATCACCGCGCCCTCACCGCACCGCCGGAGGCCCCCGCCAGCGACGATGCGGCAAGGCCAGGGCGCAAGGTGCTGCCCGGCTCCTTCGCGGCGCTCTGTGCGGCCTATCGCGGATCGCCGGATTTCCTCGCCTATGAGCCATCGACAAGGCAGCAGAAAACCCGTGTGATGAACGCCATGGTCGCCGAGCCCGTCGCCCGCGACAGCGCCCGGATTTTTGGCGATGGCCCGGTGGCGGATTTCACAGCGCCGCTGATCGAACTGCTGCGCGACCGCAAGGCCCAGGCGCCCGAAGCGGCGAACCATCGCCTGAAGGTGCTGCGACCGCTGTTCAAATGGGCGAAGAAACACAAATGGACCGAGACCGACCCGACGATCGGCGTCGAATCGCTGAAGACCTTCGGCCAGGGCCACCACACATGGACGACGCAGGAGGTCGCGCAATACCTGGAATCCTTTGACCAGGGCAGCAAGGAACGGCTGGCGCTCGGCCTCTTGCTGTTTCTCGGCATCCGCATTTCCGATCTGGCGCGCATCGGCCCGCAGCAGATCCGGGGTGGCACGATCACCTTCCAGCCCTACAAGGGCCGCAAGCGCAACCCGAAGCTGCTGCAATTGCCTATCCGACCGGAGCTGCAGGCGATCATCGACCAGACCAAAATCCACCACCTGACCTTCATGGTCAATGAATGGGGCTCGCCCTTCTCGATCAAGGGTCTCGGCCAATGGTTCAAGACCCGCTGCAAGCGCGCCGGCCTGCCGCATTGTTCGGCCCACGGCTTGCGCAAAGCCGGCGCCACCATCGCCGCCGAAAACGGCGCCACCGAGGAAGACCTCAAAGCATTGTACGGCTGGAGCAACGCCAAGGAAGCCAACCTCTACACCCGCAAGGCCCGCCAGAAGATCATAGCCGAACGCGCCTCGCCCTATCTGAACTTCGGCGACCGCGTCAACGACCTGATCAAAAGCAAGTGATTTCAGCCCATTCAAAACGCCATTTTGAGCCACCTTTTTACAGGTGGCTCAAATTCCACAATTAAATATCAATGATTTCAATAGCTTGAAAAGCGAATGGAGGCCTCGCCCGGAATCGAACCGGGATGCAAGGATTTGCAATCCTCTGCGTAACCATTCCGCCACGAGGCCCCAATGCCACCCTTCAAAGGGCAGCCGCCAGCACATAAAATGAATTGTGCACAATGGCAAGAGGTGGGACGGTAATTTCAGCAATTACCCTGCCCCAATTCGGTTTTGACAAGTCAGCCTCGTCTGCGCCAGCGGGCTCCCCAGCGCACTGTCATCCTTCTGCGCCAACGCCGCACCGACGGCAGGTCATGAGAGAGCACGATAAACCCAAGCGGAACCATCCAGAAGCCGACAATCGGCAAAAACCCGAGAATGCCCCCAAGCAGCAGCGCAATTCCCAGTGCGATCCGCAACAGCCGGCTCTTTGGCAGATGAATATGCCGGGAGCCAAAACGAATCCGGTTGCTCATCTGCTTCTCCACAGAACATTGATCGGGAAGGAACAGGACCATGGAAGGAGCCTGCACGCGTTGAATCGAGGGTTTGATATAGGTGTAAACATGTCACTTTTAAGCTTTCTGAGCCATATTCTCGGTTCGCTGCAATTTATTTTGATAAAAGGCTTGGCAACAACGAAATTCTTTTGTTATACGGCCACCCACACCACACATGTGGACCGTTCCCCGGTAGCTCAGTGGTAGAGCAGTTGACTGTTAATCAATTGGTCGCTGGTTCGAATCCGGCCCGGGGAGCCATTTTTCATAAAATTTCTATTTGTTTTCAAATGGCTCCGCAGCTGATCGGCGCCTTTCGGCGTTGTCGACGGGTTTTCACCACAAACCATGGCAGCATATTCGCTTCATGGGTGACTGTGTCCGAATCACAGACTATCCGGCCAAGCCAAGACTCAATTGCGCCTTAGACATCTCGGCTCATGCAATTGGCACGATGCGCCCCGCTATCTTAAAAATTGACGAAGCGTGAAGCCATCACAGCTTCGTTCCATTGCCCTGGCTGGCCACTGATCGGAACACCATCAGGATCGGCCGTAGCAGCCATATACAGGCCGACGCGCCTCTGATGCGGCGCAGACCACTGATTCCACTGTTGCACGGCGCAGGGCCACCCAGGCCTTGCCAACAACCCGATGGATTTGACCGCCCTTCCCCTGACGATCGGCATGCCAAATCCGTCATACATCCTGGCCTTTTCCTGAACCGCTTTCAGATCTATCGGCTTGGCGACCATTGCCAATGCGATGAACCTTGCTATTGCTGCTTCCATATTTCAAATGCGCAATATCGCGTTGCACGACAGGAATTCAGCCATGCAGTCTCCCGTTCCACCTCTTTCGCATTCGCTTCACGCCCTTGCGGCGATATTGTCCAAAGCCGAGGCGCATTGCGAGAAACGCAACATTGAACCCTCAGCCCTGCTTTCAGCGCGCCTGTTCCCCGACATGTTCACCTTTACCAGAAATGTTCAGGTGGCCTGTGACACGGCCAAGGGCGCTGCGGCGCGGCTTTCGCAAACGGAAATACCCAGCCATCAAGACGTTGAGACCACATTTGTCGAATTGCACGCCCGCATTCAAAAGACACTGGATTTCATCAAAAGCATTCCCGAGGCCGCCTTTGATGGGGCAGAGGACCGCACAGTGACATTAAAAATGCGTGCCGGTGACATTCAATTTACAGGATCGCAATATTTGTCGTCCTTCGTCACGCCGCAGTTCTATTTTCACATGACCACTGCCTACAACATCCTGCGCCATAATGGCGTAGAGATCGGCAAACGCGACTTCCTTGGCAAACCTGAGTGATTGGGCCCGAGTGATTGGGCCCGAGTGATCCAGCCAGTGTGATCCAGCCAGTGTAATCGAGCCCGGCGAAGGGAAAAGCCATTCGTGGCAAAGCCGCATAAGGCTTAGCAAGATCTGACCTGGCTGTTTGCCAGGAAAGGATTTGCAATCGCAATGTTCGGAGCCATTGCAGAGATTGATGTTATCACTGCGGTGCTTGCTCTGGGCTGATTGGGCTTGCTGCGCCTTTGCCCTTCCATTGCCGACAAGACATTACATTCTGCGTTTGTCCGACAAGGGCCCTTGCTTGCCCACGGCCTTTGAAACCTGTTCCAGCAAGGCTTTGCTTTGACTTGCCGGAGTTACAACGACAAAGCCCCCGCAAACTGCTGCATTTGGAACACAATGGGCTATCCATTTGTGTGTAGCTGGCGCACATGCCTCTTGCTAAAACGCATTTCTATATGAACAATGTGGAATATGGAGGTTTTCTGATCCCGCCCTATATGGAATTGGCGGGGTCAGGCAAGCGTATCCCGGGCATGTATTTGAAAGTCTTGAAACCGGCATCGCTTGTAACCGGCTGGAGAAAGAAAAGCATCCCGTTTTGATACAAGAGGATGCGCTTGAATATATGCATACGGGAGAACGCAGGATGATGATCGGTTCCGAAGCACCAACAAACGATCGGATCGAAGTCGTTTCGACGGAAAGTATTGGCAGCCATCTCAAGGGACTTCCCTGGAAGGCACAACTCGTTCTTCGCTCGCTGGCCAGTATGCAGCGCGGCATTTTGAAACTTCGGACACCGGACGGACGGCGGTTGCGGTTTGAAGGACAGCAGCCAGGTCCCGAAGCGGAGCTGGTTCTGCACAATTGGAACCTGCCTTACAGCGCCTTCCAGCGCGGCACCATCGGTGTCGCTGAAACCTACATGGATGGTGACTGGGAAAGCCCCGACATCCCGACCTTTTTGGAGCTGTTTCTGGTCAATGTCGAGATCGGCAATTATGTGGCCAGTGGCGCCCGCGGGATCGCCCATCTGATTGAGCGCCTGCGCCATCTGTTCCGCTCCAACACCAAAACCCGCGCGAAAAAGAACATTGCGGCCCATTATGATCTGGGCAATGCCTTCTATGAAAAATGGCTTGACCCCAGCATGACCTATTCTTCGGGTCTTTTTCAGACGGGAGCCAACGACCTGCAAAGCGCCCAGAAAGCCAAATACAAGGCGCTGGCCGAAGCCATCGGCATCACGCCAGACAGTCATGTGCTGGAGATCGGCTGTGGCTGGGGCGGTTTTGCCGAATATGCGGCCGGCGAAATCGGCGCCCGCGTCACCGGACTGACGATCAGCCGCGAGCAGTTGGATTATGCCAGAGCGCGTATCCAGAAGGCCGGCCTGTCAGACCGGGTCGAGCTGAAGTTCCAGGACTATCGTGAAGAGCAGCAGGTTTATGACCACATCGCATCGATCGAAATGTTTGAAGCGGTTGGGGAAAAGTACTGGCAAGGTTATTTCACCAAGCTCAACGAGTGCCTGAAACCCGGCGGTCGTGCTGGCTTGCAGATCATAACAATCCACGAAGACGCCTATGAGAATTACCGCAGGAACCCCGACTTCATCCAGCGCTACGTTTTCCCCGGTGGCATGCTGCCCACCATGGAAATCCTCGAGGATCTGGCGCACAAGGCCAATCTGCACCAGTCCGGGCATCGGGCCTTTGCTCAGGACTATGCCAGAACCCTGTCAGACTGGTGCGACCGCTTTTGGGATGCATGGCCGACCATCAGCACAATGGGATTCGATGAACGGTTCAAACGACTATGGGAATTCTACCTGCATTATTGCGAAGCCGGTTTTCGCGCTGAAAACATCAATGTCCGGCAGGTCATATACGAGAGGAATTGATCTCTTTTCCCGTGAACGGCACTTGCTTTGCTGATTTGAAATCTTATTCCCGATCTTTGCGGTGCGAACAAACGCCATTTCTTGTCCAGCCCCTTGTTGATAATCCACAAGGGGCCAAATAGTGTTGCATCAATTCAACCGGGATTCGATCATGACCGTATTACAATCTGTACTGGATGCTATCGGCAATACGCCGTTGATCCGACTCAAGAAAGCATCCGAACTGACAGGTTGCACCATTCTGGGCAAAGCCGAGTTTCTCAATCCGGGCCAGTCGGTCAAGGATCGCGCCGCACTGTTCATCATTCGAGACGCTGAGCGAAAGGGCCTGTTGCGACCGGGCGGCGTCATCGTCGAAGGAACGGCAGGTAATACCGGCATCGGCCTTTCCATGGTGGCCAGAGCTCTGGGATATCGCACCGTCATTGTGATTCCCGAAACACAAAGTCAGGAAAAGAAAGACGCGCTCCGCCTTCTGGGCGCCGAACTGATCGAAGTGCCTGCGGCGCCCTATAAAAACCCCAACAACTATGTGCGCCTGTCCGGACGACTTGCGCAGCAGATCAACGCTGACGATCCCAACGGCGCCATCTGGGCCAATCAATTCGACAATATTATCAATCGGCAGGCCCATATCGAAACGACGGCGCCGGAAATCTGGCGTGATACCGATGGCAAAGTGGATGGTTTTGTCTGTGCGGTTGGCTCCGGCGGCACGCTTGCCGGCGTCAGTCTTGGCCTCAAGGAATTCAACGCAGACATCAAGATTGCCCTTGCAGACCCGCATGGCGCAGCCCTTTACAGCCACTACACGACTGGTGTGATGAAATCAGAGGGAAATTCGATCACAGAGGGTATTGGCCAGGGGCGGATCACGGCAAACTTGGAAGGTTTCACGCCAGATCTGGCCTACCGGATTGCGGATTCGGAAGCCCTGTCGATTGTTTATGATTTGATTGAAGAAGAAGGCCTTTGCCTCGGCGGCTCGTCCGGCATCAACATCGCCGGCGCGATGCACATGGCGCGGGAAATGGGACCGGGACACACCATCGTCACCGTGTTGTGTGACTACGGCAACCGATATCAGACCAAAATGTTCAATCCGCAATTCCTGCGAGAAAAACAACTGCCGGTCCCCGGCTGGATGGAACGCAAGAGCGACATCTCCGTTCCCTATGAGGCGGTTTGATCATGATCGAGACAAATCCCCTGTTTCTGGATGATGCCTATCTTTCCACCGCGGAAGGCACGGTTGTGGCCATCAATGACCGTGGCGGCATCCTGCTGGACCAAACGTGTTTTTATGCCACGTCCGGCGGCCAACCGGGCGATATCGGTTTTCTTGAGCGGGCGGACGGTTCACGTATCGAAATTGCTGCAACCGTCAACGGCCAGTCAAAGTCTGAAATCGTTCACCTCCCTGCCAATGGCCAGCCTGTGGTGCTGGCGGGAGAAAAGCTGATTGAACATATCGACTGGGACCGACGCTACAAGCTCATGCGCATGCATACGGCCTGCCACCTGCTGACTGTTGTCTGCCCCTTCCCCATCACCGGCGCATCCGTCGGCGAGGATGAAAGTCGCATTGATTTCGACATGAGCGAAGCCGTTGACAAAAACACCATCAGTGAACAGCTGATGGCGCTGGTCTCGGTCAACCATCCGGTCTTCACAAGGTGGATCGACGAAGCCGAGCTTGAAGCCAATCCCGGTCTGGTCAAATCCAAAAATGTTCGCCCCCCTCGCGGCACCGGGCGCATCAGGCTTGTATGCATCGGAGATGATGCGTCAATTGACAGCCAGCCCTGTGGCGGCACACATGTATCAGAGACAAAAGAGGTCGGTGCAATCCACATCGGCAAGATCGAGAAAAAAGGGCGTGAAAACCGCCGCTTCAGAATTCGCTTCGGTGACATACCGGGTTGAGCAGGCAGGATGTGAATATCATGGTCGAAAGAAGCAAATTTGTCGTGTCTGCACAATGGCTTGAGCAACGCCTCGGACAACCGGACATCAAAATTGTCGATGCCTCCTGGTATTTGCCGATGCAAAACCGCAATGCGCGGGAAGAATATCGCAGCGGTCATATTCCCGGTGCCGTTTTTTTTGACCAGGACCTGGTCGTGGACACCGCTTCGGATCTGCCGCATACAATTCCCTCTCCGCGGGCCTTTGGCCAACAGGTGAGCGATCTCGGCCTGTCAAACAGTGATACGATCATCGTCTATGATGGTCCGGGCATGTTCACCGCACCACGCGTTTGGTGGTTGCTGCGGACCATGGGCGCGCCGAATGTCTTCGTTCTTGACGGCGGCTTTGACCGATGGAAAGAGGCCGGTCTGCCGGTCACCGATGATATTCCACCAACGGTCAGGGGGACCTTCCAGGCTGCCCTCAACAGGCAAGCCGTTGCCACTCTGGCTGACATGCGCTCAACCGTTGGCACCGGTTCCATGCAGATTGCCGATGCCCGCAGTGCCGGGCGGTTCACCGGCGCCGACGCGGAGCCTCGAGAAGGCATGCGATCCGGCCATATGCCGGGCGCCCGCAATGTGCCGGTTTTCAGCCTTTCGAGCGACGGGCAATTGCTTGCCCTGGATGCGCTGCGCAATGTCATGACACAAGCCGGGATTGATCTGTCGAAGCCAGTTGTGACCACCTGCGGTTCAGGTGTTACCGCCGCAGTCATCACGCTTGCGCTGGAATCGCTCGGCCATCAGGAACTTCAACTCTATGACGGCTCCTGGTCGGAATGGGGTTCGAAGGACGATACGCCCATAGCAACCGGTGACGCATGATGGCCAAGGCACCTCCTCCCATCAAGACCGTGGTCACCTATCTTGAGCAATTGCACCGACCGAAACTGTTTTATCCGATGCCGGTCAATCAGCATGCGGCCTTGATGCGCGTTTCAGAAATACCGCTGCACTTTTACCGCTATCTGCAATTTCGCACCGGCAGAGAGCTGCACTGGGTCGCCCGCCTTCGTCTCGATGACAATGCTTTGGAAAAGATCATCCATGCGCCTGAGGCTTCTGTTCACGTGCTCTACCTCAATGGAGCGCCGGCCGGTTTTTTCGAATTGTGCAAAACAGACTCCAAAACAGTCAATCTGGAATATTTCGGTTTGATGGATCATGCCAAGGGACGCGGATTGGGCCGCTGGTTCCTGGCTCAGGCACTGGACGCGGCCTGGGATAGCGACCCGCTTCGGGTCACGGTCAATACCTGCACATTGGACCACAGCGCCGCCCTGCCGCTATATCAGAAGTTCGGATTTTCCCCGATCGGCCAAAGCGAGACATTCATCCACCCGCTTGGCGATGCTGATCTGCTGCGCCTGATCAAAATGTGCTGAGCCCAAAACTCCTGCTTGATGAATGGGCCGTTCATCCCCGCTTCAGCCACGCCTGTCTATTGTTTCCCCATCGACCAAGGAACCCGCCATTGAGCCGGTTCGATGATGAAAGGGAAACTGACCATGCACCGCCGCACTTTTCTGACAGCCATTGGCGCCGCTTTAGCCCTGCCCGTCGCGGCCAAAGCTGAACAGATTGAAAAATGGGCTCCTCAAAAGAAGCACATGCCAAAAGCGATACGTGCTGCAACCGACACGTTCAGCAAGAATGCGCCATCAGCGCTTTCAATCGAAAAAAGCCTGAGCGCACCGACAATCAAACGGATCAAACCGTCACAGAAAAACAGCATTCAGGAAATCAAGCGCCGCAAATCCTTGCGCCACAATGCACCATCCATCGAAATACAATCATTGAACTTCGCCTTTGCATCAGCCCGTATCCCTGACGGAGAACTTTGGAAGGTGGAGCAGATTGCCGATGCCATGAAGCGTATTCTGCGCCGCAACCGTGGCGAGCTGTTTCTGATTGAAGGTCATACGGATGCCGTGGGATCCGATTGGAACAATATGCTTCTTTCCGAGCAGCGGGCAAATTCGCTGCGCGCAGTCCTGGTGGGTTACTATGGTGTTCCCCACCATGCCCTTGAAACCGTTGGCTATGGCGAAGAAGACCTGCTTGTGCCCACCCCTTATGAAGAATGGCGCAATCGCCGGGTCACGCTGCGCCGTATTACCGATATTGCATACCGTTAGAGCGTTGCATGATCAAATGAAAAACCGCGCTGCCATTGCTGCAGCGCGGTTTTTCAGGTGCAAGATATTGGCTCAAGACAGCCTGATCAGGCGGATTTGAGAACGGCGAGCGGTTCGGCCAATTCATAGCCGAGAGCTTCCGCCACCGGTTTGCTGGTGATACGGCCACGGTGCACATTCAGGCCGGCGCGAAGATGGCGATTCTCGGCAATGGCTTCCAAGCCCTTGTCCGCCAATTGCAGGCCGTAATAAAGCGTCGCATTGTTCAGCGCATGGGCTGACGTCACCGGAACGGCACCCGGCATATTTGCCACACAATAATGGATGATGCCTTCGACCTCAAAGGTCGGATCGGAATGGGTTGTTGCGTGTGACGTTTCAAAACAACCGCCCTGATCGATGGCAACATCGACAATGACAGCACCCTTTTTCATGCCGGTGAGCATTTCACGGGTGACCAGCTTGGGCGCTGCCGCACCGGCAATCAGAACGGCACCAACAACCACATCCGCGGAGAATACCTCATCCTCAAGCGCTTCGATGGTCGAAAACCGCGTATGAACACGTCCGTTGAAAATATCATCCAGCTGACGAAGCCGTGGAATGGAACGATCCAGGATCGTGACATCTGCGCCAAGTCCGACGGCCATCTTGGCCGCATTGAGGCCGACAACACCGCCACCGATGATCGTTACCTTGCCCGGCAGAACTCCGGGCACACCGCCCAGCAGAACGCCGCGGCCGCCATTGATCTTCTGCAATGCAGTCGCACCGGCCTGAATAGCCAGACGTCCGGCCACTTCCGACATCGGCGCCAGCAGCGGCAGACCGCCATGCTCATCGCTTACGGTTTCATAGGCGATCGCTGTGCAACCCGATTCAATCAGACCCTTGGTCTGGGCTGGATCAGGAGCCAGATGCAGATAGGTGTAGAGCAACTGGCCTTCGCGCAACATCGCCCATTCCGACGGCTGTGGCTCCTTGACCTTGACGATCATGTCTGACTGTTCAAAAACATCCCGTGCGCTGCCAACAACCTTTGCACCGGCTGCCTGGTAGGCACCGTCATCGGCATTAATGCCGAGACCTGCATTGGTTTCAATGATGACATCATGACCATGCGCCACATATTCGCGCACCGAACCCGGTGTCAGTCCGACACGGTATTCATTGTTCTTGATTTCCTTTGGGCAACCGACTCGCATCTGCGTTCCTTCAATGGGTTCGTCGCACCGACAGGCGCTTTCATCGACCAATATTTGACCACAGCAGATATGAAATGTCCTTGCGAAGATTGTTTGCAACGGCTCATTTTTTCAACTATCCTTGCGTAAACTATAAAATATTGGAAGAAACCACCAATGGACAAGCTGGATGCCATTGATATCGCCATTTTGAACACCCTTCAGGAGGACGGTCGGATATCCAATGCCAACCTTGCGGAACGGGTTGGACTGTCAGCCTCCGCCTGTTCGCGAAGGCTCGATATTCTGGAGAAATCCGGCATCGTAAAGGGTTATCATGCCCGGCTGTCCAATCGGGCCCTGAATTATTCCATGACGGCAGTCGTCCACATTTCGCTTTCCGGGCAGTATGAAAAAATACTCCGGGAATTTGAGGCAGCCGTCAAACGCTGTCCGAATGTGATGGTATGCTACCTGATGTCGGGCGAATATGATTACCTGCTGCGCATTGCAGCCCGGGACCTGCAGGATTATGAACGCATTCACAAGGAGTGGCTATCCGCCCTGCCCCATGTGGTGCGTATCAATTCATCCTTCGCACTGCGTGAGGTAATAGACCGCCCGAATATTGCTGTGGACCTGCATTGACCAGTGGCCTCAGCCGCGCTGTTGAATGCCGTAACAAACCCCGGAGAAAATCATGGCCAGACGATCCAAGATGACCCTCGTTTTCTATGCTCTTGTTGCCTTGATCGTAGCGGGCGCCATCGCATTCTTCATGGGACCGCGCACACCGGTGAATACAAAAATTGTCTTCAATGGCGCAGCAATAGGCGATGACATCGACGCCTATCTTGCCCGTCAGGAAGAAAAGTTCGACGACATTCGATCGGGATTGCAAAAGCAGATCGTCTGGGCCTATCCGAACTCCAAGGCAAAAACCCCGCTGTCGATCGTCTATGTGCACGGCTTTTCAGCCTCTTCCGGAGAGGTGCGCCCGCTCCCGGATATCATTGCCGCCAACCTCGGCGCCAATCTCTATTACACCCGGCTCCAGGGCCACGGGCGAACCGGCGATGCCATGGGCGAAGCAACTGTGCAGGGGTGGCTCAACGATATTGCCGAGGCCATCGAGATCGGACGCAGGATTGGCGAGAAGGTCATCCTCTTCGGCACGTCCACCGGCGGAACGCTGACGACCTGGGTTGCTGCCAAACCCAGACTGGCTGCCGATGTGGTTGGTGTGGTGAACATTTCGCCGAATTACGGCGTGCAGGGGTTTGGAGCTTCAATGCTGACGATGCCCTGGGCCAGGCAACTCGTCGAACTGATCGCTGGAAAACGATACGCGTTTGAACCGGCCAATGAGCTGCATCGGCACAATTGGACCCATGAATACCCCAGCAGCGCATTGCTGCCGATGGCCGAATTGGTGAAACTGTCCAACAAGGCCGAAATCCACAATATCCAGATACCGGCCCTCTTCATCTATTCCCAAATGGACGCAGTGGTGCGCCCGGACATCACCAAAACAATTGCGGAAAAATGGGGTGCAAAGACCGAGACTGTGCTGATTGAAAACAGCGGCGATCCCAATCATCACGTGATCGCTGGTGACGCCATGTCACCTTCCACGACCGAGGAAGTAGCAACGCTCATCACCGACTGGATAAACGGGCTTTAGCGCCATCTCCGGGGTGCAACCATTTCAAGATGGTCCGCATCAATTTTCCCCGGGCTTGCTGTCAGCTGAGAAATAATAGATGAGCAATGCCGCTCCGGTCAGTGCCGCATAGACATAAAACAGCAGACTGAATGTCTGCTCCGGTTGCACCGGATTGAAGTTGGAATCCGCCGCCTGCCCCATCACAAATTGCACCAGCCCGACCCCGCCAATGGTGAAAAAGTTCATCAGTGTCACCCCCCTGCCGGTGAGGTGAACGGGAAAGAATGAGCGCGCATGGGCCGCCAGAACGCCGTAGCTCGAACCGAACAGGCCAATGGCAAACAACAGGATGGTCACCTGCCAGAGCGGCTGTATCGGGAATGTGGCAAGCACGAGCAGCGCCAGCATGCCACAAAGATTGCCGAAAAACGCCACCCATTTGCGGGTACCAAACAGCGTGTCCATCGGCCCGTAGAGGAAGGCTCCTATGATCATTGATATGGCCATGAACAGCGAAACATTGCCGATGATCTGCGTCGAGGCGCCGTAGACATCGGACAGATAGGGGCCAACCCAAAGACCGCGTATGCCGGCCGAAGGCGCATAATTGATGGCAATCAGCGGTATGACGAACCACAGGGCCGGGATTTTCAGCAATGCGAAATAGCCGGAAAAGCCTGCGTCTTTCCCCTGACTCTTTTCAACCGGAGGATCCTTGACCAGCCAGAAAATGGCTGCCGCTGTCAGCAAGGTGACAACCCCCAGACCGGTCATGGTTTCCCGCCAGCCGACGAGGTCCACGGCGATCGCCAGCGGCTTGGCGCCAATAACGTTGCCTGCTGTCCCAAGGGCCACAAACCACGATGACAGGATGGCAAATCGCGCCGATGCAAAACGCCGGGCAAAAAGGAAAAATGCGGCCATCAAGACAGGCGAACAGCCGATGCCGATCAAGCCCATAGCGATGATGATAGCTGTTGGTGAGGTCGCTGCTGCAAACAGAAAAGCACCGCCACCGGCACCAAGACCGAATATGATGGTCGCAGTTCTTTTGGGACCGAAGCGGTCGAGCGCAACGCCAACGACAAATTGCATCAGCGCAAATGTCAGAAACCAAGCACCGGAAGCAAGCGACAGATCCGCCTTGTCCGCCCCCAGCTCCGATCCCAGTATCGGCGTCAGTACTGCCAGAAAAGACCGGTAGAACTGGGAAAAAATATAGGCTGTGACCAGTGCTGCAATACCGGCCATTCAGACACCGTCTTTCGTCATTCGGGTTGCCGATCCGCGATAGATCCGAATGTGTGAGACTGCGTCCGCAGTCAGACGAACCATTGTTTTTTCAACACCAGACATCGCATCCCCCAAATCCCCGCCGATTGAATATCGCTAACCGAAATGATGAAAGTCCGGGCATTCAGATAATCAGACTGGCGAGAATCTCATTATCGGTAATATCCTCATAACGCAAACCCGCATCATCGAATGCCTTTGTCAGACGATCAAAATTGTCGGAATTCCGCGTCTCGATTCCAATCAGGATGGAGCCGAAGTTGCGCGCCGACTTCTTCAGATATTCAAACCGTGCAATATCATCCTCCGGCCCGAGCATGTTGAGGAAATCCTTCAATGCACCCGGCCGTTGCGCCAGTCTCAAGACAAAATATTTTTTCAGGCCCAGATGGCGCATGGCCCGTTCCTTGACGTCCGGCAGCCTTTCGAAGTCGAAATTTCCACCCGAAACGATCACCACGACGGTCTTGCCAGCCAGCGCGCTTTTGCCGATCTGCTCAAGTGCTGCAATGGCCAGCGCCCCGGCCGGTTCGAGCACAATGCCTTCTATATTGAGCAATTCCGTAATGGTCACACAAACAGCATTTTCCGCGATCAGCATGACCTGATCTGCACTAAAATGCTTCAGGGCTTCAAAATTCTGCTCCCCGATCTCGGCAACAGCTGCGCCATCAACAAAATTGTCGACCTGCTTCAGCTTTACCCGGTGCCCGGCCTTCAGGCTTTCCTTCAGGCTCGGCGCACCCGCCGGTTCACAAAACAGGAAGGTCTGGCTGGGATATTGATCGCGAAGATAGGTGGTCATGCCGGCCGACAGCCCGCCACCACCGACCGGAATGATCATCAGGTCCGCATGCGCACCCTTTGGCAATTGAGCGACGATTTCCGAGGCAACCGTGGCCTGCCCTTCAATGATATCCGCGTGATCGAAGGGCGGCACCATCATCGCCCCATCGCTTTCTGCATAGGCCTTGGCGGCATCATAACATTCGTCAAAAATGTCGCCGACCAGCCGCACCTCAATGAAGGCGCCACCAAAGGCCTTGGTTTTTGCAATTTTTTGCGGCGGTGTTGTCACGGGCATATAGACCACGCCGGATTTCTCGAAGTGCCGGCATACATAGGCAAAACCCTGCGCGTGATTGCCGGCAGAGGCACAGACAAACCGCTGCGGTGGCTGATTCACCGCCAGCGCCTTGCGGAAAAAATTGAATGCACCGCGAATCTTGTAGGACCGCACCAGGGTCAGGTCTTCGCGTTTGAGATAGATATTTGCTCCATATTTGCCGCTGAGAAAATCATTATATTGCAGCGGCGTCGGCGCAAACAATTCCCGCATTGCGTCCCTGGCATCGTCAACGGCATTATTCATGTCATGTTTTCCATTTCAGTTATCAGTGCGGCGATGCCGAAAGCCTCGCATCCAAGGCATATCCGCCAGGACAGACGATCGCGAATCACGCCAACCGCACCAACACAGGAGCGGGATCGCCCCCTATCGCTTTGCGGCGGCTGAATTATCCAGTAAATTATTGACCGGAGACCGTTTTATCGTCAGGTCCTTTTTCCTGCGATGGGATTTGCACATTTTGCCCCTTGCAACAATGGTCCGCTGGAAATTCAATGAAAAATGCCGGCGAAAGACAACAGGGGTTGCAATCCTGCGATGGATAATTACCAGTAGGCACGCGTGCCCCCTTGGCGAAATTGGTATACGCAACAGACTTAAAATCTGTCACCCGAATGGGTTTGCCGGTTCAAGTCCGGCAGGGGGCACCATTTTTATGCAATCAAACTGCAAACAACTTTCCCTTGATGATTGCTCTACAGTATTTCGTATGACCTAAAACGCCGATACAAATTCAATCCCGGTCTAAACGCACGGCAAGCGCAGCGCTTAAGGCGGTGTTCTTCCAAGCGAGCTTACTCATCTGATGCGCATACGACCCAAACCGTTCCTGTCGCTTCTTTTCAATCCATTCGGGATGCATGCCCGAGGCATGGAATATCGTGACCGTGAACTGCTCATCGATGCCCGGCGAAGTCGGAAGATTCAGCTGAGCAACGTTGCGGCCTCTCCCGCCACAACACATGGTTTGCTGGCAACGACGATCAGAATCCAGATTGACGACGGCAGCAATATCGCTCTCAAGGGCGTGGATCACCAGAATGCACACAATTTTGTGCGGCATGTCCAGGAAGACTGGATCGCCTACAATGTGGAACTATTCGAGGAAAAGCGCAGTGAGATTGATGCGATTTTGAGCGCATTGGACGCACTGGACCTGCCAACCCGCTATCCCGCCGCCTGTGTTCTTGCACCGCTACTCGAGCAGGCCCGCGCGCTCGACACAATACTGTTTTCAAAACTTCCTTCCCAAGCGTTAGGCAAGGCGTATTCCCAACAGGTTAAAAAGATCCGTGACTTCATTGAGGATCCCGGTTCTCTGCGCAATCAGGCCATTGCGCGCTTCGAAAAGACGGAACTTGTCCAGTGGCAGGCATTTTTCGACACATTCGACAAAAACCCGCTGACGCCGGAACAAAGGCTTTCCATCATCGCCGATGAAGATGCGACCCTGGTGCTTGCCGGCGCAGGCTCGGGAAAGACAAGCGTCATCACAGCCAAGGCGGCCTATTTGCTCAAGTCAGGCAGACGAAAGCCTGAGGAAATTCTCCTGCTCGCCTTCGCCAGAGACGCCGCCAATGAGATGTCAGAGCGCATCAAGCTGTCCTGTGACGAGCCTTTGGAAGCGCGAACATTTCACGCACTGGCCTATGACATTATTGGCGCTGTCGAAGGCAGCAAACCGGCACTGGCTGCGCACGCCAGTGATGACAAGGCCTTTCTGGCACTGCTCAAGGAAATTCTGAGGAGCCTGGTAGCAACGGTTTCAGAGGTATCGAGGGCAATAATCGGATGGTTCTCATACGTCAGGCTGGATGAGAAAAGTGAATGGGATTTCAAGAAAAAGCACGAATTCTACACATATATCGAAAAGGCCGATCTGCGGACTCTGCAAGGCGAACGAGTCAAAAGTTTCGAGGAGCTTGTCATCGCCAACTGGCTCTATGAAAACCGCATCGAATACGAATACGAGCCAGACTACGAACACGACATCTCCGATGCCGGCCGTCGCAACTATTGCCCCGATTTCCGCCTTACGAAAAGTGGCGTCTACATCGAACACTTCGGCGTAAGACGCACCATGACACCCGACGGATCGTACCAACTTTCAACCGCGCCATACATAGACCGCGAAGACTATTTGGCGGACATGGCATGGAAGCGAGACGTCCACGCAGCCAATGAAACGACATTGATTGAAACTTTCAGCTATGAACGCGAGGAGAACTGCCTGCTGGAAGCGCTGGCGGAAAAACTGGCACCCTTTGAGACGCTCGAACCACGCTCGCGTGAAACGCTGTTTGATCAAGTCGCCGATCTGAACCAACTCGACAGTTTCATTCAATTGCTCGGGACCTTTCTCCGCCACTACAAAGGCGGCGGCTACACCATGGCGGACTGCGAGGCCAAGCAACGGACGCTGAAACTCGGCCGCCGCGCGAAGGCATTTCTATCGATCTTTGAGCCGGTTTATGGCGCGTATCAAAAGCGCCTTGGTGACCGTATCGACTTCGAAGATATGATCCTGCGGGCGTCACAACATGTTGAATCAGGACAATACCGCAGTACCTTTCGGCATATTCTGGTGGACGAATTTCAGGATATTTCCCGCAGCCGTGGCCGTCTTGTTCAGGCGTTAAAAGCACAGCATCAGGACGCCCGCGTTTTCGCGGTTGGGGATGATTGGCAGTCGATCTATCGGTTTGCCGGATCCGATATCAATCTCATGCGCAATTTCGGCGCTGAATTCGGTGGTCAATTCGGCGGTCAGACCGCCGTTCACCGAACCGTCGATCTGGGCAGAACCTTTCGTTCTGTTGACAAAATCTCCTATGCGGCCCGTAAATTTGTCTTGAAGAACCCCGCGCAGATAGAAAAAACAGTCATACCAGCGGGAAAGGCTGCGGCACCTGCTGTCAGTGTCGTGTCGACATTCCGTCATAACGCCGACGCCAAATTGGAGAATGTGCTTCGAGGGCTATCGCAACAGGCCAAATCGGCGGGCAAGAAGGCAAGCATCCTCCTCCTTGGCAGGTATAGATATCTCGCGCCCATTGGCTTGAGAGATTTGCAGAAAAGATTCCCCAATCTCGATGTTTCGTTTCGAACCATTCACGCGTCAAAAGGTCTGGAAGCGGACCATGTGGTTCTGCTGAACCTCCATAGAGGGCGCACCGGGTTTCCATCGGAGATCGTCGACGATCCGCTGTTGAACCTGGTCTCCCCGGATGCAGAGCCTTTTGAGAATGCTGAAGAACGCCGGGTCATGTATGTCGCCATGACCCGCGCGCGCCACACCCTGACGCTGATGGGATCTGCCACCAAACAGTCTGCCTTTGTCAGCCAGTTGCTGGATGACGCGGAATACGAAATTGCCAATTGCAATGAAGATCAGCCACCTGACAAGACCTGCGGCCAATGCGGTGGCCACCTTCTGGCCTTCCCGACGAAAGACGGGCGAACCTGGTATCGATGTGAGCACGCGGAACTCTGTGGCCATTCCCTGTCGGCATGTCCAACCTGTGGCCTGGGACTGCCTGAGCGGCAGGCCTCCTCCAGTGAAGCCTATTGTTCCTGTGGCGCCTCCTTTCCGATCTGTCCGGCATGCGACGATGGCTGGCTTGTCGAGCGGTCCGGTCGCTACGGTCGGTTCCTGGGTTGCGTCACCTATCCGAAATGTACAGGCAAGAGCAGATCATAGAAATGGGGTGGTGGGCGCCCTTCAGATTGCAGAAAACCAATGACAAACATCATGCAGATCACGAAGCCGCTGCCATTTCCTCCCCTTGAGTTTGCCCCTTGAATGCATGGATCGCTTCATTGAATGATGATTCCTTGGAATTCCCTACCGGGTATCAAAACAACAATATGCGCAATATGGATCAGCGTTTTGATGAAAGCGCATTTGCACAGCCCCCTCCTCCATGCGATCTTTTGGAACGCACATCGTCTCTGGATCGAATCCCACTCGTCAGGCCAATCATGAACACAATGGACCATCTGCTCGCACTCGCGCCCCAACCCGCTGAAACCCTGCCCGACAAAGCGCGGGCACTGGCGCTGATCTCCCTCTTCGACTGGTTGCTCTGCGGGCGGGCCGGTATCAACGAACCGGTCGCCATCAAATTGCGGGCTTTTGCTGATGCAGAAGGGCTGTCTGGAGCATCCTCGCTCTTTGGCGGCGGCATGGCGCCGCCGCGGATGGCCGCCATGGTCAATGGGGCAATCAGTCATGCGCTTGACTACGACGATACGCATTTTGATCATGTCGGCCATTTGTCAGTGGGCATTTATCCGGCTGCATTGGCCGTCGGCGAGGAGGTCAATGCCAGTGTGACTGAGGTCGCCGACGGCTTTCTGGTCGGCGCGGAAGCGGCGATCCGGATCGGCTGCATTCTCGGAACAGCCCATTACAATCGCGGTTTCCATCAGACCGCTACGGCCGGCGCATTCGGTGCAACCATCGCCGCAGCCCGCCTACGCAAACTCGCACCAGATCAGTTGCGCAACGCCCTTGGCCTGTGTGCCAGCAGGGCAGCCGGCCTCAAGTCACAGTTCGGAACCATGGGCAAGCCGCTCAATGCCGGATTCTCAGCCGCCAACGGCGTTGAGACCACTGCCCTTGCCGCTCTTGGCCTGACCTCGGCGGATGATGGAATCATGGGCGCTCAGGGGTTTGTGCCGACCCATACCGATGAGATTGATGAACGATCCGCCTGGACCGACGCGCCGCCGGAACAATTCCGCTTCCTGCGCAACAGCTACAAGTTCCATGCCTGCTGCCACGGAACGCATGCGATGATCGAAGCCCTGACCACCCTGCGCCAAGAGCACCAGATCAATCCGCAGGAGGTTTCCGCGATTGAACTGAGAACCAATCCCCGTTGGCTCTCGGTCTGCAATATCGCAGCGCCGCGCACGGGCCTTGAAGTCAAATTCAGTTATGCCTGGCTCGCCGGAATGGTGTTTCACGAGATACCGACGGCAGATGATCGCGTCTATGATGATGCACTGGCCAGCGATCCCTTACTCAGGGATCTTGCCCGCAAAGTCACCGTGGTGGGCGATGGCGAAGTGGGTGACCAGCAGGCTTTTGGCACGCTTCGAACAACCTCTGGTGCCATCCTGCCTTTTGCACATGATCTGGCCAAACAGCCATCAATCGAAGCATTGAACACCCGCCTCGAAGCCAAAGCGCATGCCCTGTTGTCAACGGAAGTCGGCCAATTGCTTGCGCTGCGGGACAGGTTCAACACTGCGACTGCCATAGATCTCGGGATCTATATGCGCACAGGTCGCTGACACGAATTTGGACTGGGGAAGACGTGCTGCTTCCGTTTCTGCGGTAATGCTGTTTCACGGAGCTTTTCCAGCCCACGATTTACACACCTAAACACAGCCCGGAGCTGTCAACAAGGCTGCGGATCAATGGCTGTCGGCATAGTTTGCCCATGGAACATGGCGTCCGCTTTATTTCTTGGAGGAAAAAGCGCCTTTGATCAAATTGTCATCAAATTGGTCCGGGATTTTTCCTTCCACGGCATAAACATAGAGAGCAGCCTTCAGGATTGACCCAAGCGTGGAGAAAATCAGGCCACTCAAAACACCCAGCACAATGGCAAGCAAGCCAAGAGAAATCGCCAGATAGGGAGATGAATCCGAGATCACCATAGCGATCACAAACACCCCAAAGATAAGCATCATGGAAATCCCTGACAAAACGGACAATCCGACAACTGAGACCAGAGACTCTCCCCAGGTTTTCCTGACAATCGCAACGGAACGTTTGACCGCACTGATGGGGCCAATGTGTTCCGATACCAGTACAGGCACAACAAAATAGCTGGAAACAGCCCAGGCGCTTCCCAGGAAGCCAAGGAGAAATCGGGTGAGCCCCTTACTCTTTTTTTCCAGCTGACCGAGCACAAAGCCGACCGTGGAAGCGACCAGGGCCCAGGCAAGTATCTGAGGAAGACGCCCCGAGGAAAAGCGCAACCCGTCCATGACGGTAGGATCACCGCCGGCAAAGCGGATCTTGACACAGGCGATCATCGCGGCATTGAAGAAAATCATCACAAAATAAGCGATGAAATAGGCGATAAAAGAGACCGTCAGCAACACCCATTCCTGCTGATTGGCAAGCGTGCCGGAGATGGTATCAATGGCTGCTTGCGGATTGCTGAACATGCCGAGCGGGCCAACAGCCGCGATGAGCAAAGCAGCCAGAACGGTCAATGACAGAACAGGGAATACAAGAAGTTCCTTGTCCAGCATCAGCACGCGCCAACTGGCTTTGACAAGAACCAATGCGTTGCGAATTTTTTCCAATGTGTATCTCCAGAGGTAGTCAGCATTTTCAGGTCGTTACCCATCATCCAATTTCGTTTGATGGGATGGGCGCGCGTGCAAGTTCAGTTTTTCAATTGTGCCACGGGTGTGCAGGGCTAGCCACCTTTCACGTGTCGGCAATGCAACTTCGAAATGATCTGAAAAGTCGCCCGGATGGACGGTAACCCATCCGGATGCCTCTTACCTGTCGTTCATTGCCCGAGCAAATATCATTTTTCCCTTTAGCATAGGCGCTGGGAAACCTCATTTGGATGCGCACAAGAACGCAAGACAAGGGGCTCAAGCCTTTGGACCTGTTACCGAGTTTCCAGAAACTCGAACGAATTGTCCATTTTCTTTGTCTGAACCACATCGATACAGTTTCCGCGGCCATCGACGACAACAAAGGCAAATCCGACGCGGGTATCAACCTGGTGAAATTGGTCTGGCACGAGGGAGAAAAACGGTTTTGCCTTGCCGCTGTAGTCAACTTCCTTGCCCTGATAGCTGATCCAATAGATATGGATATCACTGTTGCGTGCGTTCACAAAAGTTGCAACAGAGCCTTCGCGTACTGATGTCGAGACGATTTTTCCGCGCAGATCGCAGGAATTATTCTGACGACGCCCCGTGTTTCGGTTGCCGGTCGATGGCAGGATGGTTTGCTTCATGCGCGTGTAGGCATGGCGACCGAATGTGAATCCGATAACCTTTCCATTGCGCATATCGAGATCAAATGTACGCGGCCGCCGCGTGTCGGTGACCAACTGGCGATTGCGCCGGTCCACGGTCAGTGCGAATGAACGTCCATCAAAATCAGTCCACATCAGGCCATTGCCATTGCGTTCAATTTTGCCGGTGGGCGCGGTCCGGCTTTCATAGGTTCCGATATAGCGCGCGTTTCCTGAATTGTTTTCATTGCCGGTGACCGCCTTTTCCAGCTTTACCGAAAGTTGAAAAGCTGATGCCCCGCACATCGATCCAACAACAATCTTGAAAACGCCATCGCTGGGCAATTGCCCCCTGAAGGATGTTGCGTTGCTGTCCGGCCCGGCCCCGGCGAGCGTCTTGCCACCATTCCTGGCCTCATCGACATAGATTTCAAAAGTCGGGGCTCCGCGCGTGGCTGCCAGGTCTACCTGCAGCGTCTGGCCTGCCTTTCCATTCACCGCGTAAACGGTCAATTGATTGCGCGCCAGGGCGCCGGAGGTCTGAACGGCCCTTCTTCCAGCGAAAACCCGCAACGGCGTTTCAACGATTTGCGTATTGGTCGTACCGGCGTTTTTGTTTTGCAGATTTTCATCCAGGATCTTTGAAAAAATATCCAAAACGCCAACAACGACATCATTCGCGTCCAAGGCTCCCCCAGGGTTGCCCGCAGGACGCCCATTGTTCATTTGCGTTGGGTTGCTGCGTGACTTGCAGGCGCTTCTGATTCCCGGAATGGCATTGCCGTTCAAGCAGATTGCCCCACCCCATTGATAGCCCTGCAGACCATTGGGCAATCTGATGGAGAACCATGGATACCCCTGGTAGTTGCCTCCCGCGTTGCCAAGCAGCGTGATCGACCCGCCATTCACTGACGAGCCAATTTGTGCGGCGCTGACGTTTGGCGCGCGCCGCACCGTTCCGCCGCGTGAAATTGCATTCAACGGAAATACCGTGTTGGTGGAGCCATGCGCCGGTGGCAACGCTGGTTTTAGACGTTTGGGTCCTGTTTTTGCGGGTGGCGAGGCACCAGGATTTGATGCGACATCCCAATTCGCCGGTACCAGATCATCAAAGATCAAAACCGCACCATCTTCGCCCCTGTATTGCTGGGACGAAACAACAAGTCTGCCATTCACAACAATGGCGTCCGTCGGCTGGTAGGTTCCGGTCGCCGGTACCGCCGAGCGCAGCAAGGTCAAATCCCCGGCAGACAGTAGCCAGATCTTGCCGCTTTGCGACAGGGCATAGACGATCTTTCCATCCGACGCGATCTGCACGACCATTTCCGGCAGAATGGTTCTCGCCACTTCAGAGGTGTTCAGCGGATTGATCTTGACGACAACGCCATCTTTGGATGTCCCCTTGGGACGACCACCGCCATAGATGAAATCATCGTCTTTCGCCATCGACCATAGTTCCGCATTTGCAAGATAAAATGGCTGGCTGTCCATCGTTGCCTTATTGACAATGTTGATTGGCAGCGCGCGCGCGTGGGAGACCCACACATCCGGCCCGAAGTCGATGATATCCAGTGCCCATTCGCCAAGATCTCCGGTGACAATCTGGCGGCCTGAACGCGTATCTATACGAATCACATTGCTGGTGCCCGAACTGCAATCAGGGCTCGCCAGAACCCACAACGTGCGTGGATCGCTGGACACCATCTCCTCGGGACAACCATTCAATTGGGCAAGTTCCCTGATTGAACCATTGCGCCTGAGACGCACGATTTTCCTGTCAGTGGACACCAGGGCATTGGCTGAGCCATTTGTATTGGCCACAACCTGAACCGGCAAACGGCCGACCCGGTAGCGTTCGACAAGTCTGCCCGTTTGGAAATCAATTTTGGCCGTCGTGCGCTGGCCGCTCTCCGCCGCCCACAAGAAGCCGCCGTCGTAGGAAATACCCTCGAGCCACTTGCCCACCTCGACAACCCTTGGGCCAGGATAGACAACATCGGCCACCCAGCGGTCGTCATCACCGCCATGGCCCTCGCCGCACCCCATTCCCGGCGTGGCATCCTCCGGTCGGAAACCACATTCCAGCACACTCAACCGTATGTTTTCGATGGTCCTTTGGCGCTGCCCTCTGCCTATGCGCAAAGCCACATTTCCGCATTCCGCAACCGCATTATCGAGGGCTCTTTGTTTGGATAGCCTGCGTGGCTGCCGATTAAAGGCGCCCTCCAAACAGACAACATAAGCAAGCGCGCTCCTGTCGCTGGATTGCACGACATAATTTGCATCAGAAAGACTGTAATTCTGATTGGGTGCGTTTTGCGCGTTTGCCTGAAAAGTGAATATCACGGACATCAATCCGCAAGCAACAAAGCCCATAAAATTTTTGTAAATCACGATTTTTCATTCCCATTCGAAATATAATAACAAGTACTATTTTCTTCATCATTGTGGTTTGAAAATCACCATCTGAAAAGACCATGGGATTATTGCAATAGCAATAGCCATGCGTAAACTTTAACGAACGAAATACCTTCTTCTCATTGATCTCATGGGTTGACCTGTCTGCCCAACAGCAGTTCCAACGGCAAAACGAACCCGCCTGGTCGATCCGTTAGCCAAACCGGATAGAGACTTTCATTTTCATTTGGCAACCATCAGTTTTACGTTCCTGACAGCCTGTCATTGCTATTATTGCCCTGCCGCACCAACCAAAACAGTGAACGCAGCCCGGCTAAAGTCACGACCAGTGGAGAACATCACGCCAGCCAACAAGACAATCTGCATGATGACAATGGCGGCCAGATAGGTCCTGAAAGGTTGTTTCCGGGTTTTGTGGCGCAGTATTCTCTGACCCGCAATAATCCCGATGCTCCCACCCAGGGCTGCCAGCAGCAAAAGTGTACGCTCCTTCACCCGCCACCTTCCCTGCCGCGCGCAATGTTTGTCCCAGGCAAACACCAGGAAACCGGCCAGATTGATTGCGACCAGAAATGCCGAAGCAAGCATAATCGGATCCAGTGGTGATGGAATCGTCATTCAGAGTCTTTCCGACATTGATCAAAGATGGTTCCTGCCTGCGTTGTGGCGCCACCTGCTTTCTGGCAAATCACACAATGAAAGCGCGCATCGCAACCCTGATCCACAAGTGCAAGATGGTCATTTGCGCACGCAGCGCAGTCAGTCTCTTGCGAGTAACAGGGATGCGCGCTACCTGTCACATCAAAACCGCTGTGAGGATAGGTCATGTCAGGAAAAATCATAACGGCAGCAATGATTGCCATCGGCGACGAGCTGCTTTCGGGGCGCACAAAAGACAAGAATATTTCCCATCTGGCCGATATGCTCACCGCAGCCGGTATCGATCTGAAAGAAGTGCGCATCATCGGCGATGAAGAACAGGCCATCGTCGCGGCGGTCAACGAATTGCGGGTCCGTTTCACCTATGTCTTCACATCGGGAGGCATTGGGCCGACCCATGATGACATTACGGCAGAAGCCATCTCCCAGGCTTTTGGCCTGCCCTGTGAGCATGATGAGAAGGCCATGGATGTACTCAGCTCCGCCTACAAGGCGCGCGACCTTGAATTCACTGACGCCCGCAAGCGCATGGCGCGCATGCCACGCGGCGCGACCCACATCACCAATCCGGTGTCGACAGCACCAGGCTTCACCATTGGCAATGTTCATGTCATGGCGGGTGTGCCATCGATTTTCCAGGCCATGCTGGACGGCCTGCTGCCGACCCTAGAGACAGGCACCGTCATCCAATCAACTATTGTTGAATGTCCCTATGGTGAGGGAACAATCGGTCAGGAGCTCTCCGATATTCAGGACCGTCACAAGAATACGGTCATCGGTTCCTACCCGAAATTCGATGGCAGGAACTATTCGACCCAGATTGTTGTAAGGGGCCGCGAACCGGCGAGGATTGCCGAAGCGGCACAGGAAGTCAAAGACATGCTGGAGCGCATTCGACTGCAGCGAGCAGAATCATAGGGTCTGAGGCAGCTCAGACCGATTGATCAGGAGATGACATCAATCCATCGGCTGGTCATGCGCGGTCCTGATGAATTCCTGGAATGATTGCACCCGGCTCGGTTGTGTTTCTTCACCGCGAAACAGGCTCTGCCAGTAGGAAAGATAAAGCGGTGCGAAATCAAATTCGGACTGCAAGATGCGCTGCCGGTTCTCTTCGAGATAGCTGCGCGTGACGAGACGCCAGTCATCGACCACACAAACTGGAAGGTTTGTGAACAGTCCGGATAGCGCGGATGCACCGACAATGGGGACCGACCCCAAAAACAGCGCTTCCCATGTGCGGTGACAATCCAGCCCGTTGCCCAATGGGCTGAGTGTATAGAAATGTTGCGCATTGTTCTTCCAGCTGCGGTCCCGGCGCGCGGCCGGTTCTTCCAGCTTCATGACTTCGAGCTCTACGCCATTGATACAGGCAAGCCTGTCACCACGGTTGAGCACATGATGCCAATTGCAATAGGCTGATACAGACTTGTCCGTCAGGTCCGGCGCTTCAAGCCGCACACGATTGAGCGCTGCCTCTTGCTGCTGCGGGGTGGAAAAATAGCCCCACGACTGATAGCGAAACCGCGATGAAAGCGTGTGATAGTCCAAACCGATCGGCATGGGATGGAGCCGTGGATGCCTATAGTCACAGTTCTGTGCATACCAGGCCGTCAACTGCGGATGCGCCAAAATCTGTTCGACCGTGTCTGTCTTGACGAAATCCGAGGCCAGGCCGAAATCACTGCTGCCTGTTGCCAAAACAAAAGGCTGGTCGATCTTGTTGAGCGCTCGGTCGGCAAATTCACTTAAAAAATCGGTTTTGACATAGAGGCAATTATCACGGTGTGGTGAAAATTTTCCGGGCCGCTCGATTGGTCCAAATGGATGTCCGGCTTTAAAGCGTTCATCACAGGATTTTCTCAGGCCGTCACTGGAAATGAACCGGCAATTCAATGAATTGCTCTCACCGTTATGCAGCCTGTAACTGCCATACCTGTATGCCGCGTCGATTTGTTCTGACGCGCGTTTTTTATATTTTGCAAAAGACAAAGCAGTCCGCCCCGGATCCCGTTGGTCGTCTTATCCGCGGTTTTCACACCATGCGGAAGGTGCCGACTTCGCTAACACAATCACGATTTGCCGGCAACGACAGAGAATCGGCCTGCAAACATTGATGATTGCCCCTCAAGCGCGGTTGATGAAAACCCGACAATTGAATATAGCTCCACAGGCTGAGCAGGTGTAGTGGATTTTGTTGCTCTGATACTGGAGAATTCGATGGGTGATATATTGGTGACTGGCGGCTCCGGCTTTCTCGGGTCCCATCTGTGCGACGCACTTCTTGCCCGTGATCAGGGCGTTCTATGCGTGGACAATTTTTTCACCGGTCCCAAGCGCAACATCAAACATCTTCTCAGTCGTCCGAATTTCGAGCTGATGCGCCATGACATCACCCTGCCCCTGCATGTAGAAGTGGATGCCATCTACAATCTGGCCTGCCCCGCCTCGCCCGTGCATTATCAGCATGACCCGATCCAGACGACAAAGACCAATGTTCTTGGCGCAATCAACATGCTGGGATTGGCCAAAAGGCTCAATGTACGCATCCTTCAGGCATCCACATCGGAAGTCTATGGTGATCCCGAAGTGCATCCCCAGACGGAGGAATATTGGGGCCGGGTCAATCCCATTGGCCCGCGCAGTTGTTACGATGAGGGAAAACGTTGCGCCGAAACACTGTTTTTCGACTATCACAGGCAAAGCGATCTCGACATCAAGGTGATGCGGATCTTCAACACCTATGGACCCAGAATGAACCCGGACGACGGCCGAGTCGTCAGCAATTTTGTCGTTCAGGCGTTGCGTGGTGAGTCACTGACAATTTACGGCGATGGCTCGCAGACCCGCAGCTTTTGTTATGTCGATGATCTGATTGCCGGCATGCTGGCCCTGATGGACAGTCCTGCCGGTTTCACCGGGCCTGTCAATATCGGCAATCCCTTCGAGTGCAGCATGATCGAGCTGGCAGAACGCATTTTGCGCCTTGTCGGCAGCAAATCGAAACTCGAATTTCGCCCCCTGCCCCAGGACGATCCTTTGCAGCGCTGCCCCGACATCTCCCTGGCCAAAAAACAGCTTGACTGGCAACCCAAGGTCCAATTGGAAGACGGGCTGAAGGAAACCATCGCCTGGTTTCGCCGCACCCTTGACTCCTGAATTGATCTGCCGGGGTCTTTAATCCCCATTGAAGCGCGCTGTCGACGGGCTGCTTGTAGCCGCCCGGTCGCAATTTGCATTGCCGATTGACCGAAATCAACGCACACCGCTCAGGAACATGCAGATTGCCGTCTGTACTGACCTATTGTTGTTTGTCATCAATTCAAGGCTGTTTGCATTGACATGATCAGGACAGACTGCAGATTCGTGCATGCCTCCTTGCAAGAGGATGGCGCGCCCTGAGATGAAAAGGACCTGACGGAGATGACAATGAGCTACAAGACAATTTTGGCGATCCTGCGCAGCCAGGACGATTGCGAGCAAGTGCTTGATACGGCCGTGCAACTGACCCGCCAGTTCGACTCACATCTGATCGGGTTCAACGCCGAGGCGGCCGTCAGAATTGCCTATGCCGCTCCGATCGAGATTCCCGATGCAACGGCGTTCAAGATTGATCAGCAGGAAAGCAAGGAGAAGATGGAGGCCATCCATGCGCTTTTTTCTGCCCGATGCGAACGTGAAGACATTTCCGGGGAATGGCGAACAGTCCATTCGTCCTCCGGTGACAGCGCATTATCGGCCCTGCCAAGCGCCCGTTGCGCCGATCTGGTTGTGGTGCGTCAGCAGCATCCGGAAAAACTCGATGATTATGCCGATCTTGATGCCTTGGTGCTTGAGAGCGGCAGACCGGTTCTCTTTGTACCCTATATCGGCCGGGAAACACGCCCCATAAAACATGCGATCATCGCCTGGAATGGAACACGCCAATCGGCCCGCGCGGCCTTTGACGCCATGCCGTTTCTGACCCGTGCCGATACGGTGGAGATATTCTGTGTCGATCCGGAGGAAAATGCCGAACAGACATCGGCCCTGGCAGGCGCCGAACTTGCGGCAACGCTGACACGCCACGGGATCAATGTGACCGCCCATACGGAACAGACCGATGGTTTGGCGCCGGCGTCAGCAATCGAAAACCGTTTGTCCGATACAGGCGCTGATCTTCTCGTCATGGGCGCCTACAGCCGCTCCCGATTGCGCGAATATCTGTTTGGCGGTGTCACGCGCACCATATTCCAGTCGATGACAAATCTGACCTTGATGTCGAGCTGATCGAGACTGCAATTTTTGCCCGTGTCCGGACAACAATCTACACGCGCCCCTTGCATCAGGAACGGTTTTTCGGCTAATTCAGCGAACACTTCGCCATGCCCGTTTATTGAGAATCGGGCATGAACAGTCGTCAGGAGCGTTGTATCCATGTCCCTTCCCGATAAGGCATTCCCGGTTTCCTGGGATCAGTTTCACCGTGACGCAAGAGCGCTGGCCTGGCGAATCTCACGCCCTGACAACCAGTGGCGCGGCATTGTATGCATCACCCGCGGTGGTCTCGTTCCAGCTGCTATCATTGCGCGCGAACTCAACATTCGCCTGATCGAGACTGTCTGCGTGGCCTCCTATCACACCTATAACGATCAGGGAGACATGCATATCATCAAGGAAGTCAGCGAAGAGCTGCTGAAGTCCGAGGGGCAGGACATCCTGATCATTGATGATCTGACAGATACCGGCAAAACCGCAGCAATCGTTCGCGAGATGCTGCCCAAGGCGCATTTTGCCACCGTCTACGCAAAACCCAAGGGACGACCACTCGTCGATACATTCGTCACTGAAGTCAGCCAGGATACATGGATCTATTTCCCCTGGGACATGGGGCTGACGTTTCAGGAACCCATTGCCAAAGACGCAGCCGGGTAGTGCCTTCACCAGAAACCAGCCTGAAGCGTCAGAAAACATCCGTCGCCTTCATCTTTATCGTGATCGTCATCAACATGCTTGGTGTCGGGCTGGCCTGGCCGATTTTGCCAAAACTGATTCAGTCCTTTGAAGGCGGCGATATTTCCAGCGCCGCCTTTCACTTCGGACTGATTGCAACCGTTTACGCGCTGGCCCAATTCCTCTTCTCGCCGCTGATGGGCAATCTGTCGGACGCCTTCGGCCGTCGACCAATTCTGCTGATTTCACAGGCAGGCCTGGCAATTGATTATGTGTTCCTGGCCATCGCGCCCGATTATTGGTGGCTGTTTGCCGCACGCATGATCTCCGGCATGTTCGGTGCAACCATCACCACGGCAAATGCCTATCTTGCGGATATTTCCACACCGGAAAATCGCGCCCGCAATTTTGGCTTTCTGGGGGTCGCATTCGGCATCGGCTTCATTGCAGGCCCTGCCGTTGGCGGCCTGTTGGGTGAAATCAATATTCGCCTGCCCTTTTATGCAGCCGCCGCACTGACAGCGGTGAACTTCCTCTACGGTTATTTCATCTTGCCCGAATCACTGCCGGTGGAAAAACGCCGGCCGCTGGGCCGCATCTGGAACAGCAATCCCCTGTCGGCCCTGCGCGGCATGGCCGAATTCCCCATCTTGCTGCCCTTGTTTACGGCATTGTTTCTGACCGCCGTCGCCGGTCGCGGCCTGGAAAACATATGGGTGCTTTATACAGATTTCCGATTTGGCTGGACTTTGCGCGATTCGGCGCTTTCGCTGGCCTTTGTCGGCGTGATGTTCATCCTTGTCCAGGGATTGCTCGTGGGGCCCTCTGTGCGCATTCTGGGTGAGCGCCGCGTGGTGATCATCGGATATGTCATCGCCATTGTCGCACTGTTTTGTTTCGGCATTGCCGATCAGGGCTGGATGCTGTTTCCCTTTTCTGCGCTTTATGTCTTTGGCGCAGCGCTGGCCGAACCGGCTCTCAAGGCCATATGCTCGCGTTCCGTGCCCGATGACCGCCAGGGTCTGTTGCAGGGCGTCTTTGGCAGTATTGGCTCGGTGGCCGTTATTGTCGGCCCGCTTTCCGCATCGATGATGCTGTCGCATGTGTCCGGGGATTCGCCGCTGTTCAACCTGCCGGGCATCTGGTTTGTTTTCGGCTCACTGCTGTTTCTCGTTGCGCTGATCGTTGCTTCGCGGCGCGTCGCATCGTGACAAGGCACAGTTTTTTCATTTAAAATGAGATGTTGCCGTCGCGTCCGTGTGATGGTGCGTTTTTGATGGGGGAAGATCATGGACAAAAAACTGGTATTGCGCACACCCGAAGAGCGTTTTGACAATCTTCCCGATTACCCTTTCGCTCCCCATTATCTCGACCTGATTGATTCCGGCTTTGATGCGCTGCGCATGCACTATGTGGATGAAGGTCCGGCCGACGGTCCTATCGTGCTTCTGCTGCACGGAGAGCCCACATGGTCCTTTCTCTATCGGAAAATGATTCCCCCCTTGGCCGCAGCCGGTTACCGTGTGCTGGCGCCTGATTTCATCGGCTTTGGCAAGTCCGACAAGCCCGTCGACAGAAAGGCCTATTCCTATCGCGGCCATGTTGACTGGATGAAGCAATTCATCGATGCCCTGAAGCTGACGCACATTACCTACTTCGGCCAGGACTGGGGCGGACTGATCGGCTTGCGGCTGGTGGCGGAAATGCCTGATCGCTTTGCCCGTGTGATGGTTGGCAATACAGGCCTGCCGACAGGAGACCAGAATCTCGGCGAGGCATTCAAGCAATGGCGGGAATTCAGCCAGACCACACCACAGTTCAATATTGGCGGCATCGTCAAGCGCGGCACGGCCCGCGGCCTTGGCGATGATGAGGTGGCCGCCTATGATGCGCCTTTCCCGGACGAGACCTACAAGGCCGGCGCCCGGATCTTTCCCAACCTGGTTCCAGCCAGTCCTGACGATCCTGCGGCCAACGACCAGCGCGCCGCCTGGAAAAGCCTCATGGCCTTTGACAAACCGTTTCTCACCTGTTTTTCAGACAAGGACATGATCATGCGCGGTGGCGAGGTCATTTTCAAGAAACTGGTGCCGGGCGCTGCCGGACAGAATCACTTCATTACCGAGAACGCCGCGCATTTCCTGCAGGAAGATGCAGGGCCGCTTCTCGCTGAAAAGATGATTGCCTTCATCCGGGCCAACTGACTGTCAATTTGGTGAAATCCGATCTCGAAAGTCGCGCCCAGCCCTTTTGTGCCACAACAGACACTCAGGGTTGCAGGGCGTTGTTTTCACATCCGGCGAATCGTGTTCTGCACAGGACACAAAGGTCAATCAGAAAATGGCACCGGGTGCATATATATTTTTTTTGACACACAGGTTTTATCTATTTTCCATCTTGACCCACCCGTGATCGTAAAGTTTTCAATGGCTTGTGTGCGATGCAGTTTCCACATGCTGTACCCACAACATATGGTGTGCATATTTCCGTGGCAAACTAGCCCTTGACGATGGAAACCGAGTCGCGTTCTAGTATAGGAACGTTGTTTAAACGGCGCGATCTGTGCGTTTCTGGCAGATCATCATCACTTGTAGAGTGTACCGACAAGACGTCCCGGACAAGTTTCAGCTTGTCGGGAGGTGGAGGTCTTTTACACTTTTGCAATCTGGGCGACTAAAAAAAGTGATTGGCGTAAAGAAGTTGTTAATACTATATTTAGTATTTGCGGCAAAACTGAACACCATATATAGCGCGTTTCTGGCGGCGAAATAATCGCAAACACGCGAACACAACCATCGACTTGCTGCAAAAATTTGCAGTGGGAATACATATTTGCGCCTTGCTGACACTGGGCAGCGGCAGGGTTAACACCAACGAGGAAATAGCATGCGCATCGAGCGTCAATTCACGAAAGCCGGAAAATCCCCCTATGCGGAAATCAAGTTCCGCAAAGCCACAAGCGAAATCAAAAATCCCGACGGTTCGATCGTTTTCCGTCTGGAAAACATCGACGTACCAGCCCAGTTTTCACAGGTTGCCAGCGATATCCTGGCGCAGAAATATTTTCGCAAGGCGGGCATTCCGGCGAGCCTGCGCAAAATTGAAGAAAATGACGTTCCCTCATGGCTCTGGCGTTCAGCTGCGGATACCAAAGCCCTCGAAAAATTGCCCGAAGACGAACGATACGGATCGGAAATCGATGCACGGCAGGTCTTTTCCCGCCTGGCAGGCACCTGGACCTATTGGGGTTGGAAAGGCGGCTATTTCGACACAGAAGAAGACGCCCTCGCCTTCTTCGATGAACTTGCCTATATGCTCGCCACACAGCGCGTCGCACCCAACAGCCCGCAATGGTTCAACACAGGCCTTTACTGGGCCTATGGCATTGATGGTCCCGGCCAGGGCCATTTCTACGTCGATCCGTTCACGACCAAACTCGTCAAATCAAAATCCTCCTACGAGCATCCACAGCCGCACGCCTGTTTCATTCAGTCGGTTGAAGACGATCTCGTCAATGAAAACGGCATCATGGACCTTTGGGTGCGTGAAGCCCGGTTGTTCAAATACGGCTCGGGAACCGGCTCCAATTTTTCCTATCTGCGCGGTGAAGGTGAAACCCTCTCCGGCGGCGGCCGTTCCTCCGGCCTGATGTCCTTTTTGAAAATCGGTGACCGCGCTGCCGGTGCGATCAAATCCGGCGGCACGACCCGCCGTGCGGCCAAGATGGTCGTGGTCGACATCGACCATCCCGATATCGAGGCCTACATCAACTGGAAGGTCAAGGAAGAACAGAAAGTGGCCGCGCTGGTCACGGGTTCGAAGGTTGTTGCCGGCCACCTGAAGGCCATCATGAAGGCCTGCGTCAATTGTGAAGGTCCCGAGGGCGATTGCTTCGACCCGAACAGGAACCCGGCTCTCAAGCGTGAAGTTCGCGCCGCCAAGAAATCACAGGTTCCTGAAAACTACGTCAAGCGCGTGATCCAGTTCGCCCGTCAGGGCCACAAGGATATTGAATTCGCCACCTATGATACCGATTGGGATTCAGAAGCCTATCTGACCGTCTCCGGCCAGAACTCCAACAATTCCGTATCGATCAAGGACGACTTCCTCAAGGCCGTCGAGAGCGATGGTGACTGGGACCTGATCGGCCGCAAGGACGGCAAGGTGATGAAGACGCTGAAAGCCGCTGACCTTTGGGACAGCATCGGGCACGCCGCCTGGGCATCAGCCGATCCCGGCCTGCATTTCAACACCACCATGAACGATTGGCACACCTGCCCGGCAGCCGGCCCCATCCGGGCCTCCAACCCCTGCTCGGAATATATGTTCCTCGATGATACGGCCTGCAATCTTGCATCTTTGAATCTGCTGCAGTTCACCGAAAACAAGACCAATGCTTTCCGCATCGACGAATTCGAACATTCCGTTCGTCTGTGGACCATTGTTCTCGAAGTCTCCGTCATGATGGCCCAGTTCCCGTCAAGGCAGATTGCCGAACGGTCTTACAAATACCGCACGCTCGGCCTTGGCTATGCCAATATCGGTGGTCTGCTGATGACCTCCGGCATTCCCTACGACTCTGATTCAGGTCGTGCCATCTGTGGCGCGATTACCGCTGTCATGACCGGTGTTGCCTATGCAACCTCTGCCGAAATGGCCGGTGAACTGGGGCCCTTCGAAGGCTTTGAGCCCAATCGGGACAACATGTTGCGTGTCATGCGCAACCACCGACGCGCTGCCTATGGCGAAGCATCGGGCTATGAAGACCTGTCCACCAAGCCGGTGGCACTGATCCACGATCATTGCCCCGATCAGGACCTGATCGACCATGCGAAGGCTGCCTGGGACAAGGCCGTTGAGCTGGGCGAACAACACGGTTACCGCAACGCCCAGGCAACCGTCATCGCGCCAACCGGAACCATCGGTCTGGTCATGGATTGTGACACCACCGGCATTGAACCGGATTTCGCACTGGTCAAGTTCAAGAAACTGGCCGGCGGCGGCTATTTCAAGATCATCAACCGGGCCGTTCCGGCCGCCTTGCGCACACTGGGCTATACGGAAAGCCAGATTGCCGAAATTGAAGCCTATGCCGTGGGCCATGGCAATCTCAACCAGGCGCCTTCTGTCAATCCCGGCTTCCTCAAGGCCAAGGGCTTCACCGAGGACAAGATCGACATTATCAACGCAGCGCTGACCGCCGCCTTCGATATCAAATTCGTCTTCAATCAGTGGACTCTCGGCGCCGACTTCTGCCGTGACACGCTGGGCATCAGCGACGAACAGCTCAATGACATTGAGTTCAACATGCTGGAGCATCTGGGCTTTTCCAGAAAGGAAATTGAAGCCGCAAATATCCATATCTGCGGCGCCATGACCCTGGAAGGCGCGCCAGCCCTCAAGGACGAGCACCTGCCCGTCTTCGATTGCGCCAATCCTTGCGGAAAGGTTGGCAAGCGTTACCTTTCGGCCGAAAGCCACATCAAGATGATGGCCGCAGCCCAGCCGTTCATCTCGGGCGCCATCTCCAAGACAATCAACATGCCCAATGACGCCGATATCGAAGACTGCAAGTCGGCCTACATGATGTCCTGGAAACTGGCGCTGAAAGCCAATGCACTCTATCGCGACGGCTCCAAACTGTCACAGCCTTTGAACTCCTCGATCATCGAGGATGACGAGGACGAGGATGCGCTGGAAGAACTGATGGAAGCGCCCGCTGCGGCAAAAGCCGTGACGGTCACAGAAAAGATCGTTGAGCGGATCATCGAAAGGGTGACGCGCGAACGGGAAAAACTGCCGAACCGGCGCAAGGGCTACACCCAGAAGGCCGTCGTTGGCGGGCACAAGGTCTATCTGCGTACCGGCGAATTCGACGACGGGCGCATTGGCGAGATCTTCATCGACATGCACAAGGAAGGCGCTGCCTTCCGTGCGATGATGAACAATTTTGCCATCTCCATATCGCTCGGCCTGCAATATGGTGTGCCGCTGGATGAATTTGTCGAGGCTTTCACCTTTACCAAATTCGAGCCTGCCGGCATGGTTCAGGGCAATGACGCCATCAAGAATGCGACGTCCATTCTGGATTACATCTTCCGCGAATTGGCCGTCTCCTATCTGGATCGCCATGATCTGGCCCATGTGGACACATCGGACTTCAGCAACACGGCGCTCGGCCGAGGCCTGCAGGAAGGCAAGGCTGCGGCTGTATCCAAGGGGCTGACCCGTGGGCATAAACTGGAGCTGGTTGCCCCTGGCGGAGCCCCCCTCGGCGCCCTGCCCGTGGCCAATAGCAATGTCACGGCCATTTCCGGTGGCACTGCCCTGGCGACAGCCGTTGCAGCACTCGATGCCGCGGAAACAACCGCCTTCAAGCGCGACTATGAAGAGCGGGCCTTGCAGCTCAGCCAGGAAGTCCAGGTCGAAGAGGCCCTGGGTGATGATCTGTTCGATGACAATGCCGTCGCACAGGCAAAGGCCGAAGCCGCAAGGCTCGAGGCCAACCGCCGCGCCAAGGCGATCATGCAGGGCTATACGGGCGACATCTGCTCGGAATGCTCAAATTTCACCATGGTGCGCAACGGCACCTGCCTGAAATGCGACACCTGCGGCTCGACCAGCGGCTGCAGCTGATTGGGTACAGGTTCACCCCTACAGGCCGCTCATAAGGGCGGTCTGAAACGGGGTGATATACACAGAAAAAATTTGGCCGCCTCGCAGTTCCTGTTGAGGCGGCTTTTTCATATCTAATGCTTCAATTTGGCCCCAAAACGATTTCAGCCGACAACCCGCTCTCCATGCGTCACAATTGGATCAATCGGCCCCAGTGGGCCACCAACCGCAATCTCGACCGCACGGGCCGCCGCCAGGAGAGCTGCTTCGCCGCGGGGTTTTCCGATCAGTTGCAGCCCGACAGGCAAGCCGCGCGGTCCGAGGCCAACGGGCACAGAAATCGCCGGCAATCCCGTGACCGTCGCGAGATAGGCGAACCGCAGCCATCCCAGATAGTCCGGGAAATTCTGCCCGCCGATGGTTCGCACCCATTCTTCGCTTTGCGGATGCGGCAGACATCCGACAGTCGGGCATGCCAGCACATCAAACGTATCAAACATCTGCACCATATTGGCGTAAAGCGCAGACCTGCCAAGGTTCGCGCCCGTGATCTCATGCATGGTCAAAGCTTCGCCGCTGGCGAAATTATCCTCCAGCACATCTTTGAAATGCGCCCGCACGGACGGCTCGATGCCGCGCGCCATGGTCGCCCACATCAAGCCTCTGAGCGTGCGATAGGTCGCATCCAGCCCGGTCAGATCAGGACAATGCTGTTCAACAATGGCCCCTTGACCTTCCATCAAGGCCAGAACGCCGCGCAGGTGATCCTCAACCTCGCCATCCACCGGTGCGAAGCCATTCAAATCGGCCGTGAACGCGATCCGCAATTTGCCGTCAGCACGGTGAACGGCGTCCTGAAACGAACCGTCCGGTGCCGGGAAAGATGTTGGAAAACGCGGATCAAATCCCGCCATCGCATCCAGAAACAGGGCGCAATCGCGCACAGAACGCGCCATCGGTCCCTGGGCTCCTTCGATCATGAAGGCGTTGTCGCGCGAGCCACCGCTGACACGGCCGGGGCTTGGTCGCAGACCGACGATACCGCAGAATGATGCAGGCGTTCGCAGGCTCCCACCGTGATCAGACCCATGGCTCAGCCATGTCTCGCCTGTCGCAAGCGACGCGGCTGCGCCGCCTGATGATCCTCCGGCATTGAGGCTTGTATCCCATGGATTGCGCGTTGGACCGAACACATCATTGAACGTATTGGCTCCGGCGCCGAATTCCGGCGTATTGGTTTTTCCGACAACCAGCCCGCCGCGCGCTTCAAGCCGCTCGACAAGCAGATCACTTTCCGCAGGAATATGGTCGCTGAAGCCCATCGTTCCATAGGTTGTTCTAACGCCCGCAACTGGGGTCAGGTCCTTGATACCAATCGGCAGGCCGGCCAGCCAGCCACAATGATCTGCCCGGGTCGCATCCACAGCCTTGGCCGCCTCATAGGCACGCTCGCGGCAGATGGTCGGGGTTGCATTGATCAACGGTCCAACCGCTTCAATCCGGGCAAAACTCACATCCAGAAGATCTTTGGGGGAAACCTCTTTGCGCTTGAGCAGGTCCACCACTTCAAATGCCTGAAGGCGCGACAGGTCGGAACCGGTGAAATCTGGATATTTTGTTGCAGACATGAATTTCCATTCCTTCAGTATAGTGCAGCCAATGGCTCGTCATGCAGGCCAGTTTGGTTTGGGGCACGCAGATGGCAACCGTGCCCCGCAAGACTAGGTCAGCACCCAAAAACATGCCAGCCAAGAGTTCATTCAGGTGCCCTGCCCAAACAGAAACCGCGACAGAAGGGGCATGGCTATCATTTCACCCTTCGCCAAAATCGAATGACCACCGCCTGCGCGTTGTCTCACACAGTGCAACCGTTTAAAGTGGGCACCCACACCAGATACAAACCAAAATTGCCAAAGGAGATCAGGATGCGCTTTATCCCTGACGTGACACTGAATGACGGCCAGACGATGCCGCAACTTGGTTTTGGTTGCTGGAGCTTGAGCCAGGAGGAGACAACGCCGGCCATCCTGAGTGCATTCAAGCTGGGCTATCGGCTGATTGACGGGGCCTTCATCTATGGCAATGAAGCACAAATGGGCGAAGCACTGCGCGCCTCGGGCCTCAATCGCGATGCGGTTTTCCTGACGACCAAGGTCTGGAATGCCGATCATGGCAGCGTCAAAACACGTGCCTCGGTTGAACGAAGCCTGAAGACGATCGGCGTGGATCAGCTCAATCTCGTTTTGATCCACTGGCCCGCGCCCATGAAGGATCTCTATGTCGAAACCTGGCAGACCCTGATCGACCTGAAAAAGCAAGGTCTCATCCGTTCCATCGGGGTGTCGAACTTCAATGCGGACCATCTCGAGCGCATCATCGATGAGACCGGCGAGGTTCCGGTGCTCAACCAGATCGAAATCAACCCGGGTCTGCAGCAAAATGCGCTTCGCGCCGCCTGCACAGCCAAGGGCGTTGTGGTTCAGGCCTGGACACCCCTGGGAAAAGGCAGACACTTTGACGCCGCGCCCATCAGGGACGCTGCCGCGCGCAGCGGCAAGAGCCCGGCGCAGGTGATCCTGCGTTGGCACATGCAACTCGGCAACACCACCATTCCGCGCTCGGCAAACCCCGCCCGGCAGGCCGACAATCTCGATATCTTTGATTTTGAGCTGACAGCCGATGAAATGGCCGCGATCGCCACACTCGATGAAGGTTTTCGCACGGGCCCGGACCCATCGGTTTTCGGGGCCGACTAAGGCACAGACTTGGAGGCGGAGAGAGAAATCCTGTCCGTCTCCCTATACACAATGTTCAATTCGGAAAGGAGCCCAGGATTGTGGACCTCTCAGTTCTGAAGGCCGATATAACAGGCGTTTCGGTGGACATTATTGTGAATGCAGCAAACCCCTCTCTCTCGGGTGGTGGCGGTGTGGACGGGGCTATTCATCGAAAAGGCGGGCCACGGATTTTGGAGGAATGCCAGCAGATCCGAAACCGGCAGGGCCCATGCAAAACCGGTTCAGCAGTCATAACAACCGCTGGCAATCTACCCGCAAAATACGTGATACATACGGTTGGTCCCGTGTGGAGCGGCGGAAATGCAGACGAGCGGCAGAAGCTTGCCGATTGTTATCAGGCTTGCCTTGAGCTCTGTGTCAAACATGATTGCCGCAGCATCGCATTTCCCTGCATCAGTACGGGCGTTTATGGATTCCCCAAAAAGCAGGCAGCACAGATTGCACTGGCAACCGTCAAAGGCTTTGACCATGGAAACGCCATCGATCAAGTGATTTTCGTCTGTTTCGATGATGAGAGTTTTCAGATCTACCAATCTCTGATGCACTGATCAATGTGTGATCAGGCTATTGGTCTCAATGCCCGATGTACAGGTTTTGTCACCAAAGGACCGCCCTGCCCAGGCTCTACCCAATTTCTTGACATCGGCGCGTCCGCATCTGCCGGAGGTGGAACGTGGCCGGTCGACCCCGTCCCGGATGATGACTTTCAGCGGTGCGGGTTTGTCTATTCAGAAAGGCGCGCCCAAAAATCTGTTTGACGAATTTGCCATCGCCCCATATGAAAGCGCCAGGGTAAAGGCCCCTGCCGCTCGCTGGCTTGTCCACGGTGAAGCCTTTTTGATCTCATCCAACCAATTCAGTTTGTGCGGTTTGATGGCAACGCGAGCACCAGTCTTTTTCCGCATCCAAACACTGAAAGAGGTTTGTGATGAGTGGATCATCTTCGACTGACAACAATTTTTATCTCTCCGGTTCCCTGCCGGTCCTTTTCGCAAAAACGGCGGCACCCATTGTCCTGGTGATGGCGGTAAATGGACTTTTCACTTTGGTGGACGCCTATTTTCTGGGCGCCTATGTCGGTGGCGACGCGCTCACGGCCGTCACCCTCATGTTCCCGCTCTACATGCTTTTGGTCGCGCTCTCGACCCTGGTTTCGAGCGGCTTTTCAAGTGTTTTCGCCCGTTTGTTGGGCGCCAACGACGGTTTGATGGCCCGTTTGGTCTTCGGACAGGCCATTCAATTGTCGCTGATTGTCTGTGCAGTCTTGATTACACTGTTCTGGCTCGGCGGAGACAGGCTGACCCTGGCGATTGCCAACGGGTCTCAAAACCTGGCAGGCATGGGATACACCTATATCTCCATCCTCATTTATTGTTCGCCGCTGGTCTTCCTGCTGGCGATCAATGTTGATGCTCTGCGCTGTGAAGGCCTGTTGCCGGCGATGGCGGCAATCACCTTGATGTCGGCTCTGCTGAACATTGCATTCGATTATCTGTTCATCGCCCAATTCGGCTGGGGCGTGGCCGGGTCCGCTTACGGCACCGTGCTGGCTCAGGTCTGCTCCATGCTGGCCATCGTCATCTATCGCTTGAAATCGTCCAGACAAAGCCGTGCGCACATGCCCGTTGCCCAGTTCGGCCCTCTTGCCAAGTTCGGCTGGAATCATTGGGGCGAACTGATTGCGCTGGGTGCACCGTCCAGCCTGGGTTATATCGGCTTATCGCTTTCGGCTGGCCTGACGCTCTACTGCCTGCAACAGTGGACGGCGCAGACCTATGAGGCGACGGCGGGCGCCTTCGGCATCCTCACCCGTCTCATGACGTTCACGTTTCTGCCATTGCTCGGGCTGAGCATGGCTTTCCAGACCATTGTTGGAAACAATTACGGGGCGAAAAAGTGGTCGCGTTCCAACGGTGCCTTGAAACTGGCGCTGGTCATGGCGTTTGTCTATTGCGCCCTGGTGGAAACGGCATTCATCTTCAGCCGGGCAGAGATCGGATTCGTCTTCGTGGAGGATCACGCCATTGCGTCAGAACTTTCGCGCATCATGCCCTATGCGGTCATGCTGATGTTCCTGTTTGGCCCCTTGATGATCATCGGCACCTATTTTCAGGCAATCGGCGATGCGGCGCGCGCCGCCATTCTGGGGCTTTCCCGCACATACCTCTTCGCATTGCCGCTGACATTCCTCCTGCCCTTTGTCTTTGGAGAGATGGGAATCTGGTATGCCGGGATCGTTGCGGAACTGCTTGTCCTGACGCTGACAATTGCGGTTCTCAATCGCCGCATGCGGCACGGCGGTCAATCCTGGGGCCTATGGGAACAACCCCAAGCATCAGCACCTGTGTCCAGCGAGATAGCCCTGTAATGGCGGGCAATCACACCCGGTAAAAAGGACCTTGAGAGCGTGTCTTCGGCTATGGCCGTTGAAACGCTCTCATGCGCGCCTTTCAGGAAAATCCGGACCCGAATCCTTTGCCTTCTGGAGATGCTGACGCATGATCGCCGCTGCTTTTTTCCGATCTCCGCACTCCAACTGGTTCAGGATCGCGATGTGTTCCTGACAGGACTCCATCAACCGGCCAGCGTTGACCAGCGACTGATATTCCATCAAACGGCGCAGGCGGTTCTGATGGGCGATGGCTTGCATGATAAAGCGGTTGCCTGAGCATTCCGCGATGAAGGCATGAAATTCCTCATCAAGCCTGACGATTTCAGCCAGCTGGGATTTCCGTCGGCCGCTCAAGGCCTCTTCATGACGGTGCCGGAGCAATTGCGCCTTTTCCGCATCAAATTTGAACTCGGCGCTCAAAATCGATGACGGCTCAAGGATCAAACGTAAATCGTAGCTTTGGTCATGCGCCGATGCGGAGTTCAGGGTCGGCTCGAAATGCCAGCCATAGCCGGGCATGCGCGATACAATCCCATCTTCGGCCAGCGCCCCAAGAACGCGGGAAGCCGTCATCTTGCCGAGATTGTAACGGAGGCGGATTTCACTTTCCGACATCTCTTTTGGAAGTCTGCCGTTGAACCAGTCCCCGGCAATTTTTTCCTTGATCTTCTGTTCGTCTTCCTTTGGCAATTGCGCAATCAGCTTCAGGGAACCTGCAGCGTTCACCAGGACATGGAAACCCTTGTTGGTCTGTTTGCCGAGGGCACCGATTTCCTTCAGGTAATTGAGCGTTGCCCGGATCGGGGTTCTGGAAACGCCGAAGGTTTCCGAAAGCTCGACTTCACGCAGATGATCACCCGGCTTTTTTTCGCCATCAGCGATCATTTTCAGAAGCTTGCCGGCAAGCCGAACCTGCAGATCGCTTTTGGAGAATTCCGCGTTCATTTTGTTTCCAATTGCATGTCCAAACCTGATTACACAATCCGTATCACCGTTACCAGCCCTGCCCACCGGGGAAGTCAAAGGGTGTTTCCTCATTGAACCGGCGAAGAACATTATGGGTCATGCGCGCCACCTCATTGTCGTAATTGTTCCACGCCATGGCCCCTGCCCAGGCAATCGAACCGGTGGAAAAAACCGCCCCGCCGCCCTCCGTTTCGAAGAAGGTCAGATCAGCGCGAATAATGTCTGCCTGAGTGCCGCTCCAATCCGGTGTCGGATCCAACAGGTCTTCCGGCGTCATCAGGTAGATGTCGGTATGTCGCACCGAAGACGCCAGCACCAGCGCGTGATCAGGCGTTCCCTGCGCCGGATCGGCACGGTCCACCTCCAACCCGGCAGCCCCGCCACCGGCCAGGCCAAAATTGCCGATACCCGGGCCGCTGATCCCGTCAAAGATAAACGCCGCACGCGGATCCGTGGCATTTTCACTGAGAACGTAGGGTTCGGACACATCAAAACCCTGTGACGTCATGCCAACACCGCACAGATGATTGGGCGGATGGTCATTGCGTCGCCACAGCCCGCCATATTCTCCGGTAAACCCATGATAGAACTGCCCATGCCCTGGCTCCCAGGGCCGGATGCCCGCTTCGGACCGCCGACATTCCATGATGCCGGGCATATCTTCATTGAAGCTGACCACCCAATAGAACCCGTTGCCGCCCAGATACATCAGCCGGCCGCCGCGATCCGTGAATCCCTGCAACGCCTCGATCATGTTGCGCGTGTAATATTCCGGATGGGTGCCGGTTATCACGACGTTGTAACGCTGCAACAGGGTCAGCCCATCCGCGTGCATGTCTTCATCGGTGATGACGTCGTGATCCTGGCCAATGGCATCAAGCCAGCCAAGAATATGGGTGTCCGCATTGAACTGCCAGATATTCGATCCAAACCCGCCCAGAAAGGATTTCACCTTGGGCTGCATGTCAACGATGGGCCTGAGCCGGGAGGTATGGAACACACCCGACTCGTCGTCATGGGTCTCATAGACCGAAAAGCCAATTCCGGGATTGTTTTGAAGAAACATGTGATGCCGGTCCAATTCCACCGCGCGTCCCATGCCGATCTCGGTCCCCGGCACATCCATGCCCAGTCGATGATTGGCATAGGCCATATAGCTGCAGGTTGGAAACAGAAAGGCGACCGTGTTGCCGGACGGTCTGGCGCGCGGAGGCCTTACCGCAAACACACAGAAGTAGGCGCTGTCTTCGTCGCCGTCAGGAACCAGCCGTACTGCGTAGACACCGCTCTTGAGGTCACTCGGGATCGTCAGTGAGAAATCGACATCCCAGCCAGCGTCATACATGTCCGTCGCATGAAAATGGATTGCGGAATAAAGATCGGGGCGCAGTTTCCAATCCAATTCCTGCCCCTTCCAGAGCCACCCCGTCATGGCACGTGCCGGCGCATTGTGAATATGTCCATGCATCTGGAACGGCGAGATATCGCAGATCGTCCGGCTTGTCATCCGACGCGAGAAATCCCAGGCCGCCAGCAGCGACCGTTGCCTCCGCAGCAAGGCGAAATCCGTCAAAAGCGTGCGTATCGTGTCAGGCTCCAGACATGTGTCGAACAGCGCGGGGCGATCGACCTTGCCATCGAGGAAGGCGGTCAGTTCACCGTCGGCTCCGCGCGTTGCCGCAATGATACACTCGCTCGGCACGCGGGCCGCAAGCAAGGCCTTTGTCGACACGATATGCGCCCGCGGCGGCGTGCTGGCCTCATCGCGGTCCCGTGCAATTGCCAGTGACAGAAGCTCCCTGCGCGCGTCATAGCTCAGCGAGACAACATGCCAATGTCCTGTCGAGAGTTTGACGGAACTGACAAGCGCGGTATCGCCCGCCTGTCCTGTCAAATGGCCATCGCCGTCAATGGAGATCTCCGCAAGGCCGGGCAGAGCCACGATGCTGCGGCGACGTCCATCAAGCAGCGTCGGCCTTACCACGGCTGCAAGCGTGAAGTCTTGGATTGCGGGCAAAGCGCCAAGTCCGGGTACAATCACGCAGGAGCCCGGTTTGAAGGGTTTTGAAATGGCCGTGCGCGTCCCACCCAGATCAAGCGTGATCAAATGGTCCTTGTATCCCGGCCCCTCCGGGTTCGTATCGCCCTGGATAATCTGGCGAAGGTCTGCGCTATAGGTCTTGGCGCCGAACGAACTGACCATCACATCGACGGTTTCGCCCGGCTCCGCAGTCAGCTTGTTTGTATATCCGACAATCGGCAGCATCGCTTTACCTGTTCAAGTGGTTTGGGGCAGCGCGGTGTCAAGATCCTGCCCGGTCAGATCCTTCCAGCGGCGCCGGAAGATATCGCGTTCAGCCTCGACAAGGTCGGTGTAGACCACACCCTCGATGATCTCGACTTGTGCGCCCCGCCCGACGGGCAGCTGTGCCAGGCGCCACAGACGATACCGTTCCTCAATCACCAGAACATATTTTCTGGTCCATTCCGCCCCGCGCATCCGGTTCAGGACGCGTTGCAGCCCGGGGCTGTGATAACCGATCGGGGTTTCCATGAACTCTCGCGCAAAGGCGAGGTCTTCTTCGGTGATCTGATAGCGGGCCATATGTGTCTCGAACCTGAAAATCGGGGGCGCTGCCAGGAGCGCCCCCCGTTGGTCGTGGTCTCTAGTTGGTTTTCACCCGATCCCAGGCGCGGGTATAGAGGCGCAGCGATTTGCCGAGATCATCAAAGATTTGCAGCTTGGCGCGCATCTCGGCCGGTGGATTGACGGCCGGGTGGTTTTTCAGTTCATCCGGCAGCAAGGCGATCGCCGCCGTATTGACCGAACCATTGGTCAGGCGCTCGGTGTTCTTGGCGGAGACATCGGGGCGCATCATGAACTCCAGGAACTTCAGCGCATTTGCCGTGTTCGGGGCAGTCTTCAGCATGCATATATCTTCCTGATACATGGTCGCGCCTTCTTCAGGAATGACAAAACCCAATTTATCGGGGCTCTGGTTGGCGTTGAGAACGGCACCGACATAATAGTGGGACGCCGCCATATCGCCTGCTGTCACCAGAGGAATGATGTCATACCGGAAGGCGCCAATATTGGGCTTTTGCTTCAGAATGAACTCCTCCGCTGCCGTGATTTCGTCCTTGTCTGACGAATTGACCGAATTGCCGTTCATGATCAGGCCGACGCCGAGCGTTTCTCTGAGGTCATCCAGCATGGTGACTTTACCCGGATTGGCGGCGGCATAGTCAAAGAACTGCTGCCATGAGGTCAACTCGGGTATCATCTCCTTGTTGTAGAAAATGCCAACCGCACCCCAGGCATAGGGCAGGCAATATTCGGCTTTGGGATCTTCCTTGGAGCGCAGCGCGCTCGGATCGATGTTTTCGAAACCCGGCATCTGATTGACGTTTGTCGGCTGCAGCAGATTCAGTTTCTGCATGATGTCGTGCATGTGGACCGATGGCCAGACAAGGTCATAACCGGTTGCGCCAGCCTGAATGCGCGCCAGCATTTCCTCATTGGTCGAATAGGTATCAAGCGTCACATCGACGTCAAATTCCTTGCTGAAATCCTCGATGATTTCAGGGTTGATATACTCCCCCCAGTTGTAGAGGTTCAGACTGCCCTCGGCGGAGGCAATGGATGTCATCGCCATGACGCTCGCGGCGATGGCGACACCGCTCTTCAAGTATTTGATCATATTCATCTTCATTCCCCTTTGTTGAACTGGTTGATTGGATCAGGTCTTTCGGCTTCTCAGATAGAGACCAATGGCCGCGACGACGAACGAGAACGCCAGCAGCAGGACTGCCAGAGCGTTGATTTGCGGGCGAAGCCCACGGCGCATCATGGCCAGGATGAAAATCGGCAATGTTTGCGATCCAACCCCGGCGATGAAATAGGTGATGACCACGTCATCAAGCGAGATGATGAAGGCCAGGAGGAAACCGCCGACGACGCCCGGCATGATCTGCGGCAGGGTCACGCGGCGGAAGGTGGTCAGGGGCCCGGCCCCCAGATCGGCGGAAGCCTGCTCCAGTGTGGTGTCCATGCCGGCCAGCCGCGCACTCACCACAATGAAAACATAACTCGCCAGAAAGGTCGTATGCCCGATGATGATCGTCAGCAAACTGAGTTCGAATCCGGCGCCCACGAAAAAAATCAGAAGCGCGATGCCCAGCACGATGTCCGGTACGATCATCGGCAGGATCAACAGCGCCTGGTAGAATTTCTTTCCCGCGAAATTGTAGCGTTGCAAAGCAATTGCCGTGGCCGTGCCGATGACGGTCGAAATCGTGCTGGCACACAGCGCGACAACAGCGCTGTTCCTGACCACTTCGAATATCCGCTCCGGCGATTCAGTAAAGGCCGCATCAAATTCGGACTGCGAATTCGCACCGCCAAAGATCGTCAGGTACCAGTCAAAGGTAAAATCCGTCCAGACGGCCATATTGATGGAATTGGCATTGAACGAATAGACAAAGATCAAGCCCAGCGGCAGGTAAAGAAATGTCAGAAAGACAAACCCGTATCCCTTGAAGAGCCACGACCAGAACCGGGAATTGAGGATCTTGTCCAGCATCAGGCGATCCCTCTTTCGGCAGCCCGGTTCTGACGGCTGATCTGGAACATCACCAATATGACCACGAAGGCCATGATCAGCAGTGCCAATGCCGCTCCGAAAGGCCAGTCCCGGGACTGCAGGAATGATCGCTCGATCAGATTGCCGGTCATCTGGACTTTCGATCCACCGAGGAAGGCCGGCACGATGAAGTTGCCGAGCGCCGGAATGAACACGATGACGGAGCCACCGATGATGCCCGGCGCTGTCAGCGGAAGGATCACGCGACGAAAGGTCTGGATCGGATTTGCACCCAGATCCTGCGAGGCCCGCACCAGCGAATAATCCAGCTTCTCGACACTGGCATAGATCGGCAGAAACATGAATGGCGTGAGGATGTAGACCATCCCGATGATGACCGAGAAATTGGTAAAGAGCAGGTTCAACGGTTCCGCGATCAGTCCAGTGCTTTGCAGGATCGTGTTGAAAAACCCTGTGGGTCGCAACAGCAGAAGCCAGGCGTAGATGCGCACCAGCATATTGGCAAAGAACGGCAGCGTGATCAGAAACAGCGCCAGGTTTTTCCTGGCTCCCGTCATTCGGCTTACCCAGAAGGCTGCCGGATAGGACAGCAGAAAGGTCACGATCACCGTCATGACGGCGATCTGCGCCGAATTCAGGAAGATTTTCAGATAGATCACCTCGAATGTTTCGAAGTCATTCAGCGGCCAGCCGAGGATCCGTCCGTAATTATAGGGGTACCAGTTCCATTCAACGCCGCCGTAAAGGCCCGGTTCGAGGAAACTGTAGATCACCATGATGGACAGCGGGATCAGGAAGAACACTGACAACATCAATGTCAGCGGCGCCAGCAGCAGGATCAGCGTTCGACGTTTGCGCGCTAATATTGCTCCCGAGCCCGCCATGTCAGTTGACCACAGCTTTGATCAGATGGGCGGCACGCGGCGAATAATAAAGTTTTACCTGGCTGCCCGCCTCAATTTTTTCGTCGGCATTGCCACGGTCATGGCGGTGGTGGACGACGGCCTTGCGCCCCTTGCCCACATCCACATGCAGATGAAGGTCAGACCCCACAAAAATGCAGGTCTCCACGACACCTTCGATGCAATTGTCCGGCACGCCATTTCCGCCCGGTGTAAACTTCAGGTGCTCAGGCCGCAGGATGAGTTGAACGTGATCACCGACGCCGAACCGATCCGATTCCGCCTGAACCTTGCGCTGGTTGGCCGTCTCGATGGTCACGATATTGCCCTGCTTTTCAAAGATCCTGCCGGTGAAGATATTGCTGGTCCCGACGAAATTGGCGACAAATTCATTTGCCGGTTCGTCATAGACTTCTGTCGGGGAAGCCACTTGCTGCACCTTGCCATCGGAGATCACGGCGATCCGGTCCGACATCGCCAAGGCCTCTTCCTGATCGTGGGTCACAAAGACGAAGGTAATGCCGACCGAGTCCTGCAGCATTTTCAACTCGATCTGCATATTCTCGCGCATCTTGCGATCCAGCGCCGACAACGGCTCATCCAGAAGCAGCACGCGTGGCCTGAGGATGAGCGAGCGTGCCAGAGCGACACGTTGCTGTTGCCCGCCCGACAGTTGATTGGGTTCACGGCTGCCGAAGCCGGTCAGCCCCACCAGTTCCAGCGCTTCCTCAACCCGCAGATCTCGTTGTTTCCTCGCCACCTTCGCGACATCAAGTCCGTAGCCGACATTGTCGGCGATGTTCAGATGGGGAAACAGGGCGTAGTTCTGGAACACCGTATTGAAGGGTCTGCGGTGCGCCGGCACACCCTTGAGGTCTTTGCCCTCCAGGGAGATCTCGCCCGAATCAATGTCCTCAAACCCTGAAATACACTTTAACAAGGTGGTCTTGCCGCAGCCCGAAGGCCCCAGAAGCGTCAGAAATTCATTGTTGCGAATATCCAGAGAGACATCGTTCAGCGCATGCACCATGGCGCCTTCCGGCGTACGGTAGGCCTTGTGAGCCGATGTGATTTTCAGGAAGCTCATCGTCTGATGTTTCTGCGCATCGCCCGCGTCTGTTTTCGTGACTTACAAACTATATTTGTATTTGTAGGATGTTCAAAAACATTATGTCAACTTGTATCTGGAGCTTGTATCGTCCAATAATCCGAAAAAGAGGAAGAGCCTTATGGCAAACAAATTACGTGGCCGCGAACTGGGGCTTCGCTTTCAGGGGACCCCCGGACAGTTCAATGCCATCACGGACGTTCCTGGTGTTTTGATCGGTCAAACAACGCTGGACAATGGTTTTGCGCAGAGCGCGGACCCGGCGCTGCCGCAAATCAGAACTGGTGTTACCGCCCTATTGCCCTTCGGATACGATGCCGAGCCGAGGATTGCCCAGGCGGGTATGTTCGCTCTCAATGGAAACGGCGAGATGACCGGATCGCACTGGATACGCGATGCGGGATATTTTCTGGGGCCGGTGTGCCTGACCAATACCCATAGCGTGGGCATCACCCACCATGCTGCGACCAAATGGATGATCACACAGTATCACGACGCCTTCCACAAGGGCCATCTATGGGCCATGCCTGTTGTTGCCGAAACCTATGATGGCGTGCTGAATGATATCAATGGGCAGCATATCAGCGAGCAGCATGTGCTTGATGCGCTGACATCGGCCAGTTCCGGTCCAATCGCCGAAGGCAATACGGGCGGTGGCGCCGGCATGATCTGCTATGAGTACAAGGGCGGCACCGGCTCTTCCTCGCGTATCATTGAAATCGACGGCGCACGCTACACAATAGGCGCATTGGTGCAGGCCAATCACGGCACGCGTGACTGGTTGACCGTGTTGGGCGAACCGGTGGGGCGTTCCATGCGCAACGACCTGCTGTTTGACAGGGAAAGCGGATCAATCATTGTCGTGATCGCCACAGATGCACCACTGCGTCCCGATCAGCTTCACCGCGTGGCCAAACGCGGCTCCATAGGAATAGGTCGATCCGGCACGCCGGGGGGCAATAATTCAGGTGACATTTTCCTCGCATTCAGTACTGCCAATGCGCGCGGTCTGCCACAACACGACACCGCCCATCAATCCATGGTTCATCTGAACGACGAAATGCTCGATTCTGTCTATCAGGCCGTGGTTGAAGCCATTGACGAAAGCATCGTGAACGCCCTGCTGGCGGCCGAGGACACGCCGACATTCAAACCACAAGGGCTGACCTGCAGATCGATTGATGCAGAGGCCCTTGCCACAATGTTGCGTGTCGTGGGTAAATGCCATTGATGGCTGTCTCCACCGGGAGACAGCCAATCAGTTAATGTGCATACCGATCAAAGCCCGACATCGGCAAATACATCCGTCATCGTCTCTTCGAGAATGTCGAACATTTCGTCAATCTGCGCTTCGGTTATGATGAATGGTGGCCCCAGAACGATTGCGGCGCCCAATGGACGGCAGATCAATCCCTTTTCCAATGCCTTGTTGGCGATCCGTTCAGACACCTGCAGATCACCAGGCAGCGCCTGCTTGGTTGTCTTGTCGGCCACCAGCTCGACAGCGCCCATCAACCCGACACCCCGCACCTCCCCGGCGTATTTGTGCGCGCCCAGCCTTTGCAGTCGCTCAAGGAACCGCGGACTGACACGGTTCACGTTCTCAAGCAGCCCGTCTTCCTCCAGCACGTCGAGCGCTTTCAGCGCAACGGCGCTGCCCAGTGGGTTCCCTCCGGCGGTAAAACCGTGTGGAAACTCCTCGGCTGCTTCTGAAACACGGGTCAGTTCGTCACTCAGATCCTTGCCGAGGATGATTGCGCCCATGGGGAAATAGCCTGCGGTGATACATTTCGAAGCGATAATGGCATCAGGCTCCATGTTGTATTTGACGCTTCCCCACATGGCTCCGGTGCGTCCAAAGCCACAGATCACCTCGTCGGCAATCAGCGGTATGCCATATTTGCGCAGGATCGGCCGGATGGCTTCGAAATAGCCTTCGGAAGGCACGATGACCCCACCGGCGCCCATCACCGGCTCCGCCCACATGCCGGCGATGGTGTCGGGCCCTTCCTTGATGATCATCTCTTCCAGATTGCGGGCCATGCGCTGGGAGAATGCCTTTTCGCTCTCGCCTTTCTTTCCGTAGCGCCAGAAATGCGGACAATCCGCATGCAGAAACCCGGGCAGAGGAAGGCCGAACTCCTCGTTGTAGGCTTTGCCCGTCATGGATGCTGTCGCCACGGTCACGCCGTGGTAGGCATTGACCCGCGAAATGATCTTTCGACGCTGCGGCTGACCATTACGACGGTGCAGCATCCACAGCATCTTGACCATCGTGTCATTGGCTTCGGACCCGGAATTCGTGTAAAAAACCTTGCCCTCTTCAAAGGGCGAAATCGCCACAAGCTTTTCCGACAGGGCGACAGTGGTGTCTGCAATTCGACCGAAAAACGAATGGTAGCCCGGAAATTTGCGCGCCTGGTCGCAAATCGCGTCAATCAATCCCTGATGATTGAAACCGGCCACATTGTTCCACAACCCGGAATTGGCATCCATATACTTTTTGCCGTGCACGTCGAAGACATGGATACCCTCGCCATGCGTCAGGACAACCGGCCCGTTCGCATTCAAGGTCCCCAGATCACTGAAGCCATGAAAGACATTGGCCATGTCCTTCTTCTCCCAGGAGTTGTCGGTCTGATGATTCATCGTTAGGCCCCATTGTACTTCTCATGATACAAAATACATACATGACCCCGTAAAGGTTCGTCAATTCAAAATATTCGGCAAGGGGTTACGCCTGCTTCACGCAGACAAGGCCAATAGCGCTCGCAACGGGAGGTTCACCCGTGAGATGGAGTTGCTAACAAATGGATAGTGTAAAACCGCCGCACCCAGCCCAGTTCCGCTTACGGGATGCTTGGCGCTGCGCAATGTGATGCGTCAAACCAGCAGCGCAGCGCTGCCGGCGGACCAGCTTTTCTAAATGAGACGCCAGTTGGCCTTTAGCCGATCACCACCATGGATCGGGCTGGAAACGTCCCGCGGCCTGTTCGATGACGTGGCCTGCACGAAACAGGGTTTCCTCGTCAAAGGGCTTGCCGATCAGCTGCAGGCCCAATGGCAGGCCATTGCTGTCCAGACCGGCGGGCACGGCAATGCCGGGCAGACCGGCCATGTTGACTGTCACGGTGAAAATATCATTGAGATACATTTTTACCGGATCAGCGGCCATTTCCTGATCGTTGATACCGAAGGCGGCCGAGGGTGTTGCCGGGGTCAGGATTGCATCCACACCCGCATGGAACACGTTTTCGAAATCACGCTTGATCAGGGTGCGCACTTTCTGGGCACGCAGGTAATAGGCATCATAATAGCCCGATGACAGCACATAGGTGCCGATCATGATGCGCCGCTTGACCTCGGCGCCGAAGCCGGCCGCGCGGGTCTTTTCATACATGTCGGTGATATCACGGCCCGGCACCCGCAGCCCGTAACGCACGCCGTCATAACGCGCCAGATTGGAAGAGGCTTCGGCAGGCGCAACAATATAATAGGCAGGCAATGCATAATGGGTATGCGGCAGCGAGATTTCGACGATCTCTGCGCCAGCGTCCTTCAGCCAGGCAATGCCCTTGTCCCAGAGCGCTTCAATCTCTGCCGACATGCCTTCCATCCGATATTCTTTCGGGATACCGATTTTCATGCCCTTGACCGACTGACCGATTGCCGCCTCATAGTCAGGAACGGGCAGGTCAACCGATGTCGTGTCTTTCGGATCAACAGACGCCATGGATTTCAGCATGATCGCCGCGTCACGCACATCCCGGGTGATGGGACCGGCCTGATCAAGCGACGAAGCAAAGGCGACAACGCCCCAGCGCGAACAGCGGCCATAGGTCGGCTTGATACCGACCGTGCCGGTAAAGGCTGCCGGCTGGCGAATGGAGCCGCCGGTATCCGTCGCCGTTGCACCGGCACATAGATGGGCAGCCACCGCCGTGGCGGATCCACCGGAGGAGCCGCCGGGCACCAATGGCTTGTCATCGTTCTTCGCACGCCAGGGATTGGTGACGGCGCCATAATAGGACGTCTCATTGGACGATCCCATGGCGAATTCGTCCATGTTGAGCTTGCCGAGCATCACCGCACCGTCAGCCCACAGATTGGCTGTTACGGTGGATTCATAGCGCGGCTTGAAACCATCGAGAATATGGCTGCAGGCCTGTGTGTGAACATCCTCTGTCCCGAACAGATCCTTGATGCCGAGTGGAATGCCCTCAAGCGCGCCGCCCTGGCCCTTTGCCAGTTTCTCATCCGACCGGCGCGCGCCTTCCTGTGCGATATCCGCCGTCACTGCGACATAGGCATTGAGCGTTTGATTGGCCGCCATGATGGCACCAAGATAGGCGTCGGTCAGTTCTGCTGAAGTAATTTCCTTCTTCTGCAGCTTTTCACGGGCTTGGGCTATGGTCAGGCTGGTCAGAACACTCATCGTATCGGGATCACTTTTCAGGCAACAATCGGTATCATTGTATGGGCAGGTTCAGGCAATGGGCCGGTCGGGCGTGTTTTCATCAGACAGACCGCATGTCGGTCACGCGCCTGTGGCGAAAGGAAAACACCCGCCGAACGGTTTACTCAACAACTTTCGGTACGAGAAAGTAATTTTCTTCCGTTGCCGGGGCATTGGCCACAATGTCGGCAGCCTTGCCGCCATCGGTCACAATATCCGGCCGTTTTTTCATATCCATCGGCATGACAGACGTCATCGGCTCGACGCCGCTCACGTCAACTTCGTTGAGCTGGTCGACAAACCCCAAAATGGTGTTCAATTCACCTTCCATCTTCACCGCTTCCTCGTCGGTAACGGCAATTCTGGCAAGTCGTGCAACGCGCTTGACCGTGGCAAGATCAACAGACATCTGGTTCAGGCTCCGAATGATGGATTAATGGTGTGCTGCCTATAGCCCTGCCACCCCCATTGGGCAAGGGCAAGCGGCTTATCCTGCACTTTTTCATCAAAATTCGAGCCACTCGCCAGCAGCCGGTATCTTCACCCGGGAGGCATCATCTTCCATGGCTGCAAGAAATTTCTCAGCCGTCTGTTCAAGCACCCCGAAGGACGCATAGTGACACGGCACAATGGTCGAGAAGTCAAAATAGCGTCGGCAGGCCAGTGCCGCCACCGCTCCGCCCATGGTAAAGCGGTCACCGATCGGCACAAGACCGATTTTGGGCTGATGCAATTCATTGATCAGCGCCATATCGGAGAAAATATCCGTGTCGCCCATATGCAGCAGCGTTGGCGCATCATCAAAATGCAGCACCACACCATTGGGATTGCCCAGTGAATGGGACACACCATCTTCGGTGAGCTGCGCAGAGGAATGCAGAGCATTGACATAGGTCACGGAAAAACCGTCATGATGGACCGTTCCACCTGTATTGGCAGGATCGAACTGATCCAGACCATTGTGGTGTCCGAGCCACTGGCAAAGGTCGAAATTGCCGATGATCGTGGCACCGGTCTCGCGGGCGATCGCTACCGTGTCGCCAATATGATCAGCATGGCCATGGGTCAGAACGATATGTGTCACATCCCGGGTCACCTCTTTCACGTCACGCCCGTCAAAGCCCGGATTTCCGGTGAGAAAAGGATCAATCAGAATATTGGCCTTTGCGGTTTTTATCTGGAACGCCGAGTGCCCCATCCATTGAATTTTCATCAGTTCGCTCCATTGCTGCAAGATCGGTCGCTTTTAACAGACAAACACCTTATGAAACGCCTCGACGTCTGAAAAGCGTCAAAATCGCAATTGGTTACGGAAAATCTGATCATGAGTCTCTTCACCCTGGAAGAACTGCGTCAATCCCTGCCGCCTGGAAAGGTTCTGGCCGGCCTGGATCTGGGTACAAAAACAATAGGCATTGCCATCAGTGATCTGGGGCTGACGCTGGCCACCCCAAGGCAGGTCATCCGGCGCACGAAATTCACCAAGGATGCAGAAATCCTTCTGGCCATGCTGGAGCGTGAGCGTGTCGGAGGCTGCGTGATTGGCCTGCCGGTCAATATGGACGGATCAGAAGGTCCAAGAGCCCAGGCAAGCCGGGCTTTTGTGCGCAATATCGCGATGAAAACCGACATCGGATTTGCTTTATGGGATGAGCGCCTGTCCACCGTGGCGGCGGAACGGGCGCTGCTGGAAATGGATGTGTCCCGCAAGAAACGCGCTGAACGCATCGATTCCGCAGCCGCGGCCTTCATTCTTCAAGGCGCTCTGGACAGGCTTTCCTCAGCATCCACAGACAGGTCATCCTGAGGTGCCCGTCTTGCCTTTGCCCATTTGATAAGCCCCTTGCGGTAGCGAAACAGCACAATGCCCAGGACAATCAGACTGTCCACCGCAACGGCCTTGAAGACCATGCGTGGCAGGTCTTCAGGCGGAACACCGAGAATATTGCCATAAATCTGGAAAACCAGATCGTGAATCTGCCGGCTGAGCATGACGAAACCAAAATTGATGTCGTAGTATGACAGTCCGTACCAGGCGCCAAGCAGACACACCGGCACAATCCATAATATCAAGAACCATTTCATATAATTTCCCCTGTTCAAAGGCCCTGACCACACATTCCGCACCCGTGTGTCTATCGTCTTGGCCATCTCCGCATTGTCCCCGTCATCGTTCCTCAAGAGTGGTCTGTTGAAGGCGTCAACGCAACGTAAACTATTTGTTAAGGTTAATATCAAACAAATTTATTGGCTTGAAGGCGGTTGAGCCGCAGGAATACCGCTTCACACTTTTGCCGAAGCGCTCTATGACCCGGAACATTCTCCAAACAAACGGCTGGTGCGATGTTACCGATCTTCGAGAGCATTCTTCCGATATTTCTGATCGTCCTGCTGGGTGTCGTGCTCAAGCGGGTGCCACTTGTCGACCGTTCGGTCTGGCATGGCCTTGAGGAAGTCGGTTACTACGTCCTGTTTCCGGCCCTGCTCTTTCTCACGCTCTACCGGGCGGATTTCGGTGGACTGGAACTGACCGCGATCAGCATTGGCGTTTTGGCGACGGTCGCCCTGACCTTCGTATTGCTGCTTGCATCCTGGCCGATTTTTCGACGTTACGGAGTTTCGGGGGCGATCTACTCAAGCGTCTTTCAAACATCAACGCGGTGGAACGGTTTTGTGGCCCTGGCCATCGCCGACAGACTATTCGGCGGCCCGGGACTGGCGCTGACCGTGCTGCTCATGGCACTCGTCATCATTCCGATGAACATCGTCAATATTGCCATGCTCATCTGGTTTGCCAGTCCGGAACGGGGCATGAGCTCCCTGTTTCGTCGCACCTTGACCAATCCGCTGATCATGTCGAGCCTTGCCGGACTGGGACTGCGTTTTCTGCAGGTGGAAATCTATCCGCCGCTGGAACAATCCATTGATCTCGTCGCCAGTGCGGCGCTTGGCATGGGAATGATCATGGTCGGTGCCGGCCTGCGCATCCGCGATACGCTGAAACCCGGGCTGACCGCAATCCTCCCGGTCTTTTTCAAACTGCTGTTCTACCCGGCACTGCTGACCGCAATGTGCTGGATGTTGGGCGTGCGCGGCGAATCGCTCATAATTCTGGCCATGTGCGGTTCCGTGCCAACAGCCATGAACGGTTATCTGCTGGCGCGCCAGATGGGTGGGGATGCGCCGCTCTATGCGACCATTGCAACGCTGCAGACAGCAGCGTCATTTTTCACCATCCCGCTGGTCATCTACGTCGCCACCTATATCGCTTCCGGGTAGAGCAATTCGACGATCTGGGCGGCATCAAAGCGCAGATCAAGCATGCCGTAGCTGGTTCGCCATGCCCCGGCCAGCCGGGATTCGGCAAAGGCATCGGCAATGCGCCCTGCCCCCATCCGGTTGAGTTCGGCTGCCGCCGCTGAAAAGGCCAATTGCTCAGCAAGGATCCGCGCTGCGCTTTCATCGCGCTGACACAGCCCGGCAGCCGCCGTCAGAACATCAACGGTTCGTTTGGCAAACCCGCCAAGGTCGCTGGCAATGGATGTAATCACAACCTCGACCAGCGCCGGTTCATGGCCCAATACGCGCACCAGATCCAGCGCCATGACATTGCCGGAGCCTTCCCAGATCGCGTTGACGGGCGCCTCGCGATAATGGCGAGCCAAGGGGCGATCCTCTATGTAACCGTTGCCGCCAAGGCATTCCATTGCCTCGTAAATCAACGCCGGCGCCATTTTGCAAACCCAATATTTGACCACCGGTGTCATCACCCGGGCAAAGGCAGCTTCCTTCGGGTCGTTCGGTGCGTTGTCGAACGCCCGGGCGAGCCGCAGAACCAGCGCCGTAGCCGCCGCTACGTCCAAAGCCATGTCGGCCATGACACGGATCATCAATGGCTGGTCGATCAGTGGTTTGCCGAATGCTTTCCTCTGGCGGCAATGATGCACGGCCTCGGCCAGAGATGCACGCATGATCCCGGCAGACGCCAGCGCACAATCAAGACGGGTCAGCGTGACCATCTCGAGGATCGTGCGCACGCCCTTGCCGGGCTCGCCCAGCAGGTAGCCATAGGAATTGGAGAATTCCACCTCACTGGAGGCATTGGACCGGTTACCCAGCTTGTCCTTGAGCCGCTGAAACTCCAGCCCGTTGGTTGTGCCGTCTTCAAGGATACGTGGCACGAAAAAGCAGCTCAGCCCCTCATTTGCCTGCGCCAGCATAAGGAACGCGTCGCTCATCGGCGCCGACATGAACCATTTGTGCCCACTCAGCCGGTAGACTGTTTCGCCTGCCTTTTCAGCAGTGCTGGTATTGGCTTGCACATCGGTGCCACCCTGCTTCTCGGTCATCCCCATACCGATTGTCGCACCATTTTTCTTTGCCACCGGACGATGTGAAGAATCATAATTCCGCGACAGTATTTTGGGTCCCCATGTCCGTGCGACGGAGGGGTTTGACTTGATGGAAGCAATGGATGCGCTGGTCATGGTGATTGGACAAAGATGCCCTGATTCAAGACCCGCTGTCAGAAAAAACCGGATGCCGCGCGCCTGATGGACAATGCCTTTTTCCAGCGGTTTGTTTTCCCAGATCGAACTGTGCAGCCCATTGCTGAACGCCCGGCGCATCAGCGCGTGATAGGCCGGATGAAAATCCACCTGGTCAATCCGGTGACCGGAGGGGTCGAAGGTTTTGAGTTCTGGCGTCGAACGGTTGGCGATGCGCGCAAGTTCCTGCGCTTCGGGCGTCGTGACGAAACGCCCGATGGCCGAGAACTCGTCGCGCAATGCCTTCGGCATGGAATTGGCAACCTCGCAAAGCATCGGATCGGACTGATAGGCATTGACGCCCGAATAGGGCTTGGGCTGGTTCAGAACCTCATGCGTTTTGCGGTTCACGGGCATTTTTGACATAGAGGTTACATTCCTGTTGGGACGGTCACATTCCTGTTGCAACCATACCCCGGTTCGGATTTCATTCAAATCGACACTGATCAACGACTCATGCGCGTGTCATTCTTGCTCAATTATCATATGACGCCTATAGAAGCGCCAATCGACAAAATTTGCGAGTATTATCCATGGTTTTTCCCCACCGCCATCTGCTTGGCATAAACGGGCTTTCAGAATTGGATATCTCGTTTCTTCTCGACAAGGCAGATCTTGCTGTCAAGCTCAGCCGGCAGCGCGAGAAAAAAACCAACAGCCTGCGCGGCCTGACGCAAATCAACCTCTTTTTCGAATCATCCACCCGGACACAGGCATCCTTTGAACTTGCTGGCAAACGCCTGGGAGCTGACGTCATGAATATGGCTGTCGGCAATTCATCGGTCAAGAAGGGTGAAACACTGATTGATACGGCCATGACGCTCAATGCCATGCACCCGGACATTCTGGTGGTGCGCCATTCGTCGGCGGGCGCGGCCGCCTTGCTGGCGCACAAGGTCGGATGTTCGGTCGTCAATGCCGGCGATGGTGCCCACGAGCATCCCACGCAGGCCTTGCTTGATGCCTTGACCATTCGCCGCAGCAAGGGAAAAATTGCCCGGCAGATCGTCGCCATCTGCGGGGATGTGCTGCACAGCCGCGTCGCCCGCTCCAACATCATGCTGCTTAATGCCCTGGGCGCACGGGTGCGTGTCGTGGCGCCCTCCACTCTTCTGCCGACGGGCATCGAACAAATGGGTGTTGAAGTCTTCCATGATATGAAAGAGGGCCTTCGCGACGCCGATGTCGTGATGATGCTGCGATTGCAGCGCGAACGCATGACCGGCTCCTTTGTGCCATCGATTCGCGAGTACTTCCGATATTTCGGTCTTGATGCCGAAAAACTCGCCTATGCAAAGCCCGATGCGATGGTGATGCATCCAGGGCCGATGAACAGAGGTGTTGAAATTGCCTCGGAAATTGCTGACGGCCCGCAAAGCGTCATTGAATCTCAGGTGGAAATGGGGGTTGCCGTGCGCATGGCGGTGATGGAAACCCTGATGCTCTCGGCCAATGGAGGGCCGGAACTGTGAGTACCATCATTTTGAAGAACGCCCGGATCGTCGATCCCTCGCAAAAAATCGACGCCGTCGGCGACATCCGCATAGACGATAAAAACATCATTGAATGCGGCGGAAAAATCGATGCACCACAGGGTGTTCGGCAGATTGACTGCAGCGGCAAAACGGTCATTCCCGGTCTGGTCGATGCACGGGTTTTTGTCGGCGAACCCGGCGCCGAACACCGCGAAACAATCGCTTCGGTCAGCCAGGCTGCAGCAGCCGGCGGTGTCACCTCCCTCATCATGATGCCAGATACCAGCCCGGTCATCGATGATGTGGCCCTGGTGGAATTCGTTCGACGCGCCGCAAGAGAACAGGCCTGTGTCAACATCTATCCATCAGCCGCCATGACAAAGGGACTGCAAGGCGCGGAGCTGACCGAATACGGCCTCCTGCGCGAAGCCGGCGCCATCATGCTGACCAATGGCCGCAAAACCATTGCCAATACATTGGTGCTGCGCCGCGCCATGACCTATGCGCGCGATTTCGGCCTGGTTGTCGCCTGTGAGACCCAGGACGCCTATCTTGAGGCGCAGGGGGTCATGAACGAGGGCCTGTTTGCAAGCTGGCTGGGTCTGGAGGGCATTCCCCTGGAAGCCGAGATCATACCGCTTGAACGTGACCTGCGGATCGCCGAACTCACCGGCGCCAACTATCATGCCGCCAAGATTTCGACCGCAAAATCCATCGATGCCATTCGCAGTGCCCGTGCGCGCGGCGCCAAGGTCACCTGCGGAATATCGATCAATCACCTGTCTTTGAATGAAAATGACATCGGTGAATACCGGACATTCTTCCGGCTGTCGCCGCCACTGCGCAGCGAGGATGACCGGCGCGCCATGATTGCCGCTTTGGAAAACGGCGACATAGACATCATTGTCTCTTCCCATGATCCGCAGGATGTCGACACCAAGCGCCTGCCCTTCGCCGATGCAGCCGATGGAGCCATCGGCCTGGAAACATTATTGGCCGCCGCGCTCAGACTCTATCATTGCGGCGACGTCTCCCTGTCCCGCCTGATCGAAGCGGCCTCCACCCGGCCCGCACAGATATTCGGTCTGGATGCCGGAACATTGAAACCCGGCAGCCCGGCTGATCTTGCCATTGTTGATCTGGAAGAACCCTGGTTGATGTCAAAGGATGATATTCGTTCCCGCTCAAAAAACACGCCCTTTGAAGATGCGCGTTTTCAGGGCCGGGTGACGCACACGATGGTTGCCGGAAAGTTCGTTTACGGCGCCCTGTAAAAACCCAGTGCATCCGGCAGATTTGGATGTCGGGCTGGCTTGAGTTAATCTGTGTTTACTCCCCCATTGCCGGGAGGACCAAAAAAATGGAATATTATTTTGCCGGACCCGATCAACTGGCAGCTCAGTCTGCCCTATTTCACCGCAGCCCTGGTCTTCGGCTATCTGCTTGGTTCCATTCCCTTCGGATTGCTGATCACGCGGTTTGCCGGTCTTGGCGATATCCGTTCCATCGGTTCAGGCAACATCGGCGCGACCAATGTCCTGCGCACCGGCAATAAATTTCTGGCCGCTGCTACGCTTCTTCTCGACGCCCTGAAAGGGGTCGCTGCCGTGCTGATCGGCGCCAGATACGGTCCGGACCTTGCCATCATAGCCGGTTTTGGTGCCTTTCTCGGCCACCTGTTTCCTGTCTGGCTCAAATTCAAGGGTGGCAAGGGTGTCGCCACCTATCTGGGTGTTCTGCTGGCTCTGCTGCCCTTCGGATTTCTGATTTTTGCCGTCGTCTGGCTGCTGACAGCCGTCCTGACCCGCTATTCATCATTGGCAGCGCTGATTTCCGCCATCGTCGTGCCCGTCGCCATTTTTCTGCTTGGCTATATTCAGGTTGCAGAGCTGTTCACAGCCATGAGCGCACTGACCATCATCAAGCATCGCGCCAATATTGCCCGGCTCATGTCCGGGCAGGAAAGCCGAATCGGAGACAAGGGCTGATGCAGGGCGCTGATGATGAGGGCAATAAAAAGCCTCTTTCAGACCAACAGCGCCTTTCCTGGCTCCGCCTGACGCGTACCGACAATGTCGGGCCCGTTACCTTCCAGAAACTGCTACAGCGTTATGGCGATGCGCAAACCGCGCTGGAAATGCTGCCCGAATTGTCGCGCATGGGCGGCTCGGCAAAACCCTTGAAAATCTGTAGCTCTGCCGATGCCGAGCGAGAATTGGAAAAGGCGGCACGCCTGGGATGCCGACTGATTGGCCTGTGCGAGCCGGACTATCCGGAGGCACTGAGCATGGCCGACAGCGCCCCGCCACTGCTGACGGTCATGGGCAATCCGGCTGCCCTGACGCGTCCTTCCGTATCCATTGTCGGTTCACGCAACGCCTCCGTGATCGGCAACAAGATCGCCCGCAGCCTTGCCGTCGGTATTGCCCGTGCCGGCTATACCATCACCTCCGGCCTTGCCCGCGGCATTGATGCAGCCGCCCATGTAGCCGCTTTGCCAACGGGCACAATTGCCGTTTTGGCCGGCGGTCTGGACAGGCCCTACCCGCCGCAAAATGTGCCTTTGCTCAAGCAGATATGCACCAGCGGCCATGGCGTGGCCGTCAGCGAGATGCCATTGGGCTGGGAGCCGCGGGCCCGTGACTTCCCGCGCCGCAACCGGATCATTGCCGGCATTGGCCTTGGACTTGTTGTCGTGGAAGCCGCAAAAAAGTCAGGCTCACTGATTTCCGCCCGCATGGCCGGAGAACTCGGGCGGCTGGTCTTCGCCGTGCCCGGATCGCCGATGGACCCCCGCGCCAAAGGCACCAATGATCTGATCAAGGATGGCGCCATCCTGACCAGCGAAGCTGATGACGTGATCACCGCGCTGGCGCCATTGGCCGGACCAGCGCGACCCCTTGGGCAATTGCCGCTGGGTCTTGACGAAGAACCCCACCGCGATGCGATGGGCGCCCTGCCGACCCACTCCAACCGGCAACGCCTGATAGAGGCACTGGGCCCGACGCCGGTTGAGATCGACGATCTGGTTCGGCACATCGGCCTGCCTCTCGCCGACGTCTATATGGTCTTGCTGGAACTGGATCTTGCCGGGCGGCTGGAACGCCACCCGGGCGGCATGGTCTCCATGCATTCATCTCCATAAACGTTACCGGCGAGCGTGACTAATCGATCAGCCCGACCAGCCGGCGCGCCTCATCCGAACGCAATGCAAAATCCTCACCATCATGGGGCCGTGCCTCTTCCGTCGCCAGCCAGGCAATCGCCCTGCCGACCCATTCAGGCGAAATATGATCCGACCAGTCCAATTCACTGACCGGATTGACACCCGAAGCCTTGATCGCTTTTTGCATATCGGTTGCAACCGTACCCGGAGACAGTCCGACGACACGCACGCCTTCTTCGGCCCATTCCTTGTGCCCACAGCGGGTCAGGGAAAGAACCGCCGCCTTTGTTGCACAATAATGGCTCCAGCCTTCCAGCGCGGCGGAGGCAGCACCTGAAGAAATATTGATGATGACGCCGCCGGAACGCTTGAGATAGGGATAGGCCGCATGCATGCCGTGATAGACACCTTTCACATTGACATCGACCACGCTGCCCCAGGCGGCCGGATCGGAAGCCTCAATCCGTGAAATCGGGTCAATCAGACCGGCATTGTTGACAAGGATGTCCAGCCCGCCAAAATGCTTCGCTGCCTGCAGGGTTGCCCGCCTGACCTGCGCATAATCTGCAACATCACAGGCAATGGCCAGGGCTGCCGAGCCGATATCGGCGGCAATGCGTCGTATATCCGCCTCGGAACGGGCCGTCAGCACAACATTTGCACCGCTTTTGGCCAGCACTCTGGCCGTTGCCTCGCCTATGCCGCGACTTGCACCCGTGATGAGCGCGGTCTTGCCCTTGAGATCAACCATGATACGTCCTTTCCAAGATGAGCTTCATGCCACCGGTTCGGGGCGAAGCAGAATTTTCAATAATTGGGGCGCTCGCCTGTCCACCATGAACAGAGCCAAATTGGCAAGCTTCCAGGTTGTCCTCATAACGGCCATACCCGGGCATGGGAACTTCAAATCCCTGCCACCCACCGCAAACTTTATGCTGCCCGCGACCATTATGACTCTTCAATTGGCTCGGACCGCGCCACAGGAAATGGCACACTTCAGATTGCAGAAGCCGGTTGATTCGTTTCACCATCATGCGACTTGCTGCCTTACCTCATGCACGCATAAGGGCCAATGGCTCACCAATCACCAATGGCTGAAACATATTGTGTTCGCTGCAGGTTGTATCCGATATGGCCGATTTCCCGCCATGCATGTACTACCCTCACAACGGGGCCCGATCCAGACACATCGGCAAGCGACCATGCCAAACGTCTACCGCCAACGGCCTGAAATGGCCACGCTCCACCCGGCCCTGAAAATAAGGCTTGACGTTGTTGCCGACAACAGACAGCCTTCAAGCCCCGTAAAAAAGTGTTGAAACATCAGGTCGTCACATTGTGACAATCGGGGTGACAATCGTGACGTTTGTCGAAGAATTCCGGTTTCAGCCCTTGACCAGATGCATTTCGATGTTCATTTCGGAGCCTGTGTTTGCTGGGTCTGATCAAAACCACGCATAAAGAATCGCCCCAGGGCATTATTTCAGAGTTGTTTCATGAAACTTGTAGTCGTCGAGTCACCTGCCAAAGCAAAGACAATCAATAAGTATCTGGGTGCAGACTACAAGGTTCTGGCATCCTTCGGACACGTGCGCGATCTGCCGGCAAAGGACGGCTCGGTCAAACCTGACGAAGACTTTGAAATGATCTGGCAGACCGATACGGCTTCAAACAAACGGCTCAAGGATATTTCCGATGCCGTCAAAGCCTCCGACGGTCTGATTCTGGCGACTGACCCTGACCGCGAAGGTGAAGCCATTTCCTGGCATGTTCTGGAAGTGTTGCGCAAAAAACGCGGTGTGCTGGGCGACAAGCCGGTTCAAAGGGTGGTTTTCAACGCTATCACCAAAAAAGCTGTTCTCGATGCGATGGCCAACCCGCGCGATATTGATGAGCCGCTGGTCGATGCCTATCTGGCGCGCCGCGCTCTGGATTATCTTGTTGGTTTCAACCTGTCGCCCGTGCTGTGGCGCAAGTTGCCCGGCGCCCGCTCTGCCGGCCGTGTGCAATCCGTTGCCCTGCGGCTTGTATGTGATCGCGAAGGCGAAATCGAGCGTTTCATCAGCGATGAATATTGGCAATTGGTGGCCCAGTTGCAGACCCCGCGCGGAGACAGTTTCGAAGCCCGACTGGTCATGGCCGATGGTCAGAAACTGCAAAAATTGTCAATCGGCAACGAGGAACATGCCAATCGGCTGAAAGCCCTGCTCGAGGGTGCCGATTTTGTCGTGAACTCCGTTGAAGCAAAACCCACCAGGCGCAACCCGTCACCACCCTTCACCACCTCAACGCTGCAGCAGGCCGCGTCCTCGAAACTCGGTTTCGACGCGTCGCGCACCATGCAGGTGGCCCAGCGGCTCTATGAAGGTCTGGACCTGGGCGGTGAAACCGTCGGTCTGATCACCTATATGCGTACCGATGGCGTGCAGATGGCCGTCGAGGCGATTGATGGCGCACGCGTGGCCATTGCAGCGCAATTTGGCGATCGTTACCGCCCGGACAAACCGCGCAATTATGAAACCAAGGCCAAGAACGCCCAGGAAGCCCATGAAGCCATCCGGCCGACGGATTTCAATCGCACGCCGGACAAGATGAAGGCCCATCTGGATAGTGACCAGTACCGTCTTTATGATCTGATCTGGAAACGCGCCATTGCCAGCCAGATGGCCTCGGCGGAGATCGAGCGCACCGTCGTCGATATCATCGCCCGCAAGGGTTCGGAGCAGGCCGGCCTCAGGGCCAATGGATCCGTCGTCCGGTTCGATGGATTTATTGCTGCCTATACCGATCAGAAAGAAGATGGTGAACAGTCTGATGGAGATGATGGAAAGCAATTGCCGCCCATCAATGACCGCGAAGACCTCGCCCGGGAAAAAATTGCTGCTACCCAGCATTTCACCGAACCGCCGCCGCGCTATTCGGAAGCAACACTCATCAAGAAGATGGAAGAACTCGGCATTGGCCGCCCGTCTACCTATGCGTCAACCCTGACGACCCTGCGCGACCGCGAATATGTCGTGATCGAAAAGCGCAAGCTGATCCCGGAAGCCAAAGGCCGTCTGGTCACCGCATTTCTGGAAAATTTCTTTGATCGATATGTGGAATATGATTTCACCGCCAGCCTGGAAGAAAAACTCGACAAGATATCTGCCGGTGAACTCGCCTGGAAGGACGTCCTGCGGGAATTCTGGACAGATTTCATGGTCTATATCGATGGCACCAAGGAATTGCGCATCACCAATGTGCTCGATGCACTCAATGAGCAATTGGCACCGCTGGTCTTCCCGACCAGAGAAGACGGTTCGGATCCTCGCATCTGTCCCAAATGCGGAACGGGCAATCTGTCGCTCAAACTCAGCCGTTACGGCGCCTTTGTCGGCTGCTCGAACTATCCCGATTGTGGATACACGCGCCAGCTATCAGCCGATTCATCCGCCGATAGCGCCAATGGATCCAATGAACCGCAGGAGCTGGGCAATGATCCGCTGACGGATGAGCCCATCACCCTGCGAACCGGGCGTTTCGGCCCCTATGTTCAACGTGGCGAGGGCAAGGAATCCAAGCGGTCCAGCCTGCCGAAAAACTGGAAACCCGAAGACATTGATTATGAAAAGGCGCTGGCTCTTCTGTCACTGCCGCGCGATGTGGGCGCTCACCCCGAAACGACCAAGATGATTTCGGCCGGCCTTGGGCGTTACGGGCCATTTTTGCTGCATGACGGCACCTACGCCAATCTTGAGAGCATCGAAGATGTCTTCACGGTCGGTCTGAACCGTGCGGTGACTGTGCTGGCTGAAAAGGTCGCCAAGGGTCCGGGTCGCGGTGCCAAGCCGGCTGCACTCAAGGAACTGGGCGAGCACCCCGATGGCGGTCCGATTACCGTGCGCGATGGCCGCTACGGGCCCTATGTCAATTGGGGCAAAATCAATGCAACGCTTCCCAAGGGGCTTGATCCGCAATCCGTAGATTCGGAAAAAGCACTGGAGTTGATTGCGGCCAAAGCGGCCAAGGGCGGCAAGCCCAAGGCATCTCGCGCGAAAACGACAAAAGCCAAAGCAAAACCAAAACCAAAAACAAAAGCCAAAACAACCAAGAAAACCGCCAAGGCTGCCCCAAAAAAGGCAGTCAAAGCTAAGGAATAGAATTGAAAAAAACACACGGTTCGGGTGATCCGGACCAACCCGGGAGCAACCTGCCGGATCGCGACATGATTCTTCGTTTCATCGCCGATCATCCGGCCAAAGCCTCCAAACGCGACATCGCAAAGGCATTCGGGGTACGCGGTCAGGATCGCGTTCATCTGAAAGCAATCATCCGGGACATGGAAGATGAGGGCCTGCTGGATCGCCAGCGAAAACGGCTCGTGCGCCCCGGCTCCCTTCCTCCAGTCACCGTACTGGATATCACAGCGCGCGACGGCGATGGTTTTCTGACCGCGCGACCGGCAGAATGGCCGGAAGACGGCACGGTGCCTCCGGCCGTACTCATCCGCAACAACAAATCCGGCAAAGGCCGGTCAAAGGCTCCTTCAGCCGGCGTCGGCGATCGCGTGCTGGCGCGCATTTTCCCGTCAAATCGGGAAACCGGCCCGGCCTTTACCGCACGCATCATGAAAGTGCTGGAAAGACAATCCGGCGCGACACTTGGCGTATTCCGTTCAACACCGGGCGGCGGCGGTCGCATTGATCCGATTGAGCGGCGCGGCAAGGAATTGATCGTTGATCCGGGTGACGTCAACAAGGCAAAGGACGGTGATCTGGTCGAAGTCGATACGGCGCGAACCGGGCATTTGGGCATGCCCCGCGGCAAGATCCTGTCAATCGTTGGCTCCGTCGCCAGCGAGAAAGCCATATCCATGATTGCCATTCATGCCCATGGCATACCCTACGTCTTTCCTGAAGCGGTGTTGGCCGAGGCCGAAGCGGCAAAGCCCATCAAGGTCGGCAAACGTGACGACTGGCGCACCTTGCCGCTGATCACCATTGATCCATTCGATGCAAAGGATCACGATGATGCGGTTTATGCCGAGTCGGACAGCAATCCGGAAAACCCGGGCGGCGTCATCGCCTATGTCGCCATCGCCGATGTTTCATACTACGTGCGGCCCGGATCAGAGCTTGATCGTGAAGCATTCAAACGGGGCAACTCGGTCTATTTCCCCGACCGGGTTGTACCGATGTTGCCGGAACGCATTTCCAATGATTTGTGTTCTCTGAAGGAAGGGGTTGATCGCCCTGCCCTTGCCGCCCGCATGGTCTTTTCAAGCCAGGGTCGCAAGATTGGCCACACATTCCACCGCATTATCATGCGCAGCGCTGCCAAACTGTCCTATCAGCAGGCACAGGCCGCAATCGATGGCAAACCCGACGAGCAAACCGGGCCCCTGCTTGAAACGGTTCTCAAGCCCCTTTGGGAAGCCTACAGGATTCTCGGACGTGGTCGGGACAAAAGGCAACCGCTTGACCTCGATCTGCCGGAAAGAAAGCTGCGGCTCAACGAAGACGGCACAATTGCGGGTGTCGACATTCCTGATCGACTGGACGCTCACCGGCTGATCGAAGAGTTCATGATCCAGGCCAATGTCGCTGCGGCGGAGACGCTGGAGACCCGGCGCCAGCCCTTGATCTATCGAATTCATGACACACCATCATTGGCAAAACAGGAACTGTTGCGCGAATTTCTCAAGACTCTGGAGATATCGTTGCCCAAGGGCGGAAATATGCGCGCCAACAACTTCAACGGGATCCTCAGCCAGGCCAAGGGCAAGCCCTATGAAACCATGGTCAGCGAAATGGTCCTGCGCTCTCAGAGCCAGGCGGTCTACAGCCCCGACAATCTGGGGCATTTTGGCCTGAACCTGATGAAATACGCGCATTTCACATCGCCTATCAGGCGGTACGCTGACCTGATCGTTCATCGCGCCCTGGTGGCATCAGCCAAACTTGGCGAAGGCGGCATCACCCTGCAGGAAGAGGAATCGCTGGAAGCCATTGCGGCGCAAATTTCAACATTGGAACGCCGCGCCATGGCGGCAGAACGCGAGACTGTCGACCGGTTGGTCGCCCACTATATGGCAGATCGCATCGGCGAGGAGTTTGACGCGCGCGTATCGGGTGTCACCAAGGTCGGATTGTTTGTCTCCCTGCAACATATTGGCGCAGATGGCTTTATACCCGTTTCAACGCTCGGTCTGGACTACTATATCTATGACGAAGCGCATCAGGCACTGGTCGGAGAGAAAACCGGCCTGGGTTATCGTCTGGGCGATACGGTCAGGGTCAAGCTGGAAGAAGCCATTCCGCTGGCCGGATCCTTGAGATTCGAAATGTTGAGCGAGGGGCGCAAATTGCCTTCCGCGACACGTTCCTTTCACAAGTCAAAACGCGGTGCGCGCATCAAGAAAGGCGCCCGGATAAAACGACATAAAGGACATTAAAATGCCAACGACTGGTGGATACTCCAACCCGGCAATACAACAACGTCCAGCCCGCAATGTCTGGCAGGCGATCAAAAGCGGCTTTCTTGGCCGCTGTCCGCATTGTGACAGCGGACGGCTGTTTGGCGCCTTCATGAAACCCGTTGACCAATGTGCCAACTGCAGTGAGGAAATGCACCACCACCGCTCCGATGACCTGCCACCCTACCTTGTCATTTTCGTCGTTGGGCATATTGTGGTTGGTGGCTATCTGATCGCCGAGCGCATGGTTGATTGGAACAGCTGGCAGCACCTGTCCCTTTGGGCGCCTGTCACGGTGGCGATGGCAGTCTTGCTGATGCAACCGATCAAGGGTGCCGTCATTGGTCTGCAATGGGCCAATTACATGCATGGGTTCAGTGGTGAGGAAGACGACGCCGTCGAACTCTTTCACCCTGAATGAAGACTGACGGTGTTTGGAGGCAACAATAATTCGAATGGATGACAGCGGCAGCACCGACAGCAGACACCCCCCGAAAGAACTTGATGCGGAAGCTCAGATGCGCAGCGGCGATTACCCCTTGCTGCGCCCCAAAGACGCGTCGACTCTGATCCTCATAGACCGATCCGGTCGTGAGCCTGCATTGCTCATGGGCAAACGTCACAAGGCGCACGCTTTCATGCCCGAAACCTATGTATTTCCCGGTGGCAGACGCGATCGCGACGACGGCCGCGTTCCGGTGGCTGACAGGCTTCACCCGCTGGTCGAGCAAAAACTGCAGATCAAGATGGCAAATCCCGCCAGCGCGTTCCGCGCCCAGGCGCTGGCAATCGCTGCAGTTCGCGAGACGCATGAAGAAGTGGGCCTGTTCATTGCCGGCAAGGGCCAGACCTGTCAGCAACAAAGTTGGAAAGCTTTTGCCGCACGGGAACTCGCCCCCCGTTTGTCACCGCTTCGCTATGTCGCGCGGGCCATTACACCGCCGCGTCAAAAACGCCGGTTTGATACACGGTTTTTTGCCTGTTTTCGCGATGAAATAGGCCAGGCAGAAGCTGAATCGAGCAATGAACTTCTCGATCTGCTTTGGGTGGGACTGTCTGAGGTGGATCAGGTGGAGATGCCACGCATAACGCGAGTCATCATTGCAGACCTCAAGCACCAACTGGACCGCGACCCTTCCCTTGCTCCTGGTCAGCCCGTGCCGTTCTACCAGGCCCGCTACGGGCGGTTTACCCGCGAAATACTGTAATGACCCCATGAACACGGACGTTCGATCCAGCGACACGCAACAGCCGGAAGACGACACGATCAAGTGGCTTCCGCTGTCTGCCGCCATTGCCGCCATCACCGCAGTCGGCATTGCGCTGGGACTTGGCCTTCCATTGTTGAGCATCGTGTTATCGAACAACGGGGCATCCGCGACGATGGTTGGCCTCAATTCTGCGATGGCCGGCGTTGCCTCACTGGCCATTGCGCCGTTTTGCACCCGCATAGCCCAACGCTATGGTGTCGGCGATGTCATGTTGGTCGCAACCATGATCGCAGCCGTATCGATGCTGGCCTTCCATGCGACGTCACAATATTGGGCCTGGTTCCTGCTCAGAATCACCTTTCATGGCGCCATAACCCTGCTTTTCATTCTGTCCGAGTTCTGGATCAATGCGGCTGCGCCTCCCGCCAGACGCGGTTTCATTCTGGGCATCTATGCAACCATCCTCTCCTTGGGGTTTGCTGTCGGTCCGTGGCTGTTCTCGATCATGGGCAGCAGCGGTATTTTGCCATTTCTGGTGGGCGCGCTCATCATCATCGTCTCAGCCGTTCCGATTTTTCTGGCGCGCGGACAAAGCCCGATCATCTCGAAAGCACCCAGCCGGAGCTTTGCAAAATTCCTGTTTCTGGTGCCCACAGCCACGGCGGCTGTCTTCGTGTTCGGAGCCGTCGAATCGGGTGGCTTCGCAATGTTTCCGATCTTCGCGATTCGCCTTGGTTATGGCGAAGCGGACGGGGCTTTGCTGCTGACCATGATTGGCCTTGGAAACATGCTTCTGCAGATCCCCATTGGCCTTGTCTCCGATCGCGTGAGCGATCGGCGCACCCTGTTGTTTCTGTGTGCCATCATCGGCCTTGTCGGCTGCGCACTTATGCCATTGGTCTCCGCAACCTGGTGGTTGCTGGCAGTCGTCCTCTTCGTCTGGGGCGCCGTTGTGGCTGGCCTCTACACGGTGGGGCTGGCGCATCTGGGATCACGGCTGCGCGATGCAGACCTGGCATCCGCCAACGCTGCCTTCGTGTTCTGCTATGCGCTGGGCATGCTTGTTGGTCCGCAGACAATCGGTGCTGCCATGGATGTTGTGGGCGCCAACGGTTTTCCTCTGGCCCTCTCCGTGTTTTTTGTCTTCTACGTGGCGGTGTCGATTTGGCGCTTCGTCTATAGACCGGCGCGCTAGCGCATATGCATGAACCCTTTTCACCCGCCATTTTTCCAGCAGGCAACAGCTAAATCCAATGGTTTGTGCGAAACAATCACTTCAGTTGAAAACAGTTGCGCACGAGGGCTTGACTTTTTCCTGTCGATTTGTAACTTCCGGCCAGAATTCCGCCGTGGGTGCTTTCATGCTGTCCACGGCTTCGTTTTTGCAAGGCAGGTACAATTATGGCTAAAGCCACCACTATCAAGATCAAACTGCAGTCGACTGCGGACACCGGTTTCTTCTATGTAACCAAAAAGAACAGCCGCACCATGACCGAAAAAATGGTCAAGACAAAATACGACCCGATTGCCAAAAAGCATGTTGAATTCAAGGAAGCCAAAATCAAGTAATTGATTGGTTGACTGGAAATAAAAAAGCCACTTCGCATCGAAGTGGCTTTTTTCGTTTGGGGGCTGGCCGGCACGGGATACGGTACGAGGAGCCCGCTTTCCCGACGCCGACCAGCCGACCCCACGACCCAGGAGATGCGGCGGACCTGAGCAACATGGGGTATTTGGATCAGAAGATTGTCGCGCAAAAACATTTGTTCTGCACGTCTGTCTGTCCACAACATTTGCTTATTGGTGAAAAAAAATCAACGATTTCTTAACTGATTGTCACAACCAACTGCCGGAATGGTAAACGGCGGCAGTTTTGCGGCCCATTGCCGTCAAATAGAGGCACCATTTGAAATGCGCTCTGTTTTCAAGCACGGCAACCTTACGACAGGCTACCGAAACTTGGGGGTCAGACGTGGATCAAATCCGAAAATGGGAACGCTTCAGGCGGCCATGGCCACGACGCGGTTTCGTCCCTGCGCCTTCGCTTCATAGAGCGCAGTATCTGCTCGCTTCAACAGGCCCGCAGTCGACTCATCAGCAGCAAGCGTTGCAATACCGATAGAGGCAGTCACACCGATTGAATTGCCGTTGTCGTCTATTTCAAACGGCGTCTCGGCAATCCCACAACGCAGTCGCTCAGCGATCGATTCCGCAGTCTCACCATCCGTGTCGGGCAAAACGATAATGAACTCCTCACCGCCGTGGCGGCACGCAAGATCAATACCGCGAATGGCAAGACGCATCCTTTGTGAAAACTCCCGCAAAACCCGATCACCCGCGTCGTGTCCGTAGGCATCATTGACCAGCTTGAAACGGTCAAGGTCGATGGCCAGCACAGACAAAGGGCGGGACCTGGTGACCGAGCGTTCGATCAGCAATTGCATATGGGAATCGAGGTAGCGACGATTATACAAACCAGTCAGCGGATCTGTCACTGCCAGCATGATCGTTTGCTGCACACTGGAGCGCAGATAGTCGTTGTAGCGCTTGCGGCGAAACTGCGTATTGCACCGGGCAATGAACTCATTGGGTTCGATGGGGCGAATAACATAATCATTGACCCCCAGCTCCATGGCGCGATTGACAATATTTTCCTCGCCCTGATCACAAATCAGCAACAGGGGCACGAACCTTGTTCTATCCAGCGAACGCAATTGCGAACACAGGCGCAGCGGATCGTGGTTTGCGAAATTGGAACTGATAATGATCAGTTCATAGGCGTTCTCGGCAGCCTCAAACAAAGCCGTCTGCGGATCGGACATCACTGTCAGATCCGCGCTCTTGCGCAAAATCTGGGTGATCCGGTCACGCGAATTGGCGCGTTCATCGACAAGCAGAACCTTGCCTTTTTCCACCAGAGCACTGGATGTATTGAGCAAATCGTCAATACCCATATCCTGCGCCGTTTCCGCACGAATCCGCAATTCATCCGTCAAGGTTTTCAGTCGCGCCAGGCTTTTCACCCGGGCCATCAACTGCGTATCGTTGACAGGTTTGGTGAGAAAATCATCGGCCCCCGCCCGCAATCCGCGGACCCGGTCAGCCGGCTGATCAAGCGCTGTTACCATAACGACCGGTATATGCATTGTTGCCCTGTCGGCTTTGAGCTTTTCACACACTTCAAAACCATCCATCTTCGGCATCATGATATCAAGAAGCACGAGATCAACCTGGCCGTCACGGCACATGTTGAGCGCATCATAACCGTTATCGGCGGTCAGAACCTCAAAATATTCAGCCAGAAGACGCGCCTCAAGAAATTTTACATTCGTCGGAATATCGTCGACAACAAGTATACGGGCCGTCATGTCAGGTTTCCTTTAAATCAACTGTCGCCCAAATAGTTTTTGATGGTCTCTATGAATTTGGGCACGGAGATCGGTTTCGACATATAGGCTTCACAGCCCCCCTGCCTTATCCGTTCCTCATCGCCCTTCATTGCAAAAGCCGTCACCGCAATAATTGGTATTGTATGCAACTCGGTATCGTCCTTGAGCCATTTGGTAACTTCAAGGCCAGAAACCTCCGGCAATTGAATATCCATCAGTATGAGATCTGGTTTGTGCTTGCGGGCAAGATCCAGCGCTTCAAGTCCGTTTCTTGTTTGAACCGTCTCATATCCGGATGCCTCTATGAGGTCGCGGAACAGCTTCATGTTCAGCTCATTGTCTTCGACAATCATGACCTTCTTCGGCATTTTCGGCTCCACCTGTTTTCGATCTTGCTCTCTCCCCGGCAAGCTCTATGCTGCAGCTGAGAGAAATCTCAAACCATCCCGAATCAAAAACTAATTCAATTTGGTTGAAGAAAAGCAAATTTGTGACTGCAAATCGAAGTAAACCCCAAAATTATATGGATTCTGAGAATCAATGCGTCGATATATTGACCTGGATCTCCGAAAATGACGATTTGATGTCGCGTTTTCTGGCCCTTTCAGGCATCGATCCGCAGTATATGCGCGAGGCCGCGGGCGAACCCGGCTTTCTGGCGGCGGTGGTGGGATTCCTGATGGAACATGAACCGACATTGCTGGCCTATTGCGAGGCACGCAACGTGGCGCCCGAACAGGTGGTCAGCCTGTGGCATGAACTGGGTGGCCGATCATCTTTTGAGACAAGCATATGAGCGACGAAGCAACCACAGTCGGGCATCTGGATATCCTTTTGAGCGACCGGCCGCTGATCGTCTGCGATGTTGATGAAGTGGCGCTGGAATTTCTGACCCCTTTTGGCAAATATCTGCGCGCCAACGGACATGAGCTGCTTCCGCGCTCCTTCCGGTTGACCGGCAATATCGTGTCTCTGGAAAATCAGCAGGAAGCCTCGGCCGATCGGGTCAGCACCATGCTGGAGGATTTTTTTGCGACACAGCTTGATTGGCAAACACCGACACAGAATGTGGGAGAAATTCTTTGCAATCTCTCCGCACTTGCCGATATCCTGTTCCTGACCGCCATGCCGCCGCGCCATTATGATGCCAGACGCGCCTTGCTTGACCGGCACGGCCTGACCTATCCGTTGATTGCGACTGTGGAGGCCAAAGGACCATTGATCAGGGACCTCCATGCAGAACGCACGCAGCCTTTGGTCTTTATCGACGACATGGCCTATAATCACCTGTCGGTTCTCGAGCATGCGCCGACGGTGAAAGCCATCCACTTCATGAGCAACGACCATTTCCGCACCATGGCACCGCATCCCGGCGACGATGTGACCCTGGCTTCGGATTGGCACGACATTGAACGCATCATCAAGTCTCACGTGACGCTTGATCAGTCACCCGATGCGGCGTAATACCAAAGATGTTCAATCTTTGTTCCCCATCGGTGCCGCAATGTCCTCAATCTCGCCGGATCCTGACAATGGTTTTTGCCGCGACTGTCTGACCTATCAGGCTCAGGCAAAGCGGCGGTGTTCGCATTGTGGCAGTCCGCGGGTACTCCATCACCATGAACTCTATGATTTGACCGTTGCCCACCTGGATTGCGACGCGTTTTACGCAACGGTGGAAAAGCGCGACAATCCGGAACTGGCCGACAAGCCGGTGATCATCGGAGGCGGCAAACGCGGGGTTGTATCGACGGCCTGTTATCTGGCACGGATCCATGGGGTGCGTTCGGCCATGCCGATGTTCAAGGCACTGGAGGCCTGCCCCCATGCCGTGGTCATCAAACCGGATATGGAAAAATACAGCCGAACGGGGCGTGAGTTGCGCCTGATGATGGAGGAACTTTCGCCCCTCGTTCAACCGATCTCCATCGACGAGGCCTTCATCGAACTTGCCGGGACGCAGGCTTTGCATCGCAATCCCCCTGCCCGCACTCTGGCGGCATTTGCAAACCGGGTGGAAAGTGAAATCGGCATAACCCTGTCGGTCGGCCTGTCCTACTGCAAATTTCTCGCCAAGGTCGCATCCGACTTTGAAAAGCCGCGCGGTTTTACAGCCATTGGCCGGGCGGAAGCCATGACCTTTCTGCAGGACATGCCAGTAACGACCATATGGGGCGTTGGAAAGGCATTTGCTGCCACCCTGGAGAAGGATGGCATCAGAACCGTTGGCCAGTTGCAGACCATGGATGAGGGCAAACTGATGCGCCGCTACGGCTCCATCGGTCAGCGACTTTTCCACTTGTCTCGCGGTCAGGATACCCGTCAGGTCCATATCCGCGACAGCGCCAAGAGCATCTCCTCGGAAACCACCTTCAACAGCGATCATTCGGACCGCGAAACCCTTGTGCCGGTCCTGCGATCCCTGTCGGAGAAAGTGGCGCACCGACTGAAAAAAAGCGGGACTGCCGGCCACACGATCGCCTTGAAACTCAAGGGCGCCGATTTCAAATCCAAGACGCGCAACAAACGACTGGATGATCCGACCTGTCTTGCCGACCGCATATTCCGCACCGGCCTGTCGCTGCTGGAAAAAGAACTGGACGGGACGAGATACCGCCTGCTGGGCATCGGCGTTTCGGACCTTACCAAAGCCGAACTGGCCGATCCGCCGGATCTGGTGGACACGGATGCAACAAAACGAGCTGTTGCCGAACAGGCCATCGACAAGGTTCGCGACCGGTTCGGACGCGACGCGGTGGAAACCGGTTATACATTTGGCAAACACAAACGTGCCCGACCGCAACGCGATTCCGACCCGGACACGCCAAAAACCCGCTAGCGGGGTCTTTTGAGACTGTTCACGGTATCAGAACAGTGCAACCGGTTGTGTTTCGGCTTTCCAATGCGTCATGCGCCTGCGCAGCGTCTGAAAGGGCGTAGGTCTGGTTCACGTGGATTTTGATTGAGCCGTCGGCAATCAGCGAAAACAGCTCCGTTGAGGCCTTCTGCAGCCAACCCGGCAATGCGGTGAAGTGAAACAGCACCGGCCGCGTCACGTGAAAAGACCCTGCGGCAAGATCGGAGAGTTTGAAATCCGTTGCCGGACCGGAGGCCTGACCAAACGTGACCAAGCTCCCGTGCGTCTTAAGGCAGTGCAGAGACCCTGGATAGGTGTCCTTGCCAACCGAGTCGTAAACGACGTCCACACCGCCCGGGACAAGCTCACGAAGCCGTTCGACAAAATTTTCCGACCGGTAATCGATCATGTCACCAAAGCCGTTTTGCAGCGCCAGAGCGCATTTCTCAGCCCCGCCCGCCGTACCAATGGCCCTTACGCCCTTTGCAGCCAGCCATTGCCCGACGATCATCCCGACACCACCGGCAGCCGCATGAAACAGCACCGTATGGCTGTCATTGACGGCAAAGCTGTCATGCAGCAGATAATGGGCCGTCAAGCCCTTCAGAACAGAGGCCGCCGCGACCTGATCGGACACGCCATCGGGGATTTTAACCAGGTGGTGTGATGCAATGGCCCGATGTGTGGCATAGGCGCCATTCGCCGTGGTGTAGGCGACCCGCTCACCCACCGAAAAACCGCTGACGCCCGGACCGATGGCTTCGATGACACCGGCTGCCTCGGACCCGAGTATCAGGTTCTTCTCAACGGACCAGGGATAGAGCCCCGTGCGAAAATAAGTATCCAGGAAATTGACACCAATCGCCGTGTGGCGAAGCAGAACCTCCCCCTGATTGGGAACAGGCATGGCAATGTCCAGCCTGCGCATGACATCACTGCTGCCGGGGCGCTCTGCTACAATCGAATAGGCCATTGTGTCTTCTCCCTGAAAATCGGTTCGGATCGATAGCATTTTGAAAATGCACCGAAAAACTACATTCTATACAAGTTCGACGTCAACAACGCCTCTTGCCGTTTTCAGGGCGGAAGCAATCTGCGGCGATATGCGGTAGCGCTGGGGCAATTCCACTTCGATTTCCCGGCGACCATCCTCCTTGATCACGACGAGAGAGACCTGGCCGTCACCCTTGGTGTTCAGATGACTTGCGACCTGTGGCAGGGGCGTGCTGTCGCGGACAAAAATACGCAAGGCCTTCTGGGTCTGTACGGCCTTTTCTTCCAGCGATTGCACCGTCTGGATTCGCAGGCTGATCCCCTCCGGCCGCTCCTCTGCATCCACCGTGATGACCAGGGATTTGCCGGCTTCAAGCAGGTCACGGTACAGCGCCAGACCTTCTGAAAACAACACGGCCTCGAACTGGCCGGAAGAATCCGAAAAGACGATGATGCCCATCTTGTTGCCGGTGCGGGTGCGTCTTTCCTGTTTGGAGGTCACTGTGCCCGCGAGACGCCCGGCGGTTGATCCCTGTTTAACGGAATTGGAAAAATGCGCGAAGGTCTGAACCCGCATCTTGTCCAGCAGTTCCTTGTAGGTATCCAATGGATGGGCGGAGAGATAAAAGCCTAAAGCCTGATATTCGCGATGAAGTTTTTCCGCAGGAATCCAAGGCGTTACGACGGGAAATTGAATCACTTCCGGACCGGTTACTGCGCCAGCGCCGAACATGTCGGACTGACCGCTGACCCGGTTTGCCATGGCACGCTGAGAAAAACCGAGAAGCCGGTCTATGCAGCCCACCAGTTCGGCCCTGTCCCGGCCAAAACAGTCAAATGCACCAGCGCAGATGAGGTGCTCCAGCATCCGCCGGTTGACGAGTTTGGGATCAACGCGCTGGAAGAAGTCCTCGATGGATTCAAAGGGCTGATCACCGCGAATTTCGACAATATGGTCAACGGCAGCTTCACCGACACCCTTGATGGCGGCAAGGGAATAATAGATCTTTTTCTCACCCGTCTTGAATATTCTGAAGGATGTCTGCACCGACGGCTGAACCACTTCAATGCCCAACCGTTTGGCATCCTGGCGGAAATCATTGATCTTGTCGGTATTGGACATGTCCAGCGTCATTGAGGCCGCCAGAAACTCGACCGGATAATGGGCTTTCAGATAAGCGGTCTGGTAGGAGACAATCCCATAGGCCGCCGCATGCGATTTGTTGAATCCGTAATTGGCAAATTTTGCAAGCAGGTCAAAGATCAGGTCGGCCTGCGGCTTGGAAACACCATTGTCCATCGCACCGCGCACAAAACGGCTGCGCTGCTTGTCCATTTCCGCCTGGATCTTTTTACCCATCGCGCGGCGCAGCAAATCCGCTTCGCCCAGGGAGTAGCCGGACAGGACCTGAGCGATCTGCATCACCTGTTCCTGATAGACGATCACGCCCTGCGTTTCTTCCAGCAGATAGTCGATCTTCGGATGGACGGAGGCCAATTCCTCCTCACCATGTTTGCGCGCATTGTAGACCGGGATGTTTTCCATTGGTCCCGGACGGTACAGGGCGACAAGCGCAATAATATCCTCAATCCTGTCGGGCCGCATGCCGATCAGTGCCTTGCGCATACCGGCACTTTCCACCTGGAACACCCCGACCGTCTCACCACGCGAGAGCATCTGGTAGGTCTCCAGATCGTCAAATGGCAGGGCGGCAAGGTCGATCTCGATTTCCCGTTCACGCAGGAAATCCACCGTGGTCTTCAGCACGGTCAGTGTTTTCAGCCCGAGAAAGTCGAATTTGACCAGCCCCGCCTGCTCAACCCATTTCATGTTGAACTGGGTGACCGGCATATCGGAACGGGGATCGCGATACATCGGGACCAGTTGCGACAGGGGCCGGTCACCAATCACGATGCCGGCCGCATGGGTAGACGCATGCCGGTAGAGGCCCTCCAGCTTCTGGGCAATGTCCAGAAGCCGTTTGACGACAGGTTCCTTCTCTGCTTCCTCGCGCAGCTTTGGTTCTTCCTCAATCGCCTTGTGCAAAGGCGTCGGAGCGGCCGGGTTGTTCGGTATGAGTTTGCATATCCGGTCTACCTGCCCATAGGGCATTTCCAGCACACGCCCGACATCGCGCAATGCCGCGCGCGCCTGCAGTGACCCGAAGGTGATGATCTGCGCAACCTGTTCGCGGCCATATTTCTCCTGGACATAGCGAATAACCTCGTCGCGGCGGTCCTGACAAAAGTCGATATCAAAGTCTGGCATCGACACGCGTTCCGGATTGAGAAAGCGTTCGAACAGCAGCGAGAACCGCAGGGGATCGACATCCGTGACGGTCAGCGCATAGGCGACCAGTGATCCCGCACCCGATCCACGACCCGGACCAACCGGAATATCATTTGATTTTGCCCATTTGATAAAGTCGGCAACGATCAGGAAGTAGCCCGGAAAGCGCATATTCTCGATAATGTCGAGTTCTACATTGAGCCGTTCCACATAGTCGCTCTCCTCAAATCCGGGAGCACGTCCGAGCGTTTCAAGCCGCATGACCAGACCTTCATGTGCCTGTCGGCGCAATTCAGCAGATTCGGCGCGATCGGCCTCTTCCGGGTCATCGGAGGCGCCGGTAAAACGTGGCAGAATGGGCGCGGTCGTCAGCAGAAGAAAGGAACAGCGTTGGGCGATTTCTATAGTATTTTGAAGGGCTTCTGGAAGGTCCTTGAAGATCTCGCACATTTCCGCCCGGGTCTTGAGGTAATGATCCGGCGTCAGGCGAAAACGACTATCGTCCGAGACCATCGCGTTGTGGGCAACCGCCATCAGCGCATCATGCGCATCATAATCGTCCGGGGCCGGAAAAAACGCTTCATTGGTGGCGACAATGGGGAGCTTCTGTTTATAGGCCAGCTTGAGCAGCATGTTTTCATGCGCCTGATCAAATCCCGCCTGACGCTGCACCTCCACATAGAGCCGCCCGGGGAATAGGGCGCCCAGTCGGGCAAGGCGTTCTTCCGCCATCTGCTGGTGATCCGACGCAAGCGCCTGATCCACCGGTCCGCCAGTGCCACCCGTCAGGCAAATGAGCCCCTCGGCACCCTCTTCAAGCCATGATAGTTTTATATGGGCCGTGTCATTGCCCGTCCCATCCAGATAGGATTGGCTGACAAGACTGACCAGACGCGCATAGCCTTGCTCATTGGTGGCAATCAACACGATCGCTGGTCGCTCGGCGATCTTTTCGCGATGATTGCGCTGCTCGGGCGCCACACCATCTTCCATCTCGATATCCAGCTGGCATCCCAAAATGGGCTGCAGCCCTTCTTCCGCCGCCTTGATGGAAAATTCCAGAGCGCCGAACAGATTGTTGCTGTCTGCTATGCCAATGGCCGGTTGCCGGTCGGCAACAGCCATGGAAATCACCGTCTTCAACGGCAATGCGCTTTCCAGCAGGGAATAGGCGGAATGGACTCTCAGGTTTACAAATCCTGGCCCCGCAGGCGTCGAATCGGTCACATCTGCAACTTTATCGGACATGTTTCACCCGCTGGTCTGTCTCAGGCGCTGCGCAAAACCGCATGAACGGTCGCATCCTGACGCACTGTTTTATTTTCTTTGTCGCAAGCCCATCAACAACAGGTCCGCGACCTTCGATCATTCCATGTTTGGGCATGCATGGCACATCGGCGGCACCAAAACGTGTCTTGTCGCCACCTGCCCCGAATTGTCCACAAGGAATCGGAATGATTGTCGTCGCTCGCATGACCAAAGTCCATCGCAATCCTGTGGACTTCGCCACTACAATTGGCCGAAAAATGCAAATTTCATGCTTGAGCATGTCTTGCTTTCATTGATTCACTCTGCCAATTGTTTTTTTGTCAGGATCAAGTTGGTTCGCGAAGCGCGTACCTGAAGGTACGGGCAAGCGGAACAACGTAGATAGTGGCGAAAAAACAGCTGGCCCGAAGGGTTCGCGACCAGTGGCCGCCCGCTGCGTCACCCGTTTTGTCTGGCGTCTCGACCGATGCGAGAGCATCGCTCTTTACCGCCTTTCTGGCGGATCGACCTACTGGATCACGAACAGAGTGGTTCAATGAAAACAAGATATGCTCTAAGCAATGAAGCATTCCGTTCCTACGGGATGATCACCTTCACCAAGCTCAGGACGGATTGGTCTTCGCTATGCGTGCTTCCGTTGTCATTTCCGCCCTGGTTGCCGTTCTCGTCGGCTTCGGCAGTTCAGTTGCCATCATCCTTGCTGCGGCAACTGCAGTGGGTGCAAACCCGGCGCAAACATCATCATGGATCGCCGCACTTTGCCTGGCAACAGCAGCAACAACCGTCATCCTGAGCATCCGTTATCGCATTCCCGTTGTGGCCGCCTGGTCCACGCCTGGAGCGGCCCTGATTGCCTCCTCGTCAGGGGAAACCATGGAAACAGCCGTCGGCGCCTTTTTCATTGCAGCAATCCTGACGTTGCTGACGGCAGCTGTGAAACCACTCAATGCACTGATCGAGCGCATACCGCCCTGCGTTGCCTCCGCAATGCTGGCGGGAATCCTGTTCCGTTTCGTGCTGGCAATTTTCGATCACATCACGACGGTCCCATCATTGGTGGTCCCCTTGCTGGTCCTCTATGTGATTGTAAGGCTGTTCTCGCCCATCTGGGCGGTCCTGGCAGTGCTTTTTGCAGGCATAGGACTGGCTTTCGCGCTTGGAATGACCAGCCCGCTGGGTCCCTTGCATATTTCGCAATTTGTCTGGATCAGACCACATTTCACAATGCAGGCAATGATCGGCATGGCCCTGCCACTTTATATCGTCACCATGGCGTCGCAGAATCTGCCCGGCTTTGCGGTCTTGAAGGCTGCCGGATATTCCATCCCATCGCGCCCGGTCCTGACAGTGACAGGGCTTGCCTCGCTTTTGACGGCCGGGGCTGGCGCTCATGCCACCAATCTGGCAGCCATTACAGCCTCCATCTGCGCCGGGCCAGACGCCCATCCCGATAGAACCAAACGCTGGTTATGCGGTCCTGTCTACGCGGCAGGCTACGTCGTCCTCGCGCTCTTCGGCGCATCGCTGGTTGTTCTGTTTGCCAGCTTCCCGGCAGCATTGATCACCACGATCGCCGGCATTGCCCTGATCGGTCCACTGGCCGCATCCCTCAGCGCCAGCATGACGCTGGACAAGGACCGGTTCACAGCCGTCGGGACATTTGCCGTCACGGCATCGGGTATGTCGGCTTTTGGAATTGGTTCGGCGTTTTGGGGTCTGGTGGCGGGCCTGGTCATCTTCGGCCTCGACCACATGGTCAAACACGACAGATCGTGAATGGGGCGTAACCCTATTGTCGTTTCATCACACCTGAAGCGTGTGAAATTCAGAGCGCCATGAGCACAACAGTCACGCTTGTTACGAACAGGATCATTGAGGCGAATGCAGCACAATCTTTAGCGAAATCAAACATGTGTCTCTCCAAATTCTTGTTATGTATCCTTTTTGTTCTATATCCGTTCTTATGTCAAGTGGGAAGCGTAGCGTGCTTAAGGAAGGCTTAATACCAAAGGCCCGGGATTGCGCCCGGGCCTTTGGTCGATTGTGAACCGAATTGGCTCAGGCGTGGTCGTCACGCGTGTGTCCGGCCAGACCGCCTGACAGTTCATCCGTCTGCTCATCTGCCAGTTCATGCGGCAGCACCAGGTTCAAGATGATGGCAATGAATGCGGCGGGCAGCAGGCCTGAAGTCAGCAGGACTTTTGCTGTTGAAGGCAGATGCTGGAGCGCGCCCGGCTCCAGTTGAAGCCCCAGTCCGATGGAAATGGAGATCGCGAATATGACCATGTTGCGACGGTTCCAGTCGACATCTGACAGCATCGAGATGCCCGCGGCCACGACCATGCCGAACATGACAATCACGCCGCCGCCCAGCACCTGGATCGGTATCGTTGAAATGATGGCGCCGACCTTCGGCACCAGACCACAGATAATCAGGAAAATTGCGCCAATGGTGACAACCATGCGGCTCATGACACCCGTCATGGCAATCAGTCCGACATTCTGGGAAAAGGAGGTATTTGGCAATGATCCAAAGACCCCGGCAACAGCCGTACCAAGGCCATCGGCCCAGGTTGCCCCGGTGATTTCCTCTGTCGTGGCTTCGCGCCCTGCCCCACCCTTGGTGATACCTGAGACATCGCCAACGGTTTCAATCGCCGAAATAAACGCCATCAGACAAAAACCAATGACAGCGGCAAGATTGAATTCAAAGCCGAAATGGAACGGATTTGGCAAGGCAAAGGATGCTGCGCGACCAATATTGCCAAAGCTGACCATGCCCATGAAATAGGCGACAACATAGCCGACAAGCAAACCCAGAAGCACCGCTGCGACTGACCACATGCCACGGGTGAAAAACTTGAACCCGAGCGTCACGAAGACCACCACAAGGGCAACAAACCAGCTTTGCAGACTGCCATATGCCGGCGTGCCAATGGCAGGAACGCCACCGGCAGCGTACTGGATGCCGACCTTGACCAGCGCCAGACCGATCATCGTCACCACCAGACCAGTCACCAGCGGTGGCAGCGCAAAGCGGATCTTGCCGATAAACAGGGCGAGAAAGGCGTGGAACAGACCACCGATCATCACACCCCCCATCAGGGCGGCCATGGCATCAACCCCTTTTCCCGCGACAAGCGGGATCATGATCGGAATGAAAGCAAAACTTGTTCCCTGTACGATCGGCAGTTTTGCGCCGACGGGACCAAAACCAATGGTTTGAAACAGCGTGGCAACACCGGCAAACAGGATCGCCATCTGAATCATGTAGATCAGATTGGGAAAATCCGGAGAATTTGACCCGAAGCCGAAACCGGCAGCCCCTGCTATGATGATGGCGGGGGTGATATTACTGACAAACATGGCCAGGACATGCTGAATGCCCAAGGGTATCGCCGACATCAATGGCGGCGTGTAATTGGGGTCCCTGAGCTGCTCAGGTGTGCCCAGCGCCGAATTTGAATGTTTCATTTTTTTCTCCATTTTGTTCCCGTAAACCCATTGTTAACCACAATTTTTTGGTTTGTCATGGCAGGAAGTTTGCACATTTGCGGGGTGGAGGATTGCCCGTGGAAATGTTCAGCATCAATTGACGCGCGTCGTATCGGCGCTCGTACGCCGAAACAACGACCAGCAGATATATTGCGCCCGCCGTTACAGCGGGCGCAACCGGGTTACCAGCCGCCTTCTGCCCGGCGATTGTAGCTCTTTTCGCCCCCCAGATCGAAGACCAGCAATTTGCGCTCGGTAAAGGTCTCGAGGAACCATTGTGACAATTCGCGACCAACACCGGACTGACCTGTACCACCGAAAGGCGCCAATTGGTCCCAATAGTTGGAGGTTTCGTTGACGTTGACCGTGCCATGCGGCAGGGCCTCACCAACACGCCACGCGGTTGCCAGATCCTGCGTCCAAAGCGAGGCTATCAGGCCAAGACCGGACTGATGGGCAATCTCGATGGCCTGTTCGGCATTCTTGATCTTGATGATCGGCGCCACCGGCCCGAAGGTTTCCTGCTGTGCAATCAACATATCGGTGGTCACGTCAGTCAATATGGTTGCAGGAAAATAAAGCCCCTCTTCCTTGCCGAATTGTTCAATTTTGGCCCCCTTTGCTGCAGCATCCCGCACATGCTCCTTTACCCGCGCCAAGGTGGCTGCGTTGCACAAGGGCCCCATCTCCGTATCTTCGGATGCCGGGTTGCCGATACGAAGTGCTGCTGCCTTTTTCCGGAATTTTACAAGAAATTCGTCATAGACATCCTCATGCACCAGCAAGCGCTCGGCCGAGGTGCAAACCTGACCGGTGTAATAGAAACAGCCGTTCATCGCGCCATCAACAGCCTTGTCGATATCGGCATCGGCCAGAATGATGAACGGACCATCACCGCCCAGTTCCAGCAGATGCGGGCGCAAGGCACATTTCTCGGCAATGCCGCGTCCGGTTTTTGTGGATCCCGTAAAGAATACGCCATCAACGCCCTTGGCCTCGACCAATGCCGCACCAACGTCACCAACGCCCTGCACCAGATTGATCACCCCGTCCGGCAGACCTGCCTGCTTGAACAGGTCCGCCACCATAGCGCAGCACCCGGCTGCATATTCCGATGGCTTCCACACGATGGTATTGCCCGCCGCCACGATATGCGCCAATGCAATCGATGCGATATCTGTCGGGAAGTTGTAGGGCGTGATCACCGCCACCGTACCCAGCGGACGGTAGTTCATCACCAGGCGCTTGTTGGTTGTGCGCTCCTGGGTTGAAGGGAATGAGAGCCCGCGATGACGCAGGATCTCTTCAGCCGCCTTGCCCCATGAGGGTGCCGAATATTCAAACACCTCTTCGCGTGAATCGGTGATGGGTTTTCCGATCTCGGCGCACAGCACCTGCGCGATCTGCTCAGCATTCTCAAGAAACAACTGATGAATCCGCCGCATGATCTGCGCCCGTTCGATCACCGACAGCGCAGCCCATTCCGGCTGTGCCGCGCGCGCACTGGCAACCGCTTTTTCCACATCGGCCGCATTGCACTTGCCAACATTGTGCAACAGGGACCCGTCATGCGGATTGCGCACTTCAAATGTCCCTGCGGAGCCACCGACCCATTCGCCGCCAATCAAGGCGCCTTTGGTCAGATTGGGATTTATTTTGGCATGAGCGTTCATGGTTACCCTCCAGTGTTAGACGTTTTTGGATTTGGTTTTGTCGCGCAAGAGCAGCACGGATGCGAAGATCAGCACAATTGACATCGCCACGATCAATGTGCCGATGGCGTTGATTTCCGGTGTCAGGCCGCGGCGCAGTGTCGACCAGATATACATCGGTAAAGTGTTGTCTCTGCCCGTCAGAAAGAAAGTGACGGGGATCTCGTCGAAAGACAGCGTGAAAGCCAGCATTCCAGCCCCGATCACGGCGGTTCTTATATTGGGCAGCGTGACCAGAAAGAACGTCTGCAGCCCTGACGCCCCCAGATCGGCTGAAGCCTCAGCCAGACTGGCCGGCAAACGTTGCAGGCGCGCATAGACCAGCGTCACCACCACAGAAAGCAAGGCCGTCGCATGGCCAACGATCACCGCTTGCAGACTGAGGTTGAACCCCAGGGATCGAAACAGGATCAGCATTGAAATACCGGTGATAATTCCCGGCAGGGCGATCGGCAGCAAAATCAACTTGCGAAACAGCCCCTTGCCCGGAAAGTCGAACCGGTCGAGGGCAATTGCCGCGGGAATTCCGATAATCAGCGTCAGGCTCGTGGCGCTCACCGCGACATAGACGCTGTTATAGAAGGCCTGGATCAGTTGATCGTTCTGGGAGAGCTTTTGATACCAGTCCAGCGTCAGCCCGGACATCGGCCAGGTCAGCGATCGCGAATCGTTGAAACTATAGGCAACCAGCACGGCAATCGGCAGGTAGAGAAACCCGAGGATTGCCAGGATACCCAATAGCCAGGACAAACGTTCGATACCGCCCAGCCATTTGCTGTGCCCGGATCTGGAGGATTTCGCAAAATTCGTCGTCATGCGAATTTCCCCTTGCCCAGTTGCTCGAACCGATCTGAAATGGTGACGATCGTCAACACGATCAGCATCATCACCAGCGCCAGAGCAGCGCCCAAAGGCCAGTTCAATGCCGCACCGAACTGGGAAGCAATGACATTTGCCACCATCAGACCATCAGGCCCGCCCACCAGGAATGGCGCGATGAAATCGCCAAAGGTCAGGCAAAACGTCATGGTAAATCCTGCGACGATGCCGGGAATTGACAAGGGCAACGTCACCAGGAAAAAAGTCCGCAAACGCCCCACACCCAGGTCGTTTGACGCTTCGGTCAATGACTTCGGGATCTTCTCCAGCACCGCATAGATCGGCATGACCATGAAGGGGATGAACACATAGATCAGCGTTACAATCATCGCTGTCTGATTATAGAGAAACACCGACGATGGCTCCGACAGAACCCCGATCGACATCAGGAAAGAGTTCAATATGCCCGTGGTGCCCAGAATGGTCTTCCATGTGTAGGCACGCAGCAGATAGGACACCCAGAGCGGCGCCACAACCGCCATATAGAGGACTTGCCGCAGGGCTGCACTCTTTACCTTGAACACCAGAAAATAGGCGTAGGGGAAAGCCACCAGCATCGCGCCGAGCGAAACGAAAAGCGCAATTTTCAAGGTTCGGCTCAAGACATTGAAGTATTGCGGATCAGTGATGATCTGCAGGTAATTGCCGAACTGAAAGGCCGGTTGGAAGGTCGGGTAAACCTGCTCCCAAAAACTGTAGACAAAGAGTATCGAGTAGGGAATGAACATGAACACGATTGTCCATATGAGCGGCGGTGAGAGCACAGCAACGCGCCATAGACGACCGGAGGACGGTGCACTCATGATGCAACCTCGTCTCTCAGAATCATGATCTTGTGTGGTTCAATGGAAATTGCAATTTCACTGCCAACCTGCGGCAGACCGACAGTGCCGATGACATCGGTGATCGGCATATCCACAACCACCTGCCCGCTGACGAGATCCATCACCAATCGCGCACTTTGCCCATGATAAAGCACATCTGAAAGTTGGCCATGCAAGGTGTTTTCAGCCTGGGCGCCACTGCGCAAAAGCGTCGCCTTCTCGGGTCGAAACCCGAACAAAGTGTCCCTTCCACCCAAGTCTGACGCAGCAGCGGGTGCCTTCAGACTTTGTCCAAAACAGCTTATTTGCGGTCCTGAAGCCCCCGTCTCAATGCGCGAACGAAACATGTTCGTGCTGCCGACGAAGCCCGCGACATAGCCGGTTTGCGGTTTTTCATAAAGGTCCTGCGGGGTGCCGATCTGAACGATCTTTCCCTCGCGCATCACCACAACACGATCAGACATGGTCAGCGCCTCTGTCTGGTCATGGGTCACCAGTACAAAAGTAAGCCCGACCTTGGTGTGCAGGTTTTTCAGCTCGATCTGCATCTGTTCGCGCAGATTGGCATCCAGAGCCGACAAAGGCTCATCCAGCAACAGCACGCGCGGTTTGCGAACGATGGCCCGCGCCAGAGCCACCCGCTGACGCTGCCCACCCGACAGCATGTGGGGTGATGCATCATACCTGTCTTCCAGCCCCACCAGTGACAAAGCCTCACGGGCTCGGCTGATCACTTCGGATCTTCGAACACCGCTTACCCGCAGACCGTAACCGACGTTTTTACCGACACTCAGATGGGGAAACAGGGCGTAATCCTGAAACACCATGTTCACCGCCCGCTTGCTGGGGGGCACATGGGTTACATCTTCGCCATCCAGAGCAATATGGCCGCGCGTTGGTTCTTCAAAGCCGCCAATCATGCGCAGCAGCGTGGATTTACCGCAACCCGACGGCCCGAGCAAAGTGACAAACTCGCCCTCTTCGATATCCAGCGAGATGTCATCCACCCCCCGCACATCACCATATGTTTTGGTCAGGCCTCTGATTTCAATGATCTTCGTCACACGCAGCGCTCCGTCCTGGTGAGAGAGTCCGCGGCGTATCCGCGAACTCGATTCTTGTAAAAGACCGTCTGCTTACTGCGATTTCACCGCATTCCACGCATTGGTGTAGGTCGGCAAGCGTGCGCCCAGATTGGTCCACAGCAGCAGGCTATCCATGTAACCGGGGTCATCCTGATGCAGCGCACTGTATTCCTCGGGAGTCATGAAGGTCCGGGCAGCAACCGGATTTGTCGAGGAATAGCCGTTCACCTTGAACACACCGGCCTGCCCTTCGGCAGAGCTTGCCATATTCAGGAACTGATAGGCGCATTCCTCGTTTGGTGTGCCCGCCACAATCATGTTGCTGTCCATCCAGCCCTCGGCACCCTCTTCCGGAATGAACTCAACGACATCAATGCCTTCAGCCGCCAGCAATGATGACTGATACCCACCCCAGGTGTTGGAAATCCAGACTTCACCTGATTTGTAGAGGTCGACCAGTTCGCCGGCGGTCGCCCAGTATTTTCGGATGTTGGGCCGTTGTTCGCTGAGCTTGGCCTGTGCGGCCGCGATCTGTTCATCCGTCAGATTGTAGATATTCATGTCACCGTTCAGGCGCGCGGCAACATAGAGCGCACTCTTGTCATCCCACAGCGATACACGGCCCTTGAGCTCCGGATCCCAAAGCACGGAAATCGAGGTTGGAGGTGTTGGGAACTTGTCTTTCAGATACATGAAGGGAATAGCGCCCCAGGCATAGGGAACGCCGTAGACCTTGCCATCCTTGTGAAGTCCTTCGGCAGAGGTGAACTTCTCATAGAGATCATCCCAGGCCTCGATTTTCGAGATGTCGATCGGCTGAACAAAGCCCGCATCGATCAGCGACTTGGTGGTGTCGATCGACGGCGTCACAATGTCGAACACACCGCCGCCCGCTGCCAATTTCGGTGCGAAATCATCATTGGAGCCGACATAGGTCGCTGAAACCTTGCAGCCCGTTGCCGCTTCAAAAGGTTCTATCACCGATGTATCGGCATACCCCTCCCACGTCAGGATGTTCAATTCACCCGATAGAGCCGATGAGCCCATCGAGAATGTGCAAAGCGCAGCAAGGCTGACACCGTAAAAAATGCTCTTCTTATTCATATTTTTGTTTCTCCACTGTAGGTTTTGCGGTCGTTGCCGTTGAGTTTTCTGCCGTTGGATCGGCAGTTTTTCTAACGATGGTTCCGATATCCACGCCCAGGGCGGTGGCAGCCTTTCGCTTGCTGCCGTGGAGCCGGATAGCCTTGTCGATAAGCGTGCGTTCATAGCGGCGCACTTCTGTGCGCAGATCGAAGGGTTCTGTGCCCTGCAAGCCTGCCTGGGTGGCCAGATCAATGCCGGGAATATCGATGGGGGCCAACAGATCGGCCATGAGTTCGGCCAGATCGTCTGCCTCTTCCAGAAAAATTGACAGTTTTTGTACGATGTTCAGCAATTCACGGATATTGCCCGGATAACTGTAGTCGCCCAGCATCTCGCGCACCCGGCGCGGTACAAAAAGCGAGGTCTGCCGGCGATGGTTGATGGTCTGCAGGAAACGGCCGGTCAGATGGTCGATCAGGGCCGGCATATCGCGCAACGGCGGCACGCGCAGCGGCACAACCGCCAGACGATAGTAGAGATCCGCGCGAAAACGCCCCTCACGCACCATCTGCCGCAGATCACGGTTGGTCGCGGCAATCACCCGCACATTGACCACACGCTGCTCGCCGCCATCGGGATTGCTGACAATGCCGTCCTCGAGAAAGCGCAACAGCAGGGCCTGAGCAGACAACGGAATCTCCGCCACTTCGTCCAGAAACAGCGTACCACTCTCGGATTGTTCGATCAGTCCGACCAAACGCTGCTGACCTTGCGCCGCCGGAGCGCCAAACATGGCCCGTGCGAACTGCGCATCCCCTGACAAGGCGCAATTGGCCACCACAAATGGCGCATCTGCGTCAGCAACTGTGGAATGCAGAAACTTGGCAACCTCTGTCTTGCCAACACCGGATTCTCCGGTGATCAGTATCCGCGCGCCCTGAAGCATTGCGCGTTCGCCGCGCGACAGGAGCCGATCCAGCGCCGGCGCCAACCGCCTTTGCTCGATAAAATCAGGTCGCGTCCTGTTTTCTGCAATAAAAATCTTTCGCATCGATTTGGTGCGACGGTTGGCCCGCTCCCGGCGATAGTCCAGCCCGACAAGGTCACGCAGGACAATGATACGGGCCGCGGAAGAACCACCTGCCTCAGGCGCAGCACGTGGCGCTGCAAGGATGTCCCGCCCGTCAGGACGGCGCAACATGCAATCGGTTGTCTGTCCGGTCGACACCACTTCCACCAGACTGTCCCAACCGTGGCAATCAACCGGCAGATCAGCTAGCTGACGCCCTCTTGCCGCACCCACCGCAATACCAAGCTGGCGCTCGGCTTCGGTGGACAGGTGCAGCACGACACCTGCTGGCGAGAGCATCACCATACCATCATCAAGCATCTCAAGACTGAGTTCGGCATCAGCCTGAGATCCGGTTGAAAAAAACGGGTGATCTTCCAGAACAAAATCGTTCACGCTAGACCTCCATCACATCATTGGGCAACAACAGCACAACAAAACCTGTGCCCGTCGCCGTTTCACGCGGCGCAACCTGCCAAACGGTATCCGGCATGGCCGTCACGAGACGAAAGGTCATGGAGACACCCAGCGATCGAACCTTGGCAATTGCCTTTGACAGCTCCGGCAAAACCGCAGCCGGACAGGTGTTGCGGATCAATGCGTTAAAGGATTGCCCCTCACATCCTGATCCGAACCGCGCCACTGCAGCTGCATTCAACATTTCAATGTCCCCGGAGGCATCCACGGTCAGGAACGGGCTGGGCATCGCTGCAACAACGTCTTCCAACGCCGCCAGTTGATCGCTCAAGGCCAGCTCGCGTCGGCGATGTTTGGCGACATTTCGAACCGTCCCGAACATCCGGTAAAGTTTGCCGTTGGCGATATGCGCCCGGACATCATTTTCAACATAGATTTCCAGGCCGTCATAGCGCCGGTCAAGCGCTGGCGAACCATCCACCTCGAAGCCATTGGCGATCAGATTCAGCAGGAAATCGCGGTTACTTGGGTTGTCGGGAAAGATTTCATGCACCGGCCGCGTATTCATGTCCTGCCCAGGCGGCAAACGATAAAGCCGTTCCATCGCTGCATTGCAGTGACGCCAGACGGGACCGTTCGTGAAAATCTGATGAACAACCTGATGGTCATCCGCAGTCACATCCACGGGTGGATTGAATTCCATACACCAACAGGCATCGTTCGAAGCGGCAAGCATGCCCCTGAGAATATCTTCTGTCGAGACATCCGACGCCCCGCGAAATGCCGATTCATCAGTGTTCTCGAAGGGGTGCGTCTTTTCCATTCGCAAACGATGCAATAATTCATCAAGCGATGCAATATTCCATTTTGAGAATCTAGCAGTTTATTTTTCGGGACAAGCTGACATAATAGTGCTGCATATTTTCATCACATAAAGGATGCCGTTGAAAAATGCGCCTGCGAACGCGCGAATAATGGCGCAGTTCTCGCCTGCAGTCGCTTGCAAGAGATTGTTCATGAGCGGAATGATTGAAGCGCGCAATTCTGTGCCATGCGATACACGATAGACTTGGTAAGCATCATGGAGCGCCACGAGCTTGCCTCCCAATCCATCGGAGGTAAGCATTGGCTGCAATTATCGCGGCGCATGCCGATCTGTTTTGCTTGCACTTCTGTGCGGCGCACACGCCAAAAAGACTGCAGTCCAAACCGCAACCTATTTGGCATCACATCAACGGCCAAAGACAGAGTTGTCTTAAAATGAAACGACGTGTCCGTCCTGCAGGGTAACGCGCCGGTCCATCATGGCAGCAATATCGTGATTGTGGGTGGCGATGAGTGCCGAAAGGCCCGATTGGCGCACCAGGGCCTTGAGGGCTCCAAAAACATAGCCAGCCGTTTCGGGATCAAGGTTGCCGGTTGGCTCGTCCGCCAGCAATAGCAGCGGTGCATTGGCAACCGAGCGTGCAATAGCCACCCGCTGTTGTTCGCCACCTGAAAGCTCTGACGGGCGGTGAGTGGCCCTGTCGCCGATCCGAAGATACTCTAGCAACTGGCCGGAGCGTTCCGCGGCTTCCTTGTAGGACAGGCCGGCAATCATCTGCGGCATCATCACGTTCTCAAGCGCCGTGAATTCCGGCAGCAGATGGTGGAACTGATAGACGAAGCCGATATCGGAACGGCGCATTGCGGTGCGGGCGTTGTCGTCAAGGCTGCTGGTCGCAATTCCGCCGATCAGCACCTCTCCCTCGCTTGGCTTTTCAAGCAGTCCTGCCACATGCAGAAGTGTGGATTTTCCGGTACCGGATGGTGCGACAAGCGCAACGGTTTCGCCCTTTTTCAGCGCAAAATTCGCTCCCTTGAGGATCGACAGCACCTTGCCGCCCTGCTCATAGTGCATATGCAAATTTTCAATCTGCAAGACATGTTCGCTCATGTGCGGGGTACCTATTCGTAACGCAATGCATCAACCGGGTCGAGCCGCGACGCTCTCCAGGCTGGAATCAGGGTGGCCAGAAAGGACAATCCAATGGCCATGACTACAATGGACAGGGTTTCACCCAAATTCATGTCGGCTGGCAACTGACTGAGGAAATAGAGTTCCGGATCAAACAGCGTCGCGCCGGAAAGCCATGAAAAAAACTGGCGGATCGATTCAATATTCCAGCAGACGAGAACCCCCAGAAAGACCCCGGCGAATGTCCCGGCGACACCGATAGCAGCACCTGTCATGAAAAAGATACGCAAGATCGCACCCGACGTGGCGCCCATGGTGCGCAGGATGGCAATATCATGCCCCTTGTCTTTCACCAGCATGATCAGCCCGGACACAATATTGAGAGCTGCGACAAGCACAATCAGCGTCAGGATCATGAACATCACATTGCGCTCAACCTCCAATGCCGAAAAGAACGTCCTGTTCTGCTGTCGCCAGTCGGTAATGTAGATCTGTCGGCCTGCAGCCGCTTCAACAAGCGGTCGTATCAGGTCGACCTCGTCCGGATTATCGACAAACAGCTCAATCGACTGAACCAGACCTTCCACGTTGAAATAGAGCTGCGCTTCGGAAAGCGGCATGAAGATCATCGAGGAATCATATTCCGACATGCCTATCTCGAAGATCGCTGAAACCGGATAGGATTTGATGCGGGGCGTCACGCCCAGCGGCGTGACATCGCCTTCGGGAGAAATGAGCTTGATGACGTCGCCGACCCCCACGCCCAGATTGGTCGCCATGCGCGAGCCAATGGCAACGCCCTCACCCGCGGCGAACCCGATGAGATCGCCAGACTGGATGTTGTCAGAAACGCCCCCCAGCAAAGAAAGGTCGTCGGCACGAATGCCGCGCACAACCGCACCGGTGCCCGCATCCTTGTAGCCGGAAACGAGCGCCTGCCCGTTGATTGACGGTATGGCTGATATGACACCGGGAATGGCAGCAAATTTGACCGCAAGCTCCGGATAATCATTGAGCGGTTGATCGATCGGCTGAACCATCATATGGCCGTTGACGCCGAGAATACGGTCAATTAATTCACCGCGAAAACCATTCATCACGGCCATCACAATGATCAGCGTCGCAACGCCGAGCATGATGCCGAGAAAGGAAAACCCGGCAATGACCGATATGAATGCTTCTCTGCGACGCGAACGCAAATAGCGCCAGGCAACCATTCGCTCATAGGCGCAGAATGCCCCATCGAAGAATGCGATCAATCTGCGGCCTGGCGATGTTGCGCCAGCCGGCGCCTTTGTGTGGTCCATCAGTCCCCCTTAGCCTCTGGCCGAAAGTCGGTTGACTGCAGCTTCAAGAGACATGGTGTCGCGCGAACCGCTCTTGCGGTCCTTGACTTCGACCTCGCCATTGGCAACCGAACGTGGGCCCACCACGACCTGCTGGGGAATACCGATGAGATCAGCGGTTGCAAACTTGGCGCCGGCACGCTCGTTCCGGTCGTCATAGGCAACATCCCTGCCGGCAGCCAGCAATTCACCGTAAAGTTTTTCACAAGCCGCATCACAGGCCTCATCACCGGCCTTCATGTTGATGATGATAACATCAAAGGGCGCAACGCCTTCGGGCCAGATGATGCCATTGTCGTCATGAGACGCTTCTATGATGGCTGGAACCAGGCGCGTCGGGCCAATGCCATAGGACCCCATGTGAACCGCATGTTCCTTGCCATCAGGCCCCATGACCTTTGCACCCATCGGCTCTGAATATTTCGTTCCGAAATAGAAGATATGCCCGACTTCGATGCCTCGCGCCGTCAGTTGTGCGTCTGCGCTGACCTGCGCGAAAGCGTCCGCGTCATGCATCTCAGAGGTCGCCGCATAAAGCGTCGTCCAATCGTCGACAATGGTCTGAACCGCATTGATATCATCAAAATCGGTCTCGTCGCCGGGGATATCAAACCCCAGAAAGTCCTTGTGGCAGTAGACTTCGGACTCGCCCGTATCAGCCAGAATGATGAATTCATGACTGAGATCACCACCTATCGGGCCGGTATCGGCCCGCATCGGCACGGCGCGCAGGCCCATGCGCGCGAATGTCCGAAGATAGGCAACAAACATCTTGTTGTAGGCGTGTCTGGCTGCATCCTGATCGATGTCGAACGAATAGGCATCCTTCATCACGAATTCGCGTGAACGCATGGTGCCGAAACGCGGCCTGATCTCATCGCGAAATTTCGTTTGAATATGATAGAGATTGAGGGGCAGATCCTTGTAGGAGCGCACATAGGAACGGAAAATGTCCGTAACCATTTCCTCATTGGTTGGCCCATAGAGCATTGGCCGATCCTGACGGTCGGAAATCCGCAGCATTTCGCGGCCATAATCCTCGTAGCGACCACTCTCCTGCCAAAGTTCGGCAGATTGAATCGTCGGCATCAAAATTTCGATGGCACCAGCCCGGTTCTGTTCTTCGCGGACAATGGCATTTACCTTGTCGAGGACCCGCTTGCCCAGAGGCAACCACGAGTAAATCCCGGCTGATTGCTGACGAACCATGCCGGCGCGCAACATCAATCGATGAGAGACAATTTCAGCCTCTTTGGGGTTTTCTTTCAGTATGGGCAAAAAGTAGCGGGAAAGGCGCATGGTCACATCCGGTTATGCAGTTTCGCCTAAAGGAGGAATCAGGCGAAATAACGGTAAAAATCGCTGCAAGTCTTAGCTGCTTCGCACACAGAAGAAAAGCCGCACGCGTTTCTGTGAACGGATTGTCCGCAACGGGCCAGGATGATGATTGCAATAGTTACAAAAAAACATTTCCAGACCGCGGCAAAAATGTCACTTTTCGGGTGACACAGTGCCAACAATGCGATACTTTCCACAACCAATGAGGCAAGGGGAAATGATCCTTGTCCGTTCCGCGGTCAAAGTCTTGGGAGGATGGATCTAAGGCGCAGTACCTTTTGCAGCCGCCGATTTAAATCGGTCAAATGATCAACGCGATACTTATAATACAAGGCTTCGTGCCTTGTTTTTTTTTGGTCAAATTTCAGTTTCCCCTACCCGGATTCGGCCTGTCAGGACATCTTGAAACACTCCCGCGCCGGCCAGCATTGCTGCCCTGTACAACAATTGTGCAATCTGTAAAGTTGTATTCCCGAGATGCTGCGGCGTGGCGACCGAGGGCAATTATCCACAAAGCGCGCCATCCGATAACAAGCGCCAGTCCTAAAACAAGCACCTGTCCGTTAACAAGCGGCCGTCCTGGACAATACCCGGACGGCCGCGCATTTCGATAATGTCACCTGCCGGCCTTCATGCGTGACAATTGTGCAGTGTATTTTCTGTTCAATGCACGCTTTTCCTGCTGATATTTGGAAGCCATTGCCTTGAGGGAGCCGGCCACCTTCGGTGACATTGTCTTGCTGGACCCCATATGCCGTTCCCAGCAACCGGCCGTAAAGGTGACATCATTGCCCTCAAAATCCCTCGCAGCCCAGCAGCTGATAAAGTCACCCCAGCCCCGCGCACTTGCCGAAGTCGCCATCATTGGCTGTAGTGTTGTGGCGATAAGAGCAACTGCGGCGCATGTCTTTCCAATTTTCAACATCTTCTGATCCTCTATCTTTGAATGCAATTTTGAACCACGATTTTCCGTGCATTGCTTCATAGAATTCGCGACATGAATGCCCCGTGAACCGTCCGTAAAGTGGCCGTTCATAAAGGCGAAGAAGAACGTTCTTTAAACGTCCCACGCTCCAGACAGATTGAGGTAAAACTGAAAGCCGGTTTACAATATATCAAGTCAAAACATGCACTTGAGGAAGCGCGCGTTTCAAAACTCATATGTGATCCTCAATGAAATCGGTCGTTGGAAATCGCTCTACCTGGAGGAGAAATCAGGCACAATACGCGGGAGTGAATCGACAGAAAAGCCGAAAGAAACCGTCGCCACAAAGTAGACCGCGAAGATGGCTGCCGAGATTGCCGTGGTCAAAAGCAGCTTTCTCGCCATATTCAATTTGTGGGGCGCGCTCTCTGTTGTGCCGGGCGCCACGTCGCTCTCTTCAGCCTGGGTACGCACACCTATCGGTAACACCGCAAAAAGTGTCACCCACCAGATGATGAAAAAAACTGCAAACCCTGTCAGGAAATTCATTGTCGTCCCTTTCAACCGTCTGTCGGTTTACGCATTCTGCTGACAAGTCACACTACCGGAAAACCGCTTCACACTTTTCCGGAAACGCTTTCTTGCTATCGCGTTATCTTGTCGGAAAACCGCTTCACACTTTTCCGGAAACGCTTTTAAACCTGTTCCAGTTCGACAAGTGTACCGCAGAAATCCTTTGGATGCAGGAACAGAACAGGCTTGCCGTGCGCCCCGTTTCTGGGTTCGCCATCACCAAGAACACGGGCACCCGAGGCAAGCAAATTGTCTCTGGCCTCGACAATATCATTCACTTCGTAACAGATATGATGCATCCCGCCAGCCGGGTTTTTCTCCAGAAACGCTGCAATCGGAGAATCTGCACCAAGCGGTTCGAGCAACTCGACCTTGGTGTTTTCAAGCTCGATAAACACCACGGTCACACCGTGCTCCGGCAGCGCCAGAGGCTGCGAAACCCTGGCCCCAAGCGTATCGCGATACTGCCGCGTCGCAGCGGCGAGATCCGGAACGGCAATGGCAACATGGTTCAACCGGCCTATCATCGCAGCGCACTCCTTTGACTGCCCATCATATCCGCGTCAGAAAAACCGTCATCACGGGTTTCTTTCCCCACACGTTGCGGGCAGCAGAGCGCACTGCGCGGCGCACGGACTCACGCACAACATCCAGATCCTTGCGACGGCCTTTCGGGATGCTTCCCACTGCATTGATGGCAGCTTCCACCAGGCAATCCTTCATCAGCGCACCGTTTTCATCTTCCTGCGGAAGACCAAAAGCCGAAACGGACGGGTCTCTTATCAACTCATTCTTGCTATTCAGAAGAACATTGACGGCAATGTGACCGGCGTAGGAAAGCTTGCGCCGCTCGCCGATGCCCATCTCGTCGAAATCACCGATAAGATCGCCATCCTTGTAAATCCGCCCGTGCGGCACTTCAGCAATAACCTCTACAGGTCCAGGCGAAAGACGCAGCATGTCACCGTTGCGCACCCGAGGCACGGTCTTGATACCCGACTGCAGGCCCAGTTTTGCATGAGCGGTCAGATGCGCTGCTTCGCCATGCACAGGCACCAGAATTTCCGGCCGGACCCACTCATACATCTGCACCAGTTCATTGCGGCGTGGATGCCCTGACACATGAACCAGTCCATCATGATCGGTGATGATTTCTATGCCCTGCTCTATCAGGCCGTTCTTGACGTCGAGAATTGGTTTTTCATTGCCCGGAATGGCGCGCGAAGAGAAGATGACGGTATCACCTGACGCCAGCGAAACATTGCGCATCTCGTCACGTGACAATTTGGCAAGTGCGGCACGCGATTCACCCTGACTGCCCGTCAGAATGATGACAATCTTGTCGCGGGGAATATAGCCATACTCATCCTCCTCGATAAACGGAGGCAGCCCCTCCATCATACCAAGGTCTGTGGCAACATTGACGACCCGCTTGATGGAACTGCCAAGCAACAATACCTGTCTGCCGGCATCGCGTGCAGCTTCCGCAATAGAGCGGATACGCCCGACATTGGAGGAAAAGGTTGTCAGAGCGACGCGTCCCTTGGCGGCACTGATGATTTTCTCCAGGCTCTTGCTGACTTCCTTTTCAGAAGGTGAAGCCCCCTCCATCAGGGCATTGGTGCTGTCGCATATCAAGGCGAGAACACCCGCATCGCCAATTTGCCGGAAGCGGCTTTCATCTGTCAGCGGCCCCAGGGTCGGCGCGACATCGATTTTCCAGTCTCCCGTATGAATAACAACGCCCGCCGGTGTTGTAATGGCAAGCGAAACCGGTTCGGGAATGGAGTGATTGACAGGGACAGCCTCAACGGAAAATACGCCGGCCTGGAAGGTTTCGCCTGCCTTGAAGATTTTGACAGGCACCGCATCGCCGCTGCGCTCGTAAGCCCGCTTGGCTTCCAGCATGCCGGCTGTAAAGGGCGAAACATAGACAGGCACGTTCAGATAGGGCCACAAATCCGCCAGAGCGCCATAATGATCCTCGTGCGAATGGGTGATGACAATCGCCTTGAGATCAATGTTTTCGTCTTCGATAAAGCGAATATCGGGAAGCACCAGGTCGACGCCAGGCAAGTCCGGACCGGGAAATGTCACGCCGCAATCGACCATGATCCATTCACGATGCCCTTTGCTACCATAGCCGTAGAGCGCCAGATTCATTCCGATTTCGCCGACGCCACCAAGCGGCAAAAATACCAGTTCTTGCTTCTTTGTCATAAAATTCCAGCCGTTCTTGGTCCACACGCCTGAGCCGGGACCTCTGTGTTATCGGAAAAACACATCACCTGCAGCGATGGTGTGCGTTTTGTTGTCATGATCAACCATGACAAGACAGCCGGATTGATCGATATCGGTGAAAACACCCGATATCGAATGATCCGGCAAATTGACAGTAATTGCCTTGCCGATGCCTTTGGCATGGTTCAGCCATGCCTGCCTGACGGCAGCAATACCCTGCCCTCGGTTCCAGCGTGTGAGTTCTTCATCCATGGCCTGATACAACCGGGCAAAGAGTTCATCTGCCGATACCGTTGCACCCGTATCACGCAGCGTTATCGCCGGATAGTTCGTTTCACGCGGCGCATGCAAGACATTGATACCGCACCCGATAACCAGTGCCTGTCGCCCATCCGGCAAATTTTCACTCTCCAGCAAAATCCCGGAGATCTTGGCACCATCAACCAGAACATCATTTGGCCATTTGATGGTTGGCGGGGCAGCGCCTTGAGGCAAGACACGGGATATGGCGCTATGCACTGCCACTGCGACGGCCAGTGGTAGGCTGGCCAGCGCGCTGGCGGTCGCGGGATCAATCAGCAGCAGCGACGCATAGAGGTTGCCTGGTTCAGAAACCCAATGGCGCCCGCGCCGCGCCCGGCCACCCAATTGCCGGGTTGCTGTAATCCAGAGATTGCCGGGATCACCGGCACGCGCCCGATCCATGCACTCGGTATTCGTCGATTGAACATCACCAAGCGCAACATGGCGGAATTCTCTGGAAATGCTCAAACTCTCACCCGGGCCATCAGCCTGCCAGAAACAGGGTTTTGGCAGCAGTCTCGGCAGCGCGCCCAATCGGTCCGCCAATCAGCACATAGCCAAGCACAAACAATCCTGAAACACCCATGACCAGTCGCAACTCACCGGACACGGGAACAAAGCTTCCATTGGCTTCATCGAACCACATGAGTTTGATGATCCGCAGATAATAGTAGGAACCAACAACGGAGGCCAGAACACCAATGACAGCCAGAGCAACCAGGCCGGCCTCGATGGCAGCCACGAAGACAAAATATTTGGCAAAGAAACCGGCCATGAACGGAATACCGGCCAGCGAGAACATGAATATGGTCAGGATGGTGGCCATCAGCGGATTGGTTTTCGACAGGCCGGCCAGATCATCAATCTGCTCGACATTGCCCTCCTCCTTGCGACGCATCGCAAGAATGCAGGCAAAGGTACCCAATGTCGTTACCATGTAGACCAGCATGTAGATGGCCACACCGCGCACGCCCACCAGAGAGCCTGCGGCCAGGCCGACCAATGCATAGCCCATATGTCCGATGGATGAATAGGCCATCAGCCTTTTGATATTGCGTTGCCCGATGGCCGCGAAAGCGCCAAGCACCATGGAGGCAATCGAGACAAAAACGATGATCTGCTGCCAATCGGCTTCAATCGGCTCAAAGGCCCCGATGACGATCCGAACCAGCATGGCCATGGCTGCAATCTTCGGTGCAGCCGAGAAAAAGGCTGTCACCGGTGTCGGCGCGCCCTCATAGACGTCCGGCGTCCACATGTGGAACGGCACGGCCGATATCTTGAAGGCAATACCGGAAAGCAGGAACACCAGACCAAAAACAACACCAAGCGAACGATCGCCATCGGCAAGCGCAGCGGCAATCTGGGAGAAGCCGATCTGACCGGTGAAACCATAGAGCAAGGATGCACCATAGAGCAGCATGCCCGAGGACAGAGCGCCCAGCACGAAGTACTTCAGGCCGGCCTCGGTCGAACGGGTATTGTCACGGTTGATCGCGGCAATGACGTAAAGCGCCAGAGACTGAAGTTCGATGCCAAGATAAAGGGCAATCAGGTCTGTCGCCGAGATCATCAGCATCATGCCGAGCGTGGCCAGGACAATCAGCACCGGAAACTCGAAACGGTCTGTCTGTTCTTCCTGGGCATGGCCGACGGCCATCACCATGGCCGTGATCGAACCGATGAGGGTGAGAACCTTCATGTATTTGGCGAAATCATCATTGATGAATGATCCGCCGAAAGCAGCCCCTTCACCTGAAACCAGCACCAGCCAGAGCCCTGAAATGATAAGCAGCGCGACAGACAGTCCAGTCACCACGGAGGATGACTTGCTGCCCGAAAATACGCCGATCATCAACAACACCATGGCACCAACCGCCAGAATGATTTCCGGCATAGAAAGCTGCAGGCTTGATACGAGAAGTTCAGCAGTCATGACGTGACATTCCCTGTTCGTCAGTTCGCGAGTGTCAAGGCGCGGGCGGCTTCAAGTGAAGCGTTGTAATTATTGATCAAGGCATCGACTGATGCGGCAGTCACGTCGAATATCGGCATTGGATAAACACCGTAGAAGATAACCAGCGCAGCCAGAGGGTAGAGGATAATCTTCTCCCTGGACGACAGATCCAGAATGGATTTCAGATTCTCTTTTACCAGCGGACCGAAAACCACACGACGATACAGCCAAAGCGAATAGGCGGCAGAAAGGATCACACCTGTCGTTGCAAAAATCGCAATCCAGCTGTTGACCTGATAAACGCCGATCAGAACGAGAAATTCGCCGACAAAACCGGAGGTTCCCGGAAGGCCCGCATTGGCCAGCGAAAAGACCAGGAAGACCACCGCATATTTGGGCATCTTGCTGACCAGACCGCCATAGGCCGAGATCTCACGCGTATGCATCCTGTCATAGATAACACCGACACATAGAAACAGCGCCGCAGATACGAGGCCGTGGGACAACATCTGGAAAACCGCCCCCTGCACACCCTGCGGGTTGGCAGAGAAGATACCCATCATCACATAACCCATATGGGCGACAGAGGAATAGGCAATCAGCTTTTTGATGTCATCCTGCATCAGGGCGACCAGCGAACCATAAATGATCGCGACAACCGAAAGACTGTAAATCAGTGGTGCCAGATCCATGGATGCCAGCGGAAACATCGGCATGGAAAACCGGATAAACCCGTAGCCGCCGAGCTTCAGCAAAATGCCCGCCAATATAACGGAACCTGCCGTTGGCGCTTCCACATGAGCATCCGGCAGCCATGTATGAAACGGCCAAAGCGGAAGCTTGACGGCGAAGGAGGCAAAAAACGCCAGCCAAAGCCACAATTGCATGCTTGCCGGAAAATCATGCATCAGCAATTCGGGAATGGAAGTCGTACCGGCATTCCAATACATGGCCATGATGGCCAGCAGCATGAGGACAGAACCGGTCAGCGTATAGAGAAAGAACTTGAAGCTCGCATATATGCGCCTTGGTCCGCCCCACACCCCAATGATGATGAACATCGGAATGAGGCCACCTTCAAAGAAGACGTAGAACAGCACGATATCCAGCGCGCAGAACACACCAATCACCAGGGTTTCCAGGATCAGGAAGGCAATCATGTATTCCTTGACGCGCTTGGTGACCGATTCCCAACTGGCGAGAACGCAAATCGGCATCAGGAAAGCCGTCAACACGACAAACAGGATCGAGATGCCATCAACACCCATATGGTAGTTGATGCCCTCACCCAGCCATTGGGTCTTTTCGACAAACTGAAAATCAGACGTACCATTGTCGAATTCGAACCAGACATAGAGCGAAAACAGGAAATTGAAGACGGTTGTCAGCAATGCAACATTACGAATGTTGCGGCGCCCGATCTCGCTGTCATCTCTGATCAGCAAAATGAAGAGCACACCAACAAGCGGTACAAAAGTGACCGTAGAGAGGATCGGCCAATCGGTCATTACACAGCACTCCCGAGCATCATCCAGGTGACAAGTGCAGCAACACCAATCAACATCGCAAAGGCATAGTGATAGAGATATCCGGTCTGCAGGCGGACCACACGGTTGGTTATATCCTGTACCCGCGCGGCGATACCGTCAGGCCCAAACCCGTCAATCAACCAGCCATCACCGCGTTTCCACAAAAAGCGTCCCAACCACTTGAAGGAGCGCACAAACAGGAAGTCGTACAATTCGTCGAAATACCATTTGTTCAGCAGGAATGCGTAAAGGCATCTGTGTTGTTTGGCCAGAGCCTTGGGCATTTCAGGCGAGCGGATATAGAACCACCAGGCAACAGCAAAACCCAGCACCATTGCGATGAACGGGCTCAATTTGACCCAGCTGGGCACATTGTGGATTTCATGCGTGAGGTGGTTGTCCGGCAGGATAAACAGCGCACCATTCCAGAAGGTTTCATAATGATGGCCAAAGAAATCACCGACAAACAACATACCCGCGAACAGAGCACCCGCAGCAAGGATAAACAGTGGCACCAGCATGACCATTGGTGATTCATGCACATGATGCATGACATCGGAAGAAGCCCGCGGCTTGCCGTGGAAGGTCATGAAAATCAGCCGCCAGGAATAGAAACTGGTAAAGGTCGCCGCAACGATCAGCATGACAAAGGCAAATCCTGCAGCCGGATTGCGTCCGATAAAGGAAGCCTCAATAATGGCATCCTTGGAAATGAAACCGGCGGTTCCGATCGATGTGAAAGGAATACCGAAACCGGTCAGCGCCAGGGTGCCGATAATCATCATCCAATAGGTCGTTGGAATGTGTTTGCGCAAACCGCCCATGCGACGCATGTCCTGTTCATCGGAAACAGCGTGAATGACCGATCCTGCGCCAAGAAACAGCAAAGCCTTGAAAAACGCATGGGTAAACAGGTGAAAGATCCCCGCCCCATAGGCGCCCACACCCAGAGCCACGAACATGTAGCCAAGCTGTGAACAGGTGGAATAGGCAATCACCCGCTTGATGTCATTTTGCACCAGACCGACAGTCGCGGCGAAAAAGGCGGTAATCGCACCCACGATGGTGACCACCATCAGGGCATCGGTCGAAAGTTCAAAAATCGGTGACATGCGTGCAACGAGGAACACACCGGCCGTCACCATGGTCGCAGCGTGGATCAAGGCCGAAACAGGTGTCGGGCCTTCCATGGCGTCCGGCAGCCAGGTGTGCAGCAGGAACTGCGCCGACTTGCCCATGGCCCCCATGAACAGCAAGAGACAAACAACCGTCAGCGCATGGGCCCGGTCGAGGTCATAGCCCATGAATTCCAGTGAGGTCATGGCCCCGCTGTCTCCGGCATCAGGCAGATACTCGGCAGCACCGGCAAAGATCACGTCCAGCGAGATCGAACCGAAAAGCACAAACAGGCCAAAGATACCAAGGGCGAAGCCGAAGTCACCAACGCGGTTGACAACAAAGGCCTTCATTGCGGCGGCATTGGCCGATGGTTTCTTGTACCAGAAACCGATGAGCAGATAGGAAGCAAGTCCAACACCTTCCCAGCCAAAGAACATCTGCACCAGGTTGTCAGAGGTTACCAGCATCAGCATCGCAAAGGTGAAGAGCGACAGATAGGCAAAGAAACGCGGCCGGTGCGGGTCGTGATGCATGTAGCCGATAGAGTAGATATGCACCAGCGTCGAAACCGAATTGACCACCACCAGCATGACAACAGTCAGTGTATCAATGCGGAACGCCCAGTCGACAGACAGGCTGCCTGCCTGGAACCACTGCATCACCGTGATCTGCAGAGGATCACCATGGCCCAGACCAATCTGGAAAAAGGCGATCCACGACAGGAAGGCGGCAATCACCATCAGGCCACAGGTAATGTATTCCGACGCCCGCGCACCAATCGCCGGGCCAAAAAGACCGGCTATGATGGCTCCCAGAAGCGGAAAAAAGACAATAGCGTAATACATGGTCCGGTCAGCCCTTCATCATGTTGACGTCTTCAACCGCGATAGACCCGCGATTGCGATAAAAGACCACGAGGATTGCAAGTCCGATCGCCGCTTCTGCTGCGGCGACGGTCAGCACAAACAGTGCAAAAACCTGCCCGACAAGGTCGCCGAGATGGGCGGAAAATGCCACGAAATTGAGGTTGACCGCCAGCAGGATCAACTCCACCGACATTAGGATGACAATCACATTCTTGCGGTTCAGGAATATGCCAAAGACACCCAGGGTGAACAAAATGGCACCTACCGTCAGATAGTGAGAAAGACCGATTTCCATGTGCTTTTTCCTAACCCCGCCTATATGCCCTGCCCGGGCTTGACCTTGACAACTTCGATCGCTGTCTCTGGCCCGCGGGCAACCTGTTTGGAGATATCCTGGCGCTTGACATTGTCCTTGTGGCGCAATGTCAGCACGATGGCCCCGATCATCGCCACCAGCAAGATCAGGCCGGCGATCTGGAAGAAGTGCACATAGTCCGTATAGAGAATATTGCCAAGCGCCTGAATATTCGGCACTTCAGTCATATCCGGTATGGGCTGCAACGGATCCGCGACCAATTGCACGTTGAATGCATTTCCTCCCAGAACCAATATGAGTTCCGCTGCCAGGATCAATCCGACAAGGGCGCCAATCGGCGCATATTGCATGGCGCCGGATCGCAGTTCGACGAAGTCGATATCCAGCATCATCACCACGAACAGGAACAGCACGGCAACAGCGCCGACGTAGACCACGATAAGGATCAAAGCGAGGAATTCTGCCCCTGCCAGCAAGAACAAGCCGGCGGCATTGAAGAAGGTCAAGATCAGGAACAGAACCGAATGCACCGGATTGCGCGCTGATATCACCATAAATGCAGATGCCACGGCGATTGCCGAGAACAGATAGAAAAACAGAGTCGGTAGACCCATAACCTTGCCTTTTTGTTCTTCCTTCGAAACCCGTGCCCGAAGGCTGCGGTTTCGAAATTGGTCTTCCGGCACAAAACCGGATCAGGATTCAAAATCTCGGCCTGGCCGCAAAGCCGTTTCGACCGATCGAAATTCAGATCATTGCCCTCATGATCTGAGGCAGAAGATGATCACATCCTCTGCTGCGGACACTTAGCGATAGGGCGCGTCCATCACCATGTTTCGAGCGATTTCACGCTCCCACCGGTCGCCATTGTCGAGCAGCTTGTCCTTGTCGTAATACAGCTCTTCACGGCTTTCGGCGGCAAATTCAAAATTCGGGCCTTCGACAATCGCATCGACCGGGCAAGCCTCCTGGCAAAAACCGCAATAGATGCATTTGACCATGTCGATGTCATAGCGAACGGTGCGCCTTGTGCCATCGTTGCGGCGCGGACCGGCTTCAATGGTAATCGCCTGAGCCGGGCAGATCGCTTCACACAATTTGCAGGCAATGCAGCGTTCTTCGCCATTGGGATAGCGGCGCAACGCATGCTCGCCACGAAAGCGCGGACTGATCGGCCCCTTTTCAAACGGGTAATTGATCGTCGACTTCGGCGCGAAAAAGTAACGCATGGATAGAAAGAATGCGCTTACGAATTCCTTCAGGAAGACAGATTTGGCAGCTTGTGCGAGTGACATGTTCTCTTGAATCTCCCGGTTCAGGCGGACCAGCCGGTCAGTTTGAGGACAAAAGCGACGATGACGACCATGGCCAGCGACAGCGGCAGGAAGACCTTCCAGCCCAGACGCATCAATTGGTCGTAGCGATAGCGCGGCACAAAGGCTTTCACCATGGCGAACATGAAGAACACCATGCTGACCTTCAGGACGAACCAGAAGATGCCCGGCACCCAATTGAGGAACCATACGTCAACCGGTGGCAACCAGCCGCCCAGAAACAGAATGGTCGTCAAAGCGCACATCAATACGATGGCGGCATACTCTCCCAGCATGAACATCATGTAGGGTGTTGAGCCATACTCGACCATGAAGCCGGCAACAAGTTCAGATTCAGCTTCCGGCAGGTCGAAAGGCGGCCTGTTGGTTTCGGCCAATGCCGAGATGAAGAACACGATAAACATCGGGAACAGCGCCAGCCAGTGCCAGTCAAGGAAACTGTTGGGCAATCCCAGCTTGGTACCAAGACCGTCCTGCTGGGACAAGACGATCTGGGTCAGGTCCAGTGATCCCACACATAACAGAACGGTGACCAGAACAAAGCCTATGGAGACTTCATAGGAGACCATCTGGGCTGCCGAACGCAATGCACCAAGAAACGGATATTTGGAATTGGACGCCCAGCCACCCATGATGACGCCGTAGACTTCCAGAGAGGAAATGGCGAAAACATAAAGGATACCCATATTGATGGAGGCGACAGACCAGCCCTCGTCAAAGGGAATCACGGCCCAGGCGGCCAGCGCCAGCGTTACTGAAACCAGCGGTGCCAGCAGGAAAACACCCTTGTTGGCGCCAGCCGGAATAACCGGCTCCTTGAACACGAATTTCAGCAGATCGGCAAAGGACTGAAACAGTCCCCATGGACCAACCACATTGGGTCCGCGCCGCATTTGCACCGCTGCCCAGATCTTGCGATCCGCGTAGAGAATGTAGGCGACAAACAGCAGCAGCGCCACAAGCAGCAGCAACGACTGTCCGATCATGATCAATGCCGGCCAAAGATAGGTTATGACAAACGATTCCATTGTCCTTGTTGCCTTTATCCTTACTCGGCTGCGATCTTGTCGACGCCAAGGGCGAGTGATGAACACTCAGCCATGACTGCCGACGCACGGGCGATTGGGTTGGTCAGGTAGAAATCCGATACGGTCGAGACAAAGCCCGCCGTGTCGAAAGGTCCACCTTTCTTTGCAAGAGCGGCCACATCAGCACCGTCGCCTGAGGCGATGGCATCAATGGCGGCGAAATGAGGGTGTTCTGCGTAGAGAGCGGCGCGCAATGCCTGGAAATTGTCATAGGGCAATCTCTTGCCCAGAACATCAGACAGTGCCCGCAAAATGGCCCAGTCTTCCTTGGCGTCACCCGGCGCGAAAGCAGCGCGCATGCCAAGCTGGACACGGCCTTCGGTATTGACATAGGTGCCGAATTTTTCCGTATAGGTCGCCGCCGGCAAAATGACATCGGCATGATGCGCGCCCACATCGCCATGACTTCCAATGTAAATGGTAAAGCCGCTGGTCCGTTGGGTCAGGTCAAGCTCATCGGCACCCATCAGGAACAGAACATCCATGTCGCTCAACATGGCTGCCGCGGTCTTGCCGCCCTCACCCGGTACAAAGCCTAGATCCAGTCCACCAACACGGCTGGCAGCCGTATGCAAAACAGCAAAACCATTCCAGTCTTCGCTGACAGCCTGAACGTCCACCGCCAGTGCGGCCGCATTGGCAAGCACTGCAGCGCCATCATCGCGGACCAGGGCACCCTGGCCAACCAGAATGATCGGCTTCTTTGCATCTTTCAATATGGCGGCAAAATCGCCCGAACCCTTCAGCAGTTCGCTGAGTGTTTCAGGGCCGGCGCCAAGATAATCATAGTCATAACGCAGATCGGCGTTTTCACCGATCACGGCAATCGGGAAATCCCCTTGCCGCCAGCGCTTGCGAATGCGTGCATTCAGCACCGAGGCTTCGAAACGCGGGTTTGCTCCGATAATCAGCAGGGCATCCGCGTCCTCGATCCCTTCAATGGTCGGATTAAAGATGTAGCTTGCCCGGCCCAGCGCCGGATCGAGGGCTGCGCCATCCTGCCGACAGTCCACATTGGTCGAACCAAGCGACGTCATCAACTGCTTGAGGGCGAACATTTCTTCGACATTGGCCAGGTCACCGGCTATGGCGCCGATTTTCTCGCCCGAACTGGCTTCAACCGCCTTTTTGATCGCGACAAATGCGTCCTTCCAGCCAACTGGCCGCAACCGGCCGTTCAGTTTGACAAAAGGCCGATCGAGGCGTTGGGTCTTGAGCCCGTCCCAGATGAAACGCGTTTTGTCGGAAATCCATTCTTCGTTGATCGCTTCGTTGACGCGCGGCATGATGCGCATCACTTCGCGACCCCTTGTATCCACCCGGATCGCTGAACCGCAGGCATCCATCACGTCAATGGATTCCGTCTTGTTCAACTCCCAAGGGCGGGCCTGAAAAGCGTAGGGTTTTGACGTCAGCGCACCAACGGGACAAAGGTCAATGACATTGCCCTGCAGTTCGGAGGTCATCGCCTGTTCAAGATAGGTGGTGATTTCGGCATCTTCACCTCGTCCGATCAGACCTAGTTCCGAAATACCGGCGATCTCGGTGGTAAAGCGAACGCAACGCGTACAGTGAATGCAGCGGGTCATGATCGTCTTGACCAGCGGTCCGATATATTTGTCTTCAACCGAGCGCTTGTTTTCATGATAGCGCGAGGAATCCACACCAAAGGCCATGGCCTGGTCCTGCAGATCGCATTCACCGCCCTGATCGCAGATAGGGCAATCAAGCGGGTGATTGATCAGCAGGAATTCCATCACGCCCTCACGGGCCTTTTTGACCATCGGCGTATTGGTAAAGACCTCAGGGGTCTCGCCATTGGGACCGGGACGCAGATCCTTGACGCCCATTGCACAGGATGCAGCCGGCTTCGGTGGTCCGCCTTTGACCTCGATCAGGCACATGCGGCAATTGCCGGCAATCGAAAGCCGTTCATGAAAACAGAAACGCGGAACCTGGGCGCCAGCTTCCTCACACGCCTGCAACAGGGTGTAGTGATCCGGCACCTCAATTTCGTTTCCGTCAACCTTGATCTTTGCCATTATGCGTCCAGTTCCGCGGTTTCCCGCTTTCACCTTATGTGTTTCGGCCAGAGGCCCGTCTATTCTGCCGCCTGAAGCGCAGGAGCGCTGCCGGCATTGTGTGTATATTCGTCAATCCGCTTTTCAATCTCCGGGCGGAAATGCCGGATCAATCCCTGAATGGGCCATGCCGCAGCATCTCCCAAAGCACAGATCGTATGCCCTTCCACCTGCTTGGTGACTTCAAAAAGCATATCGATTTCTTTTTTCTGCGCATTGCCGGTCGCCATGCGTTCCATCACACGCCACATCCAGCCGGTGCCTTCGCGGCACGGTGTACACTGTCCGCAGCTCTCATGCTTGTAGAAATAGGCAAGACGGGCAATGGCCTTGATGATGTCGGTCGAGCGGTCCATGACGATCACGGCTGCCGTTCCAAGACCCGATTTCAGATCACGCAGACTGTCAAAATCCATCGGACAATCAATGATCTGATCGGCCGGCACGCAGGGCACCGAGGAGCCGCCCGGAATAACCGCCAGCAAATTGTCCCAGCCACCGCGAACTCCGCCGCAATGCCGGTCAATCAATTCGCGGAAAGGAATCGACATTTCCTCTTCAAAGGTCGCCGGCTGATTGACATGTCCAGAGACACAAAACAGCTTCGTTCCGTGATTGTTGGGACGTCCGAAACCGGCAAACCAGGCGCCGCCACGGCGCAGGATGGTCGGTGCAACAGCAATGGATTCAACATTGTTCACAGTGGTCGGGCAACCATAAAGGCCGACATTGGCCGGGAATGGCGGCTTCAGGCGTGGTTGGCCCTTCTTGCCTTCCAGGCTTTCCAGCAAAGCTGTTTCCTCACCACAGATATAGGCGCCTGCGCCGTGATGCAGGTATATGTCATAGTCCCAGCCGCACTTGTTGTTTTTACCAAGCAATCCGGCATCATAACATTCGTCAATTGCTGCCTGCAAAGCCTCGCGTTCGCGCATGTATTCACCGCGAATATAGATATAGGCCGTATGGGCACCCATGGCGAAGCCGGCAATCACGCAACCCTCAATCAGGGTATGTGGATCATTGCGCAGGATTTCGCGGTCCTTGCAGGTGCCTGGCTCCGATTCGTCAGCATTGACCACCAGGTAATGCGGACGTCCATCCGTTTCTTTCGGCATGAAAGACCACTTGAGACCGGTTGGAAAGCCGGCACCGCCGCGCCCACGCAATCCGGAGGTCTTCATCTCGTCGATGATCCAGCCGCGACCCTTTTCGATCAGGCCCTTGGTTCCGTCCCAGTGGCCACGCGACATCGCTCCCTTGAGACTCTTGTCCTTGAGGCCGTAGATATTGGTAAAGATGCGGTCTTTATCCTGCAACATGATCTACCCCTTACCGTGGCTTCTTGCCGAAGACACGGAGATATTCTTCAACACCGCCCTTGGCGAGCGTTTTGGCCTGCTTGACCCAATCTTCACGATCAATACGGCCCTTGAATTTCAGATGTCCATCCATCCATTCGCGTTCGGCCTTCTTCCACTTGGAAATCTGCTCCCATTTGAAGATGCCGAGAGAATGCAGAATGCCCTCGATTTTTGGCCCGACCCCCGAGATCAGTTTGAGATCATCGATTTGCTCCGGCTTTTCTATGGCCTGGGGACGGTTCTTGTCTGCAGGCGCTGCTGCAACGGCAGATGCAGCCGGTGTTGCCGGCGCCGGTGATTCTTTCACTGGAGCCTTCTTGGCCGGGGTTTTGCGCTTTGTGGTGCCGTGTACCGGCAATTCGTCCGTCAGGGTTGTCAGCCCGGTCAGTGGGACCGACAGATGGCGTCCATTTTGTGGACCGGGTGTAACCTTGTCGCCCTCGCCCGCTTCGAACCGGTCGATAATATCGGCCAATTGTTCAGGCGTCAGGTCCTCATAGGCATCCTTGAAAATCATCACCATCGGCGCATTCACGCAGGCACCCTGACATTCCACCTCTTCCCAGGACAGGGTGCCGGCTTCATTCGGCTCCAACTGCCGGGCGTTGATTCGGCTTTTGCAGACCTTGATGAGATCTTCCGACCCGCGCAACATGCACGGCGTCGTTCCGCAAACCTGCACATGGGCGCGCGTGCCGACTGGCTTGAGTTGAAACTGTGTGTAGAACGTCGCGACTTCCAGAGCCCGAATATAGGGCATGCCCAGCATGTCGGCGATCGTCTCTATGGCGCGCTGGGTGACCCAGCCTTCCTGCTCCTGCGCCCGCATCATCAGCGGGATGACTGCAGATTGCTGACGACCCTCAGGGTATTTGAGAATCGTCGCTTCAGCCCAAGCGGCATTTTCCCGGTTGAACCTGAATTCTGGTGGCTGCACAGAATCTTCTGCAAGACGGCGAACGGACATACTCAATTGGCCTCGTTGTTTATGGAACCACAACGCGAAACTTTCAGCGTCACAAATTCACAGGCGTAAGCTGCTTGATCCTTTTGCAGGAAAACAACGTATTTGCTGCCGTTCGGGGCAGCAGCCCTTATCTCGAACCCGCGCTTGAGCAGGCTTTGCATGGAAACAGCATCACTGCCGCCCGATGATTGCGCCAGCCCCATAGCCGGATAGGCCAGCAAGCTGGCGAACAGCATGGCAAGCGTCAGACCGCTTTTGAAAAGGTGCCGCAACATCAACGATCCACCTCACCGAAAACGATATCAAGCGATCCCAGAACCGCAGATACATCTGCAAGCATATGTCCACGACAAATGAAATCCATGGCCTGCAAGTGGGCGTAGCCCGGTGCCTTGATCTTGCAGCGATAGGGCTTGTTGCTGCCATCGGAAATCAGATAAACGCCGAATTCACCCTTGGGTGCTTCAACCGCCGCATAGACTTCCCCTTCAGGAACGTGGAAGCCTTCCGTATAGAGCTTGAAGTGATGAATCAGCGCTTCCATCGAGCGTTTCATCTCGCTGCGTTTGGGCGGCACAATCTTGCCATCAATCGAAGAGACGGGACCAACCCGTTCCTTGCCCATGAGCCGTTCGACACATTGTTTCATGATGCGAACAGACTGACGCATTTCTTCCATGCGGATCAGATAACGGTCATAACAATCACCATTTTTGCCGATAGGAATGTCGAAATCGAAATCGCTGTAACACTCATAGGGCTGCGAACGGCGCAAGTCCCAGGCAGCACCCGAACCGCGAACCATGACGCCGGAAAAGCCCCATGCCCAACATTCATCCAGCGTCACAACGCCAATATCGACGTTGCGCTGTTTGAAAATGCGGTTTTCAGTCAGCAGAGTTTCAATATCGTCGCAGACCTTGAGGAACGGGTCGCACCAATTGCCGATGTCCTCAACCAGTTCGGGTGGCAGGTCCTGATGAACACCACCGGGACGGACATAGGCCGAATGCATACGGGCGCCACAGGCGCGCTCATAAAACACCATCAGTTTTTCGCGCTCTTCAAAGCCCCAAAGTGGTGGTGTCAGTGCGCCGACATCCATGGCCTGGGTCGTCACATTGAGAATATGCGACAGGATCCGTCCGATTTCCGAGTAGAGAACGCGTATCAACTGGCCGCGCACCGGCACGTCCACACCGACCATGCGCTCGATAGCCAGCGCAAAGGCATGTTCCTGATTCATCGGCGCGACATAATCAAGCCGGTCAAAATAGGGAATCGCCTGAAGATAGGTCTTTGATTCGATGAGTTTTTCGGTGCCGCGATGCAGCAGCCCGATATGCGGGTCGACCCGCTCTACAATTTCCCCATCGAGTTCCAGCACGAGACGCAAAACGCCATGCGCAGCGGGATGCTGCGGGCCAAAATTGATATTGAAATTTCGTACGTTATGTTCAGACATATCAGTGATCCTGCCCTTGTGAGAACAAGGCAAAGACCTGTTCTCCGGTCAGCTTGGACGTTTCATTGGCAAATGCGTAAGCGTCGGGTTTGCCATCGATAAAATATTCGGTCGTGAATTTCACGTCATCCAGATCATCGAAAGCCAAAAGGGACACGTTATAGTCATTCCCGCCGTGCAGCTTCCAAAAGAGCGAACTTCCGCAATTGCTGCAAAAACCGCGTTCGCCCCATTGCGAAGATCTGTAAAACGACACGTCAGCCTCGTCTTCAAAGAACACACTGTCACCGCAGGGCAATGCGAAAAACGGGCCGGCCGACCAGCGCTGGCACATCTTGCAATGGCAGGCGGTTGCTTCCCGGCGAACCGGGACAGCAGAAAAACGCACCGAACCGCACATACATTGCGCCTTCAGCCGTTTGTCACCAATCACCGATTCCATTTCGCTCATATCCAAAAACTGCTCAACAAAGGTCTATTCTTTAGCTTTTTCATCACCAGGCAGAACGTAGTCGGTACTTTCCCAGGGTGACAGAAAATCAAAATTGCGAAATTCCTGCTTCAACTGAACAGGTTCATAAACAACCCTTTTGACTTCGTCATCATAGCGAACTTCCACAAAGCCGGTTGTTGGGAAATCCTTGCGCAGCGGATGTCCTTCAAAACCATAGTCCGTCAGAATACGGCGCAGATCCGGATGCCCGGTAAACAGAATGCCGTACATGTCGTAGGCTTCGCGTTCAAACCAATCGGCACCAGGATAAACGCTGGTCGCGGAAGGAATCGTTTCCTCTTCCCCCACTTCAACCTTTATCCGAATCCGGAAATTCTGACGCGGTGAAAGCAGATGATAAACAACGTCAAAGCGACGCACCCGTGCTGGCCAATCAACACCACATATGTCGGTGATGTTGACGAAACCGCACTGAATGTCATCGCGCAGGAATGTCAGCAGTGAAATGATGCTCTCAGACGTCGAGACCAGCGTCAATTCACCGAAACTGATATCGGAAGAAACAATCGCATCGCCGCGCCTTTCAGCCAGATAGGCGGCCAGGTCGCTTAATACTTCACTCATCGAACAGCCTTTCCTAGCGCTCTATCGTTCCGGTACGCCGGATCTTCTTTTGCAGAAGAAGAACGCCATACAAAAGGGCTTCGGCCGTCGGCGGGCAGCCCGGGACATAAATGTCCACTGGCACGACGCGGTCACAACCGCGCACAACCGAATAGGAATAATGATAGTAGCCGCCACCATTGGCGCAAGAACCCATGGAGATCACGTAGCGTGGTTCCGGCATCTGGTCATAGACCTTGCGCAATGCAGGCGCCATCTTGTTCGTCAGCGTTCCAGCCACGATCATCACATCCGACTGCCGCGGAGAGGCACGTGGCGCAAACCCGAAACGTTCGGCATCGTAACGCGGCATCGACATCTGCATCATTTCAACCGCGCAACAGGCCAGACCAAAGGTCATCCACATCAGCGATCCGGTGCGGGCCCAGTTGATCAGCTCATCGGTCGAGGTGACCAGAAAGCCCTTGTCGGCCAGTTCATTGTTGATTTCACCGTAAAAGGGATCATTCGCACCAATCGGCTTTCCGGTTGACGGATCGATGATGCCTTTTGATTGGGGCGCGACCAGTGTCGAGGTGTTGTCACCTACTCCCATTCCAGCGCTCCTTTTTTCCATTCATATGCGAAGCCAATCGTCAGGACGGTGAGAAACACCATCATCGACCAGAATCCAAACCAACCAATGTCCCCGAACGAGGCAGCCCATGGAAACAGGAATGCGACTTCCAGATCAAAAATGATGAACAGGATTGCAACGAGATAAAACCGGATGTCAAATTTCATCCTGGCATCATCAAATGCATTGAATCCGCATTCATAGGCTGACAGCTTTTCTGAATCAGGTGCCTTGAAGGCAATCAGGAATGGAGCCACCAGCAATGCCAGGCCGATAACCAGTGAAATACCCAGAAAAACCACTATGGGAAGATATGAACTTAGCAGTTCAGACATCTTGGTTTCCTTGCTCTTGCGTGACCAGATCGTTCAGGAATGGTTCTAAGGTGCGGGTTTACACAATACACCCGTCCAGTCAACGTAAATGGCCGCTTGAAAACATATAAATGCAACGAAAGCCCTATCATGATGTCGCACAATGATTTTCACATCATACCAGCCCGCACGTCAATTGACACAAGCCGGAATACAGACCTTGGAAGAACGAACCTCACAAGCGAATGACCCGTTCGATCGTGAAGTGATCCAAAGGGTCTGTCAGTAGAAAGGATGGGATCAAACAATCTCGTCCGCTTCCATCCTGCTGCGCTATGGGCAGCACGCTTGGGATATCAAATGCGACAGATCGAATTCGGCCAGATATTGTGAGACTTGCAATCTCTAATATCCGGCTGGAATGCCGGATATTATATAGAGATTGTCACAAATAAATGGCGCGAGTGACGGGACTCGAACCCGCGACCTCCGGCGTGACAGGCCGGCACTCTAACCAACTGAGCTACACCCGCGCATTGCCCTGCTTAACTGCAGAACGTGAGCGGTGAATTAAGCTGTTCACCCGGTAGTGTCAAGCGCTCATCGGACGCTTTTTTGACAATCGGACGACAATTTTTCATTTACCCTCCATGCATCCGCTACATGCCAAAAACTTTGCAACAAAGGCGTCTTTTTTCTTGCACTTCGTGCGCGGAGCGCATACACGGTGCAAAGATTTTCCAAGGGCGGTTAGCTCAGCTGGTAGAGCGCCTCGTTTACACCGAGGATGTCGGGAGTTCGAGTCTCTCACCGCCCACCATCCCTTTGAAATACAATTCACTCTATCGGATCGGCCTATCGGATCGGCAAGCAGCCGTGGCTTTAAAGCCGCTTGCCCGATGCACCAGATCGCGCTGCGCGACGCGTCCAGAGCATGTCTGGACCGATTTCTCACAATCAAATGATTCACATTAGGGACAAGCAGCTTTATTCCGTGTGCTTTCCCACCAGACCGATGGAATCACGCATCAGGTAACGCCAGATCATCAACACGGATGCAAAGGCCAGTCCCGTTGCCAGACCCCACCACACACCTGTGGCGCCAAACCCCATCGGGAAGGCGAATATATAGGCGAGTGTCATGCCGACAGGCCAATAGCTGAAGATGGCAAACAGCATGGGCATCTTTGTATCCTTCAACCCTCTGAGAAGGCCCGCGCCTATGACCTGCAATCCGTCGACAAGCTGAAATGTGGCTGCAACGGCCAGCAAGGGAACCGCATTGAGCATCACATTGCGCGCATCAGGATTGTTTTCATCCAGAAACAGGCCAACCAGCGGTTCGGGAACAGCCCAGAACAATATGGCGGTGGCAAGGGTGACCAGGATTACCAGAACGATGGAGACTGTTCCTGCCCGGCTCAGCCCCAACCAATCGCCGCGACCAAAGGCATTGCCGATTCGAACCGTCGCTGCGCTGGAAAGGCCCAGTGGCAGCATAAAGGCAATGCCGGCAAGTTGCAGCGCAATGCCGTGTGCCGCCAGTTCAATCGTACCAATCCAGCCAATCATGATGGCCGCACCGGCAAACAGACCAACCTCGGCCAATATGGTGGCACCGATCGGCCAGCCAAGCCGCAGCAACTCACCCAAGGCCTGCCAGTCGGGCCTCCAGAAGCGCACCAGCAGTTCGTAGCGACGCAACTGCTCCTTGGTTACCGAATAGATGAGCAAGGCCACACAGGTCACGCTCGTCGTCCCCAGAGATGCAACGGCAGCGCCGACGATCCCCATGCGCGGCGCACCGAAGTTGCCAAAAATGAACATATAATTCAAAAGGATATTTGCCAGAGTTCCAGCCAGCGTAGCCCATAGAACCACCTGCGCCCGCTCCAGCGCGCTCAGATAGGAACGAAACACCATGATCAGCAGAGCCGGCAACATGGCCCATTGTGCAACCCTGATATAATCGCCCGCCAGAGCTGCAATGTCGGGATCCTGGCCCGCTGCCAATAGAATGTATTCGGTCATCCACAGTATCGGCATAACGATGGCGGCATAGGCGAGCGCAAGCCACAGGCCCATGCGTACGGACCGACGGACACCGCGTACATCACCGCTGCCATTGGCCTGTGCGGCCAGCGGCATCACAGCGATGGAAAATCCGGATCCGAAAATGAACAGAAGAAAAAACGACTGGGTTGCCAGAACGCCGGCAGCAAGTTCCGTCGCGCCGAGCCAACCGATCATGATCGTGTCAGTCACATTGATGGCGATCTGCGCCAGTTGTGCTCCGATCAGGGGTATGCCCAGTGACAATGTTGCCTTTGCATGTCCTGACCACGAAAGAACCGGGCGGGCGCCCTGCCCTGAGGAGTCGCGCAACGTCTTCATAAGGCACCGTTAAGCTGGAGGTGAATGTGTATCTCACCCATAGTCTAAAGTTCAACGGGGAGCAAACCTGTGCGTTGATCGAAAACAGCCAGGCCAAAACAATTCATTTGTCGCATAGAACTGAAAAAGCCCGGCACAAATGCCGGGCTTTTGAATTTTACCACCGCATCAAGGATGTGGAGGCTTAGCTGTTCACAGCGTCCTTGAGACCCTTGCCGGCCGAGAACTTGGGAACGTTACGGGCTGGAATATCAACTTCCGCGCCAGTACTCGGATTGCGTCCCTTAGAAGCATTCCGGTGTGAAACAGTATAATTACCAAAACCCACCAGACGAACATCACCACCACCCTTCAATTCGGATGTGATGGTTTCGAACACAGCTTCAACTGCGGAGCCGGCATCAGCTTTGCTTAGGCCAGCCTTTTCGGCAACGGCAGCAACCAGTTCGTTCTTGTTCATTTTCCAACCCTCTTTGTGTTACGAAACGACTCAGTACAAAGTCGAGGAGAAGTGTACGACTCAAACCAGAAATCTCAATGATTCCTTGGCCACAAACGCTTGTTTTCCGGCCTTTTCCGCACTTTTTTGCCCCTCAAAACAAAAGAAACGGGCTTTCGCCCGTTTCAAATGCATTTCATACCCTGATTCAGCAAGAATCAGTGGGCAATCGTTGCCGCTGAATCATCGCCAGTCGTGTCACCTGGCAAGGCATTTTTGCTTGCATCCCAGGTGATTGCGACCGGTACGCTGACCAGTGCGTGCGGCAAAACTTCGTTCATTTCCGACACCGGAATAATCTCAAGCTCGTTTTTGACATTATCCGGAATGTCGGCCAGATCCTTGGCGTTGTCCTGCGGAATCAGAACCGTCTTGATGCCACCCCTGAGCGCTGCCAGCAGTTTTTCCTTCAGACCGCCAATCGGCAGAATGCGACCACGCAAGGTGATTTCACCGGTCATGGCAACATCCTTGCGGACCTTGATGCCAGTCATGGTGGAAACAATGGCTGTTGCCATCGCAACACCGGCGGACGGGCCGTCCTTTGGTGTTGCGCCTTCCGGCACATGAACGTGAATATCACGTTTGTCGAACATCGGTGGCTCAATTCCGAAATCCACTGCTCTTGAGCGCACATAGGATGCGGCCGCCGAAATGGATTCCTTCATGACATCGCGCAGATTGCCCGTCACTGTCATCTTGCCTTTGCCCGGCATCATGACACCTTCGATTGTCAGCAGTTCACCGCCAACCTCCGTCCACGCCAGACCGGTCACGACACCAACCTGATCATCGTGTTCAGCTTCACCGTAGCGAAAGCGTGGTACACCGAGGTAGTCTTCGATATTGTCCTCGGTGACAAGAACCGACTTCACGCCATCTTTCAGGATTGCGGTCACGGCCTTGCGCGCCAAGGACGTCAATTCGCGTTCAAAACCACGCACACCGGCTTCGCGTGTGTAACGCCGAGCGATCTCGCGCAATGCGCCATCACTCACCGAAAACTCCTTTTCCTGCAGCGCATGATTGCGCATGGCCTTGGGCATAAGGTGGCGCCGGGCAATTTCGATCTTCTCATCTTCCGTATAACCGGCGATGCGAATGATCTCCATCCGGTCCATCAATGGGCCTGGAATGTTCAGCGTATTGGCCGTCGTGATGAACATGACACCGGACAGGTCATATTCCACTTCCAGATAGTGATCCATGAAAGTCGAATTCTGTTCCGGATCAAGCACCTCAAGCAAAGCCGACGAGGGGTCACCGCGGAAATCCATTCCCATCTTGTCGATCTCGTCGAAGAGGAACAGGGGATTGGCTTTCTTGGCCTTTTTCATCGACTGGATGATCTTGCCCGGCATGGAGCCGATATAGGTGCGACGGTGGCCGCGAATCTCGGCTTCATCGCGAACGCCGCCAAGAGCCATGCGCACATATTCACGCCCGGTTGCCTTGGCAATCGATTTGGCAAGCGATGTCTTGCCGACGCCTGGAGGTCCAACGAGACACAGGATCGGGCCCTTGATCTTGTTGGATCGGGCCTGGACGGCCAGATATTCCAAAATACGCTCTTTGACCTTCTCGAGGCCGAAATGATCCTCTTCGAGAATGGCATCGGCCTTGTTGAGATCGATCTTGATACGGGATTTCTTGCCCCAGGGAATGTTCAACAGCCAATCAAGATAATTGCGCACGACGGTGGCTTCTGCCGACATCGGGCTCATCTGCTTGAGCTTCTTGAATTCAGCCTCGGCCTTTTCACGGGCTTCCTTGGAGAACTTTGTTTTCGCGATACGCTCTTCCAGTTCACTCATTTCGTCACGGCCTTCTTCGCCGTCACCGAGTTCCTTCTGGATCGCCTTCATCTGTTCATTCAGATAATATTCGCGCTGGGTTTTCTCCATCTGTCTTTTGACCCGCGAGCGGATACGTTTTTCCACCTGCAGGACAGAGATTTCACCTTCCATGAAGCCAAGAGCCCGTTCCAGCCGTTCCTTGACACTGACAGTGGCCAGCATCTCCTGCTTTTCGGGAATCTTGATCGAAAGATGCGAGGCAACCGTATCGGCCAGTTTTGAATAATCATCAATCTGGCTGGCAGCGCCGACGACCTCGGGAGAAATCTTCTTGTTGAGTTTTACATAGTTCTCGAACTCCGAGACGACCGAACGCGAAAGCGCTTCGATTTCGATCGGGTCTTCTTCGGGCTCCGGCAACACGTCGGCAGTGGCCGCAAAGAACGCGTCGCTCTCTGCAAATCCGGTAATTTTGGCGCGCGCTTTTCCCTCGACCAGAACCTTCACAGTTCCATCGGGAAGCTTCAGCAGCTGCAGAACATTGGCAATCGTGCCGACATCATAGATATCATCGGTAAGCGGCTCATCATCGCCAGCGTTGATCTGGGTGGCCAGGAGAATCTGCTTGTCAGCGCCCATAACTTCTTCAAGCGCACGAATTGATTTTTCGCGGCCCACGAACAAAGGCACGATCATATGAGGGAATACGACAATATCACGGAGCGGCAGTACCGGGTAGGCAGCTGCATCATCCTGTCGCGTGGTCATTTCATTCATTTTGTTTCCTTTCGACCGTCGATCATCATCTCGGGGAGGTCTGATCGGGCATCCACTTCACTTGGCCATTAAGTGGAGTGTTTTATCTGTCGTTTCAAGCCCACGGGCGTTTGAGAAGGATGGCATTGCAAAGGCATGCCTGCGAATCTTGACATGTATCCTTCAATATCAGTTTTCTGCGCCCGGAGCATGTTGTAAAACCGCGCAAATCAACAATTTTCTGGATGTTTGCGTGGGGCCATACGGGCGGTGACGGACCATTCAAACCCTATACGCCGATGAATTATCAGCCATGGGCAAGATGCCCGGCGCCGGATGATTTGTGCTGGAGAGGTGGATCACATTACAGTCAGCCACTGATTCCCATTGACTTGAATTTTCAAGCCGTGGTCGATGTCGAAAGACAGCCCACAAACCAAACAACCCGCCACGAAGGGCGGGTTGTTCATCAGCCGATTTCGGCACAAATGGATATCCGGCAAAATCAAACCGCATCAGGCAGAGGCATTGCCCTTTTCTTCTTCACGCTCTGAATAGATGTAAAGCGGACGGGCCGATCCAGATACGACCTCATCCGAGATCACAACTTCCTGAACGCCTTCGAGGGACGGCAGTTCAAACATGGTATCCAACAGGATCTTCTCCATGATGGAGCGCAATCCGCGGGCGCCGGTTTTCCTGATAATCGCCTTTTTGGCAATGCCGCGCAATGCATCTTCATGGAAGGTCAACTCGACATCTTCCATCTCAAACAGTCGCTGGTACTGTTTGATCAGCGCATTTTTAGGCTTCGACAGAATTTCAACGAGCGATTCCTCATCGAGATCTTCGAGCGTGGCAATCACCGGCAAACGGCCAATGAACTCCGGAATAAGACCGAATTTCACCATGTCTTCCGGTTCCAGGTCACGCAGAACATCACCGATGCGGCGATCATCCTGAGATTTCACATTGGCTGCAAAGCCGATGGATGTCGTGCCACCTCGCGCCGAGATGATCTTGTCGAGACCGGAAAAGGCACCCCCGCAGATAAACAGGATATTGGTGGTATCGACCTGCAGGAATTCCTGCTGCGGATGTTTGCGCCCACCTTGCGGCGGAACGGACGCAACCGTGCCTTCCATGATCTTCAACAAAGCCTGCTGCACGCCCTCACCCGATACGTCCCGGGTAATCGAAGGATTGTCTGATTTGCGCGAAATCTTGTCGACTTCGTCAATATAGACAATGCCGCGTTGCGCACGCTCCACATTATAGTCAGCAGACTGCAAAAGCTTCAGGATGATGTTTTCAACATCTTCACCGACGTAACCGGCCTCGGTCAGCGTCGTCGCATCAGCCATCGTGAAGGGCACATCAATGATGCGGGCCAAAGTCTGGGCAAGATAGGTCTTGCCACAGCCTGTCGGTCCGACCAGCATGATGTTGGACTTCGCCAGTTCGATGTCGTTGCTCTTGCTTGAATGGGCAAGGCGTTTGTAGTGATTGTGAACGGCAACCGAAAGCACGCGCTTTGCCTGACTCTGTCCGATGACATACTCATCCAGCGTCGTGATGATTTCCTGTGGGGTCGGCACACCGTCACTCGACTTCACCATCGAGGATTTGTTTTCCTCGCGGATGATGTCCATGCACAACTCGACGCATTCATCACAGATGAAGACCGTCGGTCCTGCGATCAGCTTACGGACCTCATGTTGGCTCTTGCCGCAAAACGAACAATAGAGCGTATTCTTCGAGTCTCCGCCGCTGCCACCGCTGACCTTGCTCATACTTCATTCCTTCCAGCGACCTGATTCCGGTCAGGCCAATCATTTTCATATGACATATTTTTCCCGACTGACATAAATTCCTGACAATCCGAATACAATAGGACCATAACCTTAAACAAACACCTATGCGACAATATAACGGCCACCAGAAACAAAGCTATGCGCTTTGTCTTGAATATACCCTTAACGCCGACAATTAACGCCCCTGGTGGTCACGTCCACTACCAAAAGCGTCAATATGTTGCCGTTTTACCGCACATGGCATCAATTATCAGGATGCGATCACGTTTTGATTTCGGCTTCCATGGCTTCTCTAGACGAAATCACCCGGTCAACGATACCAAAATCCTTCGCTTCTTCGGCCGTCAGGAAATGGTCGCGATCCAATGTGTTCTCAATGGTCTCGTAGTCCTGGCCTGTATGCGTGACGTAAATTTCGTTCAACCGGCGCTTCATCTTGATGATATCCTGAGCATGGCGCTCAATATCCGAAGCCTGCCCCTGAAAACCGCCTGATGGCTGATGCACCATGATCCGCGAGTTTGGTGTGACGAACCGCATATCCTTGTGGCCGGCACATAAAAGCAGCGATCCCATGGATGCCGCCTGCCCCATGCACAATGTGGAAACAGCCGGTTTGACAAATTGCATCGTGTCATAGATGGCCATTCCGGCGGTGACGACACCACCCGGAGAATTGATATAGATCGAGATTTCCTTTTTCGGATTGTCAGCTTCCAGAAAAAGAAGCTGCGCGCATACCAGCATCGCCATATTGTCCTCGACAGGACCGGTGATGAAAATAATACGCTCCTTGAGGAGTCTTGAGAAAATGTCATAGGCCCGCTCGCCACGATTGGTTTGCTCAACAACCATCGGAACAAGAGACAGGGCAGTATCGACTGGATTAGACATGGGTTGGCCTTTTCAAGCTGTTCCCGAAACAAGCGAATCGGGGAATCGGTAGGAAACTATTACCCCATACATAGGATGTGATGGCGCCCCGGTTCAAGACGTGTTGACACAGGGGTATTTGCAGATGCACCAAAGCTGTCGTGATGGTTAAGATCGGATCGTCGTGAATGGACTGCCAATCGCTCCCTCTCACCCTTGGCGGGATGGCACATTAACCTCCCAAACAAAGCATCAATGAGGCATATAGCGTTCCCATGAAACTCGACAAGCAAGCAAGAACATTGGACCTTGATCCAAGGGATCTTGAATTCATCAATGACCCCTATCAATATTACGCCGTAATCCGGTCAGAATGCCCCGCCTTTTTCTGGAACAATTACAACCAATGGTGTTTTTCGTCCTTTGGTGATGTCAATGCTTTGCTGCGCGACAAGCGATTTGGCCGGCAAATTCTCCATGTCGCCACACGCGAGGAATTGGGGCTGCCTGCCCCCAAGCCGCACCTCACGCATTTCGACGCCGTGGAGGCCCATTCCCTGCTCGAACTGGAGCCGCCGGCACACACGCGCTTGCGCACCCTGGTCAACAGGGCCTTTGTTTCACGTCAGGTGGAAAAACTGCGACCCGAAATCGCCCAGATGACCCACAATTTGATCGACCAATTCGCCTCACGCGGACATGTTGAACTGATCCGTCAATTTGCCGAACCCATACCGGTCTCCGTCATTGCCAGGATGCTTGGCGTCCCGCTCGAACTGACGGACAACCTGCTCGACTGGTCCCACCGTATGGTTCGCATGTATGAACATGCCCCGACGAAAGCCACCGAACTGGCTGCCGACGAAGCCGCAAAGCAATTTTCCGACTGCCTGAGTGAACTCATTGCCGAACGTCGGCAAGCGCCGAGGGATGACCTCCTGAGCCATATGATCGCAACAGAACGCAAAGGCGAACGGCTCAGTGATGATGAACTGATCTCGACCAGTGTGCTGTTGCTCAATGCCGGGCATGAGGCGACGGTTCATCAGACAGGAAACGCGGTCAAGGCCATTTTGGAGAACGGCCTGAACCCGTCGGAACTCTTTGCGGATGCAGCTTCCAGCGAAGCCACTGTTGAAGAATCCTTACGATACGATGCGCCTTTGCACATGTTCACCCGTTACGCGCTGCAGGATGTGCAACTGGATGAACATATCACCATCAAAAAGGGAGAGCAGATCGGGCTCATGCTCGGTGCCGCCAATCGCGACCCGTCACAATTTGCTGACCCGTCTTCTTTCCTGATCAACCGGACAGACCAGGCCAATGTCAGTTTCGGGGCTGGAATTCATTTTTGCCTGGGCGCGCCGCTGGCCAGGCTGGAAATGCAGGTGTCCCTGCCGATCTTGTTTGAGCGGCTGCCCCGCATGACCCTCCAGAGCAAGCCCCGCTACCGCGATGCCTACCATTTTCACGGACTGGAAAGCCTGAATCTGACCTGGTAGCAAAACAAAGGCCCGGCGGCATGTGACTGCCGTCGGGCCTTCTATCTCAAGCCGATGAATGCCTTTGCCGTACCCGGCAGAGTTAAACCCTGTCGAGCGCCTGCTGCAGATCACCGATGATATCTGAAACGTCTTCGATACCGATCGACAGACGCACCACATCCGGCCCTGCGCCAGCCGCAATCTGCTGTTCGGGAGACAATTGCCGATGCGTTGTGGACGCTGGATGGATAACCAGCGAGCGCGTGTCACCGATATTGGCAAGATGCGAAAACAGCTCCAGCCCTTCGACAAATTTCACACCGGCGTCAAAGCCACCCTTCAGGCCGAATGTAAACACAGCGCCCGCGCCTTTCGGCGAATAGGTTTTCATCAACTGGTGATTGTCATCACCTGGAAGGCCCGAGTAGGAAACCCAGTCGACCTTCGCATGGTCCTTCAACCAGGTGGCAACTTCCAGCGCATTGTCACAGTGACGCTGCATGCGCAACGGCAATGTTTCCACACCCGTCAAAAGCAGGAAGGCATTGAATGGCGCAATCGCCGGCCCCAGATCCCGCAGTCCCAGCACGCGACAGGCAATGGCGAAAGCAAAATTTCCAAAGGTCTCATGCAAGACAATCCCGCCGTATTCGGGACGTGGTTCGGACAACATCGGGTAATTGCCCGATTCCGACCAGTTGAACGTGCCGCCATCAACCATGATGCCGCCCATTGAATTGCCGTGTCCGCCAATGAATTTTGTCATCGAATGAATGACAATGTCGGCCCCATGCTCAATCGGACGCAGCAGATAGGGACTGGCCATCGTATTGTCGACAATCAGCGGCAGGCCATGTTTGTGAGCCACCTCTGCAATCGCGGCAATATCGACAAATGTTCCGCCTGGATTGGCGAGACTTTCGATGAAAATGCCCCGGGTCTTGTCATCAATCTGGCTTTCGATCGAAGCGATGTCGGCCGGGTCTGACCAGCGGACATGCCAGTCGAAATTCTTGAATGCGTGTCCGAACTGATTGATTGATCCGCCATAGAGCTTGTTGGCGGCAATGAAATTGCACCCGGGCTGCATGATGGAATGAAACACCAGCAATTGCGCTGCATGTCCCGAGGCTGTTGCCAGAGCCGCCGTTCCGCCCTCCAGAGCTGCAATGCGCTCTTCCAGAACAGCCTGGGTGGGATTACCGATCCGCGTGTAGATATTGCCGAATGCCTTGAGGCCAAACAGCGCTGCCGCATGGTCAGTATCTTCGAACACGTAACTGCTTGTCTGATAGATCGGGGTTGTACGCGCCCCGGTGGTCGGGTCCGGCTGCGCACCCGCGTGAATGGCCAATGTGCTGAAACCCGGTTCATTGTTCGACATCAAAATACCCCCTGGACAATCAAAATGAGAATACTCTTATCCCGTAGTCCCGGGCGCAGGTCAAAGGAGAATTTTTTCAAATAAGTGCCGTTTGACGAAAAACGACACCAAAACATCAAACAAGGGGCCGAAAATCGAAACCCCGACCGTGCGCCGTCAATCGTCCCGGAAGCTGGATTTAGATCAAAACATCTGATCGGCGCCCGAGAGCCTGGTCGCGGTTTGTTTGAGCAACACTATTTGGATTGCGGCCGTATGCCCAATGCCTGAAATCCGCTCTGCGCCACAGGCTTTCTCGAAGAAATGATTCTGCTGTTCACGCCGCTCCAGCGTATCTCGCCGGAAAGACGTCCGTATTCGATCTTCGGGCAGCGATTCATAACCACCTTCAGGCCCGCATCCTCGGCTCTTTGTCCAGCTTCGGCATCAAAAACAGTCAGCTGCGCCCAGAGCACATCCGGTCTGTCTTCCAGCGCCAGTATCTCGTCGACAATTCCCGGCAAAGCATCAGATCCGCGAAACACATCAACCATATCGATGTGCCATGGGATATCGGCCAGCGAGGCATAGGTCATCTGACCCTGTATGTCCTTGCCCGCATATCCCGGATTGACCGGTGCGACTTTGAAACCCTTTGCCAAAAGGTATTTCATCACAATGTTACTTGGACGCACATCCTTCGGCGAGGCACCGATCATTGCGATCGTTTTAACAGACCGCAAAATACCGGCGATGAAATTGTCTGAATAGGAATCTTGATGCATGGGTATCTCTTGAATTTTGCTGTTGCCGCTCCACCTGTAATTCATGTGCTGTCAAGATGGAACAGGCCAGACGAATGTGTCGCATCATCTGCGCGAAACCTTCGTGTTGATCAAACAGGTCAGGACGCCCTTTGGATTCTTTGGCTTGGCACCAGCCCATGGCCGCATTGACCTCAACTTCGGGGCGTCAATCATGGCGCCTGATTCCTGGAGAAGCCGCACCATGACCAGATTTTTATTGCTCTTGAGCCTGATCGTCATCAGCGCGCCGGCAAATGCCATCAACCGTTATGACACAACTGGGTTGAGCTGTAGTCGCATTCAGTCTGTCCTGGAGAGTGAACATTCCGCAATATTGCGTTACCCGTCCAGTCGAAATCCCTCCCTCTCCCTCTATGACCGCTACGTGTCGACGAGCCAATATTGCGGCCCTGGCAGTCGTGCATCGATAGCGACAGTCCCATCAAGCGACAGCAAGACGTGCCGCGTGCACAAATGCAGCAAATTTACCGGAGGCAGTGGCGGGCATTGATGCGCTGCGCCTGCCCCACGAACCGGCAGAAAACGTCATTTGCTGCAATGTCGAGGAACGTTCCTCAATCCAAATCAGATTGAGGTTGCATGCGTGATGTCGATCCCGATTGCCTGCCCGGCATTACGCTGACGTCGTGCAATAAAACCCCAATGCTTGGCCAGCCATTGGGCTGGTGAATATACCCGAGCTCCCTCACCCAAGTGAAATCAAATGCCGTGACCGGGGTCAAACCTCCCGTTGGCCGCACAGGGCCAATGGGTCATCACGTTGCGTGAGACAATACGCCAAGCATCTTCCCGGCCAATTGCTGCGCTATGCCCTGCCCTTGACCATTGGTATTTCGCAGAACGTTTCCTGACGATTTTGTGTCTTTGATTTCGGATGAACCGGAGACAGAATTTGGGTCGCCCAATGTGAAACAAACAAAGAATTCAGTGATGAATCCAAAGGAAAAATTATTCAATCATAAGTAGAATAAGAACATCGAGTTACAATTGAAATAAAGGTAGCTGGCTAAACTCACACCCGACTGAGACCCGCGTTTCGTCAGGTGGTCAATTGCGGATTGAGGTTGAATATTTGTGGGGAATATTCCGCCGTATTGGATCCTCAGACCTTGGAACACCGTGAAGTACAATCAAACAATGCAATCAGGAATGCGCAGCGGGAAACGTCAGTCTTGCCGGTTTGTGTTGCTTGCATGAATTTCACCAGAGGTCAGTTTGCTGATTTCCGCAAGATTGTCGACGACAAAGCAAGCCTGAATTTTGAAATTCTGAACGTCGGCGCCGGTCACGCCATCGCGGAAAAACACTATGAAATCCTGGTCGTGAATTGCTTTGACACGAAGGACCGTTCGGATTTGAGCAGCAGGGCTGCAAGTGTCGAAGCCAAGGTCACCAGTGCCGTGAATCTGGCCATCGTTTCAGCTCTGAAGGATTTCAGACCGGATATCTACTTGAGCGGGTTTCTTGATTATCTCATTTTTCCGTTTGACGAACATGAGGTCATTTACCGACTGCACGCAGCAGCCTCCCTGCGAGAATGTTCGGTCCGCGACTACAGGCATTCCTCCGACGAAATGGTCGAAAGGGCTTGCGCCTACATGGAAACACGCCTTGATCAGCCAATCAGCATTTGCGAATTGTCGTCCGCCGTCGGCACCAACCGCAATACCTTGAACAGCAAATTCAACAAGGAATTCGGTTTGGCCCCGATTGGCTGGCACCGTGAACGACGACTTCAGCGCGCCGCTGACCTGATCCAAAACACCAATGATCCCATTTCAAAAATCTCAGGAGAGGTTGGTTTCACGGATTCAAACAACTTTTCGACAGCCTTTCGAAAGACACATGGCGTGCCGCCAAGACATTATCGAAAAATGAAACATGCACAGAATTTGATGACAAAATCAAAGGACGGAAAAAGCTACTCAGGGTAGCTTTATCACCAGCCAATACACCTATTGGTTACAGGCAGTTTTGCCATCTACTCTGGGAGATTGAAATGAGCAATTCAACCAATGCCACTCAAATCATTGATACTTTGAAGACACAAGCCAACAGTGTGCTTTCGTCTGCTGTCGGTTCGTCGCCTCTCGAGGCATTCAATATTACCAGCCAGGGAAACTTTCCCTATGTCTGGCAAAATCCGTCCAACCTGAAATTCAACGCCAAGACCTATAATTGGATCAAAGGCAATCTGGCCGCCGCAACCAGTCCCTATCAATTCATGGCGGGATCGGATTTCACAAACAAATATCTGCAACTTGCATCCAACATCGTGTGGACATTGTCCAAATCGGATCAGGCGGAGCTGAACAATGCGGCAGCCAAGGCGACCAGACAGCAGGCGGCAGTGCTCAATGCATGGCAGTCGGCATTCGGCAGCCTTCCAGAGGGCAACGCGCCCATCAATGACATCGCCAATACGATTGCCACGACCTGGGCCGATCCGGCGACAACCCTTCAGGATATCCAAAGCGCCCTCAATCTGGGAAAGCTGTTGAACAAGGTTCCCGCAGCAGGCGCCCCTGTCCTGCCGGTTTTTGTCAATTGGCTGAATGCCTTGGGCTCTTCAGTTCCATTGCAGAACCAGGTGACAATGAACAATGCCTATCTGGCGCGGGCTGTGAGCGCAATTCAGAACCCGAGCGCCAAAAACGGTGGACTCACTCTCGACGACGGCTCGATCCAACCGGGTTATGCCGTTGCCAACCAGGTCGCCGACATCGAAAACGCCCTGGCCAACGCCGGCAGTTCGGTTGATCTGAGCATGACGGTAACCCGGTCAACATCCAGCGAGTACGAAGTGAAAATGTCGGGAAGCACCGGTTTTTCCATTCCGATCTTCGACTTTATCTCCGTGGGTGTCGGAGCGGACGCGAATTACTTCTCCAGCGACATTGCCACGACAGACAATGAAACCTCCGTGGACATGACGTTCCCGGGCGTAAATCTGGTGAACTTCGGTCCCGATGCCTTTACCCAGGCCGGCAATACCGAAAACTGGTTCTGGATGGATCCGATCAGGGAAGCCATTGCCAACGGCTACCAGAATGGCGCGCCCGTCAAGGACGTTTCCGGGTACAAATGGGCCTCGCAGCCGCCGATTACCGACTTCAGTGACAGTGGCCCCTTCGGCTATCTGGGTGGGGCTGCCATTTCCGGCTATCCGACAATCAAGATCACGGTGAAGAGCGACAGCTATCAGCGGATCCAGAAAACCTTCGAGCAGTCTGTCAGCTCATCTGTCAGCTTCCTTGGCATCAAACTCGCCAGCGCCTCGGAATCCACCTACTCGAACAATGTCACCGTGGACACAGCCAGTTCAACCGTGACGATCACCATGACACCCCCGGCCTCACTGGTGGCCGGTAAAGTCGCCGACTCGGTGGGTTGGATTCTGGGTGTGCAACCGGTTTTCCCGGCGGCCTGATCAGCAACAGGTGATTGCGGCGTCGATGGATTGCCGCCGCAATCCCACTGCCGTGCGGGCAAATTTTCAAACATGAGTATCCCTTAGCAAAGGACTGGTCTTTTGTGCAGTTTGAACATCATCGAACAGGCTTTGGCCACTGACGCCAATCGCGTTGTCACCGCTGAAACAGCGCCGGCCACCACCCGTTTTCGCGCCGCGCCGCGTGCGGCCCGCAGGAATATGCCGATGGCTGCCCCAACAGGCAATGCGCCCGGCAACACCCAGAAGCGCACCCCGAAACCCTTTGTGCTGCCGGATGGATACGAGGCCTTCAGTCCAGGGTCCCTGGGCAACTTTCCCTATTACTGGCAGGATCCCAGCAGTCTCAAGTTCAATGCATTGACCTATCGCTGGGTATCATCCGGACTGGCCCCGTCGTCCCTTCCGGTTCAATTGAACGGTGTCTTTACCAATCGATACATGCAGGCCATTTCGAAAATCGCCTTTGTTCTTTCCAAGGCAGATCAGGCCATCCTGGACAACGACCAGGCGCGCACGACAAACCAGCAATTGGCGTTGATGGTCGCCTGGAAAAGCGCCTTTGGGTCGCTTCCCGCCGATGCCATGCGCTCTCCGCCAATCAACCTGATCATGGAAGAGATCACAACACGCTGGGCTTCGCCGCCCACAGACCTGTACGCCATCGTACGCGCAGCCGATCCATCCCTTCTGTTGAACACAGTACCAGACGCAGGCAAGCCGGTGCTGCCGTATTTGATGAAATATCTGGCCGTCATATCCGCAAGCCTTCCACTGCTCGACGCGATTGTGAGAAACAACGCCCTGCTCAAGGCCGTCATGGCTGCCTTGCAGGCTCCCGCTTTGAGCAACGGAGCCCTGGAAACAAACCGCAACAGGCTGCAACCTGCCTTCGACATGCAAACACCCGTGGCCGATATTCTCAAAGGGCTTGCGGCAACGAACACAAATAGGGCCGTGACCTTGAACCTTTCTCTGATACCTCAAAGCAATGGTGCGCTTGAGGTGACTGTCAACCAGGGAAAGTCGGCCCGGATCGCACCGGATCAGATCTTGAGTCTTCAAAAGCCGCACAGCGCAGACCCGCTCAGTGCAGCTTTATCGCAAAGCGGATCTGCAAGCACTTTAACGGCCAGATTTACCGGCGCTACGCCTGTGTTTTTTGCACCAGCGCCATTCTCGACCCAAACGCTCCGCAACTGGTTCTGGGCCGACCCGATCATTGATGCCTGTCGCAATGCGAACGCTGACAAAACCGGGTTCCGCTTTGCCCTTCAACACAACAGGGATTTCTCGGAAAAGGGCGACTTCGGCTACCTCAGCAGCGTGGTTATTTCGCGTGTCCCTTCGATCACCGTTAAAACGACGGTTGAACATGCCGCTCAATTGCGAACGGCAATCAATGCAAATGCCGGCAAAAGCCTGAATTTTCTGGGGCGCGACATCGGGACCCTGAATACCCCGGGTGGCTTCAAGGCAGAGATCGAGGGCACCTTTGGTGATGCGCTGAAGCTGGAACCTGCGGCAGCCCAGGGCGCCGGCGGATCCATTGACGCGCGCGCCTTTGTTCTGGGAGCCCAAACCGTTTTCCCAATCGCAGCAGCCCTATCCGCATGACGGCAGCTCCTGAACACCCCCCAATCGTCATCAAGGGACCAATGAAAGGAGGTTTGCATGGCATCAACAGCAGACTTGAACTTCGAATGAAACCAAAGGAAAACCAAAATGAACACGATCAAAAAAACCATGACAACGGCAATTCTCCTGACCGTCGCACTGGGTGTTACGGCACCCGCTTTCGCTGATTATGTGACCGATGGCATAATCATTCGCCGGGTTGCACCCACTGCGACCTGTGGCGTGTCCGGAATGTTCACTGATCCTGCCAATCTGGATCGCGGACGCGCAGACAATCTGAGCGTCAATTGCGTGCCCGGCGTCTCCAGAAAGTCGGACTACGTCAATTATCTCAACGGTCTTGCAGCCGGCAACTATTGTGTAGCCGATGCCAAAAGGGTTGTGCAAAAGGGTGGTCGAATCCGCAAGGATGCCATCACCCGTCCCCCGGCCAACCCATACCATTGCCTGTTGGACGGCATTTCAGCCAAAGATTTGGCCAATATTGTCACGCCAAACCCATAGAGCAATCAGCGATTGACCAGAAGCCCCGCCTGACCAACGGTCAGGCGGGGCTTTCCACAATCGGTCAATCGTCCTGTTTCACATGGTTTGACGAAAGCGCCATCACACCGCCGACCGCTATGAGGAATGAAATGCCAGACAGGACCGTGCGTGTCTGGTTCCAGAATTGCCACCTGGGTGAATAATCATCCCAAATCCGACGTGCGGCCTCAATGTCACTGGGCACTTCAATGGCCGCCAGAGCCTCGTTCATGGGAACATTGACAACCATGGTCAAAACAAGACCGAAGCAAAGATAGAGGCCGCCGCTGAGCGCAAAGCACGCGGCACTTTTGCGATAGTGCTGCCGCCAGAGCACCCATGCTGTGAGACCAAGAAAGACTGGCGTCGCAAAGAATGCGGGTGCGAAGACAGCGTTTCTGACGGAGCCATTCATCGCCTGCATCGCCTGAATGGCTACGCGTGGATCGGTGCTGTCCAGGCCCCACATCGTTGAACAGACCCAGGCATAGAAGAACCCGAAAATTGCACCGCTGAGCAACAAGGAAATCAGCATAAGCGTTCTCGTCATAAAATTTTTCATCGCACTTCCTATCCGTACACATAATTACGCCTTGGTTGTATCCGTAACGTCGTGTACGGTAAATGGCAAGTGCAATTCGGGAAAAAATATGGACGCCACAAAAAAACAGTCACGCCATGAAGCCATCGTCAATGCGGCCTATCGGCTGCTGGCGGCGAAAGGCTATGATGGAACCTCGATGCTCAGCATCGCCAAGGCAGCACAGGCTTCAAACGAAACGCTCTATCGATGGTACGGCGACAAGCGGGGTCTGTTTGAGCGGATGGTGGAGGATAACGCAGCACTGATGAAGCATCTGCTGGAGACCTCTATTGAAAAGCAGGACAACCCCCGCAAAACGCTCGAACAATTCTCGCTCGTTTTCCTTGAAACGCTTCTGGATGAGCGAGCGATCCTTCTCAACAGAGTCGCGGCAACGGATCCAACCGGCGAACTTGGTCGGTCCATTTCTGCCAAAGGGCGCAATGTGATTGAACCGCTTATCGGCCAATTGATGACGGCAATCAAACCGCGCCAGCAAGTCCAGGAGCGCGAAATGACCCGCTGGTACGTCAGCTTGCTGGTTGGTGACCTTCAAATAAAAAGAGTAATTGGCGTTCAACCTGTTTTAACCAGGCAAGAGATTGTGGAGCGATGCCAGACCGGCCTGGGGGCTTTTTACAGGCTGGTGACTATTGAATAAGTTCAAAGTGAGCAGGACAATTCCCACAACCCTTTTCCATGGCCACTTCGGTGCAACACAGACCGAATAGCCATTCAACGACTTAGCCTTGAACAGCTTCAATTCACCTCCGCGCTGCAACTACGGCGGAGTCGTCACGGTTTCATGGCCCGGCAGGCTGACCACCGGTGCGCCTAGCGGAATTTGCCAAAGACAAAGCCGAAATGTTTTTGCAAATGCTGCTGGGGCGATTTTGATCCAGGCGACCAGCAGCGACACGGCAGTGACTATCGCCCCGTCCACTTGGGGTCACGTTTTTCCAGGAAGGCATTGATCCCCTCCTCGGCATCCCTGGCCATCATGTTCTCTGTCATCACCCAGGCTGTATAATCATAGGCCTCCAGCAAAGGACGCTCAAGCTGCTGGTAGAAAGCCTCCTTGCCGATCTTCAGGGTCAAGGGTGACTTTGATGCGATGACGGCAGCATATTTGTCCGTTACCGTGCGCAGATATTCCTTCGGCACGATACGGTTGACCAGCCCGTATTCTCTGGCTGAAGACGCATCAACCTGTTCACCGGTCAAAAGCATTTCCATGGCCTGTTTGCGATGCGCCGTGCGTGACAGGGCAACCATCGGCGTCGAGCAGAAAAGTCCGATATTCACGCCCGGCGTGCCGAAGGTCGAACTGTCGGTGCAGATGGCAAGATCACATGTGGCAACCAATTGGCAGCCGGCAGCAGTCGCCACCCCGTCAATCTCTGCAATGACGGGTTTCGGCAAATTGGTAATGGTCATCATCACCTCGGCGCACAGACGCATGGTCTTTTCGAAAAACGCCCTGCCCCGGTCCGCGTCCTGCCGGTGGGATGTCAGTTCCTTGAGATCATGACCTGCTGAAAACAGCTTTCCCGCGGCGGCGATGATCACGACGCGCACCTGCTTGTCTTCACCTGCCTTGTCGATTGACGATTTCAAGGCTTCCAACAGGGCCATTGACAAGACATTGGCCGGCGGATTGTTCAATGTCAGACGCAATATGCCATCATAGACTTGCGAGACCACCAATGCGCCACTGTCGCGTTCTTTTGCCGTCACTGCTTCAGACATAAGGTTCTCCTGAACTGTCGTGCGGCCCGGCAGCTTTTATCGGCTGCGGGCTATCCTTTGCTTTTCCTTGGTATATCGCCTCTGTTCTGCTTGGCAAGCACTGCAGGACCAATTACGTTTACGTTTACGTTAGCTGAAGGCGCGCAGGCAGGAGGAATAGTGTGGCAAAGGTTCTCTTCGAAAAGGACGGTCGCATCGGCCGCATTACCCTGAATCGCCCTGAGGTCTTGAATGCCATTGACGATGACCTTCCCCGTGAACTGGAAGACGCCGTCAGGCGCGCCAATGATGACAATAATATCCATGTCATCCTATTGGCGGGCGCCGGCAAGGGATTTTGCGCCGGCTATGACCTTGCCCATTATGCCGAGGCACGCGAGGGCAAAGGCCATCAGGCCACCCAGGAGATGCCCTGGGACCCGATGAAAGACTACGCTTTCATGATGCGTAATACCGAGGCATTCATGTCGCTGTGGCGCTCGCACCGGCCTGTCCTTGCAAAGGTGCATGGCTTTGCCGTTGCCGGCGGTTCGGACATCGCCCTTTGCGCCGACATGATTATCATGGCCGATGACGCAAAGATCGGCTACATGCCGACACGTGTCTGGGGGTGCCCGACAACCGCCATGTGGGTCTACCGGCTCGGCCCCGAAAAGGCCAAACGCATGCTGTTTACCGGCGATACAATCAACGGGCGCGAAGCCGAGCAAATGGGCCTCGTTGTCAAATCAGTACCTGCCGAAAGACTCGACGACGAAGTGGAGGCTCTGGCTGAACGCATGGCCAGCGTGCCTGTCAATCAATTGATGATGCAGAAGCTTGTGGTCAATCAGGCCATTGAGGCCATGGGGCTCAAACAGACACAAATGTTTGCAACCCTGTTTGACGGCATCACCCGCCACTCGCCTGAAGGGCTGAATTTCAAGGCCCGCGCCGAGGATATCGGATGGAAACAGGCGGTGCGCGAGCGCGACCTTGGAACCTTCGACTGGACTGAAAATCGCCCGATCAATTCCGTCAAGGGCAGTTAGACCACATTCAAACAATACCGGATCAATTCACCATGGCATCTGAAAACATCAGCCCCGTTATGACCGCCGACGAAGTCAACGCCTATCTGGCTCAGGTCTACCCGCAGCTCAATGACACATTGGCTGAATATTACGCGGTTTCAGTCGAACCCGGGCAATGTGTCGTGAGACTGGAAGCATCACAAAAGCATGTGCGCCCGGGCGGTACTGTATCGGGCCCTTCCCTTTTTACACTTGCCGACATTGGCGGCTATGTCTGCGTGCTGTCGCATCTGGGGCAAGAGGCTCTGTCCGTGACGACAAACCTCAATATCAATTTCATGCGCAAGGCCGAACCCGGTCCCATTGACGGCCATTGCCGCATCCTCAAAATGGGACGATCCCTGATGGTTTTCGATATCGAAATGCGCTCCCCGCCTGATGGCCCTGTAGTCGCCCACGCCACAGGCACCTATTCCATTCCACCGCGCAAACAGGCTTTTGAGACTTCGAACGAGCATTGATTTATGTGGTAATATATTACCTAATTTGCAAGCCATTGTTTTTATTGGCATTATCGCAGGCGCAGTCGGGCTATTTTGCTTGCGCAGCGGGAAACCATCCCCTATAAACCGCCCTATTGTCGGTCCTTAACGGGACCGATATGTTTTTGCCGGTATCAACCGGCGTCAAGCAACAAAAAATGCCTTTGATGACAAAGGTCCAAAAAAGAGAGTCATTCCTATGAAAACCTTCTCGCAAAAACCTGCAGAGGTCGAGAAGAAGTGGGTTATTATCGACGCCGAAGGTCTCGTCGTTGGTCGCCTTGCTTCTGTTGTCGCGCTGCGTCTGCGTGGCAAACACAAAGCTACATTCACACCGCATGTCGACGATGGTGACAACGTCATCATCATCAATGCTGATAAAGCGGTTCTGACCGGCAAGAAATTTACCGACAAGAAGTACTATTGGCATACCGGCTATCCCGGCGGCATCAAGGAACGCACTGCGCGGCAGATTTTCGAAGGCCGCTTCCCCGAGCGCGTCATGGAAAAGGCCGTTGAGCGCATGCTCCCGCGCGGTCCGCTTGGTCGTCGTCAGATGAAAAACCTGCGTGTCTATGCAGGAACCGAACATCCACATGAAGCACAGCAGCCTACCGTTCTCGATGTCGGCGCTATGAATACCAAGAACAAAAGGAACGGCTGATCATGGCTGAACTCAATTCGCTCGAAGAACTCGGCAGTGTTGCAGCTGTTGAAGAAGTTCAGGCGCCCGCCTACGTCCAGAAACTGGACGAACACGGCCGCGCCTATGCAACAGGCAAACGCAAGGACGCGGTCGCACGCGTCTGGATCAAGCCCGGAACAGGAAAAATCACCATCAACAAGAGGGATTTTCCAACCTATTTCGCGCGTCCGGTCCTGCAGATGGTTCTGCAGCAGCCTATCGTGGCAGCTGCCCGCACAGGCCAGTTTGATATCGTTGCAACAGTCGCAGGCGGCGGTCTTTCCGGCCAGGCCGGTGCTGTTCGTCATGGGATATCCAAGGCACTGACGCTTTATGAACCTGGCCTGCGTGCCGTTCTGAAAAAAGGTGGTTTCCTCACCCGCGACAGCCGTGTGGTTGAACGTAAGAAATACGGCAAGGCAAAAGCCCGTCGTTCGTTCCAGTTCTCCAAGCGTTAAGGATCCTATCCTTTCTGCTTCGTTGAAGCCTTTGAAAAAGCGCGATTCATATCGCGCTTTTTCTGTATCTGGTGCTTGCCGGACAAAACCCCATCACGGCCATTAGCCCCTTGCTGCGGCGTAAACAGGCTTGTATCCCTGAAGGCCTCGTCTACAGGATCAGAGGCAATTGAACGGGGGCAAATCAATGCAATACCGCAGGGAGATTGACGGGCTTCGCTCACTGGCGGTAATCCCTGTCATTCTTTTTCATGCCGGATTTGATATATTCTCAGGTGGATATGTTGGCGTGGACGTCTTCTTCGTCATCAGTGGATACCTCATCACAACCCTATTGGTTGACGACATCGAACAGAAGAAATTCAGCCTGCTGAAGTTTTACGAGCGCAGGGCGCGGCGTATTCTTCCAGCCTTGTTTTTCATCATGTTGCTATGCATTCCATTTGCCTGGATGTGGATGCTTCCCAGCCAGTTTGAGGACTTTTCAAAAAGCCTTGTCGCCACAAGTTTTTTCGCTTCAAACATCCTGTTTGGTCAAAACAAAGGGTATTTTGCGTCTGAAACAGCTGAGGAACCGTTGCTGCATACCTGGAGTTTGGCAGTGGAAGAGCAATATTATGTGCTTTTCCCGATCTTTCTGTTCCTGGTTTGGCGCTATGGAAAAAATCACCTGTTCTGGCTGATGGCTGTACTGGCTGCAGCCAGTCTGCTGCTTGGTGAATGGGGATGGCGACATGACCCAAGCGGCATTTTCTATCTGGCGCCCGCACGGATTTGGGAATTTTTCGCAGGGTCACTTGCTGCCTTCATCGTCAGAAAAAATGGTGTTCAAAACAACAATACAGCTGCGCTGTTGGGTTTAGTGGCAGTCATTGCCTCATTTGTCTCCTTTGACACCAAGACACCGTTTCCCGGCATTTACACCTTGCTGCCAGTGGCGGGCACAGTTCTGCTGATTGTCTACGCAAATTCCGAGACCTGGATTGGGAGACTCCTGGCCAATCCTGTTCCTGTGCGTTTGGGCCTGGTCAGTTATAGCGCCTATTTGTGGCATCAGCCGCTGTTCGCCTTTACGCGCATTCGCCTTCTCGAGGAACCAGCCTGGCAATTGATGCTATGCTTGAGCGCTGTTTCTTTTGCGCTTGCCGGCATGACCTGGAAATTCATTGAGCAGCCATTCAGATCACAGTCGACAAACGTCTGGAGCAGCAAGACAATCGCCTTTTCTGCCCTATCTGCAATGCTGGCTTTTGGCTCCTACGGCTATTGGGCATCCTCCTCTTCATTCTTCAGGACTCTCTACGAAACGAACCTGACACCAGCCCAGATGAATGTCTTTGGTTACCTGGGATATGCAGACAGGGCCGAATGGATTGAGAACGTCAAGTTGGGTCGCTGTTTCCTGTATACGGGTGCTGATGATTTCGCCCTGTTCGACAAGGAACATTGTCTCGATCTGAGCAGCAACAAGCGCAATGTGATTTTGATTGGCGATTCGCACGCTGCGCATTTTGCAAGCGCTATCCGTTTCAATTTCAAAGATGCAAACCTCATGCAAGCCAGCGCATCTGGCTGCAAACCCTTATTGCCGCTGACCGGGGAAAAGCGCTGCACGCAAATGGTGGATTATGTATTCAACGACATTCTGACGAAAGCCAATGATGTGCATACCATCATTCTATCGGCCCGTTGGAAGAAGGCCGATATGAAAAAACTGGCGAAAACCATCGAGGCCTTAAAAAGCCGCGTGGACAATATTGTCGTATTCGGTCCGACTGTCGAATATATTGATTCCCTGCCAGCCATCCTGATGCGGTTGGGAGTAAGGTCCTTTGAGATACCATCCCCCTTGGTCAACAGATACAGCTTTGAAGTTGATGAGAGAATGGGTTTGATCGCTGAAAGCGCTGGTGCGCATTACGAATCTGTCATCAGTATTCTGTGTGGCCGGAAAAAAGACCGCTGTATCAGCCAACTGGACAATGATGTGCCTGTGGCCTTCGATTATGGCCATTTCACTTTGCAAGGCGCCCGGTTCGTGACGCAAGGAATGACACTTTTTGGCGATATCCCGACAGATTGATTTCCCGCTTGCCGGATCCGCGCGGCAGTAATCGCGGCTTGGCTTCAATCGTCCAGCAGGTGCTCATAGCGTGCATCGGTCAACGTCTTCAGAAACGACACCAGCGCGTCAACCCGTTGGTCATCGAGCGCCGGCCCGGTTGTCAATTCCTTGACAGACAGCGTGTTCTTGAACTCTGTTTCGCCCCAGGGTTTCCCGGTTTCCGGATTGATTTGCGCAGACGGCGCATCGCTGTTGTAACGGTTATAAAATTGCACAACCGTGCGAAGGTCTTCGAAAATCCCATTGTGCATATAGGGGCCGGTCACGGCCACATTGCGCAGCGTTGGGACCTTGAACTTGCCTGCCTGTTTCGGATCGCTGACTTCGGGGTTCGCGAGCAATCCCAGGTCAGCGAATTTCTCGCCGCTGCCATTGGCAGATCGCACGGCGACATTCACCGGCGTGCCGATGTTGTGGTACTGGTAATTGGAGAATGTCTCCTCGGCTGCACCCGGAATTTTCTGCAACTGGTGACATAGATTGCAGTTGGTGAACTGCTGAGAGAAGAACAGCACGCGACCCAGCTCTTCCTGATCGTTGAAGCGGGCTTCGCCTTTCAGATAGCGATCATAACGCGAATCAAAGGGTGACAATTCATCCGTGCGCTCAAAGGCTGCAATGCTCTGTGTCATGGCGGCAAAGGCCGCATCGACATCATCAAACAGATCGTCTGCGAAATACGCCTTGAAGGCCGCGATATAATCGGCATTTTCCTGTAGCCGGGCGACAACCTCTGCCTTGCCCTGCATCCCCATTTCCGACGGATTGAGGGGGGGACCACCAGCCTGGCCTTCCAGATCCTTTTCCCGGCCGTCAAGAAACAACCCGCCAATATAGCTGCCGTCGTCCTGACGATGAAAGACGGGGCTGTATCGTGCATAGCTTGCCGTGGGCGCATTGCGATCACCGATCGACTGCCCGTCATCACCCAGTGAAACAGCGCGTGAAACGGGCCCTTCAAAACCATTGCCTCTCGGGTCGGCAAACCCTGCATCCGGGGCGTGGCAAGTGGCGCAGGCCTGCGTCCGGTTTCTCGACAGATTGACATCAAAAAACAACGCCTTGCCAAGGTCCTCAACAGACCCGTAAGGCGCATCCTGTGCGCTTGCAGGCAAACTGTGACCACACAATGCGATAAGCAATGCAGCACTTGCGGTATAGCGACCCATTGCCAGCATCAAACCTGCCCAGTTGAAACAAATATCCGCTTTATTTAGAGCCTTGAGCATGCAATTGAAACATCCTATTTGCCGCAGGCTCCCAGGAGCGAATGCGCGGCGGCGGATGCGTTTGCTTATTGCAAACACAATGAGAGTTTATTATTCACATAGAATTGCGTATTATCCAGATAGACAGAATTACCTTCCACCTGGACAGGAAAAGAGACAGGCATGAAACCGAAAATTTTCATTGATGGAGAGCACGGCACAACCGGTTTGCAGATTCGCACCCGGCTGGCAGAACGTGATGATCTCAATGTGATTTCGATTCCTCAGGCCGAACGTCGCAATGAAAACCTGCGCCAGGACCGGTTGAATGAGGCTGACATTGCCATTTTATGCCTGCCCGATGATGCATCCAGACAGGCCGTATCCCTGCTGGAGGGCAGCAATTCAACGCGGGTGATTGATACAAGTTCTGCCTATAGGACGGATTCGACCTGGGCCTATGGATTTGCTGAAATGGACAAGGATCAGGCGAGCAGGATTTCCCATGCCCGGCTTGTTTCCAATCCCGGATGTTATCCCACCGGTGCCATTTCGCTCGTCCGGCCTTTGAGATTGGCCAACCTGCTGCCGGCAGACTATCCCATCAGCATCAATGCAGTTTCCGGCTATACCGGTGGCGGCAAGCAATTGATTGCAAAAATGGAAGATGAGTCCAATCCGGAGCACATCACCTCGCCGCATTTTGCTTATGGGCTGGCGCTCAATCACAAACATATCCCTGAAATCCAGGAGCACGGCCTGCTGCAACGCGTCCCGCTGTTTTCGCCCAGTGTCGGACGCTTCGCCCAGGGCATGATCGTACAGGTCCCGCTGTTTCTCGACATGCTGAACGGACCGGTATCATTGGCGGACATCCATACGATCCTCAGCGATCATTATGCAGGCCAGCAATTTGTCCAGGTGGCCTCCCTTGAGGAAAGCGCTGCACTTGCAAGAATTGATGCTGTGGAATTGGCCGGAAGCGACCATATGAAGCTTTTTGTCTGCGGCAGTGAAAACGGCATTCATGCCAATCTGATCGCTCTGCTGGACAATCTCGGCAAGGGTGCCTCAGGTGCAGCGGTTCAGAACATGAACCTCATGCTGGCAAGCTAACAGCAATTGGGAAGACGTTTCCCTCATCTCACTGAAATGGCCACGATTACAGGTGCACAAAGCCTGCACCGGTAATCGCTGCTATTCTTGCTTCACAGGCAATGGATAGCTGCCAATGAACGCACGCCAGTGCGCCATAGCGAATGCGAGAACCACCAGAGCCATGCCCTGGTGTAGCAGGGCCCAACTGACCGGCACCTGTAAAAGCAGCGTGGTAATGCCAAAGACGGCCTGTATGGTCACCAGTGCAAAGAGCACCATGGAGCGACGTGCATGGGTAGATCCCGGGGCCAGGCGCAAACTGGCGACCATATGGCCCAATGCGACCAGCCACAGAACATAGGCAAAGGTGCGATGGGTAAATTGCACGGTCTTGGCATTTTCAAACAGATTGACCCAAAGAGGCTTCATCACCAAAAGGTTCGCCGGAACCGCGGCACCATCCATCCAGGGCCAGGTGTTATAGGCCAGTCCGGCATCAAGGCCGGCGACAAGGCCGCCAAGATAGATCTGAACAAGCACCATGATGGCGATCATGGCCGCAACCTTGCATGATGCATCCGAAGGCGCCTTGTCGCTGCTGTAATGCGCCAAACCACGTGATACCCAGACAATTGCCGCAACGATGATACAGGCAAGCGTCAGATGTGTTGCCAGCCGGTATTGACTGACATCAACCCGGTCGACAAGCCCGGAGGAAACCATCCACCAGCCGATGAACCCCTGCAGTCCGCCGAGCGCCATAATCCCCAGCAAGGGCAGCTTCACACGACGCTCGATGCGACCGGAAACCCAGAACACCAGCAGGGGGATGGCAAACAGCACCCCTACCCCACGCGCCAGCAAGCGATGGGTCCATTCCCACCAGTAGATATATTTGAACTCAGAAAGGGTCATGCCCTTGTTGATTTGCTCATATTCGGGAATCTGCTTGTAAAGCGCCAGTTCCTCCTGCCATTCATCCTGGGTCAATGGCGGAACAACACCATGGATCGGCTTCCACTGGGTGATTGACAGCCCCGAATCCGTCAACCGGGTCGCACCTCCGACAATCACCAGAGCAAATATCGCAATTGCCACGATTGCAAGCCAGATGCGAATGCTCAGGCGGTTCCTGTTAACGACACTTTGTGAGGAGGTTTCGGTCATTGCAGTCTTTCAGAACAGATGATCTGTGGGTGTGCACGCACATTTGTATCACCCGCCTTCAGAATACAAGGCGCAAGATGTCCCATCCCCGCGCACCAGAATAAACTTGAAAAGGACAGCATTTCCTATATTTGCAGCATCAACGGAGAAATCATGCCCCCTCGCATTCGAAAACTGATAGGCACATTGCTGCTGATAGCCCTGGTTGTCCTCTACGCATTGATTGCAACAACCGTCGCCTCCTATCGCCTGGGGGAATCACCCTGGTGGGTCCATCTGATCTATTTTCTGGTGACCGGCCTCCTGTGGATCCTGCCCGCCATGTGGATCATTCGCTGGATGGAAAAGCCGAAAAAAGGCCCGGCGAAATAGACCGGCCAGCGGCATCGGAAAAACCGCAATCTAATTTCACACGTAAAATCAAAGTCTTTCGGCGGCCTCTTTGTGCAGAAGAGACAACGCCATGGACCCGGCGTGGGTAGCCTGCCTGGTCATTTGATAGCCTGTTATCGGTCCAGACAGGCAGATGCCAAGCCCCCTCATCCGCTCACGAAATATTAGAACTGGTGCGGTTAGAATGGCGGCATCAAGATTTTAAACACACAACGCTGCCATCAGCGGTTCAGTCGCAAGCCTGTTGCATGGAAACAGACGACCGGCACTGTTCCCAAAATGGGCGGCTGTGGTGGCGGAGACATGCAATGCAAGACGCTGAACAACCGATAGATTTGACCTTGCGGCATTTTGACCGGGTAGAGCCACTTGAGGAAAGCTGGCGTGGCCTGGAGGCTGCGCCTGAATGCAGCATCCACCAGACCTATGACTGGTGTCGCTGCTGGATCGAGGAGACCAATGCCAGACCGCTGCTCATTACAGGAGAGTTTTCCTCGGGTCCGCAAAAGGGAAAAACCGCTTTTATCTTGCCATTATGCGTCGAGAAAACCGGCCCCCTGCGCGTCGCCAGATATATAGGCGCCGCATATAACAATATAAATTTTGGCGTCTTTTCACCGGCGTTCATCAACGGGATTGATGCTCAGCAGATGCGGAAAATCTGGAAAGATATCGCCGCAATGCCGCTGGATGTTGACCTCTTTGTGCTGGACCGCCAGCCGCGGCAATGGAGAGGAATGCCACACCCGATTGCCTGTTTGGCGACTGTGGAAAATCAGAACCATGCCTTTCAGGTCACTTTGGACTGTGCCTTTGAGAACGTCCTGGCCCGTGGCAATGCCAAAAGGCGCAGAAAGAAATTCCGCACGTCCGAGCGGCGGCTGGAGGAATGGGGTGGCTATGAGTATGTCACAGCAACAGGCGCCGAAGATGCGCAGTTCCTGTTGGACACGTTCTTCAGGCAGAAGGCGGCTCGTTTTGAAGTTCAGGGCATACCGGATGTCTTTGAGGATGCAAAAATCAAATCCTTTTTTCATCGTCTGACGAAGGACAGCATCGGTCAGCAGCGCAAGATGATTGAATTATGCGCCATACGTCTCAAGAAAGATGGCACCATCTGCGCGATTTCTGCGCTGTCGCGCAAAGACGGTCATGTCATTTGCCAGTTCAGTTCAATTGCCACCGGAGAGCTGGAAGTGGCAAGCTCGGGTGAATTGCTGTTTTACCTGATGATCCGCAGCGCCTGCGAAGAAAAGGCTGAAATATTCGATTTCGGCATCGGCGACGAACAATACAAACGCTCCTGGTGTGACGTCGAAACCGTGCATTTTGATGCGGTATTGCCGGTTACGACGAAAGGATACCTGGGCGCCGTGGGGGCAAAATGGCTGATTGATGCAAAGCGTTTCCTCAAATCAAACAAAAAGATATTCGCTCTGGCCAAGGCCGTACGGATTCGCCTCAAACAAAAGCGATAGAGCAAGCCAATTCAGGCAGCACTTCTGTCAGGTTGCGTCGGAGGCGCTCCAGCACCGGGGCTCATCATCAGCAGGTTCTCAAATCCGCCGGCATAGAAGTCCGTGAGATATTCCGTAATCAGTGTCTTTTCAGGGTGGATAACCGAAAAGATCATTTCGACATTGCGCCCATTCAAAAGCCGCTTGACCCCGGCGGAATTGGCCGGACCACATTCGACAATGACAATATCGTAAACGCTCGATATGGAATCCATCACCTCAGGCAATAGTGATGCCTGCCGCATGGCCGTGATCGGGTCGGCGGTGCCCTGGGGCAGGATATGCGCGTTGGACAGACGGTCGCCATGCAGCGCTTCAGCCGTCGCGCAGTCTCCCACCAATATATTGGTTATCCCCGGAAGATCGGATTGTGGCGCCATCATGCGGCTGGGACATGCAGAACCTGTCATGTCCAAAAGCAGCGTCTGCTGCCCTTCATTGGCCAGCATGCGCGCCAGCATCACCGACGTGGTGGATCCCTTGTCACCCTCTGGAGACACGACCACGGCGACATGTGTCCCGGTTGCGATCAGGTGATCGGTCACGGCGCTGACGCTGTATTCTGCGTTGGGATCAATGATCAATGCGCTGGAATCGCGCTTGCCCGGTTGCATCGGCTCTGCGGATGCCTCGTCGTAGGCAGCGAGCGGTGTTTCGTCGATCTCCGGCTGAAGGTCGTCGGCTGTATCGACTGTTTGATTCCCGGCGTGGTCCGAAAGGCCGTCTGCAGCAGAAGCAGATGGCTCAACGGCTGCATCGAAAGCGTCATCAGCTGTATTGTCTGTATCTTCATCTGCTGCATCGCGCAGTTCCTCATCCGCCGTATCATCCTTGTCAACGGCAGGATCCCTCTCAACGTCGTCGTCGGCTGTGTTGTCGGTCGAAACAGGCAGGGGTTCGACGGGAGGCATCTGTGCCAAAGCAGACCATGCCGCATGCTCCCCACGGCTCTTGTGCCCATCAAGAGTCCACCCTTCATCGGGCGAAGGCTCTTCGGCTAAAGACGCCGGAGATTGGGCCAAGGGCTCTGGCGAAACGGGCTCTGGAAAAACGGGCTCCGGCGACACCGGTTCAGGCGATACGGACTGCGAGGAGGCAGACGCATCGACCTTGCCCTGATCAACAGGTTTGAACGCCTGTCCGGAAAACAATGCGTGCAGCATGACGACAACCGCTGAAATGAGAGCCGTCAGCAATGCTGCAATGACAAGCATTGGCAGGGTTTTCGGGAAATAGGGCTCGCCGGGAACAAAAGCGCGGGAAATGACCCGTGCATCAGCCGGAAGATTGCCCCTGTCCGATCGGGAAGCGGCTTCGCGGTAACGTGCCAGATATGCCTCCAGCAGCTCCCGTTGCGCCGTAGCCTCACGCTCAAGCGCGCGCAATTCGACTTCATCGCCACCGGCGCGGGCAGATTCTGCTTTCAGCCTGTTGAGTTGCCCCAGCAATTCCTCTTCACGCAAACGTGCCAATTCGGCTTCGCTCTCGAAGGCACTCAAAACCTTGCGGGTTTCTGCTTTCAATTGCACTTCGATATCACGAAGCTGCGCACGCAAGGCCTTGATGCTGGGATGTCCATCAAGCAGCGTCACCGACAGATCTGCAATATCGCCCTGGATGTCGCCCTGCCGATCAAGAAGCCTCTGAATGACAGGCGACTGCAGAACGCTGGTAAAATCATCAGTCGTTTCACCCCGTGCGATGGCGTTTTGAACGGCCTTTCTGCTGGCCAGAGCATTTGCCTTTTCTCCCCTGACGCGACTGAGCTCGGTCGAAATATCCGCCAGTTGCTGGGTAAACAATGTCGCGTTCTCATCCACCATCAGGAGACCTGAATTTGCCCTGAAGTCAGCAACCCTGGCCTCGGAAATCCGGACCTGCTCTCTGAGATCCGTGATTTCGGGGCCCAACCAGGCGGTCACATCCGAATTATTGACCAGCTTTGCTCTGCTTTGGATGCTTAGATAGGTATTGGCCACGGTATTGACGACTTTGGCCGTCAATTGCTTGTCGGTCGACCAGAAGGTGACCGCGATGACCCGCGAATTGGCAATCTGATAAACCTTCAGGTGCTCGCGGAAGGTCTCGATCAAGCGCTCCTCGGGTTCCGCCTCATTGGGATTGGATGAAAGTCCCAGCATGATCAACGCACTGGACAACAGTGATGGATTGGCCGCTGCGCTGAATTCGCGATGATCTGCCAGATTGAGATCTGCCGCTACCGATTTGATAAGATTCGTTGAATTGATAACCTCAACCTGGCTGAGAATGCCCTGTTGATCAAGATATTGCGTCTGCCCCCCATCACTCTGGGTCGACTGTGAGAACACCGGCTCTCGTGATTCAATCAATATTCGGGTTTCGGCGCGATAGCGTGGCGCAATCATGCTGCTGATGACGAAAACCACCGCACATACAATCACCATCAAGGATATGATCGCCACACGCCGTTGCAATATCGCAGCGAACAGACGCGCGATATCGATGTCTTCATCTTTGCCATTCAATTCCGGGCGGGACATTGCCAATCACTCCAAACCACAACTGCGCGAAAGGTAAATGATTATGGTAACGCAAGAGTTAATGCGCAGTGCATTGCCGGTGCGCCTCTCCCCTCAACCTTGACGTTTTGACAGGCCTGGGATGAAAGTTGGCGATGCTTTACCGGCCATTAACCTTAATGGGATGATAACTGAGCCACGTTCGGTCTTTCCAATTTCAAAGAGAATTTACGGAAAATGGCGTTTGGTAAAATGAAATTCATAATTGCCCTGGCCCTTTACGGCCTGATGCTGGCACTCGTCGGCTGCTCCGGTTATCGACCTGCGCCCGACGCCTTTCATCAGGCTGTCATTGAACCATACCGATTGGATTCCGGAGACAACCTGCGCATAACCGTGTTTGAACAAAGCGCCCTGACAAATACCTATGCGATTGACCAGGCCGGTTACATTGCCTTTCCGCTCATTGGTTCAGTCAACGCCCGCGGGAAAACCGTTCAGGAACTGGAAGGCGAGATTGCCGGTCAATTGCGCAAGGGCTTCCTGCGTGATCCCGATGTTTCCATTCAGGTTGACCAGCATCGCTCGTTCTTCATACTGGGAGAGGTCAATGCGGCTGGCCAATACACCTATGTTCCCGGCATGAACGTGCAAAATGCCATTGCCATCGCCGGTGGATATTCGGTCCGCGCCAATCAGGTCAACGTCGACATAACCAGAAAGGTCAATGGGGACGTTCTGACCGGTCGCGTCACCATTTCCGATCCGATACTGGCCGGAGACACCATCTATGTCCGCGAAAGACTGTTCTGAGTGCAGAAAGCGCAGTGGAAATGCCGGATCAAAAACCATTACGCATACTTCATTGCTTCCGTTCACCTGTCGGTGGGATATTTCGCCATGTGCGTGATCTTGCCAGGCTGCACCACGAAGCCGGCCATCAGGTTGGCATCCTGTGCGACAGCACAACGGGCGGCGCCCACGAGGATGCGCTGTTTGACAGCATCCGTCCCTATCTCGCACTGGGGCTTGTACGAACACCAATCCACCGATCGGTTGGCCCTGCCGATCTCCTCACGCTTTACAGATGCATGGGTAAAATCAAGGAAATTCAGCCGGACATCATGCATGGGCATGGCGCCAAGGGTGGCGCACTTGCCCGTTTGATCGGCGCACGATTACGGGCATCCAGGTATTGCGTAGCCCGCATCTATACCGCCCATGGCGGAAGTCTGCATTTCAGTGGATCCAGCCTTTCCGGGCGTTTCTACTTCAGGCTCGAGAGATTTTTTGAAAAATATACAGACGGACTGGTCTTTGTCAGCGAATATGAGCGAAGTGCCTATCTGAAGAAAGTGGGCAAGCCGCGCCCACCCAGCAGACTGATTTATAACGGTCTGGCAAAACGAGAGTTCGACGACGTGGTCGTTCATCAGGATGCCGCACAATTTCTCTATGTCGGCATGATGCGCCACCTGAAGGGGCCAGATCTCTTTGTCGATGCCCTTGCAAGAGTGGAGCAATTGGTCGGCAAACCTGTCACGGCCGCGATTGTAGGCGACGGCGCGGACAAGGAAAAACTGGCCAAACTTGTCCTGCAGACCGGGCGGCCGGAACGTGTCAAACTCTATCCGGCAATGCCAATTGCCAAGGCTCTGCAATTGGGCGTAACCGTGGTGGTTCCGTCGCGCGCAGAGTCCATGCCCTATGTGGTGCTTGAAACATTGGCTGCGGGGCGCCCGCTCATAGCCACGAATGTCGGCGGTATCCACGAGATATTCGGTCAACACAAAGATGCACTCGTCCCCCCGGGGGATGTCGAAGCCCTTGCCCAGCGTATGGCACTCGCGATTCTTCGGCCGCAGGAAATCGTCAATTCCCTGCCGAAAAAGAGCGAATTGAAAGATCGCTTCTCGGTGGAGACCATGGCCGATTGCATAATTGATTTTTACCACGAATGCAGCATGCCAACACGCTGATATTTGCCACAATTGCGCTGCATGTCGGGTCAAACAATATTAAGAGCTGTCTGTTAAAACTCCACCACAGGAGTCCTGCCAAAAAAGCTGACTAAATGACCACACCAAAACCGTCAAATTTGAAAGTTGTGCCCCCATCGCCCTCCGGCGATGATGCAGGCGTGGAGAAACTTGAAAAAGTCAGCCGACTTGCCCGTCAGATAGCCAAACAACTGGGGGATGAAAGTTATTCTCCCAGCCTTGTCACCGGCATTACGCGACTGTTCGAATTCACCGGACTTTTCCTGACCGGCTTCGTCATCTATCTGTTTTATGTCTTCCCGAAAATCGGTTTCGTGCCCTATTATATTGCAACGACTGCGGCTGCTGCCGGGCTTGCGATCATGGTCTTTCAGGCGAGTGACGCATACCAGCTGCAATCTCTTCGCTCAGCCCTGCGCATTTTGCCAAGAATGCTGGTCGGATGGACCATTACCTTCGCGATCATGGCTCTCATCGCCTTTTTCCTGAAAATCAGCGCTGACTATTCCAGGGTCTGGTTTGGAACCTGGTATATCGCCGGATCCTGTTTCCTGGTCATCGGGCGTCAATTCATCGCCTTTGCCATCCGCCGGTGGGCCCGTGATGGAACGATGGAACGCCGGGCGGTGATCGTCGGCGGTGGTCAGGCTGCAGAACAGCTTATTCGTGCGCTGGAACAACAGCTGGACAATGATGTTCGCATTTGCGGCATTTTCGATGATCGCAACAACCGCAGATCCCCGCCGGTCGTCGCCGGCTACCCAAAACTGGGAAACATATCCGAGCTGGTGGAGTTTGCGCGCCTGGTGCGCATTGACATGCTCATACTGTCGCTGCCACTGACCGCTGAAAAACGCGTCATGGAACTGCTCAAAAAGCTGTGGATTCTGCCAGTGGATATTCGCCTGGCGGCCCACTCCACCGAATTGCGGTTTCGGCCAAGAGCCTATTCCAGCATTGGTTCCGTTCAGTTGCTGGACATATTCGACCGACCGATCAACGATTGGGACTCGGTCGCAAAGCGCATCTTTGACATTGTTTTCAGCCTGTTGGGAATCGTGATCTTTTTTCCGGTGATGCTGGCAACGGCGATTGCCGTCAAAGCGACGTCCAGCGGCCCAGTGTTTTTTGTGCAAAAGCGGCACGGCTTCAATAATGAAATCATCAATGTTTACAAGTTCCGTTCGATGTTTGCGGATCAAAGCGATCCCACCGCCAAAAAACCGGTGACCAAGGGTGATCCGCGTGTCACCCCGGTTGGCCGTTTCATCCGCAGAACATCAATTGATGAACTGCCGCAATTTTTCAACGCCCTTCGCGGTGATCTCTCACTTGTCGGGCCGCGCCCTCACGCAGTGCATGCGCAATCCCATGACCTGTTGTTCGCCGAAGTGGTGGACGGTTACTTCGCCCGGCACCGCGTCAAGCCCGGTGTGACCGGCTGGGCGCAGATCAATGGCTGGCGCGGCGAAATCGATGATGACGAAAAAATCAAACAGCGCACGGCCTTTGACCTCTACTACATCGAGAATTGGTCTTTGCTGTTTGACCTGAAAATTCTGTTTCTCACCCCGATCCGGTTGCTGAAATCGGAAAATGCCTTCTGATGGAAAATGCCGCTGCCATCCATGCCAGACAATCGGTGCCTGTTGCAGCATTAGGCAGATACGCACTCGCGGTGGGGACCTTCCTCAGTGGTTTTGTACTGTATGAACCGGCCCCCTATGAACTGTTCATGGCCGGTCTCATTGGACTTTGGTTCCTCTTCGGACTGAAGATATCGCGCAGCAACGCAATCCTCATGACCATTCTCATGGTGTTCAACGCTGGCGGCATCCTTTCCCTGACAGTGATGAGCGACATCAGTTCCGACATAGTGCTCTATCTTGGCGTTTCATTTTTTCTGGCGCTCTCGGCGGTATTTTTTGCTGCGGTCATCGAAGACGATGCAACGCGACTCAAAACGATTTTCAACGCCTATCTGGCCGGCACCCTGGCAACGGGCCTGCTTGGCATTCTGGGCTATTTCGGCGTCCTGCCCGCCAGTGAATTGTTCACGCTCTACGATCGCGCCAAGGGTGCTTTCCAGGACCCCAATGTTTTTGGTCCCTACCTTGTCCTGCCTGCCTGCTATCTGCTGCACAATATTCTGGCCGGAAAATTGTCATCTTCGGCGCCGCGTCTTGTCGCATTGTCAATCTTGACGCTGGCGATTTTTCTGTCCTTTTCCAGGGCCGCCTGGGGTCTTTATGGCTTTTCCATATTGATGCTTGTCTTCTTCATGTTGCTGAATGAACGCTCCACAGCCTTTCGCATGCGGATTTTCATCATCAGCATCTGCGGCATTCTGCTGATGGCCATCACAATCGGCATCGCCCTGCAGTTCGAACAGGTTTCCAACCTGTTTTTCCTGCGCGCCCAACTGGTTCAGGAATATGACATCGAGCAGCTTGGCAGGTTTGATCGCTACCGCCTCGGGTTCCTGCTCGCAATGGAGCGGCCCCTGGGCGTCGGCCCCATGGCGTTCGGCAAACTGTTCCATCAGGATCCCCACGACATCTGGCTGAAGGCTCTGATGGCCTATGGATGGCTTGGCTTCCTCGCCTATGCCACACTCGTCGCCTGGACCCTTGTGGCAGGCTTCAAATGCCTGTTGCGCGCCCGGCCCTGGCAACCCTATTTTCTTTGTGCCTATATCGTCTTTTTCGGCCACATCCTGATATCCACCATTATCGATACGGACCATTGGCGGCATTTTTACATTCTGCTGGGAATCATCTGGGGATGCATTGGCCTGGAAGCCCGTTATATGCGCCAGCGCCAACGCGGAGCTTCATCGCAATTTGCCTGAACTGTCTTCCGGCAAAGAATTGCGCCCAGAGCATGTCTGGCTTTTATTGGTTCACTCTGCCAGTTGTTTTTGGTCAGGATCAGGTTGGTTCGCGAAGCGCGTACCGCCAGGTGCGGACATGCGAAACGCGCAGATAGTGACGGAAAAATAGCTGGTCCGAAGGATTCGCGACCAGTGGCCGCCCGCTGCGTCAGACGTCTCGATCGATGCGAGAGCATCGCTCTTTACCGCCTTCCAGACGGATCGACAAAGTGGGTCACCAACACAGTGGTTCAATGAAAGCCAGACAAGCTCTTAAAGAACGGGGTAACAGACCCGAACGTCGACGAACCAATTCCTCTTGACAAATCGGTTCAGTAATCGCGTTCAAAGAACACACCGGCCTTGGTGTTCCCATCCGTATCAGCCTCTCCGCGGACCTTCAGATCTTCTGTCAGGTCCAGATCGATCGTTACCCGACCGGAATTGCCAGTGAGGCCCTTTTCAACATTGATATAGGTCCGATCGTTGAGATATTGGCCGACGCCAACCGATGAGTCTTCAATCCCGTCACCCGTATTGAGTTCCACGTCGGCAAGTCCGGCAACGCCTCTGAGGCGATCAAGCAGACTGGAGCCGGAATTGGCGCCACTGATCGTTGCAACCGCATTGGCCAGCTGCGCGATCTGGAATGCTGAAAGGTTGGAAATTCCCTTGCCAAAAAACAGATTGGCCAGGATCTCATCCTGCGGCATGGTTGGGGAGGAACCGAACGAGATCTTTGGAGCAGAGGCCGTGCCACCTACAATGATTGAATAGGTCACGCTGTTGCTGGTTGTCGACGTCTGGAAATTCAGCAGGGGATCGGGAGGCCCGGCAAACGTGATCGTGCCCTTGTCGAAATCAAAGCGCTTTGCCAGAATCTCTATGCGGCCTCTTAAAAGATTGTAACTGCCCCGGATACGCGGCGCGTCAGTGGAACCGGTAATCTGGATCGATCCGCCGAATTCGGCGTCAATGCCGCGTCCACGCAGATAAATTTGCGTCGGTGAACCCACCGAAATGTCCAGCAGCAACCCGCCATTGCGGCTATTGTCATCAGCCGTTGCCGGTGCTCTTTCAAACTCCTTTGATTGTTCGACCACGCTCTGCGAAGCATTTTTGTGCGTGACATCGACAAAGGGAATGGAAGCGGGCAACTGATCAGGAATACTGATATCTGTGCGCTGAAGCAGTACAGACCCGCCCACTGTCCCCGATTGTGTCAGCGGGCCCACAACCGTCATATCGGCATCAAAACGCGTGGTCACCAATTCCCCATTGGAATAGGTCCCGTCTTTGACTTTCAATGTCAGGTTTGCCGGCAGTCCATTGGCCGGATCTATACCGACAGTACCGGAAACCGATACGGTGCCGCTGGAGCCCATTTTCCCATCAAGCCGAGTAATCCTCACCTCGGCACCATCAAAATCCAGCTCCGCATTGATTTGTCTTATCGTCAAGGCACTGTTTTGCTCCAGGAAATCAGCATCGGAGGTCGTCAAACGTCCATTGATAACAGGGGCAGCGGCGCTTCCACTCACTGCCATTGAGAGATTTGCAATCCCCCGAAGCTGGATACCCGCATCGGACAATGGCAGCGCCGCTATGCCGAATGGTGCTGTGCCGGAAAGGTTCAGATCAAGCCCTGGTCCCTTATCCAGATCAACGGTGCCGGAAACATCAAGCTCCAGCCCGTTTCCCGAAGCCCGGGTTGTTGTTGTCAAAACATTGGAGCGCAATGTGCCATTTGAATTGATCCCGATGGCCGATATCTGAGCCTGGCGCATGGCTTCGACGGAAAAACCCGTGATCGCCAGTTCATAGGAAACAACGGGCTCCGATGTTTTGCCTGAAATGGTCGCGCTGGCCGAGAGCGTTCCGCTTTGCCCCAATCCGGTTGCAGCTATATTTTCGATCAGGGAAACCGGCAATCCGTTGACTGCAATATCAAAAGCCAGTTGATCAGCCGCTTTTCCAACGATGCTGACAGTCCCCTCACCCACACGCAAGGTCGCCTTCTCAACATGTGTCGCTGTTTCTGCCAATGTGATTGTGACCGGTTCGGCAAGCTCAATGGGGATTGCCCGCACACGCGCAGTGGCGGTGCGAAGTTCCACCGTTGTCGCACCCGTAGCCGTTGAAACCTCGCCGGTGACGGCCAAAGGTTCATTAAAAAATTCGCCGGTGACGGAAAATGGCAGGGCCTGCACATTGCCCGACACGGCAGCGCGCAGGTCCTGGATGGCATTGTCACCTATATTGACCGAACCGGCAGCAAGCGTTGCATCCAACGCCAACTGTCCCTGTGGATCGACCAGCTCGGCGGCCACGGCCACCTTGCTCAGGCGGGCACCGCCTGCCTGCAGATCATCTGCATTGATGTTGGCGCTGACAACCTGTTTGTTGTCTCTGGCCGAAAAGGAAATGGCGCCTTTCAGCGATCCCGCCAGACCATCCTGCAACAACAATGGCCCCAATTGCGCAAGGGATGTAATGTCCACATCCAGATCGCCTGTCATGATGCCGGCGACATCGCCCCTCATCTTCCCCTGTGCGCGGGCACCCGGTGCGCGCAAATCAAGGGTGTCCACCATGACGATCCCATCGGCGTTGCTTGTCACGATCGCCGAAAGCGATAGCGGCTGGTCTTCATAGCGACCATCCAGCTTGATATTGGCCTGGGGATTGGTGGGTGAAGCAATTCCACTGGCAGAAAAAACAAGGTTTTTCAGCGGCTTTTGAAGAATGGAAACGTCTTTGCCCGTTGCACGAACATCAAATTCCGGCTGATCCATCGTTCCAGTGACATCCAGAGCAATATCCAGCCCCCCCGTCAATTCCTGCTGCAGCACGGACAGCTTGGCCAGCGTTATGCTGGAATCAAGCGATATCTGATCTTCCGTCAGGCTCGCCTTGCCCGTCGCCTGCAGATTGCCACTTTCAACCCGCACATCCGACAGGGAAATCTTTTTGCTGGCGTCCTGCGCAACGCGCCCCGTGAACCGTGCTGTCTGCGCACCGAACAATTGGTGAAGCGGACCTTCGTCCTGTTGCAGCATCTGTGCATCCAACAGGAAATCATAGGCACCATTGGCCATTGAATATTCGCCGGAACCATTGACGGCCAATGCGCCGGCATTGCTGCGAAGAGCCGTTATATCAACGGTTTTCGGATCAAATTTTACGTTTGCAACGGCGCGAACGGGTCCCTTGAGCAATGCATCCAGCGCGTCCTGCCCTGTTGCGAGCGAGGCAATACCCAGTTCCATGCTGATGGAGCCCGCGCGCGCCAGAAAATCAATCGCCGACGAACGACCGGAAATATCGGCATTCGTTACCGTAAAGGCTCCATCAGACAAAGATTGCAGGGAACCGGACAATGTCCAGTCCGCCTTATCAAGCCTGCCTTTCAAGGATGTATTGATCTTTGTATAGCCCACATTGAGGGTCTTGCCGTCTGGCAGATCGAAGGCAACCTGACTGTCAGGTGATCCGAATGTCATGACACCTTGAAAATCAAGATCATCCGTGTCGGGCAAAGCATGACCAGCAATATCGGCCGATAGAAGCGCGGACTTTGCCGTGAACCTGTGCAGGCGCAGCGTCTTGTCGCCGGCACGTTCGGCCGAAAGTTCAATATGCGTATTGCCGGCGAAAAGCGGCGTTATTTCCCGTGGCAACAGGGGGGCGAGGTTTCCGTCCAGGGTCCCGTCTATGGCCTGTTTTTCTTCGCTCAGCGAGAGCAGAACGTTGCCCTCAACGGTTTTGATCCCGTCAAGGCTGACGGCCAGTTGGGCCTTCCAATTGCCCAAAGGTCCCTGGCCGGAGAGATTGAGTTCCACAGCCGGCAGCCCAAATATATTGACGGCACGGGCGATCAGGCCATCAGATGGTTCCCTTGCCGCAAGCTCCAGTTCCAATTCATTGCTTTCAGGCGATATTTTCCATTGCGCCGATATTTCACCCTCCGTTCCGTCGGTTCGCACGACATCAAACCTGCCGGAAAGGTCCACCGGCGAATCTTCCAGCAGAACAGAACCGGTTACCTGCAGCATGGCCTCCTCGCCCAGCACCGGTTCGGCGAAATGCATGCGTTGAACGAATATATTTTCAATCTGAATGCCGATTGCAGGCAGCAGGGCACCGTCGTCCGCTGTCGTATCAGCCTGTGTGGTTGCTACGGGTGGCCTGGCGATATCCACGTCGCCAACGGACAAATGGCTGATATCAATGCGTCCGAACAACAAGGCACCCGGTGAAATACCCGATTGAATGTCCTTTGCCACCAACCAGACGCCAGCGGTATCGCTGACCGCCAGGCTTCCGACCTTGGGTCTTGCGGTCAGAATTCCGGAAAGATCACTGATCTCTATCTTTCTTTCCGGCGTGCTTATCAGCGAATTGACGAATGATGTGGTGATGGCAAGGCCAGGCGTTGTGCCCAGCAATCCCAAAACCAGCACGACAAGACATGCCAGCACGATGGAAATAACAGTCAGGATGCGAAGCGATCGTTTCATCAAGTAGGTCCTGTAAAGGGATTCGCCGTTTCAATGATATCTCAACCCTTGGCAGAACGCCTAATATTCTGATGGGTTCAGCCTTCAAACAACCTGATGTTTCAGGTCGCAAAAGCAGTTTTCACTGATGAAGATGGCTTTAAAAAGCCTGTCCAAGACCTATGTAGACACCGAAGCTCGGTTCGCCACTGATTTTTTTAAGCGGCAAAGCCACATCCAGACGCAACGGCCCCACAGGTGTGAGATATCGGATACCGGCACCAACGCCCGTATACCACAGACCTCCCTGACCAGGCGTGGATGCGGAAAATGCGCCACCGGAGTCGACAAAGGCTGCAAGGCCAAAGGATTCGGTGAGTTTCAGTCGGGCCTCAATCGAGGCTTCAACCTTGGACAGACCACCGGTTGGCAGATTGGAATTGTCTCGCGGTCCCGCAGCCTGATAGGCATAGCCGCGAATCGATCCCCCGCCACCGGCATAGAACCGGCGATCGGCGGGCACCTGTGTCAGGTCTGCCCCGACAATGGTTCCGGCAGCAACCCGGCCGGCCAGCACAAAGGATCCGCTTTCGTTCAAAGCACGATAGGCGCTGAAGGCTGCCTGCGTCTTGAAAAATGCAACATTGTTAAGCGTGTCATAGGCAGGCGCACCGGAAAACAACATTCTGTAGCCGGACGTCGGGTCCAGTTTGTTGTCTCGCGTATCATAGACAATTTCCATCGGCGTTGAGACAATCAGGCTTTCGGACGGTCCATTGGTGTCCTCATATTGTGCATATTCCACATCTAGACTGACTTCACCGGTCAATTGCTCGTTGAATAATTTGACCAGCCCGACATTGCCGTTCACCGACGTCTTCTTGAAAGCATCGGTATCTTCAAGGTCCGCCTCAAGACGTGAACGGAAGGTTGTGGTCGGCCCCCATACGCCGGGTTTGGTGAAGATGGCTGCAACATGATAATCGAGTGATGTGGAGAAATTCGAACGACCGACGCCTGATGCATCTGCTTCCAGCCGCAGCGATTCCGCCCGTCCGAAGAGGTTTCGATGCAGCCAGAATGCTTCCGCGCCAAGTCCATCATTCGTGGCAGCCGTGGCGCCAATACCAAATGTCCGAGGTTTGCGCTCGCTGACTTCAATATTGATCGCTACGGAGCCATCAGGCCCCGGAGCCTCGGCCTCGTTCATCACCACGCTGTTGAAAACACCAAGCGCCCGCAACCGCTTGCCGGCTGCCGCAAGTCGTTTCGGACTGAAGATCCCGCCTTGCGGAATATTTGCCTGCTGTATGACAAAGTCGGGATCCACATCCTTGGTGCCGGTGACGGTGACAGCGCCGAATATGGCCTTGGGCCCCGGATCCAGAAGTACGGAAACGTCGAGTTTGCGTGTCGTGTGATCGGCGGTCATCGTACGATCAACCACCTTGGCGAAGGCATAGCCCATATTACGCCAGGCGCGGACCAGTTTGCCGTCCGTCGCAACAACAAGTTCCGAGCGCGCGACCTCACCACTGGTTATTCCATAGTCGCTCAGATCAATCGGTTGCCCGTCTGTCGTCTGTGCGTTTGGTTGGGCAAATGTGAATACCGGACCGGACATAATATGGATCACCACATGCGCCATGCCACCGCGTTCCAATTTGGAATCGATTGGCACAAGCTCAAAGGGGCGGCCATTGATCATTATGCTGACAGTCCCACCGTAGTGAGCAGTGGAGAAAAGCGCAGCGATCAACCGCCTCTTGTCATTCCTGGCGCGCGTCAGGAGACCGATCGTCCCTGATGGCAACGTGTCCTTTTTCGTCCATAGAATGGAAACGGACTGAAGCAGGGCTTCCAACTCAGGATCATTGACGCTCAAGGCCACATCGTATTGGATCGGATCCCGCACTTCCTCGACGACTTCAACGGCCTTCTTTTTCCCAAACAGGTGGATTCCGAACAATTCAAAGGCTGATGCCGAGGGTGAAGACCCGACAACAAGCATCGACGCCGCAATCTGCAGGATTGCCGCACGTTTGAGCCAAAAAGAGCAAAAATGATCACCTGCCATCGGAAATTCCGCAGTCAGGGCCAGATGTCTGTTTCACGGATACAGCCAAAGCTGTTTCCGCTATTCCACATAAAGCAACCAGCCGACCTGCAATACCCTTCCTTCCAAATGGCTCTACCGGTTGAGCCATTTGGCCCAATCGATCGCCCTGATCCCTTGTCCGGAAGCGGCAATGCCGCCAGTATTCCGGAACGCAATACACATCCGACATGGGCTCGAAATACCAGAAGCTGCAACATCCGGCAGCGGAGCATGAAGCCCAATCCTGTTTAAATACGCACCAATTATGGCAAGTCTTGGTTAATAACAAATTGTTGTCGTCTTCTCGTCAAAATCGCAATGTTGAATTGCCGTTTTTTGGACACTCCACTTACCAAAAGAGAGCCCGAAATACCCAATCATAGCAATGCCTTGATCTCGAGTTCCCAGTTTTCCCGCTGCGCATGGTCACCTTTCAATCCAAGAATGCCCTCCCTGATTTTGACCATGCCAAATCCCCAAGCCTGCTCAACCGTCACATGAGGTGGCATGACAAACTCGCCCGGTGACACAATTGCATCAATGATAAAGGGCCTGGGGATGCAATGGCAGCCTTGATTGCCGGCAGCACGCCGACAGCCTTTTCAACACGGATACCGTTTCCGCCAAAGATTTTGGCATATTCCGCAGAATCAGGATTGAGCAGATGTGTGGCATCGCGATTATAGGTGTATCCGGAAACCTCCATTTCCATTTTGACAAAACCAAGTTCACGATTGTTGAAAACATAGCCCGTTGGTCAAATGCAGCGCGCCTGGGCCGAACGTCCCGGCACAGAAGCCGATGCCGCCGGACAATGCCGCCGGACTATAGGCTGCATAGGCTGCATTTTCCTCATGCCCTACGGCGATCCATTCAAAACGATCGTCTCGCCCTATGGCTTCCAGCAACGGATTGAGGGCATGACCCGTCACCCCGAATATCTGACGCGCACCAGCCGCATGAAGATTGTCCAAAAGAACGTCACAAACGTTTTTCTTCCCGGCCATTGTTCACTCCTGTGACTGCTGCCCAATGGAAACCGCAACAGGCTGTGCTGGATTGCTTGAATTGCCTCAACAAGGCTGCTTCGAATGACGCCAATATGAAACATTGACCGATTTTGAACATGGCTGCCGTCAGGATAACCTTCGCAAATTACAATTTCCTGAATCCGATCAACAGGCTGGCATCACAGTGATGCGAAAACGGGCAGCAGGCTCTCAAAGGATTTGGTAAAGGACTTGGCAAGAGATTGACAGCGCATCGAACGCGGGAGATATGAAAGACATGACGGAATTTGTTCGCCTGGCCTGACGTCACCGTGCTCGCTTTGCCCGTCCCATCGGCTTTCGTCATGAAATCTTCACTGCTCTGCAACGAAAGGAACCCGGCATGAAACCTTTGGAACCCTACGACAGCGACAATATCTTCACAAAGATAATTGAGGGGTCCATCCCTTGTGAGAAGATCTACGAGGACGCCGCAACATTTGCTTTCATGGACATCATGCCGAGGGCAACCGGACATTGCCTTGTCATTCCCAAGGTCGGAGCGCGCAGCATACTGGATGTAAAGAAGGAAGATTTCGCCAATATCATGGAGACCGCGCGGCTGGTTTCAAGAGCGGCCATGACTGCCTATGATGCAGACGGGATCACCTTGCAGCAATTCAGCGAACCTGCGGGTGGCCAGGTCGTCTTTCATATCCACGTGCATATTATCCCGCGCTTTGACGGCGTAAAGCTGCTGCCGCACACCGGCAAGATGGAAGAACCGGATATATTAAAGGCCAATGCGGAAAAAATCCGCCGGGTATTGGCGCAATAATCCAGATTGCGAATCAACTGGCAATATAGGCCTTTATCTCCTCTGCTTCGCGTTCAACCTGCTCGATCCGCATGCGAACCACATCGCCAATGGAGATAATGCCGCCAATTTTTCCATCAACCTCGACCGGCAGATGGCGAAAGCGACCCTGTGTCATCATTTCCATCAATTGGATGACCGAATGACTTTCGTCGCAAACCTTGACCTTGCTCGTCATGACACTCGACACCGGGGTCTCGAGGATTGATGGCCCCTTTTCTGCCAGGGAACGTACGATATCGCGTTCCGACAGAATGCCACAAATCTTTCCTCCGGGATCCGCAACGACAATCGCACCAATCTTGTGCCTGGAAAGCTCCCTGCCAGCCTCTGCGACGGAGATATCTGGACCGACTGTGACAACATCCCGCCCCTTCTGATCCAATATGGCTTTAACTGTCATTGTGACATCCTTTCCCGCGAATAAACCCGACTTGAATGCCCCCCGACAAGGGGACCACTTGCCTGCTCGGTAACCATGGTGCGCGGAGAAATATTGAATTGCAAGCGTCACATGCAGCATTGGCGGCAAATTTGCAGCCTTTGCTGCACGGCCTTGTAGAACCCATTCATTTTTACTGGCAGATCAAAAAAGCCTCACGCTTTTCAGGAGTTATTGACGCCAAAATGCCTGGTATCAAACAGCGGAAAGAGAAAGAAGCCGAACAGAAAACCACCAATATGCGCTTCCCAGGCCACCTGTGCGCCTTCCGGGGCACCGGCTGCGAATCCGAAAGCAGCCAGCGCATTGATCCCGAACCAGACCACAACATAGGTTACAACAGTGCGGTTGGTGAATGCTTCACTCAAACCGAGGCGTGGCAAGAGATGTGCATGGAGGCGGTTGAAACGCCCGTTTTTGGGAAAGGCAAAACGTGCCGCAGCGCCCATCAGCGCAGATACCACCCCCGATGCACCGATCATGGGCACATTGCTCCCCTGATTGAGCACGCCATAAAGCGCAGCGGCGCAAATCGATGAGATCAGCCAGAAGACCAGGAACCTGCCTGTACCAACGCGGCGCGCCACAACAGCACCAAAGGCCATCAACCAGATGGAGTTGACCACAAGATGTGCGAATCCCCCATGAAGAAAGGAATAGGTCAAGGGCGTCCAAAGCCATGCGTAGCTTTGTTCCGCGGTTTCCAGCGCATACCTCAAGGGAATAAATCCACCTTCGACGATGAGATGAAAATCCTGAACCTGTGTGAGGATGAATTCCCGAACAATCTGGATCAGCCACATCAAGGCGAGCAGCCAGATGACAACGACAGGTAAATTGAACATGGGTTGTCGTATGGGGCGTTCCTCGGACGGGCCTGACGGCACACGACCGGTTCCGCGGTAATCCAGTTCATCAGCCATGGTCGTGCCTTCCTTTACCGCGTCAACAGGCGTCATATAGCAGAATTGCATAAAAAAGAAGCCGTCTGACATTGCTGTCAAACGGCTTTGGTCGGGCCCCACCCGAACGTCAGTCTGTGCTGATTTCTGCGGCAAGCGCCAACAGTGAACCATTAATACTTTTATGCCATACTGCCTGCATATCGGCAAAGTAAAGTGATCGTTAACCTTAACGCCAAAATTGTCAGTGAATTGCATAGTCCCTAGAAGACTGCCAGTTGACCGGACCTCTTAAAACTTTCTTTTACATACCTATCGCTGCTTACTGCTTGTTAACGGACGCGCCGTATTATGGCCACATTGGGCGTAACGACTGGATTTTATCAAAATGGAATTAGTCAAAGGGTTGGCAACATCAAATGAACCGAATTTGGTAGAGGATACGGCATTCCAGAATGTTGTTGTTGATCTGCACGGACGACTGATGTGTGCTGACTTCAACGAGTATGAGTGTATCGCTGCCAAAATGTCACCCGGTGAGGTGCAGTTTGTTTGCGCAGCGCGACCGCGTGTTTATGAACGCATCGTCGCTTATATCGACCATATCGGGCGCGTTGAAGGCAATGTCACACAATTGCTGGACAATGGCTTCCAGATCGCCGTCAATGCAACCGACAGGAAACGCCAAAAACTGGCCGCCCAGTTAACCTGGTTCGCCAACAAGAATGAGCTTGGCCTGCCGGAAGACCGGCGCCACGAACGCATTGTCCCACGCAGCCCAAATGCCGAAGTGCGGTTGGCTGATGGCGATAGCTACCCTTGCCGTATCGTCGATTTGTCCATGTCCGGTGCAGCACTGGAACTGGACGAACGGCCCGCAATGGGTTCACAAGTCATGCTTGGCAGCATGCGCGCACGGGTTATTCGTCACTTTGATGACGGCATTGCCATTGAATTTGTGACCATTCAGCCTCCAGAATCCCTCGAAGGGTTTCTGTGAAAACCAGTGGCAGGCAAAACATTTGATCGCATCAATGCGATTGAACTTGATTGCAACATGCCTCCCGCTGAAGACCATTTTCAAAATCTGACCATTTCATAAAATCGACACGAGCCAATCGTCACCTATTGAAACTGACGGCCCGCTGACATTTCGGGTTTGGCCAGATATTTCCTGTCATTGTTGAAAACGCTCTGTTTGCAAGCGTCTGAGAAACGTTGGCTTTTGCCCATTTGGCATGCCCTGCATGAAATAAGCCTGCACCTGACGAACCCTTCCGCCACATCGCGCAATGTTCCATCACGATTGCGCCAGCTGTTTCCGGACATGGGCAAAATGCATTTTCCAAAGAATAGCCACTGAAAACTTGCAACTGAATTGATTTCAGCTGCGGTAGGCGCTCGCGCTGCAGCGGGCCAGACATCAATCAGACCCTGTCATTTTTGCCGACAATCACCTGCCGTTGGAAATGAAAACTTCAGGTTGACCAAATCAGTCGAATTTGAGGCAATTTTTATACTTATTTTATATTCATTTTACTTAAATAAATAGTTCATTTGTACTTGTTTCTATCGTTTATATTCTCAGGATTTAAAAATATCAATGTCATTGTGCTCCCAACGAAGACGGGAAACAATGATATGAATATCGGGACTATTTTGAAGATTGCCATCCTGTGCGGAATGAGCCTGATGCCAGTTGAAGTTATGGCCAGAGCGCAGAGCATGAAGACCCATGGCCTGACCAGTCAGCCAATCGGGCATTACAATTTTTGCAAAAGCAATCCTGGCGAATGCAGCCAGCGGTCGGGCAAGACACACCCAATGCAATTGACCCGCGAGGCGTGGCGTCAGATGATCGATATCAACCAGCGCGTCAATATGGCCATTGAACCGCGCACCGACATGGAACTGTTCGGGGTGGAAGAATACTGGGCCTATCCGCAATCTGTTGGAGATTGCGAAGATTACGTGCTGCTGAAGAGGCACCTGCTGATGCAGGAAGGCTACAGCCCGTCGGATCTGCTCATCACCGTTGTTCGCCAACCCGATGGTTCCGGACATGCCGTCTTGACCGTTCGGACAGACAACGGCGACTTCATTCTCGACAACATGCGCAACCAGGTGCTCCTGTGGTCAGATACGGAATACACGTTCCTGAAGCGTCAATCTTCCCGCCATACCGGAAAATGGACAAAAATCGAGCATAGCCGCACAACGATTGTCGGCAGCATCAAGGACAGATAAACGCAAATGCATCCGGTGATCACCCGGAAACAACGTTAGAGAAAAACCTTGGAGATGCCTCTGATCGCCAGCTGGCAGACTTTACGGCAATCACATCGGGAACGAGATCTGCAAACGATAAAACCGAACGCAGATTATCGAAGTGGAATACAGACACAAAGCAATGGTTGCACGCTCCGTGGAAACCATATGCGCGTAAAAGGCCTTGGTCAGTCCCCACCCTTCCCGTCTCGGACCATGGCCTTGGGAGCCGATCTACCCGGTCGGCTCCCTTCCCCTCATGGGGTAACCCGGACAAGCCCCTTGGCAAACCGACGGGCATTTTCCACATAGTGCCGGGCGGACCATTGCAGCATTTTCACTGCATCATCATCCAACTGCCTGACTGCCTTACCAGGCGCACCAATCACCAGAGAGTTATCGGGAATCTCCTTTCCCTCCGTCACCAAAGCGCCAGCGCCTATCAGGCAGTTTTTGCCGATTTTTGCGCCATTCAAAACCGTTGCTCCCATGCCGACAAGGCTGTTGTCGCCAATGGTACAGCCATGAAGCATGGCCTTGTGGCCAATGGTGCACCCCGTGCCTACCGTCAAGGGGAACCCCTTGTCGGTGTGCATCACGCAGTTTTCCTGAACATTTGACCCTGCCCCGATGGTGATGCACTCATTGTCCCCGCGCAACACGCTTCCGAACCAGATACCAACGTCATTTTCCAGGACCACCCGGCCTATGACAACAGCAGTGTCAGCAATCCAGAAAAATCCTTCAGGCATCTGTGGGCTGTTGGCTTCAAGTTTGTACAGCGGCATGGTTTTCTCCATTCATCAGTCAAAACGCAGCGACGGCGTATAAGAACCGCGGCCTGTGACACTTCATAATGAAACCCTGTCGGAAATGAAACGACAAGTCTTCCTGTCAATGTTGTTGCAACCGGGAGACTTGACGGAATATTGCATCAAATTTACTCGGATTTAACCATAATACTGAAAGGTTGAAATAGAATACCTAACCCGCAAAGAAATCGAGTCGGGGAAAAGAGCGAGTCAGCGAGTTCATGCAACAACCCAATGAAACAGTATCGGCAGAGATATATGAACCTTTGATATCTGCCCGCCTGCTTCGCAGAACGATGGCCGTTGTACTCCTGATCGCAATTCTTACAATCATACTCAATATTGGCGGCCGATGGTTTGGCGAACGTATGGCCGCTGGTGGTTACAACGTCGACGAAAGCCTCAAAACAATTACAATCGCTGGCGACAGGATGATTTTTCCCGCCAATACGATCCGCTTTGAGAGCCAACGCGCAGGCGGCCCATCTGATCGTCTTGACCTCTATGTTGTCTGGCCGGAACTGGCAGGATATTCCCTTGCCAACAGAGAACAATTCAACAACAGCGAAAAATCCGGGAATCTGATTTTTCTGTCTCTGATGCCAAAAACAATGCAACTTGACATGTCAGCGCGCCTTGCGCCGATTTACAGCAAGCTGACAAAGCCTGGTATGGCGTCCAGTATTGACGGGCTTGAAGCGCTGGAGTTCACCGAAGATAGCCGTTACGTTGACGAAATACTCTATGTCGGTGCACGAGAAGACAGCAAACCATTTGTTGTTCGCTGCTTGAAGGAGGAAAAGCTTCCAAGCGGTTCGCGTTCCTGCATGCGGGATATCAATATCGCTCAGAACCTGAGCGTCACATACCGTTTTTCCAACGGCCTGCTTCCACAATGGCAGCAACTGGACAGGGCTATCTATAATTTCATTGAAAAAGCAATACTACCGGGTACCGCGCAGTCCCCGGCATGATGACATATGATTGCAGATGCGATTGACGCTTCCCGCCAATCGGATCGGCATCTTCAGTGGTCGTCCAGATCCATTTCCAGAATGGCCATGGAAAAATTGAAAGACAAATCACCGTCTTCCTCATCGCGAAACAATACGCCAAGAAATTCATCGCCCTTGTACACTTCGGCGGAATCGTTTTTGTGCGGTCTGGCGCGCACAGCCATCTGCTGACAGAAGGTCTGTTTAAAGTAGGAATCGAGTTTTCGCAGTTCTTCGGGCTTCAAAATGATCTCCGTTCTGGTGTCTTGTCTGCACGGCTTCTCGCACGGCACCAATCAGGCTGTAAAGCCCTGCGGACCTCTGCCGGGCATTTAATGCGGTTTGCCTTTATAAACCCAGCGAACCACAATTCGACCGACCGACTGCCTGGTTCACGACGGCGTTAACCTGCCGAGTGGTTCATTCTTTCCCGGGAATCTGATCCATCAGTCGTGCGGGTTCCCGGCAACCTGCCTTGCCAACAACACGCGCAGGCACACCGGCCACTGTTGTTGCTTCAGGCACGGCCTGCAAGACCACCGAACCGGCTGCAATGCGCGAGCAACATCCGATTTCTAGATTGCCAAGGATCTTGGCGCCGGCACCGATCAGCACACCGTGGCGCACTTTGGGATGCCTGTCGCCAGCATCTTTACCGGTACCGCCCAGCGTCACACCATGCAAAATGGAAACATCATCCTCGATCACAGCTGTTCCGCCAACAACCAGACCTGTTGCATGGTCGAGGAATATACCCTTGCCCATGCGTGCACCGGGATGAATATCGGTCTGGAATACCTCTGAAGACCGGCTCTGCAAATAGAGTGCATAGTCGCGGCGGCCCTGTTCCCAAAGCCAGTGCGCCAAACGATGCGCCTGAATGGCGTGGAATCCCTTGAAGTACAAAACAGGTTCGATAAAACGGGCACAGGCCGCATCGCGGTCGTAAACGGCCTGTACATCAACCCGCAATACGCTGCTCCATTCGGGCCAGTCTGCCAGCATCTCTTCGAAGGTCTGCCGCAGCAGATTTGTTGGCATGTCCGGGTGATCGAGTCGTTCACAGACCCGATGGATCACCGCATCCTCCAGCGAACGGAAGTTCAAAATCGTTGAATAATGATAGGTGGCAAGCATGGGATCATTTTCCACCGCCTGCTGTGCTTCGGTTCGAATGGCATCCCAGATCGGGTCCATGGACTTGATCTGCTCGGTACTGATGGCTTTGTTGGCAATCATATTGCACCCTTCTGATGACCACCCTGTCGAGGCCCAATCATCCCTATCGTCAAAAACTCGCGTATGCTCTATCGCACCTTGAACAACATCCAGTAAAGATAGAGCAGATATGTTGAATTTCAAATGGATAATATTTTCATGAAATCAAGTCACTCATTTTCTGAAAATGCGCTCATTGCCACGACTGACGATGATCGCGGCTATCTCACCTTCAACCGGCCTGAGAGCAAAAACGCCATCAACTTCAGAATGTGGCAGGAAATTCCATTGGCATTGGACTGGTTATGCAGCCAGGGTGACATCCGCTGCATCATAATGCGCGGGGAAGGCGGGCGGGATTTTTCGGCCGGCGCTGATATCACCGAGTTTGAGCAAATGCGACAGGCCGCCCCAGATGGGCAGGCCTATGAGCGCTCAAACACGTCCGCTTTCAGGGCTGTTCGCCTGTGCCAACTGCCCGTTCTGGCAATGATCAATGGTATCTGCTTCGGCGGGGCCTTCGGGCTGGCAGCGGCGGCGGATCTGCGGATCGCAAGCAACGAAGCACTTTTCGCGATACCGGCCGGGCGACTGGGGCTTGCCTACCCGGTAGACGCCATGAGTGATATTGTCGAAGCGCTGGGGCCGCAACGCGCAGGTTCTCTGCTCTATACGGGTGGAAGAATGACGGCACGCGACGCGCAGGCGGTCGGTTTTATCCTCTCCACCTGCGGTTTGGCGGATCTCAATGTCACGATGACTGCACTGGCCGATCAGATTTGCGCAAATGCGCCGATATCGAACAGGGCGTCAAAGGCGGCCATCCGCGCTGTTCTCACTGGAAACAAGGAAGACCGGTTGCTGGCCGAGGATTTGGCTCGGTCCACTTTTGACAGTTCTGATTATGAGGAAGGTCGATTGGCGTTTCGAGAGAAAAGAAAGCCGACATTCAGCGGGCATTGACGCAACGGGCAACGACCATCGAACCTATCGGCCCAATCCCGTCACATCTGTATGCCCATCACCCCGCAAGCGTTGCTTGCGGGGTGATGAACTGTTCAATATCAGTAAGGCGAACGGCACTGCTTACGAGGCCCGTGGTAGGGCTGGAACGTGTTGTCCGATACCCGATATGAGCGGTAATGATCAAAACACCATCTCACATGGCGGTTGCCACCTTGCGATGGCTGATTTGTAATGATGCCACCGATAATCGCACCGGTTATGAATGCTGCGCCTGGAAACCAGTAACCATTATGCTGGCGATAACCTCTGCGCGGTTTGTTGTAACCACGGTGGCCATTGTAGTAGGCACGGTTTCCGCGACGTTCAAATTTGTTTCGGCGGTGCTGGCGGTTCTGGTTGTGTGCTCTGTTCTTTCTTTTCTGATTGAACTGAACCTGCTCGACTCGGTTGGGTGCAGACTGAACCTCAACGAGAGCGGGTCCTGAAATGATCGGAGCGGACATCGCACCGAAACTTGTCAACGTCAAAGCCGTTGCACATAAAACGGAAAGAATCCTGGTCATTGATATCTCCTGCCTGGCTGAATAAAATCTGCTGTTCTATCTTGTTAATCCAGCGATCAGCGTCGCTGGCAGCACTTTAATCTGTGAGTGAACAACGCCTATGCCCGCAGATGGTTCCATTGGCGCATGCCAAAGGGTAAAATTGCGCCGAAACTTTAAAAACAAGTCGAAGTGCATAACGTACCACCCAAATTCATGCGGCCGAAGCCACAGACACTAAAATCTGCAATGCTGTTTGCAGTCTCCCGACGAGATCGTTGCTCATTATTAAGTTAACTTGTTGCAAAACCCTTGAGTTAAATCAATTCGTTCCAAAAATTCAAAAATAGATTCCTGGAACAGGTCGTTTCGGTCACCCGCGACCATGTGCCCTGCCCCCGACACATCAGCCAGGACAGCGTGCGGCACCATTTCCTGAAACTCCTGGGCCAGCGCCAGAGACACCAGTTCTGATTGCTGCCCTCGCACCAGCATGGTTGGTATCGACAACGCGCGGGCAGCATCCATACGGTAGTCTTCCCTATGGGCGCGCCCTGAGTGCACGGGATGCGGCCCATTGATGAATGCTGGATCCCAATGCCATCGAAAACGTCCATCCTTACCCTGACGCAGATTCTTCGACAGACCACCCAGAGATTGCGGGCGATTGCGATTGGGCAGGTAGGCCGCCACCGCCTCGGCAGCTTCTTCGAGAGAACCGAAACCATCCAGCATGCGGTCCGACATGAAGCCGATAATGCGTTCAACGCCTTCGCGCTGCATGCGCGGCGTAATGTCAACCAATACCAGCGCGGCAAGAAGTGTCTGGCCCGATGCATATTGCGCAACCAGGGCTGATATGCCGCCAAGAGAGGCCCCGACAGCAATTGGCTTGACCCCATATCCCTTTGCCACGGCCTGCACAACTGTACCCACATCGGCAGCATAATCATCAAAGGAATAAAACTGGTTATCGAGCCACTCACTGTCGCCATGCCCACGCAAATCAACGGTGATGGCGCAACGCCCCGCTCGTTGCATTGCTTGCGCCGTGGCGTCCCAGGCGTGCCGTGTCTGCCCGCCTCCGTGAAAGAACAGAACGGGTTGTTTGGCGTGTCCGTAGATACTGGCGGCCAATTTGTTGCCGTGTACGCCAATATAGGTGTTATCAGCCGTCGCCGCGCCACTATTGTTGCGCGTCACATGGCTCATGGTGTTGTGTGGTCCTGATAAAATTGCAGCACCGCGGCCTTGTATGTACGATCCCCTACGGCAAGCATGTGATCGCGGTTCAGGATTTCAAACGCCTGACCGTTCGGCAGCATTTCAGCAAGAACACCCGCCGAACCGGCAATATCGTCTTTCGTTCCAACGGCAACCATTGACGGCATAGTCAGTCTTGCAAGGTCCTTGCGCGCAACAAGAGTACGCGAGGATTCAATGCAGGCGGCAAGCGCTCGACGGTCGGAACCGGTCTGATCCGCAAAAGCCCGGAACGCGCGGCCCTTGGGATCGGTGACATCATCCAGGGAGGGTGCCAGCAAGGCATCGGCAATCAGGTTCCAGTCACCCACGCCATCCACCAGACCGGACCCCAGCCCACCCAGCACAATTGTTTTCACCAGCCCCGGTTCCGCCAGCGCAAGAAATGCACACAGGCGCGCGCCCATGGAATATCCCATTATATGGGCCTGACCGATGTCGAGATGCCTGAGGATCGCAAGCGAATCACCCGCCATCTGATCGGGCGTGTATAATTTCGGATCATGCGGTTTTGCGCTGTCGCCATGGCCACGGTTATCCAGCGCCACCACGCGGTAACCAGCGTCAACAAGTGTTTTTACCCAGCCGGTAAATACCCAATTGACGTGTGCCGTGGATGCAAACCCATGAACCAGAAGGATTGGCATCCCCGATCGCGGACCGACATCCAGATAGGCGATATGCACACCATCATTTCTGATACTGTTCATCGGCAAACGACCTGTATCCATGCCCGAATCTCCTCAAAGTCCAATAAATCAAACGTTATGAACGACGACCAGAGCCGGTTCGGCCTCTACCGCCATATGTAAAATGAACGCAGGCGTTTGCCTGCTGCATCTCAGCGACATCATGTCTTCCCACAACCAGCAATCAGCACGCGATAATTCAAACGCCTCACAATATCAATCTCGCAGCAACGAACGAAGGAAAGTGTTAACGGGTCATCGTACCGGAAAATATTACCCCTATGCTTCAAATGGGTACTACACAATTGACAACCACGCGTATATGTTTCGCGAAATGCCGCTAAAATGGAGTGCCAGGATGGCCGGACATCCCATACCATATTTTCACAACGACGCCGGGCATCCCATTATTGAGATTGGGGCCCGAAAGTTCATGTGCGTCGGCGCCCATCCACCCTTTGATCATCCCCATGAATTTCTGGATATGGGCGATGATACGGAAATCGTTTGTCCATACTGTTCGACACTTTATCGGTTTCGTCCGGCGCTGGTCGCTGATGAGACAATTCCTGCAGGCTGCGTCTACGGTGAAAAAGTCGAATAGATCCGCTTAAAATGCACTGGTAACCGAATAAAATCGGCCTGCCTGACCTGACTTGACGAGCAAATATCCCACTGCTGTAACGTGCACACTTCATGTGATGCACCGGGGTAGGCATCATGCAACCAAAAATTGCTATTGTAGGAGCCGGCATTGCAGGGCTGAGCGCGGCCCTTGCCTGTGCCAGGCTCGGATTTCAGACCGATATTTTTGAACAATCAGCTTCTCTCACGGAGGTTGGTGCCGGACTGCAATTGTCTCCCAATGCGACGCGCCTTCTCGATGAACTCGGCGTGCTGCAGCGCCTTGGCAACAAATGGTACGAACCAGACGCACTATCATTGGCATCTGGCAAGGATATGCAGACCCTGTGCAACATCCCCATAGGTCCGCAAGCCCGGCAACGCTGGGGAGCCCCCTATGTGGTGGTCCATCGCGCAGACTTGCTGGGCGCATTGAATGAGGCTGTCGGGCAGGAAACCACGTGCCGCCTGCATCTGGGCAAAACGATTTCCGCAACAACCCAAAACGAGTTGACGCAACACCTTAAGGAGATTTCAGGCAGCGCGCCGGATCTGATTGTCGCTGCCGACGGTGTCTGGTCCAGGACAAGACAGATGCAACAAGGCGCATCTGCCGCTACTTTTTCCGGTTCCATTGCCTGGCGTGCGCTTTTGCACCACAAGGATTTCCCCGCCCTCGAAGCGCCCGAAAATGTAAACTTGTTCCTTGGCCCGGATACGCATCTGGTAACCTATCCGTTGGGACAGCGTGGCATGATGAATGCCGTGGCTGTCACGCCCGGTGGAGCCGGGACGCGCGCTTGGGACAATAGCGGTGACAGTGACATTCTGGCCCGCCACTTCCGGCATTGGAATCCGCAGATCACCTCGGTTCTGGCAGCGACGTCCTGGCGTTGCTGGCCGCTGTTCGAAGTCAGGAAAAACGCATGGCAAGCGGCAAACAGGACCGTGCTCATTGGAGATGCCGCCCATGCCATGACGCCCCATGCGGCCCAGGGTGCGGCCATGGCGATCGAAGACGCCTGCACCCTTGCTGCCTGCTTGCAACGATCCAACGGAGAGATCTCCCCTGCCCTTGACGCATTTGTCTCAATACGGGACCCGCGAATCAACAAGATCCGCAAGCGCGGAGATTTCAACAAATTCGCCTATCAGACCAAGGGGCCCATTCGCATGGCCCGTGATCTTGTTTTATCCCTGCGTTCGCCGGCGGGACTGGCTGCTGATATGGACTGGATCTACAAATATCGTCTGGACAAACCATAGGGTCCAATCGGGATATGCGCGTCGTCACTGCGACAAATGCAAAGGCCGAGCAGCGTCATATGTCATGGCGCATAGATGACAGGTGTCAGTGTAGAATCTGGCTGAGGAAAAGTTTCGTGCGTTCGTGTTGCGGGTTGTCAAAGAAGGCAGCGGGTTCGTTCTGCTCGACAATCTGACCTTGGTCCATGAATATCACCCGGTTGGCGACCTGCCTGGCAAACCCCATTTCATGGGTGACAACCAGCATCGTCATGCCTTCTTCGGCAAGACCAACCATCGTATCAAGCACCTCCTTGATCATTTCCGGATCAAGTGCCGATGTCGGCTCATCAAAAAGCATGACGCGCGGATTCATGCACAAGGAACGTGCAATGGCCACGCGTTGCTGCTGGCCACCAGACAGCTGACCGGGATACTTGCCGGCCTGCTCGGGAATCTTCACACGCTCCAGAAAATGCATGGCAATTTCCTCGGCTTCTTTCCGGGGCATTTTCCGCACCCAGATCGGCGCCAGGGTGCAGTTTTCCAGAATGGTCAGATGCGGGAACAGGTTGAAATGCTGAAACACCATGCCGACCTCACGGCGTACTTCATCAATTTTCTTCAGATCATTGGTCAGTTCGATACCATCAACGATGATCTTGCCTGACTGGTGTTCTTCCAGTCGGTTGATGCAGCGGATCATGGTTGACTTGCCTGACCCCGAAGGCCCGGCAATGACGATGCGTTCCCCCTGCATCACCTTCAAGTTGATGTCGCGCAGGACATGGAAGTCGCCAAACCACTTGTTCATTCCAATAATTTCAACGGCGACGTCCGTCTCTGATACCGTCAGCTTGGCACGCAGGTCCAATTCAGCAGCGTTTACAGACATTGTATTCCCTTTGGTTCAATTCCGTTCACCGCTCGATTGGCATTTCCTCAGGGTAGAGAGTTTGCATGCCGGAACCGAGGCAGAAAACCCAACACCAAGAATGACCAACACACCATGGGCCGTTCCAGATTGAAACCCGCCACAGGTTGGCGGTTCGACCAACTGCATCGCAAGCCATAAGAATTGGACAAAGCTTGTGAGGTCAAGTGTCTATGTAAAAAAGACCGATCGAGCCCCTTTGTGCTGATGGCCTAACGTTGTAAACCCGACTGCATCAATCCGGTACAGGAACAGCGACATGACGAAAAAAACCGACAAATCAAATTGGGGCAGCAACACCGTTCTGGCGCATGCCGGAAACAATCCACAGGACTATTTCGGTTTTGTAAATCCGCCTGTTGTTCACGCCTCGACCGTATTGTTCCCCGATTCCGCCACTATGGCTGGCCGCAACCAGAAATACACCTATGCCATCCATGGGACACCAACCTCCGACGCCCTGTCTGAAGCGGTTGATGCGCTGGAAGGATCGGCCGGGACCATTATCGTGCCATCCGGTCTGGCTGCTGTCACCATTCCACTGCTGGCATTCCTGAAGACCGGTGACCATATGCTGATGGTCGATTCCGTCTATCATCCGACCCGCCGCTTCTGCGATACGTTGCTGCGCGATATCGGCATTGAAGTGACCTATTATGACCCGCTGATCGGTGCGGATATCAAATCGCTGATACAGACCAACACACGTGTGGTCTTCACGGAATCACCCGGTTCAAATACCTTCGAAATTCAGGATATTCCGGCCATTTCCGAAGTCGCACATGACCATGGCGCTGTGGTGATGATGGACAATACCTGGGCCACGCCGCTCTATTTCAAGGCGCTCGACTTCGGCGTGGATATCAGCATTCATGCAGCCACGAAATATCCCGGCGGCCACTCCGACGTCATGTTGGGGTTGGTTTCCGCAAATGCGCAGAATCTGGCCCGCTTGAAAGACACGCAGATGCTGCTTGGCGTTTGTGGAAGTCCCGATGACAGCTATCAGATTTTGCGTGGGTTGCGGACCATGGGCGTGCGACTGGAACAGCACCGTAAATCAGCTCTCGAGATCGCCCAGGCATTGAATGGCATGCCGGGCGTTGCCCGGGTCCTCCACCCGGCTTTGCCGGATTTTCCCGGCCATGCCTTATGGAAGCGCGACTTCAAAGGCTCTAGTGGCCTGTTTTCCATTGTTCTGGACGGCGGGCCCGATCAGGAAAAATGGGTTGAAAAAGCCCATGCTTTCCTCGATGCACTTGAAATATTCGGTCTGGGATACTCCTGGGGTGGCTATGAGAGCCTTGCAGTTCATGCCCATCTGGATGATCGCACAATTGCCAAGAAACCGTCCGAAGGGCCGGTCATGCGCCTGCAGATTGGGCTCGAAGACGGTGCAGACCTGCTCAATGACCTGCAGAGCGCACTTGCCGCCGCAAATGAAATCGCCTGAATCGATTGATTCAAATCCGCAGAGATCAGGCGCAACATACTGATTCTGCGCCTGTATTGATCTGCCAGAAATATCAGCAGAGGAAATATTCCATTCCCCTCGTGACGCTCAGTTCTTCAGGATGCCACCGGCATCCAGAACGGCCTGCTGTGTATCAACATCCAGCAAGGCTGCATCGCCGATATCCACATCGATGATTGGCAATCCGGCGCTGGCGATAACCTGCCGTGCGCCGACATCGCCTTCCAGACGCGACAATGCCTCGAAAGTCTCCCGCGGCAGAATGACCGGATTTCCGCGCAGCGCGCCGCTGGCAGCTCTGACAATAACCTTCGCACCCGCCTGATTGAATGTCTCCAGCATGGTGCGAAGATGCGCTGCTGAAATACCCGGCATATCGGCAAGCATGACCAGAACACCGGCCACATCGGGGCCCATCACCGAGACGCCACAGCGCAGCGAGGAGGCCATCCCTTCATCGAAATCGGGATTGTGCACAATGGCAACATCCAGCCCCTCAAGCGCCGCTTTCATATCATGGCTTCGATAGCCGGTGATGACATGGACATTGCCGGCCGATTGCGCGGTTTCGACTGATTTTCGAATCAGCGGCACGCCATCGAATTCTGCGAGCAATTTATGCGGCGCCGGCAATGGCCCTTCCCTGTCCAGGCCTCCTGCTGCTTTGCCTGCACCCATCCGGCTGGCACGCCCCGCAGCAAGGACAACAATGTCCACCGGCCGTTTGCCCCTGGAGACCTGTTCACTGGCAAGCCGCGGCTGCGGACGTCCGGGTATTTCCTTGAGCAGGCCGCCAACACCCATTTGCATGATCATTTCAGGCGCGGGTGTTTCGCCGGCCAGGATGCGCGCCAGAACCCAGTCAAATCCGTTTTCTCTGGGGCTTCTTGCACAACCGGGGGCACCAATGACCGGCACCTTGCCGACATGCCCCAGCACCAGAAGATTGCCAGGATCCACCGGCATACCAACCTGATCGACATGCCCGCCGGCATGGAGAATCCCGGCAGGCAAAACATCAAGCGGGTCGACAATCGCCGACGCACCAAACGCGATAACCAGATCGCACCTGTCAATCAGAGAAAGGATCGCCTCACCCACTGCGACCGCATCGTGGGGAACCCGCAATTCACGCAATATGTGACTGCCTGAAGCATTCAACCGTTCCTGCAAAAGCCGGGCAGTCTTGTCCATGACAGATGGTTTGAGTGAGGGCAATTGTGTCGCGACCAACCCCACAACACGGCTTTCAAAGGGTCGCAACACGAGAATACCCGGTGCACTGATTGCCTGCATTGCGCGCTTCAAGTGATCGCCGGCAACCGCCAACGGAATGATCTTGACCGTCGCCACCATGTCGCCTGCAGCAACCTGCGTATGATCCGCCAAAGTTGCAAGCGTGATGGATGGATGCACAAGATTGAACTGATCAACAAGCGTCTTGTCGGCAAGGAACAGCCCATTGTGCGTGGCATAGAGATTAACCCGACCGGTTGCCGCCTTGCCCGCTGTCAAGCCGTCGGCGACCAACACATCTGCAAGCCGTTCAGCAGCGTCATCCTCACCGACATCATCCGCCTCCAAACGGGCCACAATCACCTGCTCGACCTGCGCAGATGCCAAAGTCGCCAGATCATCGGCGCTCAGAACCCGGCCCTTTTTCAACCGCACCTTTCCGGCAACAAGTGAATGTGCCAGCACTGAACCCAATGCATCATCACGTTTGACAGGTCCAAATCTCATGCAGGCCCCATTGGTCGCTGGCGCAGCGCCGCAATGATTTGTGCCAGAACGGCAACGGCTATTTCTTCCGGGTTTGCCGCGCCGATATCCAGACCGATCGGCGATGCGATGCGTCCTATGTCCGCTTCGCTCAATCCGCGTTCGCGCAGCCGCTCGACCCGCTTTGCATGGGTCTTCCTGCTGCCCAGCGCCCCGACATAGAAACATCCGGCCTCAAGTGCCGCCTGCAAGGCATAATCATCAATCTTGGGATCATGGGTAACGGCAGCAAGCGCGGTAAAGCTGTCGAGAGGGGTTTGTGTCAGAACATCCTCCGGCCATTCGGCCAGAAGCTCAACACCGTCAAAACGTTCCGGCGTTGCAAAGGCCGTCCGCGGATCTATGACTTTGAGATCAAACCCGGCAATACGTGCCATTGGCACAAGCGCCTGCGATATGTGAACCGCACCAATAATCACCAGTCTGGCCGGTGGCAGATGAACGTTGAGGAAATAGGATCGCCCATCCACCTCGACGCTCATGGATTTGCCGGAACGAAATGAGCGCTCGATAGCCTCGCCCAAAGCACCGGCCACCGCATCGCCCGGAGCAATCAGGCGGTCGCGTCCATCACCAAGGTCCGTCAGCAGCAAGGCCGCCCTGCGGGCGTTCCTTTCAACATTGAGTTTTTTCAGAAGATGTGGATCCACAGTTCAACCCAGCCTTTCGACATAGACACGAATACGCCCACCACAAGAGAGCCCGACTTGCCAGGCGGTCTCGTCTGCTACGCCGAATTCCAGCATGCGCGGTTCTCCTTCCCGGATAATCTCAGCTGCCTCGCTGACAACCGCGCCTTCAACACAGCCGCCGGATACGGACCCATGAAAATTGCCATCGCCGTCAATGACCAGATGGCTGCCGGTCGGCCTTGGTGCGGAACCCCAGGTTTCCACCACCGTGGCTATTGCCACCTCGCGCCCCTCACCCATCCAGCGTTCCGCGATCATCAAGGGGTCGCGTATCTCGTCTGCGATATCCATCTGCACGTCACCTTCACGCTGTTTCCAGTTAACTACAGTTTGCTAATGCCCCAGGAAACGCCTGGGGTCAGCCTTATTGCTGTCATTGCCATCCAAAGCATCGACCAGATCAGCCATGGATTCAAGATTGTGCACCGGCCTGAACTCGTCAACATGAGGCAACATGGCCCTGACCCCCATTGCCCGCGCTTCAAAACCATCGAACCGCAGCAATGGATTCAACCAGATAAGACGCCGGGACGATTTGTGTAGCCGCTCAATCTGATAGGGAAGATCATCAACGCTTTCGCGTTCAAGTCCATCCGTAATGAGAAGCACAACGGCCCCTTGAGACAGGACCCGGCGCGACCAAAGGCGGTTAAATTGCGACAATGTTTCGGAAATACGTGTTCCACCGGACCAGTCCTGAACTGCGGCCGAACATTCCAGCAGCGCCTCGTCGGGGTCGCGATGGCGCATTTGCCGTGTCACATTGGTCAGGCGGGTGCCAAAAAGAAATGTATGCACGCGTCGACGCTTTTCCGTCAACACATGCAGAAAATGCAGGAAAATACGCGTATATTGGCTCATTGAGCCCGATATATCGGCAAGCACCACAAGCGGCGGATGAACCATGCGCTGCTGGCGAAACTTGGGCAGGATCAGCGATCCACCGGTTTTGAGCGCTGTGCGCATGGTTGACCGCGGATCAATCACGGCCTTCCGATGGGTTTGCCGGAAGCGCCGGGTGCGCACCATATCATTTGGCAGAACAAGCTGTGACATGGTGCGTTTTGCCCGCACGATTTCATCCGCCGTCATCTGCGCAAAATCCGTTGTGCGCAAAACCTCACTGCCCGAACTGGTAAACCGCGCATCCACCTCGATTTCCGGGTCTTCATTGATCGGGCGGGGCTTTTCCCTGTTCTTGTGGAAGGCTTCATCGACGCGGCTTTGTGCCGCCCGTTGTTTTTCCCGGTTGCGGTAGTCCGGGGCAACCGGGGAAAACATGGCAATCATTTTTTCGATCAAATCACGCGAACGCCAGAAAAGACGAAATGCCTCGTCAAAAACGGCATGGTCTTCGTGTCGGTTGACGAATATCGGGTGCAGGGTCCAGTAAAAGTCTTCACGCGATCCAATCCCGGCAATCGACAGTGCCCTTATGGCGTCCGTCACCGCTGCTGGTCCGACCCGCATGCCGGCGCGACGCAGCGTGCGGGCAAAATAGACAATATTGTCCGCGAGCCGACCTTCAACCAGTTCCTGTTTGTTGCCTTCAGCCAAAGCGCCCTGCTCCGCAGATCGTCACGCGTCCGCTATTTCTGACTTCAATTCATCGAGTATTTTTCTGCCGTCACCCTCTTCGATCCGGGCAATATCATCCTGGTATTTCAACAGGGCACCGATCGTATCGGAGATGATTTCGGGATCCAGCGCCACGCTGTCCAACTCGGTCAGCGCTGTTGCCCAGTCGATGGTCTCTGCCACGCCCGGCTTTTTGAACAGATCAAGTTCACGCAATTTCTGCACATAGGCGACCAGTTCCTGCGAAAGCTGCCTGTTGCAACCGGGCACCTTGCGTCGGACAATCTCCAACTCTGCATCGGCCTGCGGATAGTCAACCCAATGATAAAGACAACGCCTTTTCAGCGCATCATGGATTTCACGGGTACGATTTGTCGTGATGATCACAATGGGTGGCTCTTCGGCCTTGATCACACCGATTTCCGGTATGGTGACCTGATACTCGGAGAGCAACTCCAGCAGGTAGGCTTCAAACGCTTCATCCGTCCTGTCCAATTCGTCGATCAGGAAGATCGGTGCTGCGCCATCGACAGATGAAAGCGCCTGCAATATCGGACGACGGATCAGATAGCGGTCGGAGAATATATTGTGCTCGATGGCTGAGCGGTCCGATATTCCAGCCGCCTCCGACATGCGGATTTCCAGCATTTGAGCGGGATAATTCCACTCATAGACCGCGGTCGAGATATCCAGCCCCTCATAGCATTGCAGACGAATAAGCGGCCTGTTCAGCCCGGCGGAAAGCACCTTGGCAATTTCCGTCTTTCCAACGCCCGCCTCACCTTCCAGTAAAAGCGGACGCTGCATGCGCAGACTGAGAAACAGCACGGTCGCAAGCGCCCGGCTGGCAACATAATCCTGGCTCGTCAGCAGCGCCAGCGTTTCATCGATGGAATTGGGAATTGCACTTTGAGGATTGGTCAAAGCTGTATCCTTCGGCATAGAGTCGCAAGGGCACGGTCAGCGCCCTCATTCAAGGTTCAAGTTTTCAGGCTACAGGCTTCGCCACTCCCGGTCCATGAATAGAAGTGAAGATTGCCGGTTTCCAATGCGCAATCCAACCACTTCACCAAAAAGAACCATATGCGTTGCCATGATTGTATGCTCCTTGATGATGCAATCGAAAACCGCAAGCGCATCGCTCAATGTCGGTGACCCGGTCGAAAGCGTATCCCACTCACCCATTGCAAAACGGGCATCGGCATCTTTGTTCTCAAAGCCCGCAAAAGCGGCAGCCATGTCCTGATGCTGGACCGCCAGTGTATTCAACGCGAATCTGCCACTTTCCAGAAAGATTGCATTGTTGGGATTGCTCTTGTTGAGGCACACCAGAACGGTCGGCGGATCGTCAGACACCGAACAGGCGGCTGTAACCGTCACACCGCGGCGCCGGCCCGCGTGCGCGGTGGTCACCAGTTGCACATGTCCGGCATAGTGGGCCATGGCATCCCTGTAGTCGCTGGACCCGACGGCTTTTGTTTTCAACACCCATTGTCTCCAATCGTCATGGCGCCAGTTCCTGGCAACGCTGCCTTTGTGGCATTGGTCTTCGAGGCCAGACATGTTTCAATGAAGGCATACATAGAGATATCTCTTTTTATTGTAACCATTGGCGGAGCTTAAATTTTGCGAATCGCCAGCTTGAAGCCTGTTGCATGGTGATTGACGGAACGTTTGCCTGCCCCATCAGGGCATTGATTATCGGGCACCACAGAAGCAAACACGCATGTTCGACTTGGTTGCCCTTTGCTGATCTGTTATCGCTGGAGCAGATCAACTATTATTGGGATGAGACATGAATTCCCGCACGCACGAACGACGCGCACTGGATCAAAATTGATGAAACTCTGGTTACCCTATGTCCTTGCAGCCTGCGTCCTGAGTGCAGGCCACACCCTTGTTGCACCGGCCATGGCACAATCTGCCGATCAAGGCCTTCGCATTGGCATCATGAAACCGCAAGAGGGTGCATTTTCTGTTCTCGGGAACCAGATTGTCAACGGCATCAATATGCTCGCCAGCAGCACGGATCTTGATATTTCGGAAATCCTGATTGAGCCTGACACCTGCGATGCTGCAGGAGGAACCGATGCTGCCAGCGCTTTTGCCGAAGCCGACGTGGATGCTGTCATCGGTTTCTTGTGCATGGAAAGTCTCAGCGCGGCCTTGCCGATTTTGTCGTCGGAGGGAATCCCGGCCATAACACTTGGTGTGCGCTCGCAAATCATTGCCGAAGACAGCGAGCAAAACGGCTGGCTGTTTTACCGACTGGCACCACGGGCGGACGATGAAACACGCATGATCGCGCAAATCATTTCCACACAATGGCAGGGCAAACCTGTAGCCCTTGTCGACGATGGTACGATTTATGGTCGCGAACTGGCCGAATCCGTTCGCATCATGCTTGAGGAAAAGGGACAGTCGCCGATCTTCATTGATAACTTCCGACCGTCCCAGGAAAAGCAGTTTGGCCTCGTCAAACGGCTGGAGAAATCCGGTGCCACCCATGTTTTCATCGGTGGAGACAGACAGGACGCTGCGACGATTGCCCGCGACAGCATTGCCTCCGGTTTCAATCTGACATTCCTTGGCGGTGATGCGCTGAAAGCGGCAAGCAGTGAACCCGACCTTGCCGAAGGCGTTCTGGCCGTGACACTTCCCGAACCACAATATCTGCCAAGTGCCCGGCAGGCCGTGGCACAGTTTGACTCAGCCGATCTTTCGGCAAACGGATATACAATTCCAGCCTATGCCGCCGGTCAGATTTTGCTGGCAGCCAAAGCAGTATCCACCGCCCGTTCTGTACCGATATCGCAGGCACTCAAACGGGAAAAGTTCACCACGGCCATCGGCATGATCGCGTTTGATGCCTTGGGCGAGCGCAAAGACAATCCTTTCGAACTCATGGTCTGGAAGGACAACACCTTCATTCCAGCCAACCTGGCAGCCAGAATGACGCCGGTCTATTCCAACGGAGAGAACCAATGAAAACAACGGGTCCAAGCAATCTGATCACTGATGTCGAAGGCTTGCTGGTCGGCAATGCGCAGGATACCGATTTGAATTCAGGTGTGACGACCGTCCTTTGCGAGGGCGGCGCCGTGGCTTCTGTGCAGGTTCTCGGCGGCGCTCCGGGCACCCGGGACACGGACCTTCTGGAGCCCCACAATACAGTGGACAGCGTTCATGCCCTGGTGCTTTCCGGCGGATCGGCCTATGGCCTGGATGCCGCCACCGGCGTGCAGGCGGCCTTGCGCGAGCGGAATATCGGTTTCGAGGTTGCCGGCTTTTGTGTCCCCATCGTACCCAGCGCCATTCTTTTCGACCTGGCCAATGGCGGCAACAAGGATTGGGGTCGCTACCCTCCCTACCGGGAAATGGGGTACGCATCCGCAAATTCGGCCAGCCGCGCATTCCAGATAGGAACCGCAGGGGCTGGAACCGGCGCTTTGACGGCTGATCTCAAGGCCGGCCTCGGCTCGGCTTCCCTGGTGATGGACAATGGTGTCACACTTGGCGCGCTTGTGGCTGTCAACGCGGTCGGCACCACCAATGTGGCCGGTGGGGGCCATTTCTGGGCGGCACCCTTTGAAGTGGACGACGAATTTGGTGGGCTTGGCCTGCCCTCGCCCCTGCCCCAATCCACGACGGACCTGCGGATCAAGTTTCGCGACAACCACAGCCCGGAAGGCGCCAACACGACGATTGCCGTGATCGCGACGGATGCAGTGATGACGAAGGCTGAGGCAAAACGTCTCGCGATCGCTGCGCATGACGGTTTCAGTCGCGCCATATGGCCCTCGCACACACCCTTTGACGGTGACCTGATCTTTTCCCTGGCCACTGGAAAGAGCGGCAAACAACTGGACGTCAATGGTTTCCTCGACCTGTGTGCCGGCGCTGCTGCGGTAATGTCACGGGCCATTGCCAGAGGTGTCTACCATGCCACACCTCAACCCAACGACATGCTGCCCACCTGGAAATCAAGATTCGGCAAGTAGAGCGCTTGCGCCGAAGACAGACGACCTGTTTTGACGTTTGTTTCATTCGTCCGATAGTGTTATGGCCCGGTCGAATTGCAATTGCACGGAGCCTGAAATGAATCGCCCGATAAAGATCGCACCGTCAATCCTTGCCGCCGATTTTGCAAACCTTGGCCAGGAAGTGCGCGATGTAACAAGTGCCGGCGCGGACTGGATACATCTTGATGTCATGGACGGGCATTTCGTTCCGAATATTTCCTATGGCGCAGATGTCATCAAGGCTGTGCGCCCATGCAGCGATGCCATATTTGACTGTCATTTGATGATAGCCCCCTGCGATCCTTTTCTGGAGGCCTTTGCCAAAGCCGGCTGTGACATCATCACAGTCCATGCCGAGGCAGGACCACATCTTCACCGTTCGCTGCAGGCGATTCGGGCACTCGGCAAAAAGGCAGGTGTCTCACTCAATCCCGCGACACCGGAAAGCGTCATTGAATACGTTCTGGATGAAGTTGATCTGGTTCTGGTCATGAGCGTCAATCCGGGCTTCGGCGGACAGAAATTCATTCCGGCCGTTCTGGAGAAAGCCAAAAACATCAAGGCAATGATTGGCGATCGCCCGATTGATCTGGAGATCGATGGCGGGATCAATGAAAAGACCGCATCTCAGGCAGCAGCTGCTGGAATCAACGCACTGGTCGCCGGCTCCGCGATCTTCTCCGGTGGCTCGCACGATGCGTACAGACAACGCATAACGGCCATCCGGTCCGCTGCCCAAAAGGCACAGGGCAAATGAGGGTGATGAAAAGCGGAGTTTTGCGGCTTGCCGCCTGAACATGAAGCTTCGCGCGGGCGCGGCGGTCATTTTTTCGCCCGTGCCCGCGATGCACTGCCTTCACCCTTCGTCTTGATTTCCGGTGCGCTGTTTTGGGGCTGCGCGATGGCGCTGTCGCTTTATGCCGGGCTGGAAGTGATGATGGGTGGCTTTACCTCACATCGCACAGCCCTCATCGCGCTCTATTTCGCCGGTGGAACAATAGCCTTTCCGATGGCGCTTTACACAGCACGTTTTCTCGGCCTGCGCAGGCCTGCCGAAGTCCGGTTTGCTTCGGCATTCGTCTGCCTTATCGTTGCAACGATCGCCTTCACTTCCGGTCTCTACGCCATCATCTACTGGAATTTCTATGCCAGTTGGGCAGGCGATTTCCTGTCGATCGCATGGGCCTATCAACTGGCTTTCACCACAGCCAGTGCGCTGTTTCAATTTGCGGTTATCGGCCTTCGCTACTTTCTGCCGGTCGGTCTTGTATGTCTGATTGCTACGAGCTTCTGGATCGCCAAAAGGATGCGTTGAGAACAAAGGCAAATTCTGTTAGAGCGCTGCAAAGAAAACATGAAGCGGTTCTGCAGCATGAAGCGCGCAGACAAACCACCGAACCATCCATTGTTTCAAGACACGATGTTTGGTTCTGTTGGCCGGGCAATTTCCCGATCAATTGAAGAGAGCGGTTCACGCCGCCAGCTAAATCCAACGATGTCACCAGTGAGTGTTGCCCATGATACCCCGTTACTCCCGTCCCGAAATGGTCGCTATTTGGTCGCCGGAAACCAAGTTCCGCATCTGGTTTGAAATTGAGGCACATGCTTGTGATGCCCTCGCCGAACTGGGTGTTATCCCCAAGTCAGCCGCGCAAACAATCTGGGACAAGGGTGGCAAAGCCGTTTTCGATGTGGCCCGCATTGATGAAATTGAAGCTGTGACCAAGCACGACGTCATAGCCTTTCTGACCCATCTGGCGGAAATCGTCGGTCCGGATGCCCGCTTCATTCATCAGGGAATGACCTCATCCGATGTGCTCGACACCTGCTTCAACGTGCAATTGGTCAAAGCCACGGACATCCTTCTGGCTGACATGGACAAACTGCTCGACGCGCTGAAAAGGCGGGCCATCGAGCACAGGGACACCATTACCATCGGTCGCAGCCATGCCATTCATGCCGAGCCAACGACCTTCGGTCTCAAACTGGCGCTCGCCTTTGCGGAATTCGAGCGGTGCAAAAAGCGGCTGATCGCCGCCCGCGAAGAAATCGCAACCTGCGCCATATCGGGGGCCGTGGGCACCTTTGCCAACATCGATCCGCGCATTGAGGAACATGTTGCCAAGGCCATGGGTCTTGTTGCCGAACCGATCTCGACGCAGGTCATCCCGCGCGACCGTCACGCGATGTTCTTTGCGACTCTGGGTGTGATTGCTTCTTCAGTGGAGCGGCTTTCGGTTGAAGTGCGTCATCTGCAGCGCACCGAGGTGCTGGAAGCGGAAGAGTATTTCTCCCCTGGGCAGAAAGGGTCATCGGCCATGCCGCACAAACGCAATCCGGTGCTCACCGAAAACCTCACGGGCCTCGCACGCATGGTCAGGGCCTTTGCCCTGCCGGCCATGGAAAACGTTGCCCTTTGGCATGAGCGCGACATTTCCCATTCATCGGTGGAACGCATGATCGGGCCGGACGCAACCGTCACACTGGATTTTGCCCTTGTCCGACTGACCGGCGTGATCGACAAATTGCTCGTCTACCCTGAAAACATGATGGCCAATATGAACAAGTTCAAAGGACTGGTTCACTCGCAACGAGTCCTTTTGGCCCTCACCCAGGCAGGTGTAAGCCGCGAAGATGCCTACAGTCTGGTTCAGCGCAACGCCATGCGCGTCTGGGAAGAAGGCAAGGATTTTCTCGCCGAACTGCTGGCTGACAAGGATGTCCGCGCAGTCTTGTCGGAGGATGAAATCTCGGAACTGTTTGACCTGAGCTACCATACCAAACATGTCGATACGATTTTCAACCGCGTTTTTGGCGCAGGTACAACTGGTAAAACAGCACCAACTGGAAAAATTTGACATTTTTTCAAAGCCAATGGTCTGAAGACACACAATCGGAACGGATCAACAATCCAATGATCCGTTCCACAGAAATCTACAACGCGATAATCAAAGCCCGGGGACTGTCATGAAAGCATCTGAGGCCGATATTCTGGTTGTGCCCGGATACAAGAATTCCGGTCCACAGCACTGGCAGAGCCGTTGGGAAACGAAATTGTCCACCGCACGCCGCGTTGAACAGCAATCATGGGAAAAGCCGGTTTGTGAAGAGTGGACTCAGGAAATCGCCCGCGCTGTCAATGCGTCCGTCAGGCCGACTGTTCTGATCGCGCATTCTCTCGGGGTGGCGGCCTCTGTCCAGGCGATTCCCCAGTTTAGTAAAAAAATTACCGGTGCCCTGCTGGTTGCCCCGCCAGATGTGGCCAATCCGAAAATCCGCCCGCGGCATCTGATGACATTCGGGCCCTACAGCCGCGATCCGCTGCCATTCCCCTCTATTGTGATTGCCAGCAAAAATGATCCCTATTGCAGCCTGGACGTGGCTGAGGACATCGCTGCGGCCTGGGGATCATTGTTCATGGATGCCGGCGAAGCCGGACACATCGATGTCGCCTCGGGCTTTGGGCCCTGGCCGGAAGGATTGATGGTTCTTGCCAAATTTCTGGGCCAGTTAAAGGCCTGACATCACGACAGCACTGGGTCAGATAAAATAAATTTGGTCAGGTTTTAAACCTGACCTTCTCATTTGAAGCTTTGCGTTGCGGAAAACCGTTGGAAACGGTTTTCCGCAATTGCACTATTCCGAAATGATCTGCGCCCGGGCTGTTTGCAGCAATTCATCCATGGTGCGGCGGATCTGATGATCAGACTGCTCAACCTTGGCAGCTTCGAGATCCCCCTTCACCTTGCGAAAGACGTCCTCGTCGCCAGCTTCCTGAAGATCGGAAATGACAACTTCCTTTGCGTAGGCCTCGGCCTCTTCGCCCGTTTTGCCCATCAAGGCTGCCGCCCACATGCCCAATAGTTTGTTACGCCGGGCCTCTGCTTTGAAACGCAGTTCCGCGTCATGGGCAAATTTGTTCTCAAAGGCATCGCTGCGATCGTCCATGCCGCTCATAGTCTGTACTCCCGAAGGTCGATAGAATTATCCTGATAAACAGCCGTCCCGGCTGTTCGTTTCATACGTGTAAACCAAAAGCGCGCCGAAAGATCAATCATTGCGTTGGCCGATTATCAAATAACACGGCATTTCGGCCAAAATGCAGGCGTCAAGCGATTGTGAAATGCACCGCTTTGGGCTAGATCATAGCCAAACTGTCGCCATTCGACGCAGCATGCGACAATACCGCTGCAGAAACAGAGTGAACCATGAAGCGTCGCCGCCGCATATACGAAGGCAAGGCCAAAATACTTTATGAAGGCCCTGAACCAGGAACCCTCATACAGTTTTTCAAGGATGATGCCACCGCTTTCAACAACAAGAAACATGATGTTGTTGAAGGCAAAGGTGTTCTGAACAATCGTATTTCAGAATATATCTTCAATCATCTGAACCGAATCGGCATTCCGACGCACTTCATTCGGCGTCTCAACATGCGCGAGCAGTTGATCAAGGAAGTTGAAATCATCCCGCTGGAAGTGGTTGTGCGCAATATTGCCGCAGGCCAGCTGTCAAAAAGACTGGGTCTTGAAGAAGGCACGGTTCTGCCGCGCTCGATCATCGAGTTCTATTACAAGGCCGATGCTTTGGATGACCCGATGGTTTCCGAAGAGCACATCACGGCTTTCGGCTGGGCCAGCCCGCAGGAAATAGATGACATCATGGCGCTGGCCATTCGGGTCAATGATTTTCTCAGCGGCCTTTTCCTCGGCGTCGGCATCCAGCTTGTGGATTTCAAGATTGAATGCGGCAGGCTGTTTGAGGGAGACACCATGAGGGTTGTCATCGCTGACGAAATCTCGCCAGACAATTGCCGCCTCTGGGATGTCGAGACCAAGGACAAGATGGACAAGGATCGCTATCGCCGCGATATGGGAGGCCTCGTGGAGGCATACCAGGAAGTGGCTCGGCGTCTGGGCATTGTCAACAAGAATGAGCCACCCCGCGGGACCGGCCCGGTTCTTGTCAAATAGCTGCTTTTGCTCAAACGGCATATGGCAACGCATACGTTAAGGAAAAAGTCTGTGATGAAGGCGCGAGTGACCGTAACCTTGAAAAATGGTGTTCTTGATCCACAGGGAAAAGCCATTGAAGGTGCGCTTGGATCAATGGGCTTTGAAGGCATTGGCCATGTCAGACAGGGCAAGGTTTTTGACCTGGAACTCTCAACCACCGATGCAGCAGCTGCGCGCCAACAGCTCGATGAGATGTGCGCGAAGCTGCTGGCCAATACCGTGATTGAAGATTACGCCATCGAATTGATCTGAACGGCGCTCTCTTTCGACCTTTTTAAAGATCCGTGCGAACAGCCCACAGTTCCGGAAAAAACGTCCGATCCAGTGCCGTTTTGAGATAACCCACGCCCGATGAGCCTCCAGTGCCCTTCTTGTGTCCGATGATTCGCTCGACGGTTTTCATGTGACGAAAACGCCATTGCTGGAAATGATCCTCTACGTCCACAAGTTCTTCGGCCAGTTCATAGAGCTCAAAATAACGTTCCGGCTCCCGGTATACCTGCAGCCAGATATCGTGAAGCGCATCGTTGTAGCTGTGTGTCTTTGAAAAATCACGGTTCAGCAGAGAATCAGGCACGTCCAGTCCCGAGCGTTTGACCAGTGCAATGGCCTCATCATATATGCTTGGTCCTCGAAATGCCGCTTCAAGGCGCGCATAGACCTGCGGTGTGTGGCGGTGCGGTGCCAGCATACGCTCGTCTTTTGCACCCAAAAGGATCTCCACCAGCCGGTATTGATAGGATTGAAACCCCGAGGCCTGCCCCAGTGTATCGCGAAATGTCAGATAGTCCGAAGGTGTCAGGGTCGAAAGCACATCCCAGGCGGAGATCAATTGTTCCTGGATTCGCGAGATCCGCGCCAGCGCCTTGAATGCCAGCCCCGCCTTGCCGTCACGCATATTCTGCATGGCAAATTCCAGCTCGTGAATAATCAGGCTGAGCCAAAGTTCCTGCACATGATGGACAATGATGAAAAGCTTTTCATCCTGCTTGTCGCTGAGCGGCACTTGCGCAGACAGCAACATATCAAGTTTGAGGTAATCGCCATAGGCCATGCGGCCCTTGAAATCGAGTGCCATGTCACTCTCAACCCGACTGTTATCATCTGTCAAAATGCTCTCCATCCAATCAGCTGTGCAAACCGCATCGACGCCCGTCGCTTGTCTACAGCGGTTCGATCGGCATTTGTTTTAAGTGTAAACTATCTGGACGATACAAGGCGCTCAATAGCAAAGCAACAGCTATCGCAATTGCCGAACATATGCGGTAAAAGGCGGAAGAACCGTATCCAATTCCAGACCCGCAAAGCTTTGACCATGAAATCTGCTGTTCTACTCCTTCCTGGCCTGAACCGAGACCGGGACATGATTGCTGCATTGACCAAAATCTCCGGCGAGCCTCCCGTAACCATCTGGCAGACCGAAACCGAGATTCCCGATGTCGATCTGATCGTCATACCCGGTGGTTTTTCCTATGGTGATTATCTGCGCTGTGGTGCCATCGCCGCGCGCATGCCGGTCATGGAGGCGGTCAGGCGCAAGGCTGCCAGTGGAACCCGCGTGCTTGGCGTATGCAATGGCTTCCAGATACTTGTTGAAGCCGGTCTCTTGCCTGGCGCGCTGATGCGCAATGCCTCACTCAAATTCGTCTGCAAACAGGTTCAGCTTGAAGTCGCCAATGCCGACACGGTCTTTACCGGGCAATACAGGCAGGGCGAAATCATACAGTGCCCGGTCGCCCATCATGACGGCAACTATTTTGCTGAAAGCGAAACGCTCAAACAGCTGGAAGACAATGGGCAGGTGGTGTTTCGTTATGCAAATGGCACAAACCCCAACGGTTCCGTCAATGATATTGCCGGTATCATCAACAAGAATGGCAATGTTCTTGGCATGATGCCCCACCCGGAAAACCTGATCGAAGCCGCGCATGGCGGCAATGACGGTTACGCCCTGTTCAGTGCCGCACTGGGAATCGCAGCCTGACCCGCCACTCTTGTCGCTCTGTTGTAAGGAATTAACGTGACCCCGGTTGGCACACATACTGCTGAAGCACCAAGACGTCGCGTTTCGCGTCCGGCCCTGTCGATCATATGGGGGGGTCTGCTTGCCACCGGACTATTGACCGGCTGCCAGAGTGATGGACCGGGCCCCGGCAATCTGACACTTCAGGCATCCGAACCGGCACTGCCGGCCATGGAGCGCATCGCCCTTACGGCCAGCAAATGCTGGTTCAGGTCGGGCAACAGAAGTTTCAAGCCATACCGGCTTGCCATGGAGCTCAATTCCCTGACGGGACGCCCGCGTATCCTGCTGGTTCCACGCAACAGGCCCGAAGACCGACCACTTGCCGTCATTGAGGCGGAAGGCGATCCGGCCACGATAAAGGCCTACGGTGCCTTGCTGTTCTCCCCTACCGGCAATCTCATGGTCGCTGACATCAGGGACTGGACCAAAGGGTCCACCACATGCAATTCCGCCACCTGACACAATCAACCTATTGAAACCGGACATGACCATCCCAAACGAAATTCAGATCACCCCAGAACTCATCGAGGCCCACGGCCTCAAACCGGATGAATATGAACGTATTCTCGCATTGATCGGCCGCGAGCCGAGTTTTACCGAACTGGGTATTTTCTCGGCGATGTGGAATGAACACTGTTCCTACAAATCATCGAAAAAATGGCTGCGCACATTGCCCACAGAGGGGCCTCAGGTGATCCAGGGTCCTGGTGAAAATGCCGGAGTGGTCGATATTGGTGACGGTGACTGCGTGGTTTTCAAAATGGAAAGCCACAACCATCCGTCCTATATCGAGCCCTATCAGGGCGCTGCAACCGGTATGGGCGGCATTTTGCGGGATGTCTTCACCATGGGCGCTCGGCCAATTGCAGCCATGAATGCGTTGCGTTTTGGCGAACCCGACCACCCCAAGACACGCCATCTTGTTGCCGGCGTTGTTGCCGGGATTGGCGGCTATGGCAATTCCTTCGGCGTCCCCACTGTCGGGGGCGAAGTCGAGTTCGACGCGCGCTACAACGGCAATTGCCTGGTCAATGCCTTTGCTGCAGGCCTGGCAAAAACCGATGCGATTTTCTATTCGAAAGCTGAAGGCGTCGGTCTGCCAGTCGTCTATCTGGGCGCCAAAACCGGGCGTGATGGTGTTGGCGGCGCCACAATGGCTTCCGCCGAATTTGACGAAATGATCGAGGAAAAGCGCCCCACCGTTCAGGTTGGCGACCCGTTCACCGAAAAATGCCTGCTGGAGGCAAGCCTTGAACTGATGGCATCGGGCGCCGTCATCGCCATTCAGGACATGGGCGCAGCCGGGCTCACCTGTTCGGCTGTCGAGATGGGCGCCAAGGGCGATCTCGGCGTGGAACTGAATCTGGACATGGTTCCGGTTCGTGAAGAAAACATGAGCGCCTACGAGATGATGCTATCGGAAAGCCAAGAGCGCATGCTGATGGTTCTGCGCCCGGAAATGGAAGCGGAAGCAAAGGCCATCTTCGTGAAATGGGGGCTGGATTTCGCCATTGTCGGCAAGACGACCGACGACCTGCGTTTCCGGATCTTTCATGGCGGAGATCTGGTCGCTGATCTGCCAATCAAGGAATTGGGAGACGAGGCACCGGAATATGACCGGCCATGGCGTGAAACTGGACTATATTCTCCGCTTCCGGCGCAAAACATTGAAGAACCCGAAGATTATGGCGATGCACTTCTGGCGCTACTGGGTTCGGCGAACAATTCCTCGCGCCGCTGGGTCTATGAACAATATGATACGCTGATACAGGGCAACAGCCTGCAATTGCCAGGCGGTGACGCGGGCGTGGTCCGGGTTGACGGCCACCCGACCAAAGCCCTGGCATTTTCCTCCGACGTGACACCGCGCTATTGCGAGGCCGATCCCTATGAAGGTGGCAAACAGGCCGTAGCGGAATGCTGGAGAAACATCACCGCAACCGGTGCGGAACCTCTGGCATCGACCGACAACCTCAATTTCGGCAATCCGGAACGCCCGGAAATCATGGGTCAATTGGTCAAGGCCATTGAAGGGATCGGGGATGCCTGCACCATCCTGCGCTTCCCCATCGTTTCGGGCAATGTATCGCTCTATAATGAGACCAATGGCGAGGCGATCCTGCCGACACCGACCATAGCCGGTGTTGGCCTTATTCCTGATTGGTCACAGATGGCAACCATCGGCGGCGCAAAAGTTGGCGACACGATTGTTCTGCTGGGCGGCGACGGGACACATCTGGGCCAGTCGGTCTATATGCGCGACTGTCTGGGACGGGCTGATGGCCCCCCGCCCCCGGTTGACCTCAATGTCGAAAAGCGCAACGGCGACTTTGTCCGCTCGGCCATTCGCAATGGTCAGCTCAGTGCCTGCCACGATATTTCCGATGGAGGCCTGGCGCTTTGCCTGGCCGAAATGGCCATGGCCGCCGATAAAGGCATGAAAGTTGAAATCGATTGCGAAATCGCTCCGACCCACGGGCAATTGTTTGGTGAGGACCAGGCCCGCTATGTGGTGACCATTTCTGCCGAAATGGCCAATTTCTTCTGCATGAGTGCCGAAGGGGCCGGTGTGCCTTTCCGACAGATTGGCACTGTTGGCGATGATCAATTGACGATCAATGACCTGCTCTCCATATCACTAGAGCAATTGCGCAATGCACATGAATCCTGGTTCCCGGACTATATGGACAGGGATATTGCCCAAAGCCTGATAGACTGATTGCCGGCAACCGAAATGACAATGACACAGACAGGAATGAAACCATGCCCATGAGCGCTGGAGACATAGAAACAATGATCAAGGCAGCCATACCGGATGCCGTGGTAACGATCAGAGACCTGGCAGGCGACGGTGACCATTATGCCGCCGAGGTCGTCGCCGAAAGCTTCCGTGGCAAGAGCCGCGTACAGCAACACCAGATGGTCTATCAGGCCCTGCAAGGCAATATGGGCGGTGTTCTGCACGCCTTGGCGCTGCAGACAAGTGCGCCTGACTAATCGATCAGGAAGCCTGGGACATTCGGGCACACGCTGAGGACGTTGCCTTCAAAATCCATTCAGCCGCTCTCCACCAGGTATGTTCTGCACCTATGGTCTGACGAAAAACCCAGGCTGCGGAAAAAACCGCAGCCCTTTCTTTTCGCGCAAAGACTTTCGCCGGAAAATTCCTTGCTGTCACCCATCGCTGCAGCACCTTGTCCGCCGCCCAAAACATTTTGCGGCGGATCAGGGCTGGAAATCACAACGGTTCGGGTCTATTTACGATGTCAGGACAAACTCCGGGCCTTAACCCCGGCAGACACGAGGTATTTGAGATGACGGGCATAAATGATTTTATCGACAACGAAGTCAAAACCAGCGACGTGGTTCTTTTCATGAAGGGCACACCAGCATTTCCGCAATGCGGATTTTCCGGTCAGGTGGTGCAAATCCTCGATTATCTTGGTGTTGAATACAAGGGTGTCAACGTGCTTGCAGATGATGATCTGCGACAGGGCATCAAGGATTATTCAAACTGGCCGACAGTCCCGCAGCTTTATGTGAAGGGAGAGTTCGTCGGTGGATGCGATATCATCCGTGAAATGTTCCAGGCCAACGAGTTGCAGGAACACATGGTTGAAAAGGGCGTAGCCGTCAAAGGCGCAGCCTGATGCGTCAATGGAATGTCTATCTTTCCGGGGAAATCCATTCTGACTGGCGTGAGCAGGTTGAGACCGGCGTGAAAGCTGCCGGTCTCCCGGTGGTTTTCAATGCCCCCGTAACCCATCATGAGGCATCCGATGATTGTGGCGTTGCCATTCTTGGCGCCGAACCGGACAAATTCTGGCATGATCACAAGGGCGCGCAGGTCAACGCGATCCGCACCCGCACACTGATCGGCGATGCCGATATCGTCGTCGTGCGTTTTGGCGACAAATACAAGCAGTGGAACGCGGCTTTCGATGCAGGCTATGCTTCTGCGCTGGGCAAGGCACTGATTGTCATGCACGGTCCCGATCATCAGCACGCCCTCAAGGAAGTGGATGCAGCCGCTCTTGCCGTGGTCGAAACACCCGAGCAGATCGTCAAAATCCTCAACTATGTGATCGACAGCAAGCTGGCCGGCTACACCGGTTAGAACGATTATCTCCCGCGCCTGTCGGACATCCAGATCGGCAGGCGAGCAATTTTCTACGTCCCGGCATCGTGCAACAGGCCTCAAATTCCTGTTGCACGATGCCGTTGTTTTATGAAAGAATATTTAGGTCGCAACCGTTGATGAGTATCAACCCGGGTGGTGCAAGTAGAGTGCAGCCCAATCCTGTTGCGGGATCACAGCCGTAAAACCAACGCTTTCAAACACCCACGCCGCTCCATGGCGCGATTCGGGTGGAGAATAGAGGCACGAATGGATATGCAAAGCGCACCTGATTCTGAAGGCAGAGCTGCCAGCAGCGGCAAAAGTAAAACTTTCGTCGACCGCGCCGGCATCGGTTTCGGAGAATTCATTTTCCTGATCGCCGCCTTGAGTTCGATTGTCGGACTGTCCATAGACATCATGCTGCCTGTCCTGCCCCTGATTGGCGACAGTTTTGCGGTCACCAATGAAAACGATCGACAGGCGATCATTGTCGTCTTCATGCTCGGGTTTGGCGGCGCTCAGATCTTTTTTGGCCCGCTGTCTGACCGCTACGGTCGCAATATCATTCTGATCCCAGCCATATTGTTCTATGCGGGCGCCTCTGTGGCTGCGATATTTGCCGACAGCTTTGCTGTTCTGCTGGCGCTGCGCCTGGCGCAGGGGGTCGGCGCTGCTGCCGTGCGCATTGTTGTCATGGCCATCGTCCGCGACTGTTTTGCAGGGCGCGATATGGCGCGGGTCATGTCCTACACATTCACCATATTCATGATCGTGCCCGTTGTGGCGCCAGCTTTGGGTCAATGGATTTCAAACATTGCCTCTTGGCAATGGATATTCCTGGTGCTGGGTTTTGCCGGAATGGCCCTGGCCGCCTGGAGTGGATTGCGCATCAAGGAGACATTGCGGCCGGATGAACGTCAGCCATTGTCCTTTGCCGGCGTCGGCAATGCCTTTATGGAGATTATGAAAAACCGTCTGGCCATGGGGTATACGCTGGGTGCAACATTGTGTTTCAGCGGGCTGATTGCCTTTGTCGTCTCCGCCCAGCAGATTTTTCAGTCCATGTATGACCTTGGCCAATGGTTTGCATTTGCCTTCGCACTCAACGCCGCGGTCATGGCCGTGCTCAACATTGCCAATGGCGCAATCGTGCGCACCGTCGGCATGCGCCTGATCTCGCATAGCGCTCTCATTGCCTTCGCCCTGCTGGGAACCTTGCTGCTGTTGATCAGCCTTGCCGGTCAACCGCCCTTTTGGGTTTCCTATATCCTTCTGGCGGCAATCGTCGGCGCCTTTGGCCTGGTCCCCGGCAATTTCAACGCTCTCGCCATGGAGCCACTGGGGCATATTGCCGGAACCGCATCATCGGTGCTGGGGGTAATCACCTTTACAGTCGGCGCAGTGCTGGGCGGTCTTGTGGGGCAGGCCTATGACGGAACCTTGATCCCCTTGGCCGCTGGTCTGGCGCTGTTTGGCTGGTTGGCGCTGGCCATCGTCCTGTGGACTGAAAAAGGCAAGTTGTTTGTCAATCCCGCCGGACCGCGTTAGAACATGACCGCGTTAGAACATGGTCGCGTTAACTCATGACCGCACTGACCCGGCGTTGCGGTGGCCCGGCTCAGTTTGTGACGCGATGAATCATTTCTAGTCGGCCTCGTCCGTTTTTGGACTGCCTGTGAGATTGGCAAAATCAAACAGGGTGCGATCCATCAAATGCGAGGGGCGCACATTGGCCAGGGCCCGGATCATCGCATCCTTGCGGCCCGGCATTCTGCTCTCGATATCCGCAATCATCGCCTTCATGGCATTGCGCTGCAGACCATCCTGCGAACCGCAAAGGTCGCATGGAATAATCGGGAAATTCATGGCGACTGCGAATTTCTCCAGGTCATCTTCGGCGCAATAGGCAAGCGGCCTGCACACCAGCACATCACCTTCGTCGTTGAGCAATTTCGCGGGCATGGCGGAAAGCCGACCGCCATGGAAGAAATTCATCAGGAATGTCTCCAGTATGTCTTCCCTGTGATGACCGAGGATCAGAGCGTCGCACCCTTCCTCACGGGCAACGCGGTAGAGGTGCCCACGACGCAGCCGCGAACACAGCGAACAATAGGTGCTGTTTTCCGGAACCTTCTCCTTCACGATGGAATAGGTATCGCGATATTCGATCCGATGGGCGATGCCGTGAAGGTCCAGAAAATCCGGCAGGATATGTTTGGGAAAGTTGGGTTGTCCTTGATCCAGGTTGCAGGCAAGCAGATCAACCGGCAATAGTCCGCGCCACTGCATATCAAGCAGAAGCGCCAGAAGACCATAGGAATCCTTGCCGCCCGACAGACCGATCAGCCAGCGCGGCCGGCGACCCTCCACAGGCTCCACCATGCCAAAATCGGCAATGGCCTGCCTGGCCTGTCTCAGCAGCCTTTTGCGCAACTTGTTGAAGCTGACAGAAGACGGTGCGTTGCGGAACAATGAATGGCAGGTCCCGGCAAGATCATCAGCGCCTTGGCCGACAATCTCCGGCACGGTCGATTGAGACAAGCCAGTGCCTGTGTCGTGAATACCCATTGGTCGACCCTTCATTGTAACTGCAGCTGTTGATTTGAATGATTTCCCGTTCCGCCGCAATGGGCCGGATACAAAAAAGCCGCCGGTTTGCACCAGCGGCTTTCAATCAGTTGAATGCGCTCAAATCAGCGTGAGTAAAACTCGACCACCAGATTTGGCTCCATATGCACTGGATAAGGCACATCAGCAAGCGCAGGAACCCGCACGTAAGTGGCAACCATCTTGTTGTGGTCCACGTCGATGTATTCAGGAACATCACGCTCGGAAAGCTGGGAAGCTTCAAGAACAACAACCATCTGCTTGGATTTTTCGCGCACTTCAATCACGTCGCCTGGCTTGCAGCGGAATGAAGGAATGTTTGTGCGAACACCGTTGACCGTGACATGGCCGTGGTTGACGAACTGACGGGCTGCAAAGACGGTCGCAACGAATTTTGCGCGATAGACCAGCGCGTCAAGGCGTGATTCCAGAAGACCAATCAGGTTTTCCGGTGTGTCGCCCTTCCGGCGGTTTGCTTCATCATAGACCTTGCGGAACTGTTTCTCACGAATATCGCCGTAGTAGCCCTTCAGCTTCTGCTTTGCGCGCAGCTGAACACCGAAGTCGGACAATTTGCCCTTGCGGCGCTGACCGTGCTGGCCAGGACCATATTCGCGGCGATTGACAGGAGATTTGGGACGGCCCCAGATGTTTTCGCCCATACGGCGATCAATTTTGTATTTTGAAGAATCGCGCTTACTCATCGCATTCCCTTTCAAAAAGTTGCACCGATCCGTTCCCGGACCGATTTAAGGAAACGCGCCCTCCTCTGCCGGCTGTTTTTGCCGACTGACAGAATATCCAACTTTCACATGGAAGCGGTCATTCACGGGACACGTAATTAAAAACCGGGCGCAAGCACCCGGAGACAGGGCGGATTTAGGTCAATGGGCGTTGATTGTCAATGGCGCATCTGCTCGGGAGCCAAACCAAAACCTGACATCAGGCGCTTTATCGCAAAATCCGGATCATTCGACGTAAATATCGCCAGATCGGGCGCATGCGATACCAATGGCCCAGTTGTCACCAGCGACAGCGCGCGCCGGGCAATGGCCTCGGCCGGATCCAGCCAGTCAACCGGCCAGGGTGCAAGACTTCTGAACACATTGGCAAGGAAGGGATAATGCGTACAGGCAAGCACGACAATATCGGTCTTGCGCCCCAGCTTCTCGACAAAACAGGGCATGATCTCAGCCTGTATCTCATCGGGTGAAATATCCTCCCCGCGAATGTATCGCTCCGCCATGCCGGCCAGATTTTCAGACCCCACAAGCCGCACATGGCAGCGTGATGCAAAGGATTCGATCAGATCTCGCGTATAGGCCCGCCTGACCGTTCCGGGCGTCGCCAAAACGCTGACCAGCCCAGAACGCGTTCGCTCGGCCGCAGGCTTGATCGCCGGAACGGTTCCAACAAATGGCGTATCGGGAAATGCGGAACGCAAGGGCTCCAGAACCAGCGTCGCCGCCGTGTTGCAGGCGATGACACAAAGCGCCGGCCGGTATCTGGAAATCAGGTCGGCAAAAAGCGAAAGGATCCTTTGCGTCAATTCCGCTTCACCCCAGTTGCCGTAGGGAAATCCCTCATCGTCGGCAACATAAATAAAGCGACGTTCCGGCATGAGCACCCGCGCTTCGCGCAAGACAGTCAACCCGCCTATACCGGAATCAAACACCAGGATGGGTTGCTGGCTCAAGGTCGCTCGTCTCCTTTATCCGGTGCATCCAATGCGTCTGTGTCGGCTGACAAGGGCGGTCCGCTACCGCGCGGTCTTTGCCTGCTGAACAGATCCAGCGAGCGAATGACGCCGCGCAAAAGACGCACTTCGGGTTTGAAAAACCCCTGCCGGCTCAGGACTGCCCGAAGGGCTTCCACCATTTTGTGTTTCTTTTGCATCGGCCTGAAATATCCACGCGCTTCCAGTGCTTCTTCCAGATGATCGAAAAGACCCTGCATATCCTCCTTTTCAGCCGGTTGCATGTCGGGCCCGCGAAAGGCCGTTTCATTTTCGTGAGCAAGCCCGGTTTTCAGCCATTCATAGGACATCAGCAAGACGGCCTGAGCAATGTTCAGCGAAGCAAATGCCGGGTTGACCGGAAATGTGACAATTTCATCCGCCAGGCTAACCTCTTCGTTTTCCAGTCCCCAGCGTTCACGTCCATATAATATGCCGCATTTCTGTCCCGAATCGAACCGACTGCGCAGCGCCACGGCGGCCTCAACCGGACCTCGCACTGGCTTGAAGCCATCACGCACACGCGCTGTCGTTGCCAGAACGAAATTCAGATCCGAAATGGCATCTTCCAAAGTGTCAAAAACGCGTGCGCCCTCAATGACGTGATCTGCCCGGCTCGCTGCGGCTTGCGCCTTGGGATTGGGCCAGCCGTCGCGCGGCTTGACCAGACGCAGTTCAGACAGACCGAAATTGGCCATAGCCCGCGCCACCATGCCGATATTCTCGCCCAGTTGTGGCTCCACGAGAATCACCGCAGGACCTTCTGTCATCAATTTTCGTAATTTGTCCGTGCCTGCCATCTGTTCCGTCCGCTTAACCGTCAACCTGTCTGTCTGCCTGTCCGTTCACTGCCATATTCACGAGGCACAGGAAAGGCGACACGCCATCGAATTTTGCCAATTTCGTCCTTCAGGCAGTGTCAGCGGACAGACGTTGCCTATGGTCAGGCCGATTTGTCTCCCAGCCACCCACGCACCAAGGCAGCGACAACGTCCGGCTTTTCATGCAATATCCAGTGCCCGGCGCCTGATACCGTCTTGACGGTAAGGTCACTGCAAAAGCGATCAAGCCCCTCCATACAGACCGGGCGCAGAGCCTCATCAAGGTCACCCCACAAGACAAGATGCGGCACATGCACAGACATCGCCGCCTGCGGTATCGACAGAATCGGCACCTTGCCTTCGAGTTCGGACGCAGAAATGTCGACAGGTGGCACGATAACGGGTGATGCCCGATACCAGTGCAACATCGTGTCCATCGCGCCATCCGCACTCCAGGCCCGCAGGTAATCGGCTTTTGCTTCGGCGCTCATCCACGCAGTGGTTGAGAACCCTGCAATCATGTTGAGCGTGCGCGCATAATTGTCACGGCTCATCAGTTCGGTGGAAGTCCTGCGCCGCAAAGTGGTCATATATTGGCTGGCGGCGCGCTGTTCCTTGTCGTCGATAATGGCCTTTTGAAATGTATAGGGATGAACACCATTTGCCACGATCAGCGCATTCAGCCTTTCGGCAAAACCGAATGCATAGGCATAGGCGACAGCCGATCCCCAATCGTGGCCGAACAGCGCAAAGGGCTGGTCTGGACTCAGATGATCGGCAAGTGCAGCGACATCCTCCACCAGATAGCGCGTCTGATAGGCCTCGACACTGGTTGGTTTGAACGATTCGGCAAATCCGCGCTGGTCGGGCGCAACGACGTGATAATCCTCTGCAAGCAAGGGCATGAGGTCGCGCCAGGCGCCCCAATACTCCGGAAAGCCGTGCAGGCACAGGATCAGCGGTTTTGACGGGTCACCCATCTGCACATAATGGATGCGGCGCCTGCCGTCGTCAAAAAAGGCCGAATTGAAATCCATGGCGACACACTCGTCAAAAGGGGCAGGAGCCGGGTGAAAACAAACAATATTGTCAGTTTGCCCGTATTATACGAAATCGCAAGGGCGGGCACCTTTGCCTTGGCGCAACACAATGGTATAGGAGCGCAAACTTCACTAAAGTCCAGCGGGCGCGAGGCCCATTCCATTCAAAACGAGGCACTTCAATGGCAAAAATCAAGGTCGAAAATCCGGTCGTCGAACTCGATGGCGACGAGATGACCAGAATCATCTGGCATTTCATCAAGGAAAAACTGATCCACCCCTATCTCGACATTGATCTGAAATACTACGATCTGGGCATGGAATCGCGCGATGCATCCGATGACCAGATCACCATTGATGCAGCAAATGCCATCAAGAAATACGGTGTCGGTATCAAATGCGCGACAATCACGCCGGATGAAGACCGTGTCGAGGAATTCGGTCTAAAAAAAATGTGGCGTTCTCCCAACGGCACGATCCGCAACATTCTCGGCGGCGTCATCTTTCGCGAACCGATCATCTGCAAAAACGTACCGCGGCTGGTTCCCGGCTGGACAAAGCCTGTCATCGTTGGCCGCCACGCCTTTGGCGATCAGTACCGGGCAACGGATTTCAGATTCCCCGGCAAGGGAAAGCTGACGATGAAATTCGTCGGTGAAGACGGCGCGGAAATCGAGCATGAAATTTACGATGCACCGGCCGCCGGCATTGCCATGGGCATGTACAATCTCGACAAGTCGATCGAAGATTTTGCCCGCGCATCGCTGAATTACGGCCTGCAGCGCAAGGTCCCCGTCTACCTTTCAACGAAAAACACCATCCTCAAAGTCTATGACGGACGTTTCAAGGATATTTTTCAGGAAATCTATGAGGCGGAATTCCTTGATTCGTTCAAGGAAGCCGGCATCACCTACGAACACCGTCTCATCGATGATATGGTTGCCTCCAACCTGAAATGGTCGGGCGGTTATGTTTGGGCCTGCAAGAACTACGATGGCGATGTACAGTCCGACACCGTGGCGCAGGGATTTGGCTCACTCGGTCTCATGACCTCAGTGCTGATGACCCCGGATGGAAAGATCGTTGAAGCTGAAGCTGCCCATGGCACAGTGACCCGGCACTTCCGCCAGCATGAAAAGGGTGAGGAAACATCGACCAATTCCATTGCCTCGATCTTTGCCTGGACACGCGGATTGGCGCATCGCGCCAAACTGGACGGCAATGACGAATTGGCACGGTTCGCACAGACACTGGAAGACGTCTGCGTCGCAACAGTTGAAAGTGGCCATATGACCAAGGATCTGGCGCTGCTGATCGGTCCGGACCAGCCTTGGCTGTCCACCATTGGGTTCCTCGACAAGGTTGACGAAAACCTCGGAAAAGCCATGGCGGCCTGATTACAGGTATCTGTTCCAAGATAAAAAAAGCCCCGGTCTGTGCCGGGGCTTTTTCGTTTGAACAACAAAATGTTCTATCCGGCGATTTGGGTTGCAACCGCTTCGATGGCTTCGTCAGCCTTGCTGCCGTCGGGTCCGCCTGCCTGGGCCATATCAGGCCGTCCGCCGCCGCCCTTGCCGCCCAAAGCCGCTGAAGCGACGCGCACCAGATCAACGGCACTGAAGCGCTCCGTCAGATCCGCCGTGACGGCAACCACGACGCTGGCTTTGCCATCATCGGAAACATTGATCAGCGCAACAACACCCGAGCCAATGGTGGTTTTGGCCTCATCGGCAAGCCCTTTCAGGTCACGCGGTTCAACACCTGACACCGATTTGCCAAGAAATTTGATGCCGGCGATTTCGCGAGTCTCGTCTGCACCTTCCGTGCCGCCGCCCATTGCCAGTTTCTTTTTCAACTCACTGATTTCGCGCTCAAGTTTCTTGCGCTCATCCATCAGGGTTTCAACGCGTGCAACCACTTCGCCTGGCTGAACGCGCAGTGAAGAGGCCAGTGCTTTGACGCGATTATCCTGTTGCGAAAGATAATCTAGGGCCGCATCACCCGTCAGGGCTTCAAGCCGGCGTACGCCTGAACCAACGGCACTCTCGTCGATGATATGCACCAGGCCAATGTCTCCGGTCGCACGCACATGCGTCCCGCCACACAATTCGACCGAATAGGTTTTGCCTTGTTTTTCGCCGTGCAAAGCGGTTCCCATGGAGACCACGCGCACCTCATCGCCATATTTCTCGCCAAACAGCGCCATGGCACCCTCGGCCCGGGCGTCATCAACGCCCATCAACCGTGTGGTTACAGCACTGTTCTGCAGGACCATTTCATTGGCGATTTTTTCAACAGCTGCCATCTCCTCTGCGCTCACCGGCTTGGGATGGGAAATGTCAAAGCGCAAGCGATCCGGTGCGACAAGCGAGCCCTTTTGCGCCACATGCGTTCCAAGCGTTTCACGCAGTGCTTCATGCAGCAGATGGGTTGCTGAATGATTGGCACGCAAATGGCTGCGACGCTGATGATCAACCGTAAGGATGACTTCGGCTCCGGACTTGATGACACCTTCTGCCACAGTGCCAATATGAACGAAAAGCCCCTCACCCTTTTTCAAGGTATTGGTGACATTGATCCGCACTCCGTCACCGGCAATGATCCCGGTGTCACCCATCTGTCCGCCGGACTCGCCATAAAAGGGTGTCTGGTTGACGATGAGCTGCACGGTATCTCCCTGCCCTGCTTGTGCCACTTCCGCACCGTCCACAACAATGGCTTCGATAATCCCCTCGGCCTGTTCGGTATCGTAGCCGAGGAACTCGGTTGTTCCCAAGCGATCCTGCAGTTCCAGCCAGATGGTATCGGTTGCAGCGTCACCCGATCCGGACCAATTGGCACGGGCCTCGGTTTTCTGGCGCTCCATGGCTGCCTTGAAGCCGGCATCGTCAACGGTGATTCCGCGCTGCCGGAGCGCATCCTGCGTCAGATCGAGTGGAAAACCATAGGTATCATAGAGCTTGAAGGCAGTCTCGCCATTGAGTTCATCGCCCTTGCCCATGCTGACGGTTGCTTCTGAAAGCAGGCCAAGGCCCCGCTCCAGCGTTTTTCCGAACCGTGTTTCTTCAAGTTTCAATGTCTCGGAAATAAGCGCTTCAGCGCGTACGAGCTCCGGATAGGCGCGACCCATCTGGGCAATCAGCGATGGCAACAGCTTCCACATCAGTGGTTCGCGAGCACCCAGCATCTGTGCATGGCGCATGGCACGCCGCATGATACGACGCAGCACGTAGCCACGCCCTTCATTGGACGGCAAAACGCCGTCAGCAATCAGAAAGGATGATGAACGCAAATGGTCCGCAATCACCCGGTGGCTTGCCCGCGCCTTGCCTTCGGCCCTGACACCGGTGAATTCCACAGAGGCGTTGATCAGTGCCTGAAACAGGTCAATCTCATAATTGTCGTGTTTACCCTGAAGCAGCGCTGCGACCCGCTCCAGCCCCATGCCCGTATCGATGGAGGGCCGCGGCAGATCAATCCGCACATCCTTTGTCTGCTGTTCGTATTGCATGAACACCAGATTCCAGATCTCGATGAACCGGTCACCATCCTCACCGGGTGATCCTGGAGGGCCACCCTCAATCGTGTCGCCGTGATCATAGAATATCTCGGAACAGGGACCACAAGGCCCGGTATCACCCATGGCCCAGAAATTGTCATTGGTAGGAATACGAATGATCCGGTCATCGGGCAATCCGGCAATCTTCTTCCACAGGTCGAAGGCCTCGTCATCCGTATGATAGACGGTGACAAGCAGGCGGTTCCGATCGATGCCGAATTCACCCGTGATCAGTTTCCAGGCCAGTTCGATCGCCTCAGCCTTGAAATAATCGCCGAAGGAAAAATTGCCCAGCATTTCAAAGAACGTATGGTGACGCACCGTATAGCCGACATTGTCGAGATCATTGTGCTTGCCGCCAGCCCGGACACATTTCTGCGCCGTTGTCGCACGGCTATAGGGTCTGTGCTCCAGTCCGGTAAAAACATTCTTGAACTGGACCATGCCGGCATTGGTGAACATCAATGTCGGGTCATTGCGGGGCACCAGCGGGCTTGAGGCAACGATCTCGTGTCCATTCTTGCCGAAATAGTCGAGAAATGCCGACCTGATGTCGTTAACGCCAGTCATGATACGCCCTTTGATATGGTTTTTAGCGGACCGTTGCCAGTTCCGGCAGCGGACAATCCTTTCGGCTTTTATCGCTCCCATGCAGGACTGTCCAGACAGTCTTGATTTCTGCCGCGCGGTTGGGTCGCGACAGCCGATACCATTGTCAAAAACAATGGCCGGCAACATTTTCAAATGCTGCCGACCATCGTTCAGATCGCGGGTGGTTTCTAAAAAAACCGATATCGACGAACAGGAGCCGTCCTATGCCTCGGCGGCATCATCCGGACCTGTATCTTCCAGCAGCTTTTCGGCAATCAGGCCGGCATTCTGCCGCAAGGCCAGTTCAATCTCATCTGCCAGAATCGGGTTTTCCCGCAGGAATGTCTTGGAGTTCTCACGGCCCTGCCCCAGACGTTGGCTATTATAGGAGAACCATGCACCGGATTTCTCCACAATGCCCGCCTTGACGCCAAGGTCGATCAATTCACCAACCTTGGAAACACCTTCGCCATACATGATGTCGAACTCCACCTGCTTGAAAGGCGGTGCCAACTTGTTCTTGACGACTTTGATGCGTGTCTGATTGCCGACCACTTCGTCACGATCCTTGACTGCGCCGATCCGCCGGATATCCAGACGGACAGAAGCGTAGAATTTCAGCGCATTGCCGCCCGTCGTGGTTTCGGGTGAACCAAACATCACACCAATTTTCATGCGAATCTGGTTGATGAAAATGACCATGCAATTGGATTTTGAAATCGAAGCGGTCAGTTTTCGCAAAGCCTGGCTCATCAGACGCGCCTGCAGGCCCGGCAGAGAATCACCCATCTCACCTTCGATTTCAGCGCGTGGCGTCAAAGCTGCAACCGAGTCGATAACCAGAATATCAATAGCACCGGAGCGAACAAGCGTATCGGTAATTTCAAGCGCCTGCTCTCCCGTATCGGGCTGTGAAATCAGCAGGCTCTCAAGGTCAACGCCCAGCTTGCGGGCATAGATCGGATCCAGTGCGTGTTCAGCATCAATGAATCCGCAGATGCCCCCCACCTTTTGCGCTTCCGCAATGGTATGCAGGGCCATTGTCGTCTTGCCTGAGCTTTCAGGTCCGTAAATCTCAATGACGCGCCCCTTTGGCAGGCCGCCAACACCAAGGGCAATATCAAGCCCCAGGGATCCGGTCGAAATGGTTTCAATCTCGACAATATTTTCATTGGAGCCGAGCTTCATGATCGAGCCCTTGCCGAATGCCCGCTCTATCTGAGAGAGCGCTGCGTCGAGTGCCTTGCCTTTGTCCACCGATTTTTCCTCTACGAGCCGCAATGAATTCTGAGCCATTTTGTCCACCTTTAGGTTATATGGGCACCGCAGGCAATGAAAGCCGCTTGCGAAGTTTGTACTCTATTTGTTCCAATGATGCAATAGGCATCTAAGAATATGAATAAACAGAGAAATTAATGGAGTGTTCTATTTTTGTTTTCCGCGGGTGATCTATCTCAGCAGCTGTAGGAACAGCACACAAGCAGCAAACAGAGCGAAAATCTTCGCCCAAGCGATTCGCCTTCTGTGGGCTTGAGCGCATCACGCCAGACCTGCAGGCGGCCATTCAAATGTGTTCTTCAGCCGCTTCACACCGGCATTGCAGTGCAGCCAAATTGTAAAACCACCGTTCTTGGCTTAAGCCATGATTGGGTTCATTGGAACATGCCAAGCCCCGACAGAAAAGGCCTTCCGATATGACACAGCATTCATGACACGTTTTCTTGTTGTTGGCGGCGCACACATCGACAGACGTGCTCGGATAAGCGGGACGACCATTGCCGGTGCGAGCAACCCCGGAAAATGGCAGGACGAGCCTGGTGGCGGCGGCTTCAATGCTGCCCGCAATCTAGCAGCCCTTGGCAATCTTGTGACCATGGTCTGCGTTCGAGGCGGCGATGCCACCGGGCAGTTGGTTGAAAATGCCGCGGAAGCGGCCGGCATCAACGATCTTGCGCAGGTCTTTCTGGATCGCGCCACGCCAAGCTATTCGGCCATTCTGGAGCATAGCGGTGATCTGGTGATCGCCGTGGCCGACATGGAACTTTATGATCTTTTTTCCCGCCGTATGTTGTCGCGCAAGTCGATCCGCCAGGCGATTGCGGATTGCGACGCCATCCTGTGTGACGCCAATCTGCCGGCAGATACGCTGTCGGCCCTCAGTGAACGTGCAGTGCGGGAAAACAAGCCGCTTGCCGCCATTGCAATCTCACCGGCAAAAGTCGGCAGGCTTGCAGGTACATTTGAACATCTGAGCGCACTTTTCCTGAACCGGGCAGAAGCTGCGGCTGTTTGCGATGAAACCGTCACATCCGATCTGTGGCCGCAGGCGTTGAAAGCGCAGGGAATCAATCGGGCGGTGATTACCCGCGGCGCACAACCGGTCTTGGGCTTTGAAGAAAACAGAATCTTTGAAATCTCGCCGCCCGAGATCGAGGTCCTCGTCGACGTCACAGGCGCCGGCGATGCCCTTGCGGCTGCAACCATGCATGCTATGGCCAAGGGAATTGTTTTTTGTGATGCCGTACGCTTTGGCATTGCGGCAGCCCGCATTGCCGTTCAATCACCCCACGCCTCCCCCCCGGATTTGAATGCCCAGACACTTCACGCTGCTTTCGAGCTTGTCCCCGAAGCCGTTTTTCTGTCATGAAAACCCGACAAACCAGACCCATCAGGACGACCATGAACCAGACACCTTCCTTTCCCCTCATCTATTCAAATGAAGTCAAAGCAGCCCTCGACGCTGGACGCCCCGTCGTGGCCCTGGAATCGACCATCATCACACACGGCATGCCCTGGCCGGGCAATCTCGATATGGCCAACGATGTTGAAGACATCATCCGCGCGCAAGGCGCAGTACCCGCCACAATAGCCGTTCTGGATGGCAGCTTGCACATAGGTCTTGAAAAGAAGGCGCTCGAGGTGCTTTCGCATAGCCAGAACGCCATGAAGGTATCACGGGCCGATCTGCCCTTTGCAATTGCCACCAAAAGGACAGGAGGAACAACTGTTGCAGCCACGATGATCGCCGCCGCCCTGGCCGGAATCAGGGTCTTTGCCACCGGCGGCATTGGCGGTGTTCACTTTGGAGCTGAACAGAGTTTTGATATTTCTGCTGATCTGGAAGAACTGGCCCGCACGCCGGTAATCGTGGTCAGCGCCGGGGCGAAAGCCATTTTGGACATCCCCAAAACGCTGGAGGTCCTCGAGACCAAGGGCGTTCCGGTGGTGACCTACCGCAGCGATGAATTGCCTGCCTTCTGGTCGCGCAAATCTGGCCTGACCAGTCCCCTGCGCCTCGATACGGCACAGGAGATTGCCCATTTCCAGAACATGCGCACAGCGATGAATATTGGTGGGGGCATGTTGATCGCCAATCCTGTCGCCGCCGCAGACGAGATACCGGCCAGTCAAATGCAGGGCTACATCAACCAGGCATTGGAAAAGGCCAGATCCAAAGGCATCTCGGGCAAGCAGGTCACACCATTCCTGCTGTCGGAAATACTGACGATCACCGATGGCGCCAGCCTTGTGACAAATATTGCGCTTGTCAAAAACAACGCCCATCTGGCAGCCGCCATTGCCTGCGCATTGTCAAATTGAATCAGAAAAGGCGCTGCCTTTCGGGCAACGCCTTTCAAATTGTTCATTCTGCGCAAAGCCCATTGGCTGCGCAAAGCGTACTGGCTGCCCAAAGCTTGCTGGCTGCCCAAAGCTTACTGGCTGAGCGGAACGATCTGGATTTCCACACGACGGTTCTGGGCGCGCCCGGCTTCGGTCGCATTGCTGGCGATCGGCCGCGCTTCACCAAATCCTGTGACATACATGCGGCGAGGATCGATACCCTGGCCACTCAGATATGATGACACCGACTGGGCCCGCTGTTGGGACAGATTGAGATTGTATTGATCCGACCCGGTCGAATCCGTGAATCCGTAAACATCAACGAGTGTCTGATTGTATTTCGACAGCACGATGCCGACTGAATTCAACGTTGCATAGAAACCCGGATCAATCTGCGCCTGGTTCAGTGCAAAGGTAATATTGGATGGCATGTTCAACACGAGATTGTTGCCATTACGCGTCACGGAGATGCCTGTGCCCTGCAGTTGCGCCCGCAGTTCGGCTTCCTGACGGTCCATGTAATTGCCAATCGCGCCACCGGCCAGCAGCCCGATGCCAGCACCAACCAGCGCGTTGCGACGGTCATTGCCGCCAGCCAGCAGGCCAAGCCCTGCACCAGCAGCAGCACCCAGGGCCGCGCCACCTGCCGTGTTTGAAACACGCTGTTGTCCTGTATAGGGATCCGTTGTCATACACGATGACAGAAAAATGCCAGCGAACAATGAAATTGCAATTTTTTGGTACATCCGGCTTTCCCGTCCCAGTTGATTATTGAGTGCCAATTTGCCTTGAACAGCAACAATACGGCGGCTTTGTGTTCATTCTGTCCGTTGATCGACTCTGCCCGTCAATGACGTTCAATTGTCATCTATCCTGCGACATCGGGCCATGCAAACCACCCTTCTGCCTGCAATTTGATTCTTTCAACGAATTTTTATCACCAATAGGCAGGTTCAGCCAGCAGACCAGATCTCGCGTGCTTCCGGGCCTGCCGATTTCATTTTATGATTTTCAGCCGAATGGCGAGGGCCACGGCCTGAATGCGGTTGACAGTGTTGAGCTTTCGGCAGGCCAGCGTGACGTAGTGATTAACTGTATGCTCCGATATCTGCAGAATGAGAGCCATTTCATGGCTGGTTTTGCCTGCGGATGTCCAACGCAGGCACTCCACTTCCCGCTCACTAAGGACCGGTAAATCGATCCGTTCGACCTTGCCAAGTTCGCAAAACCGACCAAACAGACCTGATGCCAGCAGTGCCAGTTCTGCGAAATTCGATGCATTCGGCAAAGGTCCCTTGCCATGAAATCCCACAACACACCGAACATTTTGCGTCCCCAGCAGCGGAAAAAGCACATTTGTCTGTCCAAGCCAGTTTGCCGGATCGATGTCGCGCTTCACATCACGCAAAGGCGCTGCGTTTCCTCCAGCATCAGCGCTGAGCCTGACCATCAAGGGCGCGGACGATTGGTGAAGCGCTGCAAAAACCGGTCCGCTTGCCTGTGAAACGTCCAGTTCACAGGCTTGCTCGATTGCATCGGGAAAGTTGGATGCCAAAACATGGGTCATTGCCGGGTTTGACGCGGGCAATTTCAATCTGGTCCGCATCAGAGGCTCCAGAGAAATGATCGAGAAATACTCAAAACCAAATTGCGCGCAGGTCTTTTCGAGACTGCGCTCGACATCGTACAGATCGTGCAGTGCTTTGATAGCATCAAGAATTTGCTGCAACGTAACAACCCGAAAATTGCGCACCGTCGGGCTGTCTTGAAATAGAGCGACCTGCCATAAACGATGGATCAATAGTGGCGTGTCTCCAGACGAGCACGCTTTCACGGGATTGTTGTGGCCATTATTGCTGGGCAGTGCCAGCAATTGGCAGTTGCATTGACAACACCGTTAATGTCTAAATTTTACATTAACTTTCAATAACTTCCTTGACAACCGTGGCCAGTTGCTTGAGCGAAAATGGCTTGGGTAGGAACCCGAATTGCGCATTTTCCGGCAGGTTTTTGGCAAATGCATCCTCCGCATAACCGGACACGAAAACAAACTTCAGATCCGGATATTCCTTGCGCACTTCACGCAACAGGGACGGACCGTCCATTTCAGGCATCACCACGTCGGAAACGACGATATCGATATCACCACCCAATTCCTTGATGATATCCAGAGCCTCCAGTCCCGAAGCCGCTTCGTGAACCGTATAGCCTCGTGTCTCCAGCATGCGTTTCCCGCCACGCCGCACCGCTTCCTCATCCTCAACCAACAGGACGGTTGCTGAACCGGTCAGATCCGTATGATCCGGCGCCTGCATGTCACCCTTGTATGTGCCAGAGGCCTTTGCCAGTTCTGCACTTTCAGCGGATGCGGCAGCCGAGGCATCCGCCTCCAGGAGCGGCTGCAAATCCTCCGGATCTTCAACAAAACGGGGAAGGTAAATGCGGAACGTTGTTCCCTTCCCGACTTCCGAATCCGGATAGATATAACCACCGGACTGCTTGATGATTCCATATACCATGGAAAGCCCAAGGCCAGTGCCCTTGCCAACATCCTTTGTGGTGAAGAACGGTTCGAATATCTGTTCCATCAGGTCAGGCGACATGCCGGTGCCACCATCACTGACAGCGATCATCACATAATCCCCGTCAACCATTCCGCGGTTGTTCAAGGCTTCGACATCCTTGCTCTCAACATTCGCCGTGCTGATCTTGATGGTTCCGCCCTTGGGCATTGCATCACGCGCATTGACTGCCAGATTGATAATCACCTGTTCGAATTGCCCAAGATCCGTTTTGACGGGCCAAAGATCCCTGCCGAATTCCAGCTCAAGCTTGACATTCGTGCCTGTCAGCCGATCCACAAGCATACGCAGATCGCCGATCACATCGGTCATTGAAAGCACTGCCGGACGCATGGTCTGCTTGCGTGAGAATGCCAGCAATTGCCGCACCAGAACCGCGGCGCGATTGGCATTGCGCTTGATTTCCATCAGATCGGCAAAACTGGTGTCGGACGGACGCAGCGACAAAAGCAAATGATCTGCAGAGAGCAGAATGGCAGTCAGAACATTGTTGAAGTCATGCGCGATGCCACCAGCAAGCGTGCCAACGGCGTTCATTTTTTGCGTCTGCGCCATCTGGGCTTCCAGCGCCTTTTGTTCCGTGGTCTCTACGGCATAGACAATGGCAGCTTCGCTGCTGTCACCGCCATCCAGAACGGCCGTGATGAAGAAGCGGAAGAACCTTTCGTCATTATCCGCATGCCTGGTATCGACCGGCGCAATCTCGGCCTGCCCCTGAAATGCGGCGTCCAGGGCGATGGCAAACAGCTTGCGGTCGGCCTCATGCACGACAGTTTCAAACCGGGTGCCCTTTTCCAGATCATCACGTGTGACGGCCGCTGAGAACATTCTGAGGAAAGGTGCGTTGGTGCGTTGTATCTTGCCGCTGCTGTCAACGGATGCAATGGCCATGGGAGAATTGTTGAAAAAGCGCGTGAACCGCATTTCGGCTGCCGTTGCTTCTCCTGGAGAATTGCCCTCACCAGTTCGCAAGAGCACGATGGTACGACTTTCACCAGGCGCGCCATCACGTGTGGCGCTGACGCGATGCACCAGCGTGACCGGCAGGCTCTTTCCATCACGGCGCAGCATATCGAGATCGAGCGTTGCGGTGCGATCCAGGCCAGGTGCCGCCTGCACTGAATCGATCAGCGCCATGCCCTCTCCGGCAATCAGATTTCCGAGCGCAATGGAACCAGGCGTAAATTGCGTCAGATCCAGGCCAATCCAATCCGCCAATGTCGCATTGATATAGACCACTTCGCCGTTTTGTCCGGTCGACATGAACCCGGCCGGTGCATGGTCCAGATAGTCGATGGCATGCTGCAAATCCCGGAAAAACTGCTCCTGCATTTCACGTTCCGATGAAATGTCGGACAATTGCCAGGCAAAGAGTTTTTCACCTGTGGCTCCAAGGTCGAGAAGGCGAACACGCAACCTGTACCAGCGCGGCACGACGACCTGATCCGCCGCTTCACCAAGTCCTTTGAGCAGACGGAATTCCTCCTGCCCTTCTTTGCCTTCACGAACCTGATTGGTCAGTCTGTAAACCGCTTCCGCAGCCTGATTGTCATGGGACATGATCGCTTCGATCGACAGAACGTCATCGGAATGCGCGGCCCCGGTCAATGCTGCATAGGCCCGGTTGGCGTAGACCACCCGCCCCTTCTTGTCGGTGATAACGGTACCTTCAGGATGCCCGTCGATATAGACTCTGGAAAGAACATCGCCACCAGCGCGCGGCATGACCTGCACGAAACCGATAAAGGTTGAAACCAGGTAAAAAATACCGATCATCGCAAGGATGCCCAGCAGACCAAGACCGAAATTGGTGTTCAGCCGTCCGTCCATGAATACAAATACTGCTGCAGAACAGACAAGTACAACGGCAAGCACAATCAGGCGAATGACGGTTCCGGGTCTTGAGTGCCGGTCAATGATTGGTGTCGGGTAGTTCCCCGACTGGTTCTCACGCGCCATCATGTCCCTCTAGAAGCGAGTATGATTCCCTCGACTTACAAAACCATGTTTTGACCACATTCCAGCCGACATGAACAGGGGGCAGACGCAATTGCCGGAGCACTGTGCACAGGCGGTTGGGCCTTCAGGTGATTCGCAATGGTTTACTCTATTGGCCCAACACGGAACGCAGGCCAGATACCGGCAGCGGCAATATCAGGCATTCCAGCAGCATTATACTGGCCATCAACATATCGAAGCTGTGCTTTATACAAAATTTGGCCTGTCTCCTGCTTGCATGGTCTCAGATCGCCCTTTACCTTTGCTCTTGGCTACTGTTGTCGCAACATCAGCCTTGGGAAGAGAATTCAGGACACTGTTTCATGAATGACACGATTTTGAGTGAGGGCGGAATGACCTGGGTTTCAATACTTGGAATTGGCGCAGCTATTGTCGTTGTGCTTGTGCTGCTCTTCTGGTTCCTGAACCGGCGCGGACACATGGCGTTCATGCGTGGCGGGTCAAACCGACAACCCCGTCTGGCTGTTCTGGATGCCGCAGCGGTCGATTCCCGGCGGCGTCTCGTCCTGGTCCGCCGCGACAATGTGGAACATTTGATTTTGATCGGTGGCCCAACCGATGTTGTTGTCGAGGGCGGCATACACAGATCCAAAGCCCCGCAAGCTGACGGCACCAAACAGCCCAATCCAAAGGCCGTTGCACGCCCGGGCAAACCAAGGCCGCAACCCAAGACCCAGCAGGCAGAGCAGCCGCCAGAACAGCAGCCAGAACAGCAGGCCGCACCGGCAACCAAAGCAATCGTGATGGAGCCTCTGGAAATTCCCAAATCCCCAGATTCCAAATCGCCAGAACCAAAAAAACCGGAACCCAAAGCGCCAGAACCTAGAACGCCGGAACCTGCAACACCAGAACCCCGATCTCCCGAAACAGCAACGATGTCGGCTGTAAGCCGCGGGCCTGCTGCGCAACAGCCAGCGCCAGTCCAAAAACCGCAGCTTGTCTCAGCACCACAATTGGCGGCTGTCGCAGCTGCAGCAACGGCAAGCGGTACAGTATCTGCATCACCGCCTTCACAGGCTGCAGATGGGGGTGCGGACATCATCAGCGAGATTGCATCAGTCAGAACCGGGAATGCGGCCGCAGCAGGCCCTGTGCCCGCTGCGCCAGCCACACGCCACACGCAAAACGACCTGACGGCCGAATTCGAAGAAGCCTTCGATGCGGCGCCGGATGTGGTTGCTTCCGAGTCTGGCCAGAATACCGAATCGACAAACGGCGGATCCGAGTCCGATCCATGGTTGGCAATGGTGGCCGAACAACAGAAAACGACGGAAAATGCTGCGTCATTTGTTGCTCCGTCAGTGGGCCCGGCCAGCCATCAGAACCCGTCCTCCGTCGACGAACCCCTGATGCCGAATCCCTCAGCACAAGCTGAACCGATACCTCAGGGTGAACCGGTGCCCAGAAAGGACAGCCCAGCAGAACTGATTGCCGATTTCGACAAGGTTTTAGAAGCGGAAATCAACCGTTCAGAAAAGGATGCCCCGGAAATCGCCGAGAGCGAAGCTGCAGCGGAAGCCATCAACGGCCCTGATGGGCGCGCGCAGTCAGCCTCACTCGAAGACGAGATGAAAAAACTGCTGGGCGACCTGTCTCCCAAAAAGGAATAGAGCGA